>Ga0315338_1000337_pt1 | contig 129167 bp, 126 predicted proteins | sample ASW8metaG_FD_204518 | JGI IMG/M metagenome (GOLD analysis project Ga0315338, IMG submission 204518) | Ammonia-oxidizing marine archaeal communities from Monterey Bay, California, United States - ASW #8 | ecosystem: Environmental > Aquatic > Marine > Coastal | place: USA: California | collected... | reverse complement strand
GTTCGAGTTGTGGCTGAGCGAGTTGCAGGCGGTGGGGGTCGAGAGTCTCGGTCGTCGTTCGTTGTGTGACGCGGCTGCGGCGTCGGCTCGGGTGCGTGCCGGGTTGGACGCGTTTGATGCGCGGATCGCGGCGGCGGTTGGTCGCTTGGACGATGGCGGGGCGGGGGCGTCGGTGGTGTTTCGGGGCGCGTCGAAGTGTTCGCAACGCGAAGCCGACCGGCGCGCGAAGCGGGCCGAGGCGTTGGCGGTGCTGCCATCGGCGGCCGACGCGCTCGCGCAGGGCAGCATCACGGCCGAGCATGTCGACACGCTGGCTCGCGCCGCGCAGGCAACGTCGGCGGAGGCCGTCGAGGAGTCCGATCTGTTGGCGAAGGCCAAGTGCCGGCCCGCGGATCTACTCAGCAAGGACACTCGGGAGTGGACGCGACGCCACCAAACGCAGAGCGACCTTGTGACCCAGCAGGCTCGTCGTGTTGCGGCGCGGCGGTGTGTGACCTTCGAGTCCGACGACAACATGACCGTCCTGCACGCCGAGTTCGACCCGATCACCGGCGCCAAGATCCGCTCCGCCCTCGACACGATCTGCGATCGCATGTTTCACACCGACGGCGGCCGCACCCACGCAGGCGAAACACGCACGTCAGAACAACGGCGCGCTGATGCCCTTGCCGAGCTCATGACCGGATCAGCCGCAACCAGCAGCTCAGGGCCGGTGCGCACGCAGCTGATCGTGATCGCCCACGCCGACGGAACCGCCGAGATCCCCGGCACCGGACCCATCCCGCCGACTGAGCTTGATCGGCTCGTCTGCAACAGCGATCTCTTCGGGATCGTCTTCGGAACCGACGGTCAGCCGCTGTGGCACGGCACCCGAGTCCGCCTCGCCGACGACAACCAATGGCGAGCGTTGATCGCCCGCGACGGCGGCTGCGTCATCTGCAACGCCCACCCCTCACGTTGCGAAGCGCATCACCTCGACATCTACGGGCCACCAACCAACGGGCCGACCGACATCGACAACCTGGCCCTGGTCTGCCGCCACGAACACCACCTCATCCACGACCAAGGCTTCCAGCTACGCCGCCGCACCGACGGCAGCTGGCAACTCACACCACCCGAACAACCACGGGCCGGACCCTGACCGGAGCGGGTCAGAGGGTCAGAGGGTCACGTGGGTGACGCAGATGTCGTCGCCTTGCGGCTTCGACGACCAGGTGTCGGTGTCGGCGGGGCCGTGGAGGAAGCCGAGCATGCCTTGGACGATGCCGCGGTCGACCGCACAGATGACCGGGTGCTCAACGACCGCGTCGCCGAAGGGGCAGTTCTGGGCGACGATTTGGTATTGGTCGCCGTCGGACTCGGCACGGGCGGCAAACCCGTGGGCGGAGAGGGCGTCGGCGACGGCGTGCAGGGCGCCCTGGTAGGAGCGATGCGTCTCGGAAGGGTCGATCGCCGAGGCCATGGACTTGCCGTATTCGATGCCGACCTCCTCGGCCATCTGCTCGGCGGCCTCGGGCGAGAGCATGGCGAGGGCTTTCCCGAGCAGCGAAACCAGGATGTCGTCGTGGCGGATCGAGACCTCGAGCCGCACGTCGGGGCTGGTGGCCCGGTAGCGCTTCGAAGGTCGACCGACACCGCCCGAGGGCTTCGCGAGGTCGATCTCGAGGTAGCCGCCGGCGGCGAGCTTGTCGAGGTGGTGCCGAGCGACATTGGCATGAAGGTCGAATTGCTTCGCAGCATCGCCGGCGGTGATACCGAGTTCGCTCGCGTGGGCGAAGAGATAGATCTCGCGGCGAGTCGGATCGCCGAACGCGCTCGTGATCGCAGTGACCGCCGAGGCGAACTCGGTCGGGCTCAGCTCACCGAGCCCCGGTTGCGGGGAAGGACCATCCACGCCGGTATTCTACCGGCATGACCGTCACAGAAGCCGAGGTGATCGAGGCGCTGCGCCCCGTGCAGGATCCTGAGCTCCACCGCAGCATCGTCGATCTCGGCATGGTTCGGTCAACAGCCATCGATGGCGGCCACATCGAAGTCGGAATCGACCTCACGATCGCGGGCTGCCCGCTGCGAGCGGAGATCCAAAACAGCGTGACCGACGCGGTGACGGCACTCGACGGCGTCAACGTCGTCACGATCGAATTCGGCGTCATGACCGACGAGCAGCGGGCCGGCATCCGCGAGATGCTCCACGGCGATCCTGCGTCCACCGCAGGCTCTCAGCAGGCCCACGGCCACGCCGAGGGCCGGGCGATTCCCTTCGCTCAGCCGGGCAACCGGACGCGCACGATGCTGATCGCCTCCGGCAAGGGTGGCGTCGGCAAGTCCTCCGTCACTGCGAACCTCGGAATCGCGCTCGCTCAGCGAGGCCACACGGTTTCCGTCGTCGATGCCGACGTCTGGGGCTTCTCGATCCCGCGGATGCTGGGCGTTGAGCAAGCGCCGACCGTGATCGACGACATGATCATCCCGCCGGAGACCCACGGTGTGCGCTGCATCTCGATGGGATTCTTCGCCCGTGAGGATCAGCCCGTCATCTGGCGCGGCCCCATGCTTCACAAGGCGCTCGAGCAGTTCCTCACCGACGTCTACTGGGATGATCCCGACTATCTGCTCGTCGATCTCCCGCCCGGCACCGGCGACATCGCGCTGTCGCTCGCGCAATTCCTGCCGACCGCCGAGGCCTACGTCGTCACCACACCCAATCCCGCCGCACAGCGGGTCGCCCAGCGCTCCGCCTTCATGTTCGATCAGGTCAACATCAACGTGAAGGGCGTCATCGAGAACATGTCCTGGTTCACGGGCGACGACGACAAGCGTTACTACCTCTTCGGTGCCGGCGGTGGCGCCGATCTGGCCGAGAAGCTCAAGGTCGAGATGATCGGCCAGGTGCCGATGACCATTCCGATGCGCGAAGGCTCCGACCAGGGTCAGCCCATCATGGCGGTCGACCCGACCGACGAAGCATCCGTCGTCTTTGCTCAGATGGCAGAGTGGGTCGAGGCCCAGAAGCCTTCCAAGCGCACACACCCCGAACTCAAGATCAACTGAAAGAGATACTGCCGTGGACGTCCGAATCGGTGTCACCGACCATCCCCGCGAGATCGGCGTGAAGCTGCCCGACGACGCTGACCGCGCCGCGGTCAAGGCCGACATCGAGGCCGCCCTGAGCGGTGCCTCCAACACCCTGTGGCTGACCGACGACAAGGGCGGCGAGATCGGTATCGCTTCGGCCAAGGTCGCGTTTGTCGAGATCGGCCCCGAGGGCGGCAGCCCCATCGGCTTCGGCTGATCCGACGAGTCTGAATCCACGGGGTCGGTCGCACGCATGGCCGCCCTCGCGGAGCTTGCTCGTAGCCGCACCCCGCTACGCGAGGACGGGATCGAGCACTGCCAACGGCTCGTTCGCTCGTGGTCGCTCCTGAGCGACCTCTCGTTCTCCGATCTGCTTCTCTACGCACCGACCTCGCCCGACGGCGGGGCTTTCGTCGTGCTCGGCCACACGCGATCGGTGACGGGACTGACTGTCCACCAGGCTGACCCGGTCGGCGGAGAAGTGAGCGCCGCAGTGCGGCCCTTGTTGCAGCGGGTGCTGCTCGACGGTCGGCGCGCTGAGGGGCTCGTACCTCGTTCGGGGGCGCCCACGTCGCCGGCCGGCGACGATCCGCTCGTGGAGGAGAACGTCGGCGGCATCGGCAATCGCATCACCGTCGACTACATACCGATCGACATCGGGGGCGAGACGGTGGCGGTCCTGGCTCGAGAATCGGATCCGGGCCTGCTCCGCCACCCCAACCCGGTCGAGCGGCGGTATCGCGAAGTATGGGAGCGGTTCGCGGCGATGGTCGCGGCCGGCGAGTTCCCACTCGAACGATCGGAGCGAGTGGGCGAATTCCGTGAACCCCGGGTGGGCGACGGTGTCGTCATCCTCGATCGTGAACAGCGCGTCGAATACGCGTCGCCCAATGCGACCTCGGCGCTTCACCGTCTCGGCGTGTTGTCCAACGTCGTCGGCCGAACCCTCGGCGAACTGGGACCCGACGACAGAGCCGTCCGCCGCGCCTATTCGTCGCGTTTCTCCACGGTCGAGGAACTCGAGCGAGGCGACACTGTCTCGGTCATTGCCCGTTGCCACCCGCTGCTCGACGGCGGTCGGGTCAGCGGGGCGGTCTTGCTGCTCCGTGACATTTCAGAGCTGCGCAGCCGAGACAAGCTCCTCGTCTCCAAGGACGCCACGATTCGCGAGATCCACCATCGCGTCAAGAACAACCTGCAGACGATCCAGTCGCTCTTGCGTCTCCAGTCGAGGCGGCTGGAATCAGAAGAGGCGAAGTCCGCCGTCGAGCAGTCGGCTCGCCGCATCGGGTCGATTGCGATCGTCCACGAGACGCTGTCCGTCGAGACCGCCGATGTCGTCGATTTCGATGCCGTCGTTCGCCGTGTCATCGGGATGGTGGAAGAAGGGCTCGGCTCCGTCGAACGGCCGGTCAGCATCTCCATCGAAGGGAGCCTCGGCGAGCTTGGGGGCGATGTGGCGATGCCGCTTGCGGTCGTGCTGACCGAACTCGTGCAAAATGCCATCGATCATTCGGGCGGGGAAGTGAAGGTGAGGTTCTCGTCGACGGCGAAGGACCTGGAAATGCACATCGAGGACACCGGTGAGGGTGTCCCCGATGGCTTCGCGCTCGATCGCGATGCCCGCCTCGGCCTCACGATCGTTCGCACTTTCGTCGTCCACGACCTGGGCGGTTCGATCAGCCTCGGCCGAGCGTGCCCTGCTCCGCCCTACGGGACCGCGGTCGACGTACGAGTTCCCAAGCGCGGTCCGGCCCTACCGTTGGGTTGACGCCACGAAACTTGCTGCGGTTTCGGGACAGACGGTTTGCACAACGAGCCCGACGAACTCGAACATGCCGGCCTCGGTGTTCGACCAGTTGTCGGCCGCCGTGGTGACCTTGGAGGCAAAGCCGTCCCAGTCGCCGTCGTGGATCTCCATGGCGTGGCACCATTCCGAGTCGGCCAGATCGGGGGCGTGGTGGGTCAAGCTGGCGATTGCCTGCGGGTCGACCTGGGCGAGCGCCGTCCGGTGAGCGCTTCGGCTCTCCGGCGCGGCGTTCTGGGAGTCCGGCGTGGTCGCGCCGACGGCGGCCGAGTTCACCGCGGCAAGGGCTGCGATCGCGGCGATGGCCGCAATCGCCGCGCCGACGAGGTGCAGTCGGCGGGCCGGTTGGTCATCGGGTGAGGCGGCCGGGCGGGTTGACATGATTCCTCCACGTCGTGGTGTACGTGGGTCATCATCTCGAGATCACCGAAGCCGGTCTGTGACGCAGATTCCGGTGTGACGGTGACAACGGTCACCGAACCCGCGGCGCGGGTGGAGGCGGATCAGCGAGCGGCGAGGGCGCGCATACGGCGCCGAATCACGCGGCGTTCCTCTTCTGAGGTGCCGCCCCAGACGCCGGTGTCCTGGTTCGTGGCGAGGGCGAACTCGAGACATGCGTCGCGGCTCATGCAGGTGATGCAGACCTGCTTGGCCGAGGCGATCTGGTCAACGGCGTTGCCCGTCGTTCCGATCGGAAAGAACAGCGCCGGATCGGTGTCTCGGCATGCGGCCTTGTCCTGCCACTCGGCTGCGGTCTCGAATGCGTCGGCGGTTAGTGCCACGGGTCCCCCAAGTCATGTGCGGTCCGGGTGTGATTCCCGGCCTGTGATGGCCCCAGTCCCTTGGGGCCGCCCTGATAATAGGAACAGGTTCTCCTTTCCCGCAAGGGTTTTTTGAAACCGGTTCTCATTTTCTCGAATCGCGGCACGGGAACGAGATCCCGCGACCCTCTCAGGAAGTTTGTCTCGACGGCACACGTTCGGCCTTCGGGCCTGGAAGACTCGCCGCGTGATCAACGTCATGGCCCATCGAGGGGCGAGCGCAACCGCCCGCGAAAATACTGTCGAGGCGTTTCGGCTCGCCCGGGAGCACGGCGCTGATTGGGTCGAGCTGGATGCTCGCCTCTCCGCCGACGGCGTCGTCGTGGTCCACCACGACGCCCACCTCGATGATGGGCGGATGTTGGCCGAACTCACGATCGACGAGATGCCCGATCATGTGCCGTCCCTGGCTGAGGCGCTCGAGGCCTGCGACGGCATGGGTGTCAACATCGAGATCAAGAATCTTCCCGACGACCCCGACTACGACGCCGACCATGCCGTCGTCGACGCGGTGGCGGGTCTCTCCCAGGCCTACCTCGGTCCGGAACGCACCCTGATCTCTTCGTTCAACATGGACAGCGTCGACCGCATGCACCGGGTCGACCCGTCGCTGCCCTGTGGCTGGCTTTTCTTCCAGATCACCGACCCGGTGGCGGCCATCGAGCGGGCCGTCGCCCACGAGATGGCCGCGATCCACCCCTACGACAACCTCGTCGATGCCTCGATGGTTCGCCGTGCCCATGACGCTGGCCTGCGGGTGAACGTCTGGACTGTGGACGACCCCGAGCGCATCACGGCGCTCATCGAGATGGGCATCGACGGCATCTGCACCAACGTGCCCGAGGTCGCCCGCCGACTCGTCGACGAAGCCGAAGCCTGAGCCTGAGCGGTCTTCCTATTCGGGAACGACCAGCGCGAGATGTTCTGGGGTCCATGTGAAGCGCAGCCGCTTGCTGGCGCCGAGGTGGTCACCGTCGACCTGGTACGGGGCCGGCGGGTCGCATTCCACGACGAGTGACCGCACGTCGGTTCGGATATCGAGATCGCGCTTCTTGGCGACGTCGCCCGCTCCCATTGCGGCCGCGGCCACCGGGCCGAGGCTGCGCAGGCGGATCTGTTCGAGCGTGACAACCGCCAGTGGGTCGTCGAGCGTGAGGTCAGGCACGAGGTTGAAGGGGCGGCTGCCGAGGAAGGTGTAGGGGTTGGCGTTCATCACGACCGTGAAGAACCCCTTCGCGAGCTCGGTGCCGTGCGCGTCGATGACCCGCAACGGGGGTTTCCGGCGATCGACTCGGCGCAGCCACGTGTCGACCGCGGAGTAGACGAACAGCGGGTGACCGGCCCATCGCTTCCAGGGGCCCCGTCGTTCGACCTGTTCGACCACTGCCGCGTCGAACCCGATGCCGCAGTGGAAGAGGAAGTAGCGGCCCTCGACCGCACCGAGCCCGATCTTCTTTATCGAGCCCGCATCGATCGCCTCGAGCAGGACCCCGGCCGCGTCGACCGAATCGTCGGGCAACCCAAGGATGCGAGCGAAGACGTTGGTGGAGCCGCCGGGAAGTGTGGCCAGCGCTGTCTCCGACCCGGCGAGACCGTTGGCGGCTTCGTTGAGCGTGCCGTCGCCTCCGAGCACGACCACGAGGTCGTAGTGGTCCCGCGCCGCGCTCTGCGCCAGGCGTGTGGCGTGGCCACGCCGACTGGTCTCCGCGAGGGTGACGTCGTGATCAGCGGACAGGGCTTTGTGAATCACAACTCGGCGACGGGCCGTGACCGACGAAGCCACCGAATTCACGATGAAAAGGATGCGCAAGAAGCTCAAAACTATCGGGAACTATCTCGTCCGCCCGAATAGGCATTCGTCGAGGGCGCTGGCAGACTCCTCAGCTATGAAGGTTGTCGTCTGTGTAAAGCAGATCCCGGACCCGGCTGATCCTGGTGCGCTAGATCCCGAGAGCAAGACGCTCAAGCGGGATGCAAAGCTCATTCTCGACGAGTCGGATAGTTACGGGGTCGAAATGGCCCTCCAGCTCGTCGATACCGCAGGTGAAGGTTCTGTTCACCTCGTCTCGATGGCTCCGAACAACGAGGTCGGCGGTCTCCGCACGGCCCTCGCGATGGGCGCCGAAAGCGCGACCCTGGTGAGCGACGATGCCCTCAAGGGCACCGACGCCCTCGGCACCGCCAAGGTGCTCGCCGCCGCGATTCAGCGTTCGGAACCCGATCTGGTTCTCACCGCTACCGAGTCGTCCGATGGCTACACCGGCACGGTCCCCGAGATGGTGGCCGAGTTGTTGAGCCTCCCGTCGGTCACGTTCGCCAAGTCGATCGCCATCGATGGCGGCAACGCCAAGGTGCAGCGTCAGACCGAAGCGGGCTACGACGACGTCGAGTGCCCGCTCCCTGCCCTGGTCTCCGTGACCGCAGGCGTGGTCGAGCCCCGCTACCCCTCGTTCAAGGGGATCATGGCGGCGAAGTCCAAGCCGGTCGACGAGGTCACCATCGGTGACCTCGGTATCGACGCCGGTTCTGTTGGTTGGGCTGGTGGTGGCCAGGAGATCGTCTCGGTAGAGAACGCTCCTGCCCGCGAAGCCGGCGAAGTGATCGAGGACGAAGGCGACGCGCATGAGCGCATCGTGTCGTTCCTCGAAGAGCTCAAGGTTCTCTGAAAGGGCTGACATGGGACTCGACAAGATCTGGGTTTTCGGTGAGGCCAACGGCGACGCAGTCGCCACCATCACCCTCGAAATGCTGGCCAAGGCCCGCGAAATTGCCGACACCGTTGAGGTGTTCATGGCCGGCGACGGCGATGACTATGCCGAGGAACTCGGCGATCACGGTGCGGAAACCGTGCATGCCACCGGCGATCTCGACGGTGCCATGCAGGGCGTGTCGGTTGCCTCCGCGGTTGCGGCGGCGATCGAGGGTGGGCTCGACGCCCCCAACGCATTCATGCTGGGCACCAGCCAGGACGGCCGCGACGTCGCCGCTCGTCTCTCGGTGAAGCTCGACGCTCCGGTGATCACCAACATCGTCGACCTCGAGGTCGACGGCGACGATCTGCTCGGTAACGAGCCGGTCTTCGGTGGCACGGTCGACGTGAAGACCAAGAACACCTCCGGCAAGCCCGGCATCTTCCTCGTCCGGCCGAAGTCGTTTGCGGCAGAGTCGTCCGGCGGAGCTGAGGCCGACGTCGAGGATCTCGACGTGCCCGACCTCGGCGCGACCGGTGCCGCTCGTGTCACCGACACGTTCGCCGAAGAGTCCGACGGACCGAAGCTCGACGAGGCGGCCATTGTGGTCTCCGGCGGTCGTGGCCTCGGCGAGAAGGACGCCTACGCCCTCATCGAGGACCTCGCGAAGGCCGTCGGCGGCGCCGCCGGCGCAAGCCGCGCGATCGTTGATGCCGGTTGGGTGCCCTACTCCTACCAGGTCGGGCAGACCGGCAAGGTCGTGAAGCCCACCGTCTACATCGCTGCCGGAATCTCTGGTGCGACACAGCACCTGGTCGGTATGAAGGGCTCGAAGAACATCATTGCGATCAACAAGGACCCGGAAGCGCCGATCTTCGCCGTTGCCGACCTCGGCATCGTCGGTGATGTGCACAAGGTCCTGCCGAAGCTGATCGAAGCGCTGAACGGCTAAACGGCTGAACGGCTACACAGCTGAGAGCGCGATCAAGAACTGAGACGGCCCCGGGGTTCGCCCTGGGGCCTTCTTTGTTTTCTCGCCTGGTTCAGACAATGCGGGCCAAAACGAAGAAATCGCCTCGACCGGCTGACCGGTGAGGCGATGTGTTAAAGACCACCATAGCACAGATGATTTTTCCATGCCGGGAAAACGGCGGATACTTCGAACTTATTTCCTGCGATGGCGATCAACCTCGGAGTTTTTGTGATGATGACGCGGATCTGCGCGCTTATCCACAGGGAAATCCACACCTGTTGAACACTTTGTGTGTTCGGAATGTGCCGATTGCCACAACGCGTGGTCGCGGCCGAAACAACCGGTTCAGACGAGCGGCCAGGGGTAGCGATGGCCCCCGGACTCATCGCTCGGGAACCGCCCGGCCGTGGCGAGGGCGGTAGTCCTCGCGAGGATCGCATCTCGTTCGAAGGGATCGAGGAGCTCGCAGACGGCTTCGGACAGGCCGCGTTCCAGGAGGCGCCAGAGCGCCTCTTGGATGTCCTCGGGGAGCGGCTCGTCCTCGAAGTCCCACAGCACGGTGCGCAGTTTGAACTGTTGATGAAAGGCGATGCCGTGGTCGATCGCCCAGATGCGGCCGTCGTTGCCCAACAGACAGTGCCCAGATTTCCGGTCGGTGTTGTTGATCACGATGTCGAGCGCACAGATCTGGCGAAATTGCTCGTCGTGCTCGTCGCCCTGCTCATGGATGGTGAAGTAGTGCTCTTCGAACGCCGACGGCATGAAGAGCTGGAGCGAGCCCGTGTCGAGCGGCGCGTCATCACGCACGACCGTCGGCGGCACGACGTCCCAACCCAGATCGTCGGCGACGAGAAAGGCCGCGACTTCCCGCTGGTAGAGGCCCGAGGGGAAGTCCCACAGCGGTCGTTCGCCACGGTGGGGCTTGTAGATGGCCTGCGCAAGCAGACCCTCGTGCTCGACGTCCATCAGGAAGGTCGCGTTGGACGAGTAGGGCATTCGCCCGATTGTCTCGAGGGTCCCCTCCCGGAGAAGCTTGAGCGCTCGCTCGGTGGCTATTGGTTCCCGTTCCCGAAATGGGCTTGCTTCCTGACTCAATTGAGACACGGACACCATTCGTGATTTCGCGGCTCGAGCGGACGGCCGCAGTAGGCGCACGGTGGCCGACCCGACGAGACGAGATCGCGGGCCCGCTCGATCAGACCGAAGACCTGCGCCCGAGACAGTGAGAACCGGGCCTGCGCGACCTCTTCTTCTTCGTCGTCGGTCTCGGGGATCGCTTCGGCCATCACGATGAGCCGATCGATGTCTTGTGCGTAGGCGATGCCGAGCGAGCCGACGGTGAATGCGGCGATGACCGGCTCTCGCAGGCCGAGATCGTCGGGGGCGGGTCCGACCTCGCCTTCCGGAAGGTCGTCGAGCACCTGATCGAGATAGTCGGCGAGCGCAGCGACCTGCTGCTTCTCGACCTTGAGCGAGACGAGCTGACCCTCGGCGCGAGCCTGGAGGAAGAACTCCCGCTCGCCCTTGGGCCCGAGCGTTCCCACGGTGAGGAAGTCGAGCTCCCGGAAGTCGTAGGAGTCGCTCACGAGGGGGCCAATGCCGTGAGGTCGTCGCCGGTCGAGTTCACCGTGAGAACGACCGGGCCTTCGGTCGTGTAGAGAATCGCCGTGATCGAGCAGGGCGAGACGACAATGCGCTGGAAGAGATCGAGATGGGTGCCGGTGGCCGCGGCAACGATGGCTTTGATGACATCGGCGTGGGAGACGGCCACGATCGTTTCGCCAGGGTGGGCGGCAACGAGGTCGTGGACGGCGTCGACGGCGCGGCTCTGCATCTCCGGGAAGGACTCGCCGCCGGGGAAGCGAAATCCGCTCGGGTAGCGCTGAACGGTGCGCCATTCGGGCAGTTTGCGGAGCTTGGCGAGCTTCTGACCCGTCCACTCGCCGAAGTCGCACTCGATGAGTCCCTTGGCCTGACGGACGCGGAGCTTGCGTCCCTTCGCGATCGGTGCGGCCGTCTCGCGGGTTCGTTCCATCGGCGACGCGTAGACCGCTCCCACCGACCCGAGCTTCGAGATTCGGTCGGCGGCCGCCTGGGCTTGAGCGATGCCCTTGTCGGCCAGGTGAAGGTTCGGTGCTCGCCCCGGCAGCGAGGCGCCGGTGGTCGGCGTTTGACCGTGGCGAACCAGGAGCACCAGGGTCGGCTTCGGCGGATCGTTTCGTCGTGCCATCGTCTCGTCAACGTACCCTGCACGCCGTGGGAAACCCTGATCAGCCCCGCCGGCTGCTGGCTCGACTCGAGAAGGACGTCGTCGCCTGTCGCGCCTGTCCTCGTCTCGTCGAGTGGCGAGAGGAGATCGGTCGCGAAAAGCGCGCTGCGTATCGAGACGACGACTACTGGGCCAAGGCCGTCCCCGGGTTCGGCGATCCGAACGCCCACCTTCTCGTGGTCGGGCTCGCCCCCGCGGCCCACGGCGCGAATCGCACGGGCCGAATGTTCACCGGCGATCGTTCCGGCGACTGGCTGTACCGGGCGCTCTTTCGGGCCGGTTACGCCTCGCAGGCCGAATCGACCGGCTTGGACGACGGCCTCGAACTGACCGATGCGTGGATCACCTCGCCGGTGAAGTGCGCGCCGCCCGCCAACAAGCCGACGACGGGGGAGCGCGATCAATGCCGTCCGTTCTTCGCTCGGGAGCTCGATGCCCTCGCCAACGTGAAGGTGATCGTGGTCCTGGGCGGCTTCGGCTATCAAGTCGCCTGTCAGGAGCTCGGCGTGAAGCCTCGCCCCAAGTTCGGGCATGGCGTGGAGGTGCCGCTCGAGGGTGGTCGGACCCTGTTGTGCAGCTTCCATGTGAGCCAACAGAACACATTCACGGGCCGTTTGACCGAGCCGATGCTCGATTCGGTCTTCAGTCGGGCCCAGGAGTTGGGGGCCGGTTGAACCAGTTCGGCCCGAGAAAACCAGGACTCACGGCCTGGTTTCGCGTCGCGAACCTGGGTCGTGCGCACCCAATTCGGTCCTGAAGGGTCGATCGACTCTTGGCGTCGAAGGTCAAACCGACGACAGTCTTCACATGGCACAGCAGCACGTTCTTGATCTCACCGACGAGACCGCTCTCACCTCCACGAGCAGCGACAGCGAGCGAGTCGGTTACGACGCCACCGGCGTTCGGATGCTGTTGTCGGCGCTGCAACTGAAGCCGGTCAGCGGACCGATGGTCGACGCTCCCAAGGGCAACGTCCTCGACATTGCGGTCTACCGGGCGACGGGTGACCGCCGCCTCGCAACTCTTTTCGGCACCGCTGCCTGATTGCGGGCCGATATCCTCGGCCCCGCATGGCTTCTCGAAACAACCTCCGTTCCGCGAGTCTCGCGGGTCTTTTCGCATTCGCGCTCGTCCTCGCTGGTTGTAGTACCAGCAGCGACCCCGACAACTGGGTCGACGCCGACGCCGCGGGCAAGATCGAACAGAACTTCGTTCGCGCCTGCACCGAGGCCGACGACGGCAACACGGCCAACGCGAGTTCGTTGGCCGACTACTGCCAGTGTTCCTACGACGGTCTCCGAGCGGAATACTCCGCCGACTTCGACGGCTTCAAGACGGTGAACAGCGAACTCGGCAGCGACCCCGAGGCGATCCCGCCCAACGTTCGCACGATTCTCGACAACTGCGCGTCGGCCCACCTCTGATCCTGACTCGAGCTGGCGATACTGTCGCGGCGATGCCGCTCGATCTCGCCTTTGTTCGCTCACAGTTCCCGGCCTTCGCCGACCCCGACACCGCGCGTTGGGCCCACCTCGAGAACGCGGGAGGGAGCTACGCGGCCGGGCCCGTCGTCGAGCTGCTCACGACGCTCTTTTCGACGGCCAAAGTGCAGCCGTCGTGGGACTTCGGACCTTCAAAGTCGGCGACCGCGGCGATGGATCGGTCGCGTCTCGCGATGGCGGCGATGTTCAACGCGTCACCCAACGAGATCCATTTCGGACCCTCGACGAGCCAGAACACCTATGTGCTGGCCCAGGCGCTGAGGCCGCTGTGGCGTGAGGGCGACGAGATCGTCGTGACCGAACAGGATCACGAGGCGAACTCCGGGGTGTGGCGGCGCCTCGCGGCTAGCGGGATCGTCGTTCGGGACTGGAAGGTCGACCCGGTCACTGGTCTGCTCGACCCCGGCGACCTCGACGGCCTGATCAACGAACGAACCCGCCTTGTCGCCATGACCCATGCGTCGAACGTGGCCGCGACGATGAATCCGGTGGCCGAGGTCGCCGCGAAGGTCCACGCCGTCGGGGGCCACATCCTGGTCGACGGCGTCTCCTATGCGCCTCACGGCGGGGTAGATGTCGGCGCCCTCGACTGCGACATTTACCTCTACAGCGCCTACAAGACGTTCGGCCCGCACGTCGGCATGATGTACGTGCGCGACTCCTTGCTGCCGCAGTTGGCCCATCAGGGCCACTTCTTCAACGAGTCACACCTCGACACTCGAGTCACGCCGGCCGGGCCGGACCACGCGGTGATCGGCGCCACCGCCGGCATCGCCGACTACTACGACGCGCTCTACGCCCACCACTTCGGCGACGAGGCCTCCCCGGTGGAGCGGGTCCGTTCCGTGAGCGGTCTCTTCGCCGAGTACGAGACGGCATTGGTGGCACCGCTGCTCGACCTGCTCAATCGACGCGACGGTGTGCGAGTCATCGGTTCTCCTCTCGCCGAATCGTCAGTGCGAGCGCCGACGGTGGCCTTCGCGAGCGAACGTCTCTCCTCGGCGTCGATCTACGACGCCCTCATCGCCGCGGAGATCTCCTGCGGACATGGCCACTTCTATGCCCACCGGCTCGTCACCGCGCTCGGCCTCGACCCGGATGACGGCGTGGTGCGTCTCTCGATGGTCCACTACAACACCAGCGAAGAGGTTGCCCGCGCGCTGGCGGTTCTCGACCCCCTGATCTAGCTCCGGCTGTCGTGGTCGGGACCTTCGGCCCTGTGGGCCGCCCCCACTCCGTGTTCCGCTTGAGGAAACGAGAGGGTGCTAATGAAGAATCGGGCAAAGAAGGGGCTGACGGAGGCGCGCGTCGCAACCGCGGCATCGGCGAGCGGTGGATTGACGCGACGGGGTCTGCTTGCCGCAGTACCCGCCGTCGGACTCGCCACCGCATGTGCAACCGACGATCCGCTCGTGGGCGACCAGGTGGTCGGCGCCGTCGGCGCGGGCGTGCCGGCACAAGCAGTGTCGGTGGTGTCGGCCGGCGATTCGATCATTCCCGAGATGACGCCGCGGGCATCTCTGCCCATGGCCGACGACGACGAGGTGAACGCGACGTATGCCCCGGCGGTGCCGCCGCCGATCACCCGAACCGACAGTCGCGTGATCGACGTGTCCCTCGAGGTGCTCGAGGGGCCGTGTGCGCTCGATCCTGCCAACGGTGTCGCGACGCTGATGTGGGGCTACCGCATCGCGGGCGACAGTGACGTCACCTGCGGTTCTCCAGGCCCGACAATCCGCGGGCGGGTCGGCGACATCATGCGGGTGACGATGACCAACCTGACGGGCAACGAGCATCCGCACAACATCGACTTCCACGCCGTAACCGGTCAGGGCGGCGGCGCCGCGGCGTTGACGGCTGGTCCTGGCGAGTCGGTCACCATCGAGGCCCGACTGCTCTATCCGGGCGCGTTCATGTACCACTGCGCGTTCGGCGACGTGCCCGAACACATCGTTCATGGCATGTACGGCATTGCGATCGTCGACCCCGAGACGCCGATGCCGCCCGTCGACCATGAGTGGTCGATCAGTCAGTCGGAGTGGTACGTCGGCGACGCGGACGAGGCCGGCATCGCGACCTACGATCCTGAGGCGCTTCGCCTCGAGCACCCGCGCTATGTCACCTTCAACGGCAGCGTCGGGGCCCTCGACAGCGAGGGGACACTCCAGATGAATGTCGGTGAGAGGGCCCGGATCTACTTCGTCAATCAGGGCCTCAATTTGGTGTCCAACTTCCATCCCATCGGCTCTCACTGGGACGTCGTCTACCCGGAGGCCGCCACACATCCGGCCAACGTGCCGATCCGTGGATCGCAGTCGACGCTCGTCGTTGCCGGCGGTGGAACCGTCGTCGAGGTGGTCGGACAGGTGCCGAGCACGATTCTCTTGGTCGACCATGCCCTGGTGCGGACCTTCTACAAGGGTGCGCTCGGCAAGATCGAGGTGAACGGAGCCGAGGACCCCGAGATCTTCTCAGTCGGCGAGTCCGACGTCGGCACGGCGCCAGTCGCCCCCGACCCCGGCGGGATCGCCGGAGCAGCGGATCCGGTCGCCACCAACAGCGTCGTCATCCCGGTCGGTGCCTGGGACCCCGTCAACGCGGCCACGGCCTACACGCCGCGAGCCATCGTCGTCGCTGCAGGGACCACCGTCGAATGGCTCAACGAGGACGCGGTCGTCCACACCGTCACCTCGGGTTCGAGTGACGGAACGATCGCCCAACCGGACGGCATCTTCGACAGCGGCAACATCGCCCGCAACGAACGATTCTCGATCACGTTCGCCGAGCCGGGTGAGTTCGAGTACTACTGCGCCCCGCACCCTTGGATGCGCGGCCGGGTCATCGTCGAAGCGGTCTGATCACCCAGCCGTCAAGCCGTGTGGCCGGGTTTGCTAGGGCCGGTCGCCGAAGATCGGTCCGGTGGTCCGGGTGCGCTTGAGCTCCCAGAAGCCGTCGATGTTCATCATTGCGACAAGGGCGTCCCACATGGCGAGGGAGTCCTCGGTGTTGGGAACCTGCGAGATGACCGGCCCGAAGTAGGCCTGTTTCACACCGTCACGATTGTCGAACGCGATGATCGGTGTGCCGATGTCTTCGCCGGCAAGGGCGATGCCCGCGTCGTGGCGTGTCTGAATCTCGAGATCGAACTCGTCGGACTCGAACGCGGCGGCGTGGGTCGTGGGCAGGCCCGCAGACTCCAGCGCGTCGGCGATCTCGAATTCGAATGCTTGATCGTGGTGGATGCGGCTGCCGAATTCCCAGTAGAGCGGGAAGACCGCGGCATCGCCCTCGGCGGCGCGGACTGACTCCATCACGCGCAGCATCTTGTAGGTCCGATCGACCGGCGCGAAGAACGGCGAGTCTTCCTCCGGCTTGTTCTTCAGCTTGAGGCTGATCGGCTGCCACGTGATGTTGAGATCACGGGCCGGAGCCACTTCGTCGACGACCCAACGGGCCGTCACCCAGCACCACGGTCAAATCGGGTCTACCCAGAATTCCAGATCCATCGGGGCACCCTATCCCCGCGGTCTGGGCGGGCGACCCGACTCGCGCGTGGACAGTCCGATGTGGAACCCTTTGTCCATGACATCGCTCGAGATTCCAGTCGATCCGGAGACTCCGGAGGTGCGGGTGAGGGCAGCTGATCGTTACTCGCTCCCGCTGGTTCGAGCGATCGTGAAGCGGCCCCGGCTCACCGAGGCGGTCTTCAGCCGGACTCGATGGGGCAACATGTTTGCCGAGGGCATGGCGGAGAATCCGTATGCCGCGTACGCCCCGATAGTGGCTGACGGACCGGTGGTCTGGAGTCCCTGGTATCAGCAGTTCTTCGTTACCGGCTACGACGAGGCCCGCGCTGTCCTGTCGTCCGACGCCATGGAAGTGACGACGCAGCGCGAGGTCGTGCTCGCCTGCAACCCCCACGCCAAGATGAGTGACACGTCGAAGGCGTTGTTCCGAAAGTTCCTGCTCTTCGTGGACCCGCCCGACCACACCCGCCTTCGCTCGCTCGTCAGTCGTGCGTTCACGCCGAAGCAGATGGGCCGAATGGAAGGCGACGTCGAACGGCTTGCGATCGACCTGCTCGACGCGGTGGACGACCAACCCACGCCCGACCTGTTCGCGGCCTACAACGCGCCGCTGCCGATTCACGCGATCTCCGTGCTGCTGGGGATTCCGGAGGAGCGCTGGCCCTTCACCGTGGAGGTTTCCCAGGCGCTATTCGAGTATCTCAACCCGTTCCCCGACTTCGATGTCGATCAGGTCGACGGTCTCCTCCAAGAGGGAGTCGCGTACCTCGACGAGTTGGCCGAGGAGCGTCGACTCGATCCGCGTGACGATCTGTTGAGCGCCCTCGTCCACGCCGAGACCGACGAGGGGCGCCTTGACCGCTTCGAGGTCGTGGCAATGGCGATGTTCGTGATGTTCGCCGGTCATGAAACAACGAGTGGCGCGCTCGGCCTGTCGATGGTGGCGATGGCTCGCAACCCGGAACAACGACGCCTGGTGATGAACGATCCCTCGCTCTGGCCGAACGCCGTCGAAGAGTTCTTGCGCTACGACCCGCCCTTGCACGTGGATCCGCGAGCAGCGAAGGACGACGTGGTGATCGGCGGTGTCGAGATCAGGGCCGGCCGCCGGCTCGCAGTGATGCTCGCTGCGGCCAACCGCGACCCGAACCGCTTCGACGCTCCGGACGAACTGCGTCTCGACCGCGAGGACCCGAGGCCGCTCTCGTTCGGGCACGGAATCCACCACTGCATCGGCGCCGCTTTGGCCCGGATGCAACTGCGAACCGGCTTGCGAGTCTTTTTGGATCGATTCGGCGAGTACGAGATCGACGACGCCGCGATCGAGTGGAAGGCGCACCCCGTGCTTCGGGGTCCAATTGTTCTTCCGGTCAGCCGCGCCGTCAGCTCTTCTTCGTAATCCCCACGCGGGCCGCCGGCGCCGCCCATTCGGGCCATCGTTCGCGGCTCTTCTGCGCCAGCTTGTGCATCAGCGCGATGGCGCCAGGGTCATCGTCGCCTGGTCGGGTTTCGATCACGCCGTCCTTCACCATCGCATCGATGATCGCTCGCCCGAGTTCGGTGCGAACGACCGTCAGCGTCCAGTCGGTCGTGTCGCCGATGCCACCAGTGGAGATGTCGGCATGCTCGGCGGCGAAGTCGGGGCAGTGATGGCACCCCTCACGGGTCCACGCGTGGCATTCCTTGAGATTGATCTCGTGGTAGCCGCCGTCCTTGGTCCAGATCTGGAAGACGCCCTTGATGTTCATCTTGGCGATGTCTTCCTTCTTCAGGCCGTACTTGACCTCGAAGAGTTCGTCGAAGAGCGCGTCGTCGAACGACTTCGAACAGAGCAGCCCGATATTGAGCTTGATCGGTTTCGAGACCTTGCCGACCTTGCGGTGCCACATGACCGGCGCGACGGAGGTCTGGCAACTCATACCGACGAGGGCCAGGCGTTCGAGCCCCTGGTCCTTCGCATCGTTGTAGCCCATGGTGTTGGCGGAGTAGGTGTAGCGACTGCCCGCGCCCCGCAGCACCTCTTCGCGGTTGGTGGCGACCATGGGGAACGCCTTCCAGCCGGGATCGCCGTTCGGAAGGTTCTCGACCCCTGAGGTGAGTGCGCCGTCGACGATGTTGTTTTCGAGGCACCAGATGAGGATCGCCGAGACAAGGCCGCCGTCCTGGCCGATGTCGTAGACGAAGTCGTCGCTGGCTCGCGTCAGCAGGATGTCGGAGTAGACGCCGGCCATCTCCTCCGGCTCGCGCTCACGACCGAAGAGATGGAGATCGGCCTCCGGTTCCCATGCTCGGAAACGGGGGCATGCCCGCGTGCACGACGTACAGCCCTTCTGACCGTGGATGCAGTCGGCGAGGCCGAGTTCTTCCTCGAGATGGAACGGTGTGTAGGCGCCGGGTTCGTGTTCGTAGCCGATGACGTCGTGAGGGCACGAGATCACGCAGCCCGCACAGCCGGTGCACAGCCCGCTGGTGATCACTTCGTCGAAAAGCTCTTTCCACTGGTACGACCAGCGTTCCTTCTTTGCTGCCGGAGCAGGGGTATCGGTGACGGCCATCCGCCGAACTTAGCCGAGCGCTCCCGGGACCCTCTGCTTCAGCCGCCGGTTGCCATACGTTCCTTCACCTCGTCCTCGGTCATTCGTCCGGCGAAGTACTCGGCGACCCAGCTCGGCAACTGCCATCGGTCATTCCAGCGCTCGTCGTCGAGCCAGACGACCTCGCTGTCGATCGACCCGTCGCGGTGGAAGGCGTGGCGCCGATAGCCGGGCGGAAGGAACGTCAACGCATCGAAGTCGATGCAGAGTCCGGTGGATGGACAGAAGTACGACGGCACGCCGTCGAGATCAGTGGTGATCCCGGTGTGGGCGTGGCCGGCAGCGATGGCTCGAATCGGCGTTGCGGCGTCGAGGAGCTGGCGGACCTCGGCGTCGTACTCCGGCTCCTCGAACATCCCGCTCCCGCCGGGAGGATGGTGCAGCCAGAGCATGGCGTGGTCGGCGAGTCCGAGATCGAGCTGGCGGCGAAGTGACCCGATCTCGTGTGTCGTCAGCCCGCCCCGGGCGAGATGAACTCGATCGTCGAGGTCGACCCAGCCCCGCTCGTCGTCGAACTCCGTGCCTCCACGGTTGCTGTCGCCGAAGAGGAAGATCCAGTTGCCGATGGGCAGTGTTCGCGGTGCCGTGATTCCCGACGCCGGCAAGATCGCGTGCATCGGATCCACGAAGTCGTGGTTTCCGGCGAGGCAGTAGATCGGGAGTTCGAGGGCGGCGAGCGCATCGCGGGCGAGTTCGTACTCGTCGGGCTTGCCTTCGTTCGCGATATCACCGGTCACGACGACAAGGTCGGGCTGCTCGGCCCTGACCAGATCCGCGATCGCCGAGAAGGTCGCGCTGGTGTCGCGCATCATGTAGCCGCCCGGCGCGGTGCTGAAGTGCAGGTCGGAGAGCTGCACGACCCGGATCGGATCAGACGATTCGGTCATGGTCGACAGTAGCGCTGTCACAGAAAGGAGGCCTGTCTCGTCAACATTGGTGAGCGGCACCCGCCGTTTCGTCAGCGACAGGAGTCGGACATGAGGTTGGCAGTGATCGGAGGAGGTCTGGCCGGCCTGTCCGCAGCGATCGAAGCGGCCAAGTGCGGCGCGGAAGCGACGCTCTACGACGCCCGCGAATCGCTCGGCGGGAGGGCGCGCACTCGCGTTCGTGACGGGTTCCAGCTCAACGAGGGCGCGCATGCCCTCTACGTGGATGGGGAAGCGATGGCGTTTCTTCGCGAGTTGGGCTGCGAGCCGGCGGGCGGGGTCCCTGCCGCCTCCGGCGGGATCGGGATCGACGGTGCGTTGGCCGGGCCGTTGCCATCGGGTGCGTGGTCGCTGCTGCGCACTCCGCTCTTGCGAGGGGAGCGGGTGAACTTCGGAAGACTGTTCGCGAAGCTCGCTCGACTTGACGCCTCGGACTTCGCGGAGATGACCGTCAACGCTGCCGTCGCCGAGCTACTCGGTCATGGACGCGCGTCTCGCCTTGGCCACGCGCTCTTCCGGCTGTCGACATATGGCAACGATCCCGGCTGTGCGAGCGCCGACGCAGGGATCATGCAGCTGAAGTACGCCCTGGCCGGAGGGGTGCGATATCTCGACGGCGGCTGGCAGACGATCGTCGACTCGCTGCGGACCGAGGCTGTCGCCCACGGCGTGATCATCGAGGCCGGAGCGAAGGTCAACGAGGTCCGGTCCCACGATGGCGGCACCGAACTGCAGGTCAACGGATCGACGCACGCCTATCAAGCGACGATCCTCGCGCCCGGTTCACCGCGTCTCGCTGGTCAACTCCTGGGCCCCGTCGCGCCCGCCACGGCGTGCTGGGCGGCGTCCGCGCGGCCGTCGACCGTGGCGTCGCTCGATGTCGGTCTCGGGGTCGAGTGGGGACCCGGTCCGACTTTTGCGCTCGGAATCGACGAGCCGCTGTATCTCTCGGTTCACGCGCCCGTCGCGTCACTGGCCGACGCGGGCCAGGCGCTGGTGCACGTCAGTCGCTACCAGAAGCCGGATGAAACGCCTGACACCGAGCGTGATCGCCGCGCCTGCGAAGAACTCCTCGACCGCGTTCGCCCCGGTTGGCGCGAAGATGCGGTCCATGTGGGCTTCCATCGTCGTCTCGTTGCCGCGTCGGACCAACCTCGAGCGGAGAGGGGTGGTCTCGGCGGCCGTCCGGGCCCAGGAGTGCCCGGAATGACCGATGTGTATGTCGCCGGAGACTGGGTCGGCCCGGAAGGTTTGTTGGCCGACGCCTCGATCGCGAGCGGTCGTGCGGCAGCCAGGCTGGCGACATGAGCACCGCGGCGACCGAGATCTTCGAGTCGCATCGCCATCACCTGTTCGGCGTGGCGTATCGAATGCTGTCGAGCGTGGTCGAGGCAGAGGATGCCGTGCAGGAGACATGGATCCGCTGGGATGGCGCGGACCAGGCGGTGATCGACAACCCGAGGGCCTGGCTCACGACGGTCGTGAGTCGAATCTCCGTCGATCGGCACCGGTCGGCCCAGAAACGGCGTGAGTCCTACGTGGGGCCATGGCTACCTGAGCCTCTCCTCGTCGACGATCGTGACCCGGCCGACCAGGCGGCGCTGGCCGACACCCTCTCGCTCGCGTTCTTGACGTTGCTCGAGCGACTCGACCCCATCGAGCGCGCCGCCTTTCTGCTCCGTGAGGTGTTCGGGGAGAGCTACGCCGACGTGGCCGCGGCGATCGACCGCACCGAGCCGGCGTGTCGGCAGATCGTGCACCGGGCCAAGGAGCGCATCGATCCGGATCGTCCCGTGCGTTTCGAGCCGGGCGAGGCCGAGGAACGGCGGCTCGTCGACTCGTTCCTCGCCGCCGCGATTGGCGGCGACATCGAGGCGCTGCACGAAGTGCTGTGTGACGACGTCGTGATCTGGAGCGACGGGGGAGCAGCCCAACGCGCCGCCCGCCGCCCGATTCTCGGTGTAGAGCGGGCGGCCGTGTTCCTCACCGGCATCGTTCGCCGCGGCCGGCAGCTCACCGATTCCGTCGTTCTCGACCACGTCCGGGTCAACGGCGACCCCGGCATCTCCGCGGTCGTCGACGGTTCTCTCTTCTTCGTGATGGCATTCGAACTCGATCCGGCCGGGGTGCGGGCAGTTCGGATCGTGCTCAATCCGGAGAAGCTCGACCACCTGCGCTGATCAGCGGGCATGCATCGGCCTGGGGCGATGGGAACTCAAAATCGATCGGCGCGTCCCATGCCGGCATCGTGTTGGTGGTCGCGTCGTAGCGGGTCAACCACTGGACCATCCATGACGGGTCGGCCTGCTGCGAAGGGTGATGGCTCGGCAGCAGGGTGATCGCCATCGTGGGCATGACCTCGAAAGCGAAACCGAGCCCCCATTTCCACAAGCGAAACCACGCGACCGGGCTGAACAAGCGCCGCCAAGCCGCGAGCTGGACGACGGTGCCGAGAAAAATGAACCAGACGAGCATCGAGAAGCACGTGGCCATCGCGGCCAGGTAGCGCAGCCGGCTTCCGTCGCTCGCGGCCCAGACGTCGTGCGCCACGGTCTTGTGCTCCACCTCCTCGGCGAGGTGCCAGAGGATGAGGGTCGACGGGATCTCGTCGGCGCCCCGGAAGAGCTCGTGCCGGTGGGAGTCCATCCAGCGTGCGGCGGCAAAGGCGGTCGCTTCAAATCCTGCCGCATACGCGATCCCGAACTTGCGGCCGGCCCGCCGCTGTAGGAAGCCGTAGGACCAGGCGAGCCAACGCTCGACTCGACGCAGGGCCGGATGTTGCGCGGTCAGGAGCTCGTTGAAGCGCCGGTGTTGACGGGTGTGCTCACCCTCCTGCGCAAGGAAGTCGCGCACCCGATCGGACAGGTCCGGATCGTCGATCTCGCGGGCAGCGTCTCGCACGGCCTGCATCACGTAGGGTTCGCCGCTCGGCATTCCCAGGCTGAGGGCGTTCACCGCGGCCGCGAACTCGGGCTTCACCGGCTGCCATGCAGCGCGCGTGTCGTCAGGCCACTCGAGGCGGATGCGGCGATGATGCAGGGCTGACGGCATCGTGCCCTATCGGCCGCAGATCGCGGATCTGTAGGTCGTTCGGCCCATACGATCTGGCGTCGTTGGCGCCCTCGGCAGGACTCGAACCTGCGCTCACGCCTCCGGAGGGCGATGCTCTATCCACTGAGCTACGAGGGCTCGCCCCGGTGCGGGGACGAACGCTCACACTACCGACGATCAGCTGTTCGCGTCGGCCGGTTCTGTCGGATCACCCGATGAGAGGCCGTCGGGCACGTCCTCGCCGCTCACCCACGCTTCGCAGAACGTGACGTCCGCGAGGATTCCGCTGCCCAGGCGGCCGAGTGCGTTGCCCGGTTCGTCGGGGAACGGGTACGCGGGCATGAAGTCGTCGGAGCCGATTCGAGCCTCGAGACACTCCCACTCGAGGGTGGAGAGCGCGTGTGTGTCGAGATGGCCTTGGTTGGAAGCGCCGAGAATTATTGCGCCGCCCGCGTCACAGCCGGCGACGATGCCGACGATGCGATCGTCGACGTCGGGGGCCATGGGCTCCTCGTCGGTGATCACGCGATCGCTGTAGCGGTCGGTGTAGACGTCGCGCCATGCCTCGACGTAGGCATTGGTGACGCACTCCGCTTCGACGGCGTGCGTGCCGGGCACCATCAGCGCCCCGGGGATGTCGGCCTCGAGGAAGGCGCGGAGGCTCGGCCCGCATTCGATCAGTGAATCGGCGAGTGCGGCAGCAAGGTCGTTGTCGACGTTCGAACCGGTCCGTGCGCTGAGGTCGACTCCCTCAAGAGCGGCGAGCGCGAATTCGTCCGAGGCCAGGGTCGTATCGATCATGCAACCGGCGGCTGTCCGACCGAGTCCGTCGCCGAGGGCCGACTCGATGATCTCCGTGCGGAGGATCGCTTGGTCGACGTCCCAGGTCGGGCTGTCTTCGCCCACCGCACGGTCGGCCGCGGCTGGTCCGGCCTCGGACCCGGAGCACGACGACGCGACGAGCGCGAGGAGGGTGAGAAGGAGGAACGGGAGAAACAGGCCGCGAGAACGCATGCTGGTCTCATCGGCCGGAGAAACCTCACTCTGAGGACTCCGGCCAGACGGTAGTATCGGCGCTTTCCAACCTGCCCCGAGGCTTGTTCAATGGACGTTCGCGATCAGCTCCGCACCGCGCTCGCAGAGGCTCTCTCTGCGGCCGGCGTCGACCCGGTGCCCGCGGAGATCTCGCTCGAGCGTCCGGCCAACCCCGAACACGGTGATTGGTCGTCGAATGTCGCGCTCGCGACCGCCAAGGCCGCGAGCCGCAATCCTCGCGAACTCGGACAGCAACTCGTCGATCATCTGCAGTCCTCGCCACCGGCTCACGTGACGGCGATCGAGATTGCCGGGCCCGGCTTCGTGAATTTTCGTCTGGGCGACACTTGGCTCCACGACGTCCTCGTCGACGTCGTCGAAGCCGGTGATGACTTCGCGCGGCCCGACATCGGCAAGAGCCTCCACGTCAACGTCGAGTTCGTCTCGGCGAACCCGAACAAGCCTCTTCACGCCGGCCACGGCCGAGGCGCCTGCTACGGCGATTCGATCGCGCGGTTGCGGGAGCGTTGCGGCTACCGCGTGACGCGGGAGTACTACATCAACGATCGCGGCGTGCAGATGGCGAAATACGCCGAGTCGCTCGCGGCACGGAAGCGAGGCGAGGAGCCGCCCGAGGACGGCTATCAAGGCGAGTACCTGATCGAATGGGCATCAGAGATGCCCGACGACGCCGACCCCCTCGAGTGGGGCTACGAGCGCGCGCTGGCCAGCCATCGAGCGACCCTCGAGTCGCTCAACATCCGCCACGACGTCTGGTTCAGCGAACGATCAATGGTCGAATCGGGGGCCATCGAGGAGAGCCTCGACGACCTGCGCGCCCACGACGCGGTCTACGAGGCCGACGGGGCGACGTGGCTCCGCAGCACCGATCAGGGCGATGACAAGGACCGCGTCCTGATCAAGACCGACGGCGAGCTGACCTACCTCGCGCCCGACATCGCCTATCACCGCGACAAGTTCAGCCGTTCGGATCGGCTCTTCAATGTCTGGGGAGCCGATCATCACGGCTACGTGCCTCGCATGAAGGCTGCGATGTTCCTGCTGGGCCATGATCCAGAGGAGCTTCACATCGCGATCACGCAGATGGTCGACCTGCAACGCAGCGGCCAGCCGGTCGCCATGTCGGGCCGCTCCGGCGATTTCGTTGCGCTCGACGATGTCGTCGACGAGGTGGGTCCCGATGCGGCCCGCTTCACCTATCTGACCCAGTCCGTCGACTCGCGTCAGACGTTCGATCTCGACGAAGTCGCCACCCAGGGCATGGAGAATCCGGTCTTCTATGTCCAATACGCCCATGCGCGGATCAGTTCGATCATGCGCAAGGTGGCCGACGAAGGCGTCGAACGAGTTCCGCTCGCCGATGCCGATCTTTCTCTGCTGGTCCATGAGCGCGAGCTCGACATCCTGCGCTCGCTCCAGCAGCTTCCCGACATGGTGGAGATCGCGTGCCTCGACGATGCCCCGCATCGCATTGCCGCGTGGTCCCGTGAACAGGCCGCCGCGCTCCACGGCTTCTACCACGACTGTTACGTCATGGGCGACGGCGTGAGTGCGGAACTCACCCAGGCCCGATTGGCGCTCGTCGAGGCCTCGCAGGTCGGACTCCGGATTGCGCTTGACCTCCTCGGAGTCGGCGCGCCGGAATCGATGTAGGTCATGCAGCCGTTCCCGTTCCGCCTCCTGCCCGACTCGGCCGAAATCGTCGACGGACGACTTCAGGTCGGCGGCTGCGACCTGCTCGACCTCGCGGCCGAGTTCGGCACGCCGCTTTTCGTCTACGACGAAGAGCAACTGCGCGATCGGTGCCGCGAGGCGGTTTCGGTGTTCGGCGACGGCGTCGCCTACGCAACCAAGGCCTTCCTCTGCGCAGCGATGGCGCGTCTGGCCCACGAGGAGGGAATGCACCTCGATGTCGCCACCGGCGGTGAGCTTCATGTCGCGCTTTCCGCGGGTGTGCCATCGGAACGACTCGTGCTCCACGGAAACAACAAGTCCACCGCCGAGCTGCGAATGGCGATTGAATCCGGCGTCGGTCGAATCGTCGTCGACTCGTTCGATGAACTCGACCGGCTCGATGCGTTGTCGGTCGAGACACGCATTGCCCCGAAGGTGCTGTTGCGGCTCACGCCGGGCGTGAAGGCGGAGACCCACGACTACATCGCCACCGGCCACGACGACTCCAAGTTCGGATTCACCGTCTCCACCGGTGCCGCCGCCGAGGCGATCGAGCGAGCCCGGAATTCCGACTCCGTCGAGTTGATGGGCGTCCACGCTCACATCGGCAGCCAGGTCTTCGTGGTGTCGTCCTTCGCCAAGGCCGCGGCTGTGATCGCCGATGTTGCTGGTCCCTACGATCTTGCCGAGATGTCGGTGGGTGGCGGCCTCGGCGTGCCGTACGTTGCCGACGAGCGAGCGCCGACCATCACCGAATGGGGCACCGCGGTGCTCGACGCGTGCCGCGCCGCCGGCGTGACCGCTCGAGTGTCAGCCGAGCCGGGGCGCTCGATCGCGGCGGCCGCGGCGGTCACCTTGTACGAGGTGGGCACCATCAAGCGACTGCCAGGCATTCGTACCTACGTTTCGGTCGATGGCGGAATGAGCGACAACCCCCGTCCCGTGCTGTACGGCTCGGGTTACGAGGCGTTCCTGCCCCGCGCCGTGGAAGCCGATCGCACCGACACCGTCACGATTGTCGGCAAGCATTGCGAATCGGGCGATGTGCTCGTGCGCGACGCCTCGATTCCGTCCGACCTCGCGGTGGGCGACATCCTGGGGACCGCGGTGACCGGCGCCTACGGTCATTCCATGGGGTCCAACTACAACAAAGTGATGCGGCCACCGGTCGTGTTCGCGTCCCATGGAGACGCTCGACTGGTCGTCCGGCGCGAGACGTTCGACGACTTGACTCGTCTCGACGTCTGAACCGGTGATCGGGCCGACATGACCTCGATCCGTCGGGCCGACGTCTTGTGGCGGGCGACACTCGACGGCGTGCTGATTCGCCCGTTGGGTGCGGCCGAGGTCATCAAGCTGGCCGGCACCGGGCTCACGCTGTGGGGGGCGCTCGACGAACCATCGACCTTCGAGGCGCTCTGCTCGACGCTGGCGGCGACGCACGACGCTGATCCCGCCGTAGTCGCGGGCGATCTGCGCCCGGTGATCGACGATCTCGCGGCGCGCGGCGTGCTGGACCTGATCGATGGCTGAGGCACCGGACCAGCGCACCGAGTGGCTGGCTGCCGTCGCCGCGTTCGGTCTTCCGGGCGCGGGGCGGATCGGGCCCCGACCGGGGTCGATCGGCGACGTCATGGCCGACTCGTCCCAACACAGACTCACTGGAGTGTTGGCTGCCGCGGCGGCATCGGAAGCAATCGAGTTGTCGCCCGACGAATTCTCACAGCTCGCCCTCGCCCACGAGGGCGCCATGCGCGAGGCGCTCCTGCTCGAGGAAGTGCTGCTCGAGGCGATCGGCGTGCTCACGAGCGCCGGTATCGACTCTCGCGTGCTCAAGGGCGCCGCGCTCGCGCACATGGTTCACGCAGATCCGGCCGAGCGGTGCTTTGGCGACAACGACGTGTGGGTGGGGAGTGCCGACGTCGACGCGGCGGTCACTGCACTCATGGACGCGGGTGCGCGGCGGCCGGTTCCACCACTCTCGCCGAGCTACGACCGCCGCTTCGCCAAGTCGGTCACGCTGCAGTGGACGGGGTCGACCGAATTCGATCTCCACCGGACCCTGGCCGCGGGGCCCTACGGCTTTCTCATCGACCTCGCCGAGCTTGCCCGCGATCCGGCGGAGGTGATCCTGGCCGGTCGAGCCGTGCGCACCCTCCCGGCCGACCTCCACCTTCTCCACGGCGCAATTCACGTCGCTCTCGGCGACGTCGACGCTCGATTCGGGAACGTACGAGATCTCGCGCTTCTCGCGGCGAGACCGTCCGTTGACCACGAGGCGGTTGTCGAGACCGCGAACCGTTGGGGCTGTGCTGCGCCCCTGGCGGTCGGTCTACGGACGACCGCGGCCTTGGGCCACCACCGGACTGATCTCGAACACTGGGCCGACGCCTACGTGATCTCCGACATCGATCGTCGCCGTCTCGCGGTGTACGCCGAGAGAGACGGTCGATTCCGCCGCCAGGCGCGAGCATCGTGGTCGGTACTCGGCTGGCGCGACCGACTCGCGTTCACCCGCGCCCTCCTGATGCCCAACGCCGCCAACCGCGCGGCGCGGCGGGCTCGCACGGCGGTGTCGCCGTCCCCATCGGGCTGAGCCCGACGATGGCCACCGAGGGAATGTCGACCGTGGGACTCGGATCGGTCGAGTCGCCGTGTCGCGGAGCCTCGGGTAGACGGTCGTCTCGTCGTTGGAGGATGCCGCTCACTCGTGTGGCCGCGGGAGTGTCGCGAAGGATGAGGGCGATGTCTCCCGCCAGGTCGTGAGGGCAGCCGACCTCGACGAGACCGACGACGTCCCATCGGGAGGCTTCATCGATGACGACCGTAGTGGCGCACTCGACCACCATGACGGCAAGCGCGATGACATCGTCGGTCTGGGCCGTCGTATCGAACCCGATCAACCCGAGGTCGCCGTCGGGGACGAAGACGACGTTGGACGCTTTGATGTCGCCGTGGATGAGGCTCTGCTCATGCAGGTCGGCGATCGCTCGCGCGACATGGGCCCCCACGCCGCGTGCTTCTGACTCGGGCAGCGCACGGCGTTGGGCGAGGAGATCGGCGAGGGAGACGCCGGTGATCTCTGTCGACATTCAGATGAAAATGACATGAAACAGACTGAAAAGCAATCAAGGGTAGTGGTGGGGCTGGGCGAGACAACTCCGCCCGGCGCGAGGGCAATGGCGGATACGATCGGCGCCCGTGGACTCGAAAACCGTGAAGTTGGGGCTCCTTGGGTGCGGCACCGTGGGCAGCGCCCTGGCGCGCCTGCTCGAGGAGCAGCGAGAGACGATTGTGGCCCGCACCGGTGTCCGGCTGGAGATCAGCCGCATCGCCGTGCGCGACACGAGCAAGTCTCGCGACGTCGCCGTTCCCGACGAGGCGTTCACGACCGACACGTTGGGGGTCGTCGAAGACCCGGACATCGACGTCATCGTCGAGCTGATGGGAGGCATCGACCTGGCTCGCGAGTTCGTGGGCCGGGCCCTGGCGCTCGGAAAGCCGGTCGTCACCGGCAACAAGGCTCTTCTGGCCGCGCACGGCGCCGAGTTGTATGCCGCCGCCGACGCTGCCGGGGTCGATCTCCTCTTCGAAGCGGCTGTCGCGGGAGGCATTCCTCTGATGCGTCCGCTCCGCGAGTCGCTGGTCGGCGAGCCGGTCACCCGAGTGATGGGCATCATCAACGGCACCACGAACTACATCCTCACCCGCATGACCGAGGCCGGCGCCTCGTACGAGGAGGCCCTCGCGGAGGCCCAGGATCTCGGCTACGCCGAAGAGGACCCCACCGCCGATGTCGAGGGGTACGACGCAGGAGCGAAGGCGGCGATCATCGCGACGATCGTCTACGGCGCGATCGTCCCGCACGACGAGGTCCACCACGAGGGGATCTCGTCGATCACCGGGGAAGACATCGAGGTCGCTGCTCGTCTCGGCTACGCGGTGAAAGCAATCGCGGTCGTCGAAGGATCGACATCGGCCGGCGATCCGAGCGTGGCCGTGCGAGTACACCCCGCCCTGGTTCCGCTCGATCATCCGCTCGCATCGGTTCGCGACAGCTTCAACGCCGTCTTCGTCGAAGGCGAGGCAGTCGGCGATCTCATGTTCTATGGACGCGGCGCGGGCGGCGCCCCCACCGCCAGCGCGGTACTCGGTGATGTGATCGATGCCGCCGTCAACCGCATCCAAGGCACCAGCGCCCGTATCGGCGCGCTGGCTCCGGCGAAGATCCGACCGATCGCCGAGTCGTCGTCGGCCTACTACATGCGAATCGCCGTCATCGATCAGCCGGGCGTGCTCGCCCGCGTCGCCGATGTGTTCGGTCGTCACGGCGTGTCGATCCAGTCGATGGAACAACACGGCATGGGCGACCAAGCGGTGTTGATGTTCATCACCCACGTGTCGCTCGAAGCCGAGGTTCGGGCGACGCTCGACGAGCTTCGAAGTCTCGAGATCGTCAACGACATCCACTCGGTGATCCGCGTGGTCGGCAGCGAGAGCTGACTGGTGCTCGAGTACCACAGTTCACGCGGTCGGGCGCCGTCGCTCACCTTCCCCGATGTGCTGTTGACCGGTCTCGCGCCCGACGGCGGTCTCTACCTCCCCGAACGTTGGCCGACGCTGACCGACGCAGCTCCCGACGACTACGCGTCGCTGGCCACTGCGGTCATGGCGCCGTTCGTCGCTGACACCATTCCGGCCGACGACTTCGCCGAGATGGTGGCAGCGGCCTACGCCAGCTTCGATCATCCCGACGTGGTGCCGCTCGTCGAACTCGGTGAGGGTCATCACCTTCTCGAGCTCTTCCATGGCCCCACGCTCGCGTTCAAGGACGTCGCTCTGCAGCTCGTGGGTCGGCTGTTCGACTACGAGCTTCGGCGGCGTGACGACCGAGTGATGATCGTCGGGGCGACCTCCGGCGACACCGGGTCTGCCGCCATGGAGGCCGTTCGCGACAGTGACCTGGTCGACATCGTGGTGCTCTTTCCCCATGGCCGCACCAGCGAAGTGCAACGCCGGCAGATGACCACCCTCGGGTCGGCCAATGTCCACGCCGTCGCCGTGGAGGGCACGTTCGACGATTGCCAGGACCTGGTGAAGGCGATGTTTGCCGACGAGTCCTTCCGGGCGCGGAACCGGCTCTCGGCCGTGAACTCGATCAACTGGGCTCGGGTGATGGCGCAGATCGTCTACTACGTCTGGGCGGCACAGCTGCTCGGTCGCCGTGCGAACCCGACCACGTTCAGCGTTCCCACCGGCAACTTCGGCAACGTCTTCGCCGGCCACGTCGCTTCCGCGATGGGCCTACCGATCGACCGGTTCATCGTGGCGAGCAATCGCAACGACATTCTCACGCGACTTATCGAGACCGGCGAAATGGTCGCCGACGAGGTCGTGCCCACGCTCTCTCCGAGCATGGACATTCAGATCTCGTCGAACCTCGAGCGTCTGTTGGTCGAACTTCTCGATGGCAATGGCCCTGCGACGGCCGAACTGCTGCAGGGCTTCCGCACCACCGGCCGCGCCGCACTCACGCCCGCGCAACACGCTCGGCTGCGCGACGAGTTCTCCGGCATCCGCCTGGACGACGACGAGACGCTCGAAGTGATCGCCCGGGTTCACCGAGATCATGGTCTGCTGATCGACCCTCACACTGCGGTGGGCATCGGCGCGACCGATCGACTGCGGCGTCCGGGCGAGACGGTCGTAACCCTCTCCACGGCACACCCGGCCAAGTTCCCCGATGCCGTCGAATCAGCGACCGGCATCCGCCCGGAACTCCCGTCGCACCTCGCCGGGCTCTTCGACCGCGTCGAGGAGTTTGCGGTGCTGCCCAACGATCTCGCCACCGTCGAGGACTTCGTCGACGGCGTGCGCCGCTGATGGTCGGCACGGTGGCTGGTTGTTGCGGGACGCCGTTCTCCGTAACCTGACCTCAGTCGCCGAGATAGTGGGGGCGCGGCCAGTTCGGGTTCAGACCCTGGCCCCTCCCGATGGTGCGACATTCGATAACCCCTCCCTACTCGAGGAGCTTGTCCGTGGAAACCGCGGAAATGCGCCGGTCCACCCTGCAACGCAAGGACCGTGAAGAACTCACACTGATCGCCACGACGCTCGGCAAGAAGCCCGGGTCGCGAGCACGCAAGGGCGAGATCATCGATCTCATCCTTGATCTCGCGGCCGGCGGCGATGGCACCAGCGTCGGCACCGATGAGCCGGAGGCCGATGAGCCTTCCGACGAGGCATCCTCGTCCGACTCGTCCGACTCTTCCGACGACGAGCAGTCCGACGATGACACTGATGACACCGGTGACAGCGACGACGCCGACGACAGCACCACCGAGTCGAGCGACGCCGGCGATCGTGCCGACACGGAGAGCTCGAACGACTCCGGAAGCGCCAACGAAGGCAACCGCGACAACGAGTCCGGCAACCGGAAGCGTCGTCGCCGCGGTCGCGATCGCGACAACAACAAGGACTCCACCGATCAGTGGGACGGCGAGCCGATTCCGGTCGACGGTCATCTCGAGCTGCGGAACGAGGGCTACGGCTTCCTCCGCGTCGAGGGTGCACTGCCGTCGAAGGACGATGCCTACGTACCGGTGAAGATGGTCCGCCAGTTCGGATTGCGCAAGGGCGACCGCCTGGCGGGCATGTCCCGGCCGGCGAATCGCAACGAGAAGAACCCGGCCATGATCGAGATTCAGTCGGTCAACGGTGCCGACCCGGACTCGATTCCGAATCGGATCGAGTTCGACGCCCTCCCGGCCGTCTACCCGAGTGAGTCGATCGTCTTCGCCGGTTCCCAGGAACCCGCGGATCCAACGGCCCGGGTGGTCGACCTTCTCACCCCCTTCGGCAAGGGCCAGCGAGCGTTGCTCGCCGGACCTCCCCGCAGCGGCAAGACCACGATCCTGCAGCACCTCATTCGCTCGATCGAGGCGAACCACGCCGATCTCGAACTGCTCGTCCTCCTCCTCGACGAACGCCCCGAGGACGTCACCGAAATGACGCGCTGGGTCGAAAAGGGCGATGTCACCGCCGCCGCATTCGATCGGCCGTCCGACGAACAGGTCACGATCGCCGAAATGGTGATCGAACGGGCCAAGCGCCTCGTGGAGTCCGGCAAGGACGTCGTCGTGGTCGTTGATGGTGCCACCCGTCTCGCTCGGGCCTATGCCCAGGAGGCTGCCGGCAGCCGCAACGGCGTCGTCGTCGACGCCACGACCATGCATCCGGCCAAGCGGTTCCTCGGTGCCGGCCGAAAGCTCGAAGGCGGCGGGTCGCTCACGATGATCGCCACGGTCAACGTCGACACCGACTCCGCCACCGACGCGGCGATCTACGAAGAACTCGCACCGACCGCGAACCTCGAGCTGCGGCTCGATCGTGCCGCCGCGGTGCGTCGCGTCTTCCCCGCCGTTGACGTCGCCGGCTCGGCCACCGTGCACGAAGAAAGCCTTCGCGAAGGCAAGGAACTCGAAGAAGTCCGTGCCCTCCGGCGCGAACTTGCGGCTATTGCCGACGACCCATCCACCGAAGCATCGGCCGATCTCCAGGCCCTGCTCGAGAAGATCGCTGCGGAGTAGGTTGCCGCTTCGGCATTCCGCCTCCAGACTGGATTCGCTATGAAGTCTGACATCCACCCCGAGTACCGCTACGTCGTGTTCCACGATGTCTCTGCCGGTACGTCCTTTCTCACTCGTTCGACGATGTCGACCTCCGAGACCACTACCTGGGAAGACGGCAACGAGTACCCGCTCGCCAAGGTGGAGATCTCCAGCGAGAGCCACCCCTTCTTCACCGGCCAGATGAAGATCGTCGATACCGCCGGTCGTGTTGAGCGCTTCGAGAAGCGCTATGGCCGTCGCAAGGCTGCCGAGGGCGAAGCCGAGGACGCTGCTCCGGCAGCGGAGCCCGTGGTCGCTGCCGTAGAGGCAGAGGTCGTAGAGGCAGAGGTTGTCGAGCCCGAGGTCGTAGAGGCCGAGGTTGTCGAGGCCGAGGTCGTTGAGGCCGAGGTTGCTGAGGCCGAGCCTGAGGCAACCGCCGAAGCTTCCGACGACTGAGTCGACATGGCGCTCGACGCGAATCGTCGGGCACTCCTGGAGCGGTCGCGAGCCGAGGGGCTTCTGCGAAGCAGCTTTGATCTCGATCTCGCCTCGCTCGAACTGAATACCGCGCCGTTCGGCATCACCGCTCAGCGCGCCGATGGCCATGCCTGGGTCGTCTCCATGAGCGACGATCTCGCCGCGCTCGGCGGAGTTCTCGTCTGGATCGACCGGGCAAAGCCGACCGAGGTCGACCTCGTCGTCGATCACCACGCCGGGGTTCACGCTCGACGGGTCGCAGTATTGGCGCCCGAGTGCCGCGTGTGGCTGGTTGATGGCACCGTGGTCGAGCGGGCGGAACCCGCGCCGATCCCACCGCCCTTGCCCCGACCCGACGATGCCGCCCATCTCGAAGCGCCGTTGGCCGACCTCGGCCTCGACATCGTCTGCGAGGACGGCATCCTGCGCGGCGAAGTGGCGGGTCTCGAAGTCTCGCGCATTCTGCACGGTGCCGATGGTGCCGTCCTGGAGGCGGGCGTGGGCCGATTCGATCGAGAAGCCGGCGTGTTGTTGCACGCCGGACGTTCGCCTGTCGATGCGGTTGCCGAAGCCGCCGACCAGGTTCGGCCCCATCGCACACCAGGAGCGGCGTCGCACGCGGTCAACCGTCTCGCCCGCGAGCGCTGGCTCCGACATGTCGTGCTCGGAGACTCGGCCGCGTTCGATCTCGATCTGCCGGCGCTCGTCGAACCGATCCCGCCGAGGGCCAATCTTCTCGAGGTCGCTCCGGCTGCATTGCTGGGGATCGACGGTTCTCGATCGGTGCTGCTGGTCTGTTCCGTCGGCGTCGACCTCGGCCTGATTCCGGCCATCGCCGACCTGATCGCGGTCCACGGGCCCGACCTCGTGCGAATTGTTGTGCCCGAACGCGATCGACTGCCGCATCTCGAGCGGCTGATCGGCCGCCTCCCGGTACCGACGGAAATCCGCACAATCGCCACACCCTGGGTCGACTGAGCCGCGACGGAGGTCGATTACGCTCAGCCCATATGCCGCATCCCCCCGAGTCCTGCCCGGCCTGCCGGTCAACGCAGACCGAAGTCCTCATGACCATTCCCGCGATGCCGGTCCACGTCGGACTGCTGTGGACGACGCAGGAAGCCGCTCGTGCATGTGACAAGGCCGAGATGGCGCTTTCGCTGTGCGCGCACTGCGGGTACGTCTGGAATGCGGCATTCGACATTGCACAGATGGACTACGAGCAGGACTACGACAACGCGCTGCACCACTCGCCGAAGTTCGCGAACTGGGAGGCCGATCTCGCCAAGGGACTCGTCGAACGCCATGGGCTCAGAGGTCGTCGGCTTGCCGAGATCGGCCCGGGCGACGGACGGTTCCTTGCGAACCTCTGCATCGAGGGCGGCAACACGGGCATCGGTTTCGAGCCGGGCCACAACCCGGATCGTGTGAGCGACCTCGTCGCGCAGGCCGACGTGAAGATCTACGACGAATACGCCGATGCCGACAGCCTTCGTGGGTACGAAGTCGACTTCGTTTCGTCGCGGCATGTGCTCGAACACATCCCCGAGCCGATGATGTTGATCGACACCATTCGGGGAGGGATCGTCGATGGAGGCGGTGTCTACATCGAGGTGCCGAACTTCGCATGGGCGCTCGACCGGGGCGCCTTCGAGGACCTGATGTACGAACACTGCGGCTACTACACGCCGGAGACACTCGCTCACCTGATGACCCGAGCCGGCTTCTCCGACGTGTCGGCCGAGCCGACATTCGACGGCTTGTTCGCGGCGGTCGAAGCGAAGGTCACTGGCGGAGAACCCAGCAACGGCCCGGTGGACCCGGCGATCGTCGACCGCATTCGTCGCGATGTCCATGCGCTGGCCGACCGCATCGAGGCGGTTGGCACCGACTTCGCCTCGCGTCGCGACGAGGGTCAGCGGCTCGCCGCGTGGGGCGGCGGCGCCCGTGCCGTCGGTCTGATGAACCTCGTGCCCGCCGCCGACGCCATCGAGTGGGTTGTCGACATCAACCCACGCAAACAGGGCACGTTCGTCACCGGTACCGGACACTCGATCGTGGCGCCCGAAGCCCTGAAGGAAGCGCGGCCCGACGCCGTGCTCGTGGTCAACCCCGTCTACACCGATGAGATCGCGCAAATGCTTTCAGATCTCGGGGTAGATGCCGACTTGATCAGCATCTGAGAGGAGTTCGCCCACATGGCTGAATCAACACAGGCCAACCCGCTTACGGGTGGACCATGCCGCTTCTGCGGTACCGAGCTGACCGAGACCTTCATCGACCTCGGCAAGTCGCCATTGTGCGAGACATTCCTCACCCAGGAGCAGTTGCTCGAGGGCGAGAACTTCTACCCGCTCCACGCATGGGTCTGTCACGAGTGCTTCCTCGTGCAGCTCCAGGAGTTCGTGAGCCCCGATGAGATCTTCCGGGAGTACGCCTACTTCTCGTCGTACTCCAACGCGTGGCTGGAGCACTGCTCGAACTATGTCGACCAGATGACCGACCAGCTCAGCCTCGACGAGAACTCGATGGTCGTCGAACTCGCCAGCAACGACGGCTACCTGCTCCAGTACTTCATGCAGAAGAACATTCCGGTGCTCGGGGTCGAGCCGGCGCTCAATGTCGCCAAAGTTGCCGAAGAAGAGCGTGGCGTGCCCACTCGCACCGAGTTCTTCGGTCGGGAGTTCGCCTCGAAACTCGCCGAAGAGGGGATCCAAGCAGATCTCGTGCTCGGCAAGAACGTCATGGCCCAGGTGCCCGACCTGAACGACTTCGTCGGCGGTATGCCGATGATCCTCGCCCCCCACGGCACCGTCACCATCGAGTTCCCACACCTGATGCGAACGATGGAGGAGAACCAGTTCGATCAGGTGTACCACGAGCACTTCTCGTACTTCTCGCTTGTCACGACCGAGCGGATCTTCGCTGCCCACGGCATGCGGGTCTACGACGTCGAGGAGCTGTGGACCCACGGCGGCTCGATTCGGATCTATGCGTGCCACGCAGATCATTCGCTCGAGGAAACCGAGCGGCTGCGCGAGCTGCGGGATCGTGAACTGGCCCTTGGCACCGAGACGCTCGACTACTACAAAGACTTCGCGGCACGGATCGAGACGCTGCGCCACGATGTGCTCTCGTTCCTCATCGAGGCCAAGCGCGAGGGCAAGCGCGTCGTGGGCTACGGCGCACCCGGCAAGGGCAACACGCTCCTGAACTACATCGGGATCCGCGAGGACCTCATCGAGTTCACGGTCGATCGCAACCCCTACAAGCACGGCCGCTTCACCCCAGGCACCCACATTCCCATCTACGACCCGGAAGTCCTCGAGACGGAGAAGGCCGATTACGTCTTCATCCTCCCGTGGAACCTCACCGACGAGATCACGAAACAGCTCGCCCACCTGGCCGACCGGGGCACCAAGTTCGTGCGCCCCGTGCCCGGCCTGACCATCCTCGAGGGGGGCTGATCAGCATGAAGGTGGTCTTGTTCTGCGGCGGACGGGGGATGCGCATGCGCGAATTCTCCGAGAACATTCCGAAGCCCATGGTGCCGGTCGGACCCCGACCGATCCTGTGGCACCTCATGCGTTACTACGCGCACTACGGCCACACCGACTTCGTGCTGTGCCTCGGCTATCGAGGCGACTACATCAAGCGCTACTTCCTCGACTACGAGGAGTGGCTCTCGAACGACTTCATTCTCCACGGCGACCAGGTCGCTCAAGGCGGACCGAACGCGGTCGAGATGCTGAACACCGACCTCGACAGCTGGAACATCACGTTCGTCGATACCGGACTCGATGCGAACATCGGACAGCGTCTGACCGCAGTGCGGGAGCACCTCGAGGGCGAAGAGATGTTCCTGGCCAACTACGGCGACGGACTATCGGACTGCCCTATCGACGAAATGATCGACGAGGTCGAGGCCAACCCGGAGATCGTCGGCAACTTCCTCTGCGTCCCGCCGAGCCAGAGCTTCCACGTCGTGGAGATCGACGAGGACAACCGAGCGACCGACTTCGCCGAAGCCGACGACGCCGACGTGTGGGTCAATGGCGGCTACTTCGTGTTCCGCCAGGAACTGTGGGACCACATCAAGCCCGGTGAAGAACTCGTCTACGAGCCGTTCCGCCGACTGATGGATCAGCGCAAGCTCATGGCCCATCGTCACGACGGCTTCTGGATGGGCATGGACACGTTCAAAGACCGCCAGGAGCTCGACGAGATGCACCAGGCGGGCGATGCGCCGTGGGAGAAGTGGGTCTAGCGCCGATGCTGCCCCTGCTGCCCGCACCAACCGATGAGCCGCTTCGAGTGCTGTGCTTCGGCGCGCACGCCGACGATGTCGAGATCGGTGCCGGCGCGATGCTGCTCCGGCTCCAGGCCGAGCGGCCCGTCGTCGCCCGAGCGGTGATCTTCAGCGCCTCAAAGGAGCGCCGCGTCGAGCAGGAGGCCGCGTCCGCCATGCTTTTCGCCGACGCGGAGTCCTACGAACTCGACGTCCACGATTTCCGTGAGTCGTTCTTCCCGGACCAGTGGGCGGCGCTGAAGTCGGCGCTCCACGACAACACGTCGTTTGCCCCGGATCTCGTTTTGACGCATCGTCTCGACGATCGCCATCAGGACCATGCGGCGATTGCCGAGATCACGTGGCACTCGTTCCGCGATCAACTGATCCTCCAATACGAGATTCCGAAGTTCGAAGGCGACCTGGGCCGTCCCAATACCTACGTATCGGTGGATGACGCAACGATCGATCGCAAGGTCGAGATCATCCGCACGGCCTTCGCCAGTCAGGCCGACAAGCCGTGGTTCGACGCCGACACGTTCCGCGGGCTCGCTCGCGTCCGTGGCGTCGAGTGCAATCAGCGATGGGCCGAAGCGTTCCACGCCGACAAGTTCACCCTTCTATAAGCACCGTCTCTTTAAGCCCCCTCAGGAAAGACTCCCAATGCGCGTTCTCGTCACCGGTAGCGATGGCTACATCGGCTCGATTCTCTGCCCCATGCTCGAACGCGCGGGGCACGAGGTCGTCGGCCTCGACACCGGGCTGTTCCAGAAGATGGACTTCCAGGACAACGCCGGCCCGTCGACATCGTGGGGCGATGTGCGTGACGTCGGACCCGAGGTCTTCGAGGGCATCGACGGAGTCGTACACCTCGCGGCCCTTTCAAATGACCCGCTGGGCAACGTCAACCCCGACCTGACCTACGGGATCAACGAACGGGCGTCCGTCCGGATGGCCGAGATGGCCAAAGCGGCCGGGGCGAAGCGGTTCGTGTTCGCCTCGTCGTGCTCCCTGTACGGCGCCGGCGATGGCACGCTGCTCGACGAGACGGCCGCGTTCAACCCGGTGACCCCCTACGGCGAGTCCAAGGTGAAGGCCGAGTTCGCCATCTCGGATCTGGCCGACGACAACTTCCACCCGACGTATATGCGCAACGCCACCGCCTACGGCTCCTCGCCGAAGCTGCGCATGGACCTGCTGATCAACGACATCACCGCCCGCGCCGTGGTCGAGGGGCGAATCGTTCTGATGAGCGACGGCACGCCATGGCGTCCGTTCGTGCACGTGGCCGACATCGCTCACGCAGTCGAAGCGGTTCTGTCGGTCGAGGATGTCTCCCGAGTCCACGATCGTCCTTTCAACGTGGGCCGCACCGATGAGAACTACCAGGTCATTGCCGTTGCCGAGATGGTCGCTGAAGCGGTTCCCGGTGCGGAGATCTCCGTGGCCGAGGGCGGCGGTGCCGACAAGCGTGACTACAAGGTCGACTTCACCCGCATCGCCACCGAACTCCCGGAGTTCCAGCCGAAGTTCACGGTCAGGAGTGGCATCGCCCAGATGGCCGAGGACTTCCGAGCGGCCGGCCTCGACATCGAGACGCTGTTCTCCGACCGTTTCATCCGGCTGAAGCGCCTCGACGCCCACCAGTCCGCGGGGCGTCTCGACGCGACCGTGCGCTGGACCGCGGGCAACGTCCCCGGCTAGATGCGTCGGGCCGAGGTCTGCCGCTGCTGTGGTGGGCGTGACCTTCGGGAGGTCATCAATGTCGACCGTGTCCCGGTGGAGAACTCCCGGCTCTATCGCGACGCCGAATCGGCCGCCGCCGTGGCTCGCGGTGACCTCCGCATCGATCAGTGCGAGCGATGCGGCTTCGTACAGAATTCGGCCTTTGATCCCGAGCTTGTCGTCTACGACGATGCCTACGAGGACTCCCAGGGTCACAGTGCGTACTTCACCGCATACGCGGAACGCATCATCGATGAACTGATCGGCCGGTTCGACCTCTCGGGAGCACGCACGCTCGAGATCGGCTGCGGCCGCGGTGACTTCCTCCGCATGGCCACGGAACGCTCGGGCGGCTCCGGCATCGGCATCGATCCGTCGGCCGAGCGCGAGCAGGGAGTCGACGGCAGCGTCGAGATCCGGGCCGAATGGTTCGCTGAGGGGTCGGGGCACTTCGATGCCGATCTCGTCATGATTCGTCACACGCTCGAGCACATTCCCGATGTCGAAGACTTCCTTCATCTCGTTCGTCGGGAGCTGGCTCCGCGACCGGACGCCGTCCTCTACCTCGAGGTGCCCGATACCGCCCGTATCGCGACCGAAGGTGCGTTCTGGGACGTCTACTACGAGCACTGTGCGTACTTCGATGCGGAGTCGCTCGCCGATCTGTTGCGGCGAACCGGCTTCGAACCCGTCGATGTTCGCTTGGAGTACGAGGGGCAGTACCTGATCGCCTACGCGACGCTCGGCGCAGAACGCGGCACGCCGCCTTCCCGGCCGACTCAGATGGACTTCACGGCAATGGTCGACCACGTTGCTGCGTGGCAGGACTGGGTCGATGCCCGCGTTGCGGCCGGGGAGCGGATCGCCCTCTGGGCAGCGAGCAGCAAGGCGGTCGCCCTGTTGTCGACGGTCGAGCACTTCGACCCGGTCGTCGCGGTCGACATCAACCCGGCGAAGGCCGGTCGCTTCCTGCCCGCCAGCGCGACGCCGGTCTGTCACCCCGACGACCTCGAGGCGTACTCGCCCGATCTCATTCTGGTGATGAATCCCATCTACGGCGACGAGATCGCTGCGACACTCCGAGAATTGGGGATCGAGGTCCCTCTCTGGGGGATGGGGCCGGTTCCGGCCCGGATCTGAAGTCCTGGGCCGGTTGACCTACGAAATGTTACGGAATCAAGTCAAGTAGGCCGTTTGGCCTGCCGTAAAGACGGGGACCTTCCGAATACCACCCTGAGAGGCCCCCTGTGTCCCGTCGCCGTCGAATCTCGACCATTCTCTTCTGCTGCTCTCTCGTCTTGCTCACCGCCTGTGAGGAGGCGATCAACGCGGCCAGCGATGGCATCAACGGCGACTACGACCCGTCGGCCGTCGACGCCCAGGCGGAGCGCCGGGTGGACGCCGGGGAAGGCGACGAGAACCTGAGTCTGCTGCCGCCGCCGGAGCAGTCGCTCGACGCCGAGGCGCTCGTCAACTGGAATTCGATGTACCCGCATGCGCCCACGTTGATTCCCCACGGCAACAGCGACCCCGACGGCATGCGCATCGAGGTGGCCCGCAATCTGTACGTCGATGGCACCCGCACGAGCCGGGTCGGCGTGGTTCCCTCGCCGGACGCCTCCGAGGGTCAGACATTCCGTCTCACCGCGGTCATGAAGACCGACGTCGACTTCCGGGTCGAAGCCCGCTACTACAGCGGTGACAGCGACATCATCTGGACCGACACCTCGGCACCCATCGTCGACGGGCCTGGCTCGTCGCACTTGGTCAGCGTTGCGCCGGCCGGCACTGAATACATGTTGCTGCGCGTGTTCCTCGACGATGTCGACTTCGGCGAGGTTCACGAACTGGGTGCGGTCTCGCTGGAGCGAGCCGAAGGCTGGATCGATGCTCCGCAAGATCAGCCAGTGCCGTCGACCACCACGACTCGTCGTCCGACGACCACCACGGCCGGCCCGACAGCGACCACGGCACCGACCGCGGCACCGACCACAACGAAGCGCCCCCCGGTGACCACGGCGCCGCCCACGACGGCGCCGCCCACGACGGCGCCGCCCACCACGGCGCCGCCCACCACGGCGCCGCCCACCACGGTTCCGCCGTCGGGTTCCCCGGTGTCACTGACACTCGATTCCTCGAACACGGGAGTGGTCGGAGGCCAGAACGCCGGTGTGTGCTCGAACAGCCTGACCAACTACTCGGGTCAGCTCATCATCGACAACGCTTGGGTCGCCGAGCACGGCAACGTCCTGGAGAACTTCGACATCGACGGTGCGCTGCTCATCAAGGCCGATGATGTGACGTTCCGCTGCGGTCGGGTCTCGGGTGGCTGGGGCTACACCGTCGATGTGAAGGCCAAGGGCATCGTGTTCGAGTGGTTCGAGGCCGGCCAAGACGACGACGGCAAGACGATCCTCGGTGGCAACTACACCGCCTACCGGTGCGACGTCCATGGTGGCGAGGACTCAGTGCACATCAACACCGGCAAGGTGACGATCACGGAGTGCTACATCCACGATCAGAACTTCATCGGCAACGACCCGCACCCTGATGCGATCCAGGTGACGTCCGGTGGTCAGGTGCAGAACGTCACGGTTGTCCGCTCGAAGCTGATCAGCTTCTACAAGGCGCCGAACGCGGCGCTGCAGATCAACGTCGCCAACTCGTGGTCGATCACCGACTCCTACCTTTGGGGCGGCGTGTACTCCATCCTCGGCGACCCGGGGAACCCGGGAACGGTCACCAACAACTACTTCGGCTGGGACAGCTCGCAGTACGGGGCCATCGGTGGGGTCAGCGCTTCGAAGTCGGGCAATGTCTGGTGGGAGTGGGTTTCGCCCCGCTGCTCGGGCAAGTACTCGGCGAGCAACTGCTCCACGCCGAGCGATCACCCCGGCAACGGCACGCCGATCTGAGTCGAGTCGAGTCGAGTCGGGGAGGCGCGGCGACGTGGCCCGCCTCCCCCAACCTCAAGAAATGTGGTCGGAATGCCGATGAGTAGTGTTACGAGTCGGTTACGATGCTTCACGTGATCGACACACCGCGGGCAAACGGGAGCGTCACATGACCAGGAGCATTCCTCGACCCATCGCCAGACTTCGCCGCATCGTAGGGGTTTCCCTCTGCGTGGCGGCCATGGCGATTCCGACCGCGATTCCAGCCGGCGCCTACGGCGGCTTCAGCGATGTGGCGGAGACGTCGTACTACGCCGATGCGGTCGCGTGGATGTCCAAGAAGGGCATCACCACCGGCACACAACCGGGTTGTTTCTCGCCCGACGCCCTCACTACCAGGGGGCAGGCGATGACGTTCCTCTGGCGCTACAAGGATTCGCCGACCGGCGACTCACATTCGTTCGTCGACATCACTGCGGGCTACCAGGATGCTCCGGTTGCCTGGGGCCAGGCGCAGGGGATCACCACCGGCGTCGACTCCACCCACTTCCGGCCCGATGCTCCCGTCACCCGTGGCGACGCGATCGTGATGATCTGGCGCATGGCCGGTGAGCCGGCGTGGGATGTCGTCCCGCCCCACGGTTTCTCCGACGTCCACGCCGACTACCAGCACGACGCGATCAGCTGGGCCCGCTGGCGCGGGATCACCACGGGCGTGAACGACAACATCTTCCAGCCGGATCGCAGTGTCACCCGAGCCGAGATCTCCACGTTCCTCTACCGCCACGTCGGTGAGCCGCAGGTGTCGAGCCCGGCGGCCGACGAATCGTGCGGCAGCGGTGGCAGTGGCAGCGGCGGCAGCGGCAGCGGCGGCGGCAGTGGCGGCGGCAGTGGCGGCGGCACGCAGTCGGCGGTCGCCCTCGGCCTCGACTCCGACAACACCGGCCTCGAGGGCGGCCAGAACAACGGCACCTGCAGCAACAGCCCGACCGTCTACAACGGCAACATCACGATCAACCAGACCTGGTTGGACAACAACAACAACGGTTCCAAGACGCTGAAGAACTTCGTCGTCAACGGCTCCATCAAGATCACCACCGACAACGTCACCCTGCGCTGTGGCAGCGTGAGCGGCAATGCCAACTACACGGTCGACAACAAGGCCAAGGGCACATCGTTCGAGTGGTTCCGTGCCCACAGCACCAGCGACGGCAAGACCGTGCTCGGCGGCAACTACACCGCCTATCGATGCGACATCAGTGGTGGCGAGGATTCAGTCCACATCAACACCGGCGCCGTCACGATCACGGAGTGCTACATCCATGATCAGAACTACACCGGCAACGACCCGCATCCCGACGCGATCCAGGCGACCTCGGGTGGTCAGGTCCAGAACGTCACCGTCATCCGCTCGAAGCTGATCAGCTTCTACAAGGCACCGAACGCGGCGCTGCAGATCAACGTCGCCAACTCGTGGTCGATCACCGACTCCTACCTCTGGGGCGGCCTCTACTCCATCCTCGGCGACCCCGGGAACCCGGGAACGGCCACCAACAACTACTTCGCCTGGGGCGCCGCGAAGTTCGGCGCGATCGGTGGCGTGAACGCCGAGCGATCGGGCAACGTCTGGTGGGAGTGGATCTCGCCTCGCTGCGAGGGCAAGCACTCGGCCTCGACCTGCGCCACGCCGTCGAACCATCCTGGCAACGGCACCCCCATCTAGCGGTCCTGGCGCCCTAGGGTGGGCGGCTCATGACGCGCATCCACGCGCTTCTTGTGGCCCTCGCTCTGGTGGCGGTCGGCTGCGGCGAAGACCCCCCAACGACGGCCGAACCCGGCGACACGACAATCAGCACGTCGCCTTTCGGCGACGTCGGTGAGACCGTCGACCCGTATGACCCGGCCTCGCTTCGCTCGTTCTCGGGAGAGCTCGACGGCGCCGACCTGGCCCTCACTCTCGACGAAACCACCACCGGCCTCATCGGTGGAATCCGAGCGGGGGCGTGTCCGGGATCGGCCGGCGATCCCTATGCCCGTCTCGTCCCGAGCAGCGGTGAGCTCTACGTCGACGACGAATACATCGAGCGATCCCTCGGCGGGAATCGCGTCATCGAGAACTTCGATGTCCTCGGATCGATCATCGTCGTTGCCGACGACGTGACACTGCGATGCGGGCGGGTCCGAGGCGCCGAGAACTATTCGCTCGACATTCAGGCCCAGGGTGTCACGATCGACTGGGTCGAGGCGTCACAGGCCGACAGTGGGAAGACCATCCTCGGCGGCGGCTACGACATCTACCGTTGTGACGTCAGCGGAGGCGAAGACGGCCTCCATGTGAACCGAGCCGGGGTCAACGTGACGGAGTGCTACATCCACGATCAGAACTTCATCGGCGACGACCCTCATCCCGATGCGATCCAGGCGACATCGGAAGGCAACGTCGACTATCTCAACGTGGTCCGCTCGAAGCTGATCAACTTCTACAAGGCGCCCAACGCTCCGCTGCAGATCAACGTCGCCACCGAGTTCTCCATCACCGAGTCCTACCTCTGGGGTGGCGTCTTCAACATTCTCGGCGACCCGGGCAACCCCGGCACCGTCACCGACAACCGGTTCGGTTGGGACTCCAGCCAGTTCGGGTTCCTCGCCGGTGTCGACGCCCTGCGTGCGGGCAACGTCTGGTGGGAGTGGGTGTCGCCGAAGTGCAGCGGACCCCAGTCGGCGGAAGTGTGTGAGACGCCGTCGGATCATCCGGGCAACGGAACCCCGGTGGAGTGACGTGCGCGTCGCCGTCGTCATCGTGACCTACAACAGCGCGCCAGACCTTCCCGCGCTGCTGGGCTCGATTCCCGAGTCCGATGAGCACCATCAACTCGAGGTCGTCGTGAGCGACAGTGGGTCGAGCGACGATTCGCTCGCACTTGCCTCCTCCCTGCGAGCCGACGTCACGACCGTCGACATGGGCGCCAACCGGGGCTACGCGGCCGGAATCAACGCCGCGTGGGCCGCGGCCGACTCGCCCGAAGCGATGCTGTTGCTCAACCCTGACCTCACCCTCGACGCGGGTGCGCTCGAGCCTTGGCTCCGCGCCCTCGATGCCGATGGGGGAGTCGTGGCTCCCCGCATCCGCAATCTCGACGGTGAACTCGAACCCTCGCTGCGCCGCCGCCCGTCGGCGTGGCGTGCCTTGGTCGAAGCCGTTATCGGCGGTCGGTTGGCTGGGCGGCTCGGTCTGGGCGAACTCGTGGCCGGTGCCACGGTCTACGACCAACCATCCTCGGCTCCCTGGGTGTCCGGTGCGGCCATGGCGGTCACCGCTGCGTGCATGAACGACGTCGGGCCATGGGAAGAGCGCTTCTTCCTCTACTCCGAGGAGACCGACTTCTGTCTGCGGGCCGGCGAGCGCGGACACTCCGTGTCGTATTCGCCCGATGCCGGTGTGGTGCACCGTGGTGGCGAATTCACGGCTTCGGTCCCGCTCTACAGCCTCCTCACGTGGAATCGGGTCCGGTTGATTCGTGCCCACGGAGGGGCGGTACACGCCGCGGCCATGCGGGTCGCGGTCAGTGTCGGAGAACTCGTGCGCTCGTTCGCAGGATCAAACGCGGGCGTGCACCGAGCGGCGCTCGGCGTTCTCTGGAGCCGTGATCGGCGTCAGCTGGTGCTGCCGCCGGAGACAGATCTCACCTGGGCCGGAGCTCGCTGATGTGTGGAATCGTGGGCATTCGGGCGCTGTCGCGCGGCGTGATCGACGGCCGACGGCTCGAGACCGCGGTCGACAACCTGCACCACCGAGGCCCTGATGATCGTGCCGTCTGGACGGACGATCAGGTCGGCCTCGGCCATACCCGTCTGTCGATCATCGACCTGAGCGGGTCGGCTCAGCCGATGCACACGGTCGACAATCGCCAGCACATGATCTTCAACGGCGAGATCCTGAACTACCAGGCGATTCGGGAGCAGCTCACCGACCACGATTTCCAGACCAACGGCGACACCGAGACCATCTTCGCCACGGTCCTGCATCGCGGCCCGGAGGGACTGGCGGGGTTGCGTGGTCAATTCGCGCTCGCGATCTACGACGAAGACGATGGCTCCGTTCTCCTGGCGCGCGACCGCATGGGCATCCTCCCGCTCTACTACGCGGCACGAGGTGACCGGATCGTCTTCGGCAGCGAAGTCAAGGCACTCCTCCCGCTCTTGGAGGGATCGCTGTCCGTCAACGACGCCGCGCTCGACGACTTCCTCGCGCAGCGGGCTGTCGGCGCGCCGAACACCCTCTTCGCTGACATCAAGGCCGTCCGCCCCGGCCACACCGTGCGCATCCACGCCGACGGCCGCATCGAAGAATCGCCCTACTGGACCCTCAGCGAAGCCGACCCGATCTCGATCGCGCCGGAAGAGGCCGTCACCCAGGTGAGCGACACCCTCGTCGACGCGGTCCGTGAGGCGCTCGTCGCCGACGTCCCCGTCGGCGCGTATCTGTCGGGTGGAGTCGACTCGAGCCTGATCGTTGCCCTCGTTGCATCGGTCACCGGTGAGCCGTCGCGCGTGAAGACTTTCTCTGCCGGCTTCCTCGACAACCCTCACGATGAGTTGCCCTACGCCCGCACCGTCGCAACACATATCGGGACCGACCATCGCGAGGTGATGATCGACCCGGCCGGCTTCCTGGATGCGTGGCCGAAGCTGACCTGGCATCGTGATGCGCCGCTCTCCGAGCCCGCCGACATCGCCGTGTTCGAGCTGGCCAAGGCCGCTCGCGAGGATGTGAAGGTCGTGCTGTCCGGCGAGGGAAGCGATGAGTTGTTCGCCGGCTACCCGAAGTACGGCGTCGCCGCGTGGACCGATCGGCTCCGCCGCGTGCCCGCGCCGCTGCGAGGCGCGGCGCTCCGTCGGGGCGAGCGGATGCTGCCCGGCTCGCAGGGAAAGCTTCGCATCGCGATGCGGGCCCTCGCCGCCTCGAATGAACGCGAGATGTATCGAAGCTGGTTCGCTCCCTTCGTCGAGCACGAGCGCGCCGCCCTGTTGGGACAGGCGTCGCCGTCTGCCGGCCCTGTCTCGGGCCACGACGTGATCGACCGCATGCTGCGATCCGATCTCGAGTGCTGGCTGCCCAACAATCTTCTCGAGCGGGGCGACCGCATGTCGATGGCCGCGTCGCTCGAACTGCGCCCGCCGTTCCTCGACGCTCGCCTGGTCGAACTCGCCTACTCGCTGCCGAGCGACGTGAAGGTGCGCGACGGCGTGACGAAGTGGGTACTGAAGGAAGTCGCCCGCCGTCACCTCCCCGCGGACATCGTCGATCGCCGCAAAGTCGGTTTCCGGGTTCCCCTCGATCGGTGGTTTCGGTCGGGGTTGCAGGAGCACGCTCGAGAGCGCCTGCTCGATCGGGAGAGCTTCGTCTCGCAGCGACTGGACCGGCCGATGGTCGAGGCGCTGCTGACGTCACACGAAACCGGGCGTCGCGACGAGGAACTGCGCATCTGGACGTTGATGTGCCTCGATGTGTGGCACGAGGTGTTCTTCCGTCAGTCGTGATCCGGCGGCCGCACGGCGGCCGTCAATGTCCGACGCATCACGGGGCGAGTCGGCGCGACAGCCGTCTCGTCGGGGGCGTGTTGGTCCTTCGTTCGATTCAAGGCAGCGGAAACGCCGATGAACAAGAACAGCAGGCCGGTGAACTGTGCGTAGAAGAGCATGTCGGCGAACGCGAGGGTGATGGTCAGCGCCCACAGACTGGCCACGAGGGCCTGCCCGAGGTGGCGGGTGTCATCGTCGAACGCTCGGCTGAGCACCGCCCGACCGAGGTTGAGGCCGATGACGATCATCACGAGCAGCGTGAAGATGCCGAAGTAGCCGATCTCGATGGTGCTCTTGAGTAGCTGGTTGTCGAGCAGCAGATACTCGCCCGGGTCAAATGTGTTGGGGCCGCGACCGAACCACGGGTCCTGAGAGATGTAGTCGAACGCTTCGTCGTAGTCGCTCGTCCGGGCGGAGATCGAGGAGTCGTCTTCGAGCCCGGTGAAGAGGGTGAGGATCGTGCCCAACAGCGACGGCACCGCGGCGCGGAGACCGAACATCGCGATCACGCCGAAGAACGCTGCCGTGACGAGTTGTCGGCGGTTCCAGATCGTGGCGAGCACGAACATCGCGATACCGAGGGCCAACGTGCTCGAGCGGCCGATCGAGATCGGGACGCCGAGCCCGATCATGAACAGAACGATGCGAGACCGGCGCAACACGATCTCGTTGGGCGCATGCATGACGAAGTGCAACGCCAACGGCAGCATCGCGGCCATTACGACACCGAACTCGATCGGGTGGCCGGCGGTTGCGGAGACGCGATCGAAGTTCTCTTCGACGACGATGCTCAGGATCGCGCCGTCGTTGAGCTGGAGACCCGGCAGGGTCATGAACCGAATCGGATCGAAGTCGGTGAAGAACTGAATGGCGCCCAAGAACGACACGAACGAGGCGAAGTAGGTCGTGCGGCGCAGAAGCTCGCTGACGTCGCGGCGGTCGCGTAGCCCGTCGGCGGCCACCAAGGCGACGCCCATGTAGCTGATCGTCGCCAGCATCCACCGGTCGGCGGCCAGTGCTTCGTCCGGATCGATGCCGCGCGTATGGCCGGCCATGTAGGCCATCAGGTTGCCGACGAGGTAGGCGCCGAGCGCGACGTAGGCCCATTGGAAACCGAGGTCGTCGTTGCTCTTCCCTTGGATTCGGCCCAGCACCCAGACCCCGGCGAGGCCGAGGCCGAACAGGTTGGCCGGCGTGCCGACCGCACCGAGCCCGGGCACGACCAGCACCGACGGGATCAGAAGGACGAGTCCCAGCCAGATGGTGACCAGGTTCAGCGGCCCGAGTCGCGGTCGGGCATCGCCGGTCATGACGACTCGGTGCCTCGTTGCCAGCGGTTCGGCTTCTTGGCCGGCGGTTCGTCGCTGTCGCCGTCGTCGTCTGCGTCGTCGCCGCCGTCGTCGCTGTTAGCTCCGGACGAGGCGGACGGCTGGTCGCCGGGTGCGCCGTCGGGTCCGTACTTCGCGAGGTAGGCGGCGTCGTCACGGCGACGGAAGTAGAGGTCGGTGAGCGTGGCCGCGCCGACCGCGCCAATGATGGTCAGCACGAACAGCACGCCCTGGGCGCGGCGTTCGCTGGTGTTGTTCGCCGCGATCTCTGTTTCGGCAATCACTCGGATCTTGGCCCTGGACGTCTCGGAGATGTTGGCCTCGTCCTGGATCTCGGTGACGTTGAGTTGGAGGAAGTCGATCACCGCATCGACGGTGGCGACCACCAGGTCCGGGTCGCCGTCGGTCACGGTGATGGTCATGTAGGGCTGACGCTGGATGTAGGCGATCTCGTAGGCCGTCGACAGGCCGTCCCTCGCAAACGTCGTCCGGGTTTCCTGGCTCGTTGCGACCACGGCGAGAAGGGGAACGGCGTTGGCGGCGGCGTCGACACCGGTGAGGGGATTGAACTCTTCGGTGACCAGTTCGCCGATATCGGTGAGGGTGGTCTCACTGCTCGGCGGTTCGACCCACACGATGGCCGTGGCGTCCCAATCGGGCTGCACGGCGCCGGACGCGGCGATCAGGAGCGCGAAACCGCCGATGGTCGCGAGGAGCGCGACCTTCCAGCGTTTCCGCACCACACCGAGAATGTCGAGTAGGTCCACCTTGAGAGCCTCCGCTCACACGCCGAAACGGCTCTATTGCTGGTCGGCGAAAAGATGGCCGAACTGAGCGCTGATGGTACCTCGTCGCGCCGTGGTGTCAGGGCGCGCTCTAGAGGCGCTGGAGAAGTGGGATCGACACGGCTTCGATCAGCGCATCCAGGAACGCCGGGTCGCTCGTCGCGATGATCAACATGCGGTTGCCCTTGATCGCCCATGCGGTGGTGTCAGTTCGAAGGGCTTCGTCGGCGAGCCGAGGTGTCTCGGCCGTCGTGACCAACGCCGGCTCCGGTCGCGTGTTCGTCGCGGCTCGTACTTCGTTGAAGACGACGTCGACTCCGGCTTCGTCGTCGACCCCCGTCTGCCGAAGGATCACGTCGACGTAGGGCCGAGGATTCACCTCGAGGTAGTCGAGGGAGGCAACGTCGGTGTTGTCGGGGCTGGCAATCCAGCGGCAGCTGCGGAAGCGGTCGGCGTCCTCCGGTGCAGCCGACGCCCGAAACATGGTGAAGCCCACAAGTTCGTTCACCAGTTCGGTGCTCACGAGCGTGCACGGGTCGTAGAGGTCGATCACGTTGCCCGGGGGCGTGGTTGCCGGCGCGTCGTCGCTGCAGGCGGCGCCCATCAGGGCGAAACACACCAGGACAGCTACCTTCAATCGCATGGGCACCCGCCGATGTTACGTGTGATGACCTCCTCGTCCGCACCGCCTTCTCGTCGCGTGCTCGCGGTCGCCTCCGGCGGAGGTCATTGGGTGCAGCTTTTGCGTCTTCGTCCCGCGTTCGCGGGACACACGGTCACGTACGTGACGGTCCGCGAGGACTACCGCAGTGATCTCGACGCCGCGGAGCAGGAGCGCTTCCGCGTGGTGGTCGACGCCACCGAATGGCAGCGACTTCTCCTCGTCAAACTGTTCGCGCAGCTGATTTGGGCCGTGTTGCGAACCCGGCCCCACGTGGTCGTCACCACCGGTGCGGCGCCCGGTCTCATGGCCATTGCCGCGGGTCGAGCGATCGGCGCGAAGACGATGTGGATCGATTCGATCGCCAACGTCGAGGAGATCTCGAAGTCCGGCCGAATCTCGCGCCGAATCGCGGCCCGCTGTCTGACCCAATGGCCCGAACTCGCCGCCGACGACGTGATCCACGCGGGGTCGGTGCTGTGATCTTCGTGACCGTGGGTTCGCAAATGCCCTTCGACCGCCTCATCGCTGCCGTCGACCAGTGGGCGAGCGAAGCCGGGCGGACCGATGTGGTCGCGCAGATCGGCGACTCCGAGCTCACCCCCCAGTCCATCGAGTCGTTCGAGCGGGTGGCCCCGGCCGAGTTCGAGCGCCTGTGCACCGAGGCCGAGCTCCTTGTCGCTCACGCCGGCATGGGCTCGATCCTCACCGCGCTCGAGAACGGCACGCCGGTTCTCGTCATGCCTCGGCGAGGCGCGCTACGAGAGACACGGAACGACCACCAGGTCGCCACCGCGAAGGCGCTCTCGGCGCAAGGGCGAGTGATGGTGGCCATGGACGAAGACGAGCTGATCGCGACGCTGCATGACCTCGGGCCGGTCGAGGCCAGCCCGACGATCAGCGCCCACGCGTCGCCAGAACTTCTCGAGGCCGTCGGCGCATTCGTGGCCGAACCCGTACCTCGGTGGCGGTCGCTACTCGGACGAACGTAGGCGCCGGCGCAGGGTGGTCTTTACTTTCTGGAGACCGCCGGTGCGCTCGACGATCCAACGCCCGAGGCGGTCGACGGCGTCGACGACCGCGGCCAAAAGTGCCATCGCCGTGCCCTTCGGCGTCCGCCGATAGACCACCAGCGCCTGCTCATCGGTGACTCGGGAGGACAGTGACTGCTTGTACTCGGCATCACCCGGCCCCCAGTCGATCTCCGTCACGCCGTGGGCGGCGAGATCATCGATCCAACCGGCGAGCGCGATGTTGCCCGGTCGCTTCTTCGAGTGTTCCTGGCGGTACGCGGTGGCGACCGACGTGTAGGTCGTGTCGTGCACGATCCCGTAGTCGAATGTCCAGGGCTCGCCGTCGACGCGAAGGATGTAGCCGCGGAACCACCCGAGGTCGGCTGCGCGCTGCAGTCGCTCTACCTCGCCGGGGGTGCCGAGGCTGGACCCGAGGGCGAATTGATAGCTCGTCTCGGCGATCGGCATCGCGTCGGCGATGAAGGCGTCGAATCGATCTGCGGTGGAGAAGACGTCGAGCTCCACCGCATGGTCGCGCTCGAGGGTGCGCTGGTACTTGCGCACCCGCTTCCGAGTCTTGGAGCCGGCCATCAACTCGTCGTAACCGCCGACACCGATGTGGGAACGATGGTGGACGTTGCCGGGGTCCGGAGTGCGCAGCCACGGGCGTTTCGCGTGGCGGACCGCGATCGCGACCGGATGATCGAGTTCGAGCCGCGGGAATGTGACCAGGTGAGCGCCGGCCGCTTCAGCCACGTCGTTGAGTGCATCGAGCAGCGCGTCGGGATCCGCCAGATCCCCGAGGAGGCCGCCTTCCATCACCTGGAGCGTGGTCGGCTTGAGCGGAACGACCTGTCGATACCCGATGCGCATGGGCACGGTGACGGCGTCGAGACGGGTGGCGATGAGTGCTGTGGCCTGCTCGTCGACCCAACGGGTGACGATCAGAGGGCGAGCGGACGGAAGGCTGGCGAGCACTCCCTCGTACCACTCGGGCTGGCTGAGGTAGCCCGTGTCGACCGTGGAGGCTCCGAGATCGCGCCAGATCCGGCGGAGTTCGTCGTCGACCGCGTCGTGCACGCGGATGGAGGGGGATGTCACGTTGTTCCTGATCGGCCGGGAGTCGCCCGACGATAGTGGAATGCTCGCTCCCGACCGAGCGCTGCCGATAGACATTCATCGTGCGGATCCTCGTCGGAATACCGAATTACGGGACCAAGAACCGGCCCTTCCTCGATCAGGTGCTCGAGGGATTCCGAGCGATGCCCCACGACGTTCATGTGGTGGTCAACACGGAGGTCGCACGGGACTATCCCGACGGGGTCGAGAACATCGTCGGTCTGCCTACCGAAAACCCCCGTTCGCTGCCGTTCGCGCACCGCACGCTCTTTGCGGACCGGATCGACGACTTCGACCTTTTTGTCTACGTCGAGGACGACACCCTGGTCGAGGCTCGCCACGTCGACATGTTCATCGACGCCTCGGCCCGACTCCCCGACGGTGAGGTCGCGGGCTTTCTCCGCTTCGAGCGGTACCGCTCGGACCTGCGATCGATTTGTTCGGTCCACTCCTCGTATCGCTGGGACCCCGCATCGGTTGCCGTGCACGACGGTGCCCGCTTCGCCCACTTCACCAACCTCCACGCTGCTTGCTACATGCTCACGCGCTCCCAGCTGCGCCACTGCATCGAAAGCGGCGGCTATCTCGTCGAGCCCCATGCCGGCCGCTACCAGATGCTCGAAAGTGCCGCGACCGATCCCTACACCCAGTGCGGTCTCCGCAAGATGATCTCTGTCGATCGACTCGAGGATGTCCTGCTCCATCATCTGCCGGAGCTCTACCTCGGGCGGCTGGGCGAGAAGGAAGATCGCATGCGCCTCGGGGTCGACGCGCTACAGCCGGGGCTCGACACCCGCAGCGCGCTCGAGCCCGACACGTCCCTCTCCACTTTTCTCTGGGACCTCGATCTTTACCTTCGCCTTCCGGGGCCGGTGCTTGATCTCGTCGACGGGACCCACCGACGCGTGCTGACCATCGGTGGTGGCGGCGGCCGAGTCGAACAGCAGCTGCTCGAACGAGGCGCATTCGTCACCTCGATCCCGATCGATGCCGTGCTCGGCGCCCAGCTCGGCGCCGATGGAGTGAAGACGACTGAACCGGACCTCAGCTCGGCTCTCGCCGAGCTCGCCGGGGCCGCGTTCGATCTCGTCGTCTTCGCCGACACCTTGGCCTTCGTGCCGGACCCTGCCGCGCTGGTGAATTCGGCAGCCACGCTGCTCGCCGAGAACGGTGCGCTCGTGGTCTTGCATCGCTCCGGCGCATTCGAGGGGCTGCGCGACAGTGTCGAGGCGAAGCGGCCACAGAGGCTTCCGGAGTGGACGTTTGCCGAGCATGGCCGCTGGTCGGCCTCGGCGAAGTGGTTGCGCTCGCAACTCGACGGCGCCGGGCTCGAGGTCGAGGTGCGCGGTTGCGGCGAGGGCGATCAGTCGTCACCCGCTGAGCGGCTGGTGCCGAAGCGGCTCCAGCCGATGCTGCTGCCCTTCACTCTGGCGATCGGCCGTCGTCGCTAGCCGATCGGGTTGACCGTGACATCGCCGAAGGTGACGTCGAAGTAGTGCGCGATCAGGAGGAGTGACCCGCCGGGAGGGCCGGCGTCGTTGGTTTCTTCGGTCACGTTGACCGTCCATTCGAGCGGCTCGTCGGTGTCCTCGGGCCAGACCTTCAACCGGTGGTTCACGCCCGCGGAGCCGGTCTGTACGCGGGCCCGGGCCGAATAGGTCGTGTCGAGGTCCATGACGAATTCGGGCGCGTCGTCGAGCTGGATGCTCTCGTTCGTCTCGATCTTCACCTGGGAGGTGCCGTCGAGGGCGAGGTAGTAGCCGCTGAGGCTCCCGGCCGGCCAGTAGTACCAGCGGGGCTGGGGCAGTGTCCCGACGTCGACGGTGTCGACGTCGTCGACGCCGTCGAAGGAGTGTCCCGGCCAGCGCAGGAGAATGCCCACGAACGGTTCGCTCGTCGGGTCGAATCCGGCCGTGTCGATCTCGTGGATCGTCACCGTGAACTCGGCCTCGTAGTCGATCCACTGATCGTCGCCCAGAGCCACGAGGCGGTCGTAGCCGATCTGCGCAGTGCGGATGCCGTCGGCGCCGACCGTCCAGATGCCGTCGACCACCTGGGCCTGGTCCTCGACCGCCCCGGCTGCGCCCCAGTTGGTCTGATAGGGGAGCGGCCACTCGTTGTCGGTGAAGTCGACCGTGACACGTGCCGTGCCGACGTTGCCCTGGTCATCGAAGGCGGTGATCTCGACGTCGTTGCGGCCCGAGAGCAGTGTTTCGGTGTCGAGTTCGATGTTGAAGTCGCCCAGGTCCTGGAGGCGACGCGTGTCGGGGCCCATCTCGAGCGGCACGCCGGCCGTGCCGTTGACCGTGTAGGTGAGAGACCGGATGGTGCTGTTGGCGCTCACGTTGCCGCGGATGTTGATCCAGCGCTGGGGAACACCGAGTTCGTAGCGCTGCGTGTCGCCGCCCCACACGTTGATGAGAGGGGCCGCACCGTTGGCCTGCGCGAAGTGGGCGGTGATCTCGTTGTCCTGGACCATCGGCAGCTGGACCGGATTGGTGGCGTTCGTGACCATCCCGGACCAGCCGGTGAACTCCCACCCGTTGGCCGGAATCGCCCGCAGGAAGATCTCGCCCTCGATGATCGGACCCGACTGCCGGGAGACCCAACCCTCTCCATCGATGTTGATGGTGAACGTCGGGCCGATCGGCGGGACCGGCTCGAACGTCGCGGTGATGGCCAGATCCGTCTCGGGCCGCAGTTCGAGCGATGCGGTGTCGCCGCTGACGTCGCCCGACCATGCGACGAATTGCGAACCCAGCTCCGGAACGGCGGTGATGGTGACCGGCCGGCCGGGACGGATGTCGGTGATGTCCTGGGAGACGGTGCCGTCGCCGACGACCGCGAAGCTGAGATGGACGCGAGCATCGAGCTCGTCCTGGAACGGCGATGTCGGATCCGGATTCGTGATTTCTGGCTCGGGGCTGCTGCATGCCGCGCTGATCAGCGCTGCCGCAGCGAGGAAGCCGATCCACCGCGTTCTCATGCTCATTCCTCCTGCTCACCAGTTGTACCGCGGAGACGGTCCTTCCATGCGCCGCCCACGACGCGAGCGCGCTTGATCGAGCGAGCGGGGATGATCGTGCCCAGGCACAGGAGGCGGTCGATGGGGTTCATCGGTACGCGTAGGGCCGACCGGTGGTACTCCAGCAGAAGGCGGGAACGGTCGCTGAGTTTCGAGACGCGGCCGCGGGGATCGAACCATGCCTGCACGTCTTCGCGACTCGTCTGGGCTTCGCGGGAGGACTGCTCGTGCATACGGCGACGGAAGCCGATGTCGGACAGTTCCACGGTCTGCCCGAGCATCGCCATTTCGCAGAGAAGGACGTAGTCGGACCCCGCGAACGAGTCGATGAGTCGGGTCTTGTCCAGCGCGTCGCTGCGCATGACCCCCAGCACGGGGCTCGCGAGGTTGAGCTGGTTCAGTGCTCGGGCCAGGCGCAGGAACGGGCGCCGTGCGTCAAGCACGAACTCATCGGAGTCGGGTTCGACGATTTGGCTGTCGGCATCGATGAAGACGGCGCGGTTGTACGCCAGGACGGCGGCGGGCGCGGCTTCGAGGGCATCGACACATTGGCGCAGCGCATCGGGCTCACGCTCGTCGTCGTGTGGGCTCCAGCAGAAGTACGGCGCAACGGTCGCCTCGACCAGCCGGTTGAAGTTCCATGCCGCGCCCAAGTTCTCATCGGCCGGGAGCACGGTGACGCGATCGTCGCGGCGGGCGAAGTCGTGGGCGATCTCGAGCGAGGAGTCGGTCGACTTGTTGTCGGCCACGACGATCTCGATGTCGGTGAGCGTCTGGCTCACGAGCGATTCGAGACAGCGCGCCAGATACCGCTCGCCGTTGTAGACGGGCACACCGATGCTGAGAGTCGGGCTCATCCGGCTTCCATCGGTTGCGAGCGCACCTTTTCGAGTCCGTTGACGGCGAAGCCACGAGCGGTCGGATCAACGCTCACGAGCGCGGCCACTGCCACCAGGGTGCCGACCGTGCCGGTGATCAGGAATCGGACCACCGGTTCACCGATGTCCGCAACGCCGAGGGCGTTCACCGCAAGGACCGCGCCGAACGCGGAGAGGCCGGCGATGATCGGTCGCCCGAGCGGCTCGAGCAGTCGACTGATCGTGATGCCGGTGTGACGGCTGACGACGACGAGGCCGATGATGCCGCCGACCACCGAGAACACACCCACGTTGGTGATGGCGATCGCGATGAGTTGGTCGTCGACGGTGTCGTCCTCGAAGGTGAAGCCGATGACGGTGAGGCCGCTGAGAGCAATCAAGGCGATGGCCCAGACGTAGCCGGCCAGTCGGTAGGGATGGCCGAGCGCGCTGAGCGTCGGCGGCACCACCAGCGTCGCGACCGATGCCACGCCGTAGACGCAGAGCAGGAGCAGGGCGGGCGTGGCCGGTTCCCACTCCTCGCCCAGGATCGACAGCAGGTCGGGGCCGGCGCCCGCCACGATTCCCATGATGGGGATCAGCATGATCGAGGCGGTGCGCAGCGTGTCGAGAAGCGACTCGGCAAAGGCCTCGCGGTCGTCTTGGAGCCGGGAGAGCACGGAGAACGCGACGTTCTGGAGCGGGTTGATCACCAGTTCGATGACCGAATACACAATGCGCCAGGCAAAGCGGTAGAGGCCGACCGACGTCGTGCCGAAGAAGCGGCCGACGATGAGTGCCTCGCCCCGAGTCAACGCGAAGACGCCGGCCGCGCCCATGAAGGTGCCGATGCTGAACGAGAGCAGCTCCTTGGCGTGTCGCCTCGAGAACCGCCAGCGCGGGCGCCACGAGCTGACCGACCAGAGCACCAGGAGTTCCACGCCCGCGTTGGCGAGCTGCTCGTAGACGAGGGCCCAGACGCCCGCACCCATCAACGCGGCGGTGATGCCGACGGTGCCGCTGACGACCAGCGCGAGGTTGCCGCGGATGGCCAGCGACTTGTAGTCCAGGTCGCGTTTGAGCACGGCTTCCTGGACGACCGTGAGCGCGCGGAAGGGAATGAGCAGCGAGAGGACGACCACGATCATTTCGAGGTCGGGTTCGCGCTGGAAGTCGGCCCAAAGACCCGCGCCCGCTACGGCGCCGACAGTGAGAACGGTCGAAAGGCCGATGAGCATCCAGAACCCGGAGTCGAGGTGGGAGGTCTCGAGGTTCTGTCGTTGGATGATCGCGGTGCCCATGCCCTGATCCAGCAGGATCTGAATGAGCATCACGTAGACGAGGGCCAGCGCGAGGAGGCCGAACTCCTCCGGTCCGAGCAGGGCGGCGAGAATGAGCTGCATCACGATGCGCAGCACGGACTGGCCGCCCGTCATCACGAACGACCAGATCGTTGCGCCCTTGCGCTTCGCTGCCAGCTCTTCGGAGTCCATATTCTCTCTTGACCTACCGCCCGTTGACCTGTCGGTCAGAGCGGGCGGATGGTGACAGTCTCGAACACCACGTCCCACCGATGGGCGACCAGGGCAAGGGATCCGCCGTTCGGCGCGCCGACGTTGAAGTACTCGATGGTCCACTCGTCGGGCTCGGGCTGGCCGTCGATCCAGAGCTTCATGCGCACTTCCGCCCCGCCTTGCGCAGTTTCGGCGTGGGCTCTCATTCGGTAGCGCACGCCGGGCGTCATGGTGACAGGGCCGGTGTTGGCGACGAATTCGCTCTCGTTTCGCACGCCGGCCACCGTGACGCCGCCGTCGCCCTGGCCGAATCCGACCCCGCCCGCAGTGCGCAGGATCTCGTTGCTCGCCTCGGACACCGGGTCGAAGCCGCGCCAACCGAGGTAAATGCCCGCCCAGGGGAGGACCGGTTCGGCGTCGGCCGCGGGGGCGACCTCACCGGGAATGAAGGCCATCTCGACCTCGTAGTTCGACCACGACTGATCGCCGATGAGGAGGATTCGTTGCGGGCCGGGCTCCAAGGGAGCGACGCCGCCGGGGACGAGGTGCCAGCCGCCGTTGGCGATCTGGGCGTGCTTGTCGAGATCCTGTTCGTTCCACGAGACGATGCGGTTCGGGCCGACATCGAGGGGCAGGAAGAGCGAGAGCTGGAGGGTGATCGAGTTCGTCTTGCCTTCGACCAGTACCTGGCCCGGAGTGCCGTCCTCGAGCAGTCCGTCCTCAAGGCGATCCGCTTCGCGTGCCTCGATCACCATCGTGGTCCCGGCTGAGCTGATCAGGTCCTGTTCGAGCTCGATGCTGAACTCGCCGGCGTCGATCACCCGGGTGCTTGCAGGATTGGGTGTGAGCTCCTGGAACTCGCCGTCGTCGAGCTTCCAGAAGATCGAGAAACTGCCGGTCGGTGATCGGACGATTCCGGTGATGCTGACGGTCGGCTGGGGGTCGCCCGTGAAGCCGAAGACTCGATCGCGCCCGCCGTATATCTCGATGACGGGCACGTCGGGCGGCGCGAAGATGTGGTTGGTGATGACCTCGTTGGACGCATTGCCCGACGCGTCGTTGGCGATGATCTCGATGTCGTAGGGCTCGTTGACGATCGCGTCGCTGAAGATGACTCGGTGGTCGTATCCGTCGGGCGTTGCGAGATCGGTGAACGATCCATCGCGGGCGGTGGCTCGGGCGAATCCGCTGGTGATCTCGTCGGTCGTCCACACGATTGCCGGGCCCTCATCGGTGTTGTCGACCACGGCACCCTGCAGGAGCGGGCGGATCTCGTCGATGACCATCGGAATGATGGGCTCGCCGCCGCCTTCGATGATCTCGATGCCGATGAAGCTCGCTTGCCCCTGGGTGTTTCGGGAGGTGGCGAACGGGCCGTAGCTGTGCACGACCATCGGATGGACGAACGACGCGGCCAGCGTGGCCTCGCGGTCGGCGTTGATGATGAAGACGGTCCAGAGGTCGCCGTCGCGGCGGATCTGCATGTCGTAGGGAACCGAGACCTCGATGGGCGAACTCGCATGTACTACGGGCGCGCCGAGAGTCGACGACGCAGCCTGGAGGCGCCAGCCATCGCCGCCCAGGTCGCCGATGACATCGATGCGCAGAAAGTCGAACGGGCTGTTGACGAAGGCGATGCCCTGGGCCTCGTACTCGACCGTGGGCACCGTGCCGAACGTTGCCCGCATGACGACATCGGTGTCGGGTGCGGGGCGGCTCAGGTGGAGCGCCTCATGCCGCCTCCAACTATCGGCCGCCAGGTCGCCCGAGGCTCGGAGGAGCAGGGTGCTGTTTTCGATCGTGGCCAAGCCGCGGGCGGTCTCCGACACTGCCGTCCACCCCGCGGTCCCGAGGTTCGTCGTGTCGAACCCGTCGCTCTGCCATTGAGGGCCGGGCGCTTCGTCGCCCTGGGCGGCGGCCACCGCAGGCACCGAGAGGGCGAGAGCCACCACTGCCGCAAGCACGCGGCGATAGTGTCGGCGGTTGTGAGGCACCAGGTGGACGATACCAGTGGGCCCTCAACACCTCGGCGCAGGGGCCGATCCGAGACGTGGTGAACGAGCCTTTCTCCGCGGGGAGCAAACCCGTCGCAATTCTCGGTGCTTCCGCGGACACCGGGAACCTCGGTGTGTCCGCCCTCCACGAGTCGCTCGTCGGTGGAGTCCGCGCCGCGGATCCCGATCGGCCCGTCGTGGTTTTCGACAATGGCCTGAACGGCTGGGGAGGGGATCGCCGCGTCGACCCTCGCTCGGGTGTCGATCTCGTCGGGCTGCGATTGAGCCGCCGCTACTACCGGCCCGAGTCGCTCCGTACGAATCAGTGGGCCTGGAAGTTTCTGCGGCGCCGGCTCCTCGTGGCGAAGACCATGGCCGACGCCGGTGTCGCGCTCGACATCTCCGGAGGTGACTCGTTCACCGACCTCTACGGCGACCATCGTTGGCATCTCGTCACCGGTTGGAAGCGGTTGTGCCTTGCGATGGGCACACCACTCGTGCTCGCACCACAGACCTACGGCCCCTTCGACGATGCGGGCCGTCGGGCCCAGGCTGCTGAGCTGATCCGCGCATCGCACCAGGCGTGGGCTCGCGACGCCGACGGACTCGCGGCACTCGAGGATCTGCTCGGCGCCGACTTCGATCCCGCTCGCCACCGCGAGGGCGTCGATGTGGCGTTCGCGCTCCCGGTCGGGGAGCCGAAGCCTCGAGCAGTCGAAGGACGCACTCGCGTCGCGGTCAACATCTCGGGTCTCGTCCTCGATGATCCCGAGAGCCAGCGCCGATTCGGCATCGCGGTCGACTATGGGTCAGTCGTGCGCCGCGTTCTCGAAGGCTTGCTTGCCGATGAGTCCGTCGAAGTCATGTTGCTGGCCCATGTGCGCAGCCAACCGGGAATGCTCGACGGCGACGATCACGCCTGCCGCCGACTCGAGGCGGAGTTCGCCGAGCGCTTCGGCGGCCGCATCTCGGTGCTCGAACCGGAGACCGCCGGCGACGCGAAAGCCTGGGTGCAGACCTGCGACTGGCTCGTCGGCACCCGGATGCACGCAACCATCGCGGCGCTGTCCTCCGGGGTGCCCGCCGCAACCATCGCCTACAGCCACAAGGCTGCCGGCGTGTTCGCCTCGGTCGGACAGGGCGATGCCGTGGTCGACGCCCGCAGTGTGTCCGACGATCACTGCGTCGAGCGGACGCTCGAACTCTTCGCGCAGCGCGACGAACGCCGCGAGGCGCTGGCGCAGGCCGTGCCGCCGATCGTCGAGCGGGCCAAGGCCCAGATCGCCGAGATGCTCACGTGATCGCCGGACCCCGCATCCGTTCGATCGTCGATGTCGCGGAGAAGCACATGTGCACCGGCTGCGGTGTCTGTGAATACCTGCAACCGGACGACATCGCGATGGTCGATGATCTCGACCGGGGCCGCCGCCCGGTGATGCGGCCCGGGCGTGAGAACGCCGACACGTCGTTTGCGCTGTCGGCTTGCCCTGGCACCGGTCTCGAGCACGGCCCGATGCCCGAAGGGGCGATCGACGAACTGATCGAAGGCTGGGGCCCGGTTCTGCAACTCTGGGAAGGCGCGGCCGCCGACGACGAGATCCGCCTCGCCGGCTCGAGCGGTGGCGCGGCCAGCGCCCTCGCCCTGCACGGTCTTCAGCACGGCGGCGCGGCCGGCGTGCTCCACATCGCGGCTCGCGACGACATTCCCTGGCTCAACCGCACGCAGCTCTCGACGACACGCGACGAACTCGTCGCGGCGACCGGGAGCCGCTACGCCCCGGCCTCGCCCTGCGACGGACTGGATCTCGTCGAGGCGGCCGACGGACCCTGTGTGATGATCGGCAAGCCCTGCGACGTCGCTGCGGCTCGTTCGGCCATGGCACTGAAGCCGGAGCTGGCCGACAAGGTCATGGTCACGATCGGCATCTTCTGCGCCGGCGCCCCATCGACCAACGGCACGCTTAAGTGGGCCGAGAAGGTCATCGGCGCGGCGCCCGACGAGATCGCGTCGATGCGCTACCGCGGCAATGGCTGGCCGGGCGAGGCCGTCGTCGAGATCAAGCGCAAGGACGAGGTCGAGGCTGCCCGCGCGTCCGAGCGTCGTGCGTCCGAGAGCTATGCCGACTCGTGGGGCTTCCTTCAGGCCCATCGTCAGTGGCGCTGCTACGTGTGTGCCGACCACACCGGCGAGTTCGCCGACATCTCGGTCGGTGACCCGTGGTACCGCCCGACCGACGGCGACCCGGGCCGGTCGCTGGTCATGGCCCGCACCGAACGCGGCCGCCAGTTCATCCTCGACGCCATCCTGTCCGGCGCGCTGGCGCTGGAGGACTGCGCCGCCGACATCCTCCCGGCATCGCAGCCGAATCTGCTGGAGACGCGCGGCGCGACGTTCGGCCGCATCATCGCCTGCCGCTCGGTCGGCGTGGCCACGCCCAAATACCGCAACATGCCCACCGCGTCGCTCTGGCGCTCCGAGCTCACGCTGAAAGCGCGGGCGCAGTCGATCTACGGAACCGTCAAGCGGGTCTGGACGAAGAAGCTCTACGCCCGTCGACCGGTCGAGCCCTACGAACCGGTCTCGTGACCCTCGCGCTCCTGCAGCGTGTCGGCGACTGCCTCGATGGTCAGAAGGCGACAGCCGGGGAGCGCACGAATGTGGTCGACGAACTCGATGATCGCGCCGGTCTTCGCGTCGCGCTCGGACTCGACCCAGCACTGGTGGTGCAACATCACGCCGACCACGGGATTGGCCTTTCGCGCTCGTTCGAACTGATCGACCAGGTCGCTCGTGGCTCGGGTGACCCGTTCGCCGGACTGGTCCATGTCGACGTTCACCGATACCGACAACTCGCGCAGCCCCGAGGGCCCGAGGCGGGTGTGGCGGGAGATCGCCCGACCGCCGATGTCGACGCGTCGGAGGGCGCGTCCCACGGCATAGACGGCTCGGGCCACGGGCGACGGGCGGTAGCCGGCGGAGATGATGTCGAATCCGAGACCGGCGAGCGCGTCGAGCGTCGCCGCGTCGTATGCGTGGTTCGGGGGAGTGAAGACCCGCCGATCGTGGGCATCGCCCAGAAGTTCGGTCAGGCGGTCCTGGCCCTTGGCGATCCAGTCACGCTGAGTCGATGGCACCGGGCGACCCGAGAACTCCGCGGGTGTGGTCGCACCGTCGACCACCGCCTCATGACGCCAGCCGTGTTGGTTGAGCCGGATCAGATCCGGCGCGCCGGTGCGCAGCGCGATCAAGTCGGCGACGGCCTCGTCCCCGATGGCCGCCGGGATGAGCTGGTAGTTCACGGGCACGTCGCGTTCGGCCAGTACGGTCGCCACATGCCGTGCCGTGTCGTCGAGCGCGACGAGATCGTCGTCGCGGAAGAACACCAGTGTCTCGGACCGAGATGTCTCGGAGGCAGCCATGTCGGCTGACGCTAATCGCACGCCCGACGGAGTCGTTGTCTTCGGCGGGATCGACTGGTGGTACCACAATCAGGGTCACAGCGATGTGCAGATCGCGAAGCAGCTCGTCCGTGATCACAAGGTGTTGTGGGTCAACAGCATCGGGATGCGAGCCCCCACGCCGGGCAAGACCGACCTGGTGCTCACCCGCTACGCCCGGAAGCTGAAGTCGACCTTGCGCACGCTGCGCACCGACGAGTCCGGCATCAAAGTCATGAGTCCGATCTTCCTGCCCGCCTACTCGGAGGCTGCGATCCGCCGCAACGGCAGTCTCATCAACGCCGAGGTCAGGCTGGCGTTGCGCACCATGGGAGTCAAGAACCCCGCGGCGTTCATCACGGTGCCGACCGCGGTCGACGCGGCCCTCGACCGCGATTACACGCGAGTCATCTTCAATCGCTCCGACGTCTTCTCCGCGTTCCCGGATGTCGACACGGAGACGATCGGCAAGGCCGAGCGCCGGCTGCTTCGCGAAGCCGACGAAGTGATGTTCGTGAACCACGGGCTGATGGCTCTCGAGGCCCACGAGACGAAGGCGCACCGATTTCTCGGGCACGGTGTCGAGGTTGATCACTTCACTTCCGCCCGCCCGGTCGATGGGCCGCCCCACACGCCGCCAGCTGAACTCGCCGAGCTGCCTCGACCGCTCATCGGCTTCTACGGCGCCCTCGACGACTACACCGTCGATCTCGACCTCTTCGTGCAGGTCGCCCGCCGCATGCCCGACGCCTCGATCGTGGTGCTCGGCCCGAAGCAGATGGACATCAGCGCCCTCGATGCGGCCCCCAACATCCACTACCTCGGTCCGATTCCCTATGCGGATCTGCCCCGCTATGCGGCGGAGTTCGACGTCGGATTGATGCCCTGGCTGCAGACGGAGTGGATCGAGCGGTGCAACCCGATCAAGCTCAAGGAGTACCTGGCCCTCGGCTTCCCCGTGGTCAGCACGCCGTTCCCCGAGCTCGAGGCCTACCGCGAGTTCGTGGTCGCGGCCGAACCGGAGTCCTTCGCCGACGCGGTTGCAGACGCCGCGACGGCCGGGCCGCTCCGCACCGATGTGGTGACGCGTCAGCGCGAGCTGATGGGGGAGAGCACCTGGGAGGCCATCGGCGCACAGGTGAAAGCGGCGCTAAAGTTGCCGTAAGTTCCGGCCCCGGGTAGCTTGTGCATGGTTTCACGAGCGGGCAACGGCGCCCGCCACCACGCTGCTGCCGCAGCCCTGAGGACCTCCGATGCAACGGAACTCCCAACGCGATCTCCATGACGCACTTTGGCAGTCCAGCGGTGGCTACGACCTCGTGCTCGGCCCGGTCATCATGTCGCTCGGCGGGCTCTGGCTCGATCGTCGCTTCGACACCGCGCCGATCTTCATGATCGCGCTGTTGTTGTTCGGAACCGTCGGCGCCGGCGCGAAGGTCTACTACGACTGGAAGCATCGGATGGCTCGCGCTACCGCCGAGCGCGATCAGCTGCTGGCCGACGCCGCCGCGTTGCGCGCCGCGAACCAGCCGGCGGAGGGTGCGGCGTCGTGAGCTTCCCGACCAACGTCCAGCCGAACGTGCTCGCCCAGCGGATGGAGGGGCCCTCGCCCGCAGTCGCGGTGGCTCGCGATCTCGCTCGCCGCGGCGTGATGATCGCGCCGGCATCGATCATTCTCGGCGCCGTCTTCTGGGGCACCGATGGCGCCCTCTCGGTCGCCCTCGGCCTCGGCATCGTGGTCGTCAACTTCCTGCTGGCCGCGGCCATGCTCGGCTACGCGGCCCGCATCTCGTTGGCCCTCATGGCCGGTGCCGCGCTGTTCGGATTCCTCATCCGACTCGGCCTCATCACCATCGTCGTGCTACTTGTACGCAACGAGCCGTGGGTCGAACTCGTCCCACTCGGAATTTCCCTGATCATTTCTCATCTCGGATTGCTCTTCTGGGAGATGCGTTTCGTGTCGGCGTCGCTAGCCTTCCCCGGGCTTAAGCCGCCGCAGAACGAACGACGCATCATCCAGGAGCCTGAGATGAACAACGTCGAGCAACAGGAGCAATTGTGATTTTCGGAGCCGTGGAGTTTCCACCGATCGAGAACGTGATCGAGTGGCCGGCGTTCTTGTTCGAGAACTCCGACTACTTCGCCTTCAACAAGATCGGGTTCATCTACTTCCTCGGTATGGCGATCCCCGCGATCGTCTTCCTCCTCGCCAACCGGGGCGACGCTCTGGTGCCCCGTGGCTTCCGCACTGCCGCCGAGGGCATCGTCGAGTTCATCGACGGGCAGATCATCCAGGCGGCCATCGGCCCCGATGGTCGGCGCTACATGCCGCTGCTCACCTCGCTGTTCCTCTTCATCTTCATCGGCAATATCACCGAGGTCATCCCCTTCTTCCAGATGCCGGGCAACGCCCGCATGGCCGGCCCGCTCGTGCTCGCCCTCATCGTCTACGTCACGTGGATCTCCGTCGGAATCAAGCACAACGGCATCGGCTACATCAAGGAAGTCCTCGTGCCGCCGGGCGTGCCGAAGCCGCTCTACGCACTGGTCACCCCGATCGAGTTCCTCTCGAACTTCCTGATCCGGCCCTTCAGCCACGCGGTGCGACTCTTCGCCAACATGCTCGCCGGCCACATCCTGCTCGTCACGTTCACCGTGCTGTGCATCTCGGTGTTCTCGCTGTCGCCCCTCTTCGTCGTCGAGATCGGGACGTTCTCGGGCCTCCTCGCCTTCACCGCCTTCGAGGTCGGTGTCTCGCTGATCCAGGCCTTCGTCTTCACCATTCTCACCGCCGTCTACATCGGCATGGCGCTGCACCCGGCGCACTGATCAATCAACCAGTCTTCTACCCATAACAATCCAGGAGAGCACCCAAAATGAGCACCCTGAGCCAGCTTGCTGCGCTTGCCGCTGAGGCTGACACCTCCGCTGCCGACGATGCCAAGAACGCCGCTGCCGCCACTGGCGCCGGCTACGCGTACGGCCTCGCCGCCATCGGCCCGGGCATCGGCATCGGCTACCTCGTCGGCCAAGCCGTCCAGGCCATGGCCCGCCAGCCCGAGTCCGCCGGACAGGTCCAGACGACCATGTTCCTCGGCATCGCCTTCACCGAGGCCCTCGCCCTGATCGGCTTCGTCGTCTTCATTCTGCTGAAGTTCGTCTGAGGTCCAAGCCGTGAATTTGATGTTGGCCCTCGCCGCAGAGAGCACGGAGGACCCGCCGAACCCGGTGATCCCCGAGATCAACGAGATCGTCTGGGCCGCCATCTTCTTCGTCGCGCTGTGGCTTCTCATGAAGTACGTCCTCCTTCCCCCGATCACTCGGGCTATGGAGAGCCGTGCGAACACCATCCAGGGTGATCGTGACGCCGCTGACGCGGCCTCCGCATCGCTGGGCTCGACGCGCCGCGACTACGAGGCTTCCCTCAACGACGCTCGCAACGAGGCCAACGAGATCATCGCTGCTGCTCGCGCTTCTGCCGACGACCGCCGTGCGGCGTTGCAGGCCGAGGCCGATGCCGAGACCGCCGAGTTGCGCCGTGGTGCGCAGGCGGAGATCGACCAGGCTCGCGCCGATGCGCTCAGCGGGATGCGAGGCGATGTCGCCTCGCTCGCCGTGGGTGCCGCCGGTGTCGTGCTCGGTCGCAACCTCGACGCCGGCGCCCAGCAGTCCGTCATCGACCAGGCCCTCGCGGCCGAGTGATCGGAACCGAAATGATCGGAATCATCGCCGCCGAAGGACCGAACGGGGACTTCATCCCGAGCGACGTCAACGAGCTCTACTGGGGTTCTCTCGCCTTCGGCATCATCTTCGCCATCTTCCTCTGGAAGGGCGTTCCCGCCATCTCCAAGGCGATGAAGGGCCGCACGGCCCGCATCGAAGACGAGATCGCGGCAGCCGCCGCCCAGAAGGCAGCGGCGGAAGCCGAATTGGCCACGCTCTCCGGTCAGCTCGGCGATGCCGGTGCCGAGGCCGCGAAGATCGTCGCCGACGCCCGTGAGCAGGCAACCAAGCTCGAAGCGGATCTCCTGGTCCGCGCCGAAGCCGACGTGGCCGACTCAAAGGAGCGCTCGCGAATCGAGATCCAAGCCCAGCGTGATCAGGCACTCGCCGACCTCCGGGCCGCCGTTGCCGAGCAGGCTCGTGTTGCCGCCGATGCCGTGGTTCGCCAGAACCTCGACGACGCGTCGACCCAGTCCGCTCTGATCGACGACTACATCAACCAGCTCGCTGGCTGACTCCGCCAGTCCTGATCGAACCAGTCCTGAAAGAAATAGGGAACGAACACATGAGCGACACCATCGACGGATACGCAGAGGCTCTCCTCGCCGTCGTGCGCGCCGAGGGTGCCAGCGGAGCGGACGACGAGATCTTCCGTTTCGCTCAGGCCCTCGAAGCCAACGACGAACTCCGCAATACCCTTTCCGACCCGTATGTGCCGGCCGAGAAGCGCCAGCAAATCGTCGAAGACCTGCTGCAAGGCAAGGCATCGAACGTCGCCCGAGCGGCCGTGTCGCTCGTGGTGGGTGCCGGTCGCGCGGCCGAGCTGCCGGCGATCGCCCGAGCGCTCGTCGCCAAGGGTGCGGCCGAGAGTGGCAAGGAAGTCGCGGAAGTTCGTTCCGCCGTCGCGTTGAGCGACGACCAGAAGACCCGTTTGGCCGCGTCGTTGAAGACCGCGACCGGCAAAGACGTCGACATCAAAGTCACCATCGATCCGTCCGTGCTCGGCGGCGTGGTGACCACGATCGGCGACACCGTTATCGATGGCAGCGTTCGTAGCCGCCTCGCCCAGGTGAAAACTCACCTCGGCTGACCTGAAGAATCGCAGAGAGAGAAGTTGAGATAGATGGCTGATCTGCAGATCAACACCGATGAGATCACTGCTGCCCTGAAGGCGAACCTGGAAGGGTTTTCCCCGTCGGTCGAACAGACCACGGTGGGCCGCGTGCTCGAGGTCGGCGATGGTATCGCTCGCGTGTCGGGGCTTCCCGACGCCGCCGTGAACGAGATGCTCCGATTCGAGAACGGACTCGTGGGCCTTGCGCTCAACCTCGATGAAGACTCGATCGGCGCCGTGGTACTCGGCAATGTCGAAGGTATCGAGGAAGGCCAGACCGTGGTTGCCACGGGCGAGATCCTTTCCGTGCCGGTCGGCGACGGCCTGCTCGGCCGTGTGGTCAACCCGCTCGGCGAGCCCGTCGACGGCAAGGGTGCGCTGACCAACGTGGAGCCCCGCCGCATGGAGATCCAGGCCCCGGGCATCCTCGGCCGCAAGCCGGTGCACGAGCCGATGCAGACCGGCATCAAGTCGATCGACTCGCTGATTCCCGTTGGTCGTGGCCAGCGCGAGCTGATCATCGGCGACCGCAAGACCGGCAAGACCACCATCGCCCTCGACACGATCCTGAACCAAAAGGGTCTCGGCGTGAAGTGCATCTACGTGGCGATCGGGCAGAAGGCCTCGACCGTTGCGCAGAACGTCGCCACGCTCGAAGAGCTCGGAGCCATGGAGTACACCACCGTTGTGGTTGCCCCGGCCTCCGATCCGGCACCGTTCAAGTTCCTCGCTCCCTACGGCGGTTGCGCCATGGGTCAGCACTGGATGGAGAACGGTGAGCACTCGCTCATCATCTACGACGACCTCTCGAAGCAGGCCGAGGCCTACCGCCAGGTATCGCTGCTCCTGCGTCGCCCGCCGGGCCGTGAAGCCTTCCCCGGCGACGTGTTCTACCTCCACAGCCGTCTGCTCGAGCGGGCCGCCAAGCTCTCCGACGAACTCGGTGCTGGTTCACTCACCGCCCTGCCGATCATCGAGACGAAGGCCGGCGACGTTTCGGCCTTCATCCCCACCAACGTGATCTCGATCACCGATGGTCAGATCTTCCTGCAGGACGATCTCTTCAAGTCCGGTATTCGCCCGGCCGTCGACGTGGGCATCTCGGTGTCTCGCGTGGGCTCGGCCGCACAGGTGAAGGCCATGAAGACCGCCACCGGCACGCTGAAGGGCGACCTCCAGCAGTTCCGTGAGCTCGAGGCATTCGCGGCCTTCGGCTCCGATCTCGATCCCGTGTCCAAGGCGCAGCTCGAGCGCGGCTACCGCCTCACTGAGTTGCTCAAGCAGGGCGTCAACACCCCGTACCCCGTCGAAGAGCAGGTCGTCTCGATCTTCGCCGGCACCCGCGGCTACCTCGACTCCCTCCCCGTCGAAGACGTGCTTCGCTTCGAAGCGGAACTCCTCGATTGGTTCCGGACCCGCCACGGCGACGTCATGGCGACGATCCGCGACGAGGGCAAGATCCCCGACGAAGATGCCTTCGAAGGCGGGATTCGCGACTTCGTTGCGCAGTTCACGCCCTCGGTGATCGCCAGCGATGAGCCCGAAGCACACGAGCAGGGTGCCGCAACGTCGACCACGGTCGACAGCGACGTCACGCTGCCCGAAGAAGACATCACTCGAGAAGAGGGCTGAGGTAACGCAGCGTGCCCGGTGGTAAGGAGCGCGAGCTCAAGCGACGGATCGCCAGCGTCCAGACGACGAAGCAGATCACGCGCGCCATGGAGCTCATTGCCGCAACCCGCGTGGTGAAGGCCATGAACCGGGCCGACGCCGCGCGTCCCTACGCTCGCCAGATCACCTCGGTGATCGAGAACCTCGCCGCCGGTGGCGCCGAGGCGAGCCACCCGCTGCTGCGAGAGGTCGACGAGGTCAAGAAGGTCGGCTTCATCATCATGGCCGGCGACCGTGGTCTGGCCGGCGCCTACAACACCAACCCGATCCGGGCGTGTGAGCGTCAGATCGAAGCGCACAAGCTCGAGGGCAAGGACTACTCGATCTTCGCGGTCGGCAAGAAAGCCAACGCCTACTTCCGCTTCCGCAACTACCGCGTCGACCACACCTACGAGGGCTTCAGCGACAACCCGACCTACGAAGATGCTCGTCGCATCGCCGACGACATCGCGGCTGCGTTCACCAGCGGTGAGGTCGACGAAGTCGAACTCATCTACACCGAGTTCATCTCCATGGGCACCCAGAAGGTCTCGGTTCGCCGATTCCTTCCCCTTGAAGACGCCGAAACGATCGCCGCAGCAGGCAGCGGCGATGCGGGTACGGCAGCGGCGTTCGAGTTCGAACCTTCGCCCGAGGCTGTGCTCGAATCCCTTCTTCCTCGCTATGTCGAAGCCCGCCTCTTCGGCGCGTTGCTCGATTGCGCGGCATCCGAACACGCGAACCGCCAACGGGCCATGAAGTCGGCCACCGACAATGCGGAGGATCTGATCACCGCGTTGTCACGCGAGATGAACACCGCTCGTCAGGCCGCGATCACCACCGAGATCATGGAGATCGTCAGTGGCGCCGAGGCGCTCGGCGCCGGCAACGACACCGAGGGTGTCGCGGCGGCGCTCCTCGAGCTCAACAACCCCATGGCAGCGGCCGCCACCGCAGTGATCGAGCCCGGCCCCTACGGCCGAGGTTCCCACGCCCCGCTGGCCGACGGCTCCACCCCTGCTGGTTTCACCATCAAGGGCAATGCCGATTCCATGCTCTACCACCGGCCCGACAGCCGCAGCTATGCGGTGACCGGAGCCGAAGTCTGGTTCGACAGTGAAGCTTCGGCCCAGGCCGCTGGTTTCACCCTCGCCAATACCCACCCTTCTCCGGAATCCTGACCAGGAGCACCACCCCAATGACTGTTACCGAGAATGATCTGAAGAGCGGCCGCATCGTCGGCATCGCCGGCCCCGTGGTCGACGTCGAGTTCCCTCCTGGGCATCTCCCCGAGATCAACACCCAACTCGAGTTCGACGTCACCGTCGCCGGTGAGACCACGCGGGTACCCGCCGAGGTCGCCCAGCAGATCGGCGACAACCGTATTCGTGCCATCTCCATGAAGCCCACTGACGGCCTCACTCGTGGCGCCCCGGTCGACAACACCGGCCACGGTGTGCAGGCGCCGGTCGGCGACGACACCCTCGGTCACATCTGGAACGTGATGGGCGACTGCCTCGACGTTCCCGATCACCGCACTGAAGATCGTTGGGACATCCACCGCTCTGCCCCGAGCTTCGACTCGCTCGAGCCGTCGGCCAAGATGTTCGAGACCGGCGTGAAGGTCATCGATCTGCTCACTCCTTACAAGGAGGGCGGCAAGATCGGGCTGTTCGGTGGTGCGGGCGTGGGCAAGACCGTGCTCATCACCGAGATGATCACTCGTGTGGCCTCCAACCACGGTGGCGTGTCCGTATTCGCCGGCGTGGGCGAGCGCACCCGTGAGGGCACCGACCTCTTCATCGAAATGGGCGAGACCGTCATGGGTGACGGTGTCACCACGGTGCTCGACAAGGCTGCCCTTGTGTTCGGCCAGATGGACGAGCCGCCGGGAGTCCGCCTGCGTGTGGCCCTCTCCGGTGTCACCATGGCCGAGTACTTCCGCGACGTGCAGAACCAGGACGTGTTGCTCTTCATCGACAACATCTTCCGATTCGTGCAGGCCGGTTCTGAGGTCTCGACCCTTCTCGGTCGTATGCCGTCGGCAGTGGGTTACCAGCCCACCCTCGCCGACGAGATGGGCGAGCTCCAGGAGCGCATCACCTCCACCCGAGGCAAGTCGATCACGTCGCTGCAGGCCGTCTATGTGCCCGCCGATGACTACACCGACCCGGCGCCGTTCACGTCCTTCACCCACTTCGACGGCACCACCGAGCTCTCGCGTGACATTGCCGCCAAGGGGATCTACCCGGCCGTGGATCCGCTCGCATCGACCTCCACGATCCTCGATCCGATGGTGGTCGGCGAACGCCACTACCAGACGGCCCGTCGCGTGCAGGAAGTGCTCCAGCGCTACAAGGAGCTGCAGGACATCATCGCCATTCTCGGGCTCGACGAGCTCTCCGAAGAAGACCGCGTGACCGTCAACCGGGCCCGCAAGGTGGAGAAGTTCCTCTCGCAGCCGATGTTCGTGGCCAAGCAGTTCACCGGGCAGGACGGCATCTTCACGCCGATCGAAGAGACCATCGACTCGTTCTCGGCGGTCATCGACGGCGATCTCGATCACCTTCCCGAGCAGGCCTTCCACATGGTCGGCGGCGCCGAAGATGCCGAGCGCAAGGCTGCAGAGCTCCAGGCCGACGCCTGATGTTCACCGTCGAGGTCGTCTCTCCTGAATCGGTGTCCTACACCGGTGAGGCCGAGATGGTCGTCGCGCGCACGGTCGACGGTGGCGACATTGCCTTCCAGACCGGACACGTGCCGTTCATCGGCACCCTCGCCGTCTGGTCGGTCGATGTCATCAAAGAAGGCGGCGAACGCGACACGTTCGCCGTCCACCGTGGTTTCGTGCAGGTGAGCGGCGATGAGGTGACCATCCTCTCCGACGTTTCGGAGCCGGTTACCGAGATCAACGTTGCCCGGGCGGAAGCCGCTCGTGATGCCGCCCAGGAGGCGCTCCGCGCCGATGCGGACGATGCCGAAGCCGCCGCCGCCCTCGGGCGAGCCGAGCTTCGCCTGCGCGTCGTCTCCGGCGAGTAGCTACTTCACCTTCAGATCGGTCAGGTCGTCTTCGGCCGGCGGGAATGCCATGTCGAGGCCCTCGAGGGCCTCGACGAGGATCTCGCTGATGACGAGATTCCGGAACCACTTGCGGTCGGCCGGGATGACGAACCACGGCGCGTCGTCGGTGCTCGTGCGCTCGAGCATCACCCGGAACGCCTCCTGATAGTCGTCCCAGCGTTCGCGTTCCTTGAGATCGCCTGAGTCGAACTTCCAGTTCTTGTCGGGCTCGTCGAGGCGCGCCTGCAATCGCTCGCGTTGCTCGTCCTTCGAGATGTGAAGGAAGAGTTTGATGATCGTGGTGCCCTCGTCGGCCAACAGCTGCTCGAAGTTGTTGATGTGGTCGTAGCGCCGAGACCAGCGCCCCTCGGGAACGATGTCGTGCACCCGCACGACGAGCACGTCCTCGTAGTGCGACCGATTGAAGATGGTGATCTCGCCTGATTTCGGCGTCTGCTTGTGGACTCGCCACAGGTAGTCGTGAGCGAGTTCGTCGTCGGTCGGCCGTTTGAACGACGCGACCTTCACCCCCTGCGGATTGAGCTTGTCGAAGACATGACGGATCGTGCCGTCCTTGCCGCCCGTGTCGGTCGCCTGGATCACCACGAGGACCTTGTGCTTGCCCTCGGCGTAGAGAAGCTCCTGAAGCTCCTCGAGGCGATCGTTGAGGTCATCGGTGCGGTCCTCAGCGCCGTCACGATCCAGATCACCGTTGTCATCGGTGTCCCAGTCGCTCAGCTCGACCGACTGACCGGGCTGGATTCGGTAGGCAGAAAGATCCATCCCGAGAGCATGCTTGATCTTTGACGCAAATGTGCCGACAGTAGATGTGGAGTCCAATCCGATCAGGGGAGGTGTGGGGGTGTCGCCCACCGAAAACGAAGCTCGCGCGACCGAAGTCGCGCTGACCAAAGAATTCCGTTCCGCCATCGACGATGCCAGCGAGCGCATCGCCGCGATACTCGATCCGGCCTGTCCGACCCCGGCCTTTCTCGCCGCGCTCCGCGATGAGGTGCAGCGCGCCATCGACGACCCGTCGGCCGTTCCGTATCCGGAGCTCGCCGATGCCGACGAGTACTGGGAAGCCAATGTGAAGCCGCAGAGCCGATCATTGCGAGACAACGTGGCGTCGGTGATCGACTGGCTCGAGCAGCGCATCATCACCACGATGGAAGTTGCCGAGACCGACCTGAAGTCTCTCGTCGACAGCGCCGCTGCGGAACCGGGTCCGGATTCCGCCGCGCTGCGAGCACTGATCGCCGACGAGGTCGAACGCCGTTGTCTCGACCTCCACCATCGGATGGCCGAGGTTCTCGGCGTGGTGACGCCCAGCGACGCGATCGCCGAAGCTCGCGCCGCGGGTGACGAGGCAATACGCGCCCAAGCGTCGTCCGACGTCGAAAGCCTCAAGGCCGCCTATCTACGCGACGCCGGTGGCGACGATGCCCATCAGCAGTTCGCCGCTCAGCAATGGTCGGAGACGTTCTCCGAGCGGGTGGCCCACCGTCACTCGATGCTGGCGAGCCAGGCACCCTGGCGTCATCAGGAGTTCGCCCTGGTCGGTTACGAACGAGCACGGGCCGAAGTGGAGCGCCTCGTCGAAGAGGTTGCGCTACGCCTCCAGGCTCCGCTGCGCGAGATTCAGGCGCTTCTACTCGAACGCTACGACGCCGCTCTCAGCACGTCGGCGTAGCAGCGGTAGGACTCGACCCGTCAGCCGTAGTCGACCGAGCTGAATTCGCTCAGCTTGCCGAGTTGGTGATGGGCCTCGACCTTGCGCACGGTGCGCGAACGCGAGCGCATCACCAGTGAATCGGTGTGGCAACCGAGGCTGTCGAAACGCACGCCCTTCAGCAGGTCGCCATCGGTGATGCCGGTGGCGGCGAAGAAGCAGTCGTCGCTGCGCACGAGATCATCGTTGGTCAGCACCTGGGTCAGGTCGTAGCCGGCATCGATCGCCTGGGTGCGCTCGCGCTCGTTGCGGGGCCAGAGCCGACCAAGTTGCTGGCCGCCCATGCTCTTGAGGGCGGCCGCGGTGATGACGCCTTCCGGTGTGCCGCCGATGCCGAACAAGATGTCGGCGCCGGACTCGGGCCATGCGGTCGAGATGGCGCCCGCGACATCCCCGTCGGGGATGAGCCGGATTCGAGCGCCGGCCTCGCGGACCTCGGCGATGATTTCATCGTGGCGGTCTCGGTCGAGGATGACGGCGGTGAGGTCTCGGACCGACTCACGCTTGGCATCGGCCACGGCCTGGAGGTTCTCGGTGACGGACATTTCCATGCTGATGACACCGGCGGCCTCGGGGCCCACCGCGATCTTCTCCATGTAGACGCAAGGGCCGGGATCGAACATGGTCCCGCGCGGAGCCACGGCGATCACCGCGATCGCGTTGCCGCGACCGAGGGCCGTGAGGGTGGTTCCGTCGATGGGGTCCACGGCGATATCGGTCTGGGGCGGTGAGCCGTCGCCGATGTTCTCGCCGTTGTAGAGCATCGGGGCTTCGTCTTTCTCGCCCTCGCCGATGACGACGATGCCGTCCATCGGGACGGTGCCCAGCACGACGCGCATCGCGTCGACCGCGGCACCGTCGGCGCCTTCCTTGTCGCCGCGTCCCATCCAGCGGGAGGCGGCCATGGCTGCGGCTTCGGTCACGCGCACGAGTTCGAGTGCGAGATTGCGATCCGGAACTTCCTGGTTCGTCATGAAGAGGAACGGTAGCCGCGCAATCGACGTGCGAGGATGCTGGCCGTGGCATTCCGAAACCGATTCCGCAGCGACAACGACACCTCTTCGACGGAGGTGTCGGACGACGATGCGCCCCAAGACGACGACGCCGAGGATGGGGCCGAGCACCTCCCGGACGACGAGAGCGGTGAATGGCTCGCCTACGAACTGCATGAGTGGGCGTCCGAGTCGCGTTCGATGCTTGCGCAGCTGCTCCTCGCCGATGGGGTGACCCACTCGTGGCAGGGCACCACGCTGTTGGCTCACGAGACCGTCGAGGAGCAGGTCGACGCACTCATCGAGGAGGTCGAACAGGCGGATAGTCGCGAGATCGACCCCGAGGAACCGCAGGTCGCTTTCGAGATGGAGGGATGGTCGGGCGAGCTGCAGGCACTGCTTGCCGACCGTCTCGGAAGTGTCGGAATTCCCCATGAGTTCGACGCGGATGGCGATCTGGTGTGCCACGAGTCCGACGAGGAACAGGTCGAGTTGATCATCGAAGAACTCGTGGCGCGGGCCGGCGACGAGGGTCTCGCCGAACTCGATGGTCTGGAAGCCAACGATCTGCTCAGCGCCTTGTTCGAGTCGACGGATCGCCTCCGGCGTGATGTCCACGACTCCAAGGGCGTGCTCGGCGTGCTCAAACACGGCCGTCGGCTCCAGGAATCAGCGACGCCATTCGGGTTCGCGGCAACGAACTGGACGTCGTTGCGAGATGCGGCTGCCGATCTCTGCGATCTCATCGAGTCCGAGGAGTCGAGCGACAGCGAAATCAGCGACCTCGCCGTGCGCCTGCGGGACACCCTCCAACGTCTCATCTGACATCACATTCGGCGGGTCGCTGCGTTACCGTTGCCCAATGCTGTTGGCCGAACTCGAGGTGTATCACTCGCGGCCGATCGCCCCCACCCGCCGCGTCGCAGTCGGCAGCACTCTTCTGCCGTGCGACCCTGCTCCCGGGTTCGGAGGCCTCCTCCTCGGTGGTGTCGCGGCGCGCTTTGCGATGGACCTCGACCCCGACGATGTTCCCGACATCGTTGCGCTCACGCACGAACTCGAAGCGGGCCGCCGAATCCCGCAGCCGCGGCTGCGTCACCGGTTCCAGGACGACCGTGTGGGCTTGACCCACAGCCCTCATCGTCTCCACCGGGACGAAGAAACCGATGCGATGCGCCTGCAGTTCACGACCACCAAAGGTGCGCCGTCGCAGCAGGTCCTGGGCGCCGTCTATGCGGCGGGGCAGCTGCCCCGGGCGGTGCGGGGCGATGTCCTCGCCGCGGTTCGCCGAGGTCTCGCCTGGACGGGCGACATCGGGCCGGCGCTGCTCGCCCATCTCGCCGGTCGAGGCCACGTCGCGTTGTCATCGACAGCGATGGCCGACCCCGTTGGGTGGGCCATGGGAGTGCTCGGCCTCAGCACGCTCGAGGCGCGTCCCGAGAAGGGCACGGTGCAGCGGGGCTACCGAGACGCGCTTCTGGCCGCCCACCCCGATCACGGTGGCTCCGACGATCAGGCGGCGCAGCGCATTGCCGACATCGGTGAAGCTCGCCGCATCCTCCTGGCTCGTTGACACCGCCACTCGCAATCACCCTCTAGCCTCGCAATTGTGTGGGATCGCATCGAAAGCCTCGAACAAGAGCTTCGTGACGTCGAAATTCGTCTCGGCGATCCCGCCGTGCAGTCGGACCCGTCTCAGCTCGCCGATCTCGGCCGCCGTTTCAAGCAACTCGACGAGGTTGTCAGCGCCGGCCACCGGCTCCGGGAAGCAACCGACGATCTCGAAGTCGCCAACGAGATGCTCACCGAGGCCGAAGGCGACGACCGCGACGAGATGCGGGCCGAGGTCGCCGATCTCGAGCAGCAGATCGAACTCGGCGAGGAAGAACTCAAGCTCCTCCTGTTGCCGCGCGACCCGAACGCCGACCGCAATGTGATCATCGAGATCCGCGGCGCGGCCGGGGGCGAGGAAGCGAACCTCTTCGCCCGAGATCTCTACATGATGTACGAGGCGTACGCGAAGCGTCAGAGCTGGCGGATGGAGATGCTCGGGGCATCCCACTCCGACCTGGGCGGATTCTCGGAAGTCACCGCCCTGCTGTCCGGCGACGCGGTTTGGACTCGGATGAAGCACGAAGCGGGTACCCATCGAGTTCAGCGAGTGCCCGTGACCGAATCTCAGGGACGAGTCCACACGTCATCGGCCACGCTGTTGGCCCTGCCCGAGGCCGAAGAGGTCGAGGTCGACATCAAGGACAACGATCTCCGCATCGACACCTACCGGGCCGGTGGCCCTGGCGGGCAGTCCGTGAACACAATGGACTCCGCAGTGAGAATCACCCACGTCCCGACCGGAGTGACTGTCTCGATGCAGGACGAGAAGAGTCAGCTCAAGAACAAGAACAAGGCCATGCGTGTCCTGCGGTCTCGGCTGCTCGCGCTCGAGCAGGAGAAAGCCAACGCAGAGGCGTCGGATCTGCGTCAGAGCCAAGTGAGCACCGGTGATCGATCCGAGAAGATCCGGACCTACAACTTCAAGGAGAACCGGGTCAGCGATCACCGCATTGGCCTGACGATCCACAAGCTCGACCGCGTCCTGGCCGGCGAGCTCGACGACGTCAGCGACGCGCTCGTTGCCGATGAGCGTCAGCGGCAGCTCGAGAACGAGATCTGAGTCGACCGTGAACGAAGACGGCACGATCGCCTGGTCGTCCCTTCTGGCGGAGGCGAGCGAACAAGTCGGGCCGAGCGATGCCCGTCGCATCGTCGAGGAGATCGCGGGAGCAAGCCCCGGCCAGATCCATGCGATTCTCGGCGATCTGGTCACCGAACGAGGCGCCGCCCGATTCGACGCCATGGTGGCTCGCCGTCTCGCCGGTGAACCTCTGCAGTACGTGCTCGGCCGGTGGGGCTTCCGAACGCTCGACCTGATGGTCGATGCGCGTGTACTGATTCCGCGCCCGGAGACCGAAGAGGTCGCGGGCATTGCGATCGACATCCTCACCGAGATGTCTCACAACGTCGACCGGGAACTCCTGGTCGCCGATCTGGGCACCGGGTCGGGCGCCATTGCTCTCTCGATCGCGGCGGAGTGTTGGTCGACCCGCGTCTTGGCGACCGACTCCTCGCCCGACGCGCTGGCGGTCGCTCGGGCCAACCTCACCGGGATCGGAAGGGCGGCCACGCGGGTGTCGATGCACGAAGGGTCATGGTTCGACGCGTTGCCTTCTGCTGTGGAGGGGTCCCTGGACGTGATCGTGGCGAATCCGCCGTATGTGACCGACGACGAGGTCTTGCCGCCCGTGGTGGCCGACTGGGAGCCGTCGATGGCGCTCCGGGCCGGGCCGGACGGCCTCGATGATCTGCGCCACATCGTGGCCGAGGCCCCGCGCTGGCTTGCGCCCGCCGGCGTCCTCGTACTCGAAATGGCGCCGGACCAGACCGAGACCGTTGCGCAATGGGCGCAGCAAGCAACGATGACCCCCACGATCCATGTCGACCTCGCGGGTCGACCTCGAGCGGTCGTGGCTCGCAAGAACACGGAGTAGCCGCAATATGGAACCGAATGACCTGGCCGATGCCGGACAGGAATTGCGCAGCGGGGGAGTGGTGATCATCCCGACGGACACCGTCTACGGGTTGGCCTCGGCCGCCAACGACTCGGCGGCAGTGGAGTCGATGTTCCGGTTGAAGCAACGACCCGTCGACGTCAAGGTCGCCGTCCTTGTCGCCGATGCCGAGCAGGCCCGACAGTTCGTCGATCTTGGCCCGATCGGCGAGGCGCTGGCCGCGCGGTACTGGCCCGGCGCGCTCACGATCGTCGCGCCCCGTCACGTGGTCGGATCCCTCGCCGCCGGCGACGACGAAACCCTCGGCGTGCGCTGTCCGGACGACGCAGTCGCCCGCGCCCTGGCGGTCGATGTCGGCCCGATCGCGGCCACCAGCGCGAACCTGCACGGACAGGAGACCCCGACGCGAGCGGCGGAGGTCGCCGACCTCTTCCCCGACGTGCGGCTGGTGCTCGACGACGGACCGCGACCGGGCGTGGCCTCGACCGTCGTGTCCGTCGTCGAAGGCGACGCGGTCGTACTCCGCGAAGGTTCGGTCAGCGCGGCGGATATCGAGGCGATCGTGCAGCTCGACTCCTAAGCTCCGGTCATGCGAATCGCTGTCGGTTCTGATCACGCCGGTTTCCACCTCAAGGAATCGCTCGCCGCTCACCTTCGCGACAAGGGCCACGAGGTTGTCGATTGCGGGACCCACTCCGAAGAGCGGGTCGACTACCCCGACTTCGGCGCGGCTGTCGGCAGAGCGGTTGCGTCTGGCGAAGTCGAGGGTGGACTCTGCGTCTGCGGCAGCGGCATCGGCATCGCGATGGCAGCCAACAAGATCGCCGGCGTGAGGGCCGCGACGGTCTACGACGCGACGTCGGCGCGCCTCACCCGCGAGCACAACGACGCGAATGTGATCTGCATCGGCGAGCGCCTCACCGGCCCGGCGGTAGCAGTCGACGCGCTCGACGCATGGCTGGGCGCGACCTTCGAGGGCGGTCGCCACATCGGCCGTGTCGCGAAGCTGGACGCGCTCGGTGGAGAACCCGCGGACCAATCGGGCTGAATATCTCCGTGCCAATGGTCGGGCGGTACGCTGCCGTCACGCCGCCCTCTTGAGGAACTCACCATGCCTTGGCCCAGCGCCGCTGACGACCCGATTCTCGACCTGATCACCAAGGAAGAGACCCGCCAGAACTCCACCGTCCAGCTCATCGCGTCCGAGAACTTCGCGTCGCCGGCAGTCATGGCTGCGACCGGGTCCGTGCTGACCAACAAGTACAGCGAGGGCTACCCGGGCAAGCGTTACTACGGCGGCAACATGGTGGTCGACGAGATCGAGGACGAGGCTCGGAAACGGGCTTGCGAACTCTTCGGCGCGGAGCACGCCAACGTCCAGCCCCACGCCGGCGCCGTCGCCAACATGGGCGTCTACCAAGCGCTCCTCGAGCCCGGCGACACGGTGCTCGGCATGAGTCTTGATCACGGTGGGCATCTCACCCATGGGTCGCCCGTGAACTTCTCGGGCTTGCAATACAACTTCGTCTCCTATGGCGTCACCGCCAGTGATGAGCGCATCGACTTCGAGGACGTCGCGGCCAAGGCCCACGCCGAGAAGCCGAAGATGATCGTCGCCGGAGCGACCGCCTACCCCCGCATCATCGACCCCAAGCCGTTGCGAGAGATCGCGGACGAGGTCGGCGCGATGTTGATGTTCGATGCCGCGCACATCGCCGGCCTGATCGCCGGTGGTGAGCATCCGAATCCGTTGCCGCTGGCCGACATCATGACGTTCACCACTCACAAGACACTCCGAGGACCGCGCGGTGGCTGCATCCTCGTCCGCGAGGAGTACGGCGCCAAGATCGACAAGGCGATCTTCCCCGGAATCCAGGGTGGCCCGCTCGAACATGTCATCGCCGCGAAGGCGATCGCGTTCCGAGAGGCCGCCAGCGAGGAGTTCAAGGACTACGCCCAGCGCATCGTCGTGAATGCGTCGGCGCTCGCGGAGGCGCTTGCCGGCCACGGCTTCCGACTCGTGAGCGGTGGCACCGACAATCACCTTCTGTTGGTCGACCTTCGGAGCTTCGACGAGGAACTCACCGGGAAGGAAGCACAGGCGGTGCTCGACGATGCAGGTGTGAGCCTCAACAAGAACACCGTGCCCGATGATCCTCGGTCGCCCTTCGTCACCTCTGGAGTGCGGATCGGCACTCCGGCAGTGACCACCCAGGGCATGGGGCCTGTAGAGATGGCCACGATCGCCGAGTTGATTGCCCGGGCGTTGCGAGAGCGCAATGACCCTGCGGCAGTTGCCGGGGTGAAAGCCGACGCGGCCACGCTGTGTGCCGAGTTCCCGCCCTACCCCAACCTCGGCGCCTGAGCACGAGGGACGGGCGAACGGCGGCACGATGCCGGCCCTTTCGGCATACCTGATCGTCGGCGCGACGGCGGCACTCGTGACGTTCATCGCGGTGCCCTTCGTGCGTCGCCTCTCGATCAAGATCGGCGCCGTCGCCGAGCCGGACGAGCGCCACGTTCACCTCGTGCCCACGCCGCGCGGCGGTGGTGCGGCGATGATGATCGGCCTGCTCGTAGCGTTCGCGGTGGCCACGTTCATCGATGAGTTCTCGGGAGTGATGGCGGCTCGCACCGAGATGTTCGGTGTCGTCCTCGCGGCGGGGGTCATATGGAGCGTCGGGTTCGTCGACGATGTCCGCGAGATTTCCGCTCCCGCAAAGATGGCCGGAATGGTGCTCGCGGGTTCCGTGATGTCGCTGACCGGCGTGTCGATTCTCTTCTTCCGTGTCCCGTTCTTCGATTTGCTGTTCCTTTCGGCCGACTGGTCCGCCCTCGTCACCGTCCTATGGGTGCTCGGCATGGCCAACGCGGTCAACTTCATCGACGGCCTCGACGGGCTTGCCGGCGGCATCATCGCGATCGGCTCGGGCACCTTCCTGCTCTACGCATTGCAGCTCGGGAACGAAGGTGTGCTCGATCCGAACAACCCGGGTGCGCTCTGGGCCACCATCACCCTCGGTATCTGCGTCGGCTTTCTGCCCCACAACGTCCACCCGGCCCGCATCTTCATGGGCGACGGCGGTGCACTGCTCCTCGGATTGCTCATGGCGGCCTCAACGATGTCGGTGGGCGGGCGAACGACGGAAGAGTTCTCCGGCCAGGCCTTCTTCTTCTTTGCCCCGATCTTCATCCCGCTGGTGATTCTCGGTGTTCCGATCCTCGATACCGTCTTTGCGATCGCTCGACGAGCGGTGAAGCGAAATGCGGTCGCGGAGGCAGACAAGGAACACCTGCACCACCGACTGATGCGGCTCGGACACGGGCATCGACGGTCAGTGCTGATTCTGTGGCTCTGGACCGCGCTGCTGTCCGCTTTCGTGTTGTATCCCACCTACACCGGCGAAGGCGACGCCGTGGTTCCGATTGGTGTGGCCGCCCTCGCGCTCGGTCTTTTCACGGTCTTCCATCCACGTTGGAGGGGCGCCGTGGTCGAGGTGGAAGCCGCCGAACTCGAGGCCATCGAAGCGGCCAACGCGAAGGTCAGAGAACCTCGACGGGGACGCCGGCGGTCACCTTGAGCTCTTCGACGAGCTTCGTGATGTCGTCGTTGTGCATCCGAATGCAGCCGGACGAGACATTGGTGCCGAGCGTGTCCGGGTCGTTGGTGCCGTGGATGCCGAGTTGGCCGGGGCCGCCGCTGAAGGTCACGAACGTCTCGGAGAAGCCTGAAAGGCCGTAAGCGAACGCGCCGTAGACCGAGTCGGACTGGATCGGTCGGATGATCTCGGTGGTGTAGTACCGGCCGAGCGGCGTTGGCGCATTGTCGCGAGCGACGCCGACGGTGGTGTCGAACACGACTTGGTCGTGGTCGAACACCGTGAGCCGGAATTCGTCGAGCTCGACACGAATCGCGAAGTTGTGGCGGAGCAGGTCGACCTGGTCCTTGTGGATCCAGCCGAAGGAACCGTTGGGTCGAGTGGGGAGTAGGACTCGATAGTGGTCGACCCCGTCGTAGTCGTCGACCAGAAACAGGAGGTTGTCGCCGGAGGCAACGGGGTTGGCGAACGTCCATTTGGCAACACCATCGCCGGCCACCTCTTCGACCGTGACCTGTTCACCACGGGCGCGGGCCACGAACGAGGCGCCCAGCCGATCCTCGGCTGGTTCGATCGAGTCGCGCAGCGCCTGCATCGGCGAGATCGCGTTGGTCGGCGTGGTCACGTCGGGAATCGCTTCGATTCCCGATCCGGGCGCGGTGGTCACTCCGGGCTGCAGTTCGATGTCGACACCCTCGTACGTCTCGAGGAGGTCGCGCTCCGGCGCGGCGCAGGCCGCGAGCCCCAATGCCCCGGTGCCCAACAGGAATGCTCGTCGGTCCATCGCCATGACGGTACCGCTCAGCCGTCCTCTGGGTTGATCTCCTCGAGCTCCATTCCCGCAGTTTCGGGATAGCGGCGCAGGACGAGCCAGGCGACGATCAGCGGGCCGGCGGCGAGGATCGCGATTGCGGGCCCGATTTCGCCCATCCGGTCGGACAGTTGGCCGACGAAGATCAGCCCGGCCGCACTACCGGCGACGCCGATGGTCACGATGATGCCGTTGGCTCGACCTCGGTCGTGGGTTCCGAACAGCTCGGGCCCGTACACGGCCAACGCGGGAACGGCGATCCCGCCGAGGACGACGCCCATGAGGGTGAGAATCCACAACGCGATGCCGCCGCTGAAGAACGCGAGTGTGGCGAAGGCGGCGCCGATCAGGAGGCCGGTCGCGCCGACCTTGCGGCGGCCCCGGGTCTCGGCCAGATAGCCACCGAGGAGCACACCGAGGCCGGCAGGAGTCGAGGTCACGAGGGTGAAGTTGGAAATACCCGAGGCGCTGAACCCCTGCTCGTCCTTCAGGAAGTCGTTCTGGAAGCTCGAGGCCGGCGCGAAGAACATGGAGAGGAGGAAGGCCGACCCGGCGAGCAGAATGAGCCGTTGGCGGCGTCGGTCGCGCTCTTCGTCGCTCAGGTCGGGAGCGGGGGTTTCGACCGAATGGGTGAAGCGCAGTGTCTCCGGAAGGCGGCGGCCGACCCAGATGATCACCAGCACGCCGAGGCCGCCGACCAGGTAGACGCCTCGCCAGCCTCGCGTCCCGAGGTCGGCCAGCCGGAGGACGTTCACCGCGAGACCCGAGCCGAAGCCGGCGCTCAGGACCAGCACTGATGCCGCCCAGGCTCGGCTCCGCGCCGGCATCTCCTCTGCTGCGACGATCGCGATGAGGATGCCGAGTCCGGTCGACAGGCCACGCGCCACGAGTTGGGTGCCGCCCAACGTCCAGATGTCGGGGGCAAGTCCGCCGAGCAGGGTGAACACACAGCTGCCGATCCCGGCAGCAACGAGCATCGACCGACGCCCCCTTCGGTCGGCGAGCGCGACGGTGATCAGACTGAAGAGCACACCGACTCGGACCACGCCGAGAACCCACCCCTGTGCGCTGTTCCCGTGTCCGAACTCGTCGGTCGCAAAGCTGATGGTTTGGGTGAGAACAGTGCCGAGGTAGCCGTCGACGATCTGTGCCGCAGCGAGCAGACCGAGGACCATGGCCGCTCGGCTGTTGAGCCGGTCCGGTGGAGCCCACCAGTAGCCGAACGAGTCCTTCCGGCCGCGAAGTGCACGTCCGATCGGGATGCGGAAGAGCCATCCCCACACGGGAACCGCGAGCCGGTACGTGGTGGTCTCGCTCACTGTCCAGCTCGAGGTTCCGGCGGGTTCGGCCTCCAGCGTGCGTTCGTACTCGAGAAAGGGGCCCTCGGCGAGGGCGAAGCCGCCGTCCTCGCGGGCGACCTCGGCGACGATGTCGTTCCTTGGTTCGCGCCGACGGGCGAGCTCGGCATCGTCGCACACGGTTTCGGTGTGGATTACTCGGCGACGGCTCACGGCCCACGATCGTAGGCCCGGCTCACCACTCGTCGGCGCGGTCGCGTATCCTTCTCGACGTGCAGCTACTCGACGACCCGCGAGCGGAGCATCTTTCAGACTCGGCTCGTCGGCTTCTGCGTCGACCCCGGCCGCGTTTCCGCGGCGTATTGCACCGCTGGGCGGCCCTGGCCTCGGTGGTCGCCGGTGTTGTGCTCGCGATCGGAGCCGACGGCAATCGGGCGACGCTGGCGATGGCGATCTTCTCGCTCGGCAACACCGCAATGCTCGGCGTCAGCGCCGTGGTTCACCTCCGCGATTGGCCGATCGAGCGGGTCGAGTTGATGGTCCGTCTCGATCACGCCGCGATCTTCCTCATGTTCGCGACAACGGCCACGCCGATCGCGATGCTCGGTCTTGAAGCGCCGGTATCGGGGTGGCTCCTTGCGGTCGCCTGGACGGGCGCAGTCCTCGGGATCGTCGCCGAGTGGATCCCGATCCATCCGCCTGCCGGGGTGGTCAACGGGGCCTATCTGGTCTTCGGCTGGTCGATGGTCGTCTTCGTACCGTGGATGATCGCGGCGCTCACGATCGGCGAAGTCACGCTGCTCCTGGCTGGTGGTGCGGCCTATACGGTCGGTGCGATCATCGTCGGTTCTCGCTGGCCCGATCCGTGGACCGATTCATTCGGCTACCACGAGATCTGGCATGTCTTCGTCTTGATCGCCGTTGGCCTGCACGTCGCGATGGCCGTGTCGCTCGCCTGGTAAACGACCTACATCGAGAATGTGTCAGGCCACGCGTCGCTGCGAATCATGGCGTCGGCCCCTCCGTCGACGAACATCACCGAGCCGCAGGCGAAACGGGCGGCCGGTGAGAGCATGAAGATGATCCAGTCAGCCATGAGGTCTGCGGTTGCCGGTTCACCGGTGGGAATCGGGAAGCCCTCCAGGAGCGGGCCGAAGTCGCGGTCGTCCTTGCCCTGCTGGAAGAGCGGTGTCTGTACCGGTCCGGGAGCGATCACGTTGAGGGTGATGCCGTTCCCGACCCAGTCGTCGGTGACGGCAGCGCGACGGCACCATCGCGAAATCGCGAGCTTGGCGCCGCCGTAAGCGACGGCACCGTCGAAGGGTTCGGCGACGGCTTCGACGATCTTGATGGCGCCTTCCTCATCGCCGACGAGGAATGCCTCGATGAGTTCGGCTGGGAGGTTGGGCGTGGTCGTCGCGGAGTTGGATCCGACCTGGACGACCTGGGCGGCGCCGGCGGCCGCAAGAGCAGGTCGGAGGCCTTCGAGAAGGGAATGGGATCCGAAGTAGTTCACCCGAGCGATCAGGTTGCCGCGGATCGGCGGGCCGAGACCGGCGGCCGTGACCAGACCGTCGAGTGTGCCCCCGCACTGTTCGAGGGTTCCTTCGACCGCGTTCGCTCGACCTTCATCCGTCGACAGGTCGCCGATGACCTCCGCATCGCGAAGGTCGATTCCAATCACGGTGTTCCCGGCGTTTTCGAGCTTGGCCCGAGTGGCCGCGCCGATTCCCGATGCCGACCCGCTGATGGCGTAGGTGCCCACGATTCTCCGTTCGTTCTGGACTAGTGCACGATGATCGTTCGGCTGCGCCAGACTGGGCAAATGGATGCAGCCGAACGCGCCGCCGCGCTGGAGACGGAGGGTAATCGCCTCCTCTCTGTCGCCACCGCTGATCTCGATGCCGACATTCCTTCCTGCCCGGGCTGGCAAGCGGCGAATCTGCTCGGCCACGTCGCCAACGGCTGGGAAGCGTTCCGCATCATCATGGAGTCGGGGTCGATCGACCCACCCGATTTCGGCACGTTCGCCCAGGTTCCCGAGGACCACGACGAGATCCCCGAGTTCGCCCGGGAGCGTCTCGCGCTGCTCGTGCCGGTCGTGGCCCACGCCGACCCGACTGGGCCGATCTGGAGCTGGACCGGCCCCGTGACCCTTGCGTTCTTTCAGCGCCGTGCTCATTTCGAGACGCTGGTGCATCGACTCGATGCCGAGTTGGCGACTGGCGATCGCACCCCCATCGACCCCTCGGTCGGGGTCGATGGCGTCGACGAACTGTTCTCGACGTTGCTCGCCGGCGTCACCGACAATCTGCCGAGTGGCTCGCTCCACTTGCACCAGACTGACGGCGACGGCGAACTCATGTTGCAGGTGAGCGACGGCACCATCGCCGTGAGCCACGAGCACGCCAAGGGCGATGCCGCCCTTCGGGCCTCGGGAGAAGATCTGCTCACCTCGATGTGGGGGCGCCGTTCGATCGACGGGCTCGAGCTGTTCGGCGACCGCGCCGTGGCCGAGGAATGGATCGCTCTTTCGCCATGAGTGACGAGGTCATCACCGACGCCGAGCCGACGGGGCTGCGACCCGGGAGCAATCTCGACCAGCTGATGCCGGTCTTGCTGTTCCTGGCCTTCTACAACCTGGTCGACATCAAGGCTGCCGTTGTCGCATCCACGCTGTGGTCGGTCAAGGCTGCGGTCGGCCGTCGCCGGCGTGGTCTCAATATCGGCATGTGGCTGCCGGGCGTCACGATCTACCTGATCGTGCGGTCGGTCGTGACGATTCTCGTCGACGAGGACGTCGTCGACTTCGGCGTGAGCCCCGAGGCGGTCTACTTCGGAATCGGTTTTGCGACGAAGATCCTGATCGGCATCGCGCTTGCGGTGACCGTGATGGTGGGTCGGCCCTTCCTGGCCTGGATCATCCCGAGAGTGATCCCGCTCGAGCGAGACCTCACCAGCGATCCTCGCTACCTCCGCACGATGGGCGTCGCGACGATGTTCATCGTCGTCTTCGAGATCGCGACGGCGGTCTGGGACATCTGGCTCTACAACAACAGCGGCGTCAACCTGTTCCTGGTCACCCGCTACGGCGTGAACTTCGTCCTCGGCTTTGTGGCGATCACGGGCGGGCTCATGTACATCGACCGCAAGCTCGATCCCATCGAGAGCTACCCGGGCCTCGCTGAGCTCATGGAGACGTCAGGACCGCTGAGCAAGTCGTGAGCGCCGCCCACGGACCCCTGGTGGTCCTCCATGATCATCTGGACGGCGGTGTGCGTCCGGCCACGCTGGTGGCGCTGGCGGAGGCCGCCCAGGTGCCGCTTCCCGTTGTCGGCGAAGATGCGATCGCCCGATGGCTGACGATCGGTCCCGAGATGCCGTTCGAGGCGGCGTTCTCGCGATTCGATCTCGTGATCGCGGCAACCCAGACCGAATCGGCGCTGCGCCGCATCGCTCGGGAAGCTGTCGAAGATCTCGCGGCCGACGGTGTCCTCTACTGCGAGCTCCGGTTCGCGCCCCTCAACCATGTCGACGGCGGCCTCACGCCGTCCGAAGTCATGGCCGCAGTCCACGCCGGTCTTCGCGACGCCGAGGGACTCGGCTGCGAGTCCCGGCTCATCGTCTGCGCCATGCGCCACCTCCGCGGGGAGGCATCCTCTGATGCGGCTCGGCTTGCGGTCGAGTGGATGGGGGAGCGCGTCGTCGGCTTCGACCTCGCGGGCGGCGAGGTCGACAACCCGGCTGAGGACCACGCAGACGCATTCGAGATCGCGGCAGAAGCGGGGCTCCATCGCACCGTCCATGCCGGTGAGATGGACGGCGTCCATCAGGTCCGCAGTGCGCTGGATCACTGTCAGCCGGACCGGATCGGCCACGGGTGGCGCCTCATCGACGATTGCGTGGTCGAGGACGGCCGCATCGTCGAACTCGGCCCGACGGCAGTCGAGGTCCGTGATCGAGGAATCCCGCTCGAGATCTGCCTGACCTCGAACGAGTGCCTCGGCACCCCCGTCGCCGCCCATCCGGTGCGGATGCTCTTCGACGCCGGCTTCCGGGTGACCCTCAACCCCGATGACCGAGCGATCACCACGACCACATCTCGGCGTGAGTTCGAGCTGGCCTCGGCCCACCACGGCTTCACCGACGTCGAACTCGCAGCATGCGCCGAACGAGCCGCCGCAGCCGCCTTCCTTCCCGATGACGAGCGAGAGGCGCTGGTCGCCCGTGTCACCGAGGGATGGAACTCACGTCCTGGTCGCCTCGTGCATCTGGCCGAGCGGGAGCGATGGGAGACCGCCCGAGCGAAGGGGTCGTACCTCCCGGCCGAGTGGAAGCAGGACGGCTTCATCCACCTCTCGTCCCTTCATCAATTGCTGACCCCCGCGAATCGGTTCTATCGAGGACGCGACGACCTGGTCGTGCTGGTGCTCGATGCGCACCTGCTGGGGGCCGCGGTCATCTGGGAGGCCGGCACCGGAACCGTCGAGCGGTTCCCCCATCTCTACGCGGCGATCACGCCCGACGCCGTGCTGTCGGAGGTGGAGATTGCGCCCCAGCCCGATGGTGGATTCCTGCTGCCGCCCGCATTGATGAGGGCGGTGCGCTCACCCCTTGGGCGCTAGGGCATTGAGGGGATCGTCGCCGAACTCACGGAACAACGCGCCGTAGTCAGCCCCTCGCCGAAGGTTCTGGCCGCCGTCGACCGCGAATGCTTGTCCGGTCACCCACGAGGATTCCGGGCCGATCAGGAATCGGACCATCTCCGCGATCTCTTCGGGCTCGCCGACGCGACCGAGCGGGATCTGCGGAAGGTAGTCGTCGAGGAGGGCACCGCCACCCGTGATCGCTCCCATGAGCTCTGTCGCCACGATGCCGGGCTGCACCGAGTTGACTCTCACGCCAAAGCGGCCCATCTCGTCGGCGCTGACTCGGCAGAGGTGATCGAGTCCGGCTTTGGCGCCGCCGTAGCCGCCGAGGCAGCGCATCGGGTCCTGCCCCGCATGCGAGGAGCAACCGACGATCGAGCCGCCGCCGCCCTGCTTCGCCATCTGCACGCCGCCGTGCTTCAAACACAGGAACGTGCCGATGTAGTTCAGTTCCATCGTCGAGCGGATGCTCTCGACGTCGGCGGTTGCCAGGGGACCCATGCCGGTGGATCCACCGGCGCAGGCGAAGAGCCCGTCGAGGCGGCCCGTCACGGCCGCGGCCGCAGCCACCGCCGCCTGCACGTCTTCTTCGTTGGTGACATCGGCGACGATGTGCTGCACGGTGACGCCTTCGGCCGCGACGGCGGAGATTCGCTCGACCGCGCCGATCAACTTGTCTTCGGTCCGACCGCAGATCGTGACGTGCGCGCCGTCGGCCGCGAGCTTCGCGGCGGCGGCCTCGCCGATGCCGCTACCGCCACCGGTGACGAGGGTTGAGAAACCTTTGATGGAAGCCATAGCCGAGCACCCTAGACAGAAAAGCGCGACTTTCTGAGATCGCGTAGCGTCAGAACTAGCGGGCCGGGCATCCCGGCAATCTTCAACCCCCTAAGGAGCATGCAATGGGTATCAAGGACTTTGCCGATAAGGCCAAAGACGCTCTCGGCGACGTGGCTGAGAAGGCCGGCGATGCCGCGGAGACCGTGCGCGACAAGGTCGGCGATGCGGCCGAGGCCGCAGTCGACAAGATCGACGACGTGACGGGTGGCAAGGTGCCCGACGCCGTCAAGAACGCAGTCGACAAGATCGACGGCGAGACCGACGAAGACGAATAGTCGCTCGGCCGGTCAGCGTCGAACGACGCGAGCCGGCCGCACGACCGCTCGATCTTCGGCTCGAGAGGCCTCGAGGTCGACTTCGGCCTCGAGTGCCCATTCGTGATGGCCATCCGGATCAATGATGATCTGGGTGGCCATCTGCGCGTCTCGATCGAAGTCGAACCACTCGCCACTTCGTGCGTCGGCATCGATGCCGATCCACTCGTGTTCGTCCCAGTAGACGGCGATGTCGTCGGCCAAAAGGGAGGTGCGTCGCGTCGCCAGTTCGGTGACGAGCCGGAAGAGCTCATTGCGAACCAGCACGCGGAAGGCTCGATGGTTGGCCGTGATGTCGTCGGGTTCGTCGACTCTGCGCGCGTCGATGGCCTCGGGGTCGGGATTTCGGAGCCGTTCCCACTCGTCGATGAGGCTTGAGTCGACTCGACGGATCATCGCGCCGAGCCACTCGATGACATCGTCGAGGTCTTCGTTCGACTGATCCATGGGAACGGTCTGGATGAGCGTCTTGTACACGTCGGTCAGGTACCGCAGCAGGAGACCTTCGGACCGCTTCAGTCCGTAGCGGGCCACAAACTGGTTGAAGGTCTCGGCGAATTCGAGCATCTCGCGGGCGACGGCCTTCGGGCTCACCCGGTCACGCCCAACCCATGGGTGATGGCGGGCAAAGATCTCGAACGCAGGCTCGATGAAGTCGGCCTCGGGCCGGGGCCAGGTGACCTCCTCGAGCCGGTTCATGCGTTCCTCGTACTCGACGCCCTGTGATTTCAGCTCGCTGATGAGGGTGTCCTTCGCCTTGTCCTTCTGCGCGATGAGCACGACCATCGGGTCTTCGAGGATCGACTCGACCAGGCTCACGATTTGGAGGTGGTAGTCGGGAGCTTCGGTATCGAGCGCTTCGATTGCTTCCACGACGAAGAGCGACAAGGGCTGGTTCAGGCGAAAGTCGTCCTGGAGGTCGAGGTTGACCCGCAGAGGGTCGGTCTCGATGATCTCCGCCGCAAGCAGGGAGCGGTAGACGGAGATCGCGCGCCGGATGTGGGTGCGCTGGGCCTTGCGAGTCTCATGGTTGTCGGTGAGGAGCCGTTTCATCGCCTGGCACCCGTCGCCCGGACGGTCCAGCACGTTGAGCATCATCGCGTGGGACACCGCAAAGCTGGACGAGAGGGTCTCCGGGGTGCCTTCGCTCAGCCGCACGAGGGTGTCGCCGTCCCAATGGGAATAGCCACGTTCGGGCGGCTTCCGTTTGACCAACTTCTTCTTCTTTTTCGGGTCGACGGCCGCCTTGGCTTCGGCCCGCTTGTTCTCGACGACGTGTTCCGGCGCCTGCACGAGGACGCTGCCGGCTACGTCGAAGCCGCGGCGGCCGGCCCGCCCCGCGATCTGTTGAAAGTCACGAACGGTCAGTACCCGCACGCGACGGCCGTCGTACTTGCAAAGCTGCGTGAACAGCACGGAGCGGATGGGGATGTTCACGCCCACCCCGAGCGTGTCGGTCCCGCAGATCAGCTTCAGGAGACCCTGTTGTGCCAGCTTCTCGACCAGGAGTCGATACTTCGGCAGTAGCCCCGCGTGGTGCACTCCAATGCCGGACTCCACGAAGCGCTTGAGGTCCTTCCCGATCGGGGTGTCGAATCGGAATCCACCGATCGCCTCCTTCACGATCGCCTTCTCTTCCTTCGAGAGGACGTCGAGGCTCGTGAGGCTCTGTGCTCTTGCCGTCGCCTCTTTCTGGGTGAAGTGAACGACGTAGACCGGCGTCCGCCCATCGTCGAGGAGTTGCCCGATCGTGTCGAGGAGGGAGGTCTCCCGGTACTCGAAGTCGAGCGGCACCGGTCGCTCCGCCTCTGCGACCAGTGAGACCGCTCGGCCTGTGCGCGCCTCGATGTCGGCTCGCAGGTCGGCGGTGTCGCCGAGCGTGGCACTCATCAGGAGGAATTGCGTATGGGGCAACTCGAGCAGAGGGACCTGCCAGGCCCAGCCGCGGTCACGATCGCCGTAGTAGTGGAACTCGTCCATGACGACCAGGTCGACGTCGCAGTCGGCGCCATCGCGCAATGCTCGGTTGGCCATGATCTCGGCCGTGCACACGATCACCGGCGCGTTGGCGTTGACACTGGCGTCGCCGGTCACCATGCCGACGTTGTCGGCCCCGAGTTCGGCTGCCAACTCGAAGAACTTCTCGCTCACGAGGGCCTTGATCGGCGCGGTGTAGACGGTCTTCTTCCCCTGCGCCACCATCGCGAACGCTCCAGCCATCGCGACCAGCGATTTGCCGGACCCGGTCGGCGTGGCGAGCACGACATGCTCACCTGACAGGAGCGTGAGGATCGCCTCTTCCTGATGCGGATAGAGCTCCAGCTCTTTGTCGGCGGCCCACTCCAGGAAAGCGAACAGCAGACTCTCGCCGTCGGTCTCGTCGGGAACCCGTCCGATGAGCCCAGTGTCGAGAGTTCCCGCGTCGCTCATGAGCCGCTCACCCTACGCCTCCCATGCCGCCCCCAAGGCGGGACAGGTGGGACTGGTGTCAGACCCCGGGGTCTGACACCAGTCCCACCTTCCTGTCCCATCTTGGTCAGCTGAGGCCGGAGAAATCGATCTGGCCGGTCGTCATCGACGCGCTGAATCCGTTGTCGGCGACCATGTTGTGGCCGTTCATCGCGATCGACGCATCGGTGCCGAGCATGACCAGGGATCGGGCGATGTCGTCGGCGGTGAGCATCGTGCCGCCGGTCTGATCGACCGTCCATTGGATGACCTGCTCGGTCATGTGCTTGATGAAGTCGTCCATCAGGGGGGTGTCGATCGGTCCCGGGCACACGGAGTTCGTGCGGACACCGAACTCGCCGTAGGTGCGAGCAGACGAGTGCATCGTCCAGACCTGGGCGATCTGCTTGGAGAAGCCGTAGACGTCGGCCGAGGCGAGCTCGTCGTTGTCGGCAATCCACTGGAGGGAGGCATCCCAGTCGTCGAGGCCGATCAACTCGAGGATCTTCGCGAGATTCTCGGGCCAGCCCTGTCCGGCGATCGATGCGGTGTTGACGATCGCTCCGCCGCGGGGCATGCCGGGAAGCACGCCCTCCGTGAGCCTCCGCACGCCGAGGCAGTTCACCCGGATCACGAAGTCGGTGGCATGCACGCCGGCGACTCCCGCGTTGTTGAAGAGCACGTCGACGCCGGAACCCACTGAGGCGATGGCCTCGTCGATCGAGTCGGGATCCGACATGTCGGTGGGGATGAACCGGGAGGCCGGTCCGGTGGGTTCCTTGATGTCGAGAATCGTGAGGTCGGTGCATCCTGCTTCGGCCAGGAGTTCGACCGCGGCGGCACCGACACCGGTGGTGCCTCCGGTGAGCACGACCTTCTTGCCCTCGTAGCTGAAGAGGCCGCTCATGACGATGCCTCCTCGGCCGCGGGCTTCGGTGTGAATGCCATGTGGGCCTCCTTCAGGCCGAACACGAATGCATTCGGCATTTCGATGTGGGGTTCCTCGGGAAGACGTTCGAGCGTTTCGACCCTGGCCACCAGGCGCTCGAAGAACGTCTGGATCTCGAGTCGGGCCAGCGACGCACCCATGCAGAAGTGGGTGCCGAACCCGAAGGCGATGTGGAGGTTTGGGTCACGAGTGACGTTGAACGTCTCGGGATCCTCGAAGTGGGCGGGGTCTCGGTTGGCCGCGCCATAGGCGAGGAGGACCTGTTGCCCCTTCTCGATCGTCTGGCCGTGGATCTCGTAGTCCTCTGTGGCCACTCGGCAGAAGTTGTGGACCGGCGTGACCCAGCGGATGAACTCCTCGGTGGCCACCTCCATGTCGGCGCCTGCCTGCAGCTTTGCCCACTGATCGGGGTGATCCGCCAGGGCCAGCAAGGTTCGGGCGATGACGGTGCGCGTGGTCTCGGCGCCACCGTCGAGGAGGAGAAGGCAGTCGGAGATCATCTGGTCAAGCCCGAAGGGTTCTCCTCCGACCTCACCGTTTCGCTCCTTCTCGACATCGATCCAGTGGCTCATGACGTCGTCGGCCGGACAGCCCTTCTTCTCCTCGTAGAGCTCGGCGGCCGCGACGGCGAAGTCCATTGCGGCGATAGTGCCGGCCTCGTCGAAGTAGCGCGGGCCTCCGCCGAGGGCGATCGTCGTCTCCGACCAGTACTGCAGTTTCGGCCACATCTCGTCGGGGAAGCCGAGGAGAAGCCCGATCATCATCGCCGGCAGCGGCGCCGCCAGGTCGGCGACGATCTCCGCCCGCCCCTTCTCGAGGGCCGCGTCGAGAAGGTCTTCCACCGTGTCGAGCACGTGTTCTTCCCAACGGCGGACGGCCCGAGGCGTGAAGCGGCGGGAGACGAGGTTGCGGCGAGCGACGTGAAGCGGATCGTCCTTGGCGATGATCGACTCGTCGGCGGGGATGTTCGGCCGGTAGCCGCCCTTCTCCTTGTCGGAGTTGATGAAGATTCGTTTGTTCTTCTCGATCTCGACGATGTCGTCGTAGCGGGTGACGACCCACAGCTCGTTCACCTCGTCCCAGTGGAGGGGCGAGTTCTCCCGGAGCCACGCGTATCGCGAGTACGGGTCGTTGACGTAGAAGTCGCCGTCGAGAATATCGAGGGGGCGCGGGTCGGTCATGGCTGCCATGGCCGAACCTTAGAGACTCGACGCTCAGTCGGCGTAACTCGATCCGGTCGGCATCGAGCGGCTGATTACCGCCACGATGGTGCCGTAGGAGATCAAGACGGAGGCCGTCAGGACCAGGGTCGTGCGCTCGCCGAGATCCAGGCCGCGCTGGTCGGCGGCCAAGCCGAGAATCAAGGTGCCCACCCAGACGAGTCCGCCCCACGCGATACCGAAGAGCGACATGACCCGGCCCCGCATTTCGTCGGCGACGACCTGTTGCACCAGCGTCTGCAAGGTCGTCATGGTTCCGAAGTAGAAGAAGCCGACGACGACCTGCCATCCGACCGCGACGGCGAGAGACTCGGACAGGGCGAAGCCGGTGAGGCATACGCCGTACATGACGAGGGACAGCGCGCCTCGCGAGAGGCTCGGCTCCCGTTTGCTGTAGCCGACCGTCAGTGCCCCCACGATGGCCCCGATCCCGGTCGCCGCCACGATCACCCCGAACCGGCCCGCGTCCTCGCCCAGAACGTCTTTGGTGAACGAGGGGATCAGGGCGGTGTGTGCGACTCCGAAAATCGAAGCCATGGCGACCGTGGCGATGGCCAACAGCGCCGGCGAACGCTCGCGGGCGTGGCGAGCGCCGACGGCCATGCGGGCGAAGACCCCGAGCGAATCCGGGACGATGTCGTGCGACTCCACCCGCACCCGCGACATCATGACCGCGGCGATGGCCGCGGCGACGGCGAAGGTCGCGAAGGCAATGTGGAATCGTTGCGAAGCAATGATCCCGGCCGCGAAGATCGGACCGGCGACCCGGGTCATGTTCTGTACTGCGGCCTGCATCGAGATCGCGCTGGGAACATCGTCGGGCGTCACGCTGTTCACGACGAGGGCGCCGGCCGACGGTCCGATGAAGGAAAAGCTGGTTCCGAGCGCGAGCGCGAGAAGGTAGATCACCACGAGCGATGGCTCGTCGCTCGCCAGCGTCAGCAGCGCAAGGGCGGAGGCGACCACCGCGGCCGCCGAGTAGCAGGCGACGACCACACGGCGCCGTTCGACGCGGTCGGCGAGCACGCCGGCGAATGGGCCGATCACCAACTGCGGCACGAACAACGCGACGAACAACCATGTGACGGCGAGGTTGTCGCCGTCGGCCGAGCGATCCTCGACCAGGCCCTGCAGAGTCACGTGGCTCATCCAGAAGCCGATCTGCTGGATGAGAAAGCCGGAGAAGATCAGCCGGTAGGCGGGATGTCGGAACGCGACAAAGCCCCGACCCTTCTCGGACCGGATGAAACGAGCGGCGAGGCCGGTGGGCCCGCTACGGACCCGATCAGCCGCGCCGGTCAGTACTGACCCTTGCGTCCCAACACGACGGGGATGGTACGGGCGACGATCACCAGATCGGTAACCAGGCTCCAGTTATCGACGTAGTACAGGTCGAGTTGCGCGTACTTCGAGTCGTGGTCGCCGTCGCTGCGGCCATTGACTTGCCACATGCCGGTGATGCCGGGTCGAACCCGGAGCCGGTTGTGCAGCTCCTTGTCCCACGCCTCGACTTCACGGGGCAGAGCAGGTCGTGGACCGACGAGACTCATCTCGCCCTTGATCACATTGAGAAGCTGCGGGAGTTCGTCGATCGAGAGCTTCCGAAGCCACTTGCCCAGCGGCGTGATGCGAGGGTCGTCTTCGATCTTGAAAAGTGGGCCGGTCGTGGTGGACAGATGCTCGATGGACTCGAGTTGGGCCTCCGCATCGGCCACCATCGTGCGCAGCTTGTGCATGGCGAACAGTTCACCGTCGCGCCCGACCCGGGCCTGGGAGAAGATCGCATTGCCGGGGCTGGTGAGCTTCACCGCGAGACCGGCAAGGAGCATCAATGGTGCGGCGAAAACCAGCAAGACGCAGGATGTGGCCACATCGAAGACTCGCTTCGCTCCCGGGCGCCAGCCGGTGCGCCGGACCGGCTCGACGTACATCATCGGGACGCGTCCGACCGGGCGGACCGTGAGCCGGTGCGCAGCGATGTCGCACAACGTGGAGGAGAGCTCGACGTGGATGCCGTGCTCGGTCAGGGCGCGGATGAGTCGGTTCGAGCTGCCCACATCGATCGCCGTCGCGGCGACGATGACGCTCGTGACACCCATCTCGTTGACCTTGCGAAGGACCTTCCCAGGATTGCCGAGCAGCGCGAGAGGTGACTCACCGGGCTCTCGTTCGACGAGATCTTCGATGAATCCGTGGAAGACGTAGCCGAGCGCAGCGTCGGACTCGAGCATTTCGCGCACGAACTGGCCCTCGGCGTTGCGGCCCGCGATGACCACGGGGCGGAGCAAGGTGCCGTTTCTGCGGGCCCGGTCGAACAGGGCTCGAGCGATGAGGCGCTCGGTGACCATGAGCAGGAGAACGATGGCGCCCGTGATGAGAACCCAGCGACGGCCGACGGTCACCTTGAGGAGGATGCTGAAGCCGCCGGTGACCAGAACGCCGATGGCGACGCTGCGAACGACCCGGTTGACCTCATCGATGCGACGGCTGAGGTAACGCGCCCGGTAGAGAAGCTGCTGGGTGAACACGATCGGCCAGATCGGCAAGGACACCAGGACGAGGCCCATGTAGTCGGCGACGCTCGTCGGGTCGCCCGGGTTGGCCCAGTCGTTGATCCAGGTTCCCGCGACCAGCGCGATCGTCACCATCAGCAGATCGGCGATGACGAGGGTGATCTTGGTTGCGTTCAGGGGGTTGCGACGCGCTGGTGCGCCGGGCAGCGTTGCGCTGTCCGGATACAGCATGACGGGGCTACTCGTGTCGCCTGCCGCCGAAGGGGGTGTCTCCGTTGATGTCATGTCAGTTCACGCTCAGTGTCAGAGCGTAGACCCTAAGGGACCGGCCGTCTGTAGGCCGAAATTCCCACGTCACATATTCCATTGTTGCCGCCGTTAATTGGGGGATTGCCGCTGAGTCGAGCACTTTCCGTCCGCCAGGGACCCGACGAACCGATCTTGGCACAAAGAGTGAGGATTTTCACCGCCCAATGCGTCGCAATCTCATGTCGTCGGACGCTATTCGGTCGGAACCCATACGAGGACGAGGTCTTCGACCGAAATATCGGTCTTCTCGAGACCGACCTCGAATGTCACGATGTCTTCGGCCACATCTTCCCAGGCGTCCTGCGAATCCTGGAGCGAGTCGGTGAGTTCGTCGGCCAACTCCTCGAGTTCGTCGAGCTTCTCGGCCAACCGGTTCTTGGCACTGGCGACCCGCTGCGACGCATTCCCCGAGGTTCGCCGCGAAGAGCTGGCGCGGCGTACCCCTCCCAGAATGCTGCGCGTGGACTTCCGGCCGCTGAACAGGCCACCGATCACATCGATCGCGCCGCTCAGTACCTCGTTGCGTTTCCGGTCCGACGAGTCGGACTCCAGCTCGCGAACGCGGTCCTCGGCTTTCGCGATCGCCGCACGGATTCGACCCTCGTCCTTGACCATTTCCTCGCGCAGCTCATCGGCTTCCTCGTCGGCCTTGTCGTCGGCCGCCCGTCGGCACCGTTCGGCGAAGTCGTCCTCTGACTCGCCGACACGCGAGTAGAGCTTCAGCCCGGCGTTGCGCATCAGGGTGAGCGCCTCGTTGCGATACAGATGATCCTTCAGGGCGCGCTGGGTGTCCGTGAAGAATCCCTTGGTGTGGATCTTCGCCTCGGGCAGCACATAGACGGCGCCGTCCGGCGGGTCGCGGCGAAGATCACGGTCGTCATAATCGACGGGAATGAAGTCGTCGCCGTCGACGTCGATCCCGAGCGGTCCGACCACGGCCTCCCACTCCGCTTCGTGCCGTAGATCCCCCTTGGTGTCGTCGAACAGCAAGCGGACACGGGCGGCGAGGGCCGGTTGGAGGCGGCGGCCATCGGCCCGGGCGCCGACGTGTTCGGCCCAGGGTGCCGCCGCATCGAGGTATGCGACTTCGACACCGTCGGCCACCTTCGGGGCCACGGCTGATTCGTCGTCGGCCAGTTCCGTGGGCGGTGCCTCAGCAGCGACCGCCGTGTTGGCCGCGGGCCCGGGGCCCGCGGCCGGGGCCGCGGCGGGTGCCGAGGTCTTCTGGTCTTCCATCAGCACGCCGATCTGGTCGCGGGTCAGGGGGCCGGGAAGATACGACATCGCCCACCGGGTGCCGAACGTGATCGGCGCACCGCCGCGCGTCGTGTGGAGCAGGAACTTTCGTTTGCCCAGTCCGCCGATCGTGTCGCCGATGGCATCGATATCGGCGTCGCCACCCGCGGCTCGCATGCCTTCGAGCAAGCGAGCCTTGTCTCGCTCGGTCTGGAGGCGGCCGATCATCCAGGTGCCGGCATTGCTGATGGCCTTGTAGTCGAGGTCCACGGGATTCTGGGTGGACAGCACCATGCCCACGCCGAAGGCGCGTGCTTGTTTCAGAATCGTGAGGATCGAGCGCTTGGCCGGTGGCTCTGCGGTCGGCGGCACGAACCCGAACACCTCGTCCATGTAGACGAGCGCGCGCAGGTCGGGGCTGCCTGGCTGGGAGCGCATCCATGTCACGAGCTTCGACAGGATGAGCGTGACGGCGAACTGACGCTCTTCATCCGAGAGGTGGGCGATGGACACGATCGCGGCTTTTGGTTTGCCACCGTCGCCTTCGAGCATCGAGGCGATGTCGAGCGGAACTCCGGCGCCCCACGCTGCGAACGACGGCGAGGCAAGGAGCCCGTTGAGCTTCATCGCGAGCGCAGTTCGATCCGACGGCGGGAAGAACGTGTCGACTTCGATCACGCCGAGTTTGCGCATCGGTGGGTTTTGGATCTGGGCGAGCAGGGACGCCAGATCGAGATCCTTCCCGGCCACCCACGAGTGGTTCACGAGGTTGGCAAGCAACACGTGCTCGCGACCCGACAGTGGGTCGGAGGAGACGCCCACGAGCGCCAGCAGACCCTGGACCAGACCGTCGACCTCCTCGCGCATGGACTCTTCGTCAGTGCCGCTCGGCGGAGCGGAGAGATCGCCGATCACGTTCAGCCCGACTCCGGCCTCCGATCCCGGCGTGTAGATCGTGAAGTCCGCGATCTCGCGAAGGCGGGCGATGCGGTCCTTCCCGATTCCCGAGCCGGCGAGACCGTTCTCCCACATCTCCGCGGTCGACGCCGCGAGTTCGTCGGCGGACACCCCCTCGCGCTTGGCCTCGCCCTCGTTGATCCAGGGTCGAAAGTCGCCCGGTGCGAGATCGGGAAACGTGAGCATGAGGTTGCCCATGTCGCCCTTGGGGTCGATGACCAAGGTCGGGATCCCCTGGAGGAGGGCCTCCTCGAGCAGGATCATGCCCAGGCCGGTCTTGCCCGAACCCGTCATGCCGACGATGACGCCGTGGGTCGTCAGGTCGGCCGCCTCGTAGATGACGTTCTCGCCTTCCTCGCCCCCCTCAACGGGGCCGAGAAAGAAGTGGCCGGATTCGACGTCGATCGTGCTGCTGTCCATGGGATGCGATGCTAGGAGCAATGATCGACGCACATCTCCATGTGGTCGACGCGGCCACCTCCGGCCCCGATCGAACCGGCCACCCCGACGGTGCGTGGTGGGAGGCTGTCGATGCCTCGCCCCACGCCGTTGCGGACCGTGTGGCCGACGCGGCAGTGGCGGGGGGCGTGCTCGTCCAGGCGGTGGGTGCGCACGGATTCGACAACACTTTCGCCATCGAGTCGGCCCGGGCGCTGGGTTCGGCCTGGCGAGCGGTGGCCGCCGTCGGAGCCGACGATCCCGATCCGGTCGGCACGATCGAGCAGGCCGCCGCTGGGGGAGCGACGGGCGCAAGGTTGTTCTCCGTGCCGCTCCCGGAAGTGAGTTGGCTCGATGCGGAACGAGGCATCGAGGTTGCCCGCCGCTGCCGGGACCTTCACATCACGCCGACGATCTGCTGTCTTCCCGAGGAGCTCATCGCGGCCGGTCGACTCGTGGCGGCCGTGCCCGATCTCGAGTTCGCGATCGACCACGCAGGGTTCGTCTCGGTCGGCGGCGACGAGGGAGAGCTGGCGGCAGTCACGAGCAACGAGAACGTGGTGTTGAAGTTGAGCACCGGCGTGTTCGATCACAGCACGCTCGATCCGCGCGGCACGGTCGATCGACTCCTCGACATGGTGGGCGCGGCGCGACTGGCCTGGGGATCGGACCATCCACAGGTCCGCGACCGCGACTACGGCGAGTTGGCTACTCTCGGCCGCGCCGCGGTCGACGGCCTGCCGGACGCGACACGGGCGGCCGTTCTCGAAGGAACGACCGCCCGTCTCTGGTTCTCGTAATCTGGATTGGTTCAGACGTTCGGGCCTAGTTCAGGCGCTCCACGATCATCGCCATTCCCTGGCCGCCGCCGACGCACATGGACTCCATGCCGATGGTGCCACCGGAGTCCTGGAGGCCGTTGAGCAGGGTGGTCATGATGCGGCTGCCGGTCATGCCGAAGGGGTGACCCAGGGCGATCGCGCCGCCGTTGGGGTTCAGCTTGTCGTGATCGATGCCGAGCTCATCAGCAGAGCCGATGACCTGCACGGCGAAGGCCTCGTTGATCTCGACCTGGTCGATGTCGCCGATGTTCATGCCGGCGCGAGCCATGGCCTGACGGCAGGCGTCGATCGGACCGAGGCCCATGATCTCCGGGTTGAGCGCCGAGACGCCCGAGGAGATGATGCGAGCGATGGGCTCGATGCCCATCGCCTTGGCCTTGGTGTCGCTCATGACGACGACGGCAGAGGCGCCATCGTTGAGGGGACACGCGTTGCCGGCGGTGACGGTGCCGTCAGGGCGGAACACGGGATTGAGGGTCGAGACCTTCTCGAGCGTGGTGCCCGGGCGGATTCCGTCGTCCTTCGTCACGATCGTGCCGTCGGGAAGGGTGTAGGGGGTGATCTCACGCTCGAAGAAGCCACGGGCGAGGGCAGCCTCAGCGCGGTTCTGCGAGCTGACGCCCCACTCGTCCTGGCGCTCACGGCTGATGCCGGTGGCCTGCACGACGTTCTCGGCGGTCTGACCCATGGCGATGTAGATGTCGGGGACACCCTCGGGGGCGCTCCAGGTGGCGCTGCCCTCGCCGGTGCGTTCCGCGGTGCGGGCTTCGGCCGCGGCGAAGACCTCGTTGTGCCCGCCGGTGTCGGCTGCGCCGTAGGCGTAGCGGCTGACGGCCTCGACGCCGCCGGAAACGAAGCAGTCGCCCTCGCCGGCCATGATGGCGTGGGCAGCCATGCGAATGGTCTGCAATGACGACGAGCAGTAGCGGTTCACGGTCACGCCGGGGATGTCGAGTCCTTGCATCGACGAGATCACGCGGGCGATGTTGTAGCCACCCTCGCCGGCGGGCTGCCCAATGCCCCAGATGACGTCTTCGACATCGCTGGCCTCGACGCCGGCCTTGCCCATGACGTCGGCCAGGATGAAGGCCGACATGTCGTCGGGTCGGGCGTCGACCAGCGAGCCCTTGTTCGCTCGCCCGATCGGGGTGCGAGATGTTGCGACAATGACAGCTTCAGCCATGAGGGCTCCTCTTCTCGGTACTCGCCGGAGGTTAGAGGAATTCGCCGCAAATGCCATACGGACGGCTTCGTCCTTGACGGAGTGTCGTGGCTAGAGTTCTCGGCCATGAGCACGATTGACGTCGACAAGAACTGGCAGCTGCTGATCAACGGTGAGTGGGTCGATCCCGGAGCCGGCACCTACGACATCATCGATCCCAACACCACGAAAGTGGTGGGCCGGGCGCCCGAGGCCACCGTCGATCAGGCGAACGACGCCGCCGCTGCCGCGAAGGATGCCTTCGCCGGTTGGAAGGCGCTGTCCCGCGAGGAACGCTGCGAGTACATCAGCCGTCTCGGCGACGAGATGGAGAAGCGTTCGCCTGAATGGGTCGCCACCGTCCAGGCGGAAACCGGCGCAACCATCGGCACCACCGAGAACCTGCAGGTCGGCGGCCCCGCGGTCGATCGGTTCCGTTACTACTCCAATCCGATCGATCTCGACGAGAATCTGCGCCCGATCCCGACCGCCAAGGGCCCGCTCGGCCCGGCCGGCCTGATGAGTGCCCATGTGAAGCGTCAGCCCGTTGGCGTGGTCGCCGCCATCACGCCCTACAACTTCCCGATCACCAATGTGGCCGGCAAGATCGCGCCGGCGCTCGCCGCCGGCTGCACCACGGTGATCAAGCCGGCGCCGCAAGATCCCCTCGGAATCTTCCTCGTCGGCGAGGCCGTGCAGGCTGCGGGGCTCCCCGCCGGCGTCGTCAACATCGTCAATGGCTCAGGTCCCGAGGCACCGGCTGCGCTGGTCGACTCCCCGAACGTCGACATGATCTCGTTCACCGGTTCGTCGCCGGTGGGCGCCAAGATCATGGAAAACGGCGGCAAGACGATGAAGCGCCTGCTCATGGAACTCGGCGGCAAGGGGGCCGCGATCGTCACTGAAGACGCCGATATCGGCACCGCGGCCCAGGCGATTGCCACGGTGTGGGGCTTCCACTCCGGGCAGATCTGCACCGCGCCGACACGGGTCATCGCGCACCGCGACATCTACGACCAGCTGGTCGAGACGCTCAAGACGTTCTCCGGCTTCATGAAGGTCGGTGATCCCACCGAGCGCGACACGATCATCGGGCCGGTCATCACCCAGCTCCACCGCGACCGGGTCGAGGAGTTCATCAAGTCGGGTACCGACGCCGGCGCAACGATGGTGTGTGGTGGCGAGCGCCCCGATCTGCCTGGCTACTTCATCGCCCCCACCCTGCTGGCCGACTGCACCCCCGACATGCACGTGGTGCGCGAAGAGGCATTCGGTCCGGTCATCGTGGTCATGCCCTACGACGACGACGAGCAAGCCGTCCAGATGGCCAACGACTCCGACTACGGCCTCTACTCCTACGTCTTCTCCGGCGACACGAAGCGGGCATTCCATCTCGGTCAGCAGCTCGAAACGGGTTGCGTCGGACTCAATGTCATTCAGCCCCACATGGAGGCCCCGTTCGGCGGGTTCAAGATGTCGGGCGTCGGTCGTGACCGAGGAAAGTTCGGGATCGAGGCCTACAGCGAGCTGCAGTCGATCAGCTGGATCGGCTGAGCCGACCCGCTACGCACATTCGAGCAGGTCGATGCCGAGATCGGCGTCGAAGACGTTGGTCGGCGCATCGCAGGGCACGACGACCGGTCGCTGCTCGCTCGACGCGCTGACGCCGATCGCCCACTCCACTGTCGCTCCCTCGGTGACGCCGCCGATGCCGACCGTGTTCCAGCCGGCGACCCACCAGGGTGTCTGGTCGACGAATGCGGCGATGAGGGCGCCGTCGGCGTCGAGCGTGATCGAACCGTCGGTCAGTTCCTCCGATACGCCGTCATAGCCGTTGTCGTAGAGATTCCCGGCGGTCGAAGCCGGCGCCAGCGCGGGGACGATGATGTCGGCGTCGAGCACGAGCGCGTAGGTCTCGTTGCCTGAAGCATCCGTGTCGGGATCGGGCGATACCTCGACAATCGAGGTGAACAGCGAGTCGAGATAGAGGGCGGCATCGGTCGAAGCCTCGAGTTCGAGTGCTCCCGGCAACGACTCCTTGGGCCCGCCCTGCCACTTCTGGCCCGCCCCCGCGGTGATCCATGCAAAGCCGTCGGCGGTGAATCGGTAAGAGATGCCGGTTGCGAGTGTGGCAATCGCTTCGGCCAGCTCGGCTGGGTCTTCTCGGACCGCGAGCTCGACCACATCAACCGCTCGGTCATCGAGGGCGACCGCGATCTGCAACTCGCTGGTGCCGTCACGGTTCCAACGTCCGGCGATCGAGCCCCGCGCGTCGCCGAGTGCGCCGGCCTGAGTGTCGGTGTGGCTCGCGAAGTTCACCGAGTCGAACTCGAGGAGTTCGTCGTAGGCGATGCGGAGGATGTCGGAGACGTTTGTGCCGACTTCCTCGCTCGTCGTGGTGACCTGCATGACGGTTGTCGTCGGCGCGGTCGTGGCGGTCGAGGTCGTCGTCGTGGTCGGGTCGAGGTCGGATGCCAGCATCGGTTCGCTGCTGCAGGCGGCGGCCAGGAGGGCCAACGCGACAGTCGGGACGAAACGGCGCATGGCCGAACGGTACCGTCCCCACGTGGACGCTGGGGGATCGGTCGGGCAGCATCGGCCCATGATTCCGCCCCTGAACGGCCTCCAAGTCGTGGAAGGTTCTGCGTTCGTCGCGGCGCCCTCCGGCGGCATGACGCTCGCCCAGTTGGGGGCCGATGTCGTCCGCTTCGATCAGATCGGTGGCGGCATCGATGCTCGACGATGGCCGCTCAGTGCTGAGGGAGCCTCCTTCTACTGGGCGGGACTGAACAAGGGGAAGAAGTCGATTGCCGCCGACCTTCGCTCACCTCGAGCCCAGGAGATTCTGAGCGAGCTGATTCGCGCCGCGGGGACGTTTCTCACCAACTTCCCGGCCGAGGATTGGCTCTCGTACGACGCATTGTCGGCGGGGCGGGAGGATCTCGTGATGCTGGCGATCACCGGCAACCGAGATGGGTCGACGGCAGTCGACTACACCGTCAACTGCAGCGTGGGCTATCCGCTCGTCACCGGTCCGGTCGATCGCGAAGAGCCCGTCAACCACGTGCTCCCGGCCTGGGATCTCATCTGTGGGCAGACCGCGGCGATCGGCATCCTGGCGGCCGACAACAACCGACTGCGCGTCGGAGTCGGCGCGAACATGACCCTCGCACTGTCCGACGTCGCGATCGCGGCCGCGGCGGCGTTGGGTCATGTCGGCGAGGCGCAGATCAACGGCACCGAACGAGGCCGGTTCGGCAATGACGTCTATGGCGCATTCGGCGCTGAGTTTCCCACCTCCGACGGCGAGCGCATCTACGCCGTCGGTGTGAGCGCAAAGCAGTGGCACAGCCTGGTCGAGGCGACTGGCGCCGTCACGGAGGTCGCCGCCGTCGAGGCGGCCGGCGGCTACGACTTCGATGACGAGGGCGACCGGTTCCGGGCGCGAGTCGAACTCCGTGCCGCGATCTCCCCCTGGATCGCCGCCCGGCCCTTGGCCCGGGTAGCCGAGCGCTTCGACGAGCTCGGCGTGTGCTGGGGCCGATACCAGTCCTTCACCCAGATGGTCGAGGAAGATCCAAGGTGCTCCACGGAGAGCGAGTTGTTTCGCGAGGTGGACCAGCCCGGCATCGGCACTTATCTCTCTCCGGGATCACCGCTCGCCTTCGCCGGTCTTCTCCCGGTCGAGCCGACCGCCGCGCCCCGTCTCGGAGAACACACCGAGGAGATTCTGGCTGAACGGCTCGGGATGTCGACGGCGGAGATCGGGACCCTTCACGACGACGGTGTCGTGGCGTAGCGAGGACCTCGAGACTGGGCTCAGCCCCAGTCGGGTACCGCATCGATGAACTCGAGAGCGGCGTCGATGAACGAGAACTGTTTCGGTAGCCCGAAGTGATCGATGCCCGGCAGCATCTTGATCGTCGCGTCAGGGAGCATTTCCGCCAACGGCTCGGGCGGACCGGCGAAGTCGTCGGTCCCGATGATGATGAGGCAGGGCACCTGCACCCGGGCCAGGTCCTCCGCGGTGAAGGCGCGGCGCTCTCGGCTTATGCACGCCCGCAGCGCGTCAGCATCGTTGCCCGGGGTGTTGATCAGTGATTCAAAACGGTCGGCCACGTTGTCGCCCATGGACTCGCCATCCGCCGTCGCCACGAGATTCTGGCCGACGGCGGCGAGGACGAGCCGGTTGACGCGTTCGGGGTGGTTCATCGCGATCTGGAGGGCAGTGCGGGCGCCGAGCGAGTAACCCACGACATCAGCCGGTGTCTCCGGGAACTGCGCCATCACTGGCGTGACGAGGTCGTCGTAGTGGATGGGGTCGGTCGGTTTCTCGGCTTCACCGTGGCCGAGGAGATCGATCCCGAAGGCGCGGCGACGGGCGTCGGCGAGCAGGTCGAACCAGCCCGGCTCGCGCCAGGTGCGCTCGGTGGAAGTGGCAAAGCCGTGAAGCAAAACGACGGGTGGCCCCATGAAGGGGCCACCCTACGGAGATTCAGTTGTCCTGACGAAATTGCAGAGGACTCAGTCCTCGTCTTCTTCGTATTCCTCGTCGAAGTCCTCGAACATCTCGACCTCGAACTCGCCGAAGCCGAAGCTGTCCTCCAGATCATCGGGGAGCGCGTCTTCGCATGCGACGTGAGCGGCGTCGAACGCTTCCCACTGGGCATCGAGCGTGGCTTCGTCGAGAAGGGCCACCCCGCCGGTGGCGGTGACCGTCAGGTCGCCGTCGGTCCCGGTGATCGTGACCGATCCGCTGGTGTCGCCGAACTCTGCGATCTGGAAGCCGTCGCCGGTCTCGATGTGAACCGCCGAGGATCCTTCGAAGCCTTCGTCGAACACGCCGGCGTCCCTCAGGCAATCGTCGAACGCATCCCAGGCAGCCATCTCCGCCTGCGCCTCGGCGGGCAGAAGGTCTCGGCACGCGTCGTCGGCGGCTTCCCAGGCAGCGTCGTGGGCTTCCCAGTCGGCCTCGCTTGGCTCGTCGCCCTCGGCCCATGGGTCGTCGAGGTCACCGATCTGACCGTCGATGCATTCTTCGTAGGGGCGCCATGCCTCGATCTCGGCTTTGACGTCTTCCGGGAGGAGCTCCTCGCAGGCTGCTTCTGCATCCGTGAACCGTTGCTCGTCGGCCGGGCTGAAGGACTCGAACTCGGCGATCTCGACCGACTCCTCGTCGAACGGGAGATCTTCGTCGAAGAAGATCTCCGGCTCGGTCCAGAGATCGCCGAGCCGATCGGTCATGCAGGCCTCGAAGGCCTCGAAGTCGATGTCGACATCGAACTGTGCCGAGGTGCCTTCGTGTTCGTCGTCGCTGTCTGTGCCTTCGTCGCTGTCGCTTTCTGCCACCGGCTCGATGGTCGATTCCGGGGCAGGGTCGTCTTGGGCGCCGGCGATGCTGCTGACACCGACGATGGTGCCGGCGAGGGCCGTCATGCCCAGGATGGCGCCGACGAACGCGCTGCGCTTCGATGCCGGCGCCGCGGGAACCGGCGTCGGTAGATCCTCGAGCAGTTCGGTGGGCTCGGGTGTGTCCATGGGAGAAGTCTCTCTTTCGGGAGGGTGGGGGAAACCAATCAGGGGGATCGGATGAGGCTCATGGTCCCGCAGGTCGGCTGAGATCAAGCTGAGAGCGGCTGAGAGTCTTCTCAGCTGTTGCCCAGGCGGGACTGGCACACTCTTGGCGTGCGAATCCTTGTGGTTGACGATGAAGTTCGGCTCGCCCGTTCGATCGCCCGCGGGCTCGAAGCCGACGGATTCGATGTCGATGTCGTCCACGACGGTGCCGACGGGCTGTGGCGGGCGCGAGAGGGCACCTACAGCGCCATCGTGCTCGACATCATGTTGCCGAGCACGAATGGCTATGAGGTTTGTCGAACGCTTCGCGAGGAGAACATCTGGACGCCGATCCTGTTGTTGACTGCGAAGGACGGCGAGTACGACGAGGCGGAAGGGTTCGAGTTCGGCGCCGACGACTATCTCCGCAAGCCGTTCTCCCACGTGGTGCTGACGGCCCGCCTGCGCTCGCTCATCAGGCGGGGCGCGACCACTCCGGCGATGACCGTCGAGGCCGGTGGGATGTCGCTCGACGCCGCCACCCGTCGCTGCACGCGCGGCGACGAGCGAATCGAACTCACGCCACGCGAGTTCGCGGTGCTCGAGGTGCTGATGCGGCGATCACCCGATGCCGTTGCCAAGCACGACCTCATCGATGAAGTCTGGGGACTCGATTTCGATGGCGACCCCAACATCGTCGAGGTGTACATCGGATATCTCCGACGCAAGGTCGACAAGCCGTTCGGTGTTGCGTCGATCTCGACGGTTCGGGGCTACGGCTATCAAGTGGTCGAGACATGAGTTGGCGGTCGGTTCGGATCCGGCTCACCGGTCTTGTCGTGTTGGTCGCGGCTCTTGCCATGTTCCTCGCGGCCACCATCGGGGTGTCGCGAATCCGCGACAGCCTGGTCGACGACGTGCTGACCGACACCGCGACGGAGACGCTGTTTCTCGATGGCGTGATCTTCGAGGGCGAGAGCTTCGAGGAGAGCGGTATCGGCGACGAGATCGACCCCGACGACGACTTCTTCGTCGATGATTTTCTCGCCGCCGAGTTCCCGTTCATTCTGATGGAACTAGAGGATCTCGCCGACCAACTCGACCGCCTCGGAGCGCTCGATCCATTGCTGGCCGAGATGGGGCGAAATCGCAGCGACGGTCTCGCGGTGCTGCACAGCTTTGGTGTGGTGGCCATCGTCGGGCTCGACGGGAACCCCTCGATGATCCTCGATGTCGAGCCGATCGACTTCGGGGAGCGAGTCGCTTTCGAGTTCAACCTCTACGACATCGTCAATGTGATCTTCGAGCGCGACGCCGCCGAGTTCTTCGAGGCGGCGTCGGAGTCATCCTTCTTGGACGAGCCGTTCTTCGACGAAGAGCTGTTTGAGGAACTCACCGATCAGCGATTCGCCGAGGCAGCGGCATCCACTGAGTTCGAATCGACAACGACATCGCTGGGCGGCATCGAGTTCGTCGTCGTGGCGGACGTGAGCGAGGTCACCCGAAGCGTCGACAAGATCCGGTCCGTGTTGTGGGTGACCATGCCCATCCTTGTCGCCTTGGCCGCGGTGGCGACGTGGTTCCTCACCGGCGTCGCTCTCTCGCCCGTGAGGAAGATGTCGCGCCAGGTCTCGGTGATCTCCGGCGGCAACCTGCACGAGCGGGTGCCGGTGCCCGGCACCGCCGACGAGATCGAGGAGTTGGGCGCCACGATGAACGGCATGCTCGATCGGCTGGAGGCCGATGACCAGCGTTTGCGACAGTTCATCTCGGATGCGTCCCACGAGTTGCGCTCGCCCGTCGCGGTCTTGCGCAGCGAGGCCGAGGTCGCTCTCCGGTCGACGGACACCACCGACCCGACCGAGTTGGCTCAGGGAGTGCTCGACGAGAGCCTCCGACTCGAACGCATCGTGGCCGACCTCCTCGTGCTCGCCCGTGGTGACGAAGCACGAGCACCTGCATACGTTGCAGCCATCGACCTGGACGACATCGTCCTGGCCGAAGCCGCACGGCGACGGCGGGTCCCGGTTGACGCGAGCGGCGTGTCGGCCGGCCGGGTCCACGGATCTCGGGAAGGATGCGAACGAATCCTGGTCCACCTTCTGGACAACGCCGCGCGCCACGCCGAATCCGCGGTCGCCGTCACGCTGCACACGGGCGACCACTCGGTGACGCTCACCATCGACGACGACGGCCCCGGGATCCCCGCCGCCGACCGTGACCGTGTGTTCGAGCGGTTCACCCGGCTCGAAGCAGCGCGAACACGCGACACGGGGGGCGCCGGCCTCGGTCTCGCCGTGACCGCGGCGACCGTCTCGGCCATGGGCGGCGAGGTCGCCATCAGCGACTCGCCGCTCGGTGGTGCGCGATTCGTCGTCGTCTGGCCTGCCGTGATCTGACTCGAAAATTGGCTTGCGGCCAACTTGGTGCTCGTCGAACTGACGCACCGTCAGACTGAATTCTGTCCGACAGACTGACGCTGCGTGGCCGATCGCTTTTCGCGATAGCTCCTAGCGCGAACAATCATCAGGCTTCACGGGACTTTCACGCCGCATTTTCCTATGTTGCAACCCGTAGCCGAACGGGGCACCGCCGCCGCACCAAAGGTGTGGGGAGGGCTCCAGGGAAGCGGGTGTGTCAGTTGTTGGAGATTCTCGAACCGGCAGAAACGCCGACGGGACCGGTCGGGTCGACTGGGTGGATGGACGTGGCGGCTTGCGCCGGCCACAGCGATCTGTTTTTCGCACCCTTCGCCGAGCGCCCGGAAGCGCGTGTGCGTCGCGAAGCCGCGGCGCGACTGATCTGCCAGGGATGCGTCGGTCTGGGCGAATGTCGCGAGTACGCGAGAGGCAACCGAGAGCTTGGCTTCTGGGGCGGCGAGAGCGAGTCGGAGCGGGCCGAAGCCGGTTTCCCTCCCACCACGCCGATCATCGGTCGCAAGCGGGTTGCCGAGCAACGCGCTCGCGATGCCATGGCCAACGCTTCCTGAGAGTGAACTGAGCAACCGCTGACCGACGGCGCCTGCTGCTCTCCGTCTCGAGACGGCGACGCTCCGGCACCGTCCACGTCTCCGCCTCCCTCGGAGGCGAATGGCCCGCGGCCGCCGGTCGTGTCGCTCCGATCGGGGTCGTTCCGGATGGGCTCCGACCACGGTCGTTTCCCGGCCGACCACGAGGGTCCGATTCGCGACGCTGCCACTGGCGCCTTCGAGATCGCCGCTCGCCCCGTGACCAACGATGACTTCGCGATCTTCGCGGACGCCACCGATCTCACCACGATCGCTCAGACCGATGGCTGGTCCTTTGTGTTCGGCGGCTTGCTGCCCGACGACTTCCCTCCGACCCGCGGCGTGGTCGGCGCTGAGTGGTGGCGGGCGGTGGAAGGCGCCGACTGGCGTCACCCTTACGGGCCCCACAGCACGCTCGAGGGACTGGGTGACCATCCGGTCGTCCACGTCTCGTGGGATGAGGCGACGGCCTACGCCGCGTGGGTCGGAGGCCGGCTTCCCTCCGAGACCGAATGGGAACGCGCCGCGCGCGGCGGATTGAACGAGGCCGTCTACCCCTGGGGCGACGAGCTGACGCCGAATGGCGAGCACCGCTGCAATATCTGGCAGGGCGAATTCCCCGCCGACAACACGCTCGAAGATGGATTCCTCGGCACCTCTCCCGTCGGGACGTACCCACCCAACGAGTTCGGTCTCTTCGACGTGGCCGGCAACGTTTGGGAGTGGTGCGCCGACGACTTCATGGATCGGCCGAATCACAAGGTCATCCGCGGCGGCTCGTATCTCTGCCACGACTCGTACTGCAATCGCTATCGAGTGGGGGCTCGCTCGTCGAACACCTTCGACACCTCGACGGGCAACATGGGATTCCGAGTGGCATTCTCCAGCGCATGAAGCGCGTGCTGCTGAAGTTCTTCGACCGCACGAACCCGCTGATGATCCGAGTCCTGACCTCTCGAGGTCACCGGATCCTGAGCGCCGGGCTCTGTGTCATCGAATACGAGGGGCGGAGAACCGGCTCGACCCACCGACTGCCGGTCGGGTACCACGAGGTCGAGGGGACGGTCGTCGTCTCCACGTCGATCGCTCCCGAGCGGACGTGGTGGCGGAACTTCCGGGGCGGTCACCCGGCTCGCCTCTGCATCAAGGGCCGCTGGCGGGAAGTCCAGGGGCGGGTGCTTGAACCGGGCACAGACGAATATCGCCAATGGGTCGAAGCCATCTTCCGGCGGGGTCGGGTCGTTTCGAAGGCCATGGGTGTCGACTTCGATCCCGAGGTGGGACTGACCGACGAGGCGATCGATTTCCTGTCGGCCAACAGCTGCGTGACCGTCTTCGAGTGATCGGCGCCGGTTCGTCAGCGCGCCACCAACACGCCGGCCGTCGCGGCCTCGAGCGTGACTGGGGCGGTGCCGATGAGTTCGCCGTCGCCCCAGAGATCGAGACCATCAGCCTCGATCTCGACCCTGCTGCCCCGGAGCGAGTGAACGTCGGGGTGGCTCATGTGGCGGCCGCTGAACACCAGACGGAAGAAGCGCAGGAGTTCGAACCGGCCGACGTCGCCGACCACGGTGATGTCGAGCAGCCCGTCGGTCGGGTTCGCCTCGGGAGCGATGTGCATCCCGCCGCCGAACCAACCGGTGTTGGCGACGGCGAGCAGCGCGCTGCGGAACTCGTGGACCGTGTCGTCGACGGTGAGTCGGACGTCTCTGACCCGCAGTGTCGGTAGTTCCGCGATCGTCGCGACCGTGTAGCGAGAGGGGCCCCGCGGAAAGCTCAGCCGATTCGCTCGGTCGTTCACGTCGCCTGAGAATCCGGCCGTGGCGACCGACGCAATCCACCCGGCCTCGGATCGGATGACGTCGAGCGCTTGCCCCTCGCCGAGCGCGACCTGTGTTGCCGCGGCCGTCTCGTCGGGGATCGTGTCGAGTCCGCGGGCGAAGTCGTTGCCGGTCCCGACCGGCACGACGCCGAGGACGGTCGCGCTCTCGGCCACTGTTTGCAGCGCGAGGTGTACGAGCCCGTCGCCACCGACGACGATGAGGCGCTCCGCGCCGGCATCGACCGCGGCCTGAGCGGCTTCGGCGCTCGCCGCCGCGGTTGGTCCCGTCAGGTCGATGGGCGTGTGGCCGGCGGCCCGGATCGTGGTCAACACGGTCTCGGTCGCCTTGGCCGCCCGGCCGCGCCCGGCCTCGGGACTGATCAGGAGGTGGACGTCGCTCACAGGCCGAGATACCGCCCGCCGTCGACGGCCAGGGTCTGGCCCGTCATGTGGCGCGAGAGAGGAGAGGCGAGGAAGACCGCGACCGGCCCGATGTCGGCTTCAGGATCGCCGATTCGTTGGAGGGGCGTGCGGCCCCTCAGTCGCGCTTCCAGTGTTGGGTTCGCCGCGGTGGCGACGTCCATCGCCGGGGTCCAGGCCACGGGCGCGATGGCATTCACCCGCACCCCGGAGGGCCCCCACTCCCGAGCAAGGCTCTTCAGCAGGCCACGTTGGGCCCCCTTCACCGCGCCGTAGAGCGGCAGGTTCCCGCTGCCCTCGATCCCGGCCGGCGACGTCAACAGGATCAGGGAGCCGTAGTCGGCCTGCAGGTGGGGGAACGCGGCCTGCGCGCAGTGAAAGGCGGCGGTGGTCGACGTCGCGATCTGGAGGGCGATGGTCTCGTCGTCCACCTCCTGTATGGCTCGGGGAGGGCCCGGGGGAGAGACCGCGTTGTGGACCATGACGTCGAGTCGACCGAACTGCTCGATGCTGAACGCAACCGCGGCATCGACGTCGGCTCGCGCGGTGACGTCGCAGCGGACGAAGCTTGCGCTGCCGCCGGCGGCACGAATCCGCTCCGCCGCGGGCTCGCCGGTCTCCGCTCGCCGCGCCGCGATGATGACGGACGCTCCGGCCTGCGCCATTGCCGCCGCGATGCCTTCGCCCACGCCTTGTCCGGCTCCGGTGACGATCGCGACGCGGCCTTCGAGGAGTCCGGTCAACGTCGGCAGCGGCGGGGTGGGTGGCGTGCTCATCCGGGCATCCAGAGGCCGCCGTCGACCACGAGAGAAGCGCCGATGAGGGCCGTGAAGTCGTCGGTCGTGAGTGCGGCCACGATGGGCGCGACCTCGCGGGCCAGATCCGGAACTCGACCGAGTGGCGGGTCGTGCAGGGAGTTCGCCTCGGCCATCCCGGCGGCATTCGCATCGTCGAGGAAGGCGGAGGGGTCGAGCGTGATTGCGTGGGCCCGGATGCCGTCGTCGCCCCACGTCTTGGCCAGCGATTTCGCGAAGATTCGGATGCCCTCGGCGGCGGTCGCCATTGCGGCGAAGCCCTCGCCTCCTGCGGAGGCCATCAACGGGACGAGGAAGACGATGGTCCCCGATGCCTCCGCCAACAGTGGATGGGCGCCGCGGGCCAATCGGATCGCGGCCTCGAGGGGCGCGTCGGCCTGCTCGTTCCAGTCATCGATGGTCAGGTCCATCAGTGATGCGCGGTGCCGTGCTGCCGCGGGGTAGCGGGCGTGGACGACGAGATCGAGTTCGGTGAGATCGGGAAGCGCATCGGTGACTGTTCGGTCGGTCCACGGCTGGGCGTCGTCGTCGAGACGGCGCACATCCCACGCGGTCGGGTCGAGGCCCGCGGCGATGGAGTCGGCCGGGTCACCGCCGCCGACGATCAGGACAGTTCGTCGAGCCATTCCGGCCAGTTCTCGCTCAGGGTCAGAGACCATTCGGGGTCGCGCTTCTCCATGTAGGCCATCACACCTTCCTTGGAGTCGGCCGTGCCCATGAGATGCAAGTGGATGTCTCGCTCGAGGGTGTTGATCTCCTCGGGGCTGGGAGCGTTCATCCAGAGCAGGCGCTTCGATGCGCCGACGGAGATCGGCGCGGTCTGGGCGGCGATCTCGTGCGCGAGGGCTCGCGCTCGGGGCAGGACCTCGTCGAACGGCAGCGCTTCGGTGGCCAGTCCCCACTCGAGGGCGTCGGTGCCTCGAAACATCCGACCGGTCAGTATCAGTTCCGTGGCCCGGGTGTGGCCGACGAGGCGGGGGAGTGTCCAGTGGGAGTGGAGGTCGGGCAGGATGCCGCGGCGCGCCTGCACGATGCCGAGCTTCGCTTCCTCGGCCACGATGCGGATGTCGCACTGCAGCGTCATGGTCAGGCCGAGGCCGACGGCGTGGCCGTTGATCGCGGCGATCACCGGCTTGCGCACGTCCCACGGATGGAAGTCGTCGAGTGGGTCGGAGGAGAACGTTTCCTTCGTCGGCGGGCCGAAGACTCCGGACCCGCCACTGAAGTCGGCGCCGGCACAAAAGGCCCGTCCGGCCCCGGTGAGCACGACCACCCGGATCTCGTCATCGGCGTCGGCAGCGCGGAGCGCGGCGGTGAGGCTGCGGCCCATTGCGCCCGAGAACGCGTTGAGATTCTCCGGGCGGTCCAGCGTGAGGATCGCGACCTTGCCGTCGACCTCCACACTGAGGTCCTCGAATTCGTCCTGCATGCCGCTGAGTCGTCCGCCCATGAACCGGGACAATAGGACGAGTCAGTCGTTGGTGAACACTCTTGTGGTCAGCCAGATACCCGCGCCGCCCAGCGTGCTGGCGATCGCGACCGCGATCCACGCCGCTCCAGTCGGGAGATCCAACTCGAAGTAGTCGCGGGCGAAGGGCCAGACCATCACGAGGACATAGCAGGCTGCCATCGACGCGGCGAGGGCGCCCTTCCACGGTTGCCAGGGGCGGCTGATCAACAGCAGTGTGACGAGGCCGAGCAGGAGCAGGGTGGCGGTGGCCGCGGTTCGTGCCTCGGGCAACGTGACGTCGTCCATGCGCCGCACGATCTCGTAGAGCGTGAACGTCGCCGCTCCCGCGACGGCGCCGGCGGGTATCGAAAACCGCAGCACGCGGGTGAGGAAGCCGGGCCGGACAAGGGCCTCGTTGGGAGCGAGGGCCAGGAAGAAACCGGGAACACCGATGGAGAAGGTGCCGATGAGGGTGAGTTGGCGCGGCAGGAAGGGGAACGGTGAACCGGCGATTCCCACCAGCGCAGTGAGCAGCACGGCGTAGGCCGCCTTGGTGATGAACAGGTTGGCGACTCGCTCGATGTTGTTGATCACACGACGGCCCTCGGCGAGGACGCGGGGGAGCGTGGAGAACTTGTTGTCGAGCAGCACCAGTTGCGCCACGGCTCGGGTGGACGATGACCCTGAACCCATCGCGATGCCCATGTCGGCGTCCTTGAGTGCGAGCACGTCGTTCACGCCGTCGCCGGTCATCGCCACGGTCCGCCCGCGTGCCTGGAGCGCGTGGACCATCGCTCGCTTCTGGTGCGGTGTGACTCGGCCGAACACCGTGTTCGCCTCGAGGGCATCGGCGAGAGACGGCTCGTCGTCGGGGAGGTCGCGGCCATCGATGTGCTCGTGGGCCGAGTCGATGCCGGCTCGTCGCGCCACGGCCGCAACGGTCGCCGGGTTGTCGCCGGAGATCACCTTGAGATCGACGCCCTGGTCTCGGAAGAACGCGAAGATCTCCGGCGCATCGCTGCGCACGGTGTCTTCGAGGTGGATGAGCGCAACCGGATGTCGCTCGGCCGGGAGCGTGTCGTCCATCCAGGCGCCGTCGGCTCGGGTGATCAGCAGCACCCGCGTGCCCTCGGCGGCGATCGTGTCGGCTCGGGCCCGGGCTTCGTCGTCGTTGTCGTCGAACAGAATGTCCGGCGCCCCGAGGTAGTAGACCCCGTGGCCCTCGAACTCGGCGCCGGCCCATTTGCGGGCCGATGAGAACGGCAGGTTCTCGCCGATGATCCAGCCGGGGTCGGGGTGACCCGAAGCGATCGCAGCGAGCGTCGCATTCGGAGCCGGGTCGGCGCTGCCCATCGCGCCGAGCGCCGCCGCGACGTCGGCTTCGGAGAAGTCGCCGAGCGGCTCGACGCGGCCCAGCGAGATCTCACCGGTCGTGATGGTTCCGGTCTTGTCGAGACAGAGCGTGTCGACTCGGGCCAGCAGTTCGACCGAAGCGAGTTCCTTGGCCAGCGCTTGGCGCCGGGCAAGAGCGATCACGCCGGTGATGAAACTCAGGCTCGTGAGCAGTACGAGGCCGTCGGGCACCATTGCCACCGCTGCGGCCACGGTCGCCTGTAGCGCCTCCTGCCAACGGTCTTCGGTGCCGAGCTGACGCAGCAGCAACAGGCCGGCTGCGGGCGGAATGATGATCTGCAGCCACTTCAGGATCTTGTTGACGCCCCGGCGGAGCTCACTGCCGGCGAGTTCGAACCGCCGGGCTTCCTCTGACAACTTCGCGGCGTAGGACTCGGCGCCGACCCTCGTGGCTTGGTAGGAACCCGAGCCGGCGGAGACGAAGGAACCGGAGAGCACTTCGTCGCCTGGTGTCTTTTCGACCGGATCGGCCTCGCCGGTCAACAACGATTCGTCGACCTCGAGGCCGTGGGCTGCAGCGACGAGGCCGTCGACGACGATCTGGTCGCCGGGCTCGAGCTCGAGCAGGTCGTCGGCCACCACGCCGCTCACGCCGATCTCGGCCACCTGGTCATCGCGTCGCACTCGGGCCCGCGGAGCCGAGAGGACAGCGAGCGCATTGAGCGTGCGGCGAGCCTGGATCTCCTGGCCGATGCCGATGATGCTGTTCGAGACGACCACGCCGGCGAACAACGCGTCGGCGGGGAAACCGGCGATCAGGATCAATACGAAGAGCGATCCGATGATGCCGTTGACCGGGGTGAGCACGTTGGCGCGGACGATCTGCGGGAAGGTGCGGACCGGCGCGTCGGGTACGTCGTTCGTTCGACCGTCGGCGATGCGCTCATCGACTTCGGCCGAGGTCAGGCCCGTCAGTGCTGTGGTCACTCAGCGATTCCGGAATCGTCGTAGCGGTAGCCCTCGGCGAACATCTCGAGTCGATGACGGGCACCGGCGACCGAAGGGTCCGTGCTCTCGTATCCGGCATCGCCATGCCACATCGCGACCGGGCCGGCGTCGCTGCGTCCGATTCGGGTGGCGTGGTGGCGCGCCGGTCGGCCCGCCAGCCAGCGGAGCGCGGTGCCGACGTCGGCGTGGCCCCGCATGGTGTGGAGTGTCACCCAGGTCGGGGGCGCGAGCTCGATCTCGCCTTCGTGGTGACGGCCGAGGCATTCCTCGGGTGTCATCCAGTCGCTTTCGACGATCTCTCCGTCGTCGATCGTGTGGTCTCTGTCGCTCACTCCCGCGGCGAAGAACCATGTCGCGTATCGCTTCGGTGCGATCGGGGGCGGAATCCAATGGGCGAACATCACGAGTTCGCGGGCGGGGATCGTCAGCGCGGCTTCTTCGTCGGCTTCGCGAGCGGCCGCGATGCGGGCGGCGTCGAGCGGATCGGTTCCGGCCTCGCGGTCCGCATCGTCGACACGGCCGCCTGGGAAGACCCACATGCCGCCGAACGCGATCTTCGAGTTGCGACGAAGCATCAGCGTCTCGAGTCCGGCGTCGCCGTCGCGAAGGACCACCACGGTCGCCGCGTCGATGGCGGGCGTCTCCCCGCTCGTCTCGGCGTAGCGGATCCACTCGTCGATGCGAGCCTTGTCGCGGCCGACGCGATCGTCGGCACTCATGGTTTGTGCGTCACGAAATGCTGCCGTGCTCTCGTAGGTCGGGGATCAATCCGGGCGATCCAGATTGGAAGGCATACCCGAGAAATACGCAGACTCCTCGGTGAGCTTCACGCTTCGCCAACCGTCGGTGGTTCGTCGGACCTCGTGGTGGTACCAGCCACCGGTCACCCAGGAGGACTTGTCGGGCATCACCATCGGGTTGTGGAAGATTGCTTCGACCTTGGCGTTGTCATCGTCGATGAACTCGATTCCGATGTTGGCGATCAGATGCTGGCTGGCCGGAAACTGAGCGAGGGCATCGGCCAACCACTTGGCCTGCGTCTCTGTGTCGCCCGCGATCCCGCCCGCCGACGTGTAGTCGATCGCCGCATCGGGGGTGAACACCTCTCGATAGAGGTCCCAGTCCTTGCGATCGACCGCTCGGGCGTAGCGGGTCAGGAGTTCGTTGATCTCGAGGCGGTCGGAGAGTTCTTGGAGGTTCACGAATGCGAAGGCTACGGGGTCAGCCCGACGGACTCCAGAAGCCGACTTCGCCTGCTCCCAGGGTTGCGGGCTCGCGGTTGCCGCTCGCGTTCGCCGTACGGATCAGCGAGCCTCGGTCGGTGAGCTCTGCGAAGACGAAGTCGGTGCCGGTCGGCGACCAAAGGCGGGGTGATTCGATGAACTGGTCCGAGAATGCGATGTACGAGCTGAAGAAGATCGGCGTGGGGGAGAAGGTCAAGACCTCGGTGGGCGGCGTGGGTTCAGGGATCGTGGGCTCGTGTTCGTAGACCCACCACGTCCCGGTCCCTTCCACGAGGTCGGATTCGTAGATCAACAGGCGAGTGCCCTGGGGGTTCCACTCGGTCCAGAGATTGAATCCGGTGAAGACCGTGACTCTCTCGCCGGTCTCGAGGTCGAGGATGTCGACCGCTCCCGATCGGGGCGACGCGGTCTGTGGAAGCATCGGCGTTGCGATCTTCTCGCCTCCGCCGCCGCCCTCGACTTCGAATTCACGTGAGAGCGCGGCAACGGTGCCATCGGGGTTGACGGCAATGCCTGTCTGCGGCCCGACCTCGCCGAGGGTTCTCAGCGTGTCGCTGCCGTCGATGCTCCTGCGCACGAGGAAGGGCGAACCTTCGATATCGGTGGTCAGCAGAATCTCGTTGGTGAAGGGGATCCACTTCGGCGCGAAGAATTCGATGCCGACCCCGCCCAGGTCCGTAGCGGTCCCATCGGCGTCGATGCGCAGCAAGCGGTCATCGGCGTGGGCGGCCAGGCGGAGGCCGTCGGGGTCCCAGGCGACAAACAGCGATTCCGCCTCGGCGACACCGGCCTGCAGCAAGGCGCCATCGGCGTCGAGGATGTCGAGCACGGTGCGGCCATCGCCGTTGTCGTCGACGCCGGGCCCCAACGCGGCGATTCGCGATCCGTCGTGACTCCAGCTGAGGAAGAAGTAGAAGCGCTCGGCCGGCGTGCTCGCGATCGTCTCGCCGGTCAGACCGTCGAAGACGTCGATGGTCGTCTCCCGACCGTTGAGCGATACCACCGCCAAGCGTTGACCATCGCGCGACCAGGTCGGCTGGCTGGGAAGGGCGCCGGTCTCGAGCTCGATCGTCGACCCGCCGCTGCGGATCGCCGCGTTGGCCCCCGTGAAGGCGACGCGACCATTCACGCGGTCGAGGTCTCCCAGCTCCTCGGGGGTCACCGGAAAGATGTCGAGCGGCGCGATCTGCGGCACGCGATCCTCGGATTGTGTTGTGGTTGTGGGCGGGATCGTCGGGGTGGCCGGCTGCGCCCTCGTCGTCGTGGTGATGATGGGGCCGGCATCGCTGGTGAACGACGGACCCGGCGCACATGCGGCGGCCGTCATCGCGGCCGACGCCACGACAAGCGCGAGGGGTGAGCGCCAGGCGCGGGGATGCGGCATGCGTCGCACCGTATCGGTGGTGCGAGGATGAGCTGGATCGGCATTCGGTACGCGGTCGTCGTGAGATCAGCCAGACTGCCCCACATGGACTCGGAAACGCTCGCTCAGAAGCTCTCAGCCGTGTCGCAGCTGTCCGGCGAATTCCGGTTGCGGTCAGGGCTGATGGCCGACACCTACTTCGACAAGTACCAGTTCGAATCCGATCCCGAACTTCTGCGCGCAATTGCTCTGGAGCTTCTCCCGCTCATCCCGAGCGACACCGAACTTCTGGCAGGTCTCGAGCTGGGAGGGGTTCCGGTTTGTACTGCCCTCTCGCTCGCGTCCGGGCTGCCGGCGGTGTTCGTGCGCAAGAAGGCCAAGGATTACGGGACCGCGAAGTTGGCCGAGGGTCCCGCGATCGAGGGCCGCCGGCTGCTTGTCGTCGAGGACGTCGTGACAACCGGCGGTCAGGTTGTCTTGTCGACGAAGGATCTCCGCGAGCGTGGGGCCGTCGTGTCGACCGCCCTATGCGTCATCGATCGTGAACAAGGCGGCGGCGACATTCTCGCCGCCGAAGGGATCGAGCTGCGAGCTACCTTCACCCGTTCCCAGATCGAGCGGTAGTCGAGCTCAGAGGGCGTCGGCGAGTTGGGCGAACAGTTCCGCGCCGGCTTCGGTTTCGGGGAACACGAGTTGGATTCGCAGCTCATCGGTCGTGGCGGTGCGGGCGGCGGTGAACTGGGCGGTGATGGTGATGGTCGGAATGATGGTTCCGTTCATTCGGAAATGGGGGCAGGCGACGAGGCTGGACCCGACTGAGCTGGGTCGAGGTGTCCCTGCTACCGAGCTTCGAGCGTGCTCGATGAGTTCGGCGAGTTCTTCACTGTCGGGGTGGTTCGCCGCGTCTTGGCGAAGGCGTGCCAGCCCGTTCCATGCGACAGCATCCCAGTTCTCGATCATTGGTTGCAGCGATCCGCCGAACATCATCCGCACCATGTTCGACTCGCCTTCGTCGATCATGGCTGTGGCGCACGGGTTGGCCATAACGATGTTCCAGTTGCGATCCAGCACGAATGCAGGGAAGGGCATGTGCTTGTCGAGCATCGCGTCGATTGCGAACCGGAACGATCCGAGATTTGGGTCTTCGATCGAGCCGGTCTCGTAGGGGGCGGCTATGCCTGCGCCTTCGAAGAGGCCGTTTCGTTCCCTGACCGGAATCTGAAGTGCGTCACAGAGCCGGTCGACCATCCCTGCGGAGGGCCGACTGCGGCCGGTTTCGATGAAGGAGATGTGACGGCTGGTGCTGTCGGCCTCGATCGCGAGTTGGAGCTGGCTCATTCCCCGGTGGGTTCGCCAGTGCCGTAGCTCTCGGCCGAACGGGCTCACAGAAGCGTTCATCGCCCCGGTGTGTACGACTCCCCGGACGACCAACCATTCCCTGATAGGGAATCGCCAGTGTGCGAGGCCCGTGGTTGAGTTCGGACTCTCAGACCGACCCGCACCAGAAAGCAACATCACAATGACTGTTCAACTCATCATCATGGGGACCCGCCGCCCCGACTCCGACGACCACTACGCGGCATACGGCGGAGTCGCCTTACCCGTCATGCTTGCAGCCGGCGGCTCATTCATCGGACAATACGGCCGCATCGACGATCTCGTGGGCGATGACGGCCCCCAGGTGGTCGGGATCATGGAGTTCGAAGACGAAGCAGCGGTCCGCGCCGCGTTCAACAGCCCGGAGTACCAAGCCGCTGTCCCCGACCGCGACAAGGCCTTCGAGCGTTTCAACGTCATTCTGGCCGCCGCCCCGCCCGCCGCCTGACGATCACCTTGATGACTCAAGTCGATGTAAGCAGGAAGCACTCGAGCCGCAGGCGCTCAACTCGCGGCGTGTTCCAAGAGGTGCTGGAGCAATAGCGGAGTCATCCGTTCCGGCGCGGCTTGAAGTGCGGGCTGGTGCACATCTTCAACGATCTCCAGGCGATAGGGACCGGTGACCCAGTTGGCGTTGGCTTCGATTGACGCGCCGGCGACGTTGGTCGAACCCGTCGGCCAGATGAAAAGAGTGGGCATCGGCACCGGGTCGAGGCGCTCCCGGGCAACGAGCGGGAGGGCGCGGTAGTAGTTGAAGACGGCTCGGAGCGCCTCGTCGCTGTCGAGCGCCGTCCGGTACGGCTCGCTCTCCTCGAGTGATACGCCCTGCGTGGCGAGCATCCCTTCGAACATGTTGCGCTCGTTGCCCTCCCGAGCGGCTTCCAGGATGTAGCTGAACTTCTTGCTCTGACCGTCACTGCTCGCGGCGGTCTCGGAGCGCCCCTCGGCCAGCGCGCCCGGATGGGGGATGTTGATGCAGACAAGAGTGGCGACGCGTTCGGGGTTCTTCGCGGCGAGCCACCAAGCGACAGACGCTCCGATGCTCGTGGCCATGAGATGAAAGGGCTGCTCCGTCGAGTCGAGTGCGGCGGCGATCGCGAGCACGTCCTGTGCATATTCATCGAAGTGGTAAGCCTCCACACCCTCTGGCCGCGCGCCGGCGCAGAACCCGCGGAGGTCGGGGGCCACGACCCGAAAGCCGAGTTCCGCCATGGGCGGGATCTGGTGGTGCCACTCCCACCGGTTGCGGGGAAGGCCGTGGAGCAGGAGCAGCAGCGGCCCGTCTTCCGGCCCGTCGACAAGGGCGTCGAAGGTCATGCCTCGGGCCTCGATCTGAATGTCTTTCACCTGTGTACGCCTTTGTTCTCCAGCACGATGGCCACGCTATTCCTCCTCGGCGTCGCCGAGACCCCCGGGGGCTAGATCACCCAGGCGGGGCGGGGTACGGTCGACGCGTCACCCAGGATCGGAGCACTCAGACGATGAGCGGAATCCAGGTCAACGGAATGGTCGAAGCCGGGTGGGGGTCGGTCGCCGATGCGCTCGTGGCCAACTTCCAGAACGCGACCGAGCTCGGCGCATCTGCGTGTGTCACCCACCGAGGCAAGACCGTGGTCGACATCTGGGCCGGCGATCGGGCTCCCGACGGCACACCCTGGGTCGAGGACACGATCGTGAACGTCTATTCGACGACCAAGACGATGACGGCGATCTGCGCGCTGATGTGCATCGACCGCGGCCTGCTCGATCCCGCCGCGCCGGCGGCGACGTACTGGCCTGAGTTCGGAGCGAATGGCAAGGAGAACGTGACCGTTGCTCACATCCTCAGCCATCAGGCCGGCGTTCCTGGCTGGGAGCCCGTCATCGACGCGGCCACGCTCTACGACTGGGACAAGTGCACCCAGATTCTCGCCGACATGGAGCCGTGGTGGGAGCCGGGTACGGCCTCGGGCTATCACCTCGTCACTCAGGGCTACCTCGTCGGCGAGCTCGTGCGCCGGGTCGACGGCCGCTCGCTCGGCACGTTCTTCCGCGAGGAGGTGGCCGAGCCGCTCGGTGCCGACTTCCACATCGGTTTCGGTCCCGAGCACGACCATCGCTGTGGCGAGCTCGTGCCGCCGGACATGTCGGCGATGCTCGAGGGTGAAGGCGCGCTCGCGCCCAACCCGATCGCGATGCGAGCGTTCGGCAGCTGCCTCATCGACGGCACCGAGCCGCGGTCCCGCGAGTGGCGAGCGGCCGAGATCCCGGCTGCGGGTGGGTTCGGCAACGCCCGATCGGTGGGCCGGGTCCACTCGGCGATGGCCTGCGGCGGCACCCTCGACGGCGTCACCCTCATGTCGCCCGAAACGGTCGAGTCAGTGTTGGAAGTCCTGGTCGACGGAGATGACCACGTGATGGGTCCCATGCGCCACGGCCTCGGCTTCGGTCTTGGCTCCGAGACTCTGCCCATGCCAAACGAGCGTTGTTTCTACTGGGGCGGCTGGGGCGGTTCGATCGCCGTAATCGACCTCGAGAACGAGATGACCTCCACCTACGTCATGAACCACATGGAGGCCGATCTCCTCGGCGACCTGCGCGGCGGCGCCATAGTCGCGTCGGCCTATGTCGCGCTCTTGCGCGGCGCCGGCGCCTGAGCGGTTGTCCGCTGATGACCGGTTGAGCCGCTATGGCGCGTCGTAGGCGGGGTCGTGCTCGTCCATGATCGCGTCGGCGATCGCGAGGAGGTCGACCGTGTAGCCCGGGTCGTAGTCGTAGGTCTCGAGATCGACTCCGTAGATGGCCCGGAGCCACACGAGTCGGCCCAACTCGACGAGGATGTCGTCGGCGTGGCCGAGCGAGTCGTTGAAGATCGAATCGTCCGAGCTGCTCGTGAGGGTCTCGACATCGGGGAGCTGGCCGGCGTCGTAGAGGTCGTAGAGCTCAACCGCGGCCTGACCGTAGGGGATGCCGTAGATGTCGACACCGGGATACTCCGCCCGCAGCGCATCGAGGAGGCCGACGTGCCACGTCGTCTCATGAGTCGTGTGCCACGCGGAGCTGTAGTCGCCGGCGGTGTAGGTGGCCGGGTAGGGCAGCCACGGCAAGGCGAGGAAGAAGCGGGTGTCGGGATTCTGTTCGAGGGCGTAGTCGAACCAGAGGTGGTAGCCGGTGAGCGTCGGGTAGTCCGTGTGGGCGGTCATCCCGAAGAGGTCGACGTCGCCGCTGTCGAGCGCTGCCTGGATCTGGGCCCGCTTGCTCGCGTTGTTCCACAGGGCCTCGGGAGCTCCGTTCGCGCCGCCGGCGAACACGGTGTCCTGGGTGTGATCGGTGAACCCGGCATTGGCTGCGTGGAACGTCATTCCGTCGGCGAACGGGCGGAAGAAGCTGTGGCCGATGAACAGCGAGTCGAACCCGGTGATCACGTCGGGCCTGAAGATGGCGACGAGCGGAGGCCCCGTCAGTCCCTGCGCCGCATCGATGATCTCGGCGTCGACCTGGATACTGCAGGTGTTGTCGGTCGCATCGGGGCAGTAGTTGTCCCAGCGATGGAAGTGCCAGCCGAGCGCGGCCACACCGGTGTAGGTCTCGTCGTACTCGCCGACGATTGCGTTCTCGGTGCAGTTGGCGGCGCCCGCGTCGTAGTCCGCGAGGGTGCAGTCCCGCGTGCCGGTGGCGGAGATGACGTCGCCCTCGCCGACGATCTCGATCGGGTGGCTGCACGCCGCCGCCACCAAGATGGTCGCCAACAGGGCGAGGAGTAGGCGCGTGCGTTTGGTTCTCATCGAGCTGAGGGTGGCGTGGATCGCAGGGCCCGTCAATTCGGATGCCGGAGCTATTGCCGAGATGTTCGTGGGCTACGGGGTGGACGACTTCGACGTCGAACGACCCCCGGTCTTCGCCGTGATCTCGAACTCGGGAGGTTTCGTCGGCCAGTGGCGCAGGACATCGTCTAGGGCGTCGTCAGGCGGCTTGCCCGGCCCGATTCAGGGTTTGTATTGCGTCACGAGTTGCTGTCCGAGACTGTGGAGTTCTGCTCTCAAGCTCGCCGGATCGAGGACTTCGACGAATGGTGCCAAGCCTGCGAATTCAGCGACGGGTGTGTGGGTCGTAGGGAACGTGATCTCCACGTGAAGTCGCCCGTCGTTGGTGGCGGTTGAGTTGACCGAGACTCTGTCCTTTCCGAATTGCGCGTGCAGCCACCTGACGGCTCGTGGCTCGGCGAGGGCGCTGACCGTTTGCTCGCCGCGCAGTTCGGCGATGTTGGCCGCGATGGTCTCCCATTCCTGTCTGAGGTCGAAGTCCGGTGGACGGACGGTGCGCTGGTCGGTGAGTTGCGCTGACTGGACTCGCCAGACGCGGAACGTTCGCTGTCCGGTCTCGGTGCCGGCGATGAGGTACCAGATTCGCTGTTTCGACACGAGCCCCAAAGGGTGGACGGTTCGCTCGGTGACGTTGCCCTGCCGGTCCCGGTAGCCGAGCTCCACCTGGACTCCGGTGACGATGGCTTGTTGCAGCGTTTCGAGGTGGGGCGGTGGTTCCGGGATGTCGCCGCCCCACGCGGCGGGGTCGAGAACGATGGCCGATGCCGCTTGTTCTGCCTCAGCTCGGAACGTCTCGGGGAGCGCCTGGATGAGCTTACGGAGTGCCGCTTTTGCTTCCGGGGTGACGCTCGATGAGGGGCCGGCGATGAGGAACAGGGTTCTGGCTTCTGCGGCAGTGAGTCCGGTGAGGTCGGTGCGGGCGCCGCCGACCAGGGACCAGCCTCCGCTGCGGCCAGGTTGGGAGTACACCGGGATTCCGGCGATGGCGAGGGCTTCGAGGTCGCGGCGGGCGGTGCGGGTCGACACTTCGAGTTCGGCGGCTACTTGGGCGGCGGTGACCCGGCCACGCGTCTGAAGGAACAGCAGTGTGGCTACGAGGCGGTCGGCGCGCATGTTTTGAGTCTCTCATTAAACATGGACAACAGGTGGCCACATTGGCAGGGAAGATGCATTTCATGAACGAACAGCAACAAACCACTTCAGCGACAACTTCGACCGCCCTCGACGGCATGGACCCGCGGCCGATTCTCGACCGTGCGATCGCCACATGCGGGTCCGTCATCGCTCGGGTTCGTCCCGACCAGGTCACCGCGCCAACGCCATGCTCCGAGATGGACGTGGGCGCCATGCTCGGGCACCTCGTCGCCGTGCTCGACCGCGTCGCCGCGCTCGCTCACGGCGAAGACCCCTTCGCCGTCACCGAGACCCTCGCCCCCGACGACGGCTGGTCTGACGCCTGGACCGCATCGGCCCGCCGCGTCGCCGACGCGTGGCGCGACGATGCCGTGCTCGAACAGCCCATGGCACTGCCGTGGATTCAGGGCAACGGTGCCGAGGTCCTGGCGTCCTACTTCCCCGAACTGACCGTTCACACGTGGGACCTCGCGATCGCGACCGGACAACAACCGGACTGGGACGACACGGTCGTCGCCGCCGCGCTTGCCGCGCGCGACTTCCTTCCTGCCGAGAATCGCCTCGCGCTCTACGAGGAGATCTCCAACTCGATGGGACTCGACGAGGTCGCGGTCCCGTTCGCTGAGCCAGTCCTCATCCCCGACGACGCCCCTGCCATCGACCGCCTCGTTGCATGGAACGGCCGAGATCCCTCTCGCTGACGTGGTCGCGAGCTCGTGACCTGCCGCCCCGCCAGACGTGAGTGCCATCGGGGAATCGCTGAACGAAATCACACGATCGTCTGGTGTGCGGACAAGGAACGCGGCGCCCGCATCGTGGCCGCGGGTCTTCAATCACCGGGCTGACCCGACTCGACGCCTGCCCGGCCAGATCAACCACCACGACGGCGGTCGCCGACCCGGCGCGGTCCGCTCGATGTATCGGCTATGCGGTCAGCTGCACCACGCTGGCGCCGAGGTTGAGCACTGTCTCGACGAGGTCAACGACGAAGATCATGAGCATCGGCCCCGACCGCACCGGCCAGAACGCGCCGTCGTCGTGACGCTCGCCGTTGCGCAGCACCGGCACATTCGGA
>Ga0315338_1000336_pt1 | contig 129297 bp, 119 predicted proteins | sample ASW8metaG_FD_204518 | JGI IMG/M metagenome (GOLD analysis project Ga0315338, IMG submission 204518) | Ammonia-oxidizing marine archaeal communities from Monterey Bay, California, United States - ASW #8 | ecosystem: Environmental > Aquatic > Marine > Coastal | place: USA: California | collected... | reverse complement strand
GCGCACGGGGGCAGAATCAATGAACGCTGAGGAAACTGAGCCGTGCGACCTGGAGCGCGAGGGACGGAAATACTCCGATCAGCACCGTCAACCCGGCGGCGATGACGATCGACGCGATCAGGTACGGGCGACGTCCCAACGTGGGTGACTCCGCTGGCTCCGGGGTCATGTACATCGCGATCAGCAATCGAATGTAGTACCCGGCCGATACGACGCTATTCAGTACCCCGACGACCGCGAGGACGATGAAGTCCTCCTGGACGGCGATGCTGAACACGTAGAACTTGCCAGCAAACCCTGCGAGGGGGGGCATGCCCATGAGCGACAGCATGAAGATCGCCATGGTCGCGCCGAGAAGTGGCGCCCGGCTCCCGAGCCCGGCGTAGTCTTCGATGTTCTCCAGCGGCTCACCTGCGCGCCCGAGCGCCGCCACGACACCAAAGGCGCCCACCGTCATGAAGGCGTACACGAGCAGATAGAAGAGCGCCGCCGCCCCGCCATCGGAGCTGCCGGTGGTGACGGCAACCAGGACGTAGCCGGCGTGCGCCACGCTGGAGTACGCGAGCATGCGCTTCACGCTCCGTTGAGAGAGCGCGAGAATGTTGCCGATGGTCATGGTCGCGGCCGCAAGCACCCAGAGCACGACCCACCAGTCCGCATGCACGGGGGCAAGCCCCCACATGAAGATGCGGATGAACGCCGCAAATGCGGCACTCTTCACCGCCACCGCCATCAGCGCCGTCACGGTCGTCGGCGCGCCCTCGTACACGTCGGGCGTCCACATGTGGAACGGCACCGCCGCGACCTTGAAGCCGAACGCGATGATCAACATCGCAATGCCGGCCAGCAGCAACGTGCGCCCCCCCGTCAGCGAGGCCGCTGCCCCGAGGTGCTCGGCGATCTCGTCGAGTCGGAAGGAGCCGGTCGCGCCCCAGAGCAATGCGATGCCGTAGAGCAGAAATCCGGTCGCGAACGCGCCGAGCAGGAAATACTTGAGCGCGGCCTCGTTCGCACGCGGTTGCGTCCGCCAGGCACCGACCAGGATGTAGACGCTGATCGACATGATCTCGAGCCCAAGAAAGATGACGATGAGGTCGGTCGCCGCCGCCATTACCATCATCCCGACGATCGCAAACATCAGAAGTGCGTAGTACTCGCCCGCCTCGATATCGGTATCCCCGAGGTAGCTCATCGACATGAGCACGATCAGGATACCAGCGGCGAGGAACAGCCAGTCGAAGAAGAGCGCGTAGCCGTCGAGCGCGAAGGTCCCGTTGAACGTGCGCACCGAGTCTGCGCCCACGAGCACCAGAGTGACGATGCCCGTCACAACGAGGCCTGCGAGCGCGCCCCACCCGAGGGTCTCCTCGTCGTCGGTGTACAAACCCGCGCCGAGCAGCAGCAGGCCGAGACCCGACACCAACATGATCGGCAGAAGCGCCGACCACGCGATGGCTGGGAAGACCGCGCTCACGAACGTACCTCGGGCGCGCAGTCACCACCGGATCGACCCGACGGCGGCAGATCGTCGCGCACTCCTGCCACCGAACCCGCGCTGTCTGGAGCCGCGGCAGGCTCCGCAGGCCTGCAGCCGCCCTCCACGAACGAGCGTCCGTGCCGGGCGAGCGGCTGCCGTGCCGCGACGTCGTCCGCCGGAAGCACACGCGCCTGCGCCGCGCCGGACGCCTTGTTCTGCGCCGCCTCGGACGCCGCGTTCTGCGCCGCCTCGGACGCCGCGTTCTGCGCCGCTTCGATGCGGGCAACCAATGCCACGACCGACGGCTCCATCGCGCGCAGAAAGGGCGTCGGGAACACGCCCATCACGACGATCATCGTGACGACCGGCGCGAGCACCATGATCTCGCGACGTGTGAGATCGGTAAGGGCGGCATTCTCATCGTGCGTCACGGGACCGAAGACGACGCGCTGATACATCCACAGCATGTACACGGCGCCGAGCACGATGCCGCCGCAGGCGAAAACAGCCGCCCATGGACTGCGGCCGAACGTCCCCAGCAGAATCAGAAACTCGCCGACGAAACCATTCAATCCGGGCAACCCGATCGACGAGAACGTCACGACCAGGAACACCGCCGAGAAACGCGGGATCGTCTTCCAGAGCCCGCCGAAGTCGGCGATCAGGCGCGTGTGTCGCCGCCCGTAGATCATCCCCACCAACAGGAACAGCGCGCCCGTCGAGAGGCCGTGGTTCACCATCTGGTAGATGGCGCCCTCGATGCCCGTGACGTTGAGAGCGAACAACCCGAGTACGACGAACCCGAGATGCGACACCGACGAGTACGCGACCAGTTTCTTCAGATCGGGCTGCACCATGGCGACCGCCGCGCCGTAGAGAATGCCCACGACCGCGAGCCCCATGAACAATGGCGTTGCCGCCGCAACCGCAACAGGAAAGAGCGGCATCGCAAAGCGGAGGAAACCGTAGGTTCCGAGTTTGAGCAGGACGCCAGCAAGGATCACCGAGCCGCCCGTCGGCGCCTCGACATGGGCGTCTGGCAGCCAGGTATGGAGGGGGAACATCGGCACCTTGACGGCAAACGCAAGCGCAAACGCGGCAAACAGCCACATCTGCTCGGTCGGCGACAGCCCGACGTCGTAGAGTTGCCGAACGTCGAAGGTCATCGCCGCGCTCTCGGCGTGGATCCCCACGAGGTAGAGGATCGCGACCAGCATCAGGAGACTGGCCGTCAGGGTGTAGAGGACGAACTTGAGCGACGCGTAGATGCGCCGGGCGCCGCCCCAGACGCCGATGATGAAGTACATCGGCACCAGCATGAGCTCCCAGAAGACGTAGAACAGGAACAGGTCGAGCGCCATGAAAGCGCCGAGCATGCCGGTCTCGAGCATCAAGACGAAGAAGAAGTACTCCTTCACCCGCTCGGTAATGTCCCCGAACGAGAAGAGCACGACGAGCGGCGTGAGGAACGTCGTCAGCAGCACCAGGAAGAGGCTCACCCCGTCGAGGCCGAGGAGGTACTGGATACCGAAGTCGGGAATCCAGGCATACGCCTCGACGTACTGAAACTCGGCCGTGTCGAGGCGAAAACCGAGCCAGAGCGTCAACGAGAGCAGGAACGTGAGACACGAGAACGCAAGGGCGGCGCGCCGCGCACCGTCGGGATTGTCCCGGGGGATGAGCAGGATGAGAAGGGCGCCGAGCATCGGCGTCCACACGACCATGCTGAGGAGTACGTTCACCGAAGCCTCACCGCACCAGGTAGTAGAGCAGCACACTCGCCGCGCCGCCAAGGAAGATGAGCGCGTAGTGCTGCACGTTGCCGGTCTGGACGAAACGCCAGAGCTGGCCGTTCACGACGACGAACGCGGCCGTGCCCTGCACGGCGCCGTCGATGATCCCTTGATCGATGACGCGCCAGAGCATCCCGGAGAACCGGACGTACGGACGCACGATCAACGCGTCGTAGAGTTCATCGATCCAATACTTGCCCACGAGCAACGTGTGCACGGCCCGAAAGCGCTCGCTGACCTGCGCGGGCAACTCGGGACGCTGCACATAGAAGATCCAGGCAAGCCCCGCACCGGCCGCGGCCATGCCGGTCGCGAGCAGCATCAGCGTCCCCTCACCGAGCATGCCATGGTGGTCGAGATGCGGATGACCCACGACGGGCTCGAGAAAGCGGCCGAACGCGGGGCCCCACAACCAGCCCTCGGGCAACCCGACCCAGCCGCCTCCGATCGAGAGAACAGCGAGGACGACGAGCGGAATCGTCATCAACCGCGGCGATTCGTGGACGTGCTCGGCGATCTCCGGCGACGCGCGCAGCTCCCCGAAGAAGGTGAGAAACAAGAGCCGGAACATGTAGAACGCCGTCAGCGTCGCAGCGAGCACCGCGAAGAGCCACAACACCGGATGGCCACCTGCCCAGGTGTGCCAGAGAATTTCGTCTTTGCTGAAGAAGCCCGCGAGACCGGGCGCACCCGCAATCGCGAGCGTACCGATCAGGAATGTCACGTAGGTCACGGGCATGCGCGTCCGGAGACCGCCCATCTGCCGGACGTCCTGCTCGTCGCTCATGCCGTGGATGACGCTCCCGGCGGCCATGAACAGGAGGGCCTTGAAGAAGGCGTGGGTCATGACGTGGAAGATGGCGGTCGCGAACGCGCCGACACCGAGTGCCAGGACCATGAACCCGAGCTGGCTCACCGTCGAGTACGCCAACACCTTCTTGATGTCGGTCTGGACGAGCGCGATCGTCGCAGCAAAGAGGGCCGTGGCGACACCGAGCACCGCCACGACGTCGAGTGCGAACGGACTTGCCTCGAACACGAGATGCAGACGCGCAATCATGTAGATGCCCGCGGTCACCATGGTAGCGGCGTGGATCAGCGCCGAGACCGGCGTGGGACCCGCCATCGCATCGGGAAGCCAGACGAACAGGGGCAGCTGCGCCGACTTGCCCGCGGCGCCGACGAGCAACAGGAGCGCGATCGTGGTTGCCGTCGCGGCACCGAGTGTCGCCGCGTGCGCATCGATGTGCGCGAAATCGAGGCTCATCACGCCACCAGCAGACTCCGCCCCACTCCATGCGAGCAGGAAGAGGCCGAGCAGCATGCCCAGATCGCCGACCCGATTGACGATGAAGGCCTTCTTACCCGCGGCCGCGTTGGCGTCGCTCTGGTACCAGAAGCCAATCAGGAGGTACGAGCAGAGACCGACGCCTTCCCACCCGACGAACAGGAGCAGCAGATTGTCGGCAAGAACCAGGATGAGCATCGCGCACATGAACAGGTTCAGATAGGCGAAGAAGCGCGGCAGGTCCTCGTCGTGCGCCATGTAGCCGACCGAGTAGACGTGAATGAGAAAGCCGACGCCGGTGACGATCAGCACCATCACCGCCGACAGCGCGTCGAGCCGGAAGGTAACGTCGGCCTGAAACGGGCCCGCTGCGATCCACGTGTACACGTGATTCACGAGCCGGCTGCCGCTCTCGGCCCCCATGAGCCGCAGCACCGCCATGAGCGCCACGCCGAACGCCACCCCGACGACCGCCGGCGCCACAACGCGCACGGCGGCGCGTGCCTGCCCGAACGCAATCGCGAACACGAACCCGAGCAACGGCAGCGCCGGAATCAGCCAGAGCGTCGATGAAGACATCAGGTGGGCCTCGTGCATGTCCTCACCACCGCAGCGACGCGAGATCGTCGACGTTCACGGACTCTCGATTGCGAAAGAACGCAACAATGATGGCCAAGCCAACGGCCGCTTCGGCCGCAGCCACGGCCATGACGAAGAAGACGACGACCTGGCCATCGACACTCCCGAGCTGCCGTGCCAGCGCGATGAACGTCAGGTTGACCGCGTTCAACATGAGCTCGATCGCCATGAGAATGACGATGACGTTCCGACGGATGACAACCCCGACGGCGCCAATCGCGAACAGGGTGGCGGAAAGCGTGAGATACCAGCTGATCGGCACCATGGCTCTCAGCGCCCCCCTCGTTGCGCGAGCACCACCGGCCCGATCACCGCCACGAGCAGCAACAGCCCCGTGAGTTCGAACGGCAGCACGTAATCCGTGAAGAGGCTGCGGGCGACCAGCACTGCGCCCCCGTAGCCTTCGGGGGCGTCGACCATCCGCCCGAGCGGCGCTCCCGCGATCAGGCGCACGAGTTGCAACGCGACGATTCCACCGACCGTCCCGGCGAGGCCTCGCAGGACGACACGCCGTCGCCATTCAGTCGCGGCCTCCTCGTCTCCCAGATTCAGGAGCATGATGACGAACAAGAACAACACCATGATCGCGCCCGTGTAGACGATGATCTGGAGCACCGCGATCATGTGGGCGCCGAGGAGGACGAAGACGATCGCCAGCAGAAAGAGGGTCGCGACGAGCGCCATCGCGCTCTTCACCGGGTTGGGATGCAGGATGACCGTCAGAGCCGATCCGATCAGCAACGCCGCCAGGAGAAGAAATGCAAACGTACCCATGACCTGTGCCCGCGCTCAGCTCGCCCAGAGCACGATCACGACCGCAGTCACGACCACGTTCGCCAATGCGAGCGGCAGGAGGAATTTCCAGCCGAGATCCATCAATTGATCGTACCGATAGCGCGGCAGGCTCCACCGCACGAGGATCTGGAAGCAACAGAGCAAGAACACCTTGAGCGTGAACGCCGCGACCTGCAGTCCAACAACCGCCAGATGGGGCATCGCCAGGAACAGGCCGCCCGGAAGATGCCAGCCGTCACGCGCGAGGAACGGCACCTGCCAGGCCCCGAAGAACAACGTAGCGGCAAGACCCGCGACCACGACCGTTTCGGCAAAGTCGCTCAGCATGAACGTCGCTTGCTTCATGCCGGAGTACTCCGTGAAATAGCCGGCGATGAGCTCTGATTCTCCCTCCGGAAGGTCGAACGGCACGCGCTTGCTCTCCGCAATGCCGGCGATCAGCAGAATGAGAAACGCAACGGGCTGATAGATGACCCCCCAGAGAGGCAGGACGCCACCCAGATGCTCGCCCTGCGCCCGGGCGATGGCCTGCATGTCGAGCGTGCCGTACGTCATCACGGCGGCGACCAACGCGAGCCCGAGAGCGAGCTCGTACGAGATCATCTGCGCCGAGCCCCGCACCGCACCGAGCAGCGACCAGCGGCTGTTGGTGGCCCAGCCGCCGAGCACCACACCGTAGACGGCCAGCGACGACATCGCGAGTACGTAGAGGATCCCGACGTCGAGCGCCGCGACCTGCAGGTTGATCTCGCGGCCACCGACGATCAGCACGTCGCCAAATGGCATCGCGGCAAAGGTCACGAACACCGGAAACACCGCCAGAAAAGGGGCGAGAAAATGCAGCGTCCGATCCGCGCCCTCCGGGATCGCATCCTCCTTCATCAGGAGTTTGATCGGATCGGCGAGCAGCGTGTTTATGAAACCGAGGTTGAAGGGCAGCAAACCACCGAAAATGTTGGCCCTGTTGGCCCCGATGCGGTCCTGGATCAACGCACTGCCCTTGCGCTCGACCCAGAGGAGGACCGCGCTCATGTTGAGGATCAGCATGAACGCCGCGAAGGCCTTGGCGAACGCAATCCCGACGTCAGTCCACACGTCGTGGTCCCCCCGGGCGGCTCATGGGGGTGTGGGCACTCATTCCCATACGAGCGTTCCCCGCTTCCACTCGTAGAGGAGTCCGATCGTCAAAATGGCGAGGAACACCCCCATCGCCACGAGACCCGGCACGCCAAGCTCACGAAAGACGATCGCCCACGGATACAGAAACACGACCTCGACATCGAAGACGATGAAGAGGATCGCCACCAGATAGAATTGCACGGAGAAACGACCCCGGGCGGGTCCGCTCGACGGATTGCCGCATTCGAAAACCTCGTCTTTCACCGGCGTGCGGCGGCGACCACCCAGCAGGGCCGAGGCCGAGACCATCACTCCGACGACGACGGCGCCGATCACGAACGTGAACAGAACTCCGATGTACTGATCAAGCACTGCGCCGACCCCCGTTGGGACCCCAACTCGTTTGTCGCTCGTTCGCAGCCCATGTGCAGCCCGAACCCTGGACCGTGTGTCCAGCGATGGGTGCCGGGGCTCACACACTCCCCTCCTATGCCGGAACGCAACGGAGACGTGAGGGACGCAGTGAACGTCGAGGAAAAACTGGCGGGATTATGCCCCGGGACACCTCCAAGTCAAGGCGAATCCAGGCCACCCACGGCTTGCGGCAAGCCGACGGAGGGGTCAGAAATCGAGGGATGGGCTCCGTGACACTCCGGCGCATCGCCGTCGTAGGTGCTGGCGCCATGGGCGCCTCGCTCGCGGCCATCGTCAGTCCGCACGTTCCAACGGTCATCGTCGTGCGACGACCGGAACGAGCCCAGCGGATTCGTGACCACGGCATCCAGCTACTGGGCAAGCTCGAGGCCAGCGGCCGGCCCGAGGTCGCCAGCTCGATCGCCGATCTGGCTCACATCAGCCCGATCGATTTGGTCTTCATTGCCACCAAGACGACGGCGATCCCAGCGGTCTGCGCCGCGATGCGCCCGCATCTGGCCGACCTCCCATACGTCGTCTCGTATCAGAACGGCATCGAACCCGGGCGCGCCATCATCGCGGCGCTTGGCACGCCACGTGTCCTGCGTATGGTGCTCCACTACGGCGCCACCATCGACACCCCGGCGTCCGCCGACAGTCCGCTGACGGTGCGGGTGACGCTCCACGAGCCCCCACACATGGTCGGCGGCGAAGGCGACGCGCTGGATGTCGCAACGGCGCTGGCACCCGTCATCGATCAGATGGGTCTGCCCATGCGCTTCACGCCCGACATCGAGACCGCCACGTGGCAGAAAAGCATCGCCAACGCAGCAGGAAACTCCGTGGCGGCGCTTGCTCGATTGCCCCTCGGAAAGCTTCTCGACTCACCCGCACGAGCCCTGATCGAACGCCTGCTCGATGAAGGCATCGCCGTCGCTCGCGCCGCGGACATTCGACTTCCCCCAGACTACCGCGACCGCGTCCTGAGCCACATGGCACGCGGGGGTGGCCATCTCCCGAGCATGGCCGAAGACGTCCTGGCGGGACGCGTCACCGAAGTCACGCAACTGAACGAGCAGATCGCCCGCCGCGGAGGCGAACTCGGTATCGCGACGCCGACACACGACACCGTCATCGACCTCATTCGCACCTTCGATTGGCAGGCGGCGCAGTCGGGGAAATTTTGACAAGGGGACGACGGGTCTGGTAGCCGCCGAACAGAGTATGGCCGACGCAGACGCGCACATCATCGAAGACCTCGTCGGCCGCCGCTGGCCGGGCAGCAAAGTCCTGGAGCTCACCCACCTCGCCGGAGACTTCTCCGCACGCCGCTACCTCCGCGCGCGCCTGGAAGGGAGGGACGTTCCCGCAACCATCGTCGTCATGGTGCTTGCGGGGAGCGGGCTACCGCTCAGCTCGGAGGAGCTCTGCATCTTCCCGGAGCCACTGCGGGAGCTGCCGTTTCTGGATGTCCAACGCGTGCTCCAGGGTATCGGCGTTCCGGTCCCGGAGATCTACGTCGCAGCCGTCGATGCTGGCATCCTCCTGCTCGAGGATGCCGGCGATCTCCTGCTGTGGGACTACGCCCAGGGCGACCCGGCGCACACCGAGGCTGCCTACCGCAAAGCGATGGACGTACTGGTCGTGCTCCACTCCCGCGGCACCGCGACCCCGACCCCGAACAGCGTCGCGTTCAAGCAACGGTTCGACGCCCGCCTGTACCGCTGGGAGCTCGACCACTTCCGCGAGTACGGCATCGAGCGCGGACTCGGCATCACGCTGAGCCCCGGCGCCCGCACGCGCCTCGACGCGAGCTTCGATGCTCTGAGTACGGAGCTCGCGAGCGGCGAGGTTGCCTTGTGTCATCGCGACTTTCACAGCTGGAACCTTCTCATGCGTCGCGATGCACCGGTCGTCATCGATTTTCAGGATGCGCTCCTCGCACCCCCAGAGTACGACCTCGCCTCGCTCCTCACGGATCGCATCACCCCCGACCTCATCGACGCGACGCTCGAAGGACGGCTGCTGGCCTACTATGCAGAGCAACGCGGCCAGAAGAACGTCGATCGGCGACGCTACAGCCTCAATGCCCTCCATCGCGCGCTGAAGGTGATCGGGCGGTTGCACTACATCGCGATCGAGAAGGGCAAGTCGGCCCCCCTCGCATTCCTGCCGCACGTCCTGGCCACCGCCCGCCGCTTCCTCGCCGAAGTGGAGGTTCCGGGCGCCCTGGCCTCGGAGTTCGCCGTGCTCCCCTGGCCCGATCAATGAAAGCGATGATATTGGCCGCGGGGCTCGGAACGCGATTGCGGCCGCGAACGCTCGATCGCCCGAAAGCCCTGGTCGAAGTCGATGGACGGCCGCTGATCACCTACGGGCTGGCCTTGCTGCGGCGGCACGGGATTCGCGACGTCATCATCAATCTCCACCATCACGGGCACGCGCTTGCGAGCGCGCTCGGCGACGGAGCGCAATTCGGGGTACGCATCGAGTACTCGCACGAGGACCCGTTGCTCGACACCGGTGGTGCGATCAAGAACGTTGCAGCTCTCCTCACAGGCGAGCCCGACTTCCTGGTATTGAACGCCGACACCATCAGCGATGTTCCTCTCGATGCCCTGATTCGAACGCATCGCGAGCATGAGGCGGCCGCGACCCTGGTCCTACGTTCAGATCCCGAGCAGGCACGCTACGGACTGATCGAGGTCGATACCGCGAGAACCGTGCGGCGGTTTCTCGGATCCCCGACGGACGTCACAGCCCCACTCACTCCATACATGTTCGCCGGAGTGCACGTCCTTTCCTCGCGCGTGTTCGACTACATGCCGGGCGAGGCGGCGTTCAGCATCACACGTGAGACGTACCCGGCAATGCTCGGAGCCGGCGAGCGACTGCAGGGCTTCCCGTTCGAAGGGTTCTGGCACGTCATCGATAGAGAAGCGGACCTGGAACGTGCCGAAACTGCCTTGCGCGGCACGAAACCGCTGCACTTTCTCGACCCCGCCGAGGGCTGAGACGCCGGCGCTACCTGCGAAATCCGCGAAAATCGGACTTTCTTGACGTGTCGGAGGGTTCTGCTTTAAGCTTTGACGCAGCTCGCCATAACGGCGACTGCGGTGCAAGGTGGAGCGGATCGGCGGCGCTATGGGCGCGCCAATCTGGGCGGATGTGGAGTGGCGGACGAGGGCACGAGGCTAGATCGTCTGGGCGGCAGCAAGGCACGATCGCCCGAAAGAGAGGGAAAACCGCGAGACTTCGGGACCGATCTCGGCCATCTCCAGCGCGTCACGCAGCGCTATCCAGAGCTCGCGCCCGATATTTCGCGGCTGGTCGGCCTGGCGCAGCGCACGCGGCAACTGCGTACCCAACGCAGCAGTGAGGCCTGCCTGTCCCCGAGGACGTGGAAAGCGAATATGGGCATAACGATCGTCCAGAAGAGCGACCTCAGCAAGCGGAAGCAGAACCCGCGGATCGCGCTGGTACTCGCTGGCGGCGCCATCAGTGGTGGGGGGTTCAAACTCGGAGGCCTGAAGGCCCTCGACGACTTCCTGGTCAACCGCAAGACGACCGAGTTCGACATGTACGTCGGCCTGTCGGCAGGCGCGTTTCTCGCCGCACCGCTCGCCAGTGGCGTCACCCCGCCCGAAATGCTCCGCAGCATCGAGGGAAGCTCGGACGAGTTCACGGCCTTCGGAGCGTCGGACTTCTACCAACCCAATCTTCGGGAGTTCGCCGAGCAACCGATCAAATACCTGTTGGACCTGGCGACGTTCCTGCCGGGATCGATTCTCGACCTCATCGCGAAGAGCCCGACGATCGCGGAACAGACCTCGGAGCCACTGCGCGCCTACATGCGGGACGCGTCATTCGCAAACCTGAAAGAGGTCCTCCTTCCCGTCGGTGAGGCCCTGCTCTCGACGCGACCGTTTCCGTTCCCGCTCGACTATCTACCGTCGGGCATGTTCGACAACGCGCCGATCGAGCGCTACCTCCGACACAACCTCGAACGCCGCCGGATGCCCAACGGCTTCAAGGCGATGTTCCAGGCCTGCAAACGCGAACTCTACATCGCCGCCATGAATCTCGACACCGCCGAGCGCGTGGTGTTCGGCCACGACGAGGACAGCTCGCTCTCGATCTCCGAGGCCGTGCAGGCGTCGACGGCGCTTCCCGGCTTCTACCGCCCGGCCCGTATTCGCGGCATCGACTATGTGGACGGTGGCGTGCGCCGCACCGCGAACATCGACGTTGCGATCGACCACGGGGCGGACCTGGTCATCTGCTACAACCCGTTCCGGCCGTTCTCGAACCGCGTCCTTCGAAAATACGATCCAGTGCAGGATTCGTACATTTCGGAAGGAACGCACCTCGGCGATCGCGGTATGCTGACGATCCTGAATCAGGTGCTCCGCACACTGCTGCACTCCCGCCTCCTGCTGGGACTTCGCCAGTACCGCGACGACCCCAATTTCAAGGGCGACATCATCCTCATCGAGCCCACCGAGAAGGACATCGACTTCTTCCAGATGGGACCACTGGCATTCTGGGATCGACGCGCAGCGGCACAACACGGGTACCTCTCGGTCACGCAGTCGATCGATACCCACTACGACGTGGTGCGGCGGATTCTCGAAAGCTATGGCATCCTCATGACCCGAAAAACCATCAGCGAAGGCATGGAACGGATGCAGACCGCCGACACGCCCGAGGAAGCTTCGGACTTTCTCACCCGCGACGTGCCGAGCCGGGAGATCTCGGTCGCCAAGGCCTAGATCCCCGAGGGCACTTCGTAGGCCCTCGGGAACACCAACCAGCCGCAAGCCGCCCAGAACGGGCGACTTGCGAGAGTCGGGGCGAGCCGATAGAACGGGGCGGTTTTAACCCACTCCCTTCTTCTCGAGGTACGCAAACACCATGGCAATCGAAGACAGTAAGATTCCGGCTATCGCCGAAGAATACGCGCAACGTGACCCGAAGGAGATCGTCGATCTCGCCATACGCGAGTATGGCCTCGATATGGCCATCTCGTTCAGCGGCGCCGAAGACGTGGTGGTCGTGGACATGGCCGCCAAGACCGGCGGCAAGTTTCGCGTCTTCTCGCTCGATACCGGGCGACTTCATCCGGAAACTTATGCGTTCCTGGACAAGGTCCGCTCGCACTATGGCGTCGCCGTCGAGACGTTCTTTCCCCAGCCCGAGGCGGTCCAGAAACTGGTGCGAGAGAAGGGACTCTTTTCGTTCTACAAGGATGGCCACAAAGAGTGTTGTGGCGTGCGGAAGGTCGAGCCCCTCGTCCGCGCCTTGACCCCGCTGCAGGCCTGGATTACCGGGCAGCGCCGGGATCAGAGCCCGGGGACGCGTGCAGCGGTTCCGGTCGTTCAGGTCGACCCGACATTCCGGAACGCCGAGCGCGCCCTGGTGAAGTTCAACCCGCTGGCCAACTGGTCATCCCAGCAGGTCTGGGAGTACATCAAAGCGAACGACGTCCCCTACAACGCCATTCACGATCGGGGATTCATCTCGATCGGCTGCGAGCCCTGCACACGACCGGTGAGCCCAAACGAGCACGAGCGCGCGGGCCGTTGGTGGTGGGAAGAAGAGACCATCAAAGAGTGCGGGCTCCACGCGGGGAACGTCGCGAGCTAGCACGAGCGGGAGGCGCGATCACTCCCGATCGCCCAGCCGGAAACGGGCGTCGCCGCGGCCAGCGAATCAGGCGAGCGCGGCGCCCATCAGGTCCTGGAAGTTGTCAGCGTAGAAGCGGGTGCGGGCGCGCTCGCTGACCCCCTCCATCGAAGCGTCGAAACGCTTGATGGGATTCCGACCACCCTCCACGTGCGGGTAGTCGGACGAGAAGAGACACACCTCTTCTCCTGCATTCTCGATGATCCAGCCAACGGGCTCCGCCGGATACGGCGTGGCACGCACCTGGCGGCGCACGTACTCGCTCGGCGTGAGTTCCAGCTTCCGTAAGCGCTCTTCGTTCCGTGCGAACGCATTCTGGGCCGAGTCGAGACGACGCATCCAGCCTGGGAGCCAGGCGGCGCCCTGCTCGATCACTCCGATCTTGAGACGCGGAAAGCGATCGAGCACACCGTCGAGGATCAAGGTGCCGACAGTCTGCATCGGCGGAACCGGGATCGCCATGTAATCGACGGAGCGGAAATTCTCGGCACCGCCGTGAAAGTCCGGAACGGGCGGCATGCCGTTCTCGAAGTAGTGCGGATCGAGCAGCTGGCCCCCGCCGCCAACGTGCAGCACGATGGGCAGACCCGCCTCTTCGGCCTGTGCCCACACCGGGAAGAGTTCGACGTGGCTTGGGGAGTGCCGCCGGGGACAGGCCGAGGCGACCATGAGGGCCTTGCAGCCCATGGCAATCGCCTCCGCCGTCATCGCACGCGCACGCCCGAAATCGGCAAGCGGGACGTAACCCACCGGGAGAAGCCGGCGATCGACCGCGCAGAAATCGACCATCGCCCGGTTGTGGGCGCGGGCGAGCCCGTAGGCGAGATCGAGATCATCACCATGCTCGGTTGCGAGGAGCGGAAAGTTCGCGAAGGTATTGAAGACGAGTTGGCTCCGAAAGCCCAGCAAATCCAGGGCGCGCGGCCGATCTTCACTCACGAACGACCCCATGGCATCCCAATTCTTGCGGAGCAGGATATCGCGCTCGGCGGCTGCGGCATCGGCAGGGTCGGCGCGTCGTCGGCGCGCGACTTCGATCGTGTCCTCCTCGCCGGGACGGACCGTCTTGACGTAGATGGGCTGCATGCGCTCGCGGATGTCGGGATCCGCGTAGGGCTCGAGCCAATCGGGGGTCTCGACGATGTGTGAGTCCGCGTCGTGGGTCAGTCTGGCGCCAGCGTAGGCCATGGGCGCAGACTAGATCCCGCCGACATCGTCGGGATCGACGTCGCGGGCCTCGTCCATCGTCGAAACCTCAGCCGCGAAACGCTCCTGCACGAGTCGGAGTGCGCTGGTGTACACCTTTTCGCCAGCGTCGTCCTGAACCACGAAGAAGGGAGCACGCGCCACCCCGAGACGCTCTCCGAGGACCGCTCCCGGGCTCTTGGGATCGTCTTCGGTTGCCCACACAATCTCGTCGATGCGATCCCAGTGGCCACGTGACTGCAGAAACTCAGTTATTTCCGCGCACTTACGGCAGTCCGATCCGTCCTTCATCTTCTTCTTCACCATGGTAATGCGCATGGATCGCTTCTAGCGCCGCCCCTCGAATGGGGCAACACAGGGCCCCGACTCCGGGCGAGCACAAAAAACGGGGAGCACGGCCCGCCGGACCGGCACTCCCCGAGAATGACCTGGTCGATCGCCGCGAGCGATCGCGCCTTTCATAGGCCGGATCGCCGCTAGGCGATCGGGAACAGCTGCTGCATCTTCATGGCGAGACCCATATCCCCCGCGATCTTCAGCTTGCCGCTCATGAATGCCATCTGCGGGTTGAGCTTGCCGTTCACCATGTCGAGATAATCGCTGGCCGCCATTGTAATCGTGATGTTCGGTGAGGCGTGCGTCCCTTCGCCCACGTCCAGACTGCCGTCGTCGATCGCGAGGTTGAACTTCGTACCCTCGTCACCGGTCAGGTCGAACTGATAGACGGCTTTCAGCCCCTTGGCCGCGCCCGTATTGAAGCGGTTGGGCATCTCTGTGAGCACATCTTTGATGCTACCGACTTGCTCTGCCATGGAGATCCTCCCTTTCGCAGGCCGACGCGTGTGTCATCGACTGCGCGGCTCTTATCCAATCGGGTTCTGTGTGTCAAAAGATTCCAGAGGATACTCGTAGGCATTTCAGCAATCAGTCCAGTGAGTTACGGCTCTTCCTCGTCGTCGAGCCAGGCGAGGATCTCTTCGCCCATCGCGCGGACGATCCAGCGATGAACGCCGTCGGCCACCTGCTCCCATCCTGGTTCGATCATCGGGAAATGCCCCCTGTCGGCGTGAATCTCGTGCGGCCAGTCCTGCCGCTCCGCAAGTGAGTGCACCGCTGCGGGTGGTGTGAGGACATCCTCCGCGCCACCCACCACCAACCCGGGGACGGGGACTGGAGGCGCAAGACGCAGCCGATCGCCGACGAGCGCACGAAAGATCGCCCCCGAATCCGAGCGCATCGAAACCCCGGAGGACCGTCCGATCAGCGTCCGGCCGAGGGCGCCCGTCGGCGCTGCGACGTCAGTCGCGCCGAACCGCGCGCGCCAGAAACGTGGGAACCTCAGCACACCGAGCCGGCCTCCGTCGGCCGCAGCCACGACCGGGGCTACCGCGACGATCGCCGGGGCCGTAATCGCGTGCACCAGTTCCAGCGCCGCGACGATGCCAAGGTCGTGCGTCACGATGATGGGTGGCTCCGGCAAGGCGGCCAGGAGCGTGCGCGCAGCGTCGACGACGCGCTCATGCTCAGCGTACTCCGGATCACCGAACAGAGCAGGCGCCCAGCTCTCCCACCCACGATGTGAGAGGTACCCCGCCCACGCCTGCCAGATCGACGCATCCGTCCATAGCCCATGCAGAAAGAGCAATGGCCGCTGGAAGCGCGCCGCTTCGGCGCGTACCAACTCGACGGACAATGAGCCGATCTTCGTTCGCATACCAAGAAAAAAGCCCTTCAACTGAAAGTTGAAGGGCTTTTTTCGCTAGAGCCCGGGGGCTCTGATCTCGCCTGAGTCAACGTATTGCTACGAGAACTTCATGTCGCCCGACCGAAGGTCGGGCGACTCTTCGTAACTGGTACTACTTCTTCTTCTTTGCGGGCGCCTTTTTCTTAGCCTTGCTGGCGCGCTTCTTTGTGGCTTTCTTCTTCGTAGCCTTCTTCTTGGTTGCACGCTTCTTGGTTGCTTTCTTCTTAGCTGCCATCAGACACCTCCCTCAACTTAGCTTCGTTACGCTTCGTTGGACCCAGGTCGCTCAGGCGAGCGTTCCCCCCATCCACACCACTACCCCACAATGTCGAGCATAATAGGTAAACTCTCACGAGGCTGTCAAGAGAAAAATCGTATTATGGAACGACTTTGTTCTGCAGAATCAGGATGATGCCTCTGGCAATCCGCCACCCTAAAATGACGTTCCCCAAGGCACCCGGAGAAGAGTAACAGAGTGTTTTAAATCGGCAGGAGCCACTTTCCTGACACCCCGTCGCGCCGCGCTCGGGCGCGGGTGCACCGCCGACGCGTGCGGCGTCGAAAAGCCGCCGCACGCACGACTGGCGCGGTCTTTCAGGGTGCGATCCCGCTTGCGGCCCTCCCGTCGCTAGGCTAGAAGGCCGAGCGCTAGGGCGTTGATGCTGGAATTTTTCGCAAAGGGTGGCGTGGTCATGTACCCCATCCTCCTCTGTTCGATCCTGGCACTCGCCATCTTCCTCGAGCGACTGTGGAGCCTGGCGCCGCAACGTGTCGTGCCGACTTCGCTGTTCCCGGAGATCAAGCGATTGGTCACAGACGATCGCCGGGGGGAAGCCATCGGTCTGTGCCGCGCCAGCGACTCTGCGCTCGGTCGCATCCTGCTCGCCGGACTGTTCGATCTTTCGAGCGGCCGGGATCGAATGCGCGAGAGCATGCGCGACGCCGCCGATCAGGAATCCGGACAGCTCGAGCGGTTCGTCGAGGTCCTGGGCACGATTGCCAGTGTCAGCACGCTGCTCGGACTTCTCGGAACCATCTCGGGGATGATCGAGGTCTTCTCGGTGATCGCGACCGCCCAAGCCGTCAATCCTCCGGCTCTTGCGTCCGGCATCTCCGAAGCTCTGGTGACGACCTTCGCTGGACTGAGCGTCGCGATCCCGTCGCTCGTGGCCTACAAGTTCCTGTTGGCCCGCATCGACGGGGATCTCCGCGAGCTCGAGCACAATTCCGTCCAGCTCGTGTCCCTGGTCGACGGACCAACCGAGGCGCACGGGCTCGATGCGGTTCCGTAAGCCACGACGCACTCCACCTCAGGTCGACATCACACCCGTCGTGGACACCGTGTTCAACCTGATGATCTTCTTCGCGCTGTCGCTGAACTTCATCGCGGTGCCCGGCATCCCGGTGAACCTGCCCCGGGCGAGTTCGTACGCCGAAGCCGAGCGGCAGAAGGAGATCTCGGTGTCGGTCACGAGCGAGGGATCGCTGGCCGTCAACGGCCAGACCGTCTCGCTCACCGAGCTCGAAACCCAGCTGAAACGCCAGAAGGACGAGCACCCGGAGTCCCTGGTGGTGATCAACGCCGATACCGATGCGCGCCACGGAGGCGTGGTCGAGGTGATGGACGTCGCGCGCCGCGTCGGCCTCAGCCGGCTGGCGATCTCGACCGAACCGAAAGAGTAGTTCGGCTAGCGGCGGGCGTGAGTAAAAGCCTTGGCGCCTGGGTACTGCGCCCGACGGCCGAGATCCTCCTCGATGCGCAGGAGCTGGTTGTACTTGGCGGTCCGCTCGCCGCGGCATGGGCTGCCCGTCTTGATCTGCCCGGCGTTTACGGCAACCGCCAGGTCGGCGATGCTGGCGTCCTCCGTCTCCCCCGACCGGTGTGAGATCACGGCGGTGTAGCCGGCCTTGGCCGCGACGGCGATCGCCTCGAGCGTCTCGGTCAGGGTACCGATCTGATTGACCTTGACGAGGATGGAGTTGGCGGCCCCGCACTCGATCCCGCGCTGCAGACGCTCGGGATTGGTGACGAACAAATCGTCACCGACCAGCTGAACCTTCCGCCCGAGTCTCCTGGTCAACTCGACCCACCCATCCCAATCATTCTCATCGAGGCCATCTTCGATCGAGACGATGGGATAGCGCCCGATCCAGTCTTCGTAGAGATCGGTCATCTCGGCGCTGCTCCGGGATGGGGCACCGGATTTCCGGAAGACATAGCGCCCGCGCTCCCACAGCTCGCTCGTGGCGGCGTCGATGGCGATCCGCACCTGCGTCCGAGGGCGATATCCGGCGATGCCGATGGCCTCCATGATGACGTCGAGGGCCTCCTGATCACTGCCGAGATTCGGCGCGAACCCGCCCTCGTCGCCGACACTGGTCGACAGGCTGCGGTCGCTGAGGACTGCTTTCAGCGCATGGAAGATCTCGGTCCCCATCCGGAGCGCATCGCTGAAGCGGCGCGCGCCGACCGGCATGATCATGAATTCCTGCATATCGACGGTGTTGGACGCATGGGCTCCGCCGTTCAGGATGTTGAACATGGGCACGGGCATCACTTTGGCCTTCGTCCCGCCGAGATAACGGTACAAGGGTAGCCGGGCCTTCGTCGCCGCCGCGCGCGCCACCGCCAACGAGACGCCGAGGATGGCGTTGGCGCCGAGCCGCTGCTTGTTCGGTGTCCCGTCGAGCTCGAGCATGGCGGTGTCGATCTCTGCCTGCCGACGGGCGTCGCGACCGACGATACGACGCGCGATCTTTTTGTTCACATTCTCGACGGCGTGCTGCACGCCCTTGCCACCGTAGCGCTTCGCCTTCGTGTCACGCAGCTCGACCGCCTCGTGCTCTCCCGTCGAGGCCCCTGAGGGCACCGCGGCACGCCCCAGAGTACCGTCGGTGAGATGAACATCGACTTCCACGGTGGGATTCCCGCGCGAGTCCAGGATCTCGCGTGCACGGACTTTGGCAATCTTCATTGGGTCACTCCTCCTCGGCGCCTTGTGAGGTCAGGTATCGGTCGTATACACCTAGACAGATGGCGTCACGACGGACGATGCCTCGATTGCTCTCACGCCTCGCCGTTCTTCTGATTTTCGGTGCCCTCGTTGGAGGGCTCATCTTCGGAAGCCGTGGCGCGCTTCATCTGCAAGCGCAGAAACGAGAGCAGGCGCAGGTGCAGAATCGCATCACCCGGCTTCTCGCGCACAACGGCCGGTTGCGTGAGCGACTCCACCGGATTCGCACGGACGATCGCCATCTCGAACAGCTCGTCCGTGCGCAACTCGGCTTCGTTCGCCCAGGCGAGCTCGTCTATCGCTTCTCCTCGCGCTTCTCCTCGCGCGTCTCGTCGCCGCCGGCCGACCCGGGTCGCTGAGAGCAAGGGGCCGCGCAGCGGGCGCCCGTAAGGCCGCGCCCTCGGCCGCGCCGGTCAGCGGCACGAACCGCAACCGCCGGACGGGATGGGCGTACAGCTTTCCGCCCCGTTTCACCCCTCGCACGAGCATCTGCACCGCGTCCGGATCCCCGACCGGCATGATCAGCACGCCGCCCTCGACGAGCTGCTCCACCAGCTCTTCAGGAATTTTGGCGGCGGCGGCGGTTACGATGATCCGGTCGTAGGGCCCGTAGGCCTTCCAGCCGAAGTTGCCGTCGCCCTGCTTCACGTGAATGTTCCTGAGCCCCTGGCGCGTCAAGCGAAGCCGGGCGGCGGTCGCCAACTCGGGAACGATCTCGACCGTGTAGATCTGCTGGGCGAGGAGGCTCAGGACCGCGGCCTGGTAGCCCGAACCCGTCCCTATCTCGAGCACCTTCTGGCCGGCGCCGACGTCGAGCAGGCTCGTCATCAAGGCCACGACGTAGGGCTGGGAGATGGTCTGGCCGTGCCCGATGGGCAGCGACTCGTCATCATGCGCGCGCCAGCGCACCTCCGGTGGAACGAAAGCGGCGCGTGGCACGCGCCGGAGTGCCTCGAGCACGCGCTCGTCGTCGACGCCGCGCGCCTCGACCTGTTCGGCCACCATGCGAGCGTCGAGTGAGGAGCCAGACACCGGGCGGGCCTCGGCGACCGGACAGGGCAGGAGGCACGCGTGGATGACAGCGATGAAGGCGGCGGCAGCGACCACGGCGGGACCCTGCCCGCGGGTCACGCCTCTTCCTCGCCGGACATCAGCGCATCGTATTCGTCTGCCTCCAGGAGTGGATCGAGCTCGGTCTCGTCGGCCAGCTCGATCTCGATCAACCAGCCCTCGTGATACGGGTCTTCGTTGACGATGTTCGGGTGGTCGTCCAGATCGGTGTTCGTGGCGACGACCTGACCGGTAACCGGTGCGATCAGCTCACTGACCGTCTTGACGGACTCGAGCTCCCCGAACGACTGGCCCTTCTCCACCGCGTCGCCCACATCGGGCAACTCGGCCGCAATGATCTCGCCGAGGTCGGCCTGAGCCTGCTCGGAGATGCCAACGTGTGCGTGCAAACCTTCGACACGTAGCCAGAGATGATCGCGCGTGAACTTGAGAGAATCCGCCATGAACGGCACCTCGTGTGCTGGACAGACGCCTTATAGGGGGGCTGAATTCGCTGTCAAGCTGGACACTGCCGCTGGCGCATTCAGACCCGAGATGTTTCCAGAACGAGAAGAGCCGACTTGCACGCTGAGCGCAAGTCGGCTTCTTCTCCTTCCCCACGCCCCCCTACCGCGAGGCAGCAGAACGGAATCCGCCTATCCGGCCCCTCCCCGCACGCCCTGCCGCCTCTCCGGGTCCGGTACCAGGCACCGGACCGCTGGACCCTCTTCGAGCGCACGACCGGGCACAGCCGGGTCGTGCTCGCTCACGAGCATCCGCTCGTGGACCCACAATTGAGACACTTGTAGCAGCTGCCGTTGCGCACCATGATCGATCCGCAATCGGAGCAACTCGGTGCATCCGCCTGGGGACTGAAACTGACGGCCGCCGAGAACGACGCTTCCGCCGACGTGCTCGAGCCCGCCGATCCGCTCGCAACAGGGCTGGACTCGGCCCTGTGCTCGTCCACCTCACCCATGCCCACATCGCGCCGTTGCTCCGGGCTGAGGTAGCGGGCTCCGAGAAACCGGAAGATGTAGTCCGTCAGCGACTTTGCCATCGGAATATCCGGATTCTTCGTGAATCCTGACGGCTCGAAACGGACGTGCGCGAACTTGTGGACCAGCACCTCGAGGGGCACTCCGTACTGGAGCGACATCGAGGTCAGCGTGGCAATCGTATCCATCAGGCCAGAGATCGTGCTGCCCTCTTTGGCCATCTTGATGAAGATTTCTCCAGGCGCTCCATCTTCGTGAAAACCGACGTGGATGTAGCCCTCGTGCCCGGCGATCTCGAATTTGTGCCGCTCCGACCTGCAGTCGTTCTGCAGGCGGCGCCGTACAGGTTGCAGCTCCGGCGTCGCGTCCTCTACCGCCTTGCCAGTATTGAGAGGCTGAATCTGCTTGCAGCCGTCACGATAGATCGCGATGGCTTTCAGCCCCTGGCGCCACGCCTCCATGAAGGCCTCGGAAATATCCTCGACCGTCGCCTCGGTCGGCATATTCACGGTCTTGGAGATGGCACCCGAGATGAACGGCTGCGCCGCCCCCATCATCCGAATGTGCCCGAGGGGAGGGATGGTGCGCACACCACGGGCCGGCTTGAACGCGCAATCGAACACCGCAAGATGCTCGTCCTTCAGGTGGGGCGCACCTTCGATCGTCTCCTGCTCGTCGATGTATTCGACGATGTCCTGCACTTGCCGGCTCTCGTAACCGAGGCGGGTCAAGGCATGCGGAACGGTCCCGTTCACGATCTTGAGCAGGCCACCACCAACGAGCTTCTTGTACTTCACGAGCGCGATGTCCGGCTCGATCCCGGTCGTATCGCAGTCCATCATGAAGGCGATGGTGCCGGTCGGCGCCAGCACGGTCGCCTGCGAGTTCCGGACACCGGTGCGATCCGCCAGCTCGACCGCCTCGTCCCAGGAACGTCTGGCCGCGCTCAGGAGATCGAGTGGCACCAACGCCGGATCGAGGTCATGCGCTGCCGCGGTGTGCTTACGGAGCACCCGCATCGTCGCCTCGGCGTTCGGGGCGTAGCCTGCAAACGGACCCTTCTCCGCCGCGATCCGCGCCGACTGATTGTACGCCTCACCACACATGAGCGCGGTAACCGCCCCCGCGTATTCCCGCCCCGCGTCCGAGTCATACGGAAGACCGAGCGACATGAGCAGGGCACCGAGATTGGCGTACCCGAGTCCGAGCTCGCGAAATGCGTGGGCGTTCTGTTCGATCTCAGGCGTCGGATAGCTCGAGTTGTCGACGATGATGTCCTGCGCCGTGATCATCACATCGACGGCGCGCCGGAAGGCCTCGACCTCGAAGTCGCCGTTCGTGTCCACGAACTTCATCAGGTTCAGCGACGAAAGATTGCATGCCGAATCGTCGAGATGCATGTATTCGCTGCACGGATTCGAGGCGTTGATCCGCCCGCTGGCAGGGCACGTGTGCCAGTCGTTGATGGTCGTATCGAACTGCATACCGGGGTCGCCGCTGGCATGCGCCGCCTCCGAGATATCCTGCAGCACATCCCGCGCCCGGTAGGTATCGGCCACCTCGCCGGTCGTGACGTAGCGCGTCTGCCAATCCCCGTCCCCATCGACGGCACGCATGAACTCGTCGGTCACGCGCACCGAGTTGTTGGCGTTCTGGAAAGCCACCGAGCCGTAGGCCGCACCGTCGAGCGAGCCATCAAAGCCCGCGGCGATCAGGGCACGCGCCTTCCGCTCCTCCTCGGCCTTGCAACCGATGAACTCCATGACATCGGGATGATCGACGTTCAGCACGACCATCTTGGCTGCACGCCGCGTCTTACCGCCCGACTTGATGACGCCGGCCGACGCGTCCGCTGCCTTCATGAACGACACTGGGCCCGAGGCCGTCCCCCCACCGCCGAGACGCTCGCGCGAGGAGCGGATCCGCGAAAGATTGACACCCGCGCCCGAGCCGCCTTTGAAGATCACACCCTCACGTCGGTACCAGTCGAGGATCGAGTCCATTTGATCCTGCACCGACAAGATGAAGCATGCGCTGCACTGCGGCTTGGGCTCGACCCCAACGTTGAACCAGACTGGACTGTTGAAACAGGCCTTCTGGTGGAGCAGCAGATGCGTGAGTTCGTCGCTGAACGCCGCAGCATCATCCTCGGTGGCAAAGTAGCTCTGTGCGACTCCCCAGGACCGGATGGTCTCGACGACGCGTCCGATGAGCTGTCGCACGCTCGTCTCGCGCTGCGGTGTCCCGAGCGGTCCCCGGAAGTACTTGGACACGACGACGTTGGTCGCCAGCTGGGTCCAGGTCTTGGGAACGTCGATGTCGTGCTGCTCGAAGACGACCTCGTTGTTCTCGCCGTAGATGATCGCGCTCCGCTGTTCCCATTCGACGGTCGCGAATGGGTCGGGCGCCGGCTGGCCAGCTTGGCCTGACTGCGTAAAGTAACGCTCGATCTTGAGACCGCGCTGTACTTGTTTGGGAGCCTCAGACGCAGTCGCGGCCCGATCACGCGCCGCCATGAACTCCGTCATGACACCCTCGTCCCCCTCCGCCCGCACCCGCTCAACCACCACGCCATCCTTCATCCCGTTTTCGCCTTTTCTTCGCGCTCCTCGACCCCCGGAGCGGTTATGGTTGGAACCCCTCGTGACCCTGCCGACCATCAAGATATTGTAGGAGTGAAGGTCCGAGTACACAAGGACTTGGTGTGTGTCAAGAAAAAAATGCGCAGACTGGTAACCGGGCGGAATGTGCTATGGACTTGCCCGTGCGTCCCCGAGGGCAGCTGACTCCGATCCGGCGTTTACTCGACGATTGCCTGGATCGGGTCGCCGGACAGCCGGGTGCGGGGACCCTCTGGCAGGTCTGGGACCACGCCGTGGGGGCGCAGATCGCACGCCGCGCGCAGCCGGTACGCCTGCGCGATCGAACGCTCGTCGTCGCCGTCACGAGTGCACCCTGGATGCAGGAACTGCACATGCTCAAACGTACCCTCGTGGACGCCCTCAACGAATGCCTGCCGACCCCGCTCGTGGACGATCTCTATCTGGTCCTGACCGAAGATCGCACAGACCCACAACCCGTCCCTGCACGCCCCCCACGCACCTGCGAGCCGCCCCCCGGGGACGACGTGCTCCCCGATCTCCCACCGGCCCTCCACGCAAGCTTCACGAGCGTGCTCGCCGCCTGGAAACGCAGATCCGACCGCGGATGACCCAAAGAGCCCCGCGAATCATCACCGAACACCCGTCCTCGCTCAGGGAGCAATCGCGGCTCGGCCGCGCTTCGCGACGCCCATCGCAAGCCACAGCCGAGCACACGTCCTCGCCCCGGGAGCATTCGCGGCTCGGCCGCGCTTCGCGACGCCCATCGCAGGCCGCAGCCACGCCTACGTCCTCGCCCAGGGAGCAATCGCGGCTTGGCCGCGGTTCGCAACGCCCATCGCGAGGCGCAGCCACGCCTACGTCCTCGCCCAGGGAGCAATCGCGGCTTGGCCGCGGTTCGCGACGCCCATCGCGAGGCGCAGCCGAGCGGGGGCAAAACCGAGAATGATAGACCTCCGCGAACTAACAAAACGCTTCGGTGAAACGACGGCCGTCGATCGACTCTCGCTCACGGTACCCCGCGGCGAACTGCTCGTGCTCCTGGGCGGCTCCGGTTGCGGGAAGACGACCACCCTCAAGATGATCAACCGATTGATCGAACCGAGTGGCGGCGAGATCCTGATCGATGGTCGATCCGCCACGGCCGTCCCGGCGCACGAGCTCCGCAGGCGTATCGGGTACTGCTTCCAACAAGTCGGCCTCTTCCCGCACATGACCGTCGGCGAGAACATCGCGATCACGCCGACGCTTCTGGGGTGGGATCGCGACCGTGTCGCCGCGCGGGTCGAGACCCTGCTCGACCTCGTCGAGTTGCCCCCTGCGACCTTTCGCGACCGCTGGCCGCGCGAGCTCTCGGGGGGACAGCAGCAACGCATCGGCGTGGCGCGGGCGCTGGCAGCAGAACCCGAGCTCCTCCTGCTCGACGAACCGTTTGGCGCGCTCGATCCCCTGACCCGCGATCGGCTCCAACAATCGTTTCGTGCGATCCGGGCGCAACTCGGACTGACCGCGGTCTTCGTCACCCACGACATGGTCGAGGCACTCCTGCTGGCCGACCAGATCGCCGTCATGCACGATGGGCGATTGGTCCAGCTCGGCACGCCGAGCGAGCTGATGCAGCATCCCGCCGACGCCTACGTGCGGGAACTCATGGCGACGCCGCTGCGCCAGGCGGAAACGGTCGAAGCCCTGACGCGCCCATCGACATGAGCGAGCAACTCGCCCTCCTTCCGGGCTACCTGACCGCCCACCTGCAGCTGGCGCTGGTCGCACTGCTCGTGGGCGCCGCCGTCAGCATTCCGCTGGGGATCTGGGTCACCGGGCGGCCGCGCGCCGAACGCGCCGCCCTCGCGATCGCGAGCATCATTCAAACGATCCCGAGCCTGGCGCTGCTGGCAATGATGGTCCCGGCACTCGCGGCACTGGGCGCGCTGACGGTCAGACTCTTTGGCCTCGAGCTCACGAGCATCGGGTACCTTCCCGCAATCATCGGCCTGACCCTCTACAGTGTCCTGCCGATGTTGCGGAATACCGTGACGGGCATCGCGGGGGTCGATCCCGCCCTGGTAGAGGCCGCGCGCGGCGTCGGCATGACCAATCGGCAACGGCTCCGCCTGGTGCAGCTCCCGCTCGCGTTGCCGGTGATCGTGGCAGGAATCCGAACGGCCACGGTGTGGGTGGTCGGCATCGCGACCCTCTCCACGCCCGTCGGTGCAGCCAGTCTGGGCAACTACATCTTCACCGGACTGCAGACACGGAATTTCACCGCGGTCCTGGTGGGCTGTGTCGCCGCAGCCGCCCTCGCACTCCTTCTCGACGGCCTCGTGCACATGCTCGAGATCGGCGCCCAACAGCGGCGGCGCTCGCTGATCGCCACCGCGCTCGCCCTGCTCGGCGGTCTCTACGCGTACACGGGCGTTACGCTCGCGGCCGACTGGCTCGACCGCGGGCAACCCCGTGTCACCATCGGCGCCAAGACCTTCACCGAGCAATACATCCTGAGCGAGCTCATGGCCTTCCAGATCGAGCGCACCACCGGCCTCGCTACCGAAGTCGTGCAGTCGCTCGGCTCCACGGTCGCGTTCGACGCGCTCCGCGGCGGGGCGCTCGACGTCTACGTCGACTACTCGGGCACGATCTGGGCCACGATCATGGAGCGCGACAGCGTCCCCGACGACCCGAGCGCGGTTCTGGCCGAGGTCGGCGACTACCTCGCACGCGAGCACGGTATCACGATGGTGGGCGCGCTCGGATTCGAGAACACCTATGCGCTCGCGATGCGAGACAATCACGCGGAGCGGCTGCAGCTCAGCTCGATCAGCGCCCTGGCCCCGCACGCAGGATCATTCGTCGTCGCGGGCGACTACGAGTTCTTCGGCCGACCTGAATGGCGCGGCCTCCAGGAAACCTACGGTCTCGATTTCGCCGAGCAACGAAGCATGGACTCGTCGCTGATGTATCAGGCCGTAGCAGGACGCCAGGTGGACGTGATCAGCGCGTTCTCGACCGACGGGCGCATCGCCGCGCTCGATCTCCGGGTGCTCACGGACGACCGCGGCGCCATCCCTCCGTACGACGCCATCATCCTCGCCAGCCGGCGACTGGTGGACGAAGCACCGCAGGCGGTGCAGGCTCTCGCGGCGCTCGTCGATACGATCGACGCCGCAACGATGCGCCGCCTGAACGGTGCCGTCGATCAGGACGGGCAAAGCCCGCAGGCGGTCGCGCGAGGCTTCCTGGAATAGCGCGCCGCGCCCGTCGACGGCCGCCCCGCCCCAACTACCCGAGCCGCTCCAGGGTCGCCGAGGTCACGCCCTGCTCGACGAGTGCGGGGATATCGAGCGCTGCCTCGGCCTCCTCGATGCCGCGCAACGTCGCATGGAGCGTCGGATGCGAGGGTACGAAGAGCGTGCAGCAATCCTCATCGGGCTGGATCGACGTCTCGAAGGTGCCGATCCGCTCCGCCTGATCGACGATCTCGACCTTGTCCATCCCGACGAGCGGTCGAAGCACCAGCATCGGTGTCGCGGCATCGATCACGCTCATGTTCGGAAGTGTCTGCGATGACACCTGGCCGAGGCTCTCCCCGGTCACGAGTGCCCGACAGCGCGAGCGCCGGGCGATGGCGGTCGCGATCCGTAGCATCATCCGGCGATAGAGGATGATGCGCGGGCCGCGCGGCACCCGGGTGACGATCTCGGATTGAATCTCACCAAAGGGGACCTCCCAGAACTTGGCGCGCTGCTGGAAGCGACCGAGCACCGCCGCAAGCTCGCGTGCCTTTTCCAGACTGGCCCGGCTCGTATACGGCGAGCCGTGGAAGTGCACGAAGTCGACCCGGCAGCCCCGCTGCATCATACGGTACGCCGCCACCGGAGAATCGATGCCTCCGGACAGCAGGCAGCTGACACGACCACTGATCGTGACCGGCAGCCCTCCGGGCCCGCGCCGCTTCTGCCCAGACACGAAGACACTCTGAGGAAGCACTTCGACCGTAATCGTGAACTCGGGATGAGAAAGATCGACAGCGGCACCACTCTGCGATTGCACCAGCGCGCCCAGATCCGCCTCGATTTCCGGGGAGCGCATCGGGAACTGCTTGTTGGCGCGACGCGTATCGATGCGAAACGACCGAAACGACGTCGCCGCCGCGAGCACCAGCGCGGCCTCACGCATCGGCTCGATCTCGAGCGGAGTCTCGTACCCGACGGAATAGTTGACGACGCCGAAGGTGCGGCCCACGCACGTGCACACGGCCTCCACATCGGCCTCCTCGTGCAAACGCAGGACGATACGCCCGGGGAGGCTCCGCGCTTCGCGAACGCCCAGGCCTTGAGCGCTATCGCGGATGTTCTGGACGAGGCGCGCCACGAAGCGTGGTCGATTGCCTCGCTTCAGCGCCACCTCGTGGTATCGGACCACGACGCACGCCACGCAGGGACGATACCACGCGCCCTGGGGGGCGCGAACCGCGCCAGGCACGCTGGCACGTTGACACCCCCGGAGGCGACTCGTAAGCTCCGCCAGCATCAATGGCAGCGCGGCGGGGTCCATACGGGAGACGGGAGGGGGGCAACTGGCGGAGGCGCATCCGAGTGGTGGGCGTCCTGCTGGTGCTGGGTAGCCTCATCTTTCTGGCGTTCACCAAAGGTGAATGGAATGCGCCGACGGCGACGCTCGTCGACCCGAGCCCCACGCTCGGCGCCAATGGTACGATCGACGTCCGGCTACGCGACACCGGCACCGGGCTGAAGCGCAGTCGGATCGAGCTCGAGAGCGAGGGCGTCCGGACCGTCCTCGTCAGCGAGGACTACCCCGCCGAAACGTGGCGACGGAGCACGGTCTTCGACACCACCCTGTCGGTGCCACTCGCCGGAGGCGAGATCAAAATCGCCGAAGGACCTGCGACGATCCGGGTCTACGCCGAGGACTACTCCTGGCTGCGTTGGTTCCGCAGCCGAAAGCCACTGCTCGAGCAGACGATCACGATCGATCTGACCCCGCCAAACCTCGAAGTACTGTCCCGCGAGCACTACGTGAATCAGGGCGGAGCCGATCTCGTCCTCTACCGCACCGCGGACGACGCTACACGAAGCGGCGTAACCATCGGCGACTACTTCTTTCCGGGGACTGCGGGACTCTTCGCCGATGCGACGATTCGCGTCGCCTTCTTCGCGGTTCCCCACGATGTCGGCAAGAACGCGAACGCGCGCGTCGTGACCGAGGACGAGGCCGGCAACCTACGTGCGCTGAGTCTCCATGCCGCGGTGAAGCAGAAGCACTTCCCCACCAAGACCCTGCGTCTCTCGCAAGGCTTCCTCGAACGCAAGGTTCCCGAAATCCTGGCGGCAAACGGACTTCCCGACGAACCGGACCTCGTGAAGGGCTACCTCTACATCAACCGCACGATGCGCCGTGCCAACGAACTCCGTATTCGCGAAGTCACCCGCCGATCGGCACCACGCCCGCTCTGGACCGCTGGCTTCCTCCGTCAACCGAACGCCGCCCCGAGCTCGGGCTTCGGCGACCACCGGAGCTACGTCCACGATGGAGAGGAGATCGATACCCAGACGCATCTCGGCTTCGACCTCGCCTCGGTGCGCCGCGCCGAGGTCACGGCCGTCAATACCGGCAGGGTCGTGCTCGCCGCACCGCTCGGCATCTACGGCAACGCGGTCATCATCGACCATGGCCTCGGCATCTTCTCGCTCTACGGCCATCTGAGTGCCCTCAAGGTCCAGGTGGATCAGGACGTGGCACGCGGCGAAATCGTCGGACGCACCGGTGAGACGGGCCTCGCGGGTGGCGACCATCTCCACTTCAGCATCATGCTGTACGGAATCCACATCAATCCCGTCGAATGGTGGGACGCGCGCTGGGTCGAAACGCACGTCTCGTCGAGGCTCGACAGCTATCCCCGCGCCGACACGCGCACGAACGAGGTCGACCGCGAGATCGACGCACTCGACGCCGACCACAAGACGAAGCCAGACGGGGACGACGCAGACGAGGGCACGCCGCGCGGCTGAGGTTGCGTCGGCCGCACACGCCGTGACCAAGCCCTCGACGGGGACCAGTGCTGGCGCGGCCGAGCTTGCCGCCACAGGTATCGACGAGCACGAGACTCGCCCAGAGATACTCGTACCGCTGACGGGCCGGAGCCAGGACTGCGATCGGGCCATCGTGGCGCGGCTGGCACGCACGCCGAGCGCCGAATGCGCAGCAGCGCTCCGGACCGTGTCGGCCGCAGCGGAGACGCGCGGCTGGAGGGCGGTCGTCAAAGATGTCCGGCGCGCCCTGTACCTGTTCGAGCAGCGTGGGCTGGACGTCCCCCCACCAGCTCCGGTCACCGCGCGCCCGCCACGAACCCCAGCCACGAGTCCGCTCGAGGGCTACCTGTCGTCCGTCGATGGTCGCGGTGACCGCCTGGTGTGGCTGGTTCGAGCGCGACCCGGCGCGGGCCTCCTGGTAATGACCGCGGTCCTGAACGAGCCGGGGGGGCTCCGCGACGTCGCGGTGGCCGAGATGCCACGGAAGACACTACGACGCATGAGCGAGGACATGAGCAGCAAGCATCACCTCCGCATGATCCGGGCCGATGGCGCCTACGTCGACGCGCTCCTGTCCGAGGGCTTCACACGCGCCCGCACGGCCGGCACTCCGGGCACTGGGGAGTACCCGGCCTACCGCGCGCGCATGACGACCGAAGAACCCGCACCCCTGACCCCTCCGCTTCACGAGCGGATCGCCCCCGGCGAGCCCGAACAGGAAACCAGCGCCCATGTGACCACGCTGCTCGGCCAACCGGAGTTCATGACCTGGATGATCGAGCCCGCGACGCTGGCACCGTATCTTTCCGAACTCGGCGAGGCCCGCGACAGTCCACTCGTGCTGAGCTCGTCACAGCAGCAGGACCGGGTGCGGGATGTCGTCACGCGCGCGATTCGCGAGATCTTCGCAGCCGATACCGCCACCGCCTATCGCCGCCGACTGGAAGAGATGGCGTATTACCTCCACGCCACCGGACGGCCGGACGCTGCCAGAGCGGCGGCCGCGAGTGCCGCGGCCATCGCACGTACCGGCTCCGGCGAGGGCGTCCTCCTGATCGAGACCATCATGCAGCACAGCGTCGCCCGTATCACGGCGGAGAACGCCGCCCGCACCAAAGCTGAGGAGTCCGGCAACCTCATCGTCACGCCCTCGGCCCTGCGCCAGGAACGCGCCGCCGAACACCAGGCTGCCGTCCCCCCACCACCCCGCCGGCCGCGCTGACCGCGCACGGCACGCGCCCGCGAAACTACAGCCGGATCTTCAGCCCTTCGGTCGCGCACTCGACGCCGAGCTCGTGCGCATGCTCCCGCATCTCTCGCCCGAGATGGGTGAGCACGAGCCGTCGACAGGACAACTTCGAGAGCTGTGGCTCGAGGGTCTTCCACTCGATGTGGGGCCCCATGGAACGCTCGTACGCCGTACATTCGCACAGAAACAGATCGGCATCCGCCGACAACTCGATGAAGCGATCGATCCAGGGAGAATCCCCGGAGTAGACGATCCGCTTGGCGCCAATCGTCACGTCGAACGCCAGCGACACTTCGTCCACCTGATGTGGCACCTGCACTGCGTGGAGTTCGACGTCACCGATCGTGGTCCGCGCCCCGGAACCGAGCTCGCGAAACTCCAGCGGGAACGGAACGGTATCGCGCGACAAGTCGCTGTAGAGCGTCTGGAACAGCGTCCACGCCCGGGCCTCGATCCCCGGCGGACCGACGATCACGAACGGCCGCTCGCGCGGCTGCTCGTACATGTACTCGAGGATCAGGAACGGGAGCCCGGCAAAGTGGTCGCCATGCAGATGGCTGATCGCCACGAAGTCGAGCGCGGCGGTCGAGAACCCACGCTGCTTCATCGACATGAGCAGCGTCGGCCCACAGTCGAGGAGAAAGCTCGAGACGCCCGTCTCGACGAGGTAGGCCACGTGCGCGTGACCACCGCTACAGAAGGCGTCCGATGAGCCGAGGATCGTCACATCGACGCTGCCTGCGGCACCCATATTTTGATCCTTAGCCTCATCCACAGTCGTAAGGCAACGGGCCATGGCGAGAGCCTTGGCAGGTCGCATGGCTCAGCGTGTCACTCCCGTAACGGGCGTCACCCTGGTCATGCGCAGAAGCCGCACGGCTAGCGCATCGCCCATCGAGCCTACGGTGCGAAATACAGCGGCTTTTCCTGGCATCGGCTTTGCTGACCCTTCCCGCGCCCACTCCAGGGCGTGGAGGATGTTGATGCTAGCTCTTCGATTCAGCGCTGCCATACTCGGGCTTCTCATCCTGCTCTCGGCCCCCGCGCGTGCCACCATGATGGTGCGCATGAGCGACGAGTCGCTCGTCCTGGGATCCGCCGCAATCGTGAGCGGGACCGTGACCGACATCAGAAGCGCGCACGGCAGTGCAGGCGAGATCCACACGTACGTCACGCTCGCCGTCGACGAGGTTCTCAAAGGCTATGTCCCGCACGCATCCGTGACGATCCGTGAGCGCGGGGGCCGAGTGGGCGACGATGAGCTCTGGCTCTTCGGCAACCCGCACTACGAGGTCGGAGAGTCGACCATCGTGTTCCTCGATCAGGACAGCGAGGGATTCCTCCGCACCAACCAGATGGCCCTCGGGAAGTTCGGCATCGAGTACGACGCCACGGGTCAGGCTGTCGCGGCACGCCAGCTCGACAACGTCGGCGTCATCGCCCTCGGTGGCGCGGCCCTCCAGTCTCACGAGACGGGCGATCGTCGTCCGGCCGACGAGTTCAAGGCGCGGCTGCGCGACATCGTACGCACGCAACCGGTCCCGCTGCCCATGCAACCACTCTCCAACCCGGTGGCGAGCGCGGACCTCGACGGGGCGAGCGCGACGTCGGGCTTCACGCTCTTCAACAACACCCGTTGGTTCGAGCCGGACGACGGCAACCCGGTACGCTACTGGATCGACCAGGCCGGCGACGACAAGCTCGGCCCGGCCGCGTCCGACGCCGCCATGGCCGCCGCGTTCGCAGCCTGGACCAACGTCCCGAACTCCTCCCTGGTGCTCGAGGCGGCAGGCTCGACGGCCGCGACCCCGAACACCTTCTGCGACGGCACGACCAAGGTCATCTTCAACGACCCCTACAATCAGGTCACCGATCCGAATGGGTGTGGTGGCATTCTGGCGATCGGCGGGTACTGCGCCGGAGCAAGCTTCCGCACCGTAAACGGTGTCAACTTCCGCAAGATCAACGAGGGCGACATCGTGTTCAACAACGGTTGGACCAACTGCGCCTTCTGGAACAGCAGCAACGTGGCCGAAGTGGCGACCCACGAAGTCGGGCACACCATCGGACTGGGGCATTCGACCGATGGCAGCGCGACGATGTACTCGTTCGCGCACTTCGATGGTCGCGGGGCCTCGCTGCGCCCCGACGACGAAGCGGGGGTCGCGTTCATCTATCCCGGATCGGGCGGTGGCGGTGGTGATCCGACACCCACTCCGACCCCGACCGTGACTCCACCCCCGACACCCGCGCCGCCGGATGCCGACGGCGACGGAGTTCAGGACGCCAACGACAACTGCCCCACGACCCACAACACGACTCAGACCGACATCGACAGCGACGGTGTGGGGGACGCCTGCGACAACTGCGCGGCCATCGCGAACGCGGATCAGAGCCCCGCCGACGCCTGTGGCCTGCTCGCGCTCAAGCGCATGCGGATCAGCTTCGGTCGACGGGGTGCCGGCGATCGCCTGCAGGTCAAGGGAAGCTTCAATCCGACGGCGGCCGGATCCGTCCTCGGGGAGATCGCCGGACAGCCGGTCAGGATGAGTCTCTTCAACTCGGTAGGCGAACGCATCCTCGACGTCACCATTCCCGCGGGCAATTGGAAGGCCAATCGCCGCGGCACGCGCCTCATGTTCAAGGACCGCTCTGGGCAGCAGTTCGGCGGGCTGACCCGGGTTACCCTGAACTCGAAGAGAGGCCCGACCTTTCAGTTCTCGGCGGCGGCCAAGAATCTCGATCTGAGCGGTAGCGTCGGTCCCGAACTCACCATGACCCTCGAGATCGCCGACGACGCGTACGTCAGCGCCCAGGGTTGCGAAACGAACCGCCGCGCCACACGTATGCGCTGCAGCCAGCGGGGGTAAACGCCGGCCGATCCTCGTATCCTCTGGCCCAGCCCCCCGTCTGTTGGTAAGACCCGGGCCATGGAGGCGAGTCTGAAGATCCGCCGCGCGCGCCGGCGGGACTTCGAGCAGGTGCGAACCCTGCTCGGCGCGAGCGCGCCGGCGGTGCGTGCGGAGCGCAAGCGCTTCCGGCGCCTGGTCTCCACCCTGCGCGAGGATCTCTACCTCGCGGAGCGGGAGCGGGATGCCACCGTGGTCGGATTGGCCGTCGTCGCCTATGCCCGTGGCCTGGGCCCCCCCACAGCCGTCATACGACGGCTGCTGGCCCCGTCCTCCACGGCAACGCAGCTCCTGCTCGACTCGGCGTGTGCCCGCGCCGCAGCTCGCGGTTGCGCCCGCATCGAAGTACAGCTCGACGACGGGAGTCTCGTGGAGCAACTCCGCGAGACGGGTTGGGCGGACGGGCCACGTACGCTGGCGCGCCGCGTACCAGGGCCAGTATTGGAGGAAGCCTCGTGATCCTGAAAACGCTCGTTGGATTCCTGCTCGGTTTCATTCTCGGCGTGGGTGGCACCGTTTTCATGGTGACATCGGGTGCGGGTAACTACATCGTCGCAGCCAACCCGCGGGTGCAGGAGCTCGAAGAGAAGATCCGGGAGGTCGTCGGCGAACGCGAATTTGCGACGCGACGTCTCGAGGACGTCGCGCGTCTGACCGAGCGCATGGCGACCCGCTTCGAAGATCTCGAGCGGCGCTTCAGCGAGATCCAACACAACCGCACGGCGGCGCTCGGCGACGACACGGACGGAGCCGCGTCCGACTCAGCTCCGGCAGCTGCCACCAAGGAAGCCGCCAACGGAGCCGCCGGGGGAGCCGCTGGGGACACCCCAGAATCCGACTCACCGTCGGCGCCAGGAACGTAACCCCGAGCGCGAACGACACGGTGGGATCCCCGCACGACCACGCTCCCCCCTCGGACGGCGCCGACCCCGACGAGACCTTCACGCTCGAGATTGCCTCTCTCTCGAACGGACGGGACGGTCTCGGCCGACACGAAGGGAAAGTGATCTTCGTCTCTGGGGTTGCGCCCGGCGATCGCGTGCGTGTTCGCATCACGGAGAGCCATCGCTCCTACGCACGCGCTACCATGGTCGAACTCCTCGACGCCGGAACTGCGCACCGGACGCCCCCGTGTCCTTGGGTCGATACATGCGGCGGTTGCGCATGGCAGCACGTCACGTACGCCGCACAGCTCGAGGCCAAGGCGCAGAACATCCGTGACGCACTCGCCCGGATCGGCGGCGTCCAGGCCGAACGCGAACTCGCGATCGTACCGGCCCCGGACGAGTGGAGCTATCGGCGACGCATCCGACTGCACGTCGATGCCGGGCGCGTCGGCTATCGTGCCGCGCGCTCGCGTCGACTGGTGGAGATTGATACCTGCGGCGTCGCCGACCCCGTCATCGCGGCCCTCGTCGCCCCCCTGCGCACCCTCGTGCCACACCTGAGGACCCGGCTGGCCTCGGCGGAGCTGATCGCCAACGGAGCCGACGGCGCGGTTCTCCTCCTCACCGCACGCGACGCATTCCGGCCGCGCGATGGCGCCACCTTGCGGGCCTTCCTCGCCGAGCACGCCACGGTCGCGGGCGTCAGGCTCCGTGGGCACGGCTGGCAGCGGAGCTTCGGCGACGTCCGGGTCGCCGTGTATCCCGAGGCCGAGGCGCCTCCCATCCTCCAGACCGCAGGGGCTTTCTCACAGGTGAACGCCGGCGCCAATCAGCAGTTGGTCGCGGCCGTCGTCGCCATGGCCGGTCCGGCCACCAGCGCGATCGATCTGTTCTGCGGCACCGGCAATCTGAGCCTGCCACTCGCGCGTGCCGGGCTCACGGTGCAGGGGTTCGATCGCGATCGCACGGCCATCGCCGCGGCGCGCGGGAGCGCCAAGCACGCGCACCTCGGCGGGCGCGTGCACTTCGCGGTCCACGACGCCATCGATGCACTCGGAAAGCTGGACGGGAACCCGGAACTGGTCGTGCTCGATCCTCCGCGCGGTGGCGCGCCCGACGTCGCCCGCAAGCTCGGCCGCATGCGCCCGCCACGCATCCTGTACGTCTCGTGCGACCCGGCGACACTCGCCCGCGACGCCAAAACGCTGGTCGATGCGGGGTATCGAATCGATCGGGTGCAGCCGATCGATCTGTTCCCGCAGACCGAACACGTCGAGACCATCATGGAAGCCACCTTGGAAGCCGCCTTGACTGGCCTCTAAGGCCCTTCTAAGGTCCAACCCACTTCGATGCCCAAAGGTGACAAAACTGCCCGCGCCAAGGTTACGATCATATCGGGTAAGGGCGTCTCCCAGACGATCAACTATCTGCTCGAGGATCGTGACGAACTCGAATGGCTGGTCGCGGTCGGGCGTAACAAAAGCGGTGAGATCTTCTTCTACGATACCGGTGGCGACATCGTCGAAGATCTCGGCACGCTTGAGTACCTGAAGCAGCGCATCATTCGTGCGCATTTCGGCGAAGAACCCGAATAGCTCGAACGCGGGCCAAGCTGGCAGCGTTCTTGGCTAGCGAAGCTCTTGGCTAGCCAAGCTCTTGTCTAGCGAAGTTCTTCGGGCACCCGCGCGAGTACCTGCCCGTGCGCCACGCGAATGGGCACCCGAATCAGACTGCGTCCAAACGCGGGCCCGGCAATGCACGCGCCGGTATTGGGCTCGTACATCGCACCGTGCGTCGCACAGACGATGTGCTCGCCGCTCTCGTCCAGGAAGCGATTCTCGACCCAGTCCATGGTCAGCGGCACGTGACGGCAACGGTTCACCCAGGCATGGAGTTCGCCGTCGAAGTTGACGACGAACGCTTCGACCGGCGCGTCCGGGGTCGGCAACATGAACTTCTTGGTGGTCCCCGGCGTCACCTCGTCGGCCGTCGCGACGATCACCTCGTCGGGGTCATGTCCGGATTGCTCCACCACCAGAATCTGCCTAGCATGCGCCCGCACGCTCGACCATATGGACACGACGCTCCCCAGGCTACGTCCGATCGAGGCGCACCCGGTCGAGGCGGACGGCAAGCGACTGATCTACGTACGCGACCCGCTGGACTACGCGGCGGGCCCGCTGCTCGTCCCGGAGGAGGCGTTCTTCGTCGTGGCACAGCTCGACGGTGCACACTCGTTGGCCGACATCCAGCGCGCGTTCAGCGGCCGCTATGGGCAGACGATCGCCGCCGAAGAGATCGAGGCGCTGATCGCGACACTCGACGGACACCACTATCTCGAATCTGGAGCATTCGCGGTGCGGCGCGCTGCGGTCGACGGAGCCTTCCGGCAAGCCGCCGAGCGCCCCGCCGCCCACGCAGGCTCGAGCTACCCGAGCGACGCAACCGAGCTGACCGAGCACCTGTCTTCATTCTTCATCGACCTGCCGCCCCTCGCCACCGCCGCGGGCCCACTCACCGGATTGATCGCCCCGCACATCGATCTCCGGGTCGGCGGCCGCAGCTACGGGCACGCCTATCGCGCCCTGCAGGAGACCTCGCACGCCGAGCGCTATCTCATTCTCGGCACCTCGCACCTGGCAGGCACGAGCTTGTTCGCGGCCACGCGCAAGGATTTCACCACGCCTTTTGGAACTGCGACAACCGACCGCGCGTTTCTCGATCGACTGGCGACGCATGCGCCGGGCGATCTGTTCCACGACGAGATCCTGCACCGTATCGAGCACGCCATCGAATTCCAGGTCGTGATGCTGCAACACGTCCTGGGCGCCCGACCGTTCACGATCGTCCCCATTCTGGTGACGTCTTTCCACGAATTCGTCCAGGGACAACGCTCACCAGCAGGCGACCCACGAGTCGCGGACATGATCGACGCCGTACGGACTACCGTGGCCGAGGATGACGTCCCGACCGCGATCATCGCCGGCGTAGACTTCGCGCACGTTGGCGAGAAGTTTGGCGATCGCGGGGGACTCGACGCGGATCTGCTCGCCACCACCGAGGCCAAGGATCGACGCCTGCTCGCCGCGCTGGAATCGGCGGACGCCGAGCGCTTCTTCGCCGAGGTCGCCGCCGACCGCGATCGCACCCGGGTGTGCGGCTTGTCGCCGATGTATACCTTTCTACGACTGATCGACGACCCGGGCCGCGTGCTGCACTACGATCGAAGCGACGAAACAGCGACCCGATCGGCGGTCAGCTACGCCAGCCTCGCCTTCGGCCTCGAGGGCGCGTCGTGAGCGAGATCTTCGTCATCCGCCAGGCCCATCCTGCCGACCTACCGTCCTTGCCCGACATCGAGCGGCGCGCCAGTGCGTTGTTCGCCGGGCACGACGTCGAGGCCGGCGTGCTTGCCGACGTAACGTCCCTCGCAGACTTCGAACGGGCCGAGGCCGAGGGACTTCTGTGGGTGGCCATCGCGCGGGGCAACACGCCCGTCGGGTTCGCGTTCGCCGAAATGATCGACGGCAATGTGCACCTGGACGAGCTCGACGTTGTACCCGAATACGGACGGCGCGGCATCGGCGCCGCCCTCGTCCAGGAGGTCTGCGCGTGCGCGGAGCGACGTGGCGCCAACGCGGTCACGCTGACGACGTTCCGCGACATCCCGTGGAACGCGCCCTTCTACGCCACCCTCGGCTTCGAACCGCTGCCGGAATCCGCCTGGACCCCTGCCCTGGCTCGCACTGTCGCCAAAGAGGCAGCCGGCGGGCTCGACCCTGCCCGACGCTTCCTCATGCGACGCCAGAACACCGCGGCAAGAACCGGGGCGAGCGTCGGGAGCGGCGACGACCGCAACGTCGATGGCACCGAACGCGGCAAGTAGTCGCGCACGAACGCAACCGATCAGCCCGGCTCGTGCATATCCGCACGGTCTCGTGTCGCATAGACCGCTGATTTCATTGACATTCCGGTGGCATCGTGGTTGCTCATTCTGGAAACCATCATGCTACCCCTCCTCGTCATACTGAACGTCCTGATACAGCTTTTCGATGGGGTAGCGACCTACGTCGGCTGGGAGCAACACGGCGAGCTGAACCCGCTTCTCCGCTTGGGCTTCGAACACCTGGGTGTCCTGACCACGCTCACTACCGCCAAGCTCACCGCCATCATCCTCGTCCTCTCCCTCGCCAGGCTCCCACGCCCGACGTTGGCCATCTACGGCCTGACGCTCACCTTCAGCGTCTACACCGCACTCTCCTTGGTTCCGTGGAGCGTGCGGCTGTTTGGTTAGTATAGTTCCACAAGGGGGATTCCCTCCCCCTTCTCCACGCGGCTAAGCCGCGCAGAGCCTCATCCCCCGGCTCGCTCCGCGCTAGGAGATCGCGCCTTCGATCGACAACTCTAGCTTCGGGGTGAGCGGTCTGGTTGGGGTACCATACCCGGCGTGGGGTGGACTACGTCGGGCAGTCTGCGGCTACGGCGGGGGGGTCGGCGTCGTCCATCGGGTAGAACACCAGGCCGGTCAGGAGCTTGGGGTGAAAGAAGGTGGATTTGGCGGGCATGGTGAGGCCGGCTTCGCTGACGTCGCGGATGGCGGTCAGGTCGGTCGGGGGAAGCAGGAAGACGCCCTGCACTTCGCCGCGCCCGGCGGCGGCCAGGGAACCGCTGGCGTCCTGCACGTAACGAATTTCGTCTGAGCCGCCACGATCGTCGAGGGTGAGTCCGAGAGCACGCTCGAAGATCACGCGATGCAGGGCTGTGACGTCGAGGGCACGAAGTTCGATTGGAGTCTCGGCGGCGAATGGCAGCTCGGCGATGGGTGCCGTGAGACGCCAGAACGCGGGGCTGCCCGCGATACCGACCACGAGGCGGACGATCCCGGGCTCGGGGGCCTCTGTTTCGACCCATGCGGTAGCCGCAGCAAAGTTGGCCGCAGACCACGGAACGTCCTCGATACTGAACCACTGCGCGAGGGTACGTCGCAGATCGGCCGCCGGCATGGCGACGCGCGGCAGCACGCGATGGGTCGGGAATACGATCAGGCCCGGATCCTCCAAGGTCGTCAGATAGGCCATGATGTAGTCGTAGCTCGCTTCGCCAACCGCTGGTGCGGCGCCACCGAGCGCTGTGCGCGCTTGCGCCTGATAGTTCAGCGCGGTCTCGTACCGATGATGGCCGTCGGCGATGAACACGTGGCGTTCGGCGAACCGCGCACGAACGGCATCGAGGACTGCCGGATCGGTGATGCACCATACCCGGTGGCGGATACCGCTCTCGTCGACGACGTCGAGGTCGGCCTCGCGCCTGGGGGTCATGCTGGCGAACGTCCAGTCGGGATCCGATACCAGTCCCATGATCGGCGACAGGGTCGCGCGGCACGCCTCGGTCAGACGGAGACGATCGTCCTTGGCGTGCTGGCGAGTCTTCTCGTGACGGAGGATCTCGCTCCGGTCCAGCTGCAGCGCTCCAATCGCCCCGACGCGCTCGCGCGCGCTGCCATCGGGCATCGGGAACCGCTGTGCGTACAGGTAGAGTGCAGGCGCCGCGTCGCGGACGAGCGCCCCGGACTGTCGCCAACGACCGAGCGTTGCCGCCGCGTCCGTGTAGGGGTCGGTGGCGGCGCTGAGATCGATCCGGACGGCGTTGAAGTCACTGCGCGCATACAACTGCTCGCGTTCGGCGCCATTGATCACGTCGTACGGAGGCGCCACGACCGCGGTCAGGTTCCCGACGATCGTTGGATCATATCGAAGTCCACAGAAGGGAGTGAGCGTTGCCACGCGATCCGTCCTCAGCTTGCTCAGTGGTGCTCGGGGAGTGTGATTGGAATGGAGCCGAGTGCGTCCCGAATCGCCTCGATCGGAACCGCCCCCGACCTCACCACGTGTACTGCGTCGGCGCCAACGCTTACCACGGTCGAGGGAGACCCGCCAGCAAGCGCGCCGCCATCGACGTACGCAGACACCCGAGCCCCAAAGTACGCGCGTGCGGCCTCGAGCTGGTCCGGTGGAGCCGCGCCCGTCGGATTGGCGCTCGTCGCGGTCAACGGCTCGCCGACCGCCGCCGCAAGCGCCCGTGCGATGGGATGCGCCGAGACGCGAACCCCGATCGCGCCCTCGGCCGTCAACTCGGCAGGCAACGATGGCCGTGCTGGCAGGACGAGCGTGAGGGGTCCGGGCCAGAATCGCATCATGAGCCGTCGCGCCGCGGACGGGGGATCGAGCAGCAGCCCCTCAGCCATGGCGACGTCGCTTGCGATCACCGCGATCGGGCTCGACGGATCGCGCCCCTTCACGGTCGCGACACTGGCCACCGCGGGGGCGCTCAACGCCCGCGCCCCAAGCGCGTAGAGCGTCTCGGTGGGGTACACCACCATGCGGCCTGCGCGCAGCGCGTCGACCGCTGGGCCGAGATCGGGAGTGTCGGTCACCCCCGCTTCTTGGGAGCGCCGAGCGTGACCTGCAAACGCCGATCTTTGTCGGCGACACCACGGGCGAGCCCCCGCTTGAAGTCCTCGAGCCGCGCCGCGAGCGCCTCGTCCTCGAGCGCAAGAATCTGGGCTGCCAGGATGGCCGCGTTCTCTGCACCAGCTTTGCCGATGGCGAGCGTCGCCACAGGAATGCCGGATGGCATCTGCACCGTCGCGAGCAGAGCATCGACGCCGCCAAGACCGCCGGCGTCGAGCGGCACCGCGAGCACGGGGAGCGTCGTCTGCGCTGCGACCGCACCGGCGAGATGCGCGGCCAGACCCGCCCCGCAAATGAGCACCCGATAGCCGGCATCACGTGCGGCCTCCGCAAACGCGGCCGTCTCCCCGGGCGAGCGATGTGCGGACAACACCCGGGCGGTGTACGGAATCGCAAAGGCATCCAACCGTTCGGCCGCCCGCGACATGACCGCCCAATCGCTGTCACTCCCCATCATGATCGCCACGAGCGGCTTTCGCTTCGTCCCCGTGCGCTTCGAACTCTTCTTCACACTCGTCCTCCTGACCATCTTTTCAAGGCTTCTCGAGCACCCGACGCCCGATATCGTGGCGATAGTGCGCACCTTCGAACGTGATGCGTTCGGCCCCCACGTACGCCTGCGCCACCGCAGCTGCGAAGTCATCGCCAAGCGCCGTCACGGTAAGCACGCGACCACCACTGGTCACGACCTCGCCGTCGCGACGCGCCGTGCCGGCATGAAAGACCACGCCGTCCTTCCAATCCCCGAGCGCTCCCTGTTCGTCCAGACCACGGATCGGCGTCCCCTGTACCGGTGCACTGGGGTAACCCGCCGCGGCCATCACGACACCTGCGCTCGGGCGCGGATCCCAGCTTGGCTGACAGCCGACGAGAAACCCGTCCAGCACCGCTTCGACCAGATCGATCAGATCCGAGCGCAACCGGAGCATCATCACCTGACATTCGGGATCGCCAAAGCGCACATTGAACTCGAGAACCTTCGGCACGCCCTGATCGACCATCAAGCCCGCATACAGCAAACCGCGATACGGAATGCGCTGCGCAGCCAGGCTCTCGACGACCGGATACATGATCTCGTCCATGATCCGCTCCTCGAGTTCGGGCGTCACCAGTGGTGCCGGAGAGTACGCTCCCATCCCACCGGTATTCGGGCCCGTATCCCCGTCGCCGACACGCTTGTGATCCTGTGACGTCGCCAGCGGCAGCACGGTACGTCCGTCGGTCAGAGCCATGAACGATACTTCTTCCCCGCTGAGACACTCCTCGATCACAACGCGATTCCCGGCGTCCCCGAATGCGCCTGCGGTCATGGCCGCGTCGACGGCGGCATGGGCCTCGTCGAGGTTCGTGCAGACGGTGACGCCCTTCCCCGCCGCGAGGCCGTCGGCTTTGACGACGATCGGTGCACCCACGGCGTCCAGATGTCGATGCGCTCCCGCGGCGACGTCGAACGCAGCATAGCTCGCGGTCGGCACCTCGGCACTCTCGAGGAGGGCTTTCGTGAACGCCTTGCTGCCTTCGAGCTGCGCTGCCGCGCGCGTCGGGCCAAGGATGCGGAGCCCCGCCGCTTCGAAGGCGTCGACGATGCCGAGCACGAGCGGCAACTCGGGGCCGACGATGGTGAAGTCGATCTGCTCTGCGCGCGCGAAGTCGCGGAGCGCGTCAATGGCATCGACCGGAATATCAACCAGCCGCGCGAGCGCGGCGATACCTGCGTTTCCAGGAGCGCAGAAGATCGTGGGCGCACGCGGACTCTGCGCGAGCTTCCACACGAGCGCATGCTCGCGACCACCACCACCGATCACCAGGATTCGCATTCAGGTCGCCTTGGGTGCCACATCAGGCCCGCGGGGTCCAGCCAAGTCAGCCTTTAGTGTCGGAAGTGGCGTATCCCGGTCATGATCATCGCCATGCCGTGCTCGTCGGCCGCCTCCACCACCTCGGCATCCCGCATGGATCCCCCGGGCTGAATCACCGCGTGGACGCCCGCCTCGGCGATCACGTCGAGCCCATCCCGAAATGGGAAGAACGCGTCCGAAGCCGCGACCGAGCCTTCCGTCTTCAACTCGGCGTTGCGCGCCCGCTGCACCGCGAGCCGTGCCGAATCGACCCGGCTCATCTGTCCTGCACCAACGCCGATGATCTGATCACGACTCGTCAGCACGATGGCGTTCGACTTGACGTGCTTGCCGATCCGCCATGCAAAGGCGAGCGCCGCAAGCTCGTCGGGGGTCGGCGCACGCTTCGTGGCAACCTTGCACGCGGCGACATCGACCTCGGCGAGATCACGCGTTTGCACCAGAAACCCGCCGACGACACGTTTCACGTCCCGCTGCCGGCCTCCGAGCCCCGCCCACGCCTCACGGCTGACCGCGTACAGATCGACATCGTCACCGAGCTCCAGCGTGAGGAGCCGGACCTGCTTCAGGCGCTTGGAACTCCCGAACACGGACAGCGCCTCGGGCGAAACGCTCGGCGCGATCACGACCTCGAGAAAGAGATCCTGCATCGCTTCGGCAGTCTCGCCGTCGAGCGGGCGATTGAGCGCGACGATCCCACCGAAGATCGAAACCGGATCTGAGGCACGGGCACTGGTGAAAGCATCGACCAGGCGCGTCGCCGTGGCCGCGCCGCAAGGATTCATGTGCTTGATTGCGACCGCCGCTGGCGTCTGGAACTCTTTGACGAGCTCGAGTGCGGCGTTGGCATCGATGATGTTGTTGAACGACAGCTCCTTCCCTTGTAGCTGGCGCGCACTGGTCACCGACGGCTCGGCCCCCGCCGCACCATCACGATAGAAGGCCGCTGCCTGGTGAGGATTCTCACCGTAACGGAGATCCTGCATCTTGGCGCCAATGAGACGCGCGCTTTCGCCAAACGGCGTGTCGGTATCCGCGGCCGTCAGATACTCGGTGATGGCTGCGTCGTAGCGCGACGTCAGCGCGTACGCCTTCGCGGCCAGCCGCCGGTTGGTGGCGTCCGACACCGCCCCATCGCGGCTGAGCTCTTCCACGATCGCCGGATAGTCGTCGGGATCGACCACGACCGTCACGTGCGCATGGTTCTTGGCCGCGGAGCGCACCATCGACGGACCGCCGATGTCGATGTTCTCGATCGCCTCGGCGCGACTCGTCTCCGGACGCGCCGTGACCTGCTCGAACGGGTAGAGATTCACCACGACCATGTCGATGGGACCGATGCCGTGCTCCGACATCTGCGCCTCGTGACTGACATTGCCGCGCACCCCGAGGATGCCGCCGTGAATTTTCGGATGCAGGGTCTTCACCCGGCCGTCGAGAATCTCGGGCGATCCCGTGTAGTCGCTCACCGCCGTCACGGCGATGCCCCAGTCGGCAAGCTGGCGTGCGGTCCCGCCAGTCGAAAGTATCTCGACGTCCCTCGCACTCAGGGCACGGGCCAACGCCTCCAACCCACGTTTGTCGCTGACACTCACCAGCGCTCGACTCACTCGACCCATACGCCGTCTCCTCGGAACTCAGATGGCAAGCCGCGGCACGCGCGCTCCGACGCGCACCAGCAACTCGTAAGAAATGGTCTCTGCCAACGTCGCGACTTCGTCGATCGGCAGCGCGGCACCCCACAGCTCGACCTGATCCCCGACGCGCGCGTCGGGGACATCGGTCACGTCGATCATGGTGTGATCCATGCACACACGCCCGGCGACCGGCACCCGCTGGTCGCGCACGATCATCTGCCCACGATTGGAAAGTCGCCGCGGGTAGCCGTCGGCATAACCGACCGGCACCGTGGCGATTCGACTCGGGCGCGCGGTCACGAAGGTTGCCCCGTAGCCGACGCCCATGCCCGCGGGGAGGGTACGCACGGCCACGATCCCGCTCACGAACCGCATGGCGGGTCGGAGGTCGGCGCGCGTTCGCATGGCGGCCGATGGGTAGACGCCGTACAGCGCCAACCCGGGGCGCACGGAATCGAAATGGGCGTCGGGAGTCGACAACGTCGCAGCGCTGTTGGCCGCGTGCACGAGCGGCGGACGGAGATTCCTGGCTTCCAGTGCGCGGACGAGTTCGGCGAACTTGCCCAGTTGCTGCTGCGTCTCCACGCCCTCGACGCTCTCGGCATTGCAGAAGTGCGTCAGGAGCCCTTCGATCGTCACACCATCGAGCGCGCGCAGCGTCTCGATCAACTCCGGGGCGTCGGCGGGCGAGGCCCCGAGCCGACTCATCCCCGTGTCCACCTTCACGTGCAGCGGCACCACGCGGCCCGCCTCCCGTGCGATGGCGGCCAACGCCGCCGCCGTCTCCGCTTCCCACACCACCGGCGCCAAACGGGCCTCGACGACGCGCTCGTACTCCGCCGGATAGACGCCGCCGAGCACGACAATCGGCCCACCCACGCCACCGGCCCGGAGATCGAGGCCCTCCTGGGTCGTGGCCACACCAAAACGATCGGCGCCGGCCTCACGAAGAAACCGCCCGACGAGTGCAAAGCCGTGCCCGTAAGCATCGGACTTCACCACCGGCAGCACACCGACCTCGGAACCGGCCACACGCGCCAGCTCCTTGAAGTTGGCGGCGAGCGCACGTCCGTCGATCTCGGCGATCGTCGGCCTCGCTTGGTTCTGCGCGCTCATGCGTTGGATGCTGCGTTGGGTGCTGCTCGGGTCTGCGAAGAGGGGCAGGATTAGCCCAGGGGGTACTGGTTGTAAAGGAAAGTTGAAGCGAGTAGCGTCCCGCTACGCCATGCAGATCATCGTGAATGGCGAGCCACACGCATCTCCCGATGCCGTCAGTGTCACAGGCCTCCTCGAGAGTCTCGCGGTACCGGATGGCCGGGTTGCAGTCGAGGTCAACGAAGAGATCGTCCCGCGCAACGCCTTCGATACTCGGCAACTGCACGAGGGTGATCGGATCGAGATCGTGCATTTCGTAGGAGGCGGCTGAGCCATGGAACCTGTGCAGCCCAGTGACGCGTTCGTGCTCGCCGGGAAGACCTACACCTCCCGGCTGATCGTCGGCACCGGCAAGTACCGCGACTTTCGCGAGACCAAGCAGGCGATCGAGCGCTCGGGCGCCGAGATCGTCACGGTCGCCGTCCGGCGCGTCAACATCACCGACCCGAACGCCGAGAATCTCCTCGAGTACGTCGACCCGAAACGGTACACGATTCTTCCGAACACCGCCGGCTGCTACACGGCGGACGAGGCCGTCCGCACCTGCCGACTGGCGCGTGAGGCCGGCATCGGCACGCTGGTGAAGCTCGAAGTCATCGGCGACGAGAAGACCCTCTATCCGGACGTCCCCGGCACTCTCGAGGCCGCCGCTACCCTGGTCGCCGAGGGCTTTCAGGTGCTGCCGTACATCACCGACGATCCCGTCGCCTGCAAGCGGCTCCAGGACATCGGCTGCGCGGCCGTCATGCCGCTGGCCGCGCCCATCGGCTCGGGCCTCGGCGTCCGGAATCCGTACAGCATCAAGCTCATCATCGAGCAGAGCACGGTGCCCGTCATCGTCGATGCTGGCGTCGGTACGGCCTCCGACGCTGCCGAGGCGATGGAGCTCGGGTGTGACGCCCTGCTGCTGAACACCGCGATCGCGAGCGCCGACGATCCCTTGATGATGGCCGATGCCATGCGCCTCGGCGTCGAAGCGGGGCGGAAAGCCTTCCGGGCCGGCCGGATTCCCCGGAAGCTCTACGCCACGGCTTCGAGTCCACTGACCGGCCTGATCGGCTGACGCGAGCCAACGCCATGACCCGGCGTGCGCCACGCTGCATGCTGATCGTGAGCTGTGACGATGTCGCCCAGCGCGCACAGGCTATCCAGGCCGCGCTCGGGGCCGGCATCGACACCATCCAGCTGCGTGAACCCGGCGGCAATGGTCGCGCGATCTACGACGCCGCGGCGCTCCTCCGGACCTGGACGCGGGCTGCCAACGCCGCACTCCTCGTCAACGACCGCGTGGACGTCGCACGCGCCATCGAGGCTGACGGAGTACACTTGCCGGGGGCTTCGTTCCCGACTGCGGTCGCGCGGGAGATCCTGGGATCGGGCCCATGGATCGGGCGCTCGACGCACGCCGCTGAGGAGGCCGAGGAGGCAGCGCGCGCTGGCGCCGACTACGTGGTCCTGGGACCCATCTACGACACGCCCTCGAAGCGCGCCTACGGTGCCCCGCTCGGATCGCGCGTCCTCGGCAGCATCGCCCTGGACGTGCCTCTGATCGCCATTGGCGGCATCGCCGTGGGGAACGTCGGCGAGGTCATCGCAGCGGGCGCAGACGGCATCGCCGTCATACGAGAACTGCTGCACGCAGAAGAACCCGCGATCGCTGCCGCGCGGCTCATCAGCGCGGTACGCAGCTAGAAGAAACGTCCGACGACGACGCCGACAGCGCGTAGGGAACTCGCGGCGCGAGATCCGATCTCAGCGTGAGCACGCCAGAGATCGGACCCGGCGGGAATCACTCCAGTCCGAGGACCGTATCGGTCAGGTCGCTGGCGACCGACAGCGCCGTATCGCCGATGCAGCCCACCGAAAACTCGGGGTCGAACAAACAGCCATCGAGCCCCGTCGTCGAGCCGCACTTCTGGATGACGCCGTCCGCCTTGTCCTTCGCCTTCGCCAACGCTTCGGCATGCTCGGTCGCACAATCGACCGGCACGGCCGCCGTGATGTTGTCGAGCTCGCAACTGCCGAGAATCTTGAGTCCCTTCGCGATGGCCTTGCTAGTCTGCTTCAGCAACTGACGCTGACACGCGACCGTCTTCCCCGCGATGACGTTCGAGGGCAAATCAGGTGGGGCGGTGCCCAGCGCGGCCGTCAAGCTCGCATCACGTCCTTCGTCCTGGCGGCACACGAGGCAATCGACGAGCCCTTCGTACGAGTCGGTCTCGATGGCGCCGCAGCCGCCCCCGCAAAAGTCGGGATACCCGATGAACGGAACAGACAGATTGTTCCCATCGCAGCGACGATCCTTCGCACCGCCTATCCGCTCGCGCATCTTCGCTTCGGCCTTCTGGATCTTCAGGTCCCGTCGCGCGGTGTCACACGCCACGCCCTGCACCTCGTCGAGGTAGCAACGGTTCCACTCTTTCAGATGCCGCTTGGCGTAGCGTTGGAAGTTCTTGTCGATCTCGCGAAAACAGGCGAACCGGTTCTCGGCGGAGGCTAGCGGCGTCACGATGCCGAAAGCCGAGATCGGCACGTCGATGATGGGCTCGTCCGGATCATCCGACACCACCCGGAGGTCGTCGTCCAGGAAGATGAATCCGGCCGGCGTGAACTGGATCTCCACGAGGATACTCTCGTTGACGGGAATCGTGACTGGCACTGCCGGGCCGCTCACCGCAAGCTCGGGATCCGTCCCATCAACGAACCCATACGATGTGACTTCCAACGGTACCGAGCTGCCGTTGTTGAAGATCTCGATCTCCGCGGTCGCTAACTCGCCGGCCTCGCCGATGATCGAAAGACCGGTAGGCACAACGCGGATATCGTGTGGCACGAGACACGACGCCACCATCGGCGTAATGTACGTATGCCAATCGCTCGGTGGATCGATGGCCTGCAAGAAATTGCTGCACGAATACCCGGGCAACGTCATGTAGGTCATGATCTCATCGCCGTTCGTGAAGCCGTCGCTGTCCGCATCGTCACCCTCGATGTCCAGAAGCGACTGCGTAACCGTCTTGCCGAGATAGAGTTGCTGCTCCACGGTGCCGCCGAACAGATTGCGCGCGCCCGTCCCGGTCCACTTGACGTGACACACGCCACACGCGTTCAAGTTGTCGCTGCCACCGATCCCGTACAGGCTCGTGAACGCATCGAAGTACGTCGGGCGCGCGTGAGCCATCGAGACCGTCAGGACGAGAGCACTGGCTACCCATCCCGCGAACGCGATCCGCCGCGCCAAGGTCAATCTCGCCGTCGCGTTCGTCGTTGTCCTCATGGGTACACCACCCCCGTGTGTTCATCGACGACCTCACCAATCGTCGCTTCCATACACGCCTGCGTGGTCGGAGCATCGCCGCCCATCGCGCAGCCCTGGAGCCCACCGAAATCGGTGCAAGTTGCGATCTTGTTCCCGGCCTTCAGCATCGCTTTCGCGATTTTCCCGTCCGGATCCGTCGAGCAATCGAGCGCCGGGGTGTTCTTTCCGCTCGCGTTCGCCTGCTCGCAACGATCAAGCGCCTTGCTCCAACCGAACGCCAGACTCCCCGCGGCCTTCGAGAGCGACCGCTGGCACTTGAGCGCGCTCGCGGGAAGACCATCCGGAACATCCGGCGGCGCTGCGCCGTACGCCGAGTCCAAGGCCGCCGCATCGAGGGCATCCGCCATGCAAATCGCGCAACTCGCGAGATCAGCCATCTCGAACAGCACGATGCTGCTGCACGGCGCAGGGCAGACGGCGCTGTGGCCGAGCGAACTCGGGGTCAAGCTACGACCGGCGCATTTCCGATCCTTCAAGCCGCCGATCTTGTCGCGCAGCTTGGCGGCGGCAGCCGCGATCTTCTCGTCACGCCCTCCGTCGTCGCAGGTGAGACCCTTCGTCTCGGTGTCGAAGCAGCGGGTCCACTCCTTGAGGTGGCGCTTGCGGTACTTCGCCTGCTGGCGCGCGAGATCCTTGCGACATCCGTTCACGATCTTGGTATCCGACTCGACGAAGAGATTCGCCATCTCGACCGGAAGCGATTTGTTGTGCTGCTCCCACAGGTCGAACAGGATGTTGCCTGCGGCGTTCGTGGTGTTCTCGTCGCGCAGGAACTCGACGTATTCACGCGATGCCGTCTGGTAGTAGAGCGTAACTTCTGCCTGCACCGCCTCAGGACCGACAGGGTACACGACATCGTCCCAATACTGGCCGTCGGCGTACGCTTGCCCGACTGGTTCGCCGTCGAAGGCGTCGAACGCGGCATTGGTGAAACCTCGGGGCGGTATGCGGTTGTCGAAAAACCGCTTGTTGTTCAGCACCAGATGGAAGCTCTTACCCTCCGGCACTCCGGTCGCGGCGGCGGCCGCGGCCGTCAAACCGTAGTCGGCTCTCCAAATGTGCAGATCGGGATCGTAGCCGGGATCGTTCGGATCGAGATCAGCGCCCTCGACCGTCGAGGTCTCAAAGACATAGCGGCCCGACTCGAACACGACACTCCGACCGGAGTCGAGCGCGCGCACGTGCAACCACATGCGCCGCCCCTCGGGATACCCCGTGGGAAGCTTGTGGCCGCTCTCGTTCGTGACGCGCACCGTGAGGTTGCCGCCCGAAAAGTCGGCGGACACGCTCGCGGCCTTCCGCAGCATCTTGGTCGACTCGACGATGCCCTCGTTCAGGATGTCGGCATCGACTTCGGCACCGAATGCCGGGTGATGCGGCAAGACCGCTGGAATGAATGTATTGGCCCCCGCCATCGTATGCAGCGGGAGATCGTCCCGAACGATCCCGACGTTTGCATCACGCCCGGTAACGTCGGGGAAGTGGCAGTCCTGACAACTCGAGACGGTGTCCTTGTTGCCGCCGAACTGGGGCGCGAACACGCCTGTCGAGGCGTACTCGCTTGCCTTCCATTCGTCGTACGTCGATTGCTCGGGGAAACCGAGTGCCGGGTCGCCAGGGGTATCGAGCGCGTTGAAATCGTACTCGTCGGTCATGGCGTTGTACGTATAGGTCGGAATGCGGACGTTGTGACACGTCCCGCATAGATCGGAACTCTGGTGGAACGGGGAGATCAGCACGGAGCGATCAGGCAAATGCGGATCGGAGCCGAGGTCGCCGACGATGTCGAACGGTCCCCGCACACGATCCAACGGATCGATCACGAACATCGCGTCGGCCAGCACCGGCACTGGCTCGGCCAGACCCGCCAGAATCGCGACGTCCTCGGCCGGATGCCCCGGCGCGCCGAACGGGTCGACCATGCGGTGGCACACACCACACTGGACACCGTGGCGGTCGTCGGCCGTCATCATACTGCCGTCGGTGGCGGCCGACCTGCCCTCGAGCCACCCCTTGGGGAGATGGCATCGCAGGCAGGTCTCACCGGATTTGCTGGCGTCCTGATTGGCGATGGCAAGCCCCGCCCACATCAGTGGGTCGCGACCTGCCTGCGCCATCATTGAACTCTCCCAATTGCGCCATGGCTCGACCTCGGGCTGACCATAGTCGGCATGGCAGGGAATACAGGTGTCGGGTGTCGCTATGTCGTCCGTGATCGAAAGCGGCTGCGTTCCGGGTAACCGGAAATCGTTGGTCGTCGTCGCTAGCGGGAGCTGCGCTCGCACCGGCGCAATCGAAACGAGGAACAGCATGGGGAGTGCGAGAAGCACTCCCCATGCCGACCGTTTACCCAGTCCGAGCCGCATCCCGATCATGAACTACGGTGTAGCGTCGCAGTCGTTCTGGTCGTTGCCGAACGGAAAAGCTGTACTGAAGAGAACACCGTCGGATCCGATGTTCGCGGTCTGACAGTTCTCCTGGTTTCCGCTGTCGGTACCGAAGGCCATCGCGATGTCCGCGAAGACCGGAACGTCATCCGGGTCCTGTGCATTCAGCAACACGTGGTTTCGGCGGATCAAGTTGTTGAAACTGTCCGGGTCGCCACTGAGAACCGGGAACGGATCGGGATCGACCAATGTATTGGCCGCCGCCTGATCGATCGCCAGGACACCGAACGAGTCGTTGTCGCGGATGATGTTCGACTCGAACAGACTGTTGTCGTTCGAGACGATCATGATCCCGGTGCCGCGCGGAACGACGGCAACGAATCCGGACCCGAAGTTGTCGGTGCTGTTCGACTCGATCACGTTGTTCAGCACCTGATGATCGCCGGACTGATCGACCAGGTTCGGATCCTTGAACACCAAGACGCCGCCCGTGTTCTCGGTGATGTAGTTGTTGTGCCCGAAACCGTTCACGCTGTTCTCGAACTCGATCGCGGCCACACCCCGGCGAATGTCGTTGAACCGGATCTCAAAACCGTTCGACTGACCGACGTAGATAGGCGCATCGTCCTCGCGCTCCACAGTGCAGGCCTCGACGAGAATGCCGGTGCTGAGGATCGGGAACACCGCGTAACGGGTCTCCTCGAGACCGTTGTCGACGATGTCACGGAAGGTGACGCCGTTCGCCGTGGAGACGAAGATCGCGTTGTCGTCCCAGCCCTCGAAACGGAGGCTCTGGAAGGTCAGTCCGTCGACGCTCACGGCGTTCATGCCATTGTCGTACTCCAAGTTCGCGGCCGGGAGGAACGGCCGATCGTTGGTCGCGGCACCGCACCCGATGAGGCTGAGGTCGTCCTTGCCGATGGGGATGTTGACGCCGTTGCCGTCCACGGCAGGAGAGTTGGGATCCTCATCGTAGGTACCGGAACGAACGAAGATTTTGTCGCCCGCGGTTGCCGCGGTAACGGCATCCTGAATGGCATTGGCAGCGCCTGCGACGACCACGGCATCGTGATCCTCGGCGTACGCCGCATCAAGGAGATTGAGGACGCCGTCCCAACCCCTGCAGATGAGGCAGTCCTGCAGATCCGCCTCGGTCGAAGCCCCCGAACACGCGAAGACCGACCGGATGAAACCAAAGGTGGGATCAAATTGGCCCGTCGAGGTGAGTTCACAACTCTTGTCGATCTTCTCCTCGGTTTTCACGGTCAGCTTGTCGAGCTTCTCGGCCGTCTTCACATCCGTCGGCGGAATGAAGACTGCGCCCGAGTACTGACCGACACACAGGTCCGCGAGGTTCCCGCCAACCTGGTCCTTCATGGCCTTGTCGATGCATTTGCTGACCGTTTTCAGCTGCCCAAGGACGTACTTCTGACCGAGCTTGCTCAGGTCTTTGACGCACTTGGCGCGCTCCTTCGGCTTCTCCTGGAAAGGGTCTTCGGTCGCGATGCCGGTAAAATGACCGACGAGGACTTCAGTATCGACGGCATACTGCGACAACGCGCATTCCGAAATGAGCGTGTCGTCAGCCGAGCCCGCATAACTCGACGTCAGACCGGCCTGCACGGAATCGGCGCCGCACGCCTTCGTGATCTTCTCTTTCGTCTTCAGCGCCGCCTTCTCGTTCTTCTCGGTAACCTTGGCGGTCGGACACGTGCCCGAGGGCTCCTTCAGGCGACACTTGCTGAGCTCCTTCATCTTGGTCTTGGCGTACTTCGAGAGCTCTTTGGCCATCGTTTTCTGACACTTCACCGAGTCAGGAGCGACGCTGGTGATGGCGTTCGGCGCCCGATCGGGACAAGCCTGCACGGCCATCGAAACCGTGGGGATGAGAAGCGCGCCAAGCGCGCCCAGGGCGACGAGTGCTTTCATTGAGAATCCTCCTAGAGAATCGAGTGTGGGTTGTAGAAGGCCCACCGTCTCGGCGCACGAATACAAAGAGCGCGCGGGAGTGGCTGTGGAAATTTCACGAGTGGCGGCACCATGCGGAACAGACAGGAAACGACACAGAATACAGAACGTTAGTACGCATGCCGCAGTGCGCCCAAGTTGTCAACGGCGCACCGTGTCATAGCGCTTGCGATAGGGCTCCGTCGGACCCTGCTTGTAGGAAGTGGTCGAGGACCATACGCTGATTGCGCGAGTCCCATCGACTCGTGCCAATCGACACGTGGAGGATGAATGACGAAGAGTGGGTTCCTTTCATTGGCGGCAGCGGTGCTCCTCCTGGGACAGACCGGCACGGCCGTAGGCATGGACAGCGAGTCCCTGCGACTTCTGCTGCTCGGCACACAAGACAACAACACGCCGCGAACGCTGCTCCGTGCCGACGTCGCGCTGACTCTGAAAACGCACGACGGCGAGCGCACGACCGAGGCGATCGCGCTCTTCGCTCCCGGGAAGGACGCGCGCTGGTACATCCAGGTAAAAGAACCGGCGATCTCCGCGCTGGTCCTCGGCACCGAGCGCAAGGCCATCCAGCGCACCGGGGACGGCACCGGGACGGTACCGATCAGCGCGTCGATCGGCAGCCTCGACATCAGCTACGACGATCTCAGTCGCTTCATCGAAAGCGACCTCAAGCTCTGGCAGATCACCGACGAGGGCCGGGACAAGATTCTCGTCGGGGGCCACGCCAAAGCCGAGTCTGCATATGTGTACCGTGCTTTCAGCATCGACAAAGAACGACACGTCATCCTGAAAGCACAGTTCTACTCGGAATCGCTCAGCAACCTGGTGAAACTACGGCTGGACGACGAGCACGTGCTGGTCGGGAAAAAATGGCAACCGGGAAAGATCGAGATCCAGAACTTCCCGGAGAACTCGACGACGACGCTTCGCCTGCGCTGGCAGCAAGCCGCGACCGCACCGCCTGAACTGCTCGCGGCCGAGAGCTTCCCCTCGACCCCCCCCTTGCCGTGGCCAGCCGCCACGACCGACTCGAATGATACCGCGAGCCAATAGCAGCGCCCGAGCGACACCAACGCATCGCGAAGCTTCGAACACCCGCCCGTCGCACGGGTCCCGGCATCGTCCCGGTGGAATCGGAACTCTCCCAGCGCACAATTCGTGCGCCGGGAAGTCCCTCCGATGAGAGTCGGAACGCGACTGCGCGCCGTCGCGCTGGCGGTCGTGTGCGCCGCCCTGTGCGCCTGCACCCAAGAACCACCCGAGCGGCTGGCGGGTTGGAATCTCATCGTCATCAATATCGATGCACTCCGCGCCGATCACGTCGGCTTCCACGGCTATGCGCGCCCCACTACCCCCTTCCTCGATCAAATCGCGGCGGACGCCGTGGTGTTCGAGAACTCGATGGCCCCCTCGTCGTTCACACGCGGGTCGGTGGCCGGACTGTTCACCGGGCGGTTTCCCTTCCACGCAGGGGCGTTCGGCTGGGAAGGAGGTCCGGGAAAAGACGCTCCGCACCTGGGGGAGATCCTGCGAGATGCGGGCTATCGCACGGCGTTCCTGAGCAACACGGCGATGCTGCGCGAGCCCAAATTTACGCGCGGGTTCGAGAAGATCGAACACCTGCCGCTCAGCTGGGACATCAGCGGGGCCGGACCGAAGCTCACCAAGGCAGCCTTGGATTTCGTCGGCCAGGCTTCTGAACAACCATTTGGCCTCTACCTCCACTATCTCGACCCGCATGGGCCCTACGACCCCGCTCCGAAATTCCGCTCACGCATCGAGACCCTCGCTCCGGCCGAGCCCGTTCACCTGTACAAGGAAGCGGTGCCGCAGCTCGAAGCGCTCGTCGACTCGGGGTTCGCGCCCGGTGACGCACGCTACGACGATCTCGTTGCACGCTATGATGCGGAGATCGCAGCCACTGATGCCGCACTCGAAGAATTATTCGCGGGCCTCGGGGACCTGGGCGTGCTCGATCACACCCTGGTCGTGGTCACCTCGGACCACGGCGAAGAATTCCTCGAACACGGCGGGCTCGAGCACGGCTGGACCCTCTATCAGGAATCGATCCACGTACCGCTCGTCTTCTGGGCCGGGAAAGGGCTCGAACCCACCCGGGTCACGACGCGCGTCTCTCAGGTCGACGTCCTACCGAGCGCCGCAACCCTCCTCGGCCTCCCGCTGCCCGAGGAGATCCTGGATGGCGTGTCGCTCTTCGACCCATCGGGCGCCGTCACCACATCGACGCGCCCGATATTCGTCGAGTTGCTACTGCCATTGCACCGCAACGTGGCGCGTGCGGTCATCGACGGAGACTGGAAGTTTGTTTCCGCCTACCGCTGGATCGAACCCTACGCCCGCGACGTGCCCCCGAAGCGCGTCATGTTTCATTTCGGCGAGCCGCCAATGCTCGAAGCGCTCTACCATCTCGGCGAGGATCCCGCCGAGCAAGACAACCGCATGTCCGCGCACCCCGATCGAGCGGCTGCCATGCGCAAGAAGCTCCAGCAACTCGGTGGAGTAGTGCCCGTACGACCAACCCCGCAACAAATCGATCCGGCACAGGCCGAGCGGCTGGAAGCTCTCGGGTACCTCCAGGGCCGGGGCGAGACCCCAACGCCAACCACGACGCCCCACGGCAATTAGCCCGCGAGCACCGCCGAGAACGGGGCCTCGCTACTCGACGTAGCCAAGCGACTTGAGGCGCTCGCGCGCCTCGGCCGACACACGGGGCGCGACCTTCGGCGCCGTCAACAGGAGGCCCTTCGCGTACTCGGCCGGCCGCCCGGCCGGATCGGGATCCGTCCGACTGAGTTCGACGAGTTGCCGGGGCGCCGGGGCGTCCGGATCCCACGCCTGCGCGCTCAGCTCGCCGGGATCACCCACGAGGTCGTAGCGCCGCTGCTGCATCGTGGCCCGGCTGGGCGCCCACACCTGCGTCATCCACTTCTCGTCGCGCGTCACGGCGGCACGCCACTGCTTCTTTCCACCCCACGTGGCCTCCGCGAAAATCGGCCGGGTCGGCGTGAGGCCCATGCCATCGCGAAGATCGACCGGAGGCATCGTCGGCGGCGGCGTCTCGCCGAGAAAGCGCAGGATCGTTGGCGCGATGTCGATCCCCGAAGCCGGCTCGGTTCGCCGGCCGCGCTCCATGCCGGGACCGCGGAGCATCAGCGGCACCCGCACGATCTCATCATAGACGTGATACCCGTGCGTGAACCACCGCTCGTGCTCCATCATGCTCTCGCCGTGATCGGCGGTGAACACGACGAGCGTGTCGTCGATCGACCGAAGCACAGCGAAGCGGTCGAGAAGCCGTCCGACCTCCGCGTCGGTGTAGGCAATCTCCTCGTCGTACCGATCGACATACGTCAAGCCGTCGGTGACGCCGCGCTCACGCTGATAGAGAGGAACGCGATCGATATCGATCGTCCGTGCGACATCGTGCGTGAACGAGCGTGGCCAATCAGTCGGGGGTCGGTACGGGCCATGCGGATCGATGTAGTGCACCCACAGAAACACAGGGCGTTCGGATTCTGCACGGGCCGCGAGCCAGCGCAGCGCCGCGTCGGTCGTGCGGGCAGCATTCCGCTCGTACACGGCACGCGACGACTCGCGCTCGTCGACGAAGTCGTCGTAGAAATCGAAACGGTCAGCCAACCCGATGGCTTCGTCGGTCAGCACCATGTTCGATACGATCGCCGCGGTCTCGTATCGATCAGGCAGCAGCTCCGGCAGCACGCGCGTCGCGGTGGGCAGCAGCTGGTAGAGCAACCGCACACCGTGGTCCTGCGGAAGCAGGCCCGAAAGGACACTCACGAGGCTCGGCGACGTATTGGCCTCGGTCGAGTAGGCGCGCTCGTAGATGGCGCCGTCGCCGAACCAGCGATCGAGATGCGGCGTCGTCGGGCGCTCGTACCCGTAGAGGCTCATGTGATCGGCCCGGAGGGTATCGACCGTGATGAGAAGCACGTCGGCAGGACCGCGTGCGGGTTCGGACCCGGAGTGGCGACACGCCGCGCCCCCAAGGACCGCCGCCACCGCGACGAGTATCGCGACCATCGAGCGCGCCTTCGGAATCAACCGTGCCGAGTGCTCGTTGATCACCGTCCCCGCGACGCATGCGCCGATCAATGCGGTCGCCCTGGTCACGGAGCGCCGTCCACCTGACAGATCGCGGTCTGCCGATACGGACGCTGCAGCGCGAACGACAAGCGATCGAGCACCATCCCGCCAGCGACCAGATACCAGGGCGCCGGCTCGGCCAACCATCGACCGAGGTATGCGCGATCACCGCGCCACTGTTTCACCATGAAGCCGCTCCCGTCGAGAAGTCGATGCAGGGAGTTCCGCGTGAAGAAATAGTTGTGGCGCCCGTCGTAGAGCAGCTCGATCGCGCGCACCGCACGCCGTCCGCTCGCTCGGTAGAGAAGATCCCCCACCAGGTTGAAGAGACTCGTCGTGTCGATGGTGAAGACCAGGAGCGCACCACCCGGCGCCAGCAACTGTCGGGCTCTGCGCAACACCGCAACGGGGTCGACCACATGCTCCAGCAGGTCCCACATCGCAATGGCGTTGAAGCTCCCGTTGTCGAAGGGAGCCTGCAGGAGATCCCCATGCCAGACCTCGAGCGCGTAGCGCTCTGCGGCCGTTGCGACGTGTCGGGTCGAAAGCTCGACACCCGACCCCTGCCAGCCCGCTTCCCGAGCGAGATCGAGAAAGACACCGTTGCCACATCCCACGTCCAGCAACCGCCCCGGTGGTACGATCCGCGCAAGATCGTCGAGGCCACGGCGATAGATCGCGATTTCCGGCCCGTCCCCATGTCCGGCCGTGCGCCCGTCCTGAAAGTACGCACTGGCGTGGTACGCGTCCGCCTCGTACATCGCCGTCAGCTCGCTCGGTGTCGGCAGCGGGTGGCGCGCGCGGAGACCGCAGGTACCACACTCGTACACGTCGAACGGTCGGAGCGCGTAGCGGCGGTTCAGGTTCTGGCCGCCGCAGCTAGCGCACGCCGTCGGCCCGTTCGACACCGGGACCTCCCAACGAGGGACCTGTGGAATCCCCTCCGAGTTTCGCGCGCCGCCGCGCCAACTTCAGCGCCCTCATCTCGCCTCGCGACAGGCTCACGACGGGCCCGTCACGTGATGGACTTCGACGGCAGCGTCCACGAGGACCAGGTCCGGCTCCGCGGCGGGCGCAACTGTGAACCGATAACGGCCGACGCCGGCCGGGACGGCTGTCGGGACCATCCGTCGCACCGTCTCACCAGCAGCCATCGCGAGCGGCAGCAGAACGGAGCGCGTGTCCTCCGCGATGAGCACATCGTCGGCATCATACCACCGGGCAACGAGTCGTGTCGGCACAATCGGACGGGCATGCCGGTAGGTCGCAGTCCCGTGGTTCGTCAGGGTCACGGCAACCGCATCAGCACCCGGGGTCGCCGCAGCCTCGGTCGGCGCACCGACATGGCCCAAGAGGGCCAACCGCTCCTCAACCGCCGCGTCGCTCCGCAGGCGGTACAGGGTATGCGTAAAGGTCCGACCGAGCTCGACCAGGTGCACCGGCCTTGGCAGCGGAACGACCGGCGGCGGGCGGCGTCGCCCTGGAACGATGACGTGCACGACCACCGTCCGGAAACCAAGCGCGTAGAGCGCTGCACCAGCATCCGGATCGACGTGCACCCGGCGGGCGAGCTCCTCGATCGCCACCTGGACGGGCGTCCGAAAGGAATTGTAGCAGGACGCGACGGGTTGTCCGTGGAAGGCTCCTAGCCACACGTGCTGCCCCAGATAGCCGAAACTCCCGAACCCGGACTCGAGGGGGATGTCGAGGACAGCACCTTGGTCGATCGTGTCGTAGAGAGCCACCAACTTCGGATGCGGACGCGCGTGAAACGGGACCATCTCCACCGTCTGACCGAAACTGATGCGGGCAAGCGGCGGCGCCAGTACTTCGAGCATCACGCCGATCACGAGCAGTCCGGTCACGAACGACTGCGTTCGTTGCCCGCGGTGCTCGAGGAGCGCCAACACCCCGTAGCCCGCCAGGAAGGCGCCCACGAGTCCGATCCCGGACTCGGTCGCTCCACCAACGCGCACGAGATCCAACCCAGGCATCGCGCTGCCGAGAAGCGTCAGCAGATTCGGCAGTCTCCACCCGAATGCGTCCACCGCCAACGCCGCGGCCCAGAGCGTGACGACGCCAGCCGTCAGAAAGACGAGCCGCGGATCCTCCCCACGCTCAACGCGCGTCCTCCGAACGCGATCGAGGAGTCCGACCACGAGCAGGGCGAGAAGAATCGTCCCCGGATAGCCCACCGCACCCCAGAGGTACCGGCTGAGGGGATAGAGAATCTTGATCCGATCCTCGGCGGGTGGCCAGATTGCGTGCGTTTCGGCGTAGGGTGAAAGCACCCAGAACGCGAGCGCACCGAGCGTGAGCCCGCAGACGATCAGTTTCGGCGCCAGCGAGACCCACCGGGCGCGATACCGGAAGAGCAAGTAGGAACCATACACCCCACCCAACAATCCGGTCGTCAGCATGGGGTAGGCGCCCTCGACGAGCTGCAGCCCGAGGAACAGCGTCAGCCCAAGCGCGTCTCGCCATGACCCGCGCGCGCACAAGCGATGCGCAAACAAGAGCGCCAGGGGTGCCCACACGATGCCGTAGACGTAGGGATGCGCGATATCCGCCAGCCGAATCGGCTGCAGCCCGAAGAGAAGCCCCGCGATCAGTGCCGCTGGCACGCTCCGGGTCCAGTAAAGTGCAAGCGCATACATCGCCATGGCGGCAATCCAATGCGTCGATACGAGGACGACGTTGTACGTGAAGATGGGATCGCCGGTGAGCGCGTAGGGGACGATGGCACGGAGCCCCGGCCCGATCATGTGCTCGCCAAGTGTGGTCGCGTTCGCGCTCGGGAAGCACTGGTGACCGTCCATGATCCGCCACGGCTCCGTGGCGAGCACCCGCGCGTTGTGCGCAATCAACGCCGCACTCAACTTCTGATCGTTGTGCGTCGTCTCCCTCCACCGCGGACTCACCTCGTCGACGTAGGTCGCGTATGGGAAGGCTGAGCTCGCGACCGGAACGATCGCGCGCAAAGCCCACAGGACAGCAGCCAGATACAGGAACGCTGCACCGAGTGTTGGACGACGAAACACGTCGGTAGCGGGCTGTACCACCGGCGCCCGATGCCCGCCAGGCCTCAGCCTCTCAGACGTCCGCGGTGTACGGAGGCGCCGGGTCGTACTCCATGTGTCGTTGCGCGGTACGCGCCACGTCGACACCGTGGATCTGCCCTACGAGCCAGAGCGCCATGTCGATACCGGCCGATACTCCGGCGGCACTGACGAGATTGCCATCGCGAACGTAGCGCACACCGTCGAGTACGGTGACGTCACCGCGCGCGCGGAGCGTTTCGACGAACGCCCAATGGGTCGTCACGCGCCGGCCCCGCGTAACGCCCGCCTCGTGCAGCAGCAACGCGCCGGTGCAGACGCTCGTTACCCAGGTGCAGGAGGGCGCCACCCCACGCAACCACTCGATGAGGACTGGATTGTCGACCTCCCGACGCGTGCCCTGTCCGCCAGGCACCAGGACGATGTCGAGCGCCGGCGCATCGGCGAACGTATGATCGGGCAGCACACGCAGCCCCTTGGCGGAGCGGATCGGGCGGTCCTCCTCGGCGATGGTGACGAGCCGACCTGGCGCCCCCAGCTCGAGCATCACGCCAAACACTTCCCAGGGACCCGCGAAGTCGAGTTCCTCGACGTCGTCGAACAAGAGGATGCCGATGGTCGGACTCTGGTCACTCATGCGGATGCTCCCTCCCGCGGTGCCGCGCCACTCGCCCTGAAGCGGCTGCGATAGGCATGCGGCCCAACGCGCACCGTGCGAAGAAACGCGCGGCGCATCGACTCACTGCTCCCGAAACCGGCCGACATCGCCACGCCGTCGACGCCGTCGGACGAATCTTCGAGCCGCCGCCGCGCCGTCTCGACCCGGATCGCCTCGACGTAGCGTGCCGGTGTCATGCCCACCTGATGCGTGAACACGCGCGCGAAGTTCCGTGGACTCATCCCCGCCCGGCTCGCCAACGCAGCGACCGAGAGGTCGGCGCCCGGATGCTCACCGATCCACGTCTGAAGATCCCGGATAGGCTCGCGTTCTGCCGACTGCGCCGCGAGCTGCGCGCTGAACTGCGATTGGCCTCCCGGTCGACGAAGGAAGAGGACGAGTTGGCGCGCGACCGCGAGTGCGATCTCCCGACCGTGATCCTCCTCGAGAAGTGCGAGCGCGAGATCCATACCTGCGGTCACACCCGCCGAGGTATAGAGGTTGCCGTCGCGAACGAAGATGGGATCGGCGTCGACCTCGACCTCGGGATAGTGCGTCGCCAACGCCTGGCACGAACCCCAATGCGTCGTGACCCGTCGCCCACGAAGCAGTCCGGCCTCGGCCAGCACGAAGGTCCCGCTACAGACCGAGCCGATGCGGCGAACGCCCGGCGCCAGACGACGCAGCCACGCGAGGAGTTTCGTATCAGCCATCGCTCCGGGCGTACCGACACCCCCCGCCACGAGCAACGTATCGATGCCTCCGCGGACGTCGCGAAGCGCACGCTCCGCGACGAGCTTCATGCCCGAAGATGTCGCCAGCGGACCCGCATGCGAGGCGAGAATCTCGACCTCATAGCGGGGATCGGGCAGGCCGCCTCGGCCGCGCAATCGACTGGCCGTCGCGAACACTTCGAGCGGACCGGTGACGTCCAGAATCTGGACATCGGGGAACGCCACGACCGCGATCCGCCGCGGCGCGGCCTCAGGCGAACGCCGCCGCGTACCGCGGGGCCGGCTGGCGGATCGCCGGGCCCTGCCGAGTGGGTTGGTCGCCATAGCACCACCATCGCATCGACGCCGTGTGGCCGCAATGCCATACACCCCTCGCTTCCTGCCATTACGCCGATTGTGTCCCTCGGAACGCAACCCGCGTTCCCCGACGTCGCGCTGCGGCACCGCGCCCGCCGCACCACCCAGGACCGCTCGCGTCGCCAGCTACCGCGCGGGCCTGGCGGCCTTCACAGCGTCCGCCAAGCAGTCGCGAAAGAGGCGATGCCAGTTCATCACTGTCCCGAACTGCTGGACGTACGACTCCATGCCGACCAACGCCCGCACGAGGAACAGACGATGCCCCGGCGTCTTGAAGATGCGGTGCTCGAGGCCGATCGAGGCGACCTCCATCGCCCGATCGATCGGATGGTAGTCACGCGGGTCGTAGGGCTCGTCACGCAGTACCGGCTCGAAGATCAACCGCATGATCTCGACCATCGGAGCTGGATCGTCTTCAGCATCGAGATAGCCGAGCGTGACGAAGCAGGTGTGCATGGCGAGGGCGTCGTCCGCCAGAATCGCCTCGGCGAGATCGACATAGGCGCGCCGAATGACGTCCGGGAACTCGCGGATGCTGCCGAGGTCGAGCATGCAGAGGTGCGGATGATGCGTGACGAGGTAGTTGCCGGGGTGGGGATCGGTGTGCAGGACCCCGAACTCGAACACCTGGCGCCACAGCACGCGAAAGTACTTCGCCGCCACCCAGTCCTTGATCTCCTGATCGACCCCCGGAGCAAGGATGTCGCTGAGCGGGTAGCCCTCGACGTACGTCATCGTAAGGACCCGGCGTGACGAGAACTCCGGCCGAGGCTCGGGAATGACGACCTCGGGATCATCGGCGAACAGCCCGCCAAATCGTACGAGGTTGGCCGCCTCGCGTTCGTAGTCCAGCTCTTCACGCAGGCGCTCTTCGAGCTCGACGTACAACTCGGCAGGATCGATCTTCTGCCGCATGACGTCGCGGCCGATGTGCGCGAACACCTGCAGGAGCGCGTGCACGTTCTGGAGATCTTGATCGACCGTCTCCTCGACCCCCGGGTACTGGATCTTGACGACGACCTCCTCCCCGTCGAGCAGGGTGGCGCGATGCACCTGCCCGAGCGACGCCGCGGCAAACGCCTCCTCTTCGAACGTCGCAAAGAGTTCCTCGGGAGGCGCACCCAACTCGCGCGTGATCTGCCCACGAATGGCGTCGTACTCGATGGGGGGCACCGACGATTGGACAGCCGACAACACCTCGAGCGCCTCCGTCGGCAAGAGGTCGCTCCGCATGCTCAGCATCTGCGCCAGCTTCATGAAGGCGCCCTTGAGCTCGGTCGAGCGATCGACGATCCGCATCGCCGTCCGGACGTGGGTGTCGAGCAAGTCGCGCTCGGTCTCGCTCTCCGTCTGGAAGGGACGCTTGAGCGCCTGCCAGAGATAGCTGCCACCCACCGACGTCGTCAGCGACCCCACCTTCAGGACGCGGCGAGCGCGTCCACTGGCGAGCGGGGCCGCCGCGGCCTTCGCGCGCCGCTTTTTACGCTCCGGAGAAGCGGGTGTGGAGACGGGGCGCGCCACAATGTCCTCAGAGGTGGTTGATGCGACTCGCCGCAATGCCGGCGCCGAATCCGTTGTCGATGTTGACCACTGTCACGCCGGCGGAGCACGTGTTCAGCATGCCGAGCAACGCGGCAAGGCCCCCGAAACTTGCGCCGTACCCGACGCTCGTCGGCACGGCGATCACCGGGATCGCCACGAGACCGCCCACCACACTCGGAAGCGCCCCTTCCATTCCAGCCACCACGATGAGTACACGCGCGGCGTCGAGCCGCGCGCGATTCTCGAGCAACCGATGAATACCGGCGACGCCAACGTCGTAGAGCCGCTCGACGGTGTTGCCGGCCAGGCTCGCCGTCCAGGCCGCTTCCTCGCAGACCGCGTGGTCGGAGGTCCCCGCAGACACGACGAGCACGGTCCCCTTGCCGGTGACCGCTACTGGCACCACCTCGCGTACGGCGAGGCGGGCCTCTGGCTCGTAGCGGAACTCGGGCGCGGCCTCGAGCAGCGCGCCTCCCTGCTCAGGGGCGAGGCGCGTCACCAGAACGTTGTCCCCCCGTTCGACCAATCGCGCGGCGATCTCCACGATCTGCGCCACCGACTTCCCCTCGCCAAAGATCACCTCGGGCAAGCCGGTCCGAAGACTGCGATGATGGTCGGGCTTCGCGAACGTGAGATCACTGAACGGAAGGTCGCGCAGCGCCTCCAACGCGTCGGCGGTCGTCACCTCACCGCGCCGGACGCGGGTGAGCAGGTCTTCGAGCAGGCGCCGGTCCATGGCGGCCCGAAGCTACTCCTCCCGTCGGGAGCGTACAACATCCCCGCCAGGACAACGGTCGCTGGCCGGCTCAGCGCCTACAGTAGCTGGCCGGCTCAGCGCCTACAGTAGCTGGCCGGCTCAGCGCCTACAGTAGCTGGCCGGCTCAGCGCCTACAGTAGCTGGCCGGCTCAGCGCCTACAGTAGCTGGCCGGCTCAGCGCCTACGGTAGCTGGCCGGCTCAGCGCCTACGGTAGCTGGCCGGCTCAGCGCGTCCGGAAATGGAGGTGACCGAGCCGCGACGGCGCTGGCACGATCCGCCCGCGGTCATCGACGAGCTGCAGTCCACGACCGGCAACGATTTCACCGATATGGGTGATCGCGCAGCCCAGCGTGCCCCGGGCACGTGCCAGCGCATCGATTCGGTTCGCGCGGACGGCAAAGAGCAGCTCGTAGTCCTCTCCGCCCGTCAGCACGAGGGTACGACGCGCGGCCGGTCCGAGCCCGGCGAGAGCCCGCGCACGTGGCACCCGGTCGACACGCACTTTCGCCGCAACCTCACTGGCGGCGCAGATCCGATCACAATCGATCAGAAGACCGTCGCTGAGATCGATCATCGCCGTCGCGAGTCCGCGGCGCGCCAGAGACTCGCCAGCGCGGAGCCGCGCCACCGGGCGCCGCCAGCGCGCGACGGCCGCATCAAGCGCGCCTCCGTGCCGAAGTCGGCGCACACCGAGTGCGGCCGCGCCGAGCGCGCCGGTCACGAAGAGTTGATCGCCCACGCGCGCGTGCGCACGACCGATCGGGCGAGCCGGAGCCTCACCGAGGAGAGCAACCGTCAGGGAGAGCTGTCGACCACGTGCGAGATTCCCTCCCCCGAGCACCGCCCCGACGCCGCGCGCGCCATCGCGCGCCCCACGGACGATGTCTCGAAGCCCGGTCGCTGGAAAGCCTCCCGGTGCGATGACAGACAGCAACGCAGCCACGGGACGCCCGCCCATGGCCGCGATGTCACTGGCGTTCACTTCGAACGCTCGCCGTCCGAGCGCGCGCGCGCTCAACCACGTGCGGCGAAAGTGCACGCCTTCGACCAACGCGTCGGTCGTCAGGAGCAGTGGCCGCCGACCGGGCGCGACGACGGCGGCGTCATCTCCAGGGCCGACCAGCACACGTCCCCCGGACGGCACCAAGCGGCGAATCTCCTCGAGCAGAGCACGTTCGCCGCGGTCGGCGAGCGACTCAGCCAAACATCTCCTTGACCTTGTCGAGAAAACCCCGACTGAGCGGATGGACTTCCTGGCCCGACGTCCGGGCGAACTCTTCCAACAACTCGCGCTGCTTGGACGTGAGCTTGCGTGGCGTCTCGACGACGACGCGAACGATATGGTCGCCGCGTCCGTATCCACGAAGATCGGTGATGCCCTTGCTCCGCATGCGGAAACGGGTCCCCGATTGGGTGCCCGGTGGAATACGGAGCCGTGCCTTGCCTTCGAGCGTCGGCACCTCGAGATCGGTTCCGAGCGCCGCGAGTGGAAAACTGAGCGGCATGTCGCAGATGACGTCGTTCTCCTCGCGCTGAAAGAGCGGATGCTCGAGAACACGCACGACGACGTAGAGATCACCCGACGGCCCGCCGCCGAAGCCCGCCTCCCCCTCGCCACGGAGCTTCAGGCGCGACCCCATGTCGACGCCCGCAGGAATCTTTACACTCAGATTCTGCGTGCGGCGCACGGCGCCGTGGCCCGTGCAGGCATCACACGGATCACCGATCGTCGACCCCTGCCCGTTGCACTGGCTGCAGGTCTTCGCGATGCTGAAAAATCCCTGCTGAAAACGCACCTGCCCCGAACCGCGGCAGCCGCTGCACGTCTTCGACGTCGTACCGGGCTTCGCCCCCTTGCCGCCGCAGGCCTCACAGGCTTCCATGCGAGGCAACGACACCGTCTTTTCGGTACCGAACGCGGCCTCCTCGAAGCTCAGATCGAGGGTGTATTGCAGGTCGTCGCCGCGGCGCGCCCGCGAACGCCCACGTTCGGCACGTGCGCCCCCGAAGAACTCTCCGAAGATACCGCTGAAGATGTCCTCGAACCCGCCGCCGAAATCGAATCCCCCGGCGCCACCTTCGAATGCGGCGTGCCCGAAACGATCGTACTGCGCACGCCGGTCGCCATCGGAGAGCACCTGATAGGCCGCCGACGCCTCCTTGAACTTCTCTTCGGCAGCTTTGTCTCCCGGGTTGCGATCGGGATGATACTTGAGCGCCTGCTTCCGGTACGCCCGCTTGAGTTGATCTTCGGAGGCGTCACGCGAGACGCCAAGGACTTCGTAAAAATCGCGCTGACCGGGAGGCATGGATGTGCGTTATAGCGGAAGGCCGCGAGCGGTACTATTGACGACGGCATCGAGCGGCGGGCATCGGCCCGCCGCTCCGAGCCGCTCTACTCCTTGACCTCTTCGAAATCCGCGTCGACGGCATCGTCGCGCGCCGACCCCGCTGAACCCGCCGTGCCATTGTCGTCCCCCGCACCGGCCGAGGCCCCTGCGTCAGGACCCGCATCAGCGTCCGGCCCCGCACCGGCGGCCTCCTGCTGCGCGCTCGCCTGCGCGTACATCGCCTCGGCGAACTTGTGCGACGCCTGCTCGATATCAGTCCGGGCCTGCTCCATGGCCGGACCGTCCTCCGCCTCGAGCACCTTCTTCGCAGCGTCGACCGCGGTCTGAAGATCGGCCTTCATCGCTGCGTCGGTCTCGGCCGGCGCATCGGCAATCGTCTTCTCCGCTCGATATACTGCCTGGTCGAGCTGGATGCGGTTCTCGACTTCGGCGCGCTTCTTCTTGTCGTCCTCGGCATTGGCTTCCGCCTCGTCGACCATCCGCTTGATCTCTTCCTCCGCCAGGCCGCTCGACGCCGTGATCTGAATCGACTGTTCCTTGCCGGTGCCGAGATCCTTCGCCCCGACGTGCACGATGCCGTTGGCATCGATGTCAAACGTCACTTCGATCTGCGGCATCCCGCGCGGGGCCGAGGGAATACCGACGAGATCGAACTGCGCCAACAGCTTGTTGTTGGCAGCCATCTCGCGCTCACCCTGGAACACCCGGATCGTAACCGCACTCTGATTGTCCTGCGCGGTGGAGAACGTCTGGCTCTTCTTCGTTGGAATCGTGGTGTTCTTGTCGATCAGCTTGGTGAACACACCCCCGAGCGTCTCGATCCCGAGCGACAGCGGCGTGACGTCGAGGAGCAGGACGTCTTTCACCTCGCCCTTCAGCACCGCGCCCTGAATGGCGGCGCCTACGGCCACGACCTCGTCCGGATTGACACCCTTGTGCGGCTCACGGCCGAAGAGCTTCTTCACGCGCTCCTGCACCGCGGGCATGCGGGTCATACCACCGACGAGAATGACTTCTTTCACGTCGCTCGCCGAAAGCCCGGCATCTTTCAACGCCGTCAGACACGGAGCGTCGAGCCGCTCGAGCAGATCGCTCACCAGCGCCTCGAGCTTCGAGCGGCTGAGCTTCATGTTGAGGTGCTTCGGACCGCTCTGATCGGCGGTGACGAACGGGAGGTTGATGTCGGTCTCCATCGCCGTCGAGAGCTCGCACTTGGCCTTCTCGGCCGCCTCTTTGAGACGCTGGAGAGCCATGCGATCCCCACGGAGATCGATGCCCTGATCCTTTTTGAACTCATCGGCGAGGTAGTCGATGATGCGCTGGTCGAAATCCTCACCACCGAGAAAGGTGTCGCCGTGCGTCGCCTTCACCTCGAACACGCCGTCGCCGATCTCGAGAATCGAGACGTCGAAGGTTCCGCCACCGAGATCGAACACGACGATCTTCTCGTCCGTCTTCTTGTCGAGGCCATAGGCCAGCGAGGCGGCAGTCGGCTCGTTGATGATCCGCAAGACTTCGAGCCCAGCGATGCGACCAGCGTCTTTGGTCGCCTGGCGCTGGCTGTCGTTGAAATAGGCCGGGACCGTGATCACGGCCTCCGTAACGGGCTCGCCCAGATGATCCTCGGCCGTCTGCTTCATCTTCTGCAGCACGAACGCCGAAATCTCCGCCGGACTGTACGTACGATCGCGCCCCTCGACCCAGGCATCACCGTTTTCGTTCTTGACGACCTTGAACGGTGAAAGGCTGGTCGCTTTCTTCACTTCGGCGTCTTCGAAGCGGCGTCCGATCAGACGCTTCACCGCAAACACCGTGTTCTCGGGATTGGTGATCGCCTGACGGCGGGCGATCTGACCAACCAGACGCTCACCGCTCTCGGAAAATGCCACCACCGACGGTGTCGTACGGGCGCCTTCCGCGTTCGTGATGACCACCGGGTCTCCCGCGTCCATGATGGCGACGCAAGAATTGGTGGTCCCGAGGTCGATACCAATCACTTTCCCCATAATGAGTGCTCCTTCGTTCTCGTCATCTGTACAGAACGGTTAACCATCGTTCGGCGGCTTTTCAACGCCGTCCTGTGCAGGATTTTGTGCAGAATTTTGTGCAGAATCGTCAGCCGGAGTCTGGCTCGGCCCCTTGCCGACGGTCACGAGCGCTGGTCGCAGCAACCGGCCGTGCAGCGTGTAGCCACACTGGTGCTCGTCGATCACCGTGTTGGCGGGCTGCTCACTCTCGACGTAGCCAATGGCCTCGTGCAGCGCCGGATCGAACGTGGCGCCATGCGCCCCCACGACGGTCACGCCATGCCGCTCGAGCGTCTCCACGAATCCCCGCCGCACCAACTCGATACCCTCGACGACGGGATCGACGTCCTGATCTCCCGCCGGGCTACCCCCCTGGGCTCCCGCGACTTCGCCATCTTCCCGACCGTTGGCCGCGCGCAACTGATCCGTAGCCCGGTCCAGATTGTCGATGACCGGCAGGAGCTCCCGGAGGAGCTTCTCTGCGCCGTAGCGCACCGCATCCGCCTTCTCGCGGGCGGCGCGCTTCTTGTAGTTCTCGAGTTCGGCGCGCTCCCGGAGCAGCCGATCCTTCGCATCGGTCAACTCCGTCCGTAGCACCGCCATTTCGTCGATCGGCTCGTCGGGCGACCGCCCGGTCTCGGCTCCGGCCTCCGGAGCCGCCGTCGAAGCGGCAGCAGAAGCAGCCGCAGGGCTCCCTTCCGGCTCCGATCTGGCCGCGGGAGCGCCGCCGTCGACCGGAGTCGCCGCAGATCGCACCTTCTCGTCGATGTGGTCGTGGTCGGCCATGCTGACCCGGCTCTCCCCCGCTTGTGGCTGGAATCGTTGAAACTACTCGAACAGGGCGAAAGCTAAGGATGATCCGGCCTCTGTCAAGGTCGCCACCACGGTGGATTTGTCCCGGCTTCTTGCGGCGGCTAGTAGTCGTCGCGGTGAGCCGGACCCCGATTCCCGCCGAGGAGATCCAGACGCCCGCGATCGTCATTCGCGGCCGCGCGTTCGGAGAATCGGATAAGATCGTCACATTTCTGACCCGCGACCTCGGCAAGGTCACGGGCATCGCCAAGGGAGCCAAGCGATCCAAGCGACGGTTCGTCAACGTCCTGGAGCCGTTCACTGCCGTCGACGTCACGCTCCGGATCCGGCAACACTCCGACCTGGCCTTCATCAACGCCTGCGTGCTCGCCGAGGTCTACTATTCGTTCACCCGCGATCTCGAGAAATTCGGCTACGCCAGCTACGTACTCGAGCTCACCGATCGTCTGATCCGAGGCCAGGAAGCAGGTGCCGAGACCTACGATCTGGTGCAGGCCGTGCTTCGGCTCCTCGATCGATCCCAGCCGGAGCCGGGCATCCTGCGCGCGTTCGAGCTGCAACTCCTCCGGCAGACGGGCTATGAGCCTGTCCTGCACGAATGTCAGGGCTGCGGGGCCACCTACCGCGCCGCGGGCCGCCTGTTCGTGCAACCGCTCCACGGCGGCGTGCGCTGCGCCGCCTGCGTGGGAGAGAGCCGGTCGCACGAGGCCTCGGAGGACACCCTCACCCGCCTGATCGGCTTTCAGGAGACCACCTTCGAAGAGGCCGATTCCACCCCGTTCGCCCTCTCGCCTCGAAGCGCGAACGAGGCACGCACGCTGGTACGGAGCTTCTTTGCCAGCAGCCTGACCAAGCCTCTCGCCTCGGAGCGCCTCCTGGAGGACCTGTAGCGGAATCCGTTACAAATTGACCGCCTAGGAGTGGGGTGATAGACGCGGCGGTTCGTACTCGCCAATGAATTCCCCCGCCCGCGCGGTCACGATGGACAAACTCACGAGCCTCTGTAAGCGGCGCGGGTTCGTCTATCCATCGAGCGAGATCTACGGCGGGCTGGCCAGCTGCTGGGACTACGGGCCGCTCGGCATCGAACTCAAGCGCAACATCACCGAAGCCTGGTGGCGTGAGAACATCACGGCGCGCGACGACATGGTCGGCCTCGACAGCTCGATCCTCATGCACCCGAAGGTGTGGGAGGCCTCAGGGCACATCGAGGGCTTCACCGACCCCCTGGTCGACTGCAAGGAGTGCAAGCAGCGGTTCCGCGCCGACCAACTCGAGGGCGACGTCTGTCCAGCCTGCGGCGGCGAGCTGACCGAATCGCGACAGTTCAACCTGATGTTCCGCACGTTCATGGGACCGGTCGAGGATTCGGCCAGCACCGTGTATCTCCGCCCCGAGACGGCGCAGGGCATCTTCGTGAACTTCCAGAATGCGCTCAACTCGTCGCGGATGAAGATTCCGTTCGGGGTCGGTCAGATCGGCAAGTCGTTCCGGAACGAGATCACGCCGGGCAACTTTCTCTTTCGCACCCGCGAATTCGAACAGATGGAGCTCGAGTTCTTCGTGAAGCCGGGCGAGGACGAGAAGTGGCACCAGTACTGGAAGCAGGAGCGCTTCGACTGGTACCTGCGATACGGCATCAATCGCGAACGGCTCCGCCTGCGCGAGCATGGCAGCGACGAGCTGGCGCACTACGCGAAAGGCTGCGCCGACATCGAGTACGAGTTTCCTTTCGGCTGGTCCGAGCTCGAGGGCATCGCCAATCGCGCCGACTTCGATCTCGGGCAGCACAAGAAGGTGAGCGGCAAAGATCTCTCGTACTTCGACGAGGAGAACCGCGAGCGCTTCATCCCGTACGTGATCGAGCCATCCGCCGGGGTGGGACGACCCTTGCTGGCATTCCTCGTCGACGCCTACGACGAAGACGTCGTCGATGGCGACGAGCGCGTCGTGCTCCGACTGGACCGGCGGCTCGCACCCGTCAAGGTCGCCATCTTCCCGCTCTTGCGGAAAGCCGGGCAGCCCGAAAAGGCGCATGCCGTCCGCGATCTACTGAAGCACCATTTCGCAGTCACGTACGACCAGGCGGGCGCGATCGGCCGCCGCTACCGACGGCAGGACGAGATCGGCACCCCGTACTGCATCACGGTCGACCATCAGACGATGGACGACGACACGATAACGCTTCGCGACCGCGACTCGATGGAGCAGCTCCGCCTGCCCATCGATCGCCTGGTCGAGGAGATTCGAACGCGCCTGGCCGCCCCACCGGCGGCCGCGGGCGGATGATGAGGAGAGGGTAAGTGGCACGTCGAACGCAAGCAAAGAAGCGCCCCGCCGCAAAGTCGAAGTCCCGCACGGCCGCGAAGCGCCGCCCCGCTGCAAAGCGGACATCCGCCAAGACCACCAAGGCCCGCAAGGCCACCAAGGCCAAAGCCGGCAAGGCCAAGGCCGGTAGCAAAGCGAAGGCGGGCCGGAAGACGACAGGCCGGGCGACGGCGAGTCGCAAAGCGGTGAGTCGCAAGAAGGTCACGCGGCGCACGGCGACCACGGCGAGCCGGAAGGCCGCAAGCCGCAAGAAGGTCACGCGTCGCACCGCCACCACGGCGAGCCGGAAGGCCGCAAGCCGCAAGAAGGTCACGCGTCGCACCGCCACCGCGGCGAGCCGGAAGGCCGCAAGCCGCAAGAAGGTCACGCGTCGCACCGCGACCACGGCGGCGCGCAAGGCCACGGGCCGCGCCTCGAAGTACGTGTACTTCTTCGGCGGCGGCAAGGCCGAGGGCCGGGCCGGCATGAAGAACCTGCTCGGCGGCAAGGGCGCGAACCTCGCAGAGATGGCGGGCCTCGGCCTACCGGTCCCGCCGGGCTTCTCGATCTCGACCGAAGTCTGCACGCACTACTATGCGCACGGCAACAAGTATCCCTCATCGCTGAAGAAGGAGGTCGCCAAGCACCTCGCGCGCGTCGAGAAGGTCGTCGGCCGCACGTTCGGCGACCGGGAGAATCCGCTCCTGGTGTCGGTGCGCTCGGGTGCACGCGCGTCCATGCCGGGCATGATGGACACGGTCCTGAACCTCGGCCTGAACGACGAAACCGTGCAGGGCCTGATTGCCGCATCGGGCAGCCCACGCTTTGCGTGGGACTCGTATCGGCGCTTCGTGCAAATGTACGGCGACGTCGTGCTCGGCTTGAAGCCGGAGGACGACTCGCAGACCGACCCGTTCGAGGACATCCTCGAGGCCAAGAAGCGCGCTCGCGGTGTGGAAGCCGACACCGATCTGACCGCTGGCGACCTGCAAGAGCTGGTCGCCGAGTTCAAGGCGCTGATCCTGCGACGACTGAACGTGGAGTTTCCGAACGATCCCGCGGAACAGCTGTGGGGGGCCATCGGCGCGGTCTTCGGCTCGTGGCACAACGCCCGCGCCAACACGTATCGCCGCCTCTACAACATTCCCGACGAGTGGGGCACGGCGGTCAACGTACAGGCGATGGTGTTCGGCAACCTCGGCGACGATTGCGCGACCGGCGTCGCGTTCTCACGCGATCCCGCAACCGGTGCGAAACTGCTGTACGGAGACTTCCTGGTGAATGCACAGGGCGAGGACGTGGTCGCCGGCATCCGGACTCCGCAGACGCTCACGAAGGCGGCCTCGCAGGAGCTGGCACGCCAGCAGAGTGTCCCCGAGCACGAACGGTCCAAGTCCCTCGAGGAGTTGATGCCGACCTGCCTCGGACAGCTGCGGAAGATCGCCACCAAGCTCGAGCGCCACTACCGCGACATGCAGGATCTGGAGTTCACCATCGAGCGTGGACGCCTGTGGATGCTGCAGACCCGGAACGGCAAGCGGACCGCGCCGGCCGCGGTCAAGATCGCCGTCGACATGGCGGGCGAGCGCCTGATCGATCGCAACACCGCACTGCTGCGCGTGGACGCGGGCTCGATCGACCAGCTCCTCCATCCGATGATCGATCCGACGGCCGACAAGCAATTGGTCGCGAAGGGCGTGCCAGCGTCACCCGGCGCTGCCGCCGGCGAGGTCGTGTTCAGTGCCGACGAGGCCGAGGCCGCGGCGAACCAGGGTCGGAAGGTGATCTTGGTTCGGGTCGAGACTTCGCCCGAAGATATCCACGGCATGAACGTCGCCGAGGGCATCCTGACGTCGCGCGGTGGAAAAGCGTCGCACGCTGCCGTCGTCGCCCGCGGGATGGGCAAGTGCTGCGTGGCGGGCTGCGGCGATCTCGATATTCGTTACGATGGCGGGTTCTTCAAGGCCGGCGGTCACCAGGTGCAGCGCGGCGACTGGATCACCCTGAACGGTTCCACCGGCGAAGTGTTTCTCGGCAACGTGCCGACAATCCGCCCCGAGGGGGAGACCGGCGAGTTCGCAACGTTGATGAAGTGGGCCGACAAAGCCCGCCGCCTCCGGGTGCGCACCAACGCCGACACCCCGAACGACGCCGGCGTCGCCCGACGCTTTGGCGCCGAAGGCATCGGCCTCTGCCGCACCGAGCACATGTTCTTCGAGCCCGACCGGATCGAGAAGGTCCGTGCGATGATCCTCGCCAAGGACGCCGCAGGGCGAAAGGCTGCCCTCGCCATGCTGCAACCGATGCAGAAGGGCGACTTCCTCGGTATCTTGAAGGCGATGGCGGGACTTCCCGTGACCATCCGCCTCCTCGATCCGCCGCTGCACGAGTTCCTGCCCCACACGGAGGGGGACACCGCCGATCTCGCCCGGACGATGAACACCGACCTCGGCGATCTGATCGCGCGGCGCGACAAGCTGAAGGAAATGAATCCGATGCTCGGGTTCCGCGGCTGCCGACTCGGCGTCGTGTACCCGGAGATCTATCTCATGCAGGTGCGCGCCATCATGGAAGCGGCGTGTGAGCTTGCCGGCCAGGGCGTGAAGGTCCTGCCCGAGATCATGATTCCACTCATCGGCCACGTGAACGAGCTCAAGCAGCTCCGCGCCGAAGCCGACGCCGCCTGCCGCGAGATCATTGCCAAGACCGGTCGCAAGGTCGCGTACACCATCGGCACGATGATCGAAGTACCACGCGCGGCACTCACCGCCGACGAGATCGCGCACGAAGCCGAGTTCTTCTCGTTCGGGACGAATGATCTGACCCAGATGGGCTTTGGCCTGTCGCGTGACGACGCCTGGAACTTCCTCCCGCACTATGTGGAGAACGGCATCCTCGACGTCGATCCTTTCGCCAGCCTCGATCAGACCGGCATCGGCGAGCTCGTCCGGATCGCCGTTGCCAAGGGACGAAAGGTCCAGAAGAAGCTGAAGATCGGGATCTGCGGAGAGCACGGCGGTGACCCGTCATCGGTCGTCTTCTGTCACGAGGTTGGCCTCGACTACGTGTCGTGCTCGCCCTATCGGGTGCCGATCGCCCGGTTGGCCGCCGCTCAAGCGGCGCTCGCGAAGTAGCGCGAAAGACCGCGGGACCACGATGCAGACCTACGACTCCGGTTCATCCCGAGAAATGGGAGGTCTCGTGGTCCCGACGCACCGGCCAGACGCCGCATCGGGGCGATATAGCCGACTCCGGCGTGGCAGCGTCGCGGTTCACAGCCGAGGATTCGGCATCTCTGGAAACGCGGCGGCGCCCAGTTCGCAGCACGGGTGATGAGCCAACCTCCCAACACGTTCTCGGGTCGAACGCGCGTCTACGGAATCCTCGGCGATCCAGTCGAACACAGCTCCTCGCCAGCCATGCAGAACGCGGCGTTACGGGCCGTCGGGCTCGACGCAGTGTACGTACCGTTTCACGTCGTGCCTGAAGAACTGCCCGCGGCTGTGGAGGGTTTGCGTGCGACCGGCATCGCCGGTCTGAACGTCACCGTCCCGCACAAAGAAGCGATCCTCGGACTCGTCGACGAGCTCCGACCGAGGGCCCGAGCCTGCGGCGCCGTGAACACGATCGTGCGCACGCGACGCGGCCTGGCCGGCGACAACACCGACGGCGCCGGCTTCGTCGCCGCGCTCGCCGATGCTCGGCGGGAAGCGCGAGGGGCACGCGTGCTCCTGATCGGCGCCGGCGGCTCGGCGCGGGGGGTCGCCCACGCACTCGTCCGCGCGGGGTGCAGTCATGTCCACGTCGCCAACCGGACCCACGCCCGGGCCACGACGCTCGTGCGGGAGCTGAAGAGCCGGCGCGCGGAAGCGAGCGGGCTGGACGTGCTTCGCGATCGTGCCGCGCTCGCGACCTTCGACATCATCGTCAACTGCACCAGCACCGGCCTCAAGAACACCGCCCCGCCACTGATCTTCGCAGCGACCCGGCGGGACGCCCTGTGCTGCGATCTGCTCTATGGAAAGAATCCGGCGCCGTTCCTGAAGCGCGCCCGCACGGCCGGACGCCGTACCATGGACGGCAGCGGCATGTTGCTGCACCAGGGAGCGTTGGCGTTCGAGTTGTGGACGCGGCAAGCAGCGCCGGTGGCGGTCATGCGGCGCGCCCTGCAGCGCGCGCTCCGCGGATAGATCGCGGCCTCCGAATCGCGCTTCAGACTCTAGAGGCGCTTTGCTCGATCGAGGCCACGAACTTCGGATCGAAGACGATTCGGCGAGCATCCCTGAACTAGTATCGTCCCCCGAGTGCGATCGAAGAACGCGGCCCCCTGTGCCGGAACGCCGCTTTCGAGCCGGGGACATGATCCCACGCGCCAGACTCGCGCAGCGGTTCCCTAAGCGCCGCCCTGTTTTTTCCAGGTGCGGAGGTCGAAGTAGTCACGGCATTCGCTGATCAGACCGCCCCGCGTCTCGAACACGCCGCACACCGGCATCACGATCCTCTTGCCGCCCGGGAAAAAGTGCGTATCCACGCGCTCCACGATGAACGTCGTTCCGCGAGGCGCCAGGTTCTTGATCTCGGTCTCGACACGTCCCCAGGTCGGTGCCAGTTGTCGGAGCAGAGCCGCGATCGCGGGCTTCCCGACGGCGGGCTCGATCGGCATGTTGTGCCACACCGCGTCCTCGGTGAAGCACTCGAGAATCGCTGCCAGAGCGTCGTCCGACCAGCGCGCTATGCCGCGATGGTAGGCGCGGATGGTCGTCTCGGGGTCTTTCGACATCGCGATCACTCCGATTCTAGAGACCCCAACCGCGAGATCCCCGAAGCAGTCACCGAATTCCCCTGAGTGCTCCGAGCATCACGCTCCTGACTAATCGGCACTAGCTTGGGTGGCGGTGCTCGCCGCAGGCGATTCGTCGCGGAAGGACGTGATCAGGAGGCGCAAGAAGAGAACCGCCGCGGCGAAGAGCATGCTGAGCACGGCGGCAAGATAGAAGCCAAGCCCGTGCGAAGCGGCTCGGCCGAGCGCCGTGATCGTCAAGAGCACGATCGCAATCAACTGCATCAGTGTAATCAGGACGGCAGCGACCTTGCTGAACTCGGCTGGCACGCCGCGGAGATTCACCCAGATCTGCAGGAGAAAGAAAGCCGCCGGGGCGGGGAGGAACGCCAGGCTCGCAACACGCCAAGGGGCAAGCGCCCCCAAGTGGTGCACCACGTAGGGGAGCAAGCACCCGAACACGACCGCCAGACTGATCGATGCGCTCACCAGCAGTCGGCCCTGGTCCGCGGCAGTCCAGACACCTCGCGCACGATAACCGAGACCGGTCACGAGCCCGCCAAACCCCGCGAGCGCAATCGCGACTTCAGCAATGCTCAGCAGTACGCCGTCGGATTCCATGCCCCCGCCGCTCTCTCACAGTTGGTCTGACGTGAAGCGTTCGGTACCACGGGGAGACAGAAGATTGCCAACCCGCGGCTTATCCGGGAGCAATCGATGCCAACGAAAGTCGAGCCGCCCTGGGAAACCCGACTCGATGCCCACCCAAGTCCGCAGCCTCGTTCCGGAGGTTCAATTCTTGACATATCCCCCTTTCATACATAAGGTAGCCCTTTCAAGATGAAGAAGCAAAAGCAAGCCATCCTGAACCTCCCAGACCGACCGCATTGGGGCGGGCGACGTGCCGGCGCTGGCCGAAAACCCGGCCCGCACTCCGGCCTCGCGCATCGCAGTCGGCCGAGCTTCTCGTCACTCCCCGCACACGTCACGTTGAAGATTCGGCCGGGGCTCCCCTCACTACGGACGCTTCGAATGGTTCGGGAGGTCGAGCGGTCGTTCGCGCGGGGATGCTCGCGGCCAGGATTCCGGTTGGTGCACTACTCGCTACAGAGCAACCACGTTCATCTGATCGTCGAGGCATCGACCCGCGACGCTCTCGGCCGTGGAATGATGGCGATCGCCGGACGTCTGGGGCGCGCCATCAATCGGGTGTTCGAGCGATCTGGCAAAGTGTTCGCGGATCGCTACCACCTCCACGTCCTGAAAACGCCCCGCGAGGTCCATGCGGCGCTCCGCTACGTACTCCTGAACGCGCGCCGACATGCGACCCGGCTCGCGCATCGAGCGAAGAACCCGCGACTCGACCCAGCCTCGTCGGCACGGTGGTTCGATGGTTGGCGAACGAAAACCCCACGATGGATGGTAGTGGACGCCCCCGGTACGGATGAAACTCCACCGATCGCCCGCGCTCGAACATGGCTCCTCAAAACGGGTTGGCGACGTCACGGCCTCTTCGACCCGGCTGAAGTACCAGGCTGACGGCGTACGACGACCTGCTCCAGCGCCGGTTTCCGGTCCGTGGAACGAGAGCGCGGCGGGTTCGCGACCTGCTCCCCTCAACGACCCGGATCTCGGATCAAGAGCGGGTAGCGAGAGGGAGCGGAAACAACCCCGAACCGCTACGAGGCTATCCGCGGCCTAGTGGGGGCGGGCTGGCGTGTGTGACAGCACCATCCCAAGCACGGCGGTGTTCACCACCCAGTAGATCGCGAACAACGGAACCATCAGTGCCGACTCCCACGCGGAACGCATTGGATCGGGGATGAAGAGTATGCTGAGGACGTAGCCAAGAACGGCTACTACGAACCCAGGGAACCCGATCGCCAGCAGCGACAGATCCGATTCTGTGTACGGAACAAGCGCCAACAGGATCAGGCCCGCCACGGCCAGGCCGCTCTTCACCATAGAGCCGCGCCGACGGGACTGCAGCATCGTCGCCAACGCGCCGCCCGCAACGCCGACCGCGACCGCCAGCACAACGAGTCCCACTGCCCACACGCGCGTGATGGGAGAAGACGCAAGCACGATCGCAGGGATCGTTACGGCGGCGATGAGGAGGACCTTCCAGCGCACGCCACCGAGCGTGAAGTCACCATCCTGTCCTGTCAACTGGGAATCGAGCGTGCCGATGCCCCTTCAGGATCGAGGCAAGCTCACGCTCCCGGAATGAGAGGCCGTCCACCAGCCGCTTTTGAGATCAAGAGCGGGTAGCGAAGGGGAGCAGACGCGACCGGGGCACTCAGCCACCACGGCGCCGGATCGCGCCGTGGGAGGCTGGGCTGGGATCACGAGCCTTCCCCCTTAACCGCCCGCTCTTCGAATCAAGAGCGGGTAGCGAAGGGGAACAGCCGCGACCAAGCACTCACCCTCCACGGCGCCGGATCGCGCCGTGGGAGGCTGCCCTGGGATCACGAGCCTTCCCCCTTAACCACCCGCTCTTCGAATCAAGAGCGGGTAGCGAAGGGGAGCAGACGCGACCGGGCACTCACCCTCCACGGCGCCGGATCGCGCCGTGGGAGGCTGGGCTGGGATCACGAGCCTTCCCCCTTAACCACCCGCTCTTCGAATCAACAGCGGGTAGCGAAGGGGAACAGCCGCGACCAAGCACTCACCCTCCACGGCGCCGGATCGCGCCGTGGGAGGCTGGGCCGAGATCACGAGCCTTCCCCCTAGCCACCCGCTTTTCAGTTCAAGCGGCTAGCAGAGAAAGCGCCGAGGCAACCGGGGCGCTTGGCCGTCTCGCCGCGGGACTTCGCCATGGACTCGGGCTTGGGACGAACGCGGGTTCGTACCTAGCTGCGCTCCGCTCATCCAATTCGCCAAGGGTGCCGATATGCTTCCTGGGAGGTTTCTCGGTGTGCGGGCCTGTGAAGTGCGTGGACAGATCTTGTGCGGGATGCGGTGCTCGTATCCGTTGTGGGACGGGGTGCGGGGTCCGTACGATCTCGGATGGATGGAGCGCGGGCGGTAGCGGCGACGATGTCTAGACTTGGAGATCTTCTCGTCCGGCGGGGCGAGCTCGAGGAAGCGCAGCTCGAGCGGGCGCTTGGCGAGCAACGGACCAACGGGGGCGCGCTTGCAAACCACCTGGTCAAGCTCGGGCTGATCGCCGAAGACGCCCTCCTTTCCTACCTTCAGAAGGAATATCGGCTCCCAGTGGTCGATCCTTCGAGTCTGGAGATCGAGCCGGAAGTGCTGGCGCTGATCCCGACGCAGATGGCGCACAAGCACCACATGATCCCGGTCAACCTGGTGCGTTCGACGCTGACGATGGCGATGGCGGATCCGTCGAACCTGATCGCGATCAACGAGGTCAAGTTCCTCACGAGCTACGACGTGAAGATCGCGGTCGCGGGCGCGACGGCGGTGCAACGGGCGATCGACCGCTACTACGACGCCGGCTCGAGCTACGACGACGTGCTGAACGAGATCGACGGCGGTGAAGACGTCCAGCTCGTGCAGAGCGAGGAGGAGGTCAATCTCCAGGAACTCGAACGCGCCACGGAGGAAGCGCCGGTCGTCCGTCTGGTGAATGCGCTCATGATGGACGCGATCAAGAAGCGGGCGAGCGACATCCACGTCGAGCCGTACGAGAGAATCCTCCGCATCCGGTTCCGAATCGATGGCGTACTTCACGAGGTGATGCAGCCACCGATCAAGCTCAAGAACGCGATCACATCGCGCATCAAGGTGATGGCATCGCTGGACATCGCCGAGCGCCGGATGCCGCAGGACGGACGCATCAAGCTGAAGATGACGCGCAACCGGGAGATGGATTTCCGCGTCTCGGTTCTCCCGACCATCTTCGGCGAGAAAGTCGTCCTCCGCCTCCTCGACAAGTCGACGCTCCAGCTCGACATGACGAAGCTCGGTTTCGGTGAGCGCGCGCTCGCCGACTTCAAAGACGCGATCTACAAACCGTTCGGCATGGTGCTGGTCACCGGACCGACCGGGAGCGGCAAGACGACCTCGCTCTACTCCGCCCTCTCCGAACTCAACAAGATCACGTCGAACATCTCGACGGCCGAGGACCCCGTCGAGTTCAACCTGATGGGCATCAACCAGGTGCAGGTACACGAAGAAATCGGCCTGTCGTTCGCCGCAACGCTCCGGTCCTTCCTCCGGCAGGATCCTGACATCATCATGGTCGGCGAGATTCGCGACTTCGAGACGGCCGAGATCGGCGTCAAGTCGGCGCTCACAGGGCATCTCGTTCTCTCGACTCTGCATACGAACGACGCCCCCTCCACCATCAACCGGCTCCTGAACATGGGCATCGAACCCTTCCTGGTCGCGTCCTCCATCAACCTCATCATGGCGCAACGCCTCGTGCGCGTGCTCTGCTCCGGCTGCCGAGAAGAGACCGAGATCACCCCCGAGGCACTGGTGGCCATCGGCGCGCCGCCCGAGATGGCAGAGACCATGCGATGCTACCAGGGAGCAGGCTGCTCAGCGTGTAGCGGCACGGGCTACAAGGGTCGCATCGCGCTCTACGAAGTCATGCCCATGACGGACGGACTCCGCGAGGTCATCCTCTCGGGCGGCTCGAACAGCGAGATCAAACGCGCAGCCATCGACGCCGGTATGGACTCCCTCCGCCGAAGCGGCATCGACAAGATCAGCGAAGGCGTCACGTCGATCGACGAAGTCCTGCGCATCACGATGCCTGACTGAGCGGGCACGACACCACGCCCCAAACCGGCACTTTCGTGACGAGACGGCGTTGATTGACGCCGTCCCACCGAAAAAAGCGCAGCCCGGCGACGGCTCCCGTGGCATGTCGCTTGCTCTCTGCAGTAGCCGACAGAGACCCATCTCATGGTGAATATTCAAGATTTCCTCCAACTGATGCTCGAAGCAGGCGCGTCGGATCTCCACCTCACGCAGGAGAGCCCACCGCTCATTCGCGTCCATGGCGAGCTTCGTCCTCTGGCGTATCCACCGCTCACGGCCACAGACACGCGAACGCTGTGCTACAGCATTCTCACCGAGGCGCAGAAGAAGAAGTTCGAGGAAGACAGCGAGCTCGACTTCTCATTCGCCGCAGCCGGCGTCTCCCGCTTCCGTGGGAATCTCTATCTCCAGAAGGGCGCGGTCGGCGGGGCGTTTCGCGCGATCCCCTACGAGATTCCAGCGCTCGACAGCCTCGGTCTCAGCAAAGCAGTGCTCGATCTCGCGGAACTGCCTCGCGGACTCGTCCTGATCACTGGCCCGACCGGCAGCGGCAAGTCGACCACCCTCGCGGCGATCATCGACAAAATCAACGAGACCAGGCCCGAGCACATCATCACTGTCGAAGATCCCATCGAGTTCGTGCACACGCACAAGCGCGCGATGGTGAACCAACGCGAGGTCTTCGCCGACACGCAGGGTTTTGCCCAGTCGTTGAAACACGTGCTTCGGCAGGATCCGGACATCGTCCTCATCGGTGAGATGCGCGACCTCGAGACCATCGAGGCGGCCCTGGTCGTCGCCGAGACGGGTCACCTGGTCTTCTCCACGCTGCACACGAATTGCGCCGTCCAAACGATCAACCGCGTGATCGACGTGTTCCCGCCGCACCAGCAGGAGCAGGTGCGCGCGCAGCTCTCGCTCGTACTGCAGGGGGTGGTCTCGCAGCAGTTGCTACCCCGCTGGGACGGGCGCGGACGCGTCCTCGCCGCCGAGGTCATGGTCCCGAACCCCGCCATTCGCAACCTCGTCCGCGAGGCGAAAGTACACCAGATCTACTCGCAGATGCAGGTCGGACAACAGAAGTGGCACATGCAAACGATGAGTCAGGCCCTCATCAGCTTGCATGAGCGCAAGCTGATTACCGCCGACGAAGCCCTCGCGCATGCGACGGAGCCGGAAGAGATGAAAACGTTGCTGGCTCAATTCGGCGACGGACCAAGCCCCGTTCGACGGGTGGCGCGGCAGTAGCGCCGCGACAAGGAGCAGGCGATGCCGATGTTCAAATGGGTGGGGGTTGGCCCGCAAGGGCAAACGATTCGGGGAGAGATGGAGGCCGGATCGCGTCAGGCCGTCATCACACGGCTGCGCACTCAGCGCATCAAGCCGAACATGGATCGCATCAAGGAGAAGGGCAAGGGTCTCGATCGTGAGATCAGCCTCTCGCTCGGCAACCCCGTCAAGCAGCACGACATCGTCATCTTCACCCGCCAGTTCGCAACCATGATCGACGCTGGCCTTCCGCTCGTCCAATGCCTCGACATCCTCTCGAATCAGTCCGAGAACAAAGTCCTACGGAAAACCATCCGCAACGTGAAGGAAGATGTCGAAGCGGGTTCCACCTTCGCCGCCGCCCTGAAGAAGCACCCGAAGGTTTTCAGCGATCTCTACGCGAACATGGTCGCGGCCGGCGAAGTCGGCGGCATCCTCGACACCATCCTCAATCGCCTGGCCACATACATGGAAAAGATGGTCCGCCTGAAGAGCAAGATCAAAGGCGCGATGATCTATCCTGCGTGCATCATGGCCGCCGCGGTATTGGTGACGGGCATTCTGCTCGTGTACGTGATCCCGGTCTTCGCCGAGCTCTTCCAGAGCTTCGGGCAGGCCCTGCCAGCGCCGACGCAGTTCGTCATCAACCTCTCGAACGCCACGATCGCATACTTCTGGTACATCATCGTCGGAACGATCGCCGCAGCAGTCGCGCTCGTCATGGCGGCGCGCACCGACCGTGGCCGCTACATCATCGACCGGCTCTCGTTGCGGATCCCGGTGTTCGGGGAGCTGATCCGCAAGAGCGCGATCGCGCGTTTCGCGCGCACGCTCGGCACCCTGGTCTCGTCGGGTGTTCCCATCCTGGACGCGCTCACGATCACGGGTCGCACCGCGGGCAACAAGATCGTCGAGCACGCGATCTACGCGACCCGGACCAGTATCAGCGAGGGGAAAACGATCGCCGAACCACTCACGGCCAGCAAAGTTTTTCCACCGATGGTCTGTCAGATGATCGCGGTCGGTGAAACGACGGGCGCGCTCGATCAGATGCTGCAGAAGATCGCCGATTTCTACGAGGACGAGGTGGACAACGCGGTTGCGAACCTGACGGCGCTCATGGAGCCGATGGTGATCCTGTTCCTTGGAACGGTGATCGGCGGCCTCGTCATCTCGATGTACCTTCCGATCTTCAAGTTGGGCTCCGTCCTCGGCTGAGGATGACGGCTCACGAGGGGACGAACGACGGGAACGCCGGCCTGCGCCGGCGCCTCGGCTGGCTGCTCATCGTCCGACTGGGCCTCGTCTCGCTCTTTCTCGCCGTCGCCGCGCTCGTCTACCGCCCGCACGCAACCGAAACCCTCGATCCTCGTCTCGGACTGATCGCCCTCGGGTACGGTGTCACCGCGATCTCCGGTCTCCTGCTCGGACGTGTTCGCAGGATTCTCGCCTTCGCGGGACTGCAACTCACCGTCGATCTGGCGCTGGTCAGTCTGGTGATCCTCGTCACGGGCGGGCTCGATAGCCCACTGGCTGTCCTCTACAACGTCGTGATCCTGAACGCCGCCCTCCTCGGGCTCGGGCCGGGAATCACCGCGACCGCAGCCGCGGCGGCCGCCGTCTACGGTGGACTGATGACGACACTGGCGCTCGGCGCCCCTCCCGACCTCCCGATGGCACCCTACATTTTCAGCCACACCACCATCGTCATCTCGTTCCTGGTGATCGCCGCCCTCGCCCGCTATCTCGGCACCCAGCTCGCCACAGCCGAGTCGCTCCTGGTCGAGCGCCAGGCCGAGATCGGGCGGATCGAAACCCTCCAGAGCCTGGTCGCCAACACACTCGACCACGGGCTCGTCACCACCGACGGCAGTGGTCGTGTGCAGGCGTCGAATCCGACCGCGGTGGAGATCCTTGGCACGCAGCCCGCCCTCGGCGCCTCGCTGGAAGCAAGCTTGCCGGGCTCCGCAGCGCTTCCGATCGGCGGCGCACCGACTGAACTGGCCCTCAGCGGCGGCGGAGAGTCGATCCGCCTCGTCCGCACCAAGGTCGCCGCGGTGACCGATACGTTCCAGCGGCCCGTCGGCCGTATCTATGTGCTCCAGGACGTCACGACGATCCGCGAGATGGAATCGAAGCTCCGCGAACAGGAGACCATCGACGCGTACGCCGCCCGGGCCGTGCTGACCCGCGACGACGCCCCGATCGCGGCGTTCGAGGGGCTCGTCGGTGAGAGCGAGCCCATGCGGCGCGTCTACAGCCTGATCGAGAAGGTGGCCCCGGCGGATTCCACGGTTCTCATCACGGGCGAGAGCGGCACGGGCAAGGAGCTCGTCGCGCGCGCGATTCATCAGCGGAGCCCTCGACGCGACCGTGACTTCGTGGCGGTGAACTGCGGTGCCATCCCGGAGTCGCTGATCGAGAGCGAGCTCTTCGGCCACGTCCGCGGCGCGTTCACAGGTGCCGTCGCCGATCGACCCGGCCTCTTCCGCCAGGCGCACGGCGGCACGATCTTCCTCGACGAGATCGGCGAGCTCCCGTTGGCCATGCAGGTACGGCTGCTTCGCGTGCTCCAGGACCAACAGCTCGCGCCCGTCGGAGGCACCACGCCGATCACCGTCGATGTCCGGGTTGTCGCAGCCACCAACCGCAACCTCGAGCGCTCGGTCAGCGAGGGCGCCTTTCGCGAAGACCTGTACTACCGTCTGAACGTCATCCGCATCGAGACACCGGCGTTGCGGGAGCGTCCCGAAGACATCCCGCTCTTGCTGACTCACTTGCTGCAGACCTGCTCAGCCCGGCACGGCAAGATCGTCGAGCGGGTCTCGCCTCGTACGATGCGGGCACTCGTGAACCACAGGTATCCCGGCAACGTTCGCGAGCTCGAGAACGTGGTCGACCATGCGATCACCCTCTGCGAGGGCGACGCATTGACCGAACACGACCTGCCAGCGCAACTGCACTCCCAGGGCGAAGCTGGGCCCGCCATCCCGACCGCGGCACCGGCCGCCCCGGCGACCCCGATACCGACTCGCCTGCCCCAGGGTATCGACCTCGACGACCAGCTCGCCACCTACGAGAAGGACATGATCCTTGCCGCGCTCGACCAAGCGCAGGGCGTCCGGAAGCACGCGGCGGAGATTCTCGGCATCAAGTACCGGAGCCTGCGCCACCGGCTCTCGAAGTACGGGCTCGCCGTCAGCGACGACGAGAACAGTCTCGAGTCGAGCGACGCTTCCTAGGCCGCAACGCATGACACAGCGGACACTGCGATACTCGCTTCGGACACACGCGCGCGCGCGAGCCAACGCCCGCCCGAGCGACGTGTTTGTAACGGCCAAATTTTGTCAGTGCACCAGAAAGCGTCGCTTGATGGGGGGGTTGGAGCGCGGGGGCAATGCGTTCTGGTACCGGTTGCGCCCCACCGGTCGCATGGCGCTCGCATCGACAGAACGCAAAGCTGGCGCAGAAGCGCCCGTCGCACAGAGCGTTTTCCCTCAGCGGCCGGCACCACCAGTCCCGCGGACGTGCCCTTGGCACCCGCATTGCTCCGTCCCAGTCCAACAAAACCATTCCGGGCGCACCAGCGACCCGAGCAACAGGAGGGAAGTATGACCAAGAGAACGAGCGAGTCGGGTTTCACACTGATCGAGCTTCTGGTCGTGGTGGCCATCATCGGAATTCTCGCTGCCATCGCGATTCCACAGTTTGCCGCGTACCGTGCGAAGGGCTTCGACGCACGTTCCTCGAGTGACTGCCGTAACGCAGCGACGGCACTCGAGGCTTTCTTCGTCGACAACGCCACGTACGCTGGCGCGACGGCTGCCACACTGCCGGGCTTCGTTCAGTCGGCGGACGTAGCCGTCACGATCGTGGGCGCGGTGACCAGCTTCACGGTCAACTGCCAGAGCGCCAAGGGCACGTCAGGGTATGAGTGCGACTGGGACAGCGCCCCGGCAGCGGGTGATCCGAACCTGGTCTGCGGGTAAGTAGCAGGCCGTACCACACCGGCGCGGGCGGGCCTTCGGGCTCGTCCGCGCCTTTCTTTCTGGGGAGAACGTACCGTGCCGGTCCGTGTCATCTTCCACATGCTCTGGGTGGCGACTGCCCTCCGGGTGCTCGTACCGTCGTTCGCGGATCCCGACCTCTGGGGTCACGTCCTGTTCGGCTCGATCCTTCTCGGCGGGGAACTCCCCGCCGTCAACGGGTTCTCCTACACCGCCGCCGACCACGCGTGGGTGAACCACGAGGTACTCGCCGAGATCTCGATGGCGGCCATCTACAATGCTGGCGGCGCCGGCGGCCTGATCGCGTTCAAGGTCGGCCTGGGTCTCGCCACGCTGTTCCTGGTCTGGCGAGCAGCGTTTCACCGAACGCACGATCATGTGGCAAGCGGCATCGCGACCACCGTGGTCGCCCTCGTCATGACACCCGGATTCATGATCCGACCACAGATCTTCACCCTGCTCTTCCTGGCAGCGACCCTCGCCGAGCTCGCCAAGGTCGACTATCGGCCACGAGGCATGGCCTGGGGCCTGCCGCTGCTCTTCGTCGTGTGGATCAACACGCACGGCGGTGTACTCGCGGGACTCGGCCTCGCCGGCATCGGCGTGATCGCGGCGCTCGCAGGGCGCTGGCGCGGCGGTGAACGCCGGCTTCGGGATGTGGCCACGAGCGGCCTGTTCCTCGCGACGCTCGCCCTGGCGCTGCTCGTCAATCCCTGGGGGGTCGGGCTCCTGGACTTCCTCGCGACCGACGTCACGCCACAAGTTGCGATTACCGAGTGGGCACCCGTCTCACTCACGGACGCGTCGTTCCCAGTCTTCAAGCTTGTCCTGACCCTGGTCGCGGCATACTGCCTACTCGGCACGAATGTCCGCCTTCCAGAAGCGATCATCGCGATCGCCGCAGGGACCGTCGCCATCATGCATCAACGCCATATCCCGCTCTTCGCCATCGCGGCGACACCGATCGTCGCGGCCGCGGTCGCGGAATGGTGGCAAGCGCGCGCCCGACCAAGCGTGAGGCGCTTGGCGGTCGGCGCGTGCGCGATGCTCGCCGTCGCGCAGCTCGGGATCGCCATGAGCGCCGGCATCGCAGCCCGTGGGCAGATCTTCGTCAACCCCTGGCACTATCCGGTGCAGGCCGTACGCTTTCTCGTCCAGAACGATATCGCGGGCAACGTCGCGCTCCCCTTTCACTGGGGAGAATACGCCATCTGGTCGCTTCCCCCGGGGTCTCGCGTCGCCGTCGATGGTCGGTTCACGACGGCGTACCCTCAGAACCTCCTGAGTTCCGTCTGGCACTTCATGAGCGGAGAGCCCGAGTGGGAAACGCTCCTGACCGACTATCCAACCGACATCGTCATCAGCGACCGCAATCATGCGCCCGCAACGCTCCTCCGCGATCACGAGGAGTGGGAGTACGTCTACTCCGATCCGGTCAGCGTCGTCTTCATCCGGCACATCGACTCCCAGGCCGAGACCATCGCACGCTTCCGCGACGGGTCGCTGCGCTATGACAACAGCCCGCTCGACACGTCGTTTCCAGGAGCGTTCCAGGGAAACACCGGCACCGACATCCCCTTCCTGCCTTCGGCGGACTGCCGACGCGCGGCGGATGGAGCCCCTAGCGCGCCGCGCCCGGACTTCTGCTAAGTTGGTGACACGATGGATGTGACAGCGATCGCCACAGTCTTCGTGTTCGGGACGATTGTCGGCAGCTTCCTCAATGTGTGTATCGTCCGACTACCGGAAGGGCAGTCCGTGGTCGCGCCACGGTCGCGCTGCCCCGGCTGCAAGACAACCATCGCCTGGTACGACAATCTCCCCATCCTGAGCTACGTCGCGCTCGGCGGACACTGCCGGGCCTGTGGCATCGGCATCTCGGCGGCGTATCCACTGGTCGAGATCATCACCGGCGGACTCGCCGTGGCCTTGTGGATCGAACTCGGACCGACGCTCGCGTTTGCGGGCTACGCGGCGTTCGCCGCCGCCTTGATCACGATCACCGTCATAGACTTCCACCATCAGATCATTCCCGACGTCATCTCGCTTCCCGGCATCGCTCTCGGTCTGGCGTTCTCATTCGTCTCGCCACTCGTGACGCCGCTGGACTCGCTGTTCGGCATCCTTGCCGGCGGAGGATCTCTCCTCGCGGTCGCGTGGACCTATCGCCTCGTCCGCGGCCAGGACGGCATGGGGGGCGGAGACATCAAGCTCCTTGCGATGATCGGCGCCTTCCTGGGGTGGCAAAGCATTTTCGTCACCGTCATGGCCGCATCGGTCGTCGGCTCGGCCGTCGGCCTCGCGACCATGCTGTACCGGAGCGCCGACACGCGCCTCGCCATACCGTTCGGCCCGTTCCTTGCGGGCGGCGCGCTGGTTCATCTGTTCTTCGGCGAGCAGATTCTGCGCTTCTACTTCCCGTAACTGCCCTCTACTCGTAGCGCTGCGAGAAAGACGCCCGGCAGGTAGGCAGGGTGCATCTCGATGCGTAGGGGGCGGCGATGGAATTCGGGAATGACGATGGTCGAGCTGCTGGTGGTGGTGGCCATCGTGGGAATCGCTGCAGGCGGCTCGGCGCTGGTCGTACCCCGGATCGATGGATCAGTACGGCTCGAGACGGCATTGCATCTCCTCGCAGCGGATCTTCGCCAAGCGCGTACGCTGGCTGTCGCCTCGGCGCGACACGTGCGTCTCGTGCTCCGGGTGGGGGGCACGAGCTACGTGCGGCAATCGGCCCAAGGCCATGCCTACGAACTCGACCGGACGCGCTACCTGCCGGCCGGCGTTGCAATCGCCGGCGTCGGCTCCGAGGGCACACTCACGTTCTCGCCTCTCGGAAACGCAGAGAACGCGACGATTGTTCTCGAGCATCGCACCGGCGTCCAGCGTGCGGTCGTCGTCAATCAACGCGGCCGCATACGCATCGGAACGCACGTGTCCGCCGGACGGGCTAGATGAGCAACCCATGTCGGGCGTCGGCGAGCGACCCATGTCGGGCGTCGGTGAGCGACCCATGTCGGGCGTCGGTGAGCGACACACGTCGGACGCCGCGGTCGAAGCAGCGGGGGCAAGCCCTGATCGAGGTCCTCGCGGCACTGGTGCTGTTCGCGATGGCCGGGGCGGTCGTGGCGAGTGCCGCCGCGACCAATCTGCGCAGTCTGCGCGCGGCCGGGGTTCGCGGACGGTTGGTGGCGCTGGCAGCCCGCGAAATCGCACGACTCCAGGTCCTGGTGACACCGGGCACGCACACCGAACCCTTCGTGGACGGCGCCGTGCACGGGGCCATCACCGGAGAGACTACGGTCAACGAGGAAGGGACCCTCGCGACGCTCACCGCCACGGCCGCCGCGGCACCACAGGGCCCGCAGGTACGCCTGATCACGCGTGTGCACCTGCCATGGTAACGGCACGACGACACGCGCGACGCACGAGCCTGGGGACGCGTGCGCGGCCACGCCTCGGACTGACGCTCGTCGAGCTTCTGATCGGGCTGGCCTTGACGTCGATCATGCTCGGCGCCCTGGCCTCTCTGGTCACGGTCTCGCTCGCAACATGGCGACGGACGCTCGCGGTAACCGACACCACGGACGAGGCTCTAGCCGCGCTCGACCAGATCACCCGCGACATCCGAGTCGCCGGCTACGATCCCCGCCGGCGGGATCTCCGAGGAGTGGTCCGCGCCACCCCGAGCCGTATCGCGCTCGCGGCCGATCTGGACGCTGATGGCAAGATCAATCGCCGCTCAAAAGAACTGATCACCTACCGACGCTCGAGCGGGGGAGATCTGATGCGAGTCGTCGGACGGCAAGCGATGCCCATGCTCTCGGACCTCGCCGCAGACGGACTCCGCCTCGCCTACCTCGACGACCAGGCGCAGCCGATCAACCCGCGCAGACGCGGGGCCCTGAAAGACATCCGTCTGGTCACGGTCACGCTCGCCACGAGTGCTGTCCGGAAAGGCGAGCGGAGTCGTGCTGCCATTCGCGTGACGGGTGGGGCACGAATCCTCAATCGCCCTCCGTCGGCACCAGGGCCCCCAGCGCCCCCGGGACCACCATGAATGCCGGGACCACTGCGAACGCCGGGACCACTGCGAACGCCGGGACCACTGCGAACGCCGGGACCACTGCGAACGCCGGGACCACTGCGAACGCCGGGACCACCGCGAACGCCGGGACCACCGCGAACGCCGACCATCCCTGGGGCGGGGGGAACGGCAGCGCGCTCGTGGCCGCAATACTGGCGCTCGCGCTCGGAGGCGCCGTCGCCACCGCGCTCGCCGAAGTAGCGCGCCTGACGGTCGTCCGGGGGCGCATTCAAGAACAGGGCACACGGGCCTGGTTCGTCGCGGAGTCGGGTCTGGCCGAGACCGTCGCGGCAATGGCCCCCGGAAGGAGCTTCGACACCGATCTCGCCGTCCCGTCCCGATCCGGCGGCGCCGGACACTGGACCTGGACCGGCACATTCGCCGACGACGCAGACGATATACCGCCGGACCCTGCGACCGACACCAACGGGCGGGTGATCCTCGCGATCGAGGCGGCCGGTCCGGCGCCGGTCCGGCGACGCCTCGAAGCCGTGGTTGGCCGTGAACATGAGCCCTTTCTGCCAGGAGCAGCCACGGTTGGCGGTAGTGTCAGAGAATTGGCTCGAGATTTTCGCCTAGATGGCCGAGACTTCCATATGGACAGTCGCTGTTCACGTGCTGGGGACGGCCCCGCCCGCGCCGGTCTCGCGCTCGTCGAGGGGGCACGGCTGCCCCCCTTCGGCCCAACACAGGTCGTCGGCCACATCGAGCGGACAGCAACACTCCCGGATCTCACGTCGTTGGCAAACGATCCGAGGGCTGCCGCATACCCCGCGGGAGACCTCGCCGGGCCACTAGGTCACCACGGCGCACCACGATTCACCGTCGTGCACGGCGACGCCGTCGCGACCACTCCGGTCCGTGGGACCGGCCTGTTGTATGTCGACGGGCGTCTCTCGGTCCGCAGCGCGCTCGACTTCACCGGAGTACTCGCAGCCGCCGAGGGTATCGACGTCAGCGCCGAAGGCTCGCTCACCGTGTGCGGAGCCGTATGGGCCGGGGGAGATCCGGCTCTCGCCGTCCGGGGCGCGGGGGTCGTGCGACGAAGTCTCGAGGCGATCCGCGTAGCGAACCAGCTCACCCCCCTTCCCGCACGTGCGGAAATCCGTGCAACCCGGGAGCTATTTGGAGGAACCAATGGCTGACAAGATTCTCGTGGTGGACGACAACGAAGACGTGAGGCGCATCACGACCAAGATCCTGAGCGCCCGTGGCTTCGAGGTGCTGAGCGCGTCGGACGGCATCCAGGCGCTCGAGGTCGCGCAAACTGCGCTGCCCCACTGCATTCTGCTCGACGTCATGATGCCGCAGATGAGCGGCCTCGACGTGCTGAGTGGGCTCCGGAACGACGCTCGTACCAAGCGGATCCCGGTCATCCTGATCACGGCCCGCGTTCGCGACGAGGACGTCCTCGAGGGCTACAAGGAAGGGGCGGACTACTACATCACGAAACCCTTCTCTGCCGACCAGCTCGTCTACGGCGTACGGTTGGTTCTCGGCCAGCAAGCCGAGCCCACGGCCGAGACCTCGCCCGAGGCGGCGCCCGTCGAGGACTAGCCGTCCGCGTCACCCGAGGTAGCCGCCCGCTTCACAGTCACCCGAGGTAGCCGCTCGCTTCACCTGGACCATCCGCCCCACCCAGGCTAGATTCCGCACCCGGAGTCATTGTGGTGGGTCGCGGACTACTCATTACCTTCGAAGGCATCGACGGCGCAGGAAAAAGTACGCAAGCGCAAGCGCTCGCGGAAGCCCTGGGCGCTCGCGGACTTCCCGTCGTCACAACGTACGAACCTGGGGCGACGAAGCTCGGCGCGACGCTGCGGCCGATCCTCCTGGCAGGTGACCTTCCGCTGGGCACCGAGGCAGAGCTGCTGCTGTTCCTGGCTGACCGTGCCGATCACGTTCAGCAGATCATCGAACCTGCGCTGGCTGCCGGGCAGATCGTCCTCTGCGACCGCTTCATCGACTCGACGCTCGCGTACCAGGGATACGGGAAACAAGCCGAGCTCGACCGCCTCGTACGCTGGAACACGGACTGCTCGGGCGGACTGATCCCAGACCTCACCCTCCTGCTCGACTGCCCCGTGGGCGAGGGGGCACGACGCCGACAGCGGGCGACTGATCGATATCAGCGACGAAATGGCAACTATCACGAACGCGTGCGCCAGGGGTTCCTGACGTTGGCCGCCGCCGAGCCCGAGCGCATCCACGTAATCAACTCCGCGGTAGACCTGGCTGAGCTGACCGCTACCGTCACCAACACGGTCATCGCATGGTTGAGTGCGCGCGGACAGCCGGGGAGGGACGGACATGGCGACGCGTAAGCGCACCCCCCAGGGTCCGGCGCAGGACGCGCCGGCACCGCCACCCCTGCGGTTCCCGGAGATTCGCGGACATGATGAGCCGATCGCCTTTCTCCGCCGCGCGTGGAAGGGTCGACGACTCGCCCACGCGTATTTCTTCACAGGCCCGGCCGGTATCGGCAAGCTCGCCGCGGCGCGCGCGCTCGCACTCGGCACGCACTGCGACGAAACGCCGTTCGACGCCTGCGGCAACTGCGAAGCGTGTCGTACCATTGCGGCTGGCACGCACGCCGACGTGCGCGTCGTTTTCGGACCGGTGAAAGACAAGCGTGACATCTCCATCGAGCAGGTCCGGGGTCTTCAACGCGAGCTCGGATTCCGCTCGATGTCCGACCATCCGAAAGTCGGCATCATCAACGATGCGCATCTGCTGACCAACCAGGCGCAGAACGCCCTCCTCAAGATGCTGGAAGAGCCCTCGGGCGACAGCTTGCTCATCCTCGTCGGCGTGAACGCCGCGACGCTGACTCCGACGATCCTCTCGCGCTGCCAACGCGTCCGCTTCGGCCCGATCGCGCCCGGCGAAGTCGCAGCCATCCTCGAGGCCCACGGTCACAAGCGTGCCGAGGCAACCGCCCTCGCGGCCTACGCCGACGGTAGCCCCGGACGTGCACTCACGCTCGACCGAACGTTCTTCACCACGGGACGCCCGGCGATCCTGCAGCGACTCGCATCGTTGCGTGGCGCGGGGTTCAAACAGCTCTCCGACGTTGCCCAAGAGCTGGCGACGGGGGAACAGGAACTCGGCCTGGTCATGACAGTGATCGCATCCTGGTATCGGGACGGGCTCCGCCGTCAACTCCTCGGCTCGGACGAGCCCATCCAGAACACCGACCTTTCGGACGCACTTCCACGCATCGATGTGGACAGCAGCCTTCGCAATCTCGAGACGACCTATGCTACGATGGTCGCCTTGCGTCAGAATGCGAATCGGAACCTTGCTCTCACCAAGTTGCTGCTGACGCTCGCGCGCTGACGCGCACTGAGAAGAGACGCGTGCCGACTGACGACACCGCCGCCCCGGGACGCGTCTACATCACGACGCCACTCTACTACGTGAATGCCGAGCCTCATCTCGGATCGGCGTACACAATCATCATCTGCGACGTGATGGCCCGCTACTACCGGCAGCGCGGCTACGACACGTACTTTCTGACCGGCACCGACGAGCACGGCGACAAGATCGCCCAGGCCGCGGAGGCCGCCGGGGAAGAGCCGAAACAGTACGCAGACCGCATCAGCGGTGCGTTCCGCGACACGTGGGAGGAAAGCGGCTTCACCTACGATCGGTTCATCCGGACCACCGATGCCGATCACGTCAAGACGGTCCGCGAGATCCTGACCCGCGTGCACGCGTCCGGCGACATCTACTTCGGGAGCTACGGCGGACACTACTGCACCGGCTGCGAACGCTTCTACACCGACAAGGAACTCGCCGACGGCAAATGCCCCGACCACCGCACGGTGCCCGACTGGATCGAGGAAGAGAACTACTTCTTCAAAATGGGCAAGTACCAGGACCGACTGCTCGCCGAGATCGAGGCACGGCCCGACCTGATTCGCCCGGAGCGCTACCGCAACGAAGTGCTCGCGATGCTGCGAGAGCCGCTGGAAGACCTCTGCATCTCGCGCCCGAAGAGTCGCCTGACCTGGGGCATCGAACTCCCCTTCGACGAGCACTTCGTCACTTACGTCTGGTTCGATGCGCTCATCAACTACGTGACGGCGGTGAAAGGGCTGGGCGAGGAGCGGTTCGAGGCCCTCTGGCCAACCGCGAACCATTTCATCGCCAAAGACATTCTGAAGCCACACGCCATCTTCTGGCCGACCATGCTGATGGCAGCTGGCCTCCCCTCCTACCAGCACCTGAACGTCCACGGGTACTGGACCGTCGACGGTGCCAAGATGTCGAAGAGTCTCGGCAACGTCATACGCCCTCTGGACATGCGCGACCGCTACGGCATGGACGCCTTCCGCTACATGCTCCTCCGCGAAAGCGTCTTCGGACTCGACGCGGACTTCCGCGAGGAGGCCCTGATCACGCGCGTCAACGCCGATCTCGCCAACAACGTCGGCAACCTGGTGAGCCGTACGCTCTCGATGCAACAGAAGTACTTCCAGGGAGAGGTGCAACCGCGCAGCGACATCCGCCCGGAGGACGCCGCCCTCGAGCAGGCCTTCGCCGACGCGGCGCGCGCGGTCGACAGCCACGTCGGTGATCTCATGCTGTCACGCGCGCTCGAGGCAATCTGGCGGGCCGCCGACCATGCCAACAAGTACATCGTCGAGACGGCGCCGTTCACGCTCGCGAAGGATCCTGACCAGCTGCCCCGTGTCGGCACGATCCTCCACAATCTCGTCGAGGTGCTCCGGTCCCTCGCCCAGCTGACCCTGCCTTTCATTCCGGAGAGCGCCGAGCGTATCGCGGCCATGCTGCATCTCCCGGAGAACGGGCTCCAGCTTCCCGGTGTCCCATGGGGTGAAGCCTTTGCCCCGGGGGATCGGCTCGAGAAACCCGTCGTCCTGTTCCCCCGCATCGAGACCTGAGCCGTGGCACGTGATGGTGACCAGAGCCAGTCCGACGTCGGCGACCGGCGTGTCCTCACGGCGGTACCGGTCCCCGATCCGCTGGTGCCGCTGATCGACTCGCACTGCCACCTCGACCAACCGGCCTATGCCTCCGACCGGAATGCCGCGATCGCCCGCGCCCGTGCGTGCGGGGTGGGCCGCATGGTGACGGTCGGCGCAGGCGGCACGCTCACGAGCAACCGCGCTGCCGTGGCGCTCGCCGAAGACGACGACGACATCTTCGCAGCGGTAGCCGTGCATCCGCACGATGCCAGCGAGATCACCGACGACACGTATCCAGATCTCCGACTACTCTGGGAGCACCCGAAGGTCGTGGCCGTCGGCGAAACCGGCCTCGACTACTACTACAACCACTCGACGCCGGACGTGCAGCGCCACCACCTCCGCTGCTTCGTGCGTGAGGCCGGGCGCGCAAACCTCCCGCTCGTCATCCACTGTCGGGACGCGTTCGACGATCTGCTGCCGATCCTGCGCGAAGAGGATGCCGCGGCGGTCGGGGGCGTCCTGCACTGTTTCAGTGGGACACAGACCGAGGCCGACGCGTGCCTCGCGCTCGGCTTCCACCTGTCGTTCTCCGGCATCGTCACCTTCAAGACCGCGGCGGCACTGCGGAGCGTCGCCGAACAGACCCCGTCGGACCGCCTGCTGATCGAGACCGACGCGCCTTTCCTCGCTCCGACGCCCTACCGGGGCAAACGCAACGAGCCGGCACTCCTTCGTCAGGTGGCCGAAGAGATCGCCCAGGCAACAGGACGGGATCTCGCGGAGATCGCCCGCATCACCAGTGAGAACGCCTGCCGCTTGTTCCGCCTCCCGCCAACGCCGCCGCGCGACTGACCCGCCAGACGGAAAGATCGAGAAGGCTTCTGCCACCCCCGGGCTCTGTCCACTTTCGCGAGCCTTCTCATCCCACCTCTTGTTAGGCGTCAGGCTTCGAAGCACCTGGGTCCGCGCGCAGGGCATCCATCCTCGATTCGCAGTGGTCCCGGAACGGAGTGCCCATCGTGCGAGACCAGAGGTTCCACCACGCGAGGCCTCCCCGTGTGCCGAGGATCTGGTGCACGAAGAAGGTGCGGGCGTCCAGAGCGTCCTTGTCGATCAATCCGTTCTGAAATTCGAGGAACGCGTGCTCCGCTTGGCTAACGAGTATCGCGAACTGGAGGAAGAACTGCATCCGCTCGTCGTCACCGAGTGCACCAAAATCTTCACAACCGAGGCGCATCACGCGCGTGGCGCTGAGGCTGCCGCAAACGGCAGCCATCGCCGCCGTTCCAGTCGCGCCGACGCTCCTGCGCGCGTCGGCGCGCAGTGCAAGGGTATTGGTTCGAATCTGAACGGCCAGGTAGAGCAGGGTTGCGACGGTCGCGACTGCCCCGACGAGCTCGCCGACACTACCCCAATCCTGAATCGTCACTCTCCGCCGCCTAACCGTAGTTGGACTATCTGAGCAACACGCCGAACACTGCACGAGCCCGGACGTTCGGTATCACGGGCAAACTGGGAAATGCCAATCAGAACTCCTCGTCGTCGTCGGGCGTGCCACTCTGGTAGTCATTCGGCTGGGCGGTCATGAGCGCCCAGAGCACGGCACCGACCATGAAGGCCAGCGTCGCTTGCAGCACGACGAACCCGCCGATCTTCAGATAGGCGAACGCGGGCGAGACGTAGCGGATGAGCCATCCGGCGCTCTCGTCCGCGAGCGCGGAGGCAAACGCGAGACTCACGATCCAGGCCTTCACGCGATTCGACAACGGCACGAAGAGGACGAGGTGCGTCATGGTCAGCACCAGAATCCCCATCGCGAACAAGTGAAAATGCGTGATCTCCAGCAACACCTTGAAGCTGCGGGGCGGCAGGAACTCGCCCTCGCTCCCGAGGTAGTGCCGCACGACCGATGCCGGGGTGAGCCCCATCTGCGAGAAATAGAGCAAACCGTTCGTCACCCAGAGCAGGCCGACGAACACGAGAAACCAGACCAGCACGAGTTGCAGAAGCTGGTTGTGCTTCCAATCGGGCGAGACGGTGAAACGCACTCAGCTCTCGCCTTCCGTCGCCTTCGACTTCACGGGCGCCTCGGCATCCGGCGTGCGCGCACGCGCGGCATCGAGCACCGAGGCCTCGAAGACGGCGAGCACCCGCCGAACGCCAGCGGTCATGGCCACCGCGGTCAGCGTGGCACCCGTGAGACCCTGAATTCCGTGCCGCAGCGCGAGTTCGTCGTCGAGTTTCCGGTCGGCAAACTGCGCGATCCACTGCTCTGAAGGCATGTACTCGGTGGGCTCGTAGAAGGCGAGAATCTCGACCCTGCGCACCGTGCCGTCGGGAGCGAGAAGCACCATGAAGGCCTCGGGCAATGTCCGAACGACATGATGGTCGATGATCGCATAGCCGAGAATCTCCGTACCACGCCAGCCGACGAAAATCGTCCAGAGCTGCGATTCGAGCGGAGAGCCAGCCTGCTGTTCGATCGAGGCCTTCTGCGCGGCGGTCAGGAAGACGGTCCGCTCCTCCACCCGATCGGCATCAGGAAACGCCTTCGCGAGGGCCTCGTCCTTCGCCAGAAACACCTTCGCGTCGCCGACGCTGGCGATCATCAGCGCGCACATCCCGCCGAGGAGCGCGACACGGCACCGGGATCTCCGCACTTTCAGCATGACCTAGAAGATGAAACCGGCGCCGATGTTGAGTTCGTCGGCGATGGCATTCCGACTCCCGTTCTGGAAGTTCCGATAGTCGAGCTTCAAGACGACCTGCGGGTGCGGCTTGTAGGAAAACCCGACCGTGTAGACCATCGGGTCGCGACCCGGCACGCGATCGAATCCGCTCGGCACCCGGTCTTGCGTGTCGAAGATCTCGTATCGGAAGAACGGCGCCAGCGCCTGTGTCGTCCCTGGAAAAACGTGCGGCAGGACATCGTACGCGATCTCCGCGTAGAAGCCGAACATCTTGCTGGCGATCGTGTCCTCGAGCGCTGCGCTCAGCACGTCGGCATCGTCGAGGTCGGTGAGCACACCGAGCATCCGGAACCAGAGGCCGCGCCACTCGACCTGCGCATGGGCTTCCCACATGGTGAGGAACGCGCCCGGTTTCTCGCCGGCGAAGTCTTCGTTCTGCCCGGTCTCGCCCATCCAGACCGAGGTGCCGATCGATGTTCCGACCCTCGGCGTGTAGTCGACCCTGATCACTCCGGCGACGTCGTCGAAGTCGGCGCGATTGCCCTTCTGACGACCACCACGAACACCCTTCGAGCTGAAGCCCTCGGCACTCAGCCCGTTCATCAGATAGGCCCGATACTCCAGGCCCGGGAGCAACGTGCCGAAGAAGCCGACGCCCCCCTCGCGCCAGGTGCTCGGAATGATCTCCCGCTCGACCGCGGGCCGGATGTTGCCGAAGAACGTCGTAGGCTCGTGCAGCTCGTTCACAAAACCCACGGGCACCAACAGGAGCCCGGCGCGCACGTTCAACGGCTGCCACAGAAAGAAGTCGAGCGCCGCGAACTCGACCGAAACCGAGCCGTCACCCGAGGTGACCGTCGAGCTCGACGTCGCGTGCTCGAACTCGATCTCCGTGTTCAAGATAATGCGATCGCTGAACTTGTAACCGGTGTAGAGAACGAAACGAAGAAAATCGAACTTATCGCTCTTGCCACCCTCGTTCTTGACGAAGTTCTGGTAGTTGAACTCGCCGTAGCCTCCGATCGAGAGACCACGATCTACCTGGTACACCTTCGACGCCGCAGGCCCGAATCCGTAGATGCTCTTGTACTCCTTGGCGTCGGGCAGGACGAGACGACTCTTCAAGCGCTCGACCTCGGTCGCCAGAATTCCGAGTTGCTCGTCCTGCACCTCATCCTTCGCGGGGGCGGCGCCCGCCATGGCAGGGACGCTGGCCGGCGCGGCCGCCTCGTCGGATGCCGGTACCGTCGCGTCGCCGCGCATCGGCGCCGCCTCGTCGGTCGCCGGTGCTGCGCGCTCAGCTTCGAGCTCGTGCAAGCGCTCGCGGAGCTCACGCATTTCCTGCTCCATCGCGTCGAGGCGCTCCCGATAGGCACGGATCACCTGATCATCGGCCGCGTGCGCAAACGCGACCGGCATCAGGTGAAACGTCAAGCATCCCAAGACGATGAGTACGACGGTGCGCATACGTGACCTCTTCCTTCTCGTGTTACCGCTCATCAGACATTCGCCTGCCGATGCCAGTTGCATGCTGGAGCGCCCTCGAACCGCACGTGCTGATGTTCGGTACCGGTCGCGAAGAGCACGCCCACGCCCGGCATATGATCGAGCACAGACCGCGCCTCCTCCGGACCCAGCACCAGGAACGCAGTGGCCAATGCATCGGCGGTCGTGGCATCGGGGGCCCACACGGTCACCGCGCCGCGCGTGAGCACCGGCTGACGGGTGCGAGGGTCGTAGACGTGACTCGGCGCCCGCCACCCTTCCCGCGCAAAATCGCGGGCGTAGTTGGCCGAAGTTGCCACGGCGTAGTCGTCGGGCAGCTCCAGGACGCCGAGGGGACGTTCGCGGTGGGCAGGATCACGCACGGCGACCCGCCAGCACCCGGTGGGTCCGCCGCCGAGGAGCGCGAGATTTCCTCCGAGATCGAGCCGCGCCTGGGTCACGCCTCTGGCCCGCAGTCGCTCACGAGCGCGATCCAGGGCGAAACCTTTGGCGACGCCGCCCAGATCGACGGCCATCCCGGGAAGGTCGAATCGGACGCTCCGGGCGTTCCGATCGAGACGCAGGGCCGCGAATCCCACCGCGCCCGGGTCGGACGGGCCGAGATGTTCGAGCTCCCGATACCCGCCCCAGGCGCGAAGCAGCGGCAGCACCGTCACGTCGAACGCGCCATTCGTGGCGGCACTCAGCTCCTTCGCCCTCGTCAGAATTTGGAAGAGATCCTTGCCCACCCGCTCCGCGTGCTGCCCCGCGTGTGCGTTGACCCGCAGCAGCTCGCTCCCGGGCTGGTACAAGCTCATGGAGCGGTCGACGGCGCGGATGGCGCCGAACGCCTCCTCGAACGAGCGCTCCGACACCCGGTCGACGTCCCGGTCGAGAGGGATCGCAATCCGCGCCACTGTCCCCATCACGTACTCGGCGCGCTCGACGACGGGCGAGGCCGCCGTCGCCGTACCTGAAATCGGCGCGAGAAGGGCCCCCAATGCGACCAGGAGTACGGCCGGGCGCAGGGAGGGAGCGGAATCAGAATGTTGGGGCATCGACATGGGCAGCTAATTGATAATGAATTTCAATATCGACACGAGATGTACGGGAGCAGGCGCTTCCTGTCAAGGAGCCCGCCCGCACATTGACTGGCCGCGGCGCCTCTGGGATAGCCACGAGCCGTGCCTGTCTTCGCCCGGGTCGATCATCTGATCATCGCCGTCCGTGAGCTGGATGCCGCCGCCAGGGCGTACGGCGCGATGCTCGGACTCGCGCCCTCCTGGCGTGGAACGCACCCGACACACGGAACCGAGAACGTCATCTTCGGACTCTCCAACTGCTACCTCGAGCTCCTGGCGCTCGGGCCGGGACAGGCCACGAGCCCGGTCGCGCTCGCGCTCGAGGCCTACCTGGCACGGAAGCCCGAGGGGCTGTTCGCCATTGCACTCGGGACGGATGATGTCGCCTCCGCGTTCGCGCACCTGCAGCACGCCGGGCTGACACCGACGCCGATCTCCGATGGTGACGCACGCGGCAGCGACGGCACGACACGGCGCTGGCGATCCTTCCTGATTCCTCGCGAGGTTGCGCGTGGCGTCAACGTCCTCGTAATCGAGCACACCAGCGCCGCCCCCGCGGCGTCGCAGCCACTACCTGGATCGACGAGCAGTGTCACCGGCGTCGATCATGTCGTGCTGTTCTCCGACGATCTCGCGAGTGGGCTCGCGCTCTGGCGCGACACTTTCGCTATCGGGGAACGCTGGCAGCGTGAAATCCCCGAACGCGGCACACTCAACGTAGGGCTCAAGGTTGGCGGCGTTACGATCGAACTCGTCGCACCCCTGGGGAACAGCGCCGGCGAACGCGGTGAGCGGCTCTGGGGCGCCGCCTACGCCGTCCCGGACTGCGACGCAGCCGTCGCTCGCCTCCGCGCCGCCGCCGTCCCGATCAGCGACGCCCGCCCCGGCCTTGCGCCGCGCACCCGTATCGCGACCGTCAAGTGGGCCGACCGCATACCCACCCTTCTCCTCCAACACCTCGCCAGATCATAGGCGCCCGCCTACAGGTCCGCGCTCCGTGTCATCGACGCACAACCGCTACGTGTCATCGACGCGCACCGCTCCGTGTCGTCGACGCGCACCGCTACGTGTCGTCGACGCACAACCGCTACGTCTGCACGACCCGCGCCGACGCCGTCTCGGTGCGGCGCGCACGACGCCCGGTCCGACATTCGGTACAGACGCCGTAGAGCTCCATCTTGTGGCGACTGATCACGAAGCCGAGCTTCTTCGCTACGGCCTCCTGCAGAACTTCGATCTCGTCGTTGGTGAATTCCACGATCTTGCCGCACTTCTCGCAAATCAGATGATCGTGATGATGCTCCTGCTCCGCATTCTCGAACCGTGCCTCGCCATCGTGGAAATGCCGCTCGGCGGCGAGACTGCACTCGCGCAGCAGCCGTACCGTCCGGTACACGGTCGCGTATCCCACGCGCGGACTGATCGTCCGTACTTCGTTGTAGAGCTCTTCGACACTGATATGGCGATTCGTCGCAAAAAAAACACGAGCGATGTCGTCGCGCTGCGACGTCGACTTGAGATTGCGCTCTTTCAAGGCCCGCTTGAACGCAGCGAAGCGCTCGTCCTGAATGCGAGAGCGGACGCCCATCGCCTCAGCCTGCGGAGTCCACGGCCGTCCCGGCCTCCGTTTCTGACGGGCTGGCATCCGGCGGACTCGGGGCTGACGGGCTGACGGCGACGCCATCCGGGGACACCGCCGGCTGCATCGCGGTGAGCTTCGCTCGCAACACTGGCGAGAGGAAGACCCGCTCGTGGTCTCGATCAGCCAACGCGCGACACAGGATCTCGATACGGTCGCGTCCTGGCAAGCGGCGGTCGATCACGACGACCGTGCGATCACCGACGCGGCAGATGCCGCTGCGCGCCCGGTAGCCTACCTCACGCAGGATCTCCTCCTCCCGCACGTCGAGCCCGACCTCACTCGCCGCACGCTTGAGTTCCTCCAGCATTCCCACCACCTCAGCCGAGTCCTTGCGCTTCATGGCATCGAATCATAGAGGTAAACCGTAGGCCGAGTCCATGATCAAGAGCATCTTGGTGGCACTCGACGGATCGGCGCACTCGCTTGCCGCGAGCCGCTATGCGGTGTGGTTCGCCGAGCGAATGCAGGCGACCGTCCACGGATTGCACGTGATCGATGTCGTCTCGATCGAGGGATCCGGATCGTTTCTGCACGACGTCTCGGGTTCGCTCGGCTTCGAGCCGTATCTCGATTTCTCCTCGAAGATGCGCGAGGTCCTGCACGAACGCGGACGCATCCTCCTCGACGGGTTCCTTGCGCAGTGCAACAAACACGGCGTCCGCGCCGACGTGCATCTCGGCAGCGGCATCGTCGCCAACGAGATCTGTGAGCACGCGCGCACGTCCGATCTCGTCGTCGTCGGCCACCGGGGTGTCAACGAGCGCTTCTCGACCGGAATGCTGGGCGGCACGACGGAGAGCGTCACCCGAAAGTGCCCGAAACCCGTCCTCGTCGTCCCGACGGACTTTGCGCCGATCAGCCATCCACTGCTGGCCTACGATGGCAGCGAGCGAGCCTCGGCTGCCATGCACCAGGCCGCCGAGATCACCTCCGCACTGAAGCTCCCCCTCACCGTTCTGCACGTCGGCAAGGATGACTCCGCCGCGACGCGGACGCTCGACGAGGCCCGTCGCTACCTTGATAGCTACGATGTCTCGGTCGAGTGCATCGCCCGCTCGGGCCACGCCAACGAGGCGATCGTCGAGGTCATGACGAGCGCGGACCACGATCTCCTGATCATCGGCGCCTACGGCCACGGCCGCATCATAGAAATGGTCCTCGGCAGCACCACGGAGTACGTCCTGCGAAACACCTCCGCCCCCGTCTTCCTCTGCCGCTAGCCCCCCAAACGCACGAAAGCCCGCAGCCGACATGGCTACGGGCCTTCGAAATTCTGCGAATGCGTGCGGACGAACCCTAGAAAGCGGGAGCCCCTGCAGACCGCGCTCTGCAGGGGCTCCGCCCATCGGAGCACGGCCGCAAAGCGGCCGCGCGCACGGGGGCAAGCAGCAATGGACTAATGGCCGGAGGAGATCAGCTCGGCGATCGTGAACTGGTCTTCGTCCGTCCCCGCCCCGTCGCCCTGCGACCAATACCAGCCCGGTTCGCCAGGGAAACGGTGGCTCGGCAGTGACGCCTTGGTCGCATGCTCGAGCTGCATGTCGATCATGGTGATCGACGGGATGAGCACCGTCAGCTCGTCATACTTCAACGTCGAGCCTGGATACGCTTCCTTCTTGTGCTGGTAGTTGTTGATCCAGATCTTCCAGAGCTCGCCTGCGCGGTCGTACATGTCGGAGTAGGCGCACTCGAACGTGCTCTTGTCGAGATACAACACGCGCTTCGAGAACGCGTACTGCGGGAGCTTCGAGATGCCCTCGAGAATGTAACCGTCCCGTTCCTCCCACTCGCCCTGGAACGCCCAGTCGGCCGCGCCCTCGACCCACTTCACCGGAAAGTTCTCGGTGTGCATGGCCGCGAGAATCTTCTTCTCGCCGAGAAACTTCCAGTCCATCCAGGCGATCTGACCTGCGTAGCCGCCGTAGCTGTCCTGGTCGGTGTCCTGCCCGAAGAGCGCGTCGGAACGCTGCGCCGACGAGAGGCGCCGGACGCGGCGCAGCGACGGCAGATACAACCAGCTGTCGTCCTGCTTCGCAGGATCGAGATAACGATAGTACGTGAACCCGACGCCCTTCAGATCGAACGGCTCGATGAGCGGATGCAGGGTCTCTTTGTACTCGAAGCCTTCCTTGTTCGGCCACTCCGGCTTCGGGTCGTTGTAGAGACGCCCGACGTAGCGCAGCCGGCGGAAGTGATCGATCAGGAAATGCCGCTCGACCTGCAGCGGACGATCCTTCGAGATGGGTCCGGTATCGGCGTCGAAGTTCTTGAGCGCGAGGTCCTCCTCGAAGTTGGGTCGGAACGCGAAGTTCCACATCAACTTGAGAGCGACCTGCGGGTCGCTGGTATCGGTGTTCGGAAACGGGAAGCCGGCGACGTAACCGGTGACGCCCCCCGCCTCTCCCAGCTTGACCTGGGACGAGTACTTCTCCGTCGCCTCGAGATACGCTTTCTTCACTGGCGTATCTTTGGACTCAATGATGTCCATGGGCAGCCCGTACTGGACCGCCCAGTAGAGACCAGGCGAGATCATGTCTTTGACAGAGTCGACGTTGGCGGCGGTGACCTTGTCACCCGGCTTGACATCAGCCTGGGCGGGACCCGCCGCTACGAGAAGGGCGATTGCGGCGACAAGGATCCTGGTGCGCGTATGACGCATGGCGACATTCCTTTCTTCAACGAAACCGTAGGCGCTTGATAGGGAGAACTCAGCTTCCTGATACGCCCCGCACACTATCGGTGTCAACGGACGGGCACGGTGGGGCCAGAGTCGCTCCGGCTGGGCGCATCAGCCCTCGGAATGATCGCTCCGAGGAGGCTCCGTCTGCTCGTTCCGAAGACGGGCCAGCCGCTCTTCGAGCTTCTTGATAGAGCGCTCGATACGCCGAATTTCGTGTTGCACGGTGGGATGGGCCGTAATTCTCCCGACGGACGACTTGATCCGCTCGTCGATCGACTTCTGCAATGCTTCGAGCCGCCGCTGCGGACCGCTCATGATTTCGTCGAGAAATCCCTTGCCGTCGCCACCCGCGTCTCCCTCGTCGCCGCGATCGCCACCGACCGCACCCGCAACGAACTCGGACATCCGGCGACCGGCCTTCTCGCCGATCTCGCCGATCGCCTCGACGCTCTTCCCGACGCGCGTCCGGATCTCGGCGATCGTGTCCTCTCCGCCCTGCACCAGCTCGCGCAGCAAGCCGATCGAGAGCACGCTCGAGTGGTTCTGCACGCTCGAGCGCTTCTCCTCTTCGAGGATGATCTGTGCCAGCGTCACCGCGGTGAGATCGTCACCGTTCTCGTTGTCGACGACCCGTACATCGCTGCCCTCACGCACGAGGCGCGCAATCTCGTCGAGTGTGATGTAGCGGCTGTCGAGGGTGTCGTAGAGCTTCCGATTGCCGTATCGCTTGATGAGTCTCGTGCCATTCGGCTCGTTCACTGACATGGCTCCTCAATCGCCGGAGACGCGCAACAACATGTTGCGCGCACGCGGTCCGTCGAACTCGCAGAGATAGATCGACTGCCAGGTCCCGAGCATCAGTCGACTGTCGTCGACGAGAACGTGCTCCGAGGGGCCCACCAGGGAGGATAGGACGTGCGCCACCGGGCTCTCCCCCGTGTCACCGACCTGTCCCGGAACCGTTTTGAGCAGCTCTTGCAGCATGTCGTGACGACCGCTCGAATCGCTGTTCTCGGTAATAATGAGCGCCGCCGTCGTATGGGGCACGAAGAGGTGGCAGACTCCGCGTGCCACTCCGGCTTCTTTCACCACGCGACGAACTCCGGCTGTGACGTCAATCATCTCCATGGAAGATTCCGTCTCGATCTTGAGCGTCTGCACCGATTGACGCGCAGTACCATACGCCGCACTGCGTAATCAACCTTCGCGCCGATCTGGCACAGGCCGCTAACCGGCTGAAAACGCGAACAGATGATCGCCTAACCCCGCGGCCGCGCTCGGTTGTCGGTACCGGGGCCTCTGGTACACTCCTGCCCGATGGAGCCCTTTCTGGCCGCCGCAGTCCAGCTGACGTCGGGCTCCGATCTCGAGGCCAATCTGCACAACGCGGACACGTTGGTGCGGCGGGCGGCCGCACGCGGCGCCCGCCTGGTGGCGCTCCCCGAACTCTTTGCCTGGCGCGGCGATCGCGCCGCCGAGACGACCGCGGCATCGCCCGTCCCGGGACGGGTGAGCGAGTTCCTACGCGCACTCGCCGCCGACCTCGCAATCGTCCTGCTCGGCGGGTCGTTCCTCGAACGAGGCGCCGACCCCACCAAAGCGTGCAACACCGCACTGGCGATCGATACCGACGGCACGATCCGCGGCACCTACCGCAAGATCCACCTCTTCGATGTCGACCTGCCGGGCCGCGTCTCCATACGGGAATCCGACACGCGCCATCCCGGCCATGACGTCGTCACCGCGCCCACAGCGGTCGGCATCATCGGGCTCAGTGTGTGCTACGACCTTCGTTTCCCCGAACTCTATCGGGCGCTCGTCGGCGCCGGCGCCACCATACTCGCGGTCCCGGCCTCTTTCACCTTCTTCACCGGAACCGCACATTGGGAAGCCCTGCTGCGGGCCCGCGCGATCGAGAATCAAGCCTACGTCATCGCACCCAACCAAACCGGAACGGGGCCGAGTGGCATCGCCGATTACGGAAACTCGATGATCGTCGATCCGTGGGGAACCGTCCTCGCGCGCGCCGCTGACGGCGAACGAATCATCCTGGCGGAGATCGATCCCGCCTACGTGACGCGTGTCCGCGCGGAAATGCCCTGCCAGCGCCATGCGCGCCTCGCATCCCCACCGTCTTGAGAGGAGCCGAGACATGCCCCGACGTCCGACGACCGACCCGCATACGGGAGGCCCGAGCCGCTTCCCACTCGTCACTTGCGAGGACGCCTGGGCCGCCCTGCGCCTCTTTGGGCCGGTACCGACCGAGATAATCCCGGTGGAGAAGGCGACGGGCCGCGTCCTCGCCACCGACATCCGCGCCTCCCTCGACGTACCGCACTTCGCGCGCTCGTACATGGACGGCTACGCCGTCCGGGCGCGCGACACGCGCGGAGCGTCCCCGACTCGCCCAGCGTCCCTGCGCATGGTGGGCGCAGTCGAGATGGGCCACAAGGCTCCGGGGCGTGTTGGCAGCGGAGACGCCATGCGCATCCCCACTGGCGGCATGCTGCCGTCGGGCGCGGACGCCGTCGTCATGGTGGAACATACCGACGAGCCCGACGACACCACGGTCACGATCGAACGGGCCGCGCCGGTCGGTCAGCACATCATGCGCCGCGGCGAAGACGTCCGCCGTGGGCAGATCGTCATGCGCAAGGGCCGACGCTTTCGGGCCCACGATGTCGGCGCCCTGTCGGGCGTCGGACTCTCGCGCGTCCGGGTCTATCGTCGGCCGCGGGTGGCGGTCATCGCCACTGGAGACGAAATCGTTCCGCCTCATGTCCGCCCGGGGCCCGGCCAGGTTCGGAACGTGAATCAGTACGCGCTACGCGCGATGATCGAAGCCGAGGGCGGCCAGTCGGTCGATCTCGGCGTCCTGCCGGATCGCCGTCCTGTCATCCAACGCGCACTCGAGCGCGCCCTGCGCGACGCCGATCTGGTCCTCATGTCGGGCGGCAGCTCCGTGGGCGTCAAGGATCATACTCCAGCGGTCGTGCGTGCCGTGCCCGGATCGAAAGTCCTCGTGCACGGCATCCGTCTGAAACCCGGGAAGCCAACGCTGATCGCGCGCGCCCGCCGGACGCCGATCCTCGGGCTCCCCGGAAATCCCACGTCCGCGCTCGTCATCTTCGAACTGTTCGGAGTGCCCCTGCTGCGCCGCCTGGGTGGCGAGCCCGAAGCACAGGCCTTCGCTCCCCATCATCAACGCACCGCTCGGATGGCAACCGCCGTGCAGTCACAAGTGGGTCGCGAGGATTGGATTCGCGTCGCCCTCGAGGAAACACCGCGCGGCGACCCCATCGCTCGTCCGGTAACGGGAGGATCCGGGGAGATCTTCAGCTTCGTCCGCGCCGACGGCCTGGTATGCATCCCGCCAAAATCGAACGGGTTGGCCGCACGCGCGTCGGTCCAGGTACGACTGCTGGGCTAGAAGCGTAACGCGATCTCCGGGCGCGCGGCCGAGCAGCCAGCGAGCCGGGGGATGAGGCCGCGTGGAGTCAGGGGGAAGGAATCCCCCTTGTGGACTAAACCCGTGCGGCGAATGCGGCGGCCATCTCGACCGTGAGTGCTTCGGCGGCCGCCCGCGGGTTCGGTGCATCGCGGATCGGGCGCCCGACCACGAGATAGTCGGCGCCCGCCTCGATCGCATCGGCAGCGGTCATCACGCGTTTCTGGTCGTCCCACCCGGCAGCCGCTGGTCGGACGCCCGGTGTCACGATCACGAAGTCGGCACCGCACGCGCGCCGGATGAGCCGTGCCTCGTGTGGCGAAGCAACCACGCCCGCCATGCCGTTGGCAGCAGCCAAACGTGCCAACCGCTCGACCTGCTTCGGAACCCCGCTGGCGATGCCGAGCTCGCGCAACTCTGTTTGGTCGAGGCTGGTCAACACAGTCACGGCGATCACGAGCGGCAACGCGTGCCCTTCGGTCGCCGACGCCGCCGACGCGGCGTCGGCGGTCGCGCGCATCATGGCCGCACCACCACCGGCGTGCACATCGAACATGCGCACGCCGAGCCGCATCGCCTCGATACCCGCGAGCGCCACCGTCTGCGGGATGTCGTGGAACTTCAGATCAAGGAAAACCTCCCCGCCACGATCGTGTACCCGGCGCACGATGTCGGGCCCGGCGTGGACGAAGAGCTGCTTCCCGATCTTGAACATGCCGACCGCACCGGAAAGCGCATCGACCAGCGACTCCGCAGCCGCGACCGTGTCCACGTCGAGCGCAACGATCAAACGCTCTGCGGCAGACACCGGCGACAGCGAGCGCGTGCCCTGCATCAGGCCCCGCCGAGACCTTCGCGAACGAGAGCAGCGATCCGCGCCACCGCCTCTTCCACCGGAATCTCGGTGGCGTCGGCCTCGCGCCGCTGCTTCAACTCGACGGCCCCGCGCTCGAGCGCACGGGGACCGACGGTCACGCGCAACGGGTAGCCGATCAGGTCGGCGTCCTTGAACTTCACCCCTGGACGCTCGTCCCGATCGTCGAGGACGACCTCGACGCCGAGCGCCATGAGCTCGTCATACAATCGCTCGGCGGTCGTCCGCAGCCGTTCGTCCGCCCACTTGACCGGGACGATCGCCACCTGAAACGGCGCCAGCGGCAGCGGCCACACGATACCCGCGTCGTCGTGGTTCTGTTCGATCGCGGCCGCCATCGTCCGGGTCACGCCAATGCCGTAGGTGCCCATCTCGAGCGGGCGCTCGTTGCCGTCGGCATCGAGTACGGTCGCGTTCAGCGCCGTGCTGTACTTGGTTCCCAGGTAGAAGACCTGACCGACCTCGATCCCACGCTGCAGGGTGAATCGCCCCTCGCAACGCGGACAGGGATCGTCGGCATCGGCAACCCGGAGATCGGCGGCAACGATGTCCGGGAAGTCACGCGCCTGATCGACGCCAGTGCGGTGCGTATCCACCTTGTTCGCACCCGTCACGGCGCCGGTGATGCCAACGAGCGCGTGATCGGCAAACATCCGCACGGCGCGGGCGAGCCCGATCGGTCCGGCAAAGCCGACGGGCGCTCCGGTCACGGCTTGGACCTCAGCCTCGCCGGCCAGCTCGACGTTCTGCACTCCGAGCGCATCTTTCAGTTTCGGCTCTGCGAGCGCGTGATCCCCACGCACGAGGACCGCGACCGTCTCACTCCCGTTGACGACGTACAGCAGCGTCTTGACGAATCGCTCGGCGGGGAGGGCAAGGAACGTTGCGACCTCTTCGATCGTGCGCTGCCCGGGCGTCGCCACGTCGGCCAACGCAGCCTCGGCCGCCGGCCCCTGCGCACCGGCGGCCGGCACCCCGATGGCAGCCTTCTCGATATTGGCAGCGTAGTCGCACTGCGTGCAGCTGACGATGGCGTCCTCGCCCGAAGCGGCCAGCACCTGGAACTCGTGGGACCGGCTCCCGCCAATCGCACCGGTGTCGGCCTCGACTGGACGGTACTGCAACCCACACCGGTCGAAGATACGCCGATAGGCGGCGAACATCGCGTCGTACTCCCGCTCGCAATCCTCCCGATCGAGATGGAAGGAGTAGCCGTCCTTCATGATGAACTCACGCCCACGCATGAGGCCGAAACGCGGCCGCACTTCGTCCCGGAACTTGACCTGGATCTGGAACAGGTTGAGGGGCACGTCCCGATACGATCGGATCTCACGGCGCACGAGATCGGTAACGACTTCTTCGTGCGTCGGCCCGAAGCAGAACTCGCGATCATGCCGGTCTTTGAGCCGCAGCAGCTCCCTACCGTACCGATCCCAACGGCCACTCGCCTGCCACAATTCGGCGGGGCAGACGGCGGGAAGGAGGATCTCCTGCGCCCCGGCGCGCGTCAGTTCTTCACGCACGATCTGTTCGACCTTGCGAAGCACCCGCACCCCGAGCGGCAGGAAGTCGTAGATGCCTCGGGCGACCTGGCGAATCATGCCCGCACGCAGCAGGAGTTTGTGACTCACGACCTCGGCCTCCGCGGGAACCTCGCGGAGGGTGGGCACGAACATTCTCGTCAATCGCATGGCGATCCTCGGCTGCGCCTCACACCACCCGGCCCTGGCCCGACACGGCTACTGCCCCGTAGGCCCGACACGGCTACTGCCCGTAGGCCCAACGCGGCTACGACCTCGGTGACCGGTACCAGCTCAGGGGGCGTGGGCGAAATTCTCGAGCCCTTTGGCCCGGGACGGATTACGGAGCTTCCGAAGTGCCTTCGCCTCGATCTGCCGGATGCGCTCGCGCGTCACCTGGAAGCGCTGCCCGACCTCCTCGAGGGTGTAGTCGGACTTCTCGCCGATACCGAAGCGTAGTCGGAGGATCTGCTCCTCGCGCGGCGTGAGCGTCGCCAGGACCTTGCGGGTTTGCTCCTCGAGCGACAGCGCCATCGCAGCGTCTGCCGGCGAGATACTCTGCCGATCCTCGACAAAATCGCCGAGGGAGCTTTCCTCGTCGTCCCCGATCGGTGTCTCGAGCGAGACCGGCTCCTTCACGATCTTCAGGACCTTCCGGATCTTGTCCGGCGGCATTTCCATCTGGCCCGCGATCTCATCGGGCGTGGGCTCACGCCCGAGTTGCTGCACGAGGTAGCGCGACGTCCGGAGCACTTTGTTGATCGTCTCGATCATGTGCACCGGAATGCGAATGGTGCGTGCCTGATCGGCGATCGCGCGCGACACCGACTGGCGAATCCACCACGTCGCATACGTCGAGAACTTGTAGCCGCGTTGGTACTCGAACTTCTCGACGGCCCGCATCAGACCGATGTTGCCCTCTTGAATCAGGTCGAGGAAACCAAGTCCGCGATTCGTGTAGCGCTTGGCAATCGATACGACGAGTCTGAGGTTTGCCTCGATGAGCTGGCGTTTGCCTTCCTGCGCCTTGTACTCACCGCGACGGATCGCGGCGAAGGACTGGCCGATCTCCTCCTCCGACATCGCGGTCTCGCGCTCGAGCTGTCGGATGAGCTTCCGCCCCTCTTTGATGTCCGCGACCATCTGGATGATGTACTCGGGACTCCGACGAATCTGCGCGCTGACGGTCTTGGCCGCCCCGCGCTCCCCGCGCACGACCTTCTCGCCGAGACGGAGAAGATCCTTCGAGTTCTTGTTGGTGGTGTTCTCGTACTTCCGGACGCCGGCACGATAGCGATCGAGCGTCGAGACGGTCTCTTTGAGCTTGTCGACGATGACCCCGATCTGACGGGCCCCGAGCGGCACCTCGGCCAGCACACCCTCGATCGCTGGCTTGATCGAATCGACGCGCTTGTCGAGCTTTTCGAGATCTTTCCCCGTGAGGCGATTCTTGCCCGTCTTCGACTCCACGAGCTTCTCACGCTCGTTCACGAGACGTCGCAAGCGCGACACGTGCTTCAGAAAGGCGGTGACCCGCGCATCTTCGCGATCGGGCACGGCCTCGCCGTTCGTCGTGGAGCTTTCCTCTTCGTCATCTCCGAAAAGATGACGGCCGTCGATCTCCCCCTCGCGCAACCGGTCGCCCAGATTCAACACGTACTGGAGTGCGATCGGCAAACTGAATACCGCGCGTCGGATCTCGATCTCGCCAGTCTCGATGCTCTTGGCGATGACGACCTCTTCCTCGCGCGACAGGAGCGGGACGCCCCCCATCTCTTGCAGATACATGCGGACCGGATCGGACGAATCGCGGACCAGGGAGCGATCTTCCGTCTGCGGCCTGCTGGGCTGCTGCGGAGGCTGCTCCTCCTTCTCTTCGGGCGACCACTCCTCGTCCTTCTCGTCCTCGTTCTCCGTGAAGGGACTCTCTTCGCTGGACTCGCCGGCAATCTCGCCTTCACCGGTGCCCATGACCGAGATGACGCTGTTGATCTCTTCGACGGCTGTTGGATCGGGGCTGGCGGCACCGCCATCAGCGGGCGCAAACTTGCGTTCACGGCCGATCTCGACGACCTGGCCGGTCTTGCCCTCGCCCTTACCTTTGGCCTTCGATTTACCGGCCGCCGCAACGGCCACGGCCTTGCCGCCCCGCACTGCCTTGACGACCTTGGCGCCCGATTTCGACCCGGCCTTGGGAACCAACTTTGGCGTGGGCTTGGCAGTAGCCTTGGCAGCTTTGGTGCCCTTGGAAGCAGGCTTGCCGCTCGCTTTCGCCGCTACCTTGCTACGACCCTTCGCAAGACTCTTCACAGGAGACTTCGCAGGGGCCTTCGCCGTCTTCTTCGTTGGTTTGCGCGCACTCTTCGTTGCCATGAGCCTCCGCTGGTGGCCGTCCCATCAAGGATATGCGGACCCGGGCGTCCTCCTGGATCATCGCGGCCGGCCTTCCTCTCTTGCGAGAGCAAGCACAGATGGGTGCCGGAGTTTACTGCAACCGATCGACGCAAGTCAAGGCAACACCCCGAAGTCGTTACCAGATTTCGGCCCCCGGGACGTCGCCCAGGCCGCCTTGAGACACCAGAGCCGTTGCCCTACGGTGCCTGCGGTATGCGCAGCCCGCTGAGTACGCCCCAGGGGGCTCCAACGGAGGCTCCCCAAGGGGCTCGGGGGACTCCCCAGGGGCGCGGCACCGGAACCGATCCACCGAATCGCTTCGAGGCTCTCCATATCGTACCCGATATCGACCCTGACGCCTTCGACGAGGACGAACCGGACCGGACCCCGACCAGGTTCTACCGCGATGCCAGCCGGAGCATCCTGGCCGAGAACCACAGCCCCGACATCAGCTTCCGCTACAGCCTGAATCCGTACCGGGGGTGCGAACATGGCTGCATCTACTGTTATGCGCGCCCGACGCACGAATTCCTCGGCTTCAGCGCCGGGCTCGATTTCGAACGCCGCATCATGGTGAAGGATGACGCCCCGGCGCTCCTCCGACGCGCGTTCGCTGCCCGTCGCTGGCAGCCGCAAGCCGTTGCCTTGTCAGGGAATACGGACTGCTACCAACCGGTCGAGCGACGGCTCGAGCTGACTCGGCAGTGCGTGGAGGTCTTTGCCAGGTCCCGGAACCCCATCACCGTCATTACCAAATCGGCGCTCGTCGCCCGGGACGCAGACCTGTATGCGGAGCTGGCCGCGTACGGCGCCGCCCACGTGGCCGTGTCGATCACGACGCTCGACACCGAGATCGCCCGCCAGATGGAACCGCGCGCGGCTCGGCCGGAGCGACGGCTCGAGGCCATCCGGGCGCTCACCCGGGCCGGCGTGCCAACGAGCGTGATGATAGGGCCTGTCGTCCCGGGCCTCACCGACGCTGAGATCCCTCGCATTCTCGAGGCCGCCGCCGAGGCCGGCGCGCGGGCAGCGTCCTGGATCATGCTGCGCCTGCCGCGGCCCGTCGATGCGCTCTTCGATCGCTGGCTTGCCGAGCGCTTTCCGACGCGCCGTGAGCGCGTGCTGCATCGCGTACGCGAGACGCGCGCCGGGCGGATCAGCGACAGCACCTATGGTCGACGCATGCGAGGGCAGGGAGTCTACGCCGATCAGATCGCGGCCTTGTTCGCCGCCACCGCTCGCAAGTATGGCCTCGACCGTACGCTGGCGCCATTGAGCGTCTCGAGCTTTCGGGCACCGCGCCCCGACACCGGCCAGCTCGACCTCTTCTCCAACGCGTGAGCCAGACCGTGGCCGAACCGCGCCCACAGGGACAGCCAGCACGACGCGACTGGAACGACGTCGCACGTCAGATCGACGCCAGCGGATTCGCGCGCCTGCCGAAGCTGCTTGGCGCCAACGAATGCCAATCGCTCGCAGGGCTGTACGACCGGGATCCTCTGTTCCGATCCACGGTCGACATGGCGCGCCACGGCTTCGGTCGCGGTCAGTATCGCTACTTCACCGCGCCGCTCCCCCCGCTCGTCGCACGTCTTCGTCGCACGCTCTATCCTCCCCTCGCGAAGATCGCGCGCGCATGGGCGACCCGACTCGGCCAGGACCCGGAGGCGTACCCACCAACTCTGAACGGCTTTCTCGGGCGCTGCCGCGCAGCGGGCCAAACGCGGCCGACGCCACTCCTGCTCCGTTACCGCACGGACGACTGGAATGCGCTCCATCAGGACACCTACGGCGCGGTGGCGTTCCCACTTCAAGTCGCGGTGCTCCTGACCGATCCGCACAGCGATCATGAAGGTGGCGAGCTCATCCTGGTCGAGCAACGACCCCGCGCGCAGTCACGCGCCACGACCGTACCGCTCACCCAGGGTGACGCCGTCGTGTTCACGAATCGTGAGCGACCGGTCCATGGAACGCGCGGAGACTACCGCGTCGCCATGCGCCACGGTGTCAGCACGGTCACGGCCGGGCAGCGGCTGACCCTCGGCATCATCTTCCACGATGCCGAGTAGGGCTCACCACTTCTCGCAACGAACGGCGCGACGCTCGTACCCGGCCGACCGCAACAGGTCACGCAGGCGTGTCGCCAGGGCGCCGACGGCGCAGATCCAGAAGTGGCGTGCGCGGTTCCCGTCAGCCTCCACGTAGCGCTCACGGACGACCTGTTCGAGGCGCGGATTGTCGGTGACGGCGGTCCCGGGCGGCGCAAGCACCGCCTCCCACTGCAACGCTGGGTTCGCACTCGCCAACGCGGTGAGTTCCTCCCCGTACACGAGCGGGGACGCAACGGCCCCTCCTTGCAACACCGCGATCGCCCGGTCGCCGGACGCAAGCGCACGCCGCACCATCGGCCGGATGGGCGCGATCCCGGTACCCTGCGCGACGAAGACCAGCGGAGTCGCCGGAGGCTCGACCAGCTTGAAGCTACCGAACGGCCCGGTCAGGGGCACCTCGGCGCCAGGCGCGAGCCCGAACAGCCACCCCGACCCCACGCCACCCGGGACGCGATCGACACACACCTCGAGCAGACTCCCGTCCTCGGGTGACGACGCCAAAGAATAGGCACGCACGAGCGGCGGACGGTCGCCGACTGGTAGAGCGAGCGAAACGAACTGGCCCGGATCGAACGGCAGCGAGATCCCTGACGGGAGTCGCAGAAAGAGCGAGCGTGTATCGGACGACCAGTCGTGCACGCGATCGAGGATCGCGTGATACTCCTTCGGCTCGCCGCGGGCGGGTGCCACCGCGATCAGGCCTGGTTGATGGTGTACTTCGGGATCACGATCGTCAGGTCTCCCGACACCACCGCTTGGCACCCGAGCCGTGAGTGCATCGTCAGCCCCGGCGCGCTGTCGAGTTCATCCGCTTCTTCCTCCTGCTGCTCGGACAGGTTCTCTTCGCCGTCCTTCAGAATGACGTGACACGTCGTACACGCGCACTTCCCGCCGCAGGCGTGCTCGAGGTGGATCCCGTGCCCCAGGAGCACGTCCAGAATGGAGCCAGGCTCACCGTCATGGCTGAAGGGCGCATCGGCCGGGTCGAACTCGATCGTCCGCTCGGGCTCACCAGACTCGTAGAGGATGCGGATGCGCAGCATGCGCTCCGTCTATCCGGGTTCCCGCGGTAGGTCCATTACCCATCGCGCCGGTGCACACGGGCACGGAGTTCGACGCGTCGGATCTTGCCACTGACCGTCTTGGGCAACGCACTAACGAACTCGATAGCGCGCGGGTATTTGTAGGGCGCCGTCACCCGTTTCACGTGGTCCTGGATCTCCTTGGCGAGGGCGTCCCCAGGGGTCGCATCGTCGCGGAGCACGACGAAGGCCTTGACGATGGTCCCGCGGATTGGATCGGGCGCGGCGACGACGGCCGACTCGACCACATCGGCGTGCTCGAGCAGCGCGCTCTCCACCTCGAAGGGTCCAATGCGGTAGCCCGCGGAGATGATCACATCGTCGGCCCGGCCGACGAACCATTGGTAGCCATCCTCGTCGGCGTAAGCGCGGTCGCCCGTGAGGTACCAGTCGCCGCGGTGGCACCCGGCGGTCTCGGCCGGATTCTTCCAGTACTCGAGAAAGAGAGACGGGGGCCGACCACGCACGGCCAGATCACCGACCTCCCCTGCGGGAAGTCGGCCGCCCTCGTCGTCGATCACCGCGACATCGTGTCCGGGAAAGGGGAGCCCCATCGAACCAGGCCGAATCACCATGCCCGGACGATTGGCGACCAGGAGGGTGCTCTCGGTCTGCCCGTACCCGTCGTGGATCATGAGATTGAACGCATCCTTCCAGGCGTGGATGACCTCGGGATTGAGTGGCTCGCCCGCCCCCGTGCAGTGCCGGAGGCGCGGCAACGACCAGCGTCCGAGATCCTCCTTCACAAGCAGTCGATACTCGGTCGGCGGAGCGCAAAAGACGCTCACCTCGTACCGTTCGAGCAGATCCAGCTCCCGCGCCGGATCGAAGCGGCCGTCGTACATGAACACCGGCACGCCGAGGGCCCATGGTCCGAACAACACTCCGTAGGCGGCTTTCGCCCATCCCGTGTCCGATGTCGTCCAATGGAGGTCGGAACGGCGGAGATCGAGCCAGTACCGACCCGTCAACGTATGCGCGTACGTGTAGGCGTGAGCGTGCAGGACCGCCTTCGGGTCCTTCGTCGTGCCCGACGTGTAGAAACAGATCGCAGGCTCGTCGGCCTGCGTTGGCACGCGCGCCAGCGTCCCCCCGGCGGCCTGCTCGAGCGCGTGATAGTCGGACCAGCCGGCCGGAGCCGCCACGGCGATCTTCACCGTGACATCCGGGCAGTCGCGCAGCGCCTCCTCGACCTCCTCGACGTTCGCATTCGTCGTAATGATGGCTCGGGCACCGCTGTGGTTCGCCCGAAAACGCACGTCCTTTGCGCGCAAACTCGCCGTACACGGAATCGCAAGCGCGCCGAGCTTCAAACACGCGAGGAAGGCCACCTGCCATTCGGGCATCCGGGGCAGCATGATCATGACGGGATCGCCCCGCCCGACACCGAGCCCGGCGAGTGCGTTCGCGAAACGGTCCGAGCGCTGCTTGAAATCCCAGAACGTGTGCCGCTCGCTCCGGCCATCCTCGCGGACGTACAGGAGCGCCAGGCGGCTACGATCCGCCGCGTAGACGTCGACGGCGTCGTATCCGAAGTTGAAGGTGGGCGGTACTGCCCATGTGTACGCGCTCACGGCGCGCCTCGCGTGCGCCGCCGCACTGCCGGACCGACACTGGCCTTCCGCCCCGACGCTTCGATGTACTTCTTGCTGACCGGTGAGAGATCGTACGGGTCGACGCGCGCCTCGATGATCGTGAAGCTGGCACTCGCTGCCGCCGCGGCCAGCGCATCGCGAAACTCGCCAACCGTCTCGGCCACGAAGCCCTCGCCACCCCAGCTCCGTGCGAGTTCGGCGTACGGCCAGTTCGGAATCGTCAGGAGATCTTCACGTTTGGTAATCGGGCGAAAGATTCCCCATCCCCCGTTGTTCATGACGATGACGACCGGACGCAACCCGTGGCGCGCTGCATGCGCGATCTCACTCCCGGTCATCTGGAACGCACCGTCGCCGCACAAGACGATCGGACGCTGCCCGGTGCCGAGCTCGGCACCGAGCGCTCCTGGCACGCCAAAACCCATCGAGGCGTAGTATCCCTGCGCGAGGTAGGCGCCGCCGCGCCCGACACGCACGTCGAGTCCGGCAAAGAGCATGTCGCCCGACTCGGCGATGACCGACCAACCACGTCGGCCTGCGAGAAACGCGTTCAGCTCCCGAAGCATGTCGGCGACACGCACGGCGCGCGTCGGCGGGGCCGGCGGGCCGTGCAGATTGTCCGCATAGGTCACGCGCTCCCGATGGCGACGCAAGCGCTGTCGCGCCAGGGCACGCAGGAAGTCGCGGATGCCGACGTCGGTATAGGTATGGAAGCTCACGTTCACCTTGTTGCCGGCAGCCCAGATCGACTTGCCCCGGGTAATGCTCGGCGGGCGACTGCCGAGATTCATGTCGGTGAGCAACGTACCGAGGTTGATGACGAGGTCGGCGGCGTCGACCCGTTTCCGGATCGACGGGGGACTGATCGCCCCCATGTGGACCCCCATGTACTGCGGATGGTCCATCGGAAATGCACCTTTGCCGAGCACCGTCGTCATGCACGGCGCGCCCGTGCGCTCGGCCAACCGTACGATCTCGCGGGTGAGCTTGTAGCGAAAGGTCTCGATACCGGCGATCAGTGCCGGACGGCGTGCCGCGTTGAACCGCGCGGCGGTCTCACGCGCCGCCTCGGTCGTCTTCTGATCGTCAGAATGCGCGAACTCGAGCTTGCCATCCCAACGCCGGATCTCCTCCGGAACCACGATCGACGTCTCCACCATGTCGCGATGAATCTCGAGATAGCCCGGACGCTGCTCACGCCACATCGTTTGGACGACGTCGTGCACCGTCTCGGCTGCGGTACGTGGATCTTCGAGCACGCGCGCCGCACACGTCAGCTCCTGGTAGATCCGCAGCTGCGACTCGATCTCCTTGGCCTGGTGATGGATCAGCTGGCCGAGCTTGCGTTCCTCCTCGCCCGGCCCACCACTGACGACCAGGATGGGCACCCGCTCCGAGAACGACCCGGCGACGGGATTCACCATATTGTGCCCACCAGCCCCGTAGGTGACACAGACGACGCCGAGCCGGCCGGTCGCGCGCGCATAGCCATCGGCCGCGAACCCGATCCCCGGCTCGTGCGACAGCGTGATGATCTTCAACCCGCGGCGACGTCCAAACTTGAAGAAGAGGTTGATGACCAGATCACCCGGAATGCCGAAGAGATGCGTCACGCCGATGCGCTGAAGATAGGCAACGAGAAAGTCACCCAGGCGCATGCGGGCACGCATCACGCGAAGAACTCCTCCACGTCCACCGACGGGACCTCGAGCGTACAGACCTCGTCCTTCCGGTAGAACTCGAGCGAGACGCTCGTCCCCGCGGGGCGCGACCACAGATCCCCGTAGAAGTCCCGCCGGGTCCCAATGCGGCGACGGTCGATGCCAAGCAGAATGTCACCCGGCTTCAACCCGGCCACGTCCCCCGGTGCCCCCGGCACCAGTCCGGCGATGACGACGTGATCGCTCAGCGTGTAGCAAAAGAGTCCGAGCCAGGCGCGCGACGCTCGGGTCTTTCGCCGACCGAACTTCAGCAACTCGTCACGGTGATCGCGAAAACACGCAATCGGAATGCCAAGAGAGAAGCGGCCGACCTCGTTCAGGTTGAGCGAGATGATCCCGAGGAGGCGGCCCTGGACATCGACGAGGGGCCCGCCGCCGAGCCCCGGATTCATCGCACTGGTAAAGATCGCGGGGTCGAGGGAATACTCCCAATTGGCGTCGAAGGCCGTGATCGCCGTCACACCCCCCGAGGCCGCACGCCGGCTGGCGTCTCCCACACTGGCGGCAATGAACACGTCCTCGCCGATCGCCACGTCGTCAGCGGGCCGGATCGGCAAGGCCACCCCTTCGGACCTCGACGCGCGCAGCACCGCCACGCCCGTCGCGAAGTCATGCGCCACCACGTCCGCGACGTGCGTCTGCCCCTCGATCGTCGTCACGGTCGCTTTCCGTGCCCCGAGCACGACGTAGTTGACCGTCACGATCAGCCCCGCATCATCGACGATCGTCCCCGTCCCCGCACGCTCCGCACCGAGAACCGGCACTGACGGATGCGCCTCCGGGACGGACACCTGGAGATGTACCGTGCTCGGCAGCGTGTCCTCGAGCAGATGTACCGATGCGTTCATCTGGACCGGCCCCGGACACGCACGGGCACGGAGCGCATCGCTGTGCGCGGGGGCTTCTTGCGAGACGGAGGCGCGCTCACTATGAGGAAGAGTTCCAATGCACACCCACCCGTTGACGGTCGACGTCGCCCCGTGGGTGCTGTTTCGTGCGCTCTCCCACCGGAAGCGTCCATTCTACATCGACGCCGCGCAGCCATGGGGTGAAAAGTGGATTTCCTCTATGGGATTCGGTCCGCGGATGCAATTCCGCGTCGGATCAGGCGGGGGTGCGCTCGCCGCCCTGGACGAGATCGCCGAAACGATCCGGCCGTCGCCGCAGACAGCGCGGCGCCCACGGCCCCTCCCCTTCGGTGGCGGAGCGGTCGTCGCGTTGGCCTACGAGGCCAAGAACGAGGTCGAACGTCTACCCGCGCCACGCGGCGAACGGGAGGACGCAGCGCATCTGGTCGGCGCGGTATACGACGCCGTGATCGCGTATGATCACCAACGACACGAGTACGTCGTCGCCAGTCACGAGCTCGACGCGGCCGCCCTCGCCCGCTACGCGGACGAGGTACGCTCCCTCGCAGCCGATGCGAAACAACACATCGATGCGTCACCGTTCCCACAAGAGTCCGCCTCGCTCGCGATCACCAAGGCGACCTACACCGCCCGCGTCGAACGCGCCCTGGAGTACATCGCGGCGGGCGACGTCTACCAGGTGAACCTGAGCATGCCGGTCGACGTCCCACTCTGCGCTCCCCCGATCGAGGTGTACGACCGCCTCCGGGCGATACAACCCGTGCCGTTCGGCGCCTTCGTCGATTGCGGCCCCGAGCAGCTGCTCTCGAACTCCCCCGAACTGTTTCTCCGACGGCGCGGCGACGAGATCACCACCTGCCCCATCAAGGGCACCCGGCCGCGCGGCCACTCCGCCGTCGCAGACCGTGCCTACGCCCGGGAGCTGACACGCGATGCGAAAGAGCGCGCCGAGCACGTCATGATCGTCGATCTCGAGCGCAACGACCTCGGACGCTTGTGCCGCACCGGAAGTGTCGAAGTCGCACGCATGGGTGAGGTCACCCGCCTCGCGACGCTGCACCATATGGTCTCGACGGTGCGTGGTCGCTTGCGAGCCGACACCGGCACCGGAGCACTCCTGCGCGCGACCTTTCCGAGCGGCTCGATCACCGGAGCACCAAAGATCCGGGCGATGGAAATCATCGACGAGCTCGAGGATGGAGCCCGCGGATTCTACACAGGGGCGATCGGCTGGGTCGATGCCAGCGGCGACCTCGACTTGAACGTCGCCATTCGCACCGCCGTCGCGCGCGCGGGGCGACTCACCTACCGGATCGGGAGCGGCATCGTCGCCGACTCCTCGGCCGAACACGAGTACGACGAATGCCTGCTCAAGGCCGAGGCCTTCCTGCGCGCCACGGGGCGCGCCGTACCGAACGACGCCGCGGCCGCGCGTGCCACGGGAGGTTGATATGGGTCGTTCCGCTCACCCCTCGCATGTCCTGCTGAACGGTCGCCTGCTGCCTGCAGCGCGGGCGAAGATCTCGGCGCTCGATCGCGGGTTTCTCTATGGCGACGGTCTGTTCGAAACGCTCCGTACCTACGGGGGCGAGCCATTCGGCCTGGCAGCGCACCTCGCACGATTGCGCCGCTCCGCGCGCGTCTTCCGCATGGATGTCCCCATATCCCCGACGTTCTGGCAGCCGAGGATCCGCCGTCTCCTCCGCGCCAACCACCTCGAAACCACCGACGCCTCGGTACGACTCACGGTGTCGCGCGGTGCAGCCCCATTCGGCATCCTGCCGCCCCGCGTCCTTCGCCCGACTACGCTGCTTCTCGCCTCCGCCCTGGACCCACGGCTCACCCGCGCGCAAGCCAGCGGTGTCCGCGTCTGCTTCTTCCCCTTCCGGGTCGTCACGGCGCGTCTTCCCGGACACAAGACGCTCCACTATCTCCCGGCGGTTCTCGGCAAGATGGTCGCGCGCCGGCGCGCCTCCTGGGAGTCGCGCTATCTCGACGCCGAAGACCACGTCCTCGAAGGCACCACGAGCAACATTTTCATCGTGCGTCGTGGCGCACTCTTCACGCCACCGCTGCACGGCGTCCTCCCGGGCGTCACGCGAAAGACGATCGCGACGGTCGCCGCTCGCTGTGGACTCAGCCTGACCGAGCGCGTGCTGACGACACGTGATCTCAATCGCGCCAACGAGGTTTTCTTGACCGCCTCGACGATCGAGGTCCTCCCGGTCGTGCGCGTCGAAGACACCCGGATCGGGAACGGTCGCCCTGGCCCGGTCACCCGCACGCTCCAGGAAGGATACCGCGCCCACGTGCAACGCGCCCTGGCACGCGCGCGCCGCTAGCCGGATGCGTTACAGGAGGAAATAGGGCGCGACCGCCATCCCGACGGTGAAGAGCACCGTGAACGCCGAGAAGCTTGCGACACCCATATCGCTCCAGAACTCCTCGGACTCTGCATCCGCATCGAGCTCGGGATCGCCGGTGCCTTCGCCAAACGACGCGGCATCACTCGGAATCTGGCCTTCGCCGCCGAACGCGACGTCGCCGTACTGCTCGGGCGGCCCCGGAGGATCGTCTGTGAGAAGGCTCATATCATGATTCATGTCCTCCTCACTCCACGGATTCGAGGCGAGCTCGCTCCGCCAACGCGCCTCAGCCTCGTCGAGGTCGCCGCTGATCGCGGCCTGATCCTTCCACTGATCGTACGTACGCGGTTGTTTTGGACCACCGCACGCACCGACCAACGCCATACACGCCACCAGGTGCGGTAGCACCCGCAACCATCCGCCCATCCGCCCACGCGCTCGCATCGTCATTGGCAACCCCACCAGCCTCCAGCTATAGTCCTCGTCTCGCGCTCGTACAATGCAGTTTCTGCGGGGACCGGATGCGGGTCTACGTCGACGACGTCCATCGACACGTTGGAGAGGAAATCACCCTCAAGGGCTGGCTCTACAACCGCCGCTCCTCGGGAAAGCTGCATTTCCTGCTTTTACGCGACGGAACGGCCACAATTCAGTGCGTGGTGTTCGTCAAGGACGTCTCCCCCGAGCTCTTCGAACGGGCTGGCCACCTGACCCAGGAATCAGCGCTGGAGATCGTCGGCACCGTGCGTGAAGATGCCCGCTCGCCGCTCGGATTCGAGCTCGGCGTGCGGGAATTCCGGGTCCTGCACGAAGCGGGAGAATACCCGATCACACCGAAGGAGCACGGCCCGGCTTTTTTGCTCGATCATCGGCATCTGTGGCTGCGATCGTCACGACAACACGCGATCATGCGCGTTCGAAGCACGGTGGTCGCCGCGTGTCGCGACTACTTCGACCGGCGAGGCTTCACCCTGCTCGACGCGCCCGTGTTCACCCCGGCGGCCTGCGAAGGGACGACCAATCTCTTCGAGGTCGACTACTTCGGAACCCCGGCGTATCTGACGCAAAGTGGGCAGCTGTACATGGAAGCCGGGGCGATGGCGTTCGGCAAGGTCTACTCCTTCGGCCCAACCTTTCGCGCCGAGAAATCGAAGACGCGCCGACACCTGACGGAGTTCTGGATGATCGAGCCCGAGGTCGCCTTCGCCGATCTCGATGACGACATGGATCTTGCCGAAGATTTTCTGGTCGAGGTCGTCGGACGTGTCGTGGCCGAGCGACGTCGAGAGCTCGAATCACTCGAACGCGACATCGCGGCGCTCGAACGTGTACAAAAACCTTTGCCGCGCATCCGGTACGAAGAAGCGCTGACGACCCTTGCCGCGGCCGGCAAGCCCGTCGCGTTCGGCGACGACTTCGGGGGCGACGAGGAGACCGTCCTGTCGGAAGGCTTCGATCGTCCGGTGCTGGTCCACCGTTATCCCGCCGCCTGCAAAGCGTTCTACATGAAGGTCGATCCGACGGACACGCGTCTGGCGCTCTGCGTCGATGTCCTCGCCCCCGAGGGCTACGGCGAGATCATCGGCGGCGGCCAACGCGAGGACGACCTCGAAACGCTGGAGCGACGCATCCAGGAGCATGACCTCCCCGCCGAGGCGTTCGGTTGGTACCTCGATCTCCGGCGCTACGGCTCAGTGCCGCACGCGGGCTTCGGCATGGGGATCGAACGCATGGTCGCATGGCTCTGCGGTCTCCACCACGTACGCGAGACGATCCCGTTTCCGCGCATGCTCGAGCGCCTGACTCCCTAGCAAACGCGGGGGATGGTGTCCGCGCGGCGTGGAGCAAGCGGGGCCACAACTTCGATCAGCGTCGCAACGGGCGTGGGGCCGGCGTCGGTGAGGACGCCACGGCGACCATACACCCATTCGGCGACATCCGACTGCAGGACCCGGCGCACGTGCGCGTCGGGCTGGAAGCGGAAGTAGCCGTGGTGCGTACGCCGGATGGTCGGGCAGATGCCGCGCAGGATGAGACCGAGGGGCGTCTCTTCCGCGCGTACGGCGGCACGCGCATCGGCCGGAAGCGCATCCAGACGCAGCTCGACCGCGGCCAGCGCCAGGGGCGTATCGTCGGCTGCGCGGGTGAGAACCACCTGACGCGCATAGACATCCTCGGAGCAAACGCGCGCGAGAACCCGAATACCGACCTCCGTCTCGTGGTAACGCTCGAGTCCGAGGGTCATCTCCCGATCGTGGACGAGCACGGGCGCGACCGCGCCCGGCACTGCACCCCCGGGAATCTCCTCGACGGCCGGCACGTTCCACCCAGCGCGCAGATAGAACTGCGCCAGCGGATCCAGCAATGAGGACCTGATTTGACACCCCTCGAGGGAGGGACTATCGCCCCGGCTGGACCCCTGGCCCGCTATGATCGATGCTTTTCGTGATGACATCGCGCGTGTTCGTGCCGCCGGCTTGTATCGCGAACTGCGGCCGACGCAAGGTCGCGTTGATACCTGGGTCGAGATCGAGGGCCGTCGCGCCCTCGTACTCTGCTCCAACAACTATCTCGGACTGGCCGGGCACCCGGCCCTGGCCGAGGCCGCGGCCCGGACCGCCCGCGAGCACGGCGTCGGTGCCGGCGCATCGCGTCTGATCTCCGGATCCCTCGCCATCCACCACGCGCTTGAAGAGCGCCTGGCTCGCCTGAAGCACACCCAGGCAGCGCTCCTCTTCCCCTCGGGCTTCCAGGCCAACCTCGGCGCAATCTGCGCCCTCGTTGGACGAGGCGACGCGGTGTTCAGCGACGAGCTGAACCACGCCAGCATCATCGACGGATGTCGCTTATCGCGCGCGGCGGTCCACGTGTTTCCGCACCGGGACATGACCGCGCTCGCCGCGCTGCTCCGTGACACACCGGCACGCCGACGACTCATCGTCACCGACTCGGTCTTCAGTATGGACGGCGACCACGCCCCCCTGCGCGAAATCTGCGCGCTTGCCACGGACACCGGGGCCATGGTGATGGTGGACGAGGCCCACGCCACGGGAGTGTTCGGTGCGTCGGGAGGAGGACTCGCCGAGGCCCTCGGTGTCCACGACGGCATCACCTTGCACGTCGGCACACTCGGCAAAGCGCTCGGGTGCGCCGGGGCATTCGTGGCCGCCGCCCCCGCCGTCATCGAGCTGCTCGTCAACCGCGCGCGCTCGTTCATCTACACCACGGCTCTTCCACCGCCGACCGTCGGCGCCGTCGATGCCGCGCTCGATATCGTCGCGCGCGAGCCGGAGCGTCGCGCGACGGTCCTCGCGCGTGCCGCGACCCTGCGTGCCCGTCTCGTAGACATGGGCTTCGACGTCCCCGCCGGGGAGGGACCGATCGTCCCGGTGATCGCGGGGGACAGCGCGCGCGCAATGGAATGGTCGCGCGCGCTCCTCGAACATGGCGTCTTCGTCCAGGCGATCCGCCCGCCGACGGTGCCACCCGGCACCGCACGTTTACGCGTGACGCTGATGGCCACGCACACCGAAGCCGATCTGGCACACGCGGTCGACGCCTTTCGTCACGTCTAGCTGTTCGTACCGTCTCGGCGGATCGCGTCTCAGGCGGCGAGGATCTGGATCGAGAGGTTGCGCTTGCGCGGGCCGTCGAGCTCCACGAACAGGATGCGCTGCCATTCGCCCAGCAGGAGCCCGCTGTCCGTGATCTGCAGTGTCACGCTGTTTCCCAGCATGATGGCCCGGAGGTGGGAATCGGCATTCTGACGGTCGCAATCGGAGAAGCGTGGGTCGTTGTGCTTCCACTCTTCGCCGCGTGGCACCAACCGCTCGAGCATCTCCTCGATGTCGTCGAGCAGAGCCGTCTGCGGCTCGTTCACGAACACGGCGGTGGTGGTGTGCAGCGTACTCACGGTCACGAGCCCCGACAGCACGCCGCTGTCGCGCACGAGCGAGCCGACCTGCTCCGTGAGGTCGTGAATCTCGAGTCGCTTGCTGGTCTGCATCGTCATCGGATGCATGAACAACCCACCCGATGTCGTGCGTTTGGTCGTCTCGGCCTCCTGCCAACTCACTGCCGTACCCCGTCCCACTGTACCCATAGTACCTCCCCTAAACGATCGTATGGGAAATCCCGCCGCTGACAACGTCAGCTCGCGACTCTCGTTTCCGCCCGATGGGCCCGCTCCGCCTGAATGCGCCGGCCCGCCTGCGCGGCCGCCTGATGTCCGCTCTGCACGGCGCTCTCGATGGTCGCCGGGAGCCCCGTGTCGATCCAATCGCCCGCCAACACGAGATTGCCGAGCGGCGTCGTCACCGCGGCCCGCTGTCGTGCGGCGGCCACCGTCGGCGACATGGTCGCGAACTTCTCCTTCACGACTTGCGAGTGCAGCACCTTGGCCGCCCGCGCTGCTGGCACGACCCGGCGGAGATCGTCGAGCGCCACGTCGATGAGCCGGTCGTTGTCGAACTCGACGATCGAACGGGCTCCCGACATGACAAACACCAGATAGCTTCCGGCCCGGTCGCGCCGCCCCGCGATCCGATCGCGGTTGAACACCCACTGAGCCGTCGTACCCACGAGGCCGGCGAAGTCGTGGTCGAGCACGGGACGATCGAGCCAGACGTGCACGGAGACGATCGGCGACATGGCCAGACGCTCGGCCCCGTCGAGGCCGCGGATCTCCCGGCGAAACGCCTGCGGTAGCACCGAGGCCAACCCCTGCGGTGGCATCGCACTCACGTAGGCGTCGGCGTGAAGCCGGCGACCGTCGCGGAGCTCGAGATGCGTGACCTCGTGATCACGAATTCCCATGAATACGACGTGCGCCTTGGTCTCGACCGTGCCGCCGCGCATCTCGATGAAGCGCTTCGCATCCGTCGTATAGAGGTCGGAGAGTCCGACCCGTGACAGGATGAAGCGCGCATCGTCCTTGCCGGAAAAGAACGCGCGCAGCAGCACCTCGGCCAGCAGATCGGCAGATGCGATCTCCGGGTCCTCGTTGAGGGTCGCGATCGCGAGCGGGTCCCAGAACGCTCGCCGCGCCGCCCGGGTCTGCCCCATGCCGTCGAGCACATCGGCGACGGTGCGCGCGCCGAGCCGGCCCACGCCGCTTCGCTTCATCGCCAGCAAGCGCAGCCCGCCCGCGAGGACGCGCATCCGGTCGCCGAGGCCGAGCAGGCGGTAGCCGAGCACACCGGCCGCCATGTGCAGTGGGTTCGGCAATGGAGGGCAGTCGATGATGCCGGTGCCGTGCTCAGGGTCGAGCATCGCGATGCGCGGGGTCGGCTGCACCAACAACTTGTCGGAGGCGCCGATCCGGTCGAGGAACCTCAGGGTCTCGTGGTAGCACCCCATCATCGCGTGCTGGCCGTTGTCGATCGTATCGCCCGTGGTGCCGTCCATGTACGAATAGGCGCGGCCGCCGAGCATTTGCCGTTTCTCGAGCACGGTGACGCGATGGCCCTCGCGGGCCATCGC
>Ga0315338_1000335_pt1 | contig 129782 bp, 117 predicted proteins | sample ASW8metaG_FD_204518 | JGI IMG/M metagenome (GOLD analysis project Ga0315338, IMG submission 204518) | Ammonia-oxidizing marine archaeal communities from Monterey Bay, California, United States - ASW #8 | ecosystem: Environmental > Aquatic > Marine > Coastal | place: USA: California | collected... | reverse complement strand
GAGTACGAATCACTCGAAGAAGCTAAATTTCGTATCGGCTATTTTATCGATACGCTCTATAATCAAAAACGGTTACATTCATCGCTGGACTATCGACCACCGGCGTATTGCCGTGGAACATACCATCTCAAGGCGTAAAAAGTATCGCATTCCTGATCACACCTATCGAAATCATGACGACCTCTATGACCAGACGATGTCTATTGTGGAAGGTCTGGTTAATTTGAGAGCTTATCAACGAATCGAAAAAAGGACCGGATTGAGTCTCTAATCGGTACCGATTAGGGCAATTTACGCCCAAGACAATTTTCACCCTATCATGCAACAGGTCTTTTATATATTGCCGGATAATCTCAGCGGTGACTTGATCCACCCACGGTACGGACAAAGTAGCCGTCTTCCCAGAACTGACCACCCCATAATTCACGTTTGAGCTCCGGGAACTCACGAAATAGCACACTGGCAGATATACTCTTGAGCTTACCTACGACCTGAGAAATAGAAGAACGAGGCGGAAAGGAAACAAACAGATGTACATGATCTTCGGCGACTTCCATTGTATCAATCTCGATATCATGGTTGGCCGATATCTCTTCGAAAAGTTCACATACACGGACTCTTATATCACCCCGTAGGATACATTTACGGTATTTAGGCGTCCAGACCAGATGATACTGGGTGTCATAGACGGTATGACTCGTACGTTTGAGGGCCATACCCAAAGTGTATAGGTCCTAACTACATCGTGAATACGTTACGTATTATACTGGATATCGATTCCAGTATAATACGGCGAATTTATCCCCGCCCACAGGGCGGGGCATCCTTCGCAAATTTCGTGAATCCTACGCTTGTAAAATCTATCATCGCATGCTCAAGATATTACACATGAAGCATCGTAAGGATTTGATGAACTGTGATTTAGAAACGGTATTAATCGATGTCATTGAGCAACCGATTGAACGGCCCATTCGTTACCAGAAAGCGTATTGCTCGGGCAAAAAAATGGCAAACTATAAAAGTACAACTCCTCATTTTCTTGTTGAGTTTAACCATTCTTTCGGTGATTTACCGAAAAGGGGCGATACACGATTTCAGAATCTTGAAAGAAAGTCGATTACCACTGCAACGAGCCATCGCCAAATTAGGCGATGCCGGTTATCAAGGTTTCGAAAAGCTGTATGAAAACAGCCAAACCCCGATCAAAAAGACCAAGAAGAGGCCGTTAACCGCTCAAGACATAGCCTATAACCGTGCATTAGCCCGAAAACGTATCCGTATCGAGCATGTCAACAGGCGATGTAAGATTTTCAGGATTACCAAGGACACCTATCGTGGCAAGCACAAACACTATGGTAAAACCTGGAATGTAGTTGTCGCTTTAGTGAACCTGAGATATGATACCAACCCACGTTAATTAGGAAAGATGTCTAATATAAAACTTCGGCATATATGGGTGGTCACTTTCGGCGGGATTCAATTATTTTGTCACACTTTTTCAAACTCTTTTTCTGATTATCTATAGTAGGACCATACGAATTGCGTCTAACCCTGAACATTAGAGGTACACATAATTGTGATTATCGACTAAGCGTTGGAAATTTGCGTTCAATTCTCAGAAAGTTCGACCGATTGAAAATGGAGGCGAAGATATCACGGACGTCCGCTTCTATATTGTGTGTCCGGTCTGACCGTGTGATTCATGATATTTGTGCCGAACCCGATATGCAAAAATAAGATATGCTATCGTATAGGATGCTTGACAACCAGGCCCAACTAAGTCTATATTTCCCCAGCGTCAGTTAGTTTGACATAAAAAAACTATACGAATTCGGCCGAATAATATGGTTGTCTGCTTGTATCGCCATTCAATATTTATCGTATAATCCTTAAAAGCTTAAGCCAAAACTCATGATGAAATATTTGTTAAAATATCGCCGTCCAATCAACGTTTTTATACACCTGGTTTTGATCCTTTTGGGGAATTATCTGGCCTTCTGGCTTCGATTCGACGGTGATATCCCTGATGAATATCTTATACTTTTTTGGGCAGCACTTCCATGGCTGATCGCCATCCGGGGCCTGTTGTTTATTCCTTTCCGCCTCTACGAAGGGCTCTGGCGCTATACAGGACTTTGGGACCTACGTCACATCACGCTTAGCGTGCTTTGCAGCACACCTATTTTTTTCGGTATTACGCGATGGGGGATAGGCTTAACCGGTTATCCACATTCTGTTTATATCATCGATATGATGCTGCTGGTCATATTTCTTGTCGGGATAAGGTTGGCGCGACGGCTTCATCATGAACTGGGCAAGGTGGACCGTAAAAAACATGTTTTGATTTATGGCGGAGGCAGTGCAGGCGAACACCTTATATTGAGCATGAGAACCCACGAATTATATGAACCCATCGGAATTATAGATGATGACCGGCATAAGGTCGGCCAACGGATCCACGGCATCCGTATTTTGGGTACCGTCGACGACCTCCCGAAGATTATTCATAGGAGCGATCCCAATGAGATCGTTATTGCCATTCCGAGCGCCGAACCTGTCCAGTTACGGAATATCGTTAACGCAATAGAACCCTATAAAATCCCTATTAAAACACTTCCCAGTCTTGGACATATTCTGGATAATCAGGTAAACGTCAGCCAATTACGGGATCTTGCCATGGAAGATATCTTACTACGAGATCCCGTTCAACTCGACCCTGAGCCGGTGTACAATATGTTAAAGGGGAAACGGGTACTGGTAACCGGAGCCGGGGGTTCAATCGGTTCTGAGCTATGCGCCCAAATATCAAGTTGTGAACCGGAGGCCCTGATTCTTTTCGAGCGCTACGAAAACAGCCTGTTTGCCATCATGAATACGCTGGCAGAGCAACAACCGAAATCGACGGTCCTATATCCTGTGATCGGCGATATTACGGATCCAGATGGTCTCGATATAGTCCTAAGCCGGTTTTCGCCGCATATCATCTTTCATGCGGCAGCACACAAACATGTACCTCTGATGGAAGAAAACCCTTGTGAAGCGGTAAAAAACAATATTATCGGTACCCTGAAGATGGCAGAGGCGGCGGTACGTCATCAGGTGGACCATTTCATCCTTATCTCTACAGATAAAGCCGTTAACCCTACCAGCATCATGGGTGCATCAAAACGCGTGGCGGAGTTTATTATAAAGAATATGAATCAACGCAATAAAACAGATTTTGATGCCGTACGATTTGGAAATGTACTTGGGAGCAATGGCAGTGTGATACCAACATTTCTGGAACAAATAAATGAAAGAAAGCCAGTCACAGTCACCCATCCGGATATCAGACGATTCTTTATGTCCATTCCAGAAGCTGTATCCTTGATTCTGCACGCCGGGGCGATTGGCAGAGGGGGAGATCTTTTTGTACTTGAAATGGGTGAACAGATAAAAATGATCGATTTAGCCCGGAACCTTATCCGTCTGGCAGGTTTGATCCCGGATGTAGATGTGCCTATTAAATTTGTTGGTCTACGTCCCGGTGAAAAACTTTTTGAAGAACTGGTGAACGGCGATGAGACCGTTGAACCATCAGATATTGATAAAATAAATAGAATAGTCTCAGAAAAAATCCCTAACTTTCAAGAACTCATGTTCCATATTCGTGAATTGGAACATCATGCCCAACAAGGTGATAATCAAGCAGTACGAATGAAATTAACCGAAATTGTGCCCGCTTTTCAATCCCATTTTCCTTTTGAGCCTGAATCCATATCCACGCCCTGATAAGATCTCCCCAAAGCATCCTCATCCACCAACACCAAAATGATTGGGCTTATAATCTCATCAAAGAGGCATCTGCTCCAAACATTCCACAGAATCGCTAGCTGGGCCCAGTATTATATCGTCTCATTTTCACCCAAATAAGCCATCGCTTGACAATTTCCCATTATCCTGTTATACTTTGACGGTTTTGGCCATCAGGTAAAAGACGACTTAACTCAAGGTATGAACATGAATATTCATGTAAAATGCTTCGCCGGTTGCAAAGATGTTGTAGGCCGTTCGGAACAAACCATTAACGTACCTGAAGACACGACAGTAGGCGACGCTTTTGACCAATTAGTAAACCTGTATCCCGGCCTGTCAAGATTTCGGTCCAGCTTAATGCTGGCGGTCAATACGGAATACGCCAATAGAGACATCGTCTTGAAAGAAGGGGATGTTCTGGCCTGTATACCCCCGGTAAGTGGAGGGCTTGCGATTGCGGATTGTAGATTGCGGATTGCGGATTAGATGCAACCTTTTAGAATAACCCATGAGATTTTCCCATGTTTAAAATCACTACAGAGTTGATAAAACCGGACGCCTTGCACGAGTGGATACTAAAGCCACACCATGGCGCCGTAGTCACCTTCGCAGGCACCGTACGGGACAATACGGATGGTCGTCAAACAGCCCGGCTGGAATACGAAACCTATGCCGAGATGGCAGAGAAAAAGATGGTGGAAATAGGTGAAGAAATTCAGGATAAGTGGAGCATCGAAGATGTGGCCATGATTCACAGGATAGGTGCCCTTAAGATAGGCGATATCAGTATCCTGATTGCAGTAGCAGCCCCGCATCGTAAAGATACCTTCGAAGCCTGCTCCTATGCCATTGACCGGGTCAAACAGGTCGTACCCGTCTGGAAGAAAGAGATCTGGCAGGACGGCGATTCGGAATGGGCAGGCGACAGACATTGAATAGCCGGCCGTGCTTCTTTAACGATTTTACTCGAAACTCGGAATTTTCTTCTCGGTACTCTTTTCTCGCATGATCTACCTCGACCATATCACCGCCTCACCGATCGATCCTCGCGTATTAGAGGCTATGCAGCCTTATATGGATGAGCACTTCGGCAGCCCGGTGAGTTTACATCGGGGCGGCGCCCAGGCTCGTCAGGCGCTTGACACAGCACGGGGACAAATCGCCGGTCTCATCTGCTGCGAGCAGAAAGAAATTATTTTCACCTCCGGCGGCACGGAATCGGATAATCTGGCCATTAAGGGATTGGCGCAGGCTTACATGAAGAAAGGGCGGCATGTGATTGTCTCAGCGATTGAGAGCCATGGCGTACTGTATGCCGCCAGAACCCTGGAACGGCAAGGATTCACCGTCACACAAATACCGGTTGACACCGACGGCATCGTCCACCCTGAAATGGTGCGGCAGGCCATGCAGAATGATACGATTCTGGTCTCGGTTATGCTGGCCAGTGATGAAATCGGCGTGATCCAACCTGTGCGGGACATCACCGAGATAGCCCATGAACATGGCGCCGTTATGCATACCGATGCCGTTTGTGCCGGGGGCCATGTGCCCGTAAATGTTCAGACCCTGGGCGTGGATGCGCTCTCTTTATCCGCTCGATCCATGCATGGGCCACCGGGGTGCGGAGCATTGTTTCTAAAACAAGGAACCCGGATAAGACCTCAGATAGAAGGGGGGATTCAGGAAGCCGGCAGGCGGGGCGGTCATGAAAATATACCCGCGATTGTCGGGTTTGGTCGAGCGGCGGAATTAGCTCAGGTGCAATTACCGGATCAGATGATAAAATTAAGACAACTCGATCAGCAGTTATTACGCGGTCTGGCTACTCGTATTCCTGGCCTGTCACTCAACGGCCATCCGTCGAAACGCCTTCCCGGTCACCTCAATCTGATGATCCGAGATGCAGATAGCGAATCAATGGTCCTCATGCTCGATGCAAAAGGCATCGCGGTATCTATCGGATCGGCCTGCGCTTCCCATGCGTCCAAGCCGTCCCATGTACTACTGGCCATCGGTCGAACGGCTCGTGAAGCGCAGAGCTCGTTGCTTATCACGATGGGAGCGTCTACAACAGAAACGGAAATCAAAGAGGTGAAAGATCTGTTACCTGATCTGGTGGAACAGCTACGGCATGTCGCAGGAGTAGCTGTTTAATGGACCCGATTTATTTCGTTGTAGGACTGGCTAAAACCGTGGTTTCTACCATTACGCCTATGCAATCTGATATCACGCTCGACACCTTCGGCCTGATGTGTCCCATTCCCATCATCAAAACCGCAGCACAAATAAAAGATATGACCACAGGCGAAATTCTGGAAGTGCTGGCCGACGACGAACAGATCGTTGAAGATATGCCGGCCTGGTGCAAAAGTAATGGTCATGAATTACTTGACATGATCGAGGAAAATGGAGAGTTTACGTTGTATGTGAAGAAGATGTATTAAGTCGGGTATTGGTGCTACGCGCCAGGATGTATGGAAAAGGGATTTTTATCTTACCAGGAGCTATACATGGCTGATATTGTATCCGCCCAGGATGTGGTGGATGTGTTGAAACAGGTTAAATATCCAGGTTTTGATCGGGACATTGTTTCGTTCGGTCTGGTAAAAAATATACAGGCGGCCGACGGGAACGTGGTGTTCAACCTGGCGTTTTCCACGCAGGATGAGTCCACCCGGCGCCAGATCACTCTGGCCGCTCGTGAGGCGGTCGAACAGTTGCCTGGCGTGAATGATATACAAATCATGGGGCCGCCGCCGGGACAACCAGCCGGCGCCCAGGGCCCTATGGCCGGGCAGGCGGGACAGAGCGGTAAAATTGAGCTGCCCGGTGTTAAATCCATTGTGGCTGTCGCCAGCGGCAAAGGGGGCGTAGGGAAATCGACGGTCTCCGTTAATCTGGCCGTAGCTCTTGCCGACACCGGCGCCCAGGTAGGGTTGCTGGATGCGGACATCTATGGCCCCAGCATCCCTACGATGATGGGGGTCAAGGATCAGCCGGGCGTAATCGGCCAGAAAATTCTGCCCATGATCAGTCATGATATCAAGATGATGTCGATTGGCTTTCTCATTCCTGAAGATCAGTCCGTCACCTGGCGGGGACCGATGGTGCATCAGGCGGTGCAACAGTTGCTGCGGGATGTGCTCTGGGGTGAACTGGACTATCTGCTCATAGATATGCCGCCCGGCACCGGCGATGCCCACCTGACGCTGACTCAGTCGGTGGCTCTGACCGGGGGCGTGATAGTCACCACGCCGCAGGACGTTGCCCTGATCGACGCCCGGCGCGGAGTGGCCATGTTCCAGCAGGTGAATGTGCCTATTTTAGGCATTATCGAAAACATGAGCTATTTCATTTGTCCCCATTGTGCTGAACGGACGGAGATCTTCACCACCGGCGGTGGTAAACGAGCCAGCCAGGAGCTGGGCGTGCCGTTCCTTGGTGAGGTACCCATCGATCCGGCCGTCTGTCTGGCAGGTGATCAGGGTACTCCCATCGTTCGAAAAGAACCGGATTCACCCCAGACCCAGGCCTTTCGTGTCATAGCCGACGGATTAAAACAAATATTGTAGAGAAGGCCATACATGGCGTCTCATATATGATACAATTCGCCCCATGCGGCGTAAATACAAACAGGAGACCCTCCCCATGAAAACCCCCGTCAAAGCAGTTGGTTTGCTCTCCGGCGGTCTGGACAGCACCATAGCCGCAGCTATGCTGATGCGACAGGGCATTGAGATCCAGGGATTAACGTTTTATACCGGCTTCTGTGTGGTAGAGCATAACCGACGTGCCAAAACAAGAAAACGTAAAAAACCGGTGCAGAACGAAGCCCTGCAGGCCAGCGCCATGCTGAATGTGCCCATTGAGATGGTCGATATCTCCGGTCCGGATTATCTGAAGGTCCTGACCGACCCGAAATACGGCTACGGCTCGGCGGTCAACCCCTGTATCGATTGCCGGATTTTTATGTTCATACGGGCAAAAGAATATATGAAGGAGATCGGCGCCCAGTTTATCTTTACCGGCGAGGTGTTGGGACAGCGACCGATGTCCCAACGCAAGCAACCTATGGATATCATAGAACGCGATGCCGATATGGAAGGCTTGCTGCTGCGGCCGCTATCTGCTAAACTATTGCCGCCGACGGTAGCAGAGCAAAAAGGGTGGGTGGATAGAGCGCAACTGGAAGACATCAGCGGCCGGAGCCGTCAGGCTCAGATGCGACTGGCGAACGAATACGGTATCGAGGATTATCCATCACCAGCGGGCGGTTGCTGTTTTCTGACCGATAAAAACTTCGGACGACGTATTCTCGATTTCTTCGAATACAGAGGCAAAGAGAGTTTAACCATGGACGACGTGATGCTGCTCAAAATGGGGCGCCATTTCCGTCTCACGCCCGATGTCAAAGTGGTGATCGGCCGGGAAGAAGGGGAGAATAAATTCATGGAACGGTATACATCCGGACGGTGGAAACTGGAGACGTACGACGTGACCGGTCCTACGACGCTCGTTGAAGGCGATCCCACGGAGGAGAACCTTCGCCTCGTGGCCGGCATGACCGCACGTTATGCGGGGGTGACAGATTTTTCTTCGGCCCGGTCGACATGCTGGTATAATGGCGAAGAACGTGTATTGGAAACCACACCGGTCGATGATGCCATGCTGGAGGCATGGAGAATATAATAACAGATAGGCTCACCAAAGGATATTTACATGGACGACAGTACATTACGCGGTGTATATACGATTGCACCGACGCCGTTTGAAGAGGATGGGAGCCTGGATACAGGTAGTTTATCGACCTTGACCAAATTTTTAATTGATCTGGGTATCGACGGTATGACCATCATTGGGGTCATGGGAGAAGCAAGTAAGTTGACAGAATCCGAGCGGGACCGGATTATCGCCGGGGTGGTGGAAGCGTCAAACGGCCGGATGCCGATCTGCGTCGGGACCAGCCATACCGGTACGGACGCATGCGTGGCACTCAGTAAACGAGCGGAAGAACTGGGGGCCTCATCGCTTATGGTGGCCCCATCCAAATTGGCCAAAAGCACAGATGAAGCGCTGCGGACCCATTATCTGAAGGTCGCCGAAGCGGTGAATATACCCGTTGTCGTGCAGGATCACCCCACGAGTACCGGCGTGTCCATGAGCGTTGATTTCATTGCCGCTATCGCTGATGAATCACCGCAATGCCGCTTTCTTAAACTGGAGGAAGAGCCTTCACCGAGGAAAATAACTCAGGTGCTGCATGCAAATCCGAACGTGAAAATATTCGGTGGTCTGGGTGGCAATATGCTGCTTGAAGAACTCCGTCACGGCGCCATGGGCACGATGACCGGTTTTGCCTATCCGGATATACTGAAAGACATCCATACAAAATACATGGCCGGAGATGTCGACGGCGCTACCGAGGCGTTTTATACTTACTGTCCGTTGATTCGTTTTGAGAACCAGCCCGGGATCGGCCTGTCCATCCGAAAACAGGTCTACAAACGCCGCGGCGCCATCAAAACCGACCGGGCCCGATTACCCTGTACGCCGCTTGACGAGGAAACCCTGGCAGATTTGAATGATCTGATTTCAAGACTGGGCCTTGAATAACAGGTCACTCGGAACTCGAAACTTATTCTCCCCAATCCAACAGAACGCCGAAGGCCTCATCGGGATGATGATACAGAAGGTCGAACGCGTCTGCTGCTTGCATAAAGGGAAAACGGTGGGACGTCATCTGGTAGGTATGTATCCGGCCGGATACAAGCAGGTCCATCCCCTTGCGGGCTTGATGGGCACCGGCCGCCTGGCCGTAATATCCGCCTATCAACTTTCGTCGTTGTATTTTTCCGGAAAATAAAGGAAGCGGTTGATCTTCGTATAGACCAATCAAATGAATCAGCCCACCTATAGCCAGCATGTCAAGTCCCTGCTCGAACGCCGAGGGCCCGGCCGGACCGCCGACAGCATACACCACGACATCGGCGCCTATACCGTTTGTCAATCGTTTAACAGATTTTACGGGATCTTCCTTACCGGCATGGATCACCACGTCCGCGCCGAACTCCTCCGCCCGGGTGCACCGGCTGTCGAGTGCGTCTACTGCGATCACCCGGCCATGACCATTGGCTTTAATAACCTGAAGGATTAAACTACCGACCAGGCCCTGCCCCAGAATGACCACTGTGTCGTTCGGCTGAATCTGTTCAACTTCAACCCAGGTCACCGCCCCGGCCGTCAGTGGATAATACGGCGCCTGATCGAAAGATAAACCGGGGGGCATCGGCATGATACGGGTCTGATCCTGCGGCGCGCCCGGCCTGGCCGGGCAGATGACATACTGGGCATGCGGCGCCAGCGCAACCACCCGATCTCCCATATCAAGATGAGGAACCCCCTCCCCTAATGCATCCACCGTACCTGCCATAGAATAGCCCATGATATCCGGGCTGACGGCATACTCCCGTGTATACCTCGCCCCCAATTCCGATCCGCGGCTGATCAGACTACAGGCCGCTTTGATCCGTACTTCTCCGGGACCGGGTTCGGGTATCGGAACCTCTTCCAGAGCGATATTGAATTTACCTTCAGGTTTTATGACACGTTTCATAAATCGATATGACAAAGATGAATGGTCATCATCACACTCAGACCTCCCATTTTTTAGACACGCGATGGACCAGTACACCGCCGAGGACGATTAAAAATAATATAATACCTCGTGTGGCTAATAGATAAGGAACATCCACCTCGTTGGCATCACGGAGCAGTATTAAATCGAAACCGGCCTGATAGATCCATATGACGAGCAACACCGCCAGCGAAACAGGCGTGACATATTTTATCATGTAGTAAAAAATGCGAGGAACCTTAATCGCCGCCCCCTCGGTGATTTCAGCCCAGGCGTTATCCATACCGAAAATCCATGCGAAAATGATGATTTCAAGCAGGGAAAATACCACCAGCCCCACTGTGCCGATCCAGAAATCGAATTCATTGATGACACCATGACCGATAAAAAACACCACGAAATTACCGAACAAAAATAGGAACGTCACCACGGCCGCCGCCGATTTTTTGCGGGACCAGCCCATTTCATCCTGCAGGAAAGCCATAGGCGGTTGGGTCAGGGCTACGGTAGAGGTGATGCCCGCGAAAAACAACAGACCGAACCACAGGGTGCCGATAATCCGACCAACCGGGAGCTGTTGTAAGATAAGCGGCATGGACTGGAAGCTTAAATCATACGCGCCCGCATTAGCTATGGCTTCCGTGGCGGAGATACCGAAGAATGCGACGGCGACGGGGATCGCAATCGAACTTCCCAGCACCACTTCAGCAAAACCATTGCTCATGGAGGTGGTCAAGCCCGTCAGCGCAACATCTTCTTTCGCGCGCAGATAACTGGCATAACACTGCATGCTGCCTATTCCGATGCCGAGTGAAAAGAAAATCTGGCCTGCTGCCGCCAGCCACACGCTGCCGTCGCTCAGCCTGCTTAGATCCGGATTCCAGATCCAGGCAAACCCATTCATCACACTCCGTTCTGGAAAAGCAGGATCCGGCGTGCCCAGCGTCAACACACGAAATACCAGAATAACAGCAAACACCATCAACAGAGGCATGGCGTATTTGGCCAGGGTCTCAATGCCTTTGACGACACCACGTACAAGGACCCAGAAAACAATGCTCAAATTGATGATAAAGAAAATATAGGCGGTCGAAATGCTGCTGAAATACTGGCTGGTCGTCATGCCCTGAAAACTGCTGAGAAAGACCCCCATATCCGCCTGGTTCGTGATGCCGGAATAAACACCCGTGAGAGAAAAGAAACTATAGGCCAGCGTCCAGGACTGCACATAGGAATAGTAAATCGCAAACGCCACCGGGGCGGCAATACCAAGTACTCCGATATATTTAGCAAGCGGATGTCTCCATAGACGGTTCAGAATACCTGGCATAGTTCCGTGGCCGTGCTTGCCGCCGTACCGACCGATGCTCCATTCCACCCACATCATGGGAATACCGACTAGCAGAAAGGCAATGAAATAAGGGATCATGAACGCTCCGCCGCCATTGCTCGCAGCCTGCACCGGAAAACGCAGAAAATTACCGAGCCCTATCGCATTGCCGGCCATCGCCATGATCAAGCCGAAACGACTCTCCCATACTTCACGCTCATGATTTCCGGACATAACTTCTCCTTATTTTACCATCTATTTAACTTTTCCTCGACCGGCTACCGGCCAGATGACTTCTACCTGATCTCCACGTACACCAATCAGTTCATCATGCAGATTCAGCGTCATTTCCTGGTGGAGCGGGATGACTCTCAGCCGGTCACCGACCCGTATTTTTCCATGTTCTGTTCCGACCTCTATATGACCGTGTTCGACAGACATACCATACATTTTCGCTTCAGGTTGATCGATGATATGGCCGTAGGGCATCGGCGGATAACTGGTAAAAGTCTTCATGCCGCCATCAATGATCACCCGCTCCGGTGTAGGCGTACTGACGACCGTGACGAGCATACGGCAAGGACATCGATCTGCACGCAACATATGTGATCCGCCGATGCGGGTCATCCCTTCCCAGACGTAAGACCCACTCCGCGTCTCGGTACATCCGATATCCTTAGAAACCGACTCACTTCCGGTGCCGCCCCCGCTGATCATCTCAACAGGAATACCATCTTTTGTCATGAGGGCTATCGTTTCTTCAAGAAAAGGCTGTGCCTCCTGACGGCTGGGATAGGTCATGATGCCTTTGAAGTCAATGCCCTTCATGGCGACGAGCTGTCTGGCCAGCGTCGCGGCAGCTCCCGGGGATTGGACCCCGCACCGCCTGGAACCTGTATCCAGTTCAATGATGACCCTGACTTCGCAGCCGTCTCGTCGGGCCTGTTCAGCAATGCCGTACGCGGTGGCTTCAGAATCTAACGCCACCGTGATGACGGCGCGTTTTGAAATCCGGGTCAGTCGTTCCACTTTTTTTGCACCGACAATGTTGTACGGAATCAAGATGTCTTTGATGCCGGCGGAAACCATCACCTCTGCTTCTCCGATTTTCTGGCAGCAGATGCCGATGGCGCCGGATTCTATCTGTTTATGGGCTATCTCGGGTATTTTATGACTTTTGGAATGGCTTCTGAGGGGCATATCCAGAGACCGGCAATGTGCGGCCATATCTGTGATATTGCGTTCCATAAGATCCAGGTCTACAAGATAAGCGGGCGTATCGAGTTCATTGATGTGCATGGGCGGATCCTGAGGTCAAGGGTAGAATACAAAAATCACAGTACGGAGTGAAGAGTAGCGTGTACAGAGCTTTTCTATACGTTTTTACAGGGTCAGGCCAATTGCGAACCCTTAGAGGCTACCCTTGGTGGATGGAATGCCTTTTATTCGTTCATCGAAGGAGACGGCATCACGCAAGGCCCGGGCGGCCGCTTTGAATAAGGCTTCTACCTGATGGTGTGAATTAACTCCCGTCAGCAGATCCAGATGCATCGTAATGCAGGCATGATCAACAAACGCCTTAAAAAATTCACGGACCATCTCCGTACTGAATGAACCGATACTCGAACGAGAGAAATCGGCATGAAAAGCCAGATGCGAACGGCCGCTGATATCGACGACAGCACGCGCCAGGGCCTCATCAAGAGGTACATGGCTGTGACCGAACCGACTGATGCCGGTTTTGTTGCCAAGCGCCTTTACAAAAGCCTGGCCCAGACAGATGCCCACATCCTCGACCGTATGATGATCATCGATATGCAGATCACCCCGGCATGCAAGAGTCATATCAAAGCCTGCATGTTTTGCCAAGGCCGTCAGCATATGATCAAAAAAACCGATACTGGTCTGACCGGTTAATTCTCCGTTTCCGTCCAGACTCAAGGTGATTTCAATCTGAGTTTCACGTGTTGTTCGTTCAATGGTTGCCGTACGCACGATAATGGGCCTTACTTAGAAAATGTAAGCAGCGTTTGCAGAGACGTATCTCCGGCCAGGATGATCGTTTTTGCAGGTTTCGAAATCTCCGGTGGCAAGTCAGAAGGCAGTAATTCCTTTTTATTTCCTATAACAAGGGCTCGTTCCACGACGTTGCGTAGCTGGCGGATATTGCCGGGCCATTCGTACTGCATCATCATGTTAAGGGCGTCATCAGAGACAGAAGCCAGCTTGCTGGGATCGGCCCCTGCGAATTCTCCTATAAAATGTTGTACGATAGCAGGCACATCAGTGGGGCGTTCGCGTTGAGACGGCACCTGGATACCGACCACATTCAGGCGATAATACAGATCTTTTCGAAAGGTATTGTCGGCCACTTTTTCCTCAAGCGATGCATTGGAGATGGAAATAAAACGGACGTCAACCTTCATGGTTTCCGTACTACCGACTTTTTTGAATTCACCCTCTTCTATCACACGCAGCAGGCGCGCTTGAAAAGCCGGGGTGGTAGAATTGATCTCATCAAGAATGAGCGTGCCACGGTGGGCTTGTTCCAGATAGCCGACTTTATTATATTGCGCTCCGGTAAATGCCCCTTTTTGATGACCGTACAGCTCGCTTTCAAGCAGATTATCGTTTAAACTGCCGCTATCAACGACCACATAGTTCTGATCACACGCTGGCTGCTGTTATGGATGGCTTTGGCAATCAACTCTTTGCCTGATCCGCTCTCACCGGTAATCAATACATTGCAGGCGCTGTTTGACTATATCCACTATCGATGGATCATCATCCACAACCAGAATCTTCAAACGAGCATTATTAGACGCGTTTATGTTCGCCATTGTTTTCCCCATGAACAGCTCGGCAAGACCAAGGTCTCACCAGGCAAAATTGCTGTCGGGGCCCCTTCATGTTGCGCCGAGTTCTACCTCGTAAAAGATAGTAAATCAAGCGTTCAAGATATGGTACTTCAACAACTGCCGTTAGTGTCATGACATGACTGACATAGCGTTAAATGATATAAGGAAAAAGCTTAAATGCAAGGATTTTTTATACTGTTTTTATCGTCAGATTATGCCGAAGACTTGAGAGCGTAACGTACATGGCCCAGGACATCGCCCGTTCAACGGTCTCCGGTAGCATGGCATTATGCCCTACCCTGTCAAGCGTTCTTCGATAAGTTTTTCGCTAATCAACTAACTTTTGTCACTTCGACGCATCTATTATTAATAGAGGGATACGTATAAGAGGCCACGTCGTTATTTTATACACAGCATCCAGAGCCCCTTTGTCTACCCTAAATACCAGCGAAGAGCGATCAACAACGTGACGGCCGTGATAGACTGAAAAGTCCGCCGGTCACTCCGCAGCGCAGCCTTTATATCAAATGAAAAATCAGACGCGTGCGGATAACTGGAGATGTGCGGTATGAATCGAGGAACCTGCTGGAGATAGCGGGTATATTCTTCATCAAATATCTCTTGCAGGTGTTCTTCTTCGAGAGATACAATCATCACGTACTGGACACCGAACGCGATAATAAACACGCCGACCATATACGGCATCCAGGCCCAGGCCATCATGCAGAGCCCGAGACTTAAGACGAAGTTACCCACATAGATGGGATTACGTACATAGGCATACGGACCATTGGTAATCAACGCCGGCGCCCCCACATGGCGCGTGCGCGTGGCCGAGCCCGCATAACCTACCGCCCATATCCGGATGGATTCTCCGATGATCGCGGCGAGACCTCCTGCGATAAATGAGGTGATACTCGGGTTTGCCAGAATCAATATGGCAATCAGCAGCGGGATAGGCGTATAGCTGCGCGCCTCAAATATTTTTGCTCGGATGTCCATGTTTTAATACACCAGGTGGGTTCATGGATTGTGAGGGCTACATATTTACACGTTGTTGTTCGATTTGGTGGATGATTTCCAGTGAAATACGCAGGGCTTCGCGGCCGTCTTCTCCTGTTACAGGTGGAGGTGAGTCACTGCGGATGGCCTCTACAAAAGAGCTCAATTCCAGAGATAGAGATTCGGTATTTTGCACACGAGATTGCTGGCGTAGTATGCGGCGGGACCGGTCATCTCCTGTATTGATCGGTATCATAACACCTTCCACGTCAGCCGCTTCTTCTTCGTCAATCAATCGATATATTTCGCTGGTCCCTTCCAGAAAGTCCAGGGAGATATAGGCGTCTCTCTGGAACAGTCGCATTTTGCGCATCTTTTTCAGCGAAATCCGGCTGGCTGTTACATTGGCGACACAACCAGTGGTGAATTGTATCCGGGCGTTGGCGATATCGATCTGATCCGATATCACGGCGACACCGGTTGCCTCGATTTTCTTGACTTCCGCCCGGACAAGATAGCGGATCAGGTCGATATCATGAATCATCAAGTCATGTACAACAGACACGTCCGTACCGCGTGGATCAAACGAGGCCAGACGATGCGATTCGATAAAGCCAGGTGAGATGCTCATCCCTTCGAGAGAACGGACGGCGCCATTAAATCGTTCAATATGACCAATTTGCAACACACGCCGGTGTGTATCTGCCAGTCTGATCAGCGCATCGGCTTCTTCCATTGACGTGGTGATCGGCTTTTCAATAAACGTATGCAACCCTTGCGACAACGCCTGCGAGGCGACTTCATAATGGGCGGAAGTCGGTACGACCACACTGACAGCATCCACCGCCTGGAAAAGAAGTCTCATATCCGAAAAGGCCTGGGTCTGGTGGCGTTTCGAAATTTCAGCGGCCTGATTCCCATCGGTGTCGAACACACCGACAAGCACAACATCAGGCATTCCGGAAAACAACCTTGCATGCGCCTGGCCCAGACGACCGACACCGATTACGGCGATACGTAATGGTTGCATCTTTTCATTCTCCCTATCTCATCAGATCCGCATGAAAGGTATGATATGGTCCTATTCGGGTCAACGTCTTTCCACTATTGACAATTTATATATATATATGTTTGTTAGGTCAGCATAAAAGTGTAAACGTTCAGCGTTTAAAAAATCGGTAGTTGAATGTCCGTCTTACCTGTGATTTTTTGTCTCCATGTCCTTTATTTCGCGACTATATTTTTCTTCCCCTGCGGCCGGTCTTGCTCTGGCTCTTCTGTCTGCCCTGTGTCTGGTCGTCAGTATTCCCACGATCGACTGGTGGCCGTTTGCCTGGATCGCGTTTGTTCCGGTCATGGTTGCCCTGTACGATCAGATTAAAACCGGCTCTCTATGGCGGGTCTACACTATTGCGCTGACCTTCAGTTTTTTTTCCAGTGTCGGTAAAGTATACTGGATTGCAGAAACCGTTATGTCATACGGCGGGTTGAACCTTATCCTCGGTGTGTTCAGCATGGCGGTGGTCGCGTCGCTGCTGGCGTTGTATCTGTTTGTATTCTGTATCTTCGTTGCACGGGCTGACTGGTTACATTTCGCCTTTCCTTTTCTTACGGCGGCCTTGTGGATTGCCCTCGAATATATTCAGACCTATTTGTTCACGGGATTTCCCTGGGAATTGTTGGGCTATTCCCAATATCGTGTGCTCCCCGTCATACAGATCGCACGGTTTACCGGGGTCTACGGCGTTGGTTTTCTGGTGATGCTGGTCAACGCGACCGTGGCGATGGTATTTATCGCCATTAGAGAGGGGAGAAATTGGCGTGGTCCTGCGTTTGCGATGTCGCTGACCTGCTTTCTGATGATCGGCGTGACCGGCTATGGGTGGTGGACGCTGTCTCGCGTACATCGGTTGGAAGGCCAGACGCAGCCGGTACGCATCGCGGTTGTTCAGGGGAATATTGAGCAAGGTATGAAATGGTCTGAAGCCATACTTCAGAAAACGGTGGACATTTATGCCGACCTGACCCGGTCAACATTAGCCGAGAAACCGGCCTTAATCGTATTTCCAGAGACCGCCATGACGTTTTATCTGAAAAGCCCGGTGTATCAGGCGTTTACCGATCAGGTCAATCAGCTGGTTGACGAGGCCGGTGTGCCGATACTCACCGGCGCCCTGGGATATCGTTCCGGTAGACGGGCGATATACAACAGCGCCTTCTTATTATCGCCGGGTCGTGGCATCGTGGCGCAATACAGCAAGATGCACCTGGTGCCTTTCGGCGAATATCTACCCATGCCGACGCTGTTTTACTGGCTCAGCGGACTGACCGCTGACATCGGGTCCCTGACGCCAGGCGACAAGCTCACCATCATGCCGCTTAAAGAGCATGATATGCGAGTCGGCACCGTTATATGCTATGAGTCCATTTTCCCGGATCTGGCCCGGCAATTCGCGCTAAACGGCGCCAATGTGCTGGTGGTAATGACCAACGATGCCTGGTTCGGTACGTCAACGGCGCCGATGCAACATTTCTCCATGGCGGTGCTTCGTGCCGTGGAAAACGGCATGCCGATCATCCGGGCAGCCAATACGGGCATTTCCGGGTATATTTCTGCAACAGGACGGGTCTATGGCCAAACCCCTCTGATGGCGACCACGACGACCATCGGACAGATCTATCCCAGCCATGATACCGCCACAGTATATACTACATATGGTGATATCTTTGCTATGGTCTGCTGTGTCCTCGCGGTGATGGCGGTGGTGGTGGCAGGGCGGAGAAAATCAGGATGACCAGGAATTGCCCACGACGTATTATACCGCAATCAGAGCAGACTCGTAGGTCTGCCCCAACATTGGCGATTTGAGTAAATCCGCAATCTGTAATCCGTATTACCTGCCTCGTGGATGGTACTTCCGGTGTACTTCCCTCAGGTATTCCCGATCTATATGTGTATATATCTGGGTGGTGGTGATATCTACATGGCCCAGCATCTCCTGGACGGCCCGCAGGTCCGCCCCGCCCTCCAGAAGATGGGTTGCGAACGAATGGCGGAGTGTATGCGGGCTTACATGTTTGTCAAGACCGGCGAGTTCTACATAGGTCTTCAGGATTTTCCACAACCCCACACGAGACAGTTGCCGTCCCCGGGCATTCAGAAACAGGATTTCTCCACTGCCTGTGGTGGATATCATCGGGCGTACGGTATCCAGATAGTGCCTGATCATTCGCAGGGCATGTTGGCCTACCGGTACCAGACGTTCTTTACTGCCTTTCCCGAAGATACGCGCCAGTCTTATGTCAAACAGGAGATCGGGCCGCCGGAAGGTCAGCAGTTCGGAAGCCCGTAGCCCGGTGGCGTACATGAATTCCAGGATCGCCCGGTCTCGCAGGCCCAGTGGCGTCGTGTGATCCGGCTGTTCCAGGAGGCTCAGAATCTCCTTGCGATTCAGGATGGCGGGAAGTCGCTTTGGCTGTTTGGGCGTCTGAATATGATCGGTCGGATTGGATTGAGCCAGGCCTTCGCTGATCAGAAAGCGGTGAAACATGCGCACCGACGATATGTGCCGTGATATGCTGGACGGAGCCAGCCCGCGCCGGCGCAGGGAAGAGATAAACGCCTGTACATCCTTATAAGACGCTTCAGACAGCAACCGCACCCGACGTTTAGCCAAATGCCGTAAATAGGCCTTCAAATCCCTTTGATACGCATCGTAGCTGTTTACCGACAGGCCACGTTCAATCGTCAGATGGGTAAGAAAATCATCGAGTTCGGTCATAATTTGAATGTAATAGAAGAAAAACCAAGGATCGACAACAAAGGAGTACTAATTTGTTGTTGATTACGGATTACGATTTATATTTAACCTTAACAAGCGGCTCACATTTGAAATCATCTTCCCCAGAAGCTTTATCATGAACGAACAACCACCCAAGGGACATTTTTCCCTGTTCCGCGTGTACAGCGTGTCGGATATTTTCACGTTGACGAATGCGGCCTGCGGGACGTTGTGTCTCTTTCTCTGCCTGGAATATATCACCGTCGGAACGCCGTATCTGATCTGGCTGGCGTTCGGGTTTCTTCCGGTTGCGTTGATCTGTGATGTCCTTGACGGCTACGTAGCCCGCTGGCGCAAACGCACCTCCCGCCTGGGCGCTGATCTGGGCTCTCTGGCGGATGCGGTGTCGTTCGGGGTGGCGCCAGCAGTCATGGGCTATACCCTTGGTCTGCGCGGCTTCTGGGATATGGCAATCCTGATTTACTTCGTCTCCTGTGGCATCAGCCGGCTGGCCCGTTTTAACGTGACACGACTTGATCTGGTCAACGACGCCGGTAAAGTCCGCTATTTTGAAGGAACGCCTATTCCCTCCAGTCTCGCTATCGTCGCCATATTGGCCCTCATGTATTCGACTCATGCCACCGATGGACAGGGATGGCTCTACAAAATCCAGATATGGCCCGGTGTGCTGCATCTGTTTACGGTCCTGTATGCCGTCAACGGGACGACGATGATCAGTGAGAGGCTCAGGATTCCAAAGTGGTGAGGGTGAGGAAATGACAAATTAACCAATCAACGAAACTTCCCCGACCCAAAGTACTGCCTCAGGAACGGCCAGGCGCCGGCTTTGTAATACCGATGTCCGCCATCTCCAATATATAACTTACACTGCTCGGGTACGCCTGCCACCGTATAGATTTCTTTCAACTTCCCGTATGCGAATTTGACTTGATCGATTGGAAAGATAGGATCATCTCTGCCTGCGATGGCATTGAACGGGCGCGGGGCGATTAAACCAGCGACATCGTACATTTCACCAAATCGTAAAATGCCGGGGACATAGTTGCAGTCGCAGTGATTAATGGAACCGATGCTGCCTTCGAATGTGCAGAAATAACACCCCGGCATGGCGACAGATATTCGGGTTTCGCACGCGGCAGCGAAGACGGTGATGGTCCCTCCGCCGGAATTACCGGTCATGGCGATTTTTTCGGGGTTTACCCCTAAATTGGCCAGTGCCCAATCGATCAAGCGGGACATATCCCATACACGTTCGCCTATAGGCGTTCTTCCAGCAAGCAAGCCATGACGAAGTTGTAACTGACAGGAGTGGAGGCTATTCCTTTCTTTATCTTTCTCCGTGCGAGTTTCACCGAAAGCCCGCGTGGTCGGTGCAATGGCAATGTAGCCTTCCCTTGCAGCCTGAATGGCCAAGTCCCGCTCGCCACCGAGCATATGCTGTTTTTCCTCTTCACCTTCATACAAACCTGCATAGAGGCGCGGATGATTATGACCGTGTGGCATCAGGACCAGGGGCATCCGGGCCTCAATCTGCTTCGGCCGGATCAGATAAAACGGCAGCGGCACGGTCGGCTCGGTCCAGAGATGCCAGTGTTCCCGCACAATATCCCCCAGGTCATCTTCCTGATGACACACCGCTGTTGGTACATGATCTGTCAGATCTGCTTCCAGATTATCCAGACCCAGGATAGTACGCAGACGAGGTCGGAAAGCGGCCTGCCACTGCTGTAGATCTTCCAGCGTTTTCGCCTGGAATCGGAATTCGGGGGAAAAGGCGTGATAGGTGGCTTGGAAATGGTCTGCTGCGTTGTACATGAAAAGCTCCTGATGATGGAATTATACCATATTTTTTGCCTGTTCAAGATAGTGGTTGTATTTAATTCGGGGCATTTCGTGCCAGTTGGCCGGTCGTTCGACCAGGCGTTAGATGAAGTTACAGCTTTCATGGCTATGGATCCCCGGTTGAAGCTTGCGGGGATGACAGGTCTATGACCTGATTAGACCAGTTTTTTATACTTCCAGAGTGGCTTATACCGGAATTTCATGACCAAAAACCTGCGTACGTTTCATGATCCGGCGTTCGGTTTCCGGAAACGGCGCCCGGCGGTGCATGGTCGGACGATTGTCCCATATCACCAGGTCATCGACACGCCATTCATGCGTCCAGATGAATTGAGGCTGCATCACGTGCGTGCACAGCGTCTTAAGCAGCTCGTCGCTTTCCTCTTCCTGTAAACCGACGATGTATTTGGTCAGATGGGGACCGACGTAAAGAGATTGGCGACCTGTTTCCGAATGGATCCGCACCACAGGATGGGCGACATGTCCAGGTGGATTCTGGTCTTCTACATAGTGCCGGTGCACAGCACGTAATCCGGCCAGCCGGATTTTCATGGTTTCATCAAGCGCCTCATAGGCGGCATAACAGTTGCACCACAGCGTCTCTCCGCCGGTTCGTGGAATTTCAATCGCATAAAGTGTTGAAAGGGTGCCCGGTTCAGGCATATAAGAGAGATCCGAATGAAAGGAGATATCCGCGTTTCCCAGCGCTCCGATGGCCTCCCCGTTTTCCTTCACATTGGAAATGATAAAGATCTCCTTAACGCGCCGATCCTGTTGTTTGCGCACATGGGGAACCGGCTCCCCAAAGTACCGGGTAAAACGGACCTGGTCTTCGTCGGAGATATGCTGGTCACGAAAATAAAGGACGCAGTGATCCAGAAGCGCCTGATGGACTGCTGCGGAGACGGCCGGTGAGAAAGATTGTGATACATCGACCCCCTTGATCTCAGCGCCGAGGGCGCCACCGGTAGGGATGACCTCGATGTGTTGCAAGGTGTTGGACATAAGTCTCCCTCCCTGTTGTTATCGGTATGTTAATTTGGGTTCGTGTCGATGGGCTTTTGTGCCGGCTACGACAAGGTTGTTGTTCGGCTCCTCCGAGGCTTTGCCTACCGGGCGAGTTTCCGGGGTGTGGTAGCCGATGCGAACAGATTTGCGCCACTGGTCGGTGCGGTTGACATCGGACCAGTGGATCGTATAATAACTGAAGAAGATAACATCACCTGGCTGTGCAGGAATCGGGACCGTGTCAATTTTGTCCGGATGGTATGTCTCCGGCGGAAGATAGGGCCGTGTATGCTCTCCGGTGATATGCTCTATCGGACCTTGTTTGTGACTGCCCGGCACAACGCACAGGGCGCCGCTCTCCGATGGCGTCTCATCCAGATGAATCAGACAATCCACGAAATCAGGGCCGTCGTGTGGATAAAACGGATAATCCTGATGCATGGGAAACGGCGTACCTATTTCGGGCGGCTTGCCGTGCAGGACCGTATGATGCCACTGGATGTTCGGGCCAATCAGATCCTGCAAGGCACCGACGATACCGGGATGAAAGAGGATTCGACTCCACGTGGCGGAGTACATATGTGGGTTGGAGATGAATACGGCTCTGGTCGCCAGTTGTTCATCTTCCTCCAGATACGCCTCACGCCATGGTCCTCGCCAGCCGATGGAATCTTCTCCCCACCATTCGTCGATAATCCATTGCATATCCTCATTGAGTTCTTCGACCTCAGAGGATGAGAGCAGATGTTCGACTTTGACGTACCCTTCACGGTGGTAGGCGTCTACCTGGCTTCGGGTAAGCATATTCCCATTCTCTCTGGATATGAAACGCAATTATTCTGCTACAACTCCGTTGCTCAATGTGCCTATGCCTTCAATTTCGATTTCGATGGTGTCGCCGGGCTGAAACGGACCAACGCCGGCCGGCGTACCGGTCATAATCACATCACCCGGCAGCAAGGTCACTGCATCAGAGATGTAGGCAATCAGATCGGCCACCGGGAAAATGAAGTCCGATGTATTGGATTGCTGCCTTATCTCTCCGTTCAGACGCGTTGTCAGATTCAGGTTCGTCGGGTCGAGTTCGGTTTCGACATACGGCCCCATCGGTTTGAAGGTGTCGAACCCTTTGCAGATGAGCATGCAGCCCTGCGCCATCTCTGCTTTTTGGATCACCCGCTCACTGACATCGTTACCGATGGTGTATCCGAACACATGGTTCAGGGCATTTTCTCTGGTGACATCTTTTGCCTCTTTACCGATAATCACCGTTAGTTCCCCTTCATAGTCAATATGCTGACCTTGTTTGGGATAGACAATGTTATCCCCTGGATTGATCACAGCGGTCCAGGGCAGCAGGAACAACATCGGTTGCGGGGGTGGCTCCTTCCCACTCTCGGCGGCATGGGCGGCATAGTTCAGCCCGACACCAAAAATACGCGGTTGAGCGATCGGTGCCAGCACCCGAACCCGGTCCAACGATGTGGTCTCGCCACTTGTGCCCAGACTGTCGAACGGCGATCCGGCAAGCTGCTGAATAGCGCCGGATTCTTCAATAATACCGTAATGCGTGGCGCCGGATTCTTCATAACGTAGAATCTTCATTGGTTCTGTCTCCTGAGGGAAATTGTTGATTGTCTGATTGTCTGATTGTCTGATTTGTTGATTGTCTGAATTTTGCATTTTCAATCAACAAATCATCCAATCAATAAATCAGTTAATGTCCACTGGTTGTGGCTGATGGTCAGTTTTTTCCTGCCTGATCGGCGGCTTCAATAATATGATTTGCTTCTTCCTCAGAGGTGGCGATGGGCTTTTCCATCAAGACATGCGATCCGGCCTGAAGCGCCGCTATGGCCTGCGGTCTGTGGAGATGATGCGGCGTACAGACATGGACGAGATCGAGCGATTCGTTTTTCAGCATAGCTTCGTAATCGGTATACCGATGTGCCGGCAATACGCTGTACTTATCGCCAATCAACGCCAGCCGCGCTTCAGATACATCTGCGAGGGCAGCAAGTTCCACGTGCCCAACAAACGATGTCAGGACAGGCGCGTGTCGCCGTTCTGTGATGCCACCGCAACCTATGATACCCGCTCTTAACATAATTTATGAATGACTGATTGGTGAATGGTGATTGATGATATTCTGGTTGCTTATCCTCGGGGTACGTTTGCTTTTTGGAATGCATTATGCAACGTATCGTATGAGAATTGGGCGGCATATATGGGGTTGTAATCGTCACGGGTCCATATCTGGGCGCTGACTTCGAGCGTGATATAGCTGTTCCATCCGGCATTGTGCATGGCCTTCACATATCTGGTTGTATTGAGATCACCGTCGCCCAACAGCAGGAGATTGAAAGTGCCGTCTTTGTGCTTGCGGGCGTCCGTGATATGGGTATGGGCGGTGATGGGAACAAGTCGTTGTACGGCTTCGGTCTCATCTTCGCCGGAGAGGTAGAAATGAACGATATCGAAATGCAGTCGGACATGGGGACTGTCGATGGTCTCAATCACCCACAGCGCTCTTTCGGAGCGGTCCACAGCAGCGCCGCAGTGGGCTTCCCCGGCCAGGATAAACCCTTCCTCACGCCCCAGGTTGGCATAGTCATCTAACCGATCAATGATACAGTTTTTTACTGCTTCCCACTGATCCGATTTACCGCCGATTCCCATCGACAGCACGGGGGTATTTTCTACACCAAAATCGCGTGCCAGTTGAAGAGATCGGCGGACTTGTTCCATATTATCTGCATGCTCCGCTTCTTCTTCCTGCAAGAGATGGCCGGTCAAAAATAAAGCGGGTATGCCCAGGCCACGGTCATCCATCAGACGATGTATAGCCTGACGCCTGGCGGTATCGAACGCATCCGGCAAAGCATCGATATGCCGTGGGCTGACGCAGATTTCAATGCCATCATAGCCTATGCCAGCCAGAAGAGGAATGGCCTCTTCCAGTCGTGTCTCGGGCATGGCATAGGTGCCATAGGCTATCTTCATGCCGCAGCGACCTCAGCCCTGGCACGGTCCACATGCGCCTTCATGTAGGCGATGGAATAGGCCATGCTGATACGACCATCATCAGCCATTGTGGGAATATGATCCGGGATCATGACGCCATAGAAGCCAGTCTCTTCAAGCGCTATGGTCGCCTTATACATATCAAAATAACCGTTGTCGATAAATGTTTCGACGAAGTGTGGCAACGGTTGATTCACATTACGATAATGAATCTTAAAGAGTTTACCTTTCTCACCGAAATATTTGATAGACTCGACCACATCTTTACCCATGAGCGGGCCGCCCTCGAGCCAGCATCCGATGCAGAAGCAAATGCCGACGTTCGGACTGTCCGCGATTTCCATAGCACGATGGTATCCATCGAAACTGCTGAAGATGCAGCGCGGAATACCGCCCAACTCCGGTTGAGGCGGGTCGTCCGGATGGATACCGATACGGACGCCTGCTTCCTCAGCGACCGGCGCCACCTCGTGAATGAAGGCCGCAAAATTATCCCAGATTTCATCTTTGCTGTATGCCCGGCCGTGCGTCAGCGGCATCTCGAATTCTCGTCCGCCCCAATGGCCTTCTGTGGCTTTTGCCAGATCAAATCCCCGAGCGGAGGCACCGCCGCGGGTCGTTTCCGTGTCCGTGCTCCAGATGCCGTTGCCCATGTGGGCATATGTTGTATAAGGGATACCGGCTTTACCCAGATCGCGAATGTAACGTTTGTATTGTTCCACCTTGGCATCCCGGTTCGGTAGATTAAGTACGATGGCATCCTGATTGTGTACATCTCCGTTACCGAACCCGTAGATTTTTATACCGGCGTTTTCGTAGATTTCCCGGCGGCTCATAAAGTAATCGTAGTTGGCATGTTCGCCGTCGGTCCACAGGCAGACGTATTCAATGCCCAATTGCTGAGCGAATGCCAGATCCTCCTGCGTCGGCTCGGGCGACATCTGCCCGGCTATTTTGGTACCTGGGGCAATTTCCATGAGGGCCATAATCAGCTCCTGTGAAAGGGTTTGCAAAATTATTAATCCAGCGGTCTTGAAATAACACAGGCGTTAATACCGCCGATCCCCATCGATAGTTTACCGGCAACGCCGTTGGGGGGGGGACAAGAGTCATCGTAAACAAATCGATCATGAAGACGGCCTATTTCGGTATTAAGCTCCTCTTTTGAGAGGGGGGTAGGGTACAGGGCACCGCGCTCATAGCCAAGGTACTGGGCGGTGAGTTCCCATCCACCACCGGCACTCATGCCGTGGCCGAAAGTCCCTTTACGGGCGGTGACCAGAACAGAGTCGGGTACCACTTCAAGCAGGTTTTCCATTTCCAGAAAATCGCCCGGCGTGGCGGTAGCGTGGAGGTCCCAGGTAGAGACCATCTCCGGGGAGACCTGTGCATTTTCGAAGGCCTGGTTTACGGCCAATCGAGGCCCCTCTTTAGATGGCGTGATGATGTGATCGGCATCGGAACTGACGCCAACGGCCATCGGTTCCATACCGACCGGCTGGAATCCTTTTTCAATCATGTATTCATAATCTCCAATGATCCACAGGACAGATCCTCCGGACACGTGGGTGCCGCGCAGACCGGTGAGCGGTTTGGACACGGCGCCGTCAGCGGCGGAGACGCGTGCCCGGTAGAAAGCCCCGACCAGCAGGGCGGTCGGCGGCGGATCTGTCGCACCGACAACAACAGCTCTGGCTTCTCCCCGACGAATCGCATCTATACCTAACTTGAGGCACACGCCGAAGGTCGAGCAGGCTGCAACTGGGGCCATAGAAAGGCCATGTATTCGGCCCATCATGGAGACCTGGGAGGCCGGTGTGTTTTGAATATTCCAAATCAAATCCGGTGAGACGCATTCCCAGGGCGGCTCGGGTGCCCCCCAATGGGCTTGAAGTCGTTGCTTGCTGCGCTGTTTGTCTTTGATCAGTTTCATCTTTCCGGCTTCCACCGTGCCTTCCACATTCATCCCTTCGATCTCCGCCAGCGTTGTCAAATATTCCTGCAATTCAGGCGATTGGCCGGTCCAGTATTTATACCACGCTTCTTCTGCCTGATCCCGTTTAGCGGCCGGCACTTCCTCCGAATGTGGAGGTACATCGACATACCCGGGCCGTTCTTCAGCGGTCATGGACATATAATTCTGAAGCGCCTTATTCCTTCCGGGATCTCCCCAGAAGCGATCCCAGGCCCTCTGCGCACGATATAATTCCATGGATATTCGGCTGATGGTCGGAATATTGCCTACCCCCGTGCCGATATATACATGGGCGGCCGTGCCAAGATGTTGCAGTTCTTCTTCCATTCCTTCATTCTGACCTAATGCCTGGACAAACGTAGCGATGGCCTGCAGCGTGGTGGGATCCATTTTCTCCACAAGCCTGGTATATCTGTTTGCGGGAAACCGGGCGTCGATCCACGGTTTATATTCCCCAAAATCAAAATCAGGCGTACCGACCAGAAAATTATTGGGACCGAATCCGTCAAATGGGCCGAGCCAGCTTTCCGATTGTTCAAGATTTTTGGCGAAGGCTTCTATATTTCGTGAGCGGGGAGCTACGATGCCCCAACCGAATATGCCGATTCTACGCAAGGAGCGTCTCCTCATGGTTACGCAATGATTGACTACCATTCTTGAATCTGATTTAATATAATGGTCGGAATATAGGGATTCAAGTTAATTCAATATGGATGTTATGGCGAAAACCGGTTGACCGAAATGGTATTTCGTATTTTTATATTGATGTGGAGTGACTGATGCTTTTTGCAGATCAGAGCAGGTAGGGCGGCGCACGGCACGCCGTGCGCGTACGAACGCAGGTAGCGGGTGGTTAAGGAGTGTGATGATGAACATCGGGGGCATGTGTCTCCGACATTTTATGGTATATGTGCTGCTTCTGGGTTGGATCGGGACTTTATCGGCCCAGACAGAAGCGATATTGACCTTTGATGAGGTGTTGAAGAACGGGTCCAATGCCGTTGATGGACGGAACAGTACAACCGGTCGACTGGCGTTTGTGGAGTTCCAGAAAGATGGCGTGGCAGGTCTTAACGGCATTCCCTCGGTGACAATCAGCGCGGACGGCAAGCATGTCTACGTCACGGGTACATTTGTTGATACGCGGAAAATGCTGTTGATTAAATAGCATCTGGTGGCAGATAGGCAAGTGGTGAAACGGCCTATGCGTACATTGTTTATTGGTGATATACACGGGTGTGCACAAGAATTCCAACGGTTGCTGGACGTACTGAATTATCATGCGGACAGTGACCGTTTGTTTTTAGTTGGAGATGCCTTTACCAAAGGACCGGACCCGGTCGGCGTCTGGACATTGATTCAGGCGACCGACGCCCGTATGGTGATGGGAAATCATGATGCCAAGCTGTTGGAAGTGCTTGTGCAACACCATGAAGGGGTATCTGTTGATTTTATATCGTTGACCAAGCAGCATACCATAGATGAAATCCTGCCGATCTCAGACGCCATCATGCCCTGGTTAGAGGCGTTGCCTTTATGGATTGAAGAAGACCTGTTTCTACTGGTCCACGCGGGTATAAATCCCGATAAAGGGTTTGAAGGGACGAGTCGCGAGGAGTTCTTAGCCATTCGTACCTGGCCGCCGACGGGCGACCTATGTGGCGCCCGCTGGTATGATGCGTATTCCGCTGATAACAAGCTGATCATCTACGGCCACGATGCGCCGGGTGGCCTGGTATATAAACGTCGCAAAGACCGATCGCCCTATGTCATCGGACTGGACACCGGTTGTGTGTACGGCAGACAACTCAGTGCGTATATTCTTGAGGAAGATCGGATTGTGCAGGTGAACAAGAGATAATTGGTGATTTGGTGATTTGGTGATTTGGTGATTTGGTGATTGATATGCAGGGATGGATACCTGGTGACCTTGGAGGGTAAGATCATGGCGATTTCGGGTGATTTTTTTGATTTGTTGGGGCAGGAGATATCGCGGCGGCGGTTTACGGCGTATTTCAGTAGTGTCGGGCTTGCGTCAACGCTGTTGCCGGGGATTCTCTGGGCTAAGGTGCAGGAGACGGATCAACCCATCAATAAAGCGGTGATCAGGGAAGCGGAGAAAATGGCGGGCCTTGAGTTTACCGATGAAGAACGTGAAATGATGGTGGAGGATCTGAATGAGCAGGCAGAGGCTTTTGAGACGATGCGGTCTATACCTCTGGACAATAGCGTGCCGCCCGCGCTGCATTTCTCTCCCGTTTTGCCCGGCATGACGTTTTCTACGGAAAAACGACCGATGCGGATGAGTGAGGCGGCGGTTCCGGAAGCGCCATCCAATATAGAGGAAGTAGCCTTCTGGCCGGTCACCAGGCTCAGCCCATTGATCCGATCAGGGCAGGTCAGTTCGGTTAATTTGACGACCATGTATCTGAATAGACTGAAGAAATACGGCCCACATCTGGAATGTACGATTACCCTCACGGAAGAGCTCGCTATGAAGCAAGCCAGACGCGCAGATGAAGAACTGGCAAAAGGTTCATATCGGGGACCGTTGCACGGCATCCCATGGGGCGCCAAGGACCTGCTGGCCACCAGGGGCTACAAGACTACCTGGGGCGCTATGCCATACAAGGACCAGTCCATCGACCTGGATGCGACGGTCGTTCAAAAACTGGATAAAGCGGGCGCCGTGCTGATCGGCAAGCTGACCCTGGGCGCCCTGGCTATGGGCGATGTATGGTATGGAGGCAAAACAAAAAATCCATGGAATCCGGAAGAGGGTTCCAGCGGCTCATCGGCAGGACCTGGCGCCGCTACCGCTGCGGGTCTGGTCGGGTTCAGTATCGGCACGGAAACATTGGGGTCCATCGTTTCACCTTCTACGCGAAACGGGGTGACTGGTCTTCGGCCCACGTACGGTCGCGTGAGCCGATACGGCGCCATGGCGTTGAGCTGGAGCATGGATAAGATCGGGTCCATGTGCCGGGGTGTCGAGGATTGCGCCCTTGTTTTCGACGCCATCCATGGCCCGGATGATCAGGATGCTACCCTGGTGGACCTGCCGTTTAACTGGGATGCCCAACGAGATATTTCAAAACTGCGCATCGGGTATTACAAAAGCGCCTTTGAGGCAAAGCGAGGAAACAATGCCGTCTGGAAGAAAAATGATGACGCTTCACTGGCGTTGTTACAGGACATGGGGTTGAACCTGATTCCCATTGAACTGCCCGATGGGATCGATTTGCGTTCAATTCGGTTTGTACTCGGTGTGGAGGCGGCGGCGGCGTTCGACGAACTGACCCGCAACAACCGGGATGATCTACTCGTTCGGCAGAATAAAGGCGCCTGGCCCAATACCTTTCGCAAAGCCCGTATGATTCCGGCCGTGGAATACATACAGGCCAATCGGGTACGGACCCTGGTCATGCAACAGATGGCCGAGGTAATGGAACAAATTGATGTCTTTATCACCCCCTCCTATGGTGGTAACAACCTGCTGTTGACCAATCTGACCGGTCACCCTGCTGTTTGTTTACCCAACGGTTTCAAAGAGACCGGCTCTCCGACCAGCATTAGCTTTGTCGGTCAATTATATGGGGAAGCGGACATGCTGGCGGTCGCCAGGGTCTATCAGGAGGCGACGGATTTCCATTTGCAGCATCCGGTGTTGGAGAGGTAGAACAGAGTACCGGTCATATGGCTGATCACTGTTTTAAGGGCACCGGACCGACCATTTCGGATGACTTCGATCATCGTGTCATAACCGGTATACCATCGGCGGTTGGTTCCCATTCGGTTAATTAATCACACCATTTTCGGGCGATGTCCATGCAGGCTTCGGCGGCTTGCTCAATGCTGGACATGAAACAGTATTCGTCGGTCTGGTGCGCCTGTGATGCTTCGCCCGGCCCCAGGATCACGGTCGGAGGATGGCCGAAAGCAGGGGTCAGGGCGGAGGCATCTGTGAAGTAGGCGACGCCGCGTGGTTCCACTTTTTCGCCGAGGGTCGGTTCCATCCGCTGGAACAAACTATGGCTGGGAAGTTATCTCTTACGGCACCGCGTATACGGGCGAGCCATCGGGAACCGCAGAATTATTGAAAATCTCACGGTCGCAGCAAGCAGCCAATTAACCGGGGCAGGTCAAATCCCTTTTCCGCTCAGCGCAATATCAACGAAGTCGTCTATTTCATCCGCCAGCTCATCGTGGGCAAGCAGGCTACCCATCAGATAATCCGGCAGTTCGTCCGTTGCCGCGCCGACCAACAGGCCCATGACCATACCGCGATGTACATTGTCACCGCCGGCATTGGCATTGGCCAGTAGAGAGGCTTCGGCATCGGCCTGGTGGTGAGAGGTCTGATACAGGAGCAGCGGCAGCCCATGCTCCGGATAACAGGCATTGGCGAACTGTTGTCTGATGACATCCCGTTCTTCATACTTCTCATTCAATTCGGGCAGGTCAAGCGGCGCTTCGGTCAAATCCATGTGCAGGCGCCAGACCTGGTCTTCAGGAATGTTGCCGGGACCACCGTGGTCCCGGTATATTTTGAAGAGCGCTTCGCCGGTCACCTGCGGCGGGTGAACAGTTCGGGCATATTCGTTGATCGTTTCCTCTACATTGCTGCCATTCATTAAATCATCCATTAAAGGCACAAGTACGCCCAGGGCGGCGGCGACCAGTTCGGAGCGGTGCGTCAGATTCTGATGTTCGATGGCCAGGCCGAGCCCCTGATAGGCGTTCATCGACAGCATCCCCAGAACCATCGGACGGATCAGACCGCCGTGGGAGCCGATCGACCAGCGGTTGCGCTGTTGTTCAGCACAGGCATGCACCGGCCAGCCCAGGGCATAGTTCTCGAACCAGCACCGGATGTATATCTCCGTATAAGGATCTCGATTCTTGCCGGACGTCGTCAGATGGTCGATGAAATCTTCAAGAAAAGCATCCGGTGTGTAGATACCCTGTCGGATGATCGAACGCATGAGCACGCGTACAAAATGGGCACCGAGGGTATTCTCCCCCTTTTTCAAACCGTGATGATAATGGTACCGGTCCTCCAGTGAGGGCGTCAGGTTACCATGTTCACTTTCCCTTTCGTTTCTTTCAATACCCAGCGCACTATAAGTGGTCTGGTAGAAGCGGCTGTGTTCATGGAGGATGTCGTAAGGGCGCCCCAGTTTTTCTGCATTTTCGACATCCGGCCGATAGGCCATCCCGACCATGAAGCTCTCCGGATGGGGATGGGGCGGTACTTCGTAAGTGCGGATGCCCCCGTTGAAGCCCGTCTCGATGTTCATCAGATTGTAGTACCAGTGCACCGGCATCGCCAGAGCATCTCCGATGAACAGACCCCAGAGGGCGTTCCGCATGCGACGACGGCGCGTATCTTTGTTCATGAATCCTCCGCATCTTCTATTTGTTGATTTTGATTTTCAATCACCAAATCACTCAATCACCAGATCACCAAATCTTTTTATACGTGCCAGATATACAGGTCTCGTCCGTTCAAAGGTAAATCTACCCACGTCCCCCCCTGTTTGTGGCTTTCTGCGACGGCGATGCAGGCTTCGGTGATGTGGTGCGTTACGTCTATATGGCCTCGAGACGGGTTGCCGGCTTCGTAGGATTCTACCAGGTCTTCCAGGCAGGAGACAACAGTGCTTTTCGGCGTGACGAAATCGATCGACGTGTCTTCCCAGAGATTTCTTTTGCCTTGTTTGCCGCCCTGATCGGTGCGGTAGGATACGCCCGCGCCGTTGTTTTGCGAACGGATAATCCCTTCGCTGCCGATAATCTCGAATTCCCATCCAGCTACCGGTACGGACCAGGCTTGCACGTCATTTTCAAAGGCAAGCTGGTAGGTAGCGACCGGATCGTAGGGAATGTGGTTGTGTTCGATCACGTAGTCACGAGGAATGATCTCACCACGCACCGCTTTGATGGGAGGATCACCGATCAGCCAGGACACCGTGTCGATGGAATGAATATGGCCATGCATCAGTGACGATTGGGCGTAATGAACAACGGCTTTGGGCTCGCCTACATCGCCCCGAAGTACGGCATCCCGGACGACATCGTATCGGTTGTCAAACCTGCGCAGCACACCAGAGTTAAACACCGTGTTATTTTTCTTTACCGCATCATGCACGGCATCCATCCCCGCCATAGAGCTGGCCACGGCTTTTTCAACATAGAGCATCGGCACGCCGGCGTTTGCCAGGGCCACGGACAATTCGGCATGGGAATCCCCACGGAAGCCGGTGTCAGGGGCCTCGCGGGCAGGTTTCGGTAGACCGGAAGCGGTAGTACATACGGCCACGATGTCGGGCTGCTCCTGCCGGACCATCTCCATATAATCTTCATAGAGCGCTTCTACGCCCCACCGGTCTTTGAACGCCTCACGTTTTTCCGCGTGCAAATCGCATCCAGCCGCGATATCGAGGTGGTCACTCGCCCGGCATGAGGCCGCGATGGAATAGGGTAGGGAGCTATGGCCTTCATCGTCGATGGTACTGCCCATACGACCCAGGCCGATGATGCCGACGCGGTAGGATTTCATTGGTTCCTCCGGGGAGGAGGCGCCTCTAGCGCCTCGGTTTAATCTCGAATAGGATAATCCACATAGTATAAACGGATTTTAGATAGAGACAAGCGGCTTATGTTAATGATGTTAAGCAGCTTCTTGAAGATGGGCTTTTATCGCATCTGCTGTAATCCGATCTCCGTCGAGGGACAGCATCACCTGTTCCATCAAGCGATGCATCTGCCTGACATTGCTTGGCCAGGGGTAGGTTTGCATAAAATCGAGCGCCTCTGATGTTAATTCCGGAGCTACCTTCTGATCACGTTCAGCCTGTTATTGAATGAAATAGTCGGCTAATAACGGGATCTCTCCCGGTCGAACGAGGGGATTAGCGAGGTCGAATGGGCCGAAGAGAAGGAGAATGCCCTTCCAATCGATGGGATAAACCTGATCGGTTAGAACCGTCAGAGTTTGACATTGACACTTTGGGGCTGAGTTTGTAAGATGACCGTTAATATAATTCACCAACTCACCAAATTTTCCAGGCAAGATGGAGTCGGATATGGATCAGCAATCAGTCCTTGCGGTCGGTGATCAGATGCCGGACCTCAGTTTACCGACGCTTAAAGGGGGGCTCTTTAATCTTCGTGATTGCAGGGATAAGAAGTATATCATCTATATGTGGGCGTCCTGGTGAGCCTGCCGGGAGCAACTGCCGGGCTGGCAGGATGTATATGAAACGCATCAAGACCACGTAGAGATCCTTTCGGCAGCCATAGATTTTCAGGGCGGCAAGGCGGCAAGGCCTTATGTAGAACTGACCGGCGTCCAATTTACGACGGTGGTGGATACCGAGAATCTGCTGAGCGCCTATTTTGGTTTTCGGGTGATTCCCAATATGGTTTTCGTTGATGAATCCGGTATCATCCGGTATATCAAATTCGCTGGATTCGACATACGTCATGCCACAGATCGCACTTTTGTTGAAGGGTTTATACAGAGTCCAAACATAGAAGATCTGGGTCGGGCAACCGAGCAAGGGACAGGCTTCGATGATCCCATGGCGTTGGTACATTTTCAAGCCGGTATGGTGTGTTATCAACGCGGTGAGACGAAAGAAGCGATGGACGCCTGGCGGGAGGCCGTCGCCATCGAACCCGAAAACTGGATTATCCGCAAGCAGATCTGGGCTATTGAACACCCGGAACGGTTTTATGCCGGTGAGGTGGACTTCGACTGGCAGGCAGCGCAGATTGCTGAAGGAAGGTAGACGGGGAAAAAGAAATTGGTGATTGGGTGATGGGGTGATCGAAAAGGCAAAACCAGATAATTAATCAGTCAATTAGTCGACTGGACAGGCAGTAGGGGCAGGTTTTCAATCAGACAATCAGACAATCAGACAATCAGACAATCAGACAATTGGGCAGAGTGGTAGAGTGAGACAACTGGAGCGCATTACCCACTGCGGAGATCAAACATGGAAAATTTACCCACCACGAACGCAGGCTGGCTTGAGCTGGGAAATAATTATCTGCTGCGTCACCCGATGCGGACGGCACCGCTGGTGCCGGAACGGGGGGAAGGCATTTACATGTGGGATGTGGAGGGCAAGCGGTATATCGATTTTCAGTCCGGGCAATTGTGTGTAACGCTGGGACATTCTCATCCGGATTATGTAAAAGCGCTCTGTGCACAGGCGGAGAAGATTATTCAGGTCGGGACGACGTTTATCGCGCCGTCGGAAGTGCTGCTGGCAAAAAAAATAGCGGAGATCGCCCCGGACCCGCTGCAGAAATCTTTTTTTGCCTGTACCGGCTCCGAATCGAATGAAATGGCGTTACGCCTGGTCCGAAAATATACCGGTCGTTTCGAAGTGATTGCGCTGATGCGTGGCTACCATGGTCAGTCTTACGGTAGCGCTTCCATCACCGGACGAGGCGGTATGCTCCGGGAGGGATACGGACCGATGCCGACCGGCGCCTCGTTCGTCCCGCCGCCGTACACGTATCGTTGCCAGTTTTGTAAGGGAGAAGCCTGTTGTAATTTAGGCTGTGCCGACGCGGCCGAGTATGTCATCGACACATCTACCTCCGGTAAGCCGGCCGCGTTCTTTTTCGAGCCGATGATGAGCGCCGCCGGACAGATCGTCCCGTCGAAGGAATGGATACATCGGATGGTGGAAATCTGCAAAGCACGCGATATTCTGATGGTGGCGGATGAAGCACTCACCTGCTTCGGGCGTACCGGCAAATGGTTTGCCTTTGAGCATTTCGACTTTGTCCCCGATATTGTCACCTGCTCCAAGGGGCTGGGTGGCGGGGTGCCGTTGTGCGCCGTGGTAACGAGTGCTGAAATCGCCGACGGCGCGGTTGCCAAAGGGTATATGCCCTTTTCCTCTCACGCCGGCGATCCCCTGCTTTGTGCTACAGGTTTGGCGAACATTGAAATTGTAGAGCGGGATAACCTGGTTGAAAACGCCCGGGTGGTAGGCGCGTATTTCATGGAAAAACTGCTCAAGATGCAGAACCAATACGAGATCGCGGGTGAAGCGCGTGGCCTTGGTCTCTGTCTGGGACTGGAACTGGTCACCGATAAGAAAAGCCGGGAGCCGAATTTTGAGGGGGTTGCAGCCGTTACAAACTACTGTTATGAAAATGGCCTCTGGCTGCCCATCGTGCCCATGGCCAAATTCGATGATCCGCTGCAACGCCAGTTCATGGAAATGTCAGGCTCCCACGTTCTGCGTTTCATGCCACCGATTACCGTAACGAAGGAGCAGATCGACGAGGCGATGGAGATTCTGGAGGCGGGACTCAGGATTGCGGAGGAGCAGACGGCGCGAGGATCTTCCGCGGCTGGGTGAATGGAACGGCCAGAACCAGTCCTCGCTTCGTTAATTTGAGGCTGTTACAGGCTTGCAGGTTGAGGATTGGTCCGTGGAAGCCCGATCGCTACTCAGCGTTCATTCATTATGATAAGAGAGGAATCCTGTGATGACAAAACGCAAGGTGGTGGTTACCGGCGCGGCCGGTTATGTCGCCGGTCGTATGTTGTCTGCATTACGACAACGTTACGATTTGACATTGCTTGATATCAAAACAACCGGCCGATATGGGGAGGTGATTGAAGGCATCCACGTCACGGACCTGCTCCATCGCGACCGTGACACATACCGATCTTATTTTCAGGGCGCGGATGCCGTGGTCCATTGCGGGTTTACACGGGCGGGACGCCCCGAAGACCGGTACTGGGCCGAAGCCGACAATGTGAATATGGCCCATAACGTCTACCGGACCTGTGTCGAGGAGGACGTGCGCCGCGTTGTGGTCATCAGTTCCAATCATGCAGCGGACTATTATGAGCAGCTGATATGGACCGATCGGATGGAATTTGTCACCCCGGATATGCTTCCGTTATCGGACAACTATTACGGCTGGGCAAAGGCCGCGTACGAACTGCTGGGCTTTGCATTCGCCACAGGCGGTGTTAACGGGGGCAGAAAGCTGGAGGTGGTGCAACTGCGCATTGGTGGCCCTCGGGAAACCGATATCGACGCCTGCGGATCAGATGACCTGAAGAAGCTGCATCGGGCTCTGGGCGCTTATCTGAGCGTACGTGACCAGGTGCAGCTGACGGTAAAGAGTATCGAGGCCGAACACATCGAAGACGAACACGGCATCCCCTTCCAGATCTTTTATGGTGTGAGCGGAAATACCCACAATTTCTGGAGCCTGGCCAACGCCAGGAAGATCATCGGATACACCCCGGAGGACAACAGCCAAATCCGCTTTGCGGATAAGATCGCAAAGATTATGGCCGCCGCGCAGGAGACGTCGTCCTCAAACAGTTGACCTGAAATATACCTGCATAATACAGGACAAATCTACCATGTCAGCTTTCGTACATCGGGCGATCGCAAGTGCACAAGACCGCGCCTGGATTGTTTGGGCCGTGGGGTATTAACAAAATCAATGTTTAATCGATATTGCGGATTCGATGAATCAAATGTAGTGGTAGACTTTGGACGGCGATTTGCGCAGCAATACTGGGGGCAGGGTCTGGGCACGGAAGCTGCGCTGGCAGTCATGGATTATGGGATGCAACACTATCAGTTCACTCGCATTGTTTAAGTGGCCTATCTGGAGAATATTGCTTCTATTCGCATTATGCAATAAATCGGTATGGTGTTTTAGGACAAGAAGATTTTGCCCGACAGAGGGCGCAGAGTGGTCATGTATTCTAAATGGCAATCCCGAAGTTTCTTGTAAAAACGCCAACTTCAAAAATCCGGCTCTAATCGGGTCGAGGGGCAGCATAAGTTCGCGCCCATGCCGGGCGTACACAACGAAATTCAGGCGACACCTGATAGGCGTGCCTGATTTCAAGCGTTGGCCACATGCAAAGAAACGCAAGCAACTTGCAAGCATTTCTGACATACTGGCATCGTATCGAACACAGCTAACAGGAGGAATGTGATGACACCGACGAAGTGCGAGGGAGTTGGGGCCGCCGGCCCCGCGGAAGCCACGACCGGAAAGGCCGCGATCCAGGGGTTTGAACAGGCGGTCACCAATGAGGAGGAGGCGAAGAACTGGAGATCCGTTTCCGACCGAAAGATCCGGGTGGGAATCGCGGGGTATGGCGTGTGTGGCTTCGGCGCGGCGTTTCATTTTCAGGACCACCCGAACGTGACCGTCGCCGCGGTTGCGGACCTGGATCCCGATAAGTGCGCCGAACTTGCCAAAAGATGCCGTTGCGAGACGATGTATCCATCGTGCGAAGAACTAATCGGAGACGACTCGCTCGAAGCCATCTTCGTTGCCACCGACGCGCCGAGCCACGCGCGGCTCGCCATCGCGTCGCTCAAGGCCGGCAAGCATGTCGCCTCGGCCGTCCCGGCCGTCTTCGGGTCGCTGGAGGATGCTGATCTGCTCTTTGCCGCCGTCAAGGCTAGCGGCCGCAGGTACATGATGTTCGAGACGTCCTACTTCCATGATGACCTCTATTGCATGCGGGAGATGTACCGAACCGGCGACCTGGGCAAGGTCATCTACTCCGAAGGCGAGTACTGGCACTACTTCGGTACGCCGCTGGCCGCGCACGCGGGATGGCGCACCGGCCTGCCCCCGCAGTGGTATCCCACGCACTCGAACGCCTACTATGTGGGCGTGACCGGCGGGAGCTTCACCGAGGTCTCCTGTATGGGCATGCGCAGCACTGTTGAGCACCTGAAGCCGGAGAACAACCAATTCGGGAACCCGTTCGGCACCGAAATAGCGCTGTTCCGCACCAGCGAGGGCGGTATGGCCAGGATGGCGGTGAGTTGGGACACCCCGGGTGAGGGAGGAGAGAGGGGGCGGATCCGCACGGAGAAGGGCACGTTCTTCGGCAAGTTCCAGAGCGGCAAGAAGGACCACGCGCCGTCCGCAGTCACCCGTCCCCCACTTCCTCCGGGGGTCGCAGCCGGCGGCCACGGTGGCTCGCACGGCTACCTGATGAGCGAGTTCGTCGAGGCGATTCTGCTGAACCGCAATCCGCTCGTGGATGTGGCCCAATCCCTCAACATGACGGTCAGCGGTATCGTCGCGCACCAGTCGGCTCTCATGGATGGCGAACTGATGAAGATTCCGCAGTACGCCCTGTAAACGGCAGGGAAGGAATCTGCCCACAACGCCCTGCAATCGACGCCGAGGACGGCGCAGCTGAACCTGACGTTAGGACCTTTTGAGTCAATTCATGGACGATCTCTACGATCAACTGTCGCCGTTCTATCACTTGATCTGTCAAGATTGGGGATCGAGTATTACCCGACTGGCAGAACAGCTGTCGAGTCTCATTCACAATAAGTGGGGGAGGGTCGTCGGAAGGATATCCCACCTTGTTCCAGGGCATGGTGCTCGACGGACAGGGTATAAGGATAAAGGATGAAGGCAGAACTGATCTATCCATGCAACCTGGTCGGATACGGGCGGCTCCTGTTGATCGTTGCCGCGGTTTCAGTGTATATCGGCAACGGCGATCCCGCAGCGCGCTGGGTCTTCCTGGGCAGCCTCACGGCCAGCCTGCTGCTCGATCTGCTCGACGGATATCTGGCAAGGAGATACGATCACACTACCAGCTTCGGCGCTCTGCTGGATCTCGCCCTTGATCTGGTGACGCATACCATCCTATGGATGGCTTCGGAATGGCGGTTTGCCGTGTTGTTCATCCTCCTTGAGTGGACCGCAGGGATCCTGGCGACCGTTATTTCCCTGCGATCTGATACGACCTGGAAGCACCGTTTCAGCACCCGTGGGCGGGCTCCGATCCGGTACTACTTCAGCCGCTATCAGCGGAACCTTCTTTCTGCATACAGCAATATCGCCCATTTCCTGTTCCCGGCGAGCCTGTTTCTCAGCCTGACGAGCACCTGGATCTACATCCTGACAGCCCCTGGTCTCATCGTCTATGAGATAGTGACCCTGGTGATGATCCTTATGATGATCTCACAGCTGAAGCGAGGTGGGTCATACTCAAAACCGGGGTTAGGCAGATGGTCACATGACAGGGCAGGTGGTAGGTGATTTTCAGAGCGCGGATGCCGCGGTCCATTGTGGTTTTACACAGGCGGAACGTCCTGAAGACCGGAGCTGGGCGGAAGTCGACAATGCAGATATGGCCCATAACGTCTACCAGACCTGCGTAAAGGAGGACGTGCGCCGCGTTGTGGGCATCAGTTCCAACCACGCAGCAGACTATTGTGAGCAGTTGATATGGACCGACCGGATGGAATTTGTCACTCTGGATATGCTTCCGCTATCGGATAACTATTACGGCTGGGCGAAAGCCGCCAACGAACTGCCGGGCTTTGCGTTTGCTGCAGGCGGTGTTAACGGCGGCAGGAAGCTGAAGGTGGTGCAACTGCGCATCGGCGGACCACAGGAAACCGATATCGACGCCTGCGGACCGGACGATCTGAAGAAGATGCATCGGGCGTTGGGCGATTATCTGAGCATACGTAACCAGGTACAACTGACGGTAAAAAGCATCGAGACCGAACACACCGAAGACGAATACGCCATCCCCTTCCAGATCTTCTGTGGCGTAAGCGGAAATACCCACAATTTCTGGAGCCTGGCCAACGCCCGGAGGATCATTGGATACACCCCCGAGGACAACAGTCAAATCCGCTTTGCCGACAAGATCGCAAAGATTACGGCCGTCGCGCAGGAGACGTCGTCGTTAGACCGTTGATCAGATAAATACCTGCACAATACACGATGAAACCTGCCCTGTTATTCCGAGGGGAACTGAATTCAGTGGGTAGGGCAGTTCCTGGTTTATCGGGCATCTACCCCTAATCAGTCAATTAAGCAGGACGGTAGGGCGTGGCTGTGATTTTTGATGTTTTTGACGGTTTAAATCATTTTAGGTTGGCGAGTGCATTGCCAACTTACCATACGGCCTCTTATCTCTATCTTAGAGATGAATAGGAAGACAAATAACATGCTAGAAACATTTGAAAAGTTATTATCACGACTATCAACTGATGACGAGTTTCGGCTCGGGGTAGAATAAGCTGCAAAACAGGGTATATAATAATGAGTGAGGTTACCCATTGACTACTGCTTCATCAGACTGGGCCCGCTGTTGGTTGCTAGGGGCCGATGGATTACATCGAAGCCTCGATGGGACGGATTGGGAAGAGATCGCCAGGAGCGGCTATCCGGTACAAGACCTGGTACGCGAACCGGGTAAAGTGCTCTGTGCCACCCTGTGGGGATTGTGGGAAGTCGCCTCACCGACTTCGCCATGGATTCAACTGCACGACGAAACCCTGACGGAAGTCATGAGTATTGCTCCCCACCCCACCCATCCGGGGGTCGCCGCTGTATCTGTCTATGGCCTCAGTTTCGGACAACTAGGTAAACACGGTGCAACACGGTGGCAGAGTCATGCAGAGGGTTTGACTTTGAATGAACGCTTCAGCAATGCCCTGCTTGCCCTGCCGGGCACAGAAGGCCAGTGGCTCGTCGGCACGGAGCAGGGTGTTCTCATCTATGACGAAACGGCAGATTACTGGCAGCGTACCGAACTAACGAGATATCCCTGTCGCGCCCTCCTCCACGCCCATGGGCGTCTGTGGGCGGGTACTGATGGCGGCGGCGTCTGGCGATCCACCGATGGCGGCAGTTGGCAGAGGGCCGGAACCACACTCGATGAAGAGAGCATCTTCGCCCTGGGGGCAACGACAGATCATATCCTCGCCGGAACCTTGCGCGGTATTTGTGTGGGCGATGGCGCGTCGCGTTGGCAGCGCTCCGGTCCTGCCTTGCTGGTCTCCGCTGTCGCGCCTCATCCGAACGGGGAAGGGCCCTGGCTCGCCGGTGCGACCCCCGGCGGACTGTGGCGCAGTGACGATGCCGGCGCCCGTTGGCATCAGGTGGGCGACTTCCACACAGTAAGGGTAATCATGCCACCGGAGGAAACAAGATGACGGAAACCGATTACCACCAACAGGTCGATGCCCGGTCGCATCAGATTCTACAGGCCTGCGTCGCGCGGGGCGGCCATCGTTCGCTATGGGGCTTCAACGCCGCCATGGCATGTGGTGGCGACCCGAATGAACTGGTCGAAATTACTCAGGGGCATCATGAACCCGGCCCCTTCAACATCATACCGGGCTTGTTTCTTCTTGGTCGCTGGGAAAACCGGATTCCCCCCGAGGCAGTCCAAAACATCAAGAAGATGTTCATCGACGCGCCCCAGCAGCGTGGGAACACCGAGAATCATTGGCTCATGTTCTACGCCGGCAACCTGCTCGCCGCCGAACGCTGGGCTGATGAGCCGACATTCTGGAATGGTCTGCCACCAGCGGCGATGCATGCCGAAGCCAGTCGCTGGATCCTTGGGATGATCGCCCGCACAGCCACCATCGGCCACTACGAATACGACTCGACAGGTTATCACAACGAGCACTACGTCCCCTATCTCGCGTTGGCCGAATACGCCCGAGACCCGCACGTTCGGCGCCAGGCAAGGCAGATGGTTCACCTGCTGCTGGCCGATATGGCTCTCGAGTATTTTCATGGCGCCTACGCGGGCGGACACAGCCGCGAAGGGAACGTGAACACATGGACGCAGGTCGGCCCCGGCCAGGGCCTCAACTACCTCTATTTCGGTGACGAAGCATTCGACGCGGATCGTCACTGCCATGGCTACGCGATCCCTGCCATCGCCGCCGCCTTCCGTCCGCCGGCACTGCTGGCGCGCATGGCGCTGGATCGAGATACCCCCCACGTCGTGCGCAAAACCAAACCGCCGCGGGCTGTCTACCGCCACGTCGATCAGCCCCCTGAACCCGTGCGGAAGTACACCTGGATGAGTCGCTCCTTCGCCCTCGGTTCGACCCAGACCGGCCTGACCGAGGCGCCGGCGGCGCCAATCGACCTGACGTCCTGGGATCTGACCTGGATCGGTTCCAGACACAAAGCGAAGATCGTCTGCAATCATCCGTATCGATCGCCCCGTCGTTTCAGCGCCTTTCTGCCCGAGTTACCCCAGCGCGTGGGGCGGGCTGTCGCCACAGGAAAACCCTTTCTCCAGGTCCCGGATCGTCTCTTCGGCGCTTCGCCCTACGAGCGGATGATGCAGCACGAAGGAACCATCATCGTGCTGTATCAGATACCGGAAGACGACCTGACACCCTACGTCAACGCTTCCTCCCTAAAACGCATACCTGGTGCGAACAGGAGGGTTGGATATTCAGTGACTTCGGTGACTTCTACGTGGGAATCAGAATCATCGGGAAATACCGTTGGGAAGACCTCCACGAATCGGGGAAAGATGGCAACTGGATCAATGGGTGGCTGCTGCGCATCGAAGATCTCCACACGGCCGTCGTGCTCGAAGCCGTAGAGGCGGACCAGGCGGAGTCATTTCGTGATTTCTGCGCATCCCGGTGCGGCGCCCACTTCGATCTATCGGGCTGGCCAGGCGAGGATCGAATCACTGTGGATACGACAGCGGGACATCGTCTCGAGATGGCTTATGAAGGGCCGCACAGCATCGATGGTGAACGCATCGACTATAACGCCTATCCTCTGTTCGACGGTCCCGGCGTAGACGCCCCGACTGATACAGGGAAGATCACATTCCGGCACGACGGCGATAAACTGACTCTCGATTTCGACATCAATCAGGGCGCGGCCGTGCTGCCCATGCGCGTGATCGGTTGATGGACAAGGTGATAGTCGCTCCTCGATTCCTTGATGATCTTCGAGTACCCGCTAATTATCGTACAAAAGAGGCAGAAAATGGATAGAATGAGATCGACAGCTTCAGGCCAGGCCAAAGAAGCATCTGAGCCTGACAAATCCAATATCCTTCTGATTATGACGGATCAGCAGTCGAGCGATCTGATGAGCTGCGTGATGGGCACACAGGTTCTCCACACCCCTCACATGGATTCGTTGGCAGAACATGGCCTGCGGTTCACAAGAGCATACACACCAAATCCGCTATGCATACCCGCACGCAATTCGATATTCAGCGGATGCCATCCGCATACCACTGGAATCCAGAGCAATTCGTCAAAGAAACTGGATATTGAGAAGTGCCCGTTGATGGGTTCTTTGTTTCTGGCTGCGGGTTACGACACCGGCTATTTCGGCAAGTGGCACATAAATGCGGAAAAGGATGTTGTCAAGAGCGGTTTTCAGGAAATGGCTGTAAACCAGGGGAACGGCCATGACGACGAAATAGCGACACCCACGATCGAGTTCATGACCCGCAATCGGGATAAGCCGTTTCTTGCGGTTGCCAGTTTCAGCAATCCCCACGATGTCTGCCAATTGGCAAGGGGGGAGAAACTGCCAGGTGGTGAGGTAGGAGAACCACCTCCACTCGAATTCTGTCCGCCGGCGCCTTTCAATCTGGCTGAACCCACGAACGAGACGGATACGATGAGTCTTGCCAGACGCAGTTACCAGGCCAGTCCGATGTTTCCGGTCGGCACGTTCACAAGCGATGACTGGCGTCAGTTACGCTGGGGCTATTATCGTCTGATAGAGAAGGTTGATGGTGAGATCGGCAAGATATTGACGGCGTTGCGGGCAAGCGGCCTCGACAAGACCACCCTGATTATCTTTACCAGCGATCACGGGGATTGTGCCGGGGCCCACCGATTCAACCAGAAGACGGTTTTCTACGAAGAGTCGGTTCGGGTTCCCCTTGTCATGAGTTTCGGGGGACATAGTGAAGTGTCTGTCAGCGATCTACTGGTCAATATCGGCTTGGATATTCTGCCGACAATGCTCGATTTCGCTGGCATCAGGACACCTTCCGGGCTGAAGGGAAGAAGCCTCAAGGCGCTTGTGTCGGGCGAAAAGGCAAAGGACTGGCGGAAGTATCTCGTGGTTGAAAACCATATTACGCAGGGCGAACCGGTTGACGGAATGGAAATAAGGATTCAGGGACGGATGGTCAGGAGCTGTGACTTCAAGTACTGTGTCTACGACAGAGGACAGAACCGTGAAGCACTATTCGACATGAAGAATGACATTGGCGAAACAATCAACCTTGCCGGCAATCCGAAATACAACAGGACACTGCGTGAGCACCGGCAGTTGCTGCGAGATCACGCGAAGAACGACAATGACAGGCTGGTGGATGTTCTCCTTGCAGGCGATGTCGGTCCAATTCCTTTTCCTGAGGAAAACGAATAAAATGAAAATTCGCAAGCTCACCCCTGAAAATCACGACAAGACTTCCGCCTTGTTGCGACAGGCATTTCCTGGTAGCTCTTTTGAGGTCCAATTAGTTGAAAATTTCCATGAGAATGGCAAAGCCGTCCATGAATGGGTGTGTATTCATGCGAATAAGATAATCGGTTATATTGCTTTTTCAAATGCCTATAACGACTCTGATATCTGTGGCTTGCATCTGGCGCCGTTGGCCGTGAAACCGGAGTTCCAAAAACAGGGGGTAGCCTCAGAATTGCTTCGCTTCGCCTTGAGACAGGAGGTCATTAAAGTAAAGACTGTTTTCGTTTTAGGGGATCCTATTTTTTATCAAAAGTTTGGATTTGAGCTTTGTGTCATGCCTATCTGTCCCTTTGATAAAAAAAATGCCCATTTCTTAAGTATCCGAAATAACACATACAGTAAATTCACTGTGGGTTATGAATCGGAATTTAACTCTGGTGCATAGGTTGCATGGTGTGGGAATATTCCACGGAGACCGTGGAGGCGTTGGATGACAATGATCCGATGGGAATCCTTTCCCGGTAACGCCCTTGAATGCTCGGGCCTGCCCTGGTTCGATGAGAACCTTGCGGACCTGTGGCGTCTGCCCAGACGCTCCTCGCTGCCGGATGGGGTCCGGGTGCAGGCGTGTCCCTGCCGGTGCAAGGTTCCGTATGCGCTCCGATACATCAGAACTCAGTTAGTTTACATTGAGCATTGCGGAGACTCGTAGTCGACATGGGATAAAGATAGCCATCAAACCAGCTCACTCCATCTTAATGCTAATTTTCACCCAGATAAAACATGCTATTCAATTCATACATATTCATTATATTCTTTGCCATAACCCTGTTGCTTACCCGAATTATTGGCAACTGGACCGCACGTAAGGTGTTCTTGCTTATTTTGAGCTATGTATTTTACGCAGCATGGAATCCACCATTCGTACTGATCTTGTGGATTTCAACCATAGTAGACTGGTTTGTTGCAAAGTGGCTGCATGCAAGTACAAATCGACACCACCGGATCATACTCCTCATCTGTAGCTTATCTGTTAATCTCGGAATGTTGTCCTATTTCAAATATGGTACCTTTTTCCTCAATAATATAAATGCTGTTTTGGCTGCAACAGGTGTGTCGTGGCAATTGGGCGTAATGAATGTAGTTCTTCCTGTTGGCATCTCCTTTTATACCTTTCAGACATTATCATATACAATTGATGTTTATAACAGAAAACTTAGGCCATGGAACTCTTTCTTTGACTATGCATTGTTTGTGACGTTTTTCCCTCAATTGGTCGCAGGTCCAATTGTCAGAGCTTCAGATTTCTTGCCGCAGTGCGACAAACCCCGAATGGGAACACGGAAGCAAATCGGTTGGGGGTTATATTTGTTCGTCATTGGGCTTTTTGCAAAAATGGTGCTTGCAGACACGCTTTCTGCACCGATTGTTGATTATGTTTTTAACAATGCTTCTCGCGCAGGTTTCATCACTGCATGGACAGGAATCCTGGCTTTTTCGATGCAAATATTTTACGACTTCTTTGGATATTCTACCTGTGCTATTGGCGTAGCCCTTTGCCTGGGATTCGACTTACCGGATAATTTTCGATTTCCTTATGCAGCACGCGGATTAACGGATTTTTGGAAGCGATGGCACATAAGTCTTTCGACATGGCTTAGGGACTATCTCTATATCCCCCTCGGAGGGAACCGGAAAGGGGTAGGGCGAACCTATATAAACTTAATGACAACCATGTTGCTTGGGGGATTATGGCATGGCGGATCCTGGATGTTCGTCATTTGGGGAGGACTTCATGGCATCTATCTAGCTGGAGAGCGTATGCTTTGCCAATCCTTCGTGTCGAAGTGGCCTTTTTGGGGGAAAAAATATGGGCAATGGTTTCTCACGCTTCTTACTTTCTTTTTGGTTTGTCTAACCTGGGTATTTTTCAGAGCTGACAACCTCGTATCCGCATTGACTTTGTGCAAATCAATGCTTTATCCTCAAATTGCCCTATCGTTATTTTCTACATATTTTGATTCTGGAACTTCAATAAATGCCTCGGGTGTCGAATTCTTGTGGTTAGGTTTTGGACAATATGTTGTTGTTGCGTTGTTGAGTTGTGGATCCATTCTGCTACATCATAAACTGAGAGATTCTAGCTTAGAATCTTTTTTTGGAGGGATGAACCCACTTGTGCGGGCTTTCATTCTGTCTATTATGATGTATACAATTTTTATTTCAATGACGGGAGAGGATAATGCCTTCATCTACTTCCAGTTTTAATGTGCGGATTCCTCCCGATATCCGATACGGTTGGTTATGGTTTCTCACAGGCATACTCTTTATGCTGATGATCATGCTTTCCGAAGGGCTTTATCGGTGGCAGGGTCACTTGCCAAATGTGGTTGACAGCAAGCGTCTTTGGGCCTTTCATCGGGCTGATGTTTACAGTTCAGCCTGGAAAAAGCGGATTGTTATTGCTGGCTCATCACGCGCTCAACTTGGTTTGGTCCCCTCTGTGATTGAAAATTCTTTTCCTCATCACGCGGTGAAGCAACTGACAATTAGTGGTACGCCTACCTTTGAGGTTGTTCGCGATCTGTGTGAGGATCCGGATTTTGACGGCCTCATTATATGGAGTGCTACAGCATCAGCGCTCTATCCACCAGAACCATATACCAACCGGGATGATCACATCTACGTTCAATTCTACCATGATGAGTTCCGGCGGGGAATATCCATAGATAAGAATCTCGAAAGTTGGCTGGGCGCATACCTGCAGAGCCATCTGGTTACTCTTTCGCCCTATCTAACGCTGAAAGCGATTAGCGAGGCTAGCTATAGACCTACACCGATTTACATAAGTATGGACTTCAATCGCTATCAATCTGCGCGGTATTACTCGGTCATGACGAAGTCTGAACGGGATGAGCACAGACGGAAACGGATCGAACGACGTTCGGCAGCACACAGAGTGTTGGACATGGGACAATTTAATGAATCTATTAAGAATGATCTCACGCCTTTATATAGACTTTTACGCTCAAGAGGAGGAGAGCTTGTCTTATTGAGAATGCCTACAACAGGAGAGCATTGGAGCATGGACAATAATTCTGCTCGGAAGGAGTTCTTCTGGGATCAGATTACGGAACTCACCGACATTCCCACCATACATTTTCGAGATTATCCAGAACTCATGGCGTTCGATTGTCCAGACACATCACACCTTGATGCGACTGATGCACCAGAATTCACCCGCAGATTATCACGAATATTGAAAAGGAAATTGGAAGGCGAAAAATTACATCCACTCGGACGGTAGTTCCGCTGCGCTACATTCCCACAGATGATGACCGACGCTCAGTGATATTCAATGAGAGGAATGATTAAATGTCATATAGGATGGTACATGTTCTATGGATGGCGTTCGCGTTTGTACTCTCTCTCAACTTCGTCGCTTGCACAGACCAACAGTAAGATCACCGGTGTCGTTATGGACCGGTCGACGAGAGAGCCGTTGCCAGCTGCGAGCATTCGTATTGAAGGCCTACCGTTGGGCGCACAGGCAAATGAGAGAGGCGAGTTCTTTATTCTGAATGTGCCCATCGGGAATTATACCTTGATCTGTAACGTGATCGGTTATGCGCCGTTACGTATTGAAGGGGTCAGAGTTTCTTCAGATATCACCACCAATCAGAACTTCGAGCTTGATTCGACGGTGCTCGAAGTGACGGAAACGGTGACCGCTGATCGTCCTCTGGTTGCAAAGAATTTGACATACAGCCGGACGATTTTTGACGCCTCGAAAATCAAGGCCCTCCCCGTGGTTAGTATTAATGAAGTCGTGCTGACGACAGCAGGAAGCTTCGCGGGTAACCTGCGTGGCGGTCGTGCTCTGGATCAGCAGTTTACGCTTGACGGCGCTGTGGCAACCGGTTCCGTCGGCAATTCCGGTCAGGCGTTTGTAGTGAATCCGTACATGATTCAGGAATTGGAAGTAAAGACGGGGACCTACAACGTTGAGTACGCCAATGCGCTTTCCGGTCTTACGTCCGTGGTGGCCAGGGACGACGGTCACCGTTTCAGCGGTAATATCGAGTTCCGTACGCTCGGTCAAAAAGGTCTCGACTGGACCAAGCCGCCGCCGCTCGATCTGGTCGATGCATTCAAGGCCGGTGAGATCAACGCAGGCGATATGCGGGCACTGATCAACGTCGCCATCCAGGCGACGAAAGATTTCAACGAGGCTCCGGCACGTGATCAGGATGAACTGGAACTGCTGTTTCCGTTCACATTGTTAGATACGTCTTCGGGTAATCCGTCGGAGTGGACCGCTTCGTTCAGCCGTGAGAACTAATACTGGGATTACGACCGGATCAATCCGGAAGCCGATGCCGCCATCTGGTCGTATATGACCGAAGGTCGTCATATCGCCCTACAGAATAGCCGTTCGGTAGATCGCTCTTTTAATCCCAATAAGTACAATGAATTTGCACGTGATAACCGGACTGAAAAACGCCCGACCCAGCTTGACTGGGGTATGGGGGGACCGCTTGGCAGCAAGTTGACCTGGTTCGTTTCCGGTCGTTTCGCCGAAAGCTGGGGACGTAACCCCAACGACTATTCGCGGACGATGAACATCTTCGGTAAGATGACGTACCGGCCAAGATCATCTATGAAACTGGCCTTCTCTGGTTTGATTGAGGATCAAGGTTTTTTCAGCAAGAAGGGCCAGCGCAGCACCTCCTATACGTGGAAGTATATTGCGGAAGGCCTGAACCAGCGGTATAGCGGGACCCTTCATTTCAAACTGAATTTCTCGCACACCCTTGCGTCCGAATACATTTTATGAATTCCGTATAAGCCACCTGCGAGAGTACAACCAGAGCTTCAATCCGAAGTATGGAAAAACCCCGTTGCCGGATCGCAACCAGGTGGTCAATTCCATCGGTTATGTGCCACTGGAACAGCAAGGTCGGCCGAATGTTGGTTATTTCACCTATGGAGATAATGCGTATAGGAATATCCTAAGTGGTAACTATGCGGATTCGCGTCCGTTTACGATGGCTTTGAACTTTGCCATCACCAGCCAGGTGACGGGAAATCACCAGTTCAAGGCCGGTTTCGGTGTAAACCTGTATGATTATCACGAAAGCCGCCGCGGTCGTGCTCAAGGTAATGCGGTTGCGTTGTTCAATGACTTCAATGCGGTTGTAAGCGATACGCTCGAATAGCTGTCCGACTGGGAACACCATGTATTTCCGACCGAGTACGCCCTGTATGCTCAGGATCTTATCGAATACGGTAGTCTGGTTGTGAACACCGGTGTGCGACTGGACATTCTGGATGCCAACGCCAATGCAATCAATCCGTTCAGACCCCGTACCGGCCCGTCGGCTGCGGATGATGACCCCCAGTACCGGACCGAATCTCCGTCCATCAAGACGGCACTGGCGCCGCGTCTGGGTATCTCCCTTCCGATAACGGACCATGCCGCGGTGCACTATTCTTACGGTATCTTCAACCAGCGTCCGACGTTGGCCAACCTGTATGACGGCCTGGTTCAGAGTTATCCGTTCGAACGTAATCACGGCAATCCCGATCTGCCTTACCAGCAGGCCACAAATCATGAGATGGGTGTCCAGGCTGAAATCTATCCCGGCCACTATCTTGATGTGACGGGTTATGTCCGTGATGTGGATGATTTGCCGCTGGCCTGGGCGATCAACCCCGAATCCGGTTTCATCGGCGGCTCCCAGCGTGAAATTCAGGTTCTTCTCCCGACGTTCGCACAGGACTCCCGCGGTTTCGAGATGTCCTTCCATCGTCAGATGGCGAATCGGTTCTCGTTGCGTGCCAATTATACGGTCTCTTTTGTTTCGGACTTAAACGTGCCGCCCGGTGTTATCGAGTCGGTCACCAGCAATGCTGATCTTCTTAGTGATACGCCGCCTAAGCCGTCCACGTATCTGAACAGAACACCGTGTTCGACCGTCGTCATCGTGTAGTAACGAACCTTCTGGTCGATTTACCGATGGCCTTCAGCGCATCCTTCCTGACAAAAACGCAGAGCGGTAATGAGTTCCGTACGAAAAACGAGTCTACCGTTGATCCGCTACAGTTGCTGCAGACCTCCCGTCGCGCGCCATGGACGATGACGACCGACATGTATGCTCAGAAGGTGTTCAACCTGGGTGGGATGCGTCTGGGGGTGTTCTCTCAGATCAACAACGTCTTCAACCGTACGAACATTTACACGATAGGTAATAGCCCGGCGTCCGACCGCTGGGTACGCCGCGGCGATCCCGTCGGTTTTACCGGCGGTCCGATCGGTGGCATCGGCACGCAGGGCAACACGCCGCGTGACATCTGGGTCGGATTAAACGTGGCCTGGTAAACAGGGCACGTGGCCGAAGGATGCAGCTAATCAGGCTGAAGTCCTGCCTGATTTTATCCCCCCATCAATTTTACCATCACATACCACAACCCGATGGTAATATACGTCAGGGTGATGGCGACCATGATGATCTGGGTGATGGGATGGGGTCTGACCCAGGAGGGGAAGGTTCGGGGGACGAGGACGTAGTTCAGGTAGATCAACCCCGGGCAGAAAAGGCCCATGGCCATAAAGGCGATGACACCGCGAATGATGAGCAGGTCGCCAGGTTGGGCCAGGGGCAGGGTGACGGTCGTCAGCACGGTAAATACACCGACGAAACCGTAGTACAAGGTTCGAAAATGAAATCGCTGGGCCCATTTCATGTTGGCATACACGTAATCCGCCTGCATACGGGCGAAGCCGTCTGTACATTGCAACCAGGCGTCGCATAGAAATGCGGTGGCCACGATCAGAAAAATAACTTTGCCTATCGCCCCCCAGCTCACTTCGAAAAAAGCGGACTGCACCACGGCGATCTCCCAACCCTCCGGGATGAGTCCCTGCGGTAAGAGCAGCGCCCAGGCCAGCCAGCACATGATGATGGTGGTCGCCAGATTAAGTCCTACCCCCAGGCCCGACTCAAAATATAAATACCGCATAAATCCCCGGAAGTTCTTCCGGTTTTCTTCGTTGTCTTCGAAGACGTATCCTGTAGCGGTAATGGCTTCCGGCGGAGTTCGCAGCGGGCTGGTGATACGGCCGATGTAGAACGCCATCCCCACCCCTTTTTCCCGCATCCAGTACGAAAGAAAGAGTTGTCCGAAGCCGCCGGCGCCTGCAAAGACAATGGCGGTAAGTACGGTGGAGAGGTCAGCCGGGTCCCAGTTCTCGGGTGTATGAAATCCAGGGGTCAATAAGACGCCGAAAAACTCCCCTGTGACGGCCAGAACCGGTTGCTGAAAGATGGCGAAGAGGATACCGACGAGGGTGATTATCACCACCGTGAACGTCAGCCGTTCAATGATCTGGTAGACCACCTTGCCGACGAGCAGCGCCGCCAGATAGATCCCGATCATCAGATAGGCCCAGAAGAGCGATTGCCCCCGGGACGTCCAGCCATACGGGAAGCCGGTCAATTCCGCCAGCGCCGTTCCACCCGCAGACGCGTAGGCGCCGAACCAGATGTTCTCCAGGAAAACCCCGATCCATATCATGGTCACGTACCACTTGCCGATCCGGCTGAAGCCGGTCATGGCTGTTTCACCGGTGATAATCGTGTACCGGGCGATTTCGATGTTGACCCAGTATTGCATCAAAGCGGCGGGGATCAGCAGTCCGATAAACGCCGCCCCATATTTCGCCGTCAGATACGGCCACCAGATCAGCTCGCCGCTGCCCTGGGCGAGGCCTGCCCAAACGATCCCGGGACCGATATATTTGAGCATCCCGGCAAAAGTCGGTACGGCGGCCATTTTAAGCGGAGCAAGACGGCCGAGAGGTATGGAGGTTGGGGGGGATGTGGACATAGGAAATCACGGCTTTCGGATTGTAGATTTCGGATTGTAAAATATGAGCTGATGGAGTATGAGTTAGGGATTATAAAGGCTATGATGAGGTATTTCAAGGATTAATGTCAAACCGGTTTGAAAGTCACTGGACGCCTGCTTTGTATGTGTGTAGCGTGTGTTCCGGTTTGTCATTCCGGCGCAAGCCGGAAACCAGCGTCTTCTGCCAGCGGTTGTCTGGCCGCATGAGTTAAAAACAGTAGAGGATTTCATCTATGTCAGCAGGCCGTATTCGTATGGATTTTCCGTTGACGGGATAGGGGATTTCCCGTACTATGCTCTCTGGCAAGACCAATCGTAAAAGTGATATCCCCTAAAGGAGATTCGCCTGTTGTGAGACATGTTATGTTAACCGGGTTTGGCGGCATGCTGATCATTGGTCTGATCCTGACAGGATGCGGCCGATCGGAAGATCCAGCGCCTTCGTCCTCCACCTCCGCTGATTTTATGTCCACACCTGCTGATCAATTGCCAGGTATTGTCAAAACGCTGCCGGCGGATGCTGCGCCGACGGAACAACAGATATTCCGTTACCTGCAGTATGAGCCGAACAGCCTGGACGTTTCCATGACCATTTATGAGTCCGGCGGCAGTCCGTTCGTGTTCGAGCGACTTGCCCTGCTCAATCATGAGAATGAATTGGTCCCCGGCGCCGCCGACCGCTGGGACGTGTCCGAGGATGGAATGACCTGGACGTTCTACCTCCATCCCGGCGCCCGATGGAGCGACAATCGGCCGGTTACAGCTTACGACTTTGAATATTCCTTCAAACGCATGCTGGAACCCAACAGCGGCAATGTGTATGCCTTCTTCTATTATGATATCAAGGGGGCCAAAGCATACAATCAGCGGCAGAATCCCGATCCGGAATCCGTGGGCATCAAAGCCATCAACGACCTGACCCTGACCATCGAAACAGAAAAGCCCTGTGCCTATCTTCCTCATATCATGCAGTTTCCTACCTCTTCGCCGGTGCCGCGCTGGCAGGTGGAAAAGTATGGCACGCGGTGGACCGAAGCGGGGAATTGCGTCAGCAATGCGGTGTATCAGCTTGACGAATGGAAGACGGGCAAGTACATGAGTTTTTCCCTGAACCCGTATTACAATGGCAACAACCCAACCTTTCTCCGAAAAGTATATCGTATCTTCAACGCCTCTGTAAGCAACGCCGGTTCCGGCGGCGCCCTGGATGTGATCGCCTATGACAACGACGAGGTGGACCTTGCCAATGTCCGGCCGATTGAACTGGTACGTATTACTCAGGACCCCATACTCAAAGACCAACTGTGGTCTTTTGATGCCTTTACCACCTTTTATATTTTTTTTCGTACGCGGCAGCCGCCCTTCGATGACATCCGCATCCGCAAAGCCTTTGCCCATGCCATCGACAAAGCGTCGTTCGTCAAAATTAATCTCCAGGATATGATGTTGCCGGCTTATACGATGCTGCCCCGGAATTTCCCTGGTTATACGGGTGAGAAATATAAAGGTATTCAGGGCTTTGATCCGGACAAAGCGCGCCAATATCTGGCAGAGGCCGGTTTTCCAAACGGCAGAGGCTTTCCAACCATCGAAATGTGGCTGGACAATGCATCGCCGGGCACCCCTATCAGCCAGGCAGCCCAGGCTGTTCAGGAGATGCTGAGGGAAAACCTGAATGTAAAAGTCGAACTGAGAAACGTAGAACGGACCACGTACCGGAATAGTCTCAACAATTGGGTCATGCCGATCAGTATTATCGCTTTCAATTATGATTTCCCGGACCCGCACAGCATGCTGGGTATTATCTGGCGATCACAACCCAGAGGATACAGCCGCCATGATTGGAATAACCCCCGGTTTAATGCACTCATTGATCGGGCTGCCGGCGAAATGAACCAGGGTGCCCGTATGAAGATGTATGACGAAGCCGAAGGCGTACTGGTCTCTGATTTCGGTGGTGTATTTCTCTGGCACGTGCTGTCGTATCAATTGCGAAAACCATGGGTAAAAGGGCTATTGGAGAATCAATACGGCAATACACCGCATTATCCCAACCATACCAGTTTTATGGAAATATACATTGGTAAAGACGGATTGCCGGATAATCGACCCGTGCCGAATTGAATCGATGGGAGGGGGGGATAGGGCAAAGCGTATTAACGCGATACATGGATATCCTGGTGCTTCAGCGCCGGGATGAGATGGGTAATAAACGTAAAGGATGGAAGGGTGGAAGGATGGTAGGGGATAAGGCAAAACGTATTAAAGCGATACAGAGGCAGGTTCGTCGGATTGAACAGCATATTGCTTTGCTCGATCAGGTCAGTCGCCGGTTTTCCAGGATTCGGCTAGGTATTGTTATCGGCGCTATTATTGTCGCCTTGATCGTCAATTTTTCCGGCGCCGAAAATATAGCCTGGGGTGTTATCGGACTGGGCATCGTGCTCTTTCTGATCGTTGCCCGTTTTCATGACGGGGTAGAATATGGCTTAAAGAAACATCAGATATGGCGGGACATTAAATCCACCCATCTGGCCCGAATGAAACTTGAATGGGATCGCCTGCCTGCATCCTCCTCCACCCAATCTGATGACGCACACCCTTTCGACACGGATCTCGGTATTACCGGATCGATGTCGTTGCTTCGCTTATTGGATACATCCACCTCTCAAGGGGGAAGTACCAGGTTATGCCGGTGGCTGCTGAATCCACTCATCGACCCGGTTCAGATTCAAGCCCGACAGACCGTTGTACAGGAATTGATGCCCTTAACCACATTCCGTGACCGCCTGACGCTTCATGGTCGTATCGCCGACGAAACAATGGACCATCGTTGGGATGGAGAGACGATTCTCCTCTGGTTGGACAGGCAGGTCGATGGGCGATCTCTGAAACCCTTTGTCCTTCTGCTCGGCATTTTATCTCTTACGACCCTCGTCCTCTATACGCTGCATCAGTTGATCCAAATACCGGCGTGGTGGTTGTGGTCTTTTATTCCGTATGTGGTGATATACCTCGGGTTGTATAGCATCAGAAGCGGGGCTATGGATCGGCTCAATGAGGATGCCTCCCTTCTGGCAAAGGTCCTGAAGCCCTTCCGATCTACATTGACCTATCTCGAATCGTATCCGCTGTCCGCAACGTCGCAGGTCGAATCGCTTTGCGAGCCCTTTCGCAGTGCAGGTCAACGTCCTTCATCTCTTCTCAATCAACTCGACCGTATTGTTGGCGGCGCCAGTTGGCAAAAAGGGCAGCTACTCTGGCTGATTCTCAACGCGCTTGTACCGTGGGATCTGTATTTTACGTATCGTCTTCAGATCTTTCGCAGACAGGTAAAAGACCATCTTCCGGAATGGCTGGATGCCTGGTATAAATTAGAGGCCTATTGCGCCCTGGCTACCTTCGGGTATTTAAATCCGGAATCGGTCTTTCCCGAAATAAATGAGGGGGACCAGCCGTCTGCTCCTGTTTTCGGAACGCAGCAGCTTGGTCATCCATTTCTTCCCGATGGAGCGCGTGTCTGGAATGATTTCACCATTCAGAAAACCGGTCATATCAGTCTCATTACCGGATCGAACATGTCAGGAAAAAGTACGTTTTTACGTACCCTGGGCATCAATTTTTGTCTGGCGTTCCTGGGCGCACCGGTGATTGCCCGGACATTTACCACGATCCCGTTTCGTTTATTCACCTGCATTAAGGTCAGCGACTCCGTGACAGATGGTGTATCGTACTTTTATGCAGAAGTTAAACGCCTGAAGGCCTTACTCAATAGCCTGGAGTCAGAGGGCCCTCCACTATTCTTCCTGATTGATGAAATATTCCGGGGGACGAATAATCGGGAGCGTTTGATCGGCAGCCAGGCCTATATTCGTGATCTCGCCGACCATCGAGGAACTGGCTGTATTTCCACCCATGACCTGGACCTGGTCAACCTGGAGCAGGCGATCCCCGGTCTTCGCAACTATCACTTCAAAGAAGAGATAAGGGGTGGGGTCATGGTCTTCGATTATCTGCTGCACGAAGGACCATGTCCGACGACCAATGCCCTGAGGATCATGGAACTGGAGGGGTTGTCGGTGGAAGATCCATGACCATATCATCATTACGCAAACAAATATTACCGGACGGACTGGTGCTGGATATCCATGTGCATCCCGTGCATTGTTTCGGGCCATATACAGTGGCTTCGGTGAAGGAGGATGTACAGAGATTAACCGCATCCGCCCGGCGATCCGGTGTGACGAAGATGTGTGTCTTTTCATTATGCCCCTCTACCCCGTATGAACCAACACCGGATCAGTGCGGTGAGGCGAACGATTATGTGCTGGCGATGCGGGATAAGGCCCCTGAGATTTTTATTCCCTTCTGTTATGTAACCCCGGCCTACCCTGATGAGGCCGTCGCTGAGATCGATCGATGTGTCCGGGGTGCACAGATGGCCGGCATCAAACTCTGGGTGGCGCGCCGTGCGACTGATCCGGGATTGGACCCTATTATGGTCCAGGCTGTCCAATTAGATGTGCCGGTCTTGCAGCATGCCTGGCTGAAGACGACTGGTAATCTGCCGGGCGAGTCCACCCCATGCGACGTGGCAGAACTGGCCCGGCGGCATCCTGATGCCCGGATCATCATGGCCCATCTGAACGGCGCAGGATTCCGGGGTATCGAAGCGATTGTTGATGTGCCTAATGTGGTCATCGATACATCGGGGGGCGATCCGGAATCCAGTATGGTGGAAGCAGCCGTTGCCCGGTTAGGTCCGGATCGAGTTGTTTACGGGTCGGATGCACCCATCAGGCATTTCGGGGTGTCGATAAATAAGGTGATAGGCGCGGAGATCCCTGTAGAGGTAAAGCGGGCGATTTTGTGGGATAATGCGGCGGGGCTTTTGAAGATGGATACAAGATGATCGACATAAACGTGTGGACCGGCTATTGGAATACTCTGTTTGTCAAGGGCGACGTAGAAACCGTACGCCGTACGGTACAGGCGTATGGCGTCGAGCAGATTTTCATGGCGCCGCTGGATGCCGCCTGGTGTCCTGATCCGCATCTGTATAATGAGGTGGTATATAAGGCTTCAGATCGGTACGACGACATTTTCCCCGTGCCGATTATCGATCCGACGTTACCGAACTGGCAGAAAGAACTGAACCGGGCTGCGGCGTGTACCGAAGTCCGGTTGATCAAGCTGCTGCCCGGATACGGCGGATACGACCTGTCGGAAACGGACGATTTTTTTACCTCTGTCTGTGAGGCAAAACTCGGGGTGATGATTCAAGTGCGTATCGACGATCCGCGCCATCAGCATCCGCTGGCCCAGGCGCCCGATGTGCCGGCGTCTTCTATTGCCGCTGTCGCCGAACGGAACCCGGATGTGACGATAATAATAGGCGGAGCAAGTACATCAACGATACACGCCTTGAAGGAACAGTTGATCACCTTACCCAATCTCCACGCCGACACCTCCCAGTTAGACGGGCTGGATGCCATCAAAATACTTGTTGAGGACAGCCTCCTGCCAAAGCTGATTTACGGCTCCCACGCACCACTATTCATGCCGGCCTCCTCCATCGCCCGCATTCTCAATGACCTGGATGATGAAAGCGCGATGAAGATAATGAGGGGAAATGGGGAGAGAATTTTGAATTATGATTTTTGAATTATGATTGAAACAATGCAGTCATAAGATGTCGCTTGTATAATTCATAATTTAATTTTTATAATTCATAATTCAAAATTCATAATTGTCTTGTCCCGCCACCAATTCTCCTGCCACCCGGGCCACCAGCGATTGTGCCAGCACCACGGGGCGACCGCAACGATGGGCGAATTTTGTTCGATAGGTCTCGTCGTGGCCCATACAATCAAGAACAATGATTTCCAGTGATGGGTCGGCCATCAGGTCTGCTGCAGTTTCGATTTCATGATGCAGATGGGGGGCTGCCCAGGTGACGCGAGGCTGAAAACCGTCTTCCCGCCATTTCCTTTCGGCGGCGTCCACCTGACCTTTGATCGGTGTGACCACGCCGATGACCATTGTCTTGCATATGGCTTTTACGACTGCCGGCAGAATCTGTCCCGGCAACAGGACCGGCGCTGTGCATGCAATATCGGGAAATCCGCCGGCGCACAACACAACGACCAGACTTGCCCCTGCCTCCGCTAATCGTTGCGCCTGTTTTTCGACCAGGGGAGCTAATACGGACAGATCGATTTCAACCGGTCGCCCGTTGGCCAGGCGAACCAGCAGAGGATAATCGCCCTCAGTCCCGGTATAGGCATCAATCTGGGCGTCCGACATGTTGTCCAGCGCGCCGGCGACCCGGATCTCGGCATTCGGAGCATAGGGCTGAAAAGCTTCGATATAATCGGGTCGCGGGGATTGTCCGATCGAGACCAGGCCTAGTATGGGAGGCATCTGTGACTCCGCTCTACGCCGGTTTCAGCCAGCGGCCATGGCCTGGTTGCCCGACAATCTGGCCGTCATCATAGATGGTCTCACCACGCACCATCGTACGCATGACTTTACCGTGCATGGGCATACCGTGGACGAAGCGCATCACTTCGCGGGCTTTGGTAAAACAGGCATGCCGGTCGAATGTCCAGCGGGCGTCCATATCGACGAACGTGAGATCGGCATCATGGCCGATGGCGATCTCGCCCTTACCCGGCAGATTAAAAATCTCTGCCGTACGAACCACCATCAGACGGACCAGATCGGGCAAAGTCAACTGGTTTCTATTCACGGCCGTAAGCATCATCGGCACGATGGATTCCAAACCAGGCAATCCAGGGGGGATAGCAAAAATGTCCTCCCCCTCTTTCTCTTCCGGTAAAAACGGGGAATGATCACTGCCCATCAGGTCCAGCGTGCCGTCGAACAGATAGGGCCAGAGCCCTTCTACTTCCTCTTTGGGCCTCAGGGCCGGATTGCATTTGGCAAAACCGCGATGCACGGCCAGCACCTCATCGGTCATAAAGAGATATTGCGGACACGTTTCCGCCGTGACATCCACGCCGCGGGCTTTGGCTTCTTTGACAATTTGCGCCGCCCGGGGGCTGGAGAGATGGACCACCTCAACCGGTCCACCCGCTTCTTCGGCCAGACTCAGCATAATCGCGACCGAAGTATCTTCCACGATCGATGGACGGCTTTCCGCATGCGCCAGACCGTCATTACGGCCGGCATCGGACAAGCGCTTGATCATCGTTTCGATCATGGGATAATTCTCACAGTGAAAACAATGCCGCAAACCGGTTTTGGCCGTCTCTGCCATGACATCCCGCAGTAGCGTATAATCCAGACACCACAAACCGAAGAACTCCCCTTCCCGATGGAGCGGCGCCGGGGTAAGAAAGGTCTTAAACGCCACAACGCCGGCCTCAGCAATTTCGGCGATCTTATCGATATTTTCATGACCGGCAGCGCCGTACAGGGCAAAATCAATCAGTGTCTCTGCCTCGATGGCCTCACCACGGCGTTCAACCCCTTCGGCCGTATTGGCCGGTGTTTGGGAGATAGGCATCTCAATGAGCGTCGTGATCCCGCCTGCCGCTGCCGCGCTCGTGCCGGTAACCGGATCTTCCCGTTCAACATTCCCCGGAGAGCGCAGGTGGACATGGCTGTCGATCAAACCGGGCAGAACATGTAACCCTTTTGCAGAGATATGACGTGTACTGTCCGGATGCGCATCCGGCGCCAATATACCTGAAATGCGCCCGTCCCGTACCACAAGCGTACCGGGAAAAATACCATTTGACGTGACAATCTGACCGTCTGTAATGACCAGATCAAGTGAAGTGTTCATACGATCTCCTAACTGATATTAATGTACTTTGTACTTTGTATTTCGTGCTTTGTTTCATTCTGATTGGATTCCCGGGTCTGGATCATTACGTCCGCCGGTCGTCATCGGAGCGGTGACCACAGTGCGGATGTTATGATTGATTTCATCCGGTGAGATTATGAGGGCCGGTCGTGTTTTTTGAATCTCGGATCCCACCTCAGGATCAAGATTGACAAGATAGACATCAAATCGATTGACTACCACTGCCATTCATCCTGATCCCATGCACCCTGGCCGGTATGATCCTGATCTAATAAAAGATCATCTTCCAGGGCGGCCATATTACGAAACGCCTCATCCCAATGGGCTCTTGGATGCTCCGAAGAACGAATCGTAATCACCTTATCTTCCACGGCCAGATCAACCTCACCCGAAATACCGGTTTGTTCGAGCACGGTTTTAGGAATCCGAATTCCCCGTGAGTTGCCTATCCGAATGATCCCCGTTTTCATAATGATCCTTTTTCCTTGATGATTGGTGCACCTATCAATGTAATTACAATATTATTACATGTCGACTTGGGATCAAATGAAATAATGGCCATGGCGCCTTTCCCAAGTTGAAGCAGGATCTTGTTGGCGAGTATAGTCACATGCTATTTGTCCTCGAATGGCCTCCCCCAGTTCTGCACCACCGGGATCGTCGGCGTCTCGTCCGCATCCACCGCCGTCACATGTCGTCCATGGTATACACTCAGTGTGTAATCTTTTAGTCGGAAATCCTAATCGGGGATACTGAGACGATATAATTATAGAATACAGGTGATAAATCAAGAAGGAATTCGCCGACACCGCGCATGCTCGTCATAGCGCCTGGGAGGGTGCCGGGGCACGAGCCATCCACTCAGCCAGGCCAGGTCATTACAGGTTAATGGTTGTTCAATTATAATTCATAAATTCATAAATCATAATTTATAATTCATATCTCACCACCCATGTATCCGATGCCCCTGACCGGGGAACCAGATCATATCGACCGTATAGTTGAGAACCATACCGGTGGCGAAACCGACCAGCATACCCAGAAAAAACGGTTGCGTTTGCTTGTACATACTGATGCCGCCCACGCGTAGCACGATGGCCTTAATCATCCAGACCAGAAAAATCGTAAAGAAGGCCCCATCGATTGCCACGCCACGGGCGATCGTAAAACCAACCGGATGGATCGGCCAACCGGGGAACCAGTATTTCAGCGAGATCAGGATCGACATGACGACCCCGCCGAGGCCGAACCAGACCGCTTCCAGTGTAGATAGATACTTCGGGTTATTGATCCATATTTTTATATTTTCGAAAAAAGCAATGTTGCCGGTCGTAAAAGCGAATTGGCCAAAATGATAAGCGCCAACCGTAGCATAGCCCGTATAAATCGTATACACGGCTCCGACCACAAGAGCCAGCGCGAATGAGAGACAGATGATGCCGAACATCTTCCGTTTATCCGTCCACACCTGATCTCCAATTTTAGTAATATGCGATACAGTAACCATGGTGAAGGTCTTCCAGTTTCGGGCAAAGGTATTGGTCAGGCCAAAAGTCGTCAGGGAAGAAGGACTGATTCGGGAAGAACCGATTGCTCTGACGAGAAACTCATGAGAATTGAGCGGCAGGTCCAGAGCCACCAGCCCAGTTTCCGCGACGATGCGGGCAACGCCGATATAAAAAATAAACAACAGCATCAAAAATAGAATCAGGATGCCCGCATCCATTCCGGCCGCGTACAGCCAGCAAGCCATGTAGGTCACGCCGAACACCACACCAAACACAGCCGCGCGATAGGAAAAGAACTCGTTGGAATCATCCACTTCCGTTGATCCCAATATGGCTCTACGCCAGACATCCCGTAAATGGCCCCGGGCCATCCATACACTCCAGAATACGAAAATAATCAACCCGCCTATTTCCTGGGAGGTCACGGCTGCGACCGGCGAGGCGCCTGTTTCTACCAGACCGATGGCGTTCATACCCCCCGTTTCCAGAATGGCCAGCAGATGAAACAGCCAGATACTGAACAGAATATCGACCGGTGAAAAAAAGGCAAAGCACAGTATATACAGGTTGATTTTGATATTAATCGTCGGAAAATAGTAACCGATCGTCAGTAGGGTGTTATTGGGCGGACCAACAGGGATGATACCCACCGGGGTGAAATAATTGATGGCGTTCCAGCCGATGATGCACACCGGAACACCAAATCCGACCCAGAATAACCGGCTCTGCATGAAGGGGGGGAGAAAAGAACGGTCCGTCGGCTGTTCGACAATCTGGAGAATGACCTGCGACAAAGGAAAAGCCAGCTTTTCGTGTACAATCCACTGCCTGCGAAGGATGACCATGATGCAGGAGCCGACAAAAAACAGGACCATAAAAAAAGAACCCCACCAGAACAGGGGTGTGAACCAGGTACGCCATGGGATGGAAGCCCGCCACGGTAGGCCTTCATAGAACCATTGCATCTGATGTTTCGAATTATCAGCGACCAGCCAGGAGGGAAGATACTGGAAGAACACCTCCGCCCATTGATTCTCCGGCGAAGCAAAATAATAGGGCGTGGAGATCACGGCGATAAAATAACCCATGAGTCCGGCGGACGGAACGGTGGACGCGATCATCGCAATGGAGATGATCACGATCAATTCCGATGCCGTCAGCACCGCAGCCGGTGAGACACGCCTGAGACAACCGTTAACGACAATGACAATAAAAAGGAAAGGGATCATCACCCCGACGGATAGATGCTCAAAATCCATCGCGGATGACTTGAGTATCCAGATGTTGTAGGGAATCCAGACACTGATGAATACAGCCAGCAACAGGCCGATCAGGATTGACCGGAGCGTAACGCGCTGTGTCCGGATCTTATTTCGTTCTCCAGAAGATGGACCGTCAAGGTTACTGTGGGACATGATATGCAGGTATTTCACCCCGGGCTATTTTCCCTACCGTCTCTACCAGCAAGGCATGCTCCGAGACAAGCACACGGCCGGCCAGCGACTCTGCGGTGTCGTCCGGTTTGACCGGCACCGTTCGTTGGGCCAGTACCATGCCCTTGTCATACTCTGCCTCCACACGATGTATAGTCACACCAGTGGCAGGTTCTCCCGCAGCCAGTACGGCTTCATGCACGCGTAGCCCGTACATGCCCTGACCACCGTGTCTGGGCAAAAGAGAAGGATGAATATTGATCATCCTTCCACGATATGCCATGAGAGTTTTCGGTCCAATTTTCTTCAAATAGCCGGTGAGAACAACCAGATCCACCTCATGCTGCTCAAGCGTATGTAAGATCGTCGTATCCAGATGAGCCGGATCAGGATGTATTTTACTGTTGATATGATAGCCGGCTATGCCGGCAGCCTTTGCTCGCTTCAAGGCACCGGATAATCGATTGTTACTGATGACCACAACAGGCTGCGCATGAATCCGCCCTTCACGGCACGCATCGATCACTGCCTGCATATTGGTCCCACGATGAGAGGCGAAAAAAGCTATACGAAACATAAGGAAATGGTGAGTTGGTGAATTGGTGAGTTGGTGAGTTGGTGACTTTTACTTCACCAACTCACCAAATCACTATATCACCATCTTTAAGATCATTACCCAGGAAGGAGACGGTCCAACATTGTAGGTCGTCAACGGAGATAGTGCCCCGGTATCCTGATCTATACTATAGGCGGCAAGTTGACCATTAGCCTGTCCGGCGGCGAACAGAAAGCGGCCTTCCGGATCAAGGTTGAACGCGCGCGGCGTGCCGGCGGCGGCGACCTGACCGATGGCACTCAACAAGCCGGTATCCTGGTTAATAGTAAAGCAGGCGATGCTGTCATGCCCTCGATTGCTGGCATACAGAAACTGGCCTGAAGGATGTATATGGATCTGGGCGCAGGTATTTTCTTCGGTAAATTCATCGGGCAATGTGGAAACCGTCTGAAATGCTTCCAGCGTTCCTTGATCCGGATCGAGGTGATAGGCCGTGACGGTGCAACCCTGTTCATTGTCCGCATAGACGTAATCTTTTTCGGGGTGATGACAGTAGTGTCTCGGTCCCGTACCACGTGGTTGGGAGACTGTAGGCGGATCGTTAGGTGTCAGGCAACCGGTGTTTTCGTCAAACAGATACTGGTAAATTGTATTCGACTCGGCGACGTGGGGCAGGAAGGCAAACCGGTTTGAGGGATCGGTCTGGATAAAGTGGGCGCACTTGGCGGTATCGTGGCGATCCACCGGCGGGGCCTGGACGAGGCCGTCTTCATCGATGGCATGAACGCCTGTTACGCCCTTGCCATAAGACGCAGACAGCAGGAAACGACCTGTTTTATCCGTTTCCATATACGTCGTATCCCAGTCCAGAGGCGTCGTGCCCAAGAAGGTGATCTTGCCGGTGTTTTGATCCAATCGGTACGATTGTACTTCCGGACCGCTGCGCAGGCCGGCGTAGAAGTACTGTTGCCCAGGATCTACCGCCAGCGGCATCACGCCTTTACCTGCCGGTACATCTTCCTGAAATGTTAAGGCGCCGGTATCCCCATCCATGGTATAGATGGCAATTTTTTCTTCACCGGTGATAGATAAATACATGTAGTAGGGCATGAACATTCCTTTCAGGAGTTATACCATTATAGATCATACGTTGCGGTTCCGGAGACGTAATGTGTAAATCATGAGCTGGTGCGTCAAGTCTCATTAATTGTGTTTACCAGGCATAAAGAACGAAAGGCCCAATGCAGCGACCGCTAACACGGTCAAAAGGCGGAAGGCGGTTTCCATATCGAATAGATCGGCGACATATCCAGTCATGGCCGGGGTCACGGAAGCGAGCATACTCGCAACACCGAAGACCATACCCACGCTCAGACCAACGTTGGCGCCATCTGCGATTTCACTACCCATGGCTAGTGCGACGGGAAACGTGGCGGTCGCAGAAGCCCCGACGAGGGCGATAAAAAGGATGGCAGGAAGATCCCAGCCGCTGGTGAGAAGCAGTAAAGAGACAGCTGCCAGGAGTGAGCTGATCGCAAACAGATACCGGCCTCCCAGGCGATCATATATATACCCACCGACCGGCTGTGCGAGAAATCCGACAAAAAGCATAAATGCGGTGATGAAGCCGGCCTGACTGAGACTCGATCCCTGCTCCATCAGGAAGGTGGGTAAAAAAACGAGAAACCCTTCATAAAACATCAGGATCAAGCCGAAGTTGATCGCCAGGAGAATCAATTTTCGGGGAATCTTAAGGCGCGTCTTTTCTTTTTGATGGCCTGAGTGGATGGGCAGGGCAACACCTAAAAAAATAACCATCACCACGCCGGGGATCGCCATCAAAAACAACGCTTCCTGCCAAGTAAAGGCCACAATCAGGGAGGTCACGATAATGGGGGCCGAGAAATTGCCGATAGAACCGCCTATGCCGTGAATTCCCATGGCTCGTCCTTTTGATGTGAGGAAGGCACGCGTGATGAAGTTCGTTGATTGGGCATGAAACGTCGATTTTCCCAGACCGAAAATGAAAAAAGCGGCGACGAGCATGATATAAGAGGTCGCTAATCCGGCCGCTACAAGTCCCAGACTGAAGGCGAGAAAGCCACACAGGATAACGGCCTTCCGTCTTCCGCTTCGATCTGCTGCATATCCAACCACAGGTTGTAACAGCCCTGAAAAGAGGGAGGTCGCGATTGCGAGAATTCCAGCCTGGAAAAAATTCAGATGGAAGGTTGCGATGAAGGTAGGGAGCAGAAACGGCAGGGTCACGTTGTAGAAATCGTTGATCAAATGGCCGGTCGTTAAGACGCCCAGGAGTTTTTGAGGGGAGGTGGTTGTTTTTAAGGCTAAAGTCGACATGTAGTTAATGTGAGCTTATACCATATTGCATGGTACACGACAAAAATTGAAAAATATAGTACGCGACAAAAATTGAAAAAGTTGTCATCCCCGGAGGCTTTAAGCGGGGATCCATAAGTTAGAAGGGATGGAACCAACCTTCGCGGGAATGACGGCCTATCAGATCTCTGTCGTGTCCTACGACTACGGTCTCTGAATACGTACATCCAGCACGGCCGCCTGTCCGGCGGCAACAGCCTCCAGTCCACGATTAAGCGCTTCAGGCAGGGCCTTCGGATCATCGACCTGTTCGCCGTAGGCATGACAGGATTGAGCAAGCCGGGCGAAATCGGGGGAGGGGGACAGGTCCACGCCGGGAAACCGGTTGGTCTGTTTTGCTGTGCCTTCAGGATAGTGCATCAGCCAGGACCGCTTGGTGGCAAAATGCATCTGGTTGTTGAGGATGACCGTGAGGAACGGGGTCTTGTGTTCGGCGGCCGTCCACAGGGCGGCGGTTGGACATCCGAACATAAACGTACCGTCCCCAACCAGGGCGACGACCGTACGCTCCGGTGCCGCCAGCTTCGCGCCGATGCAGGCGCCGAGCGCCCAGCCCAGACTGGCGCCGCCGCTTGTAAACCAGGTGCCGGGCTGCGTGCGGGTCAGCATACTGTGTGCGAAACGGGCATTGGTGACCGTCTCATCCATGACGATGACATCCTGCCCGAGCGCCTGGTCGACACAATGTATGAGCCAGGCCGGTGTAATCAAGGATTGCGAAGCCTGGTCCTGCGCTGTTTGGCGTAAAGCGCTGCGCTGGTCGGTGTGCTTCACAGTCAGGGTCTCCGCTCTTCTGTTATGCCTGTCGTGGTCTTCGGTTGTAAGCGTATCTTCTATAGCTGATAAAAGCCCGCTGAGCGTTTTCGACGTATCCACCTGAAACCGAAAATCAGCCGGGAATGTGAACAGTGGCATGGTGGCCTTCAACGGGTCGCTGTCCAGCCAGAAGATCCGGGCATCGGCACGTGGTGTGACATTTGCCGGAATATAGGGCACATCACAATCAAGAATGAGTACCACGTCCGCTTCTTTCAGGTGTTCGTTGGGCAAGATGCCGGCCCAGAGCGGATGAGCTGTAGAGATATTCAGGCAACTGGCGGTAGCCGTCACCACCGGGGCCCCGATACACTCAGCCAGGCTCGTCAGCGTAGCCACCGCGTCGGTATGCCGCCCGGTAGATCCGGTGATGACAAGTGGATATTGCGCCTGTGCCAGGGCCTCGGCAATGGGCCTGAGGACGTCAGGACTCGCATCGGGCAGGGTGACCGGTTGCAACACCGCCGGCATGCGCAGGTTCTGCACAGGTTCCATCAGCACTTCGCGTGGCAGTGTCAGGTAGGTCGGTCCACCGGGTTCAGAGGAGGCCACCTGAAACGCCCGATTCATAACATGATGAATACTCTCATTACGTCGTAACTCATAGGTCCATTTGCAGTAACCGCGGACTGCCATCGACTGATCCGTTTGATCCTGTATCCAGTGTATCCACAGATCCCGGTGCCCGGCCATCTCGTCTTCAATCGTCAGCGGAGCCGTCCCGGCGCACAATACCATAGCGGCGCGGGCCCGCTGGGCATTGTGCAGACCACCGCCCAATTGCATGGTGCCGGCATCAACATGGACCAGGACGGTTTGAGGTTGCCGCGACAACAGATAATGTCCGTGCGCTGCGGAAATGGCGACAAGTTCATCCGGACAGGTGACCAGTTGCGGAACTGATACGCCCTGCGCTTCAAAACGCGTGATGGCCTCCTGGATAGGAAAAGTATCTGTCCCCGAATTCAGGAAGATAAAATCGCTCCGGTTATGGTTGAGGAGTGCTACGAAGGCGTCGGCGCCGCAGGTGATAGGTAAGGGCATGGTGATTAATGACTGGTGACTGGTGACTGGTGACTGGTGACTGGTGATTGAGTTAATAAAGGGTAACTTGATGAGATTGTCAAATGATGAACTTGACAGAGAGATGAATGATGGTTAAAGTAATGGCCCTACCAAGTTTTTTGAGCATATGATCCCAATTGTAACAGTGAAAGACCATAGTATGAATTTATATAACGGACTGAAAACAATAAGGATTTCAATCACCAATCACCAATGATCAATTGGTATCACGTATCAGTTCATGAGATGCCCCGAAGGGTAATCAGGCACGGCGGCGGTGCGAAAGATATGAAGCAAAAATTGGGTTTAGGTTTTTTTGTCATTCTGAGTGTTCTCGGCGTCATGGGTGTATTTTTTCTTTCAACCGATACGGCCTCGTTGGCTCAGGTAGCCGATCGTATCAATATAGACTACCTCCTGCTCTGTATCTTTGTCGTACCGGTAGTGGATTGGCTCATTGCCGGTTTTCGTATGTGGCTGTTTACCCGCGTCGTGTGTCCAGGTATCTCCTACATAGCCTGTGTGAAAAATTGCGTCGTAGGCAGCTTTGTCGGGGCGGCCACGCCTTCGCAGGCCGGCGGCGGTATCGCACAGATCTACATGTTGGTAAAAGAAGGGACGAAGACCGGTCAGGCCATCAGCATTCTGTTCATGACGTTCCTTTCCACGCTGGTTTTTTATGCATTGATGAGCAGCAGCCTGTGGGGATTGAACACGTTAGGTTACTTGCCGGATATGGGTATGAACACGCCGTTTGCTCTGGCGGCGGCCATGTTTGTAGGATTGGCTCTCGTCGGGATCCTTATTACAGCCAACCCTCAACATGCCCAGCATATATTGGGACGTTTTGTAGCGTGGGCGCAGACAAAAAAGCGCGCGGCGATCTGGGCGACCCGCCTTTCAACGCATCTCAATGATGGCTGGAAAACACTCAATGTTCTGATTCGCAAGCACAAACTACGTTTTTTGCTATCCGTCCTGACCACCATCATTCTGTTCGCCAACAAATACCTGGCGGCCTATCTCGCCATCCGGGCGTTGGGACTCCAGGGTTCACTATTCGAACTGATTATCATTCAGATTTTTCTTCACATCATGCTGTATTTTTTCCCGACGCCCGGAGGCAGCGGCGCGGCCGAAGTGGGAACCGCGATTATGATGCAATCTCTGGTGCCTTCCGCCCTGCTTCCCGCCTATACCCTCCTGTGGCGTACCGCCATCATGTACCTGTCCGTCCTGGTCGGCGGTCTGATCCTGGTCCACTACATCCGCCGAAAAGTCTCGCCGGATCAGTAGAGGGTCTTGGCGTAACATCTGTGATATAGCCATGAGTCCATAAGGAGATTCCCTTGCTATTTTACCCTATATGTCGATTGGGATTGGTTGTTTTTATTGTGGCGCTGCTGGCCATCGGTTGTGGCGGCGGTTTCGATAGCGACGGGCTCAAGTCCCTGGCCCGCGAGTCCCTGGCCCGGATCGACGGTGAATTGATTCTCACTGGCTTGCAGGCGCCTGTAGAAGTCGTGCGGGACCAGTATGGCGTGCCGCACATCTATGCGCAGAATATCGACGACCTTTTCTTCGCACAGGGTTACGTGATGGCCCAGGACCGGCTCTGGCAGTTGGAGATGTGGCGCCGGTGGCGTGAAGGACGTCTGTCCGAAATCTTCGGCCCGGAAGCCTTCGACTACGACGCGCGTACACGACTGATGATGTATCGGGGGCCGTTCGACGACTCCGAGTGGACAAGCTACCATCCCGAGGGCGAGCGCATCTTCACCGCCTACGCCAATGGCATCAACGCTTATATCGATCAGCACGCGGACAACCTGCCTGTGGAGTTCAAGCTCACCGGCGTTGAGCCCGGTCGTTGGACCAACGAGACGGTCGTCCGCCGTTGGACCGCCCTCAGATTTCCAAGCGCAGGGAGTAATGCGGTGAGTGAAATCCAACTGGCACGCGCCGTGGCAGAGTTTGGTGTCGAGGAGGCTAACCGGCGCGCGGCGCCTCTTCCGTGGGATGACCTGAAAGTACCGCAAGGCCTCGATGTCACAACCATACCGGCGGAGATTATGGACGTCATTCGCGCCGGCGACAACGATCCGTTCGTACCGGGTCGTCTTCCGGCACTCGAAATCGTTGAGCCTTACCGGAATCTCGTGTCGGGGCAGCGGACGGCAACGGCGCCGCCGATGGAGCAGCTACTAGAGATAGGGAGTAACAACTGGGCCGTGAGCGGCGATCTTTCCGTGACCGGCAAGGTGATGGTCATCAACGATCCCCACCGGCGTCTCGAGAATCCGTCGCTGCGATATTACGTGCATCTCAACGCGCCAGGATGGAACGTGATCGGAGCCGGTGAACCGCCCTTTGTGGGCGTGAACGTGGGACACAACGAGCGGATGGCATGGGCGTTCACCTTTGCCGGGGTGGATGTGAACGATGTGTTTATAGAGGAAGTCAATCCGGCGGATCCGAATCAAGTTCGATGGCAGAACGGCTGGGAGCCGCTGCGCATCATACGTGAAGAGATCCCTGTGAAAGGCGAAGCACCACGGAGCATCGAATTGAAATTCAGCCGCCATGGTCCGATTTTTTTCGAGGACACCGTGAACCATCGGGCCTACGCGGTGCGCTCGATCACCCACGAACCAGGTACTGCCCCTTATTTAGGAAGCTTCCGTATGGCACAGGCGGAGAACCTCAATGATTTCTTCGAACGGGCTATGTTCTGGAAGGTTCCAACCCACAATCTGGTGGCCGGTGATGTAGAGGGCAATATCGCTTTCCAGGCTTCGGCACTCACACCGGACCGGGACGGCTGGAACGGACGGCTGCCGGTGCCGGGTACGGGAAAATACGCGTGGCGTGGATTCCGGAGCGATCTTCCGCGTGAGTTCAATCCGGAGCGGGGCTGGGTCGGATCAGCGAACAACGACACCCATCCGCAGGACTACCAGGGGCGACCGGTCATGTTCCACTCCTCAAGAGGTGTAGAATACTCGCGTATTGCGCGGTTGCGTCAACTTCTGAAGTCCGACCAGAAGTATTCGATAGAAGACCACCAGAAGATACAACTCGACGCGTACTCGCTGCGGGGTGAAGCCGACATCCCCCTGTTCAGCGGATGGACATCTGAAGATGCCGATGTGGAGCGTGCCCGCGATCTGGTCGCTACCTGGGATGCCATCCTGGCAAAGGAGAGCGCCGCCGCGGCGATCTATTACATCTGGCGCGCCGAGGTCGATAGGGCCGCGTACAATCCCGAGACACCCGAGGACCAACGCCGATCCCTTGTCGAGGAAGGCCTGAAGCAGGCTGTGGACCGTCTGATAAAAGATCTGGGGCCGGACTGGTCGCAGTGGCGATACGGACGGGTACAGAACAATGCGTTTCCTCATATGCTGGCGGCCGAATTTGATCTGCCCGATGTCGAGCGGTCCGGCGGGTTCGGCACGATTGCCGCCAGCTCGGTCAGCTTCCGCCACGTTCTGGACACGGCCGACTGGGATCGTTCCGTATTCACGATCACCCCAGGCCAGTCCGGACAGCCCGAGAGCCCGTTCTACGGTAGCCTCCTGGCGCGATGGGCCAACGATGAGTATTTTCCTCTGGCTTACAGCCGCGAGGCGGTCGACGAACAGGCCGCTCATCGATTGACTCTGCGGCCGGAATAAGCTTTGGCGTACGGGTTTCGAATTGCGGAGCGATTTTCCGAATAGGCTCTAAAGCAAATGCCTGGCATTGACACGTTGACTCCGGCAAATTAATTATAGCCCTGCAAATAAACCGTGTAGATTTGCAATGGACTGATCAATAGGTCGTATTATCAGCGTGCATTGATTGAGAAACTACGGAGCATCCTCCGGCACGGTAGAAGCCGTCAAGTGGCAAAGTCGGTCCGTGTCCCATAAGGCAGAGCCGGTTATACGAGGATCTGACAGGTAAAGCTCTGTGCCCTCGCCCAGCGTGCTGCGCGAAGTGTTCAGCGTCTCTCTTACGGTGGCCAGATAATCGCTCGCCTGCCTATCCGGTATGACGGCTTCGTCTGTAGCGTGGCGGGCCGCTTCAAAAAAATAGGCGTCGGAGAGTCCGGGCCACATCCGGGCAAACGTATCCGCATGGCCAAAATAATCCATGCCACAGATCCTGCCTGCGATACCCACCAGGACACCACTACAACCTTCCGGTAGAGATATACTGTTCCCATAAGCGGCCATCAGATCGCTGGCTTTTTCATAACTTTCCGGCAAAGACTGCGTTTCGGATTCGACGTGCATATCGCTCATGGTCCGGGCGACATCATTCCAGACCTGATTTTGATCGCCGTGTCCTCTGCCACCCGACTCACGATCTTCCCGGACGCTGGCATTATTGTTTGCCCGCAGACTGTGCGGCGCATAGTGGGTTGCTTTAAATCCGTGGGACACACTGGACCAGCGGCCTTCCTCCACACAACTCACCGGAAGGGTAAACGTGCTGGCAGCGGCTACAAGCACTGTGACATTTACAATACGATCCTGCTTGGCGCCCGTGAGCATTATGCCTTCCGGAATCAGGATTCTTCTTGTCCCCCGATTGATGATCTGCAATTCGGATACGACCCCGTCCTCGGACATTTCGGTAACCTCTGCTTGGCTGGCTTCAATGGCTTCTTTAAGCAGATCGTAAGACGGGGTATGGCCGTTAGGGCTGTAAATGGGAAATAGAGTGAGGTTCTTGTGGCGGATAGCCGTTCGAATCTCGAGCGAAGAAATAAAAAGGCGGGCCGCGTTCAGAGTCGCTTCACATTGCTTTTTTACCACTGCCTCGGCCCGATGAGGAAATAACGCCAACAACATTTTTGTTTCCGGTAGCAAGTCTCTCTTGAACAGGGCCGCCAACCGGGATCCTACACCGGCCACCACGTCCTGACGTGTCCAGTCTTCGGATGCGATGAAGGTCTCCAAAACGGTTCTGTGGATCGCGTGACGTTCATCTATCGGGTCGGAGACAAGATCAAGAATGTCCGCCCCTTTGTGGCACAGGAACAGTTTGAGGCGAACCGGGGACTGGTCGTCGTCGTGGGCTTCGGCATCAACATCCGCCAGAACCTGTCCGACGTCCATGACCGGAGCGAGCCACGAAGCGATCTTTCGCGGTACGTACCCCACTTTCTCAAAGTCCTCGTTTTCTATGCGGATGGCATGGCTGTCGTGAGGATTGTCCGGTTCGCGTTCTAAGCTGAGGTTGTCGCCGGGTTCGGCATCGGCATCGCAGAACTGGCTGCCCGCGATCACCGTCCTGATATCTCCGAGCCATTCTTCCTCTAATGGCATGGGTTTGGTCATGATACATACTCCTCGAGGCCGCCAAAAGGCATTATCCGAAGGGGGCCCTCATCCGAAGCTGTTGCCGCGCCACCTGTCATATCAGTATGCGTTTCGGAATCAAGCCAGGCGGCGTAAATCTCATCAGGTGAAGCAGGAATAACATCGGATACGATAAAATCTATAGCCATAAAACCTCCCATGTATTTTTCGTTATAAATTAATGATGTTACGCTTCAATCGGTAATTTCTAACCATATCGACTTGAATCGGAGTTTCCCGAGATGTCTTGTATGCATTGATATCCCCCTTTCTCAAATCTGCTATTCGTTGCATCACCTCCCCGCGTGACAGGCCGTATTTCCTTTTCAGATAACACCCTATCACTAACGGGTTCATCAGTTGTTGGTCCTTGAAGGTTCATTTATCGTGTGCGGGTGTTTGCCCCGCATACATGATGATAACTTTTCTAGGATAAAGAGAGAGGACACCATGATGAAAGAAATAACCCAGGATCAAAAAAATGTGTCAAGTATAATTCGATTAGTGTCACATGATATGACGTCCGGATTAAAATTCTTTAAACTGTGTATAATTGTAAACGTCCAGATCTCATATATGACAATGGCATTAAGGATGAGCCTACTGATTTTGCCATTTTTCTAATTGGCAGTTTGCTCCCTTTTTCACACATACCGATATTGGGGCTTCCATACTGGAATGTGCAACAATCACAGGCCGTTGATCGTTTGGGTAATGCACGTCAATCCATTCGATTATCTCATGGCCATAGTGATCCCCGATGAAGAAATCCAGGAAGAGGACATCCGGGTAGGTCTTGTTTTCAAATTCATACCGTAGATCCGGCCAATTATCGAAGGACTTAAGCTCGCAGTGCGCTCTAATTTCAGCGCCAAAGCCCTTGACCCAGGCATCTCGATTATCTTGTTTATCATCTAGAAACCAGATTCGGCGCAAAGCATTTCCCCCAAAGCCCAGGATACTTCATGTGGTATATTTACATGATACGGTGTGGAGACAACTCTCTGTACACAGGTATTGCAACCGATGTAGAACGCAGATTCGAAGAACATCAGAGGGACAAAGGCGCGAGGTACCTCCGGGGACGTGGACCTTTACAGCTCGTGTTCCAGAGAGCAGTAGGTACCAGGAGCCAGGCTTCGAAGGTTGAATATCAGATAAAAAAGTTGTCGAAAGTACGTAAGGAATCACTCATTTCGGGTGGTGAACTTTTTGAAGATTTCCTGATATCACGCTGATGAGATAGGTTTATTTTAACGCATTTATTCTAACTTTTTTCGGCGATGAGCCTCTTTATTTCCGTATTCTAATGTTGCAGGAACTACCTTTGATATCGACTAATGCCCACCACCTTCGTACCGCCTCTCCCCCGCCGTCACAGCAACCGCCAGGCGATTCTGCAGCGGCGGCAGCGGACAGGTGGCAAAGGCCGTGAAGGCACACGGCGGGTTATAGGCCTTGTTGAAATCGATAAACGTGGTGCCGTCCGCGCCCGGTGGGTCGACATACAGAAAACGCCCCGCGCCGTATGTTTCCTCTCCGTTGGTTTCGTCTGCAAAAATGACGAAGAGTTGTTCGCCATCGATCGGGTCCAAACGGTATTCCTCGCCATTGATCTCGAATACCAGGGCCCCGGGCGACGGTTGCTCACGGACCGTGCCGTATACCGTAGGCACGGAGATCATCTTCGGCGGATCGTAGGGTTCTATAGTCGCCTGGACTCGCCAGGCCGGATCGATATCGTACATGTCAACCCCCTTGAACGCCTGAAGATCCGGATGTTCACTGTCCCGAAGTCGCACCGCCTTGCTGCCACCCTCCCGCTCGATGATGAACCAGCTCAATGTGCCATAGGTCAGTTCCGTCGCCCCACGGCCGATGACCAGATCCATAGCCATTATCGGCGCCCCATCATGCAGTACGTCCACACCGGAGTTCACCTTGATGCCGACCTTGCCATCCTTTATAATAAACGACCCCATATAATCCGGTACCTTATCCGCTGGAAACACGAGGTCATGGGATGCATGCGCCCCGAAGGTATGTTCCCCCTCGTCCAGCCAGAACAATCCCGATAAATTCAACCACCCCGTCTGACTCGTGAGCGACGCCATGCGTTTCTCATGCCACTGACTGATTTCCACCTTATGAGCGACAGGATCTACCGGCGGTGGTGGTGGCTTAGGGGTATCACAGGAGATGGTAACTACGAAAAAAACAAGGCCGCAGAGGCTCAGCAGGATGGTTGAATTATTATTTGAAGGCATGTGTCGTCTCCTTATTATCTCCATATCCGTATGGTTTTTTCTTCTGATCAACTATACGGAGAGAGGAAATCGGGGGCCTGCAAGTTTGCTGGTCGATACCGTGATAGAAATCCAAGAAGTGGTGGCGTGGTCAGTAGATTTTCTATATTGATAGAATGTGTTTGCAATATACCTCTCGTATGGACCTTGTAGGACCATTCTCGGCAGAAAAACGCTGAACACCCGCACAGTGGAACGAACAGGCCCTGTTTAACAGAATCCGATACACCCCGTGTCTGCCGGGAATCCACTGATTTCGCATCGAGATGAAATCGCGTGTAAAACTAAAGCGAATCGCTGGCTAGGTCAGATCTGTGGCCACTTTTTTCCAGTCGCGATACGCTCGACAGGCCACGGATGTGCCGATCAGATCCCGCATGGTAATCGAAAACTGCTCTGTAAGCGCATGGTGCTGTTCTTCCGGAAAGAAATCATTTCTATGATCGAAACGCGTAGCGGCATCCATCACCATTCAAAAATGGTCCATCCAAGGGATCTGGGGAAATCGCTTGGGAAATAGCGCGGTGAGAATATTCACCATCTCCGGCTCCAACGGGCGACCCCATACCTCCCAGATGTGTAACGGATAGAACAACCCGAACAGTAAGCCGGACAATGCCGCCTGGGGTATGGCCACATCAGGGTCTTCCAGATGATCACCGGGCAACGTTTCTACCGTCACCTGGCCCCGATTCAACTTCAACGCTACACCACCAATATCGGTATCTATAACAATCCGTTGTTGCAGATCCTTATACGCCGATTTCTGCAGGCGCTCATGGAATGCCGGCTTCATTTTTCTCAGCGTCGAGGCGAGATTGATGATTTTGGCCATGCCGCCTTTTTTATAAGGGACTTTAACGGACTGAACGCCTTCATGCTCTAAAACGCACAGACGGGATAAAGGCAGGTCCGACGGCAGATCCAACCGGATGGAGGTTAGGCCTGACGATAACGCCTTTCGGGCCAGGGTACGTAACAGGGCATCATGTATCCGTGGTGACGGATGGACGCCGGCTTCATGTACCACCAGCTGATGCCCCTTGATCCTGGTGAGGGCGTAGCCGGATAGCTTGTCTCCGTCGGTAACCACCACCCCGTCAAAATCAGGGGCTCGTTGGAGCCAATTCCAGTGGGCGGTATCCCGGCGAGTGATGCCGGGTGTGTCCCGATAGGCGTTTCCGTATAAAGGGGGCAGTAACGACATATCCGACCGACGTAATGCCCGGCTGCACGGAACTGAGGGAAACGACTGTAACTTCTGTAACCTGGCAAGGCCCTCGATGGTGGTGGTATATTCCGGCAGAACCGTCATATATCCAAACCGATTGTAATAGTCTTCCGGTATGGAAAACAGTATGGAGACATCGAACCCCTCCTGTGCCATAAACGCCATCGCATCGTTCATCAGCATGGTGGCCAGTCCGCGTTTCCGAAAGGCCCAATCCGTGCCCACAGACGCAATGCCGCCCATACGAAACGTAGACGATCCAATACAAAGTTCCCGGTCGATAATGTATAATTGCGCCACAATCCGTCCATCTTCATCTTTGATGGTCCGAATCAACGCGTCCGAATGCCGGGGGTGCCGGCGCATCCGCCGGCAAAAAGCGAATTCTTCATGGTACCGGCTGAACACCCGTCCGGCAAATTGATCTGATTCAAGGCGTCGTGCTTTACTTGCCCCAGCCATCGAACCGATATTCCATTCTATATCCATATCCATGTAAACAATTCCCCTGACCAGCGGTTCACTCGGTGGGGTTATAGCCCGAACTCGGAACTTTCTACTCCGCACTCGGACCTGCCTATATACTGCCCCCTTGTCCACCTGCCCACCCTCATCTCCCCACCGCCTGCTCATGCGGTTTCGTCTTTATATTCGGTAGCCGATCCCAATACCTTGCCGTGGATGAATCCCGCCAGTCTTTATCCAGCGTATCCCAGGTGAATGGCTCCCCAAGCCAATTATAATGGGGTTGCAACCAGCCTTCGACAATCGAATGGCTTTGACCGGTGTACCGAAAATCTATCGATAGCCGTAACACATCACGCGTATGGTTGTCCGCTGCCGCGTGTACGGTCAATGCTTTGAAAATAAGAACATCTCCCAGGCGGTAGTCGGCCTGAAACCATTCCAGATCCGGATCGACATCGACGGCATGGCCGCCCGGTCCTGGAGCCGTATGTGCAGACAGAAAACCGGCTTTATGACTGCCTTTCAGCAGCTTCAAGCCACCAACTTCCGACGGAACATCTCCCAGAGGCGCCCAGCAGGATAATGTTTCTGTGGAACCGCCGACATAGAACCAGTCCTGATGCGGCTGGGTGCCGCGCTCATTATCATTCGGAAAGGCAATGCGGGCGATGGTCATCGGCAGGGCAAAGACCGGTTCTTCAAAAAGGTCCTCCATCATCCGGTGCATCTGATCATGTAACTTAATTCGATGAAACGCCTCCAACGCCTGAATCTTAGCATACACAGGCCGCCAGGCCTTCGACCCTTCCACCAGCGGTTCATGATCCGTTAACCCATCCATAAGCGCCGACCCTTCCTGCAACCAGCCTTCTTCCCGACAAAATTCAAGAATACACCGCCGTATAAACAACGCCTCCTCCTTCGGAAGGATATCCCTTATGAACAGATACCCATCCTCCTTCAACCGCTTTCGAAGCGCTCCCGGCTGATCCAACAAATCATTAGATTCAGTAAAATAGTTCAATGAAACCCCCTCCGCTTATCCCACAATCCGAAATCCGAAATCTCTCTATCCCTTCTGAAGCACCCGTCCCGCCAGCACCCCCATATGCTCCCCCTGATCAATCACCACCGCCCCGTTGACCAGCACATAGTCGATCCCCTGCGCATATTGATGCGGATTCATGAAATCCGCCCGGTCGATTACGGTGGCCGGGTTGAACACCACCAGGTCCGCCGCCAGACCTACATCGACTTTACCACGATCCTTCAAACCGAGTCGTTGCGCCGGCATACCGGTCATTTTATGCACTGCTGTGGGCAGATTGAAGAAACGGTCATCCCGGCAATACTTGCCCAACACACGAGGAAACGTGCCGTAATAACGCGGATGCGGCGTAGTTTCGCTCAGGGGGCCATACGTGGCGGCGGCCCCGCCGTCGGAGGCAATCATGACAAGGGGATGGGTCAGCACGGATTTAATCTCTTCCTCGCTCATCCCGAAACCGACCATACCCACGCTGCCATTCTCATTGATGAGTAGCTGACGGACAAATTCAAAGGGATCTTCTTTACTTTCGGCAACGATTTCAGATACCCGTTTACCGATATGAACCTGGTGTTCCTCTTTGCTGACACTTGTAATCATGACGGCGCTCCAGTCTCCGAGCATATCAATTTTCGCCAAGGCCGCCCGCTTCATCCGGGCTAACAGAGCCGGTGTCTGGAGTCGTTTAACGAAGACATCTGTCCCGCCGGCCCGATAACGCGTTGGAAATAAATTCCGGAGGGTGGTTTGATAGGCGATATAGGGATATCTGTCGAGCGTGATATCCATGCCTTCCGCGTTGGCCTTTTCAATGATTTCGAAAGCCTGACTGATTTTGTCCCAATTCCTTTTGCCGGACGCTTTGAAATGGGAAATTTCAAGCGGGATCTCCGCTTTCCGGGCAATGTCGATGGCTTCCTCGACCGCCTCAATCAGCCGATCGTCCTCATTACGCATATGTGTGGCATAGATGCCGTCAAAGGATCGAGTGACTTTCCCCAGTTCGGCGATCTCATCTTCATTAGAAAAACTGCCCGGGGTGTATTCCAGCCCGGAGGAAAGGCCCCAAGCGCCCTCAGACATCGCCTGTTCGACAAGGGCCTTCATTACATCGATCTGCCCGGCTGTAGCCCGCACATTCTTATTGCCGACCACCAACCTCCGGATCGTTCCCTGCCCTACGAAGGAGATAAAATTGACCCCAATCTGGTTCTTCTTCAGCGTGGCAAACAAGCCCGTAAAATCCTTCCAGTTGATGTCAACCTCGTAACGGGTCCCATAACCTTCCTGCAATCCTTTGAGTTGGGTATCCGTTAACGGCGCCAGCGACCCCCCATCCTGACCCGCCACCTCGGTCGTCACGCCCTGACGGATCTTACTCTCCGCTTTGGGATTGACCAGGAGCGCCAGGTCTGTATGAGAGTGAATATCTATAAAACCGGGACACACGATCATACCGGTCGCATCAATCACCCTTTTGCTACCGTTATCCCTCAACGACCCCATTTCAACCACCTGATCCCCGATGATTCCGACATCCGCAGAAATCGCTGCCGCGCCGGTCCCGTCGATGACCATACCCCCGGTGATCAACACATCATACTTCGGCTGCTGCGTACATCCCCCCAACGTGGCGGACATACCCACCGTAGCGGCGCCGGCGCCGGCCAGTCCCGTGGTCTTGATAAATGTCCTTCGTGTCCAATTCATAGAATACTCCTTACCTCGTTTTAACCATCTACCTTTTTAGCCGCTCTTGGAGTCTATGCAGGCGTGCTTTTTCAATATCTGTATATTCCGGATGTCCTGCTAAATTTTTCAACTCATATGGATCATGACTTCTATCGAACAGCAGATAGACTTCCTGTTCGGCGTTGATCGCGATTTTCCATTCCGGGGTCATCATCATACATTCCTGTCGGTATTCCGAGATCGATTCTTCCCGGTGTGGTTGCCCAGGATCGCCAAGGACAGGGCCAAGTGACCGGGCGTCCTGGTCATGCGTTATTTTACCGCCGGCCAGGTCTACCAACGTCGGTCCGACATCAAACCACTCTACCATCGTATTGGAAACAGACCCGGCCAGACCAGAATCCGGCGTACGGATCAATAGAGGCACGCGAACGGCGCCGTCCAGGAAGGTTTCTTTATAGATGAGTCCGGCATCCCCGTTATGTTCACCGTGATCGGAAGTCAACACGATGACCGTGTTATCCAGTTCACCCCGTTGTTCTATGACAGATAGAATATGGCCGATCTGGTCATCGATCAGGGTCACATTCCCAGCATAATCCGCGCGCATGGCGCCGACATCGCCGGGGTCGAGTTGGGGCGCCTGTTCGAATCGTTGATCAATCGTGCCGCGAGGCCGTTCGGAGCGGTCTTCAGGTCTCGACGCAGGGGCAGGCATCTTGCCCGGATCATACCTGTTCGCATAGGCCGCCGGTGTATCCCAGGGTTCATGGGGACCGCCGAAGCTCACCCAGCAGAACCAGGGTTCCGGGCGGTCGTAATTCTTCAAATACCGACTCGCCTGCTGACCGACATAGACATCGGCATACCACGCCAGAGGCAGGGAAGACGGTCGAACCATATGCGGTTTGTTGGCAAAGCGATCCTTGAAATCCTGCCGATACGCTTCCCACAAACCATGATCCTGCCAGGCAGCGGTCATATGGCTCAATACCCGGGTGCTGGCACGTGGACCACCGATTTCGTTCACATCGTCGAGACCGTACGCATGCATCAGGTGCTCCCGATCCCGCAAATCGCCCTTGTGCGGATGCAGGTGCGTCTTACCGAAAAGACTCGTGCGATACCCTGCCTCACGAATCGCCTGCATCCAGGTTAGCGTTTCCGGCGGCAGCGTATGTTCCATATTATTCCACACCCCGGTGTGGTGTGGATACAAACCCGTAGCCATCGACGTTCGGGCAGAAATACAGACCGGCGAGGTCGTCACGCATTGCGTAAACCGCATGCCCTCTGCCGCGATGCGATCCATATGCGGCGTCTCTATCCACCCGCCGCTGCATCCCATGGCATCCCATCGCTGCTGGTCGGTCATGAGTAGTAGTATGTTGGGATATGAGTTCATTGGTGATTGGTGATTGGTGATTGGTGATTGATTACTCTGGACGCTGCACGGTCTTTCAAGTATTTTTCCTGCTCTATATATAACTCAACCGCCCCTTCCCATTGCATGCCTGTAACAGTCGCCCCATGTATCGTACCATCCTCCATGGATTCAAAAAAGCGGACGACGTTCAGGTTGGCCTCTCGGAAGTCGGTATTCGTGAGATCAGCGCCGGCGAAATTAGCGCCTTCGAGGTCGGCCTCTCGTAGGTCGGCACCAGATAAATCTGCATCACGCAGATCGCTATTGGTTAGATTGGCCCCGCTCAAATCCACACCCGACAACCAGGCGCCGCGCAAGTTGCAATTTTTAAATTGCAGGCCGTGCATGTCAAGGCATTTAGGGGCCCAACCTGACAGGTCGATGCTGATGATGACTTTGTCTCTATAGCGGTCAAATGAGTTGGCTTCTCGTAACCGGGCAATAGCTTTTGGTTTCATCGTTCCCGTTTCATACCGCTGGTCACCGGGCCAGGGATCGGCATTGTGATGATATAAACTGGTACGCTCCCAGAAGCCGGGACGGTCTTCTGCGAGTAGAGAAATATGGTGGACCCATTTGAGGCTTTTGTATAAATACCGGGCAGGCGTCAGTGTCCGTACGGGATACCCGTGTTCCACGGCCAGCGGTTCACCGTCGGCATGGGTCACCAGCCAGGTTTCAAGCCGGCCGATTTCGATGGGCAGGGAGGTGTCATGGTTACGGGCGGAATACGCCCCGAACCAGACATATCCGGCGCCTTGTTTCGGTTCGGCCTGATTCAACAGATGCGCCAGTGGAAATCCCGTAAATCGTATGCCTTTGTAGGACCAGCCCGTGACACAGTGAATGTCCGTCATCAATTCATAAGTGGATAAGGCGTATATCTCATCCAGAGTCAGTTCAAACGGCTTGTCAACCAACCCATCCACGACCAACCGCCAGTTCGCCTCATCCAACCCCGCTTCCGTCGGGCCCCGCTCTCCGGTCACACGAAACCGATCCGTAGCTGTCTGGCCAGGAGGCAACCAGTTGGATTTTTGAATCATGGATTTTGAATTATGATTGCTATCAGACATAAACTCACTGCATCAATATTAGTACACGCCAGGCGGGCCGTGCACCTTTAAACTCACCATTTCACCAAATCACCACTTTTTTATCTCACCACTTCACCAATCCCAACAGTTTCTTCCCTAAATTCGTCAACTCCGCCGGTGAATTCTGCCCTTCTATATGCCGATCATCTCCAGGAAAAGCCTTGCCCGCCGGTGGCAACCGTTCCCGCCACATGTTGATGCGATCTTGTCGCACTTCTTCATTATAGTCACCAACAGGAGACATGGTAATGAATTGGGCTAATCGCGGTTTATTCGATGTGTTGCGGCCGTTACCATGAGGTAAAAAGCTATGCCATATAAGCAGGTCGCCTGCTCTTCCAGGAATAGGTACAACGTCCAGTTTCGAGATTTCCACTCTCCACGCATCCCGATCTTCCGATTGCGTTTTAATCCATTGCTCATACTTGTTATGGAACCCCGGAACACACTGAAAGCCCCCCTGATTTTCGGCCGTATCCGTTAAATAGAGCACACCCTGTACACATAACCTGACTTTTAATTCTTTAAACGTATCCAGGTCCCAGTGTATCATGCCGACATGATCCCAATCCGGCTTATCCGGCCGCACGGGCGGTTTCATATTCGCCCGATCCATGCTGCTTAAGAGTTTCTCCGTACCCAAAATCTCGGCAAACGCCTGATGCACCCTCGGACATTGACGATTGTTCCACAGACTCTGCGTCTGGTACATCTCGACCATCCCACCCGATTTATGTGGCGCGTGATACCAGTCGTCCGGATCATCCAGGTTCATTCCCAGGAACCACCATATGTCATCAACAACCGCCTGGAGATTCTCCTCCGGTACCGCTTTGGGGATGACCACATAGCCGTTTTTTTCCCAGAACGCGAGGTCGTCGGGAGAAAGAAGGGGATTGTTGAATGTTGAATGTTGAATTTTGATTTTACACCCGGACCTTACTTGTACCAATAATCAGTTCAATCCCTATACTATACTGTTTTTAAATCATAATTCAACCATCATAATTCAACCATTGACATCCCTACCCTCCCATCCTCATCTTCACCCCCATCCCATGCAACGCCTGCTTGATATCCTGGACGGTATATTCACCGTAGTGCAACATGGAGGCTACGAGAGCGGCATCAGCGCCGCCGAGGGTGAGGGCTTCGTAGAGGTGTTCCGGCTGGCCACCGCCGCCTGAAGCGATGACAGGGATCGCCACCATTTCGGCGATCAAGCGAGTCAGCATCAGCTCGTAACCATCACGGGTACCGTCAGCGTCGATAGAGTTGACCACGATCTCGCCGGCGCCGAGGTCTTCAGCCTGTTTCGCCCATTCGACCGCATCCAGACCGGTGGGGTTTCTTCCGCCATGGGTCACGATTTCATATCCCGAGTAAACAATCGGCGAGGTAGAGAATTTAACATCCATAGAAAGCACCACCGCCTGGACGCCAAACGCCGCCGAGACTTCGGCGATGAGCTGGGGCTGACTGACCGCCGCGGTGTTCAGGTTGATCTTCTCGGCGCCGGCTTCAAGCACCCGGCTGCAATCCTGTACCGATCTCAGCCCCCCACCGACGGAAAAAGGAATAAATACCTGACCGGCGACCGCTTCAACCACGTCGATCATAATATCACGACGGTCGCTGGAGGCGGTGATGTCGTAAAACACCAGTTCATCGAGTCCGTCCTCATAGTATTTTTTAGCAGCCGATACCGGATCGCCGATTTCTTTCGTATTCACAAACTGCACGCTCTTGACCAGCTTGCCGTCGCGCACGTCCAGACAGGCGATGAGTCGTTTACTCAGCATGCCGTCCCGTCCCATTCGGTGAAATTCTTGATGATCTGCAAGCCGACCGGTCCACTCTTTTCCGCATGGAATTGTGTGGCGAACAGATTCTTATATCCAATGGCTGCCGCAAAGGGCACATCATATTCACAGGTGGCGTAGACCGCCGCTGTATCCGTCGGCGCCGGATAGTAGGAATGGACGAAATACACCTCATCACCCGGCTGTATATCCTTCAAGATCTCATGTTCACGGGCTATCGAAAGCGCATTCCATCCCATATGCGGCACCTTGAGCGCATGGTCCGAAGGTTGAAACCTGTGGCAGGCCCCATCGATTAAATCCAGACAGGGCAGATCGGTTTCATCAGACCGGGATAGTAATATCTGACACCCTACACAAATGCCCAGAATCGGCGTGCCTTGATGAAACGCCTCTTTCAATGCCTCATCCAACCCATGTTCTTTTAATGTCTCCATCGCCGAATGAGCATGACCGACGCCCGGAAAGATGAGTCTTTCCGCCTTACGGACGGTTTCTGCATCCGGGGTGATAACCGCTTCAACGCCCAGACAGTCCAGGGCGCGTTTTACCGAGGTTTGATTGCCGGCGTCGTAATCTACGATGTGAACCATGGAAGTTGGTGAGTTGGTGATTGATGTCGCTTGCTGTGCTTCTTGGAGAGTCGGTTTCAATGATCCGATCAGATGGGCTATTTGTCAAGAAAAAGATAAAGGTATTTCAAATATGTATGCAACCATTCGGCTGTTGATCCAGATCTTCCTCGGACCGAAGAAAAAATCAAACCATGTAGGCTTTTATGAGCAGACTGATTATCCACTTCGACGGGGACCGTTAGCCTACATGGATATGTGCCTGTTCGGCAAGATCAGCATGGTAAAACCAGAATCGGTACTCCTTTTTCCTGAATATAACCGGCATCGTCTTCCCTTCTAACCCTTAAACGCTCTGGTTATTAAAAAAGGGATTACATCTCTGTAATCCCTTACCCTTCAATTCGTTATATTGAATGACCCCAACTGGATGGATGGCACCCAACCGGGTGCACATCGGGCACTTCGTGGTGCAAACCCGTGTTGCCGCCGTGAAAGGGCGAAGGGATGGCTTCTGCAACCCCTTGGAAATAAAGGTAACTTATTGTAAGTATTGAATTTAATACTTGGGTTTATTTTGGTTTGTTTCGGTCAATTATGAGGTAGTCAGGCAAAATGTGGACACAAAATGGTCATAAAATAGCCCACGATGAAATCCTATTCCAATATGATATGAATAAAAATTTCACCTTACCTGCGATCCTCAACCGATATTGACAACGCCTATGATATCAGTATACCATACCTGTTGGATGGTCAGGATGCCCAGTCCTGGGTTTCCCGCTCACGGCATGAATCGGATGCCCATCGGGTGACGAGCCGGTGACAGTCTCCTGTCGACTCGGATACCAAGGCTCGAACTACCGCATAGCTGGTCCGTTCATCTTAAATCAACGTCCCTAATTACTCAATGACCTGCGAATGGCTGCCTGAGCAAGTATCCGTGTGGAGTCAAGGGTGGACAGGGGGCAGTCGTTCGGATCGACGAGCAATGGGATTTCGGTGCAACCGAGGACGGCGGCGTCGCAGCCTTGGGTTTTGAATTTCTGCATGACCTTATTGTAGTATTGCCGCGACGGCTCCGTAAATACACCGTGGACCAGTTCATCCATGATGATCTGATCGATGCGAAACCGGTCCGGTTCATTCGGGGTTTCGTGTCGTATCCGTTGTTTCTCCAGGCTGAACGGATAAACCGGGCCGGTCATCGTATAGACCGTGCCCAGGATTCCAAGCCGACGGTAGCCCTGCTTTTTGGCCTCTGCTGCAACCTCGTCCGCTATATGAAGCCAAGGAATGGGCGAATGCGCCACGGCCATATCGAACGCCCGGTGTACCGTATTGTCCGGGCAGATGGCGAATTCAGCTCCGATTTGCGCCAGTTTAGACGCTGAGTCGGCCATGATCCGACCAACGCTATCCCAGTCGCCCGTCGTGATGGCGACCATATAACGCTCAAGCGGGGGCGTATGCATGCTCACTTCCGGGTGCCGGAGGGCGCCCATTAGTTTCTGAGCTTCCACGCAGATCGTCTTGTAACAGAGTGCGGCCCCCTCCGCACTGCAGCTGACGATACCGATATGTTCAGGCATGCGGTTTCCTTTGGTCTACAGAACGCTTTGAGGTGATCGGGATCAGACGTATCGGATAAAAGTTTCGGGAAAACATGAATGGCCTTCGCAAAGCATCTTAGTTAGAGATTCTTTGAAGAGTGAAGTAGAACGTGCAGATTCAGTAATCTTCTATTTGCCGTACCTGTTAGTACGAGCAGGTGTGTTATGAAAAAATATAGATGTGTTCCGTACTGTGTCAATTGATTTGAGAGCGCCGCCTGCTCAAACTTTCCGGAGCCAGCAGGATCCCTCGTTATCTTATTAAAATATTTATGGAACGTCAACCTTGACTTTTGTCGTCAAATACTTACATTTTGACCAAGTGGTTCACTTTCATCATTTTACGAGAGGACAAATTTGATGGAACACAACTATCGTACTATTGCAGCATGTGTCTGCATGTTGGCTGCTATCTCGCTTGGTATGGGATGCGGTGCGGACTCGGGCCCTTTAGGTGTCGATCCATCGTCAGAATTGGATTTTGCAGCTGAGGCGATTGCGACAGTGGCGGGCAACAGTATCGATGCTGAATTACTTGCCCTCGCTAACGATATTGAAGAGGTTGTTGACGATGCTGATGCGGTCTTTCCGCCGCCCCACCCGCCACCACCCAAGCTGGATCGACTGCGGACGGAGTTTAATCTTACAGACGATCAGACGGAGCAGATAAATGTTATTGTAACTACTACGCGTGACCGCTTGAAATCAAATTTCGAAGCGGTTCGCGATGGTTCCCTGACGAAAGAAGAGGCAAAGACAGAAATTGACGGCATTCGTTCGGACACAAAGGCACAGATAGAACAGGTCTTAACCGCGGAGCAATTAGAGCGGTTTCCAGGGGCTGCGGACAGATTAACGGCGGTTGCAACATTCGTCCCGCCCTCTCCGCCTCACAGGCCGTCCCCCAGGCTGGATCGTCTGCGTGCTGAGTTGAATCTGACCGACGATCAGGTGGCGCAGATAAAATCTATTGTAACTGCTACGCGTGACCTCTTGAAACCAATTTTCGAGGCGGTTCGCGATGGTTCCCTGACGAAAGAAGAGGCAAAGACAGAAATTGACGGCATTCGTTCGGACACAAAGGCACAGATAGAACAGGTCTTAACCGCGGAGCAATTAGAGCGGTTTTCAGAACTTCGTAAACAGCACGGCCGTCAGTTCAATCGCCGCCGGTTAGCTGACTTCCTTAATTTGACGGGCGATCAGAAAGCCGCCCTCGAAACCATATTGCTGGCTCGGAGGGATGAATTGAAGCGTATCCGGGAACAGGTGGAAGCCGGAACACTGACCCGTGAGGAAGCCGGAACGTTGTTGAAGGCCCTTCGCGAAGGGGAACGTGATCAAATCGCGGCGTTGTTGACTGAAGAGCAGCTCGAAAAATTTGAATCCATTAAACGGCACAAAAGGTTCGGTTTCGGCCCGAAGGGCTTTGGGCGAGGTCCCCACGGTGAATTCAATCGGCCGTGATATTGTGGATACAGTTGCCTGTTGTTACAAGCACGGACCCCGTCGATGTGGCGATTGTGCTACCTGGGTTCTCCTGCATCGCGCTGCCTCCTTTCAGGCATAAAAATGCCGCGACTTTTCGTAGACGACGTGGCAGTGCTCGCTGTCATGATGTAGAATCATGCCGTTACTATCAAATAAATAGAGGTGTCCACCATCTCTATCATCGACGGCGACAACCTGCCCGCAGACGTCGTGCAAGATAATCAGGCTACCGGCTTCTTTTGGACCGTCACCAAGGTATGCTACCAGGTCACCGTCCTTGTTGTTGATATTCAAAGCCCCGTCGTTTCCTTCATCGAGACCAAGGCAGTGTTTTTCAAAAACCACCGGATTCACCACAATCCAGCACACTATTCAGCCTGAGTTTCTGCCGATTATTCGGACTGTCCATTGCGATCTTCTCCAACGACAATCTCGATTCCGTCTGCAACATCTGTCGTGAACCTCAGGGTTCGCGGCCGGACCAATGTTGCTGCCAGTGCTTGGTTATTTATCCATATTTTTGGATCACGACACCACGCAGCGGGAACTTGTACCTCAAAGGTCAATGAGCGATAGGGAACGCCGTGGGGTAACCTGTCCAAATTAAGCCTGTAATGATGCTGTGTTGCCGAGTGCTTAAGAGTTTCTACGCGGGAATGCCGTCGCATAAGGTGATAACTCAACACTTCCTCCGGCACAGCACACCAGACTGAATCACCACCTTCAGACAGAATCGTCTCGAATCGCTGTTGCAATTGATCCGCCGAACAATCTTTGTTAGGATGGATGGGCGTTTCAAGTGGGCAGTGGCAATAATCGATGATCCAGCCACGGGTTTTCTCGGCATAGAGGATATTCCGGAAGGGATCAAACGCGCTGAAAAAGGGCGCGTAATAATGGTCGTGCAAAGCGGTTCTGTTGATCCAGAACAGTTCGTCTTCAGGTCGATTCAGCGCGTCGGTGAGACTCATTGCGCCCAGATAACCGAATTTCCGACAAGCCTCGAGCACATGATCGGCCATGTTGGTATTGTCGCCCGGGGAACAGAACAGGATCACGGAAGCTTCGATAGCCTGTTCCAGTTTGTCTTTGGCCTGTCTCAATTCAAGATCAAGCGTTTCATGGGTGATAATCGTATGCGTCCACGAGTGGTTGCCGACCCCCCACCCTCTGTGTAAAATATCCTGTAACTCCTCACCGCTCATGTGCCGATACCCATTGTAGCTCGATGTGCCAATACGACGGACCTCTCCTAACTGACCAACAACCACTTCGACGTGCCCTGGAAAACCAAATTGTTCATGCATCGGCACCGCAAACCGATACAGATCGGTAAGCGCCTCGTCATAGGTGATCGAATACACCCATTGTTTACCGTATTTCCAGGGAGCAATGGACAGAGACATGGGCATTGTCCGTAGTTAAGCAATCATTCAGTCAATGATTTTGTTGCCTTCAAAAATTCACCGAACGTCGTGCTATAGCCTATGCTCCACTCAAAAAGATGAGTGGCATAACGCGTAGACAGCCGTTCCGGGAACGATTCTGGCGTTTCCACACCGACCGTGGCGTCCCGCATAAGAATACACCGATAGCCTCTGGTCAACATCTGCCGGGCACCACCGTCAGCGCCGAGAACGCACATATCTGTGGCAAAACCGGTGTAGATCAAAGTGTTAATCTGATGTTCTTTAAGGTGTTCGTGCAGCACATCGGTATAAAATACGAATGGTTCGTCACCTTGAGTTGATACGACCTCGGCTCGTTTCATACGCGCCAGAGGAGATTCCGTCATATAATCTGGTCCGTGGGCCCGGTCGAGTATGGCCTGATGATGTTCTGATCGGGCAGGTGCAATATGGTGATCTCTGCGCGAGGGGATCTGGGGATACTGCTTGTCCATCCAGTCGGATTCTACATGGCATACTAACATACCAACTTCCCGTGCTGCATCCATAGCCGGGCGGATTACTTCAACCATCATACGATAGGCTTCCTTCGCCGCCTGTGGCCAACCCATGCCCACACAATATTGTGTATCTATCGGCGGCCCTTCGGGACAGCCGATATTCCAACAATGCATACCGATCAGCGCCACTCTCTTGACAGACACTTCAAAACAATCGTACTCAAGACCGGGCTGATCTATGGGCAGGGCCCGGTAATACCGCACCGGCAAATGTATTTTGGGCATATGGCTCCCGAGCTTGACAACTGCATCTTCAGTGCCTCTCTCTCCTCCCTGGATGGCCGCACAAACCTGGAAAAGAGGACGGACTTCAAATCCTGTTTCTCTCCGCTACCGACGCCACGATTTTCGCGACCAGGTCGCAATGAGACCGTTCATACTTGTCACAGAAAGTTGACCAGCGAAGGAACGTTTCCAAAAAGTTACCAGCGTTCGGGCAGCTCTCGGCGGAATACTCATACGTGTGGGAGGCCGGCGGCATCGTATAAGGATATATATGGTCCCGTGCGCGCGATTGAAGATAGGTGACAGCGGCAGGCATAAGATAATATTTACCGGTGCCTATCCCTGGAATACCCGCTTCGCTCAATTGCCTGCCGAAGGTCTCCGTGTCACAACGGAAAACATCGGCATCAATATTGAAACCAACCATCCAGCAGGAGTACGTGGTCTGATAATCCGGTATCTGGAGAGGCTTTATGCCAGGAATCGCCCTCAATTTTCCAGTAATAAGCCGGGCCATCGCATCTCGGTGAGAAATTTGAGGACGAATGTTTTCAAGCTGTGCCAGCGTGATAGCTGCCGTAGACTGGGTCATACGATGAGCATACCCATGGGACGTATGAATTCTACCGAAGCCAGTACGCATCTCTCCACCACGGTGCTGCCCGATGAAACGTATCCGTTCAGCCAGATCGTCTTCGTCCGTAATCACACATCCACCGACATCGGATCCCAGCGTCTTTTCTGAGTCGAAAGAAAAACCGGCAGCGAGACCGAGCGTACCGGCCAGACGACTATGATAGTCACTGAACAGGGCCTGACAAGCATCTTCGTATACAATGAGGTGATATCTCTCTGCAAGCTCCAATATCGGATCCATATCACACATCAGGCCAGTCAGATGGACCACAAGAACAGCGCGAGTTCGATCCGTAATTACGCGTTCTATGGTCTCAGCGCTGATATTGATCGACCCCGGCGCCGTGTCGGCAAATACCGGTATATAGCGCTCACCGATCAACCCCTGCACGGTGCCGTAGTCGGTGACGGAACTGACGATGATCTCGTCTCCCGGCTCAAACTCGAACGCTGCTGCCAACACGGCCAGGGCCGGCGTACAGCCCGGTGTCGCTATACAGTGCCTGACTCCCATCTCGTCAGCAAAGGCCTGCTCAAATCGAGCGATCATATTGGATGCAAGTCCCCTTTCTACCACCTCCTGAAGATATGCCATACAGTTTTTTCCCATGGTTCGTGGAAAAATCGAAGGTAAGGAATCCTGATGATCTGCGGGCGGATCGGCATCGGCACCATAGCCGGCGTTCGGTCCCGAAACACGCATATGAAATCCCTTGAGTGCGGAGCCCCCTGGAGGACTCGGAATGTGTCCACAGACTAATCACTGTGGGGAATGACGGGGGAACAGATTAAAAGGGTACGCGAATACATAATTTAGTTGTTATATTGGAATGCGACAATAGTTATTCCAGCAGTTGATTTTTGAAACTTGTGTTTCCGGATGACTTTACCCGGCAACGACGATCATTACCAGGTAGTCTGCAAATTGTTTTCGTGACATAATAGTTTCCGTAAAATCGGCTTTTTTTGACAAAATAAAATGCATACCTTTCCGAACATCAAAACGGCTTTCAGGAAACAAGGATACCCTAACTATGCTTAAAAACAACACCCATCCGTTAATGCCCGGCGTGCGAACTCCGGAATTAAACAACCCGGACTGGCCCCGGACTTTACATGACGGACAGATCACCGGATTTTCACCGCTCACATGCCGGATGAGCGAATCTCCTGAAATCTGGTCTACCCTGAATATCGGAGGTGAGGCAGACTGGATTGAAGCTGTGACCAAGATGGACGGCTCGGTTAGTCTCCTTGTGTGTGACAGCCGTCTCCGATTGGTTTCAACAGACGGCAGGGTACGGTGGTCCAGTACCGAAACCGGTGTTTTGTGTTTTTTTGGAGATTTGTGCGGCAACGGAAGAGACTACGTTCTTCTCGGTAATGGCCCGAAACTGGTTTTAATTGATGCCGATACGGGACAGACAATGTGGCGTCATCAGTTCGCGCCTGTTTATTGCCAGGTTCGTGTAGCAGTAGGCAACGTGCTGTCCGATCAGTTCGGGCTTGAAGCGGCAGTCTTTCTGGCCTATGGCGATGAAGGAGCTCTGATTCATTTCTCTCCTGATGGCGATCCTGAGATATTGTGGCAGCGGACTGTGGTCGTCCCTGGAGAATGGCCCGAACGCTATGACCACGGTTGCGATATCAAATTGGATTTAACCAAACAGGATAAACCGATAATATGGAACATAAGGCACCATCGCTGCCAAGGATTTGATGCACGATCTGGCGAGATGGTGAGTAGGTTGGTATACGGTATCGATGGTCAGCAGTTGCGCAACTACGGCGTTTGGAATTTAGGTCATGACAAAGACCAACAGCCAATTCTCTGCGTAGTATCCGAAAATGTACAGAAACACGTTCATGGAATACGGCTCAGTCGAGAAGGCGAAAACGAACTGCTGTGGTCTCATTACTATGGGGAACTTTATGTAGTACCCGGTGTCGCGGTAGAACATATCGCAACTACAGATGTGGACGATGACGGGATAACGGAATTGATATATAACGTACTAGACCCGGCACACGATTATCGTGCATTTGTCCGGATTCGCTGCGGTGCTACCGGAGTGGTAAAGGCGTCGTTCGAGGATGCTTGGTGTATTGGCATGGGCCCGGAAGGCTGCCTCTTAATCCTGGATGCCCCCGACGGCATGACCCCTGTATTGGGACGGCTTACGGTATATCGGCTTCGGCCTTTAAATGAACCGGTTGCTTTGGCTGTCTTCGAAAAGTCGGGCATATGGGGCGTGCGTGTTTCCGGCAGGGAAATGCGCCTTCGCCACATCGGCCCTGACGGTAAAGTGGAACTTGGACGATATGCCATTCACTTAGATGGTCTTGAGAAGATTGGTTGTATCGAGAACAGTTGCTTTTTAGAATCGCCCGTTCAAATCATGGTGGACGCTGCTGACAGTATGCTGCTGGCTACCGATAGGCGGGGGACGCTAAATGCATATACCTGTCATGGGGAGCATCTTTGGGAACTTCCACTGAACGGTGGAAGTTCCCCTACGATCAGTGCTGCCGACCTGAACGGCCAAGGTCATGCACAGCTGGTTGTGGCGGCGGGCAATCGGATGCGGACATTTGCCGTGAGAGCGGCTGGCGCATCGGTGGAATTGACCAATCTTGAATTCCTAGGTGCACGGGACCGACATCACAGTCCGCTGCTATACGACGTGGAAGGTCGAGGGGCATATTCCCTTGTCGCACCTGGAAGCAATGAAGCAGGTGAGATTGTAGTACGAGCCTATCGGCCCAACGGGGACTTGATCTGGCAGACATCTCTGGGCGTGCCTGTCGCACAGAATGGTCAGGCTACCGCATGGATCGCCGGCCCTTTTTTACCCGGACCGCGGACCGCTGTGGCGATTTCGGTCAATAATGACTTTCGGAATATTGAAGGGACTTATCTTCTCGACGGGCCAACCGGGGCGTTGCTCTGGTTCAAAGGCCTGCACTGGCAGGGCCGTACCGTGAGGCCTTATCTGCCCAACAGTTTTCCGGTCTCCTTCGATTTCGACAGAGATGGTCTGGACGAAATTATGATGGACATGCTGAGCTATATGGCCGCACTGCGCGGTACGGATGGAGATTTCGTCTTTCTCCAACATACGACCAATCTTGGTAAAGAGAATGCTCTGTACGCAGGGAACCTTTACAACAGCTTTATTCCAGTCTATCGTTCAATGGAAACTCTCAGTCCCCACTGGTTGGTCGCCGTAGCCGGGTATGGTAGTTTCGGCCTGATGAATCCCAATCCGACAGATGGGATATGGCGGGATGATCACGGATATGACGTGCCTACCAAAATCGGCCTGATCGATGTAGATGGTGACGGCAGCTTGGAGGCAGGATATGTACTTAAGAATCATCGGACATTCATTTGCCGAAATCTCTGGACGGGTGAGATTAAATGGACCATCGATTTACCTGAAGAACCGGATGGTCCGGTCCTGGTCGCTGACTTCGACGGCGACGGCAAAGGCGAGTTCCTCTGTGGTGGCTGTTGCATTGGAACCACGGACACTGGCTGTGGAGAAATACGCTGGACCTCCCCCATACCTTTTGGCTGGGCAGTCATAGCTGATTTCGACGGCGATGGTATCGGGGAGATCGCCTGCGTGTATAAAGGCACAATTCATATCTTGAAAGCGAAAAGATGATGGGGTGCACTAATATTCGTGATATCATCCAGTTGGGGCAAAAGCTCTGCCATTGAGTTGCACAATCCACCTCCCTGTATTTTTTAATCTGTTGCAGCCAGATTACTTCAGCAGCGTCATCCTTTTCGTGGTGGTATATCCGTCGCGGCTGACGATGCGGTACAGATATATGCCTCTGGCCACACGCTGTCCAGCCGCATTCCTCCGATTCCGGACGCCGCGTAACGTCCGGCTGCCTGCATCTCTCCCCAGGACATTTGATATGTCGTCTCTGGGGAGGGCTGCTTCTGGGAGAATCCGGCAAGTCACGGGACTCGAACCCGCTCTTCCTCTACCGAGACTGCATTACCTGTATGCTTCCCTTGCCGGATTCGATGCTCTGGCTCCCGGTCAAAAATCAGGTCGAGAGATCCTGCCGGACCTCATGGACTAACACCCTCAGCCCTTTCGACTTTTCACGTACCGCAGAACAACGATCGCTACAGCAGCGATTCCAATTCCGAACAATTGAGTAATCTATTCGCTTGGTTAACGGTTAACCCGCTTAGAGAACATGTATACTTAGTTGTATCTGAGAGGGCCCGCCTATGCACTTCTGCTTCTTCCGGCGTAAAACCGTCGGTGAAATTGAATGGGGATAGTGTTGTCTACCACTTTACATTTGAGCCAGATTAGTGATAAGATTGTAGGTGAACCAACCGTCTCCAGTGACAAAGGATTGTGGCTTTGCTGATGCCGCATCGCGTTGGAGGCCTATCCCATCTTCATAGGATTCGAAAGACACTATTTTTTCATATCTGATTCTAAAACGCGCAACTGAACCCGAGAAATAAATGTGTTTGTTCGTTATTCCCATCAGGCCGGTGTCCGCATGCACTGTTTCCGATACCTGGACGCGCTCTCCAAGGAGCCGGTGCGATAATAGACCCCTTTAGCTATTCTGACACTGACACCACGAGAGCCACCCACAAAATGCGATCTCGTTTTGACTTCGTAATAGTCCACATTCTGAAATACCCAGACGATTTCTTCTGTCTTCTGGAGATTAAAAGGTAGATTCCCCTCGATGTTTATCCGATGGGGCAATTCACCCTCCAGAATAACCCGAAGCACAGCACCTTTCACCAGCCTGGTACGGGCCCCAGTCCTATCTAACATTTCGCTGGACAGGCCAAAATGATTGGCAATCTCTGCCAGGAAATCTTCCTCTTGCCTTGTCACAACACCATCATCAAAAGCGTCCTCTACAACTTTTCCCCAACCTGCGGCTACCAAAGTCTGCAGCGCCGTGTTGTCAATATAGCTGTGTTCTGCTATGTTCTGGATCTTGGATTCCAACTGACTCAAGTCTCCGGCTCTGTCCGCGACTTCACTGACAAGCGAAACAATCCTCTTTTCGCCCGAAACGAACGTTTCTTTGCATTGTTTGTGGAATTTTCTGAGAAACCCGGCGGCTTTTCCGCAATAGGGGCATTGAGCCATTTCAACCTCCGCCTTTAAGAGATCGCGACTTCTGTGACCGGCGATCGCTCATTTGTCCGACACCTCTTCGAACCAGATGATCGCCGCTTCACCTTCCTTGCGTGCCATGTCACTTAGTTCGGCCGTGCCGGATACCGTTTCTGAGCTTTGATGAGCGGTTCCTTGAACGCGTCGACCGCTTCAGATTAGCTCGCACCATTTACACTGAGCTCGAATTCCATTGCTGCGCCGCCCGCGGCAAAGAGCGGAGAATGAGTTTTGCATCGGATTCTGGCTTGTCGGTCAGCTATACAATCAATATAACCAGGCGGCATATTTGGTCAAATCTATTAATGGGATTATGAGCGATATCCTCCATATCCTCCCCTATCAACCCGTGTTACACAGTGCTCCAGTATGATATTCGCGACAGAGCTGAACTTTTTGGGTTCCAGCGATATCGGTGTCTGTCGCTTGTGGTTGAAAGGTCGCAACTACCAACCTTTTTGTAAAATATACTTGACAATATGTAAATAGAACATAACTTAAAGAGTAAATCAACCTTTGCATAATGACAAGGAGAATAGACCCATGGGAAAACTGATGGACGATTCGAGCGGTTATGAGACACGTACCGCAAAAAGCAGTGTACGTCTTCTTTGCTGGACATTGGCATGGGCGGGGACGATGGTAGTGGCTGACAAAGCCGAGTTATACCAATGGCACTCCTCCACTTTGATATCCATTCTCGCCATCGCCGTTAACGCGGCAATAGGCTTGGGAGTGATTGTGACGTATATACGATTCCTGAAAGAACTGGATGACCTGGAGCGAAAAATCCAATTTGATGCCCTGGCCCTATCCGTGGGCATTGGATTAGTGGGCGGCTTTACCTTTTGTTTATTGGAAGCCGCTGATTTTATATCTGATGCGGAAGCCACAGACATCATTATGCTCTTAGCCCTTACCTACTCAGTTGCACTCATCGTCGGAAAGGTGCGATTCCGATGAAAAATCGCCTAAAAGTACTGCGCGCGGAACGAGATTGGACCCAGGCTGACCTGGCAAACGCACTATACGTCTCACGGCAGACGATCAACGCCATTGAGACAGGGAAATTCGATCCCAGTCTGCCTCTTGCGTTTAAAGCTGCCCGGCTGTTTGAATTGTCGATAGAAGATATCTTCCAATATGAAGAAGCGTCTTAATGTATCCGGTTCAATATTGGCAGTATAACGATGTTGCCTCTGGTCACCGGCGCTTTGGTTGCTGAAGACAGTTTGGCCGGGGTATCCTGGGGAGGTTGTAGGCGTTTTACAACTAAAAAGGACCAGAACAAAAAAGAGGATTAGCGGACATGGAAATTCAATTATTGGTAAATCTGCCATAATAATCGCTGTTTTCTGTGTCTATTAATAAAGGTAGTATGCTGTAAGAAGGTATCATTGATTAGGTTTATGTCAATTTATTTGGTAGTTCAGGTGCCTCTGGGTCTCTTTTTAGGGACCCTCCCGGCGTCGATGCCGCGGCCGCGTATGAGCTGGGCAATCTCACGCTCTACGCGGCCTCTCTGATTGGGGGATAGTAAAATACCGCCGGAATCTCCTTCCGACGGTACATGTTAGCTATTTGTTAGCTAATACCTGTTTCTTAATTGGTATATGTAACTATTCCAAAAAGTTACAATCTTTCGATGCCTAAGAGCGGATTCTGACAGGGCGGTGCTGCCAAGTACCGCCCTGTTATTTTGTATACTCCATGATCCACAATATCAACGACATACAGTATCGGGTTGTGTTGCCGTGTCCTTGCCGTTATGTAGAGTTCGTTAGCTAAATGTTAGCAAATTTGCACGACGGTTCATCAATTCACCGACAATACAGCCCCACCTACTTCATCAGCGTCATCCGCTTCGTCTCGGCATACTCGCTGCCGCTGACGATGCGGTACAGGTATATGCCGTTTAGGTGCTGCTGCCACCTTGTCCCTTCCATGACAGGTGGCGACAGAGCGCATACGGAAGTTACCGTGTGGGGCGATCACGCGTAGACCAGCTGCGCCGTTGGAGTTCTGCCGTGTGCCTGTCTTGATCCTCGTCCGCAAAGGCATTGGTACGCGCGCGCACCAGATTGAAAGCATCTGGTAACGGTGGGGCATACGGGTAAACCATTCGTCATGTTTGCTGGTTGGCCCTCAATTGCCCGACTCCTTCTCCTCGAGCCTGCCAGCCCTGTTAGGTTCAACCGGTTCAGGCCACTTCTTCGGTTCGCCCGTCTTTTCATCTATGGGCAGAATCCGTTTATCCCTCGGCATGAATTCCGGATCCTCAGACGCCAGGTAGACAAGCGATGCCGCCAGAACCACGTTGTTTCGTATATCGTCAAACACTAATTTATCATAGGTGTCGCGGTTAGAATGCCAGGTATACGTGCCGTAATCCCAACCCAGCGCACCGATACCGAAGGCGGGAGCCCCGGCAGCCAAAAACGACGCGTGATCGCTGCCGCCTCCGGCCGGTGTACCCGGATAAGTCATCTTAATATGTCGGGTAACTTCGTCCGGTATCCGTGACAACCAGCGTCCCAGAAACGCGCCCGCGCTGAGAAATCCCGAGCCGGACATGCGCACGACACGGCCGGTGCCGTTGTCCTGGTTAAACAGCGCCTGCAGCTTTTCCACCACTTCAGGATGATCCTCAACATAAGCACGCGATCCGTTAAGGCCCTGTTCCTCGGCACCCCAGTGGCCCACTATGATAGTACGCTTTGGATTCGGATACACCTTTCTAAGGATGCGCAATGCTTCCATCATCAGGATCGTGCCGGAACCATTGTCTGTCGCGCCGGACGCACCGTCCCATGAGTCGAAATGAGCGGAGAGCATGACGTATTCACCGGATTTCTCTTCTCCTTTTATTTCCGCGATAGTGTTGAGCGCGGGAGATTCACCTGTGAATTTGGATCCCGAGACTATCCGGACGACAGGGTCGGCGCCATGCTCCACCAGACGAAAGAGAAGACCGTAGTCTTCCATGCTCAAATCCACCGTAGGCACCGATTTCGTATATGCACTGAAGATTTTATTAGTACCCCATGCGTTAGACCACCGTGACGTGATAAGGGCAGCCGCGCCGGCACTTTCGACCGCCTTTGCCAAAGCGCCTCTTTCGGTATAGCCATATATTTTTGGGAGACCCCGCCATTTTTTGCTGAGTGAATCCTGCTCGGCCCATATGCGGTTTGTGGTATCCTCCAGTCCGTATTTTTTCCAGTCGTCACGAGTCCGCCCTGTGATTTGCGGCATGGACATCAATACGAATTTGCCCTTGACGTCGGGTAGCCAAGCCTGAAACGCGGCTGAATCGGCTACATCCGCCAGAATAATGAACCTAGCGGTAATGCCTTCACTTTTCGTACCGGGACTCCAGGCGAGCACCGTGCCTTCCAGTGTTCTGAGGCGGGGCTCCAGGAGGTCAATGTGTGTGACGCCGCGTTCCCAGCCCAGCCACTTCCCCCATTGCTCGTTTCTGGCTTTGATATTCCAACTCTCATATTTCTTCACCGCCCATTCATGTGCTTTTAAACTCTGGGGGGTTCCCGTCAGGCGCGGCCCGATCTGGTCAAACAGCTCATGGGCCAACAGTTCCAGTTCAGAAGACTCCATAGCTTCTTTCCAGATATTCTTCAACACTTCGTCTTCTGTTGCAAGGGTTTGACCCACCGCGGGGATGGACGTCAACATAAACACGCTGAGAACTACCGTAAACCGCAACATGTAAGCTCCTTTTTCACAGAGAAAGGTTATATTTAGTTGGAAATTTACAGGTCTGTTTGATTGGCATTGAATTCAATATTTCCCATGTCCGGAAATATCGGCGGCCTATGGGCCGCTACGGGATTATCTATCGTTGACGTGCTTGGTCGTTTGCCCGGGAAAAATAGATCTTATCTAAGGGGACAAGGACGCTTTCGCTGTACGTATGCTGTTTCCGTCCTCATCCACATGCGTCCACGCAAAAAGAAAGGTATCCTTGTTACGGACCATCCGCGGAAAACCGGAGGCTCGTGCTGCGCTGAGCGTCGCAATCGTAACAGCCCGGTCCAGTTGACCATCCTGATGGACTCGTCTGATGCGCAGCAAGGCGTCATCATCGCTGTTTTCCATCCAGCTGACCAGAGAAGACCCGTCTTCCAGCATCACCAAATCGACGCGGCCTATGGGATTACCGTCATCGACACGAACAGGGGACGAAAAGGTCGCCCCTTCATCGCCGGAGAAAATCACTTGGACGCGTGCGCTGTCCTGAGCGGCTGTAAACCAGGCTGCAGCAACCCGTTCGCCGTCAGCCGCGAGGGCGGGGCCGTTGACCGGGCAACCATAGATTTCCCAGCCATCCTGATACAGCGTGTAGGGTGGCGACCAATGACCATTGTGCCACCGCACCACGGAAATATCCCGAACATTAGCTTCAGATCGATCTCTATAGGCCACGAGAGCGCCGCTGGCTGTTTTGATGGCTGACGTGCCGCAGCATTCGCAAACGCGTGTGTCAAGTTCTATCTCATCAGACAGCCGACCTTCACGATCAACAACGGCTGCCCGCAGTGTCATATTCCTGAAAACTTCATCTTTATTTTCTTTAGCAAAATTTCGGCCGTCCAGCCACACGGCCAGTACACGGCCATCAGACCAAGGCAGCATGGATACAAATCCATGTTCGGTCCGCGTTCCGTCTCTATGGGGCGTTACCGGAGACGTCCAGGAATTCCGACCATCTACAGACTGGCCTATTTTTACGTCGTAAGAATAGCGCAGAGTGTCACTGCGCTCCAGCCATTGCGCAGCTATTGTCCCGTCATCCAGGACGGCTAATGACGGGAAATCGGCCCAGTTTATAAACCAATTATTTCCTTCGGTTACCGTGGAGGGCGGAGACCAGCTGTCACCGTTAAACTCCGCGTAGCGCAGAGCGTGATATTCTCCATCGGATTTTTCGATCCAACTGAGATAGGTGTTGCCATCCTCACCTACAACGAGATTCGGTTCACCGCTAATCTGTTCAGCAGGTGAGGCAACAAGCTCCGGGAACAGCTGCGCACTTCGTTCCGATGCGTCGCATCCAAACATATTTATAGCCGCTAAGATCAAAACGACAGATAGCCGCATTCTCATGACAATGCTCCTTGGAAAGGATTGCCCACAACGACTTTCTTTCGCGGCCAATGAACGGGTGACTTCACGGATGGTGTCCGAAGAAGCCAAATTCTGGTTACGCGGTATGAATGATATTGAGTTCACCTATTTTTTCACCTTCTGATTCTGGTGAGAACTTGACAGGAATCGCCGCCCGTTGGCCAACCTGCAGAGAAGAGACAAATAAGACGATCTTGAAACTGGTCGGATGCCACAGCGGACCGTTCCGTAAATCCTTGTACCGAATATCCGGAATCTCGGCTGGCTCTCTGTTGCATATTAAGCCAACGTGGTTTTATCTGTCCTCTGTGCGCGCCAGGAAAAATTTACCCACATGGTAGCTGTGGCAAGTGAGGCACGTGTCACCGGCCCTGTCGGACGTATGACACTTGGCGCAGTTCGCTTTCGCCATCTCTATCGGCGCAAAGCCTTCTCCCTGATGGCAGTCACTACAGGCTTGATCCATATGCGGTCTGTGGGTAAACCTCGTAAAAGGCATTGGTGCCTCCGGCCAATCAATTTTTCGGAATTCATTCTGCGTGATTGTTTCCTTCTGGCCTTCTGGTCCATCCACGATGTGGCACGTCATGCACCTGCCGGACGCAAAAGGCCCCTCCAGCAGATCGAAAATCTCCTCAGCCGCACCGGACTTATTGTACATCCGGCCGGTTATATCGAGCCATCGCCGGAGGATACTGTCGGCATGCCCGGTCGGTTGATAACGCGCTGTAAACTCCGACGCTTCGAAAGACCAGCCTGCTGGCTGGACCGTTTTTTCCATTGCTTCCATATCTACATAGAATGGTGTGGTCTCTACCTGCTCACCTCGCCGATAACGGCGTACTTCGGATTCCAGTTCGGGTAGCCACCTGCTTTGTGCGGCACGAATAGCATCAATCGGAAGTTGTTCGGCCAGAGACGCTCTATCGCGGTCCTCAAACCAAGCGCTGTCTTCCTGATCGAGTCGCCAATGCTCCTTCCGATCCTGTGTTATCATGTCGTAAATAAGGGTTTTTACCGCCCAAATGACACGCGCTGCTGCTGCGATCGACGCTTCGTCGGCCTCCGACAGATCATCGAGATAGATGTCGGTTTCAGACAACAGCTGTAGATCATCAGCTATGGAAGGATTGGCCGACATCAGCAGTTTCATATAGGGGGTAATTTCACCCGCAGCGTCTTCAGGCCATTGGCCGATCCCCCGTTGACCCAGTCCTTCAACATCCAGATAGGGGAGGCTGAAAATCTCGATCTCATCACTCCGCCGTATTTGCTGAACATGGTGGTGACAACCAGTAGCGCAGGTCACCTCAAAGTTCCCTATGAGCATATTTTCAACATCAGGAGAGGGCATATGGCAGCCTGAGCACGAGAAGGTTATTTCGGATTCAATAAAATGCCCCTGATGAGCCTCATGACTGAATTTCCATCGTGGAGAGACCTCCTCGTCTTTACTCAACAGGAACGAAATCCCTTGCTGCTCCAATTCGAGGCTGTGGCAGTCCGAACAAATGGCCTCAAAGTTGCTTACCAGGATGTTCTGTCCTTCCGTGTCCGGCATATGGCAGCTTGCACATTCGTAGCTGGTGTTTTTGGTGGCGAAGTGTTCATTTTTGTGTTTGCCGTGATCAAAATTCCATTGTCTGCGCAAGGCATGGGGGTAGTCGGAAAAACCAGGATGGCCGTCGTCAAAACCTGAGAATTGATTCATGTGGCATGTCTGGCATCTCTGGTTGTCCATGTGGCTGATCTCGAAACTTCTGCCCTGGTGCTCTTTATGGCAGACCACGCAGGCTAACTCTCCGGATGCGGAACGGGGCACGTCGGGACCTAGCTCCGCCATAAACCAGAAAAAAGTGGTTTGTGCTTCGGTTTCGGACTTACGCGATCCGAGTTCTTCGGAAGACAGGCTGTGATCCTTGAGCCCGAAACCTTCCTCTGGGGTATGGCATGATATGCACCGCATCATTTCATCCTGCCCCGACCCGAATGTGAGCATGGTTGCAAGCAAACCGGCTGTCTGTTCATCTGATCCGGCGGCAGTGTGACAGGCGCTGCAATCCAGTATGGCATGATGCGTGGTTAAATCTCCCGGAGAAACGAATGCTCTCTGGAGGTCGTTGTTAAGACGGGTCGGTCCAGTGAGCAAGATCAGCAGTATGCCTATGGAGAATGCTGTAACCAGGCGCGTGACCAGATTGCGTTTGGAAAGCAGGCTGCGGTCCGGTTGACACCGTGGAATGGGGGTACAGCATATACCTGTCGGGAGGGGACCTTGTGCACATGGCCCACCGTCGTTTTTCGAACGGGTACAGAGCCAGCGATCATCCCTGCGCACCGGTTTACAAGTAAATGTCACCGGCCTATCCATTTGAGCGACACAGCAGTTTCCGTTCTGATCAGGTCCCGACAGGCAGGTACGCCCCCCTTCGACTGACCAGCCACAGATCCATTGATCGTTCCTGCGCACCGGTCGGCATGGATCGAGAGCGCAGCAACGACCCTTTTGATCCGGCCCTTGCGGGCAGGCGGATTCTCCGTCTGAAACCCAACCACAGATCCATGTCTGCGTGGGGCGCTCATATGCGCTTTTGTCGAAATCAAATGATTGATTCATCAGATTCCGCCACCGTAGGCATGAGCCAGCATACCGTGCGCCAGGGCGAATATCAAAAGGCTGTAGGTCACTGGGATATGGATGAACAGCCAGTATTTGAGTATTGCCTGATGGGCGTACTGGTAATCGAGGTCGTCTTTGGCACCGATGATATCGATAAGGGCCAGCGCCATTATTTTCTCCTCATTGTTCAAATAGCGGTCCAACGCTTCCAGTTCTTTCAACAGCGTGTAGCGGGGGCGATTGGACTGCAACAGATGCCACCAGAAGTTTTTGGGTTGATGGAAGAATGCGACCAGCCGCCTGGTGTAGAAATCGGAGAGGGTGTCACCGCTCTCGGTGATATCGGTTACTGTTCTGGCCTCTTCAACCAGTTGCCTCACCTGTTCACGAAGCTGCATCATATACCCGGGTATGCGCTCAAAGATAACCTCTTCACTGCGGGTGGTAAGGAATGCGGGTATGCTGCGCGACAGTACCAGCCCCAAAATACCGCTGCCGGCGACGATGAAGAACAGAAGCGTGAGTATGCCCCCAAGCACTCCGCCGGGGACGCGCCATCCGATATGCAGAGCGAACAGGCCCACACATAGAATACCGACATATATATGAAACTGCAGCCAGAATGATGAGCTGAGCACCGGCAAAAACGAAAGTTTTTTACGTGCATTGTACAGTGCCAGCGCAACCATCAGGGTAAACAGAAACCACCCCGAGAGAAAGCTGCCCTGGTTTAAGGAGAGGGTATACTCCTGATAAATCACGATACCCGGTAAACAGAAACAGACCATGATCAATAGATTGCGCCTACGTCGAGCCGCAAAGGTGGTCATCGGCCCAACCAGTCTGCAAACGATCCACTGTCATTGTGCAGATCAATTCGTATCAACGCATCATGGGGGCAGGCACGCTGGCATGCGGGACCGCCGGGTTGATCGACGCACAAGTCGCACTTTGTGGCTTTTGCAATAGAGGTTCCGGTCATTTCATCAAGAATGAAATTGCCGTGGGCATCGCGGATGTCTACCATGCGGATATTATCATAAGGGCAGCTGTTGGCGCACATGCCACAGCCGATGCAGGTAGCATCATTGATGACGACCTGGCCTTCCAGCTGATCACGATGGATGGCACCCGTAGGACAACCGATCATGCATACCGGGTCTGCACAGTGCATACAGGCATTGGCTACCATATGGTGGCCGATCTTCGGGCCATGTCGAATAAAGCGCGGATTGTTTTCGTGGGTGGAAGCGCAGGCGCGCACACAATCATCGCACCGAGTGCAGCGGTCAAGGTCGATTACCATGGTCTGCGTGCCGTTTATAAAGCGCTTTTCAACGAGAAATTCCAGCATGTCCTCATGGTTCGCTTTACCCGACTGGGCCCTCTCTGGAACCTGGGTGTCGGATGCCGTGGATTTGATAGGGGGAGGTAGAAAATGCTTGGGCAGTCGTGGCTGGTTCCGATCAGGGCCGAGAACATATTCTTCGATTATTGCGGTCGGAATGACGATCACATCCACATAACCCACAGCTCGCAGTGAGTGTTGCAGAGGAGCCTGATTGCCGCTACGCCAGTTATTCGCGATCTCGTCAAAGCCATATATGTGTCCCCGACCAATATAACTGACGGTGCGATGTCCGTGTCCAAATCGTTTGCTCAACCGTGCAAAACCGGTACGGATGAGAATCAAACCATTGATATAGTCACCCTCTTCCGCTATGACAGGCTCATTCTCCAGCCGGTCCGCCGCAGTTTCCTCAACCATTTGTTTATAGGAGCGATGCCATTCGAAACTGCCATAGGTCTCGAGCCGGGTGCTTTCGACGATTTTATTCATGGCAACGCACTTTTCGCACGGACAATTCTCCGGTGCACTTGCGTGGGCAAGATGTGTAAATAACCAGGTGGATCGCAGGGCTTCTTCCGCACCCCGTTTCCGGTAGAGTGTATCTATATGTTGCCTGAATGCCTCATCATAGCGTCGTATATCGCGCAAACCCTGCCAATCGATCTCTAAAAGTTCGACTTCTCCCTCGGCAAAGATAGTGGCTGTCCGTGGTATGCGTCCCATTGCTGCGAGTTCACCAAAGACATCACCCTGCTCAAGCTGTCCCGCAAACAAGCGGGCGGTTGTGTGTCTCTCAAGAATCGCCGGTACGTCCTGGAGAAAGATTCTGGTCTCCAAGCCTTCACCGCGCTTGTTCACGCCCAGCCCCTGATTGAGCGATAGATCACGTCTTTCCACTGTTTCAGGGTTCTCCCACCATTGTGCGAGTGCTGAAAACACGCTTTTGGGTTGCGGTTCGCGGCGACCAAGATACGCGGCAGGCAAGGGGTTTGCTGCATCGATAACCGCATGGACCTGCCCGGACAGGATTAAGTAGGCGGAATTCTCATAATCTCCTTCGCGGATAATGATATCGCCGTCATAATATCGCCTGATACGCGAATCATTACGCAGAATACCCCGTAACGGAATCGAGTCGGGAAACCTCTCGGGATCCATTTGGTTGAACGGTGGAATAGCCATAAGGCGATCCACAGCATCTTCACCCATATCAGGCGCAAACGGTCGATCCCACCGCTGAGGACGTGGTATGTTCACAGTGCCTAGTTTCCTTTATAAACTGTGCCCTTATACGTTTTCGGAAGTAACGGATCCAGACCTGCCAGCTTACTGCCGTCATAGCCGCTGCCGAACCGCTGGGCCGCCTCTTTTACCGTCTCGGCAGCCCTCTCAAGCGCTGGGCCGTTGTTCGGCTCAAGGCCGACCTGACCAGCGGCATCCAGCATGCTTTTCAGGATAGATGTAAGGCCCTGATTCCCGCCCCGTTTCTGGATCTCTTCCAGCCGTGCCCTCGCGTCTTCCACGTGTTTTTTCATAGCATCGGCATAGACACCCGGCTGCGTCGCCAGAGCGGCGGCTCGCAGACTGTACTCCAGGTCCAGAATTCTGCCCATAACATACAGGACGCGCAGGTGATGAGCAGGGTTCAATTCTTGGGGAGCCCGGCGGTTCTCCTCGCCTTCTGAAATAAAGAAATTATGACGTACTTCACCCTGCAGCCAAGCAACCAGCTCAAATGCGCTGCCCGCAGAATGTTCCCCTGTATTGACCAGTTCTTCGTCAAGAATAGTGTGACATTGATAGCAGTTTTCAGCCACCCTATAGAGCCGATGCGGTCGAATCATGCCTGCCTCTTCGGTCTTTGCCAGCGTGTATCCCGGTTCGGGCACCGGTTCGCTATGAAGGTCAAGCCAGTCCTTCGCAGCGCCATGGCAGGATTCACACGAGTTGCCGGCAATAGCACGGGGGTTCGCCCCCTGCGTGGTATAATGACAGGTCATACAGCGACTTGCTCTTCTCAAATTGCCTTTGATGTTCAGTTTTCCGGCAATATCCTTGGCCTCTGAAGAGCGGTGCAGCGTGTTATAGGCTTTGAAATGAGCGGTTGCCTGCCATCCCTCGTATTCGGAGATATGGCAATCATAACAAGCCGCTGCCCCCACGACTTTTTCAGAATTAATGGCGCCGAAAGATGGGGTGATGGACAAGCTCAGCAACGTAAGGATAACTGATGCCATAAAATAGTTCGGTTTTTCGTTAGTCATGTGGTATTCCTTTCTCTTTAAAACAGACAGGGAGGTATAAAAACGCTATGCATCCAGGATCACCTTGCCTGCGGGCACCGAGACACAGGTGAGACAGGATCCTTGATTGGGTACAGTATCCGGATCATGCAGGTAACGAACCTCACCTTCCTTAATGGCCGTCAGACAGGTATTGCAATTTCCTATACGGCAGCCGGCATCCATGGACACGCCCTTGGATTCAGCAAAATCGAGTATAGATAGAGTTTCCGGATCCCATGGGTACGTTTCACCGGATTTGCTGAATGTGACCGTCAAATCAGAGGCCGTGTCTTTACTTTCCTCCCTGACCTGCGGTTTTACCGTGGCCGGGCCGAAAGCTTCAAAGAAGATATGCTCATCGGATACCCCCCAGGTTTTGAGATCCTGTGTAATCGACTGCATCATGGGCGGGGGGCCGCAGATGTAAAAACTGTAATTGCTGGAGGGGAGCAGGCGTTTGAACAAATCGACGCTCACATGTCCTGTATGTGTATCCGCCTCTTGAATGTCCTCGTCATAAGGTTTACTGTAGCATTTATGAACATGCACGTTCTCTTTTACCTTAGAGAGTCTTATCAGGTGGTCCTTCATTATAATGTCATCGCTATTAAGCATGCCATAAAAAAACCAGACCTCACGCGATGAGTCGCTTTCGGCAATGGTGTTGAGCATGCACAACATCGGCGTAATGCCTACACCACCGCCGATCAATACGACCGGGGTCTGGCTGGTCATATCGAGGCAGAACTTGCCTTTCGGCGCTTCGATATCGAGGATATCCCCTTCGCCTACATAATCATGAAGGAAGTTTGACACCACTCCCGGTGGTGTGTCCGGGTCTGCCTTTTGAGGCGACAGCCTCTTTACAGTAATGCGGTAGTATTCCGGATTCCGGCTGTCGGACAATGAATAGCAGCGGACAGTGGCTCTCCCCCGTTGCCCACGATCCTGCGGGGTATCAATGTTTAATCGAAGGGTCAAAAACTGTCCCGGTAAAAACGCCGGCAGCATTCTGCCATCATGGGGCACGAGGTAGAACGAGCAAATATTGCCATTTCGATCCTCGTATTCTTTACGGTCTACTTGGAATTTCCGATACCCGTTCCAGACCAGGCTTTCTTGCTGCTGGATGTGTTCCTGGCTCAAACGATGGATTTTGAATGTCTGTCCGGCATCTTCTATATGTTGATGCATTAATTTTCGGCGCAACTGATATTGATGTAAAGACATCCGAAGCGTGAGCACAACCTGGACAAGTACGACGACGGCTATCAAGAATCCTGTAATCTGTAAAATGAAATCCATCATATCATTCCCGATGTTGTAATGGCCCAACGAGATTTAAAACTCATCACGCAGGTCAGACTGTCGTCCATATGAATTGGCACGAATCAGCCTGGTGGCGCCAAAGAAATCGCGTTGTATAATAAACCGTCTACCGGCTACTGATCAATACCCGAAAACTGTTTCATATTGACTCTATAAGTCGATCCAAAAGGATGCTGGTGAATCAGAACAACATAAGCAGTGTCAGATTGCCATTTACAATGGGTTCATCGTTATTCATCAGGAGTTGTTTACCCCCTGATAAAGGGAAGAAGACACCTCCCCCTGCTTTAATTACGATGTTTTCATTTAGAAAAGGTCGATAGGCCAGGGCCATATTTAATTCATGTCCGATCGCGTTCGACAACGGAGGATTAAGATCAAGCATGGAGGCTTTCATGAAGCGCCACATCGTATAATTGCTTTCCAGGAATGTTTTGGGGGTTAAAACCGCATCGAGTCCCGCATTGACTAACAGAACGCCGGGGTTTACAAAGTTTGCTTGGTTTGTCGATCGGCCGGCCGGAAAAAAGCTGTTGTTTCTGGTTAAAAAATCATTCCCCCCAACCACAAAACTGTTAACACCGCCGAATAAATTGATATTATCGAAAATACTGTCAAATCCAGTGGCCGTATCGTCATCAGGATCACTGTCACCGGAGGCCAGAAAGACCGCACCCCGGTAGGTTAAAAAGTTTCTTGGATAGGCCCATTCAAGACCTCCGAAGAGGGCAGATATCGAGCTGTTCGACAAACTTGTTTTTGGAGATATAGTCCCGAAAGCGTAGTAGAGCGATGGATTGAACTCCATACGTCCCAGCCGACCATCCGAGGCGAAGCCCAGGTAGTAGGCATCCAGATCTTGCAACGGATTTGAACGGTCCCGGTTGAGGTGGAAGGAGAATACCGTATTAAAACCGGGATTTATAAAATCCTCTATGATCCAGTTTGCGATACCTACCTGCTGGTCTGCCGCATCGAAGGTTAATCCTTTGCCAGGCGATTTTTTACGCTGGTTAAAGTAAGCCATGGACCACTGATACCGGTTTTGCTGCATTTCTCCAAATAGGTGCACACCCAGATTGATGTCTTTGAAAATGAAGCCGTTGAAGTCAGAGTTAAAGGGTTGGATGCCGCCTCTAGTTGCGATGAAATCATACCAGGGGCTGATATCGCCCAGTTTAACTTCTCCAAACAAATCCAGTAACGCGATATCGTTGAGTTGGTTGTTCCCACGGTTAACGACGCTTTGGAATGAGAATTTAATGCTCCAGTCCTTAGGTTTAAATACCGTGGCGCCATGGAAAAACTCGAGGGCTGTAATAATTTTGTTATTTGACTGTGGTGTTATGTTTCCCTGACTTGATGCAGTCACCGTTGGGGTTGTCAGCAAGGTCCATACCATAAAGAGGTTGTTACCGACAATAGGCATATCGCCTTTTAAAGGATTCTGATTATAAGGATCCAGAATCGATTTCCTTGGCACTTGAATGCCATAAGCATCTATCATTCGCCAACGGCTAACCCGAGCAAAACGCCTGACTGGTGAAGGGAGCCAGGAGGCCGGTTTTTGACGGGGATCCGTATAAGTCGGTCGGCTGTTATCCTGTCCTTGCGCCCGTACAATTGATCCTGTACTCAGCAATGACAGAAGCACGATCATGGACCTTATTATTAAATTTGGGAATGTCATCTTAAACATCTTTCATTAGTAATCTACATAGAATCGTTCCCGAATACTAATTAATTCAATCGGCGTTGTGACACTGTGAACATTTCGTAGGTCCCCCACCTCCAAGATCCCTGTGGCATTGCTTACAGCCGGATGAGGGGTTCTGAAGCCCTGGACGTCCATGAAAGGCCAATTTTCTATTCGGCGCCTCCTCTGTCGACTGGTCCGGATGACAGGAACGGCAAGCCTCTGGTTGATCTCCCGATGACATCGTATGGTGGCACACTTGGCACTGGAATACCTCCGAATGGAATTGATGCGGAAAAAATACAGGGCCTTTTTTAAGACCCGAGGTATTGAGCATCCTTTCAGCAGGCCCAGCGGCAGGATTTATGGGTGTGATAACCGGCGGTTTTTTGTCGGGTACTGATGGCGTCGGCTGAATTATTGGATTGGTAAGGCCCTGTCCAGGTGGCAAAAGGGCACTCTCGGCACTTGCTAACAGCAACGGCCTGTTGATGAATTCTTCATCTATCTGTTCATTCCAGTGCCGAATATCATCGGAAAAGGCTTTGACATTAAAGGACTTAAACGTCGGACTCAAAGGGTTGTGACAGGATCGGCAGAACTGATCCCGCTCTTCCAGATTACGTATTATACGAAATCCCCTTGCTTCCCTTAGATTAAATCCAGGTTGTCCTGCCCAATGGCTCTGGAGATAATCACCGCCCGGACCATGGCAGGTCTCGCATCCAACACCTTCCTCATGGGAATAGTTCGGACCAAGCCGTTCCTGGGGAACGCCATAGGCTGTCGCATGGCATTTCAGACATTGGCCATCCATTGAATCATATCCTCTTTCAGCTGCCAAGGCTTTGCTGTAGCGCCGCTCAAGCATGTTATAAGCGAAGGCATGGTAGTGGTCTTCCCATACGCCATACTCGCCAAGTGGAAAAGGGCCGTGGGGCTTATTATGGCATTCTCGGCATGTCACAGAACCCACGAATTTCGCAGTGAAATTCATCCTGACCGAAGGGGTTCTATTCAGTCGCGCTTCAGATGGGATGGGATCATTTATTAATAATAAAAATCCCAGTGGGAGTTCCAATTCGCTATTCTGAGGGACGTCCTGCACCCTCGGCGGTGTATCAACAATATACCCGCTTACTACCCATCCATCGATATATCCGGCTTCGTCATTAATACGGTACCATACTCTATTGTCTATTGTTTTTCCTTCATATATATCCAACCGATCACCAAAGAAGACATGACCTACGACTGCATGTTCCGTTCCGGCATTCTGATGTACACTAAGACTGACGGCCTTCACATAGCCGATAGTTGATGGACCGTAATTCGGATTAGGTACAATATCCACCTGTGATTCCTGCGGCTGAATATCCTGCGTATACACGAGGGTTGTTAAACCGACCACAGAAAGCACCACCATGGTTGATATTAAGCGCCTGTTATGCCTGGATATAATCATTTTAGCCATTATGGTGAGAGGTTGGGGTTCTGTTTATTTTACCGGGTATCTACTATTCTAAATATACGTCCGTTACGTCTGAGCAATTTATCTATGTCCTCTTTATGCAAAGGGTGTGAGCCCAGCCGACCGCCGACACCGATCTGGTTTCCGTCTTCATCTGTTGCGCGATCACGCTTCATACCATCGGCAATGGCAACGGCCGCACCACGGGTTTTGTAGGAACCGATCAATTTTGGCTTGGGTTGCGGTGAGAATCCCAGGTGACCTTCAACCTCCGGCGGTTCAATAAGCCGTACAATTCGCAGACCATTATGCCCATCGGCAACAAAGGCAAAAGTACTGGCGTTCACGGTACCAGTCGTTATAGACGTTACATCGTTCATCTGGCCATTTGCATCGAACATTTCCACCAACTGAGGATTTTCAGGTTTTTCGATGTCGATGATGGCCATTCCATCCCGACCGGCGGCCACATAGACATAGGTTCGCAATGGATACACATCACGCGCATCGGTTAAAGGTACGGCGGCGATCGTCACAGGAACCGGCTGCCTGGGTTCTGAAATATCAATAACCTTAAAGCCTTCACTGTCGACCACAAACGCATAATGAAGTTGGATGGCGACAGAACGCCCCGCGATGATATAAGGAGGGCCTACATTGGCTACCCAGCGTGGCTGACGAGGTTTAGATATGTCAACGATGTGCAGACCGGAAGAGGTACTTATCATATAGGCGTAGTTGCCTGCAATTTTGATTTTTATAACCCCATCCAATTTGTGATCAGGATTGTAGGTAACGGCGCGCTCAAGGTAGTTGTTCTGAGGATCACCGTCATGGAGGGTATTTACATCTACGACAACAAGTCCTTCATAGCGGTCGGTGATGTAGGCATATCGGAACAGTTCAGCTATGGGCAATTCAAGGTTTTGCGCAAGCTGAGGACGATCCAGATTCATTGGAACGGTAGTCGGCAAGGCTACACCCGTAGCATCTCGCATGGAGACTCTGGTGCGTTGTCCCAAGGGGCTGTTCTGTGTTGCGATAAGTCTTTGGGCTGCGTTTTTATTGGCTACCTGAGAACGATCATACACGGCAAAGCCACCTGGTCCGTCAGCGATAAAAACCCACTCACCCCGTGTCGCAATGCTGCGAGCTCTCTTTGATCCGGCGCTATGAACCGTTTTATATCGGCGATTATTTTGAACGAACTGACGATAGGATTCCGGATTTAACAGACGATGAAAATTACTGCCAATAACCGGTTGAGGCTCAAGCCCTTCGGTAACTTTAACCGCCTGAATTCCTTTTGTATCGAGAGCAACATAGGCGTATTCCCCGATGAAATTTGCTGAATTAGTACCCATGCCAAGTGTGGCAGCCATCCAGGCATTGTTGTTTTTCGTGGTTGAAAGATGACAGTCTGTACAGGTTTTGGTTTCCCTGGTTCGAACGGTATGCGGCGGGTTGGGGGTAATAGCAAATCCCGAATAGCCGGCTGCAGAAACGGTAGGTTGTTGATGAACCACAACATTTCTTTTTCGATCTCGGGCGGTGACAATCACCGCAGAGGCGGATCGCATCGGGGAAAATTTATTTCCTTTGCCTGTTCCATTGATACCGAGTACAAATGAATCCGATCGCAAAACCATCGGATTGTAGTCGACATACGCTCTGGTTGTTGATCCGTCAAAATGTATGGAACTGGCTTTTTTATTAACTTCAGCAGACAGATGGCATCCGTAACAGTTGGTGTTCCATGCGCTGTGGCATGAATAGCATTCCATTTTGGACATGCCATGTGCTAATCGTTCCGGATTGACGGCTGTTTCGCCCCATGATCCGCCATCACGCAACATGGTTTTAGCCCGAGCCGCTTTTGAATTGTATCTTTCGTGCTGTGGATCCACGGCATCCACCAGTTGAGGGACTTCCCATGTTTTGCCAGGATGTATTTTTGACCTTTGGATCAGCTTGCCGCTCATTCGATTCCACTGGAACTGACGATCACCGAACGGCGTTCTGCCAATCGCCTCAAGGGGCGTTCCGCCATTTAAACCGGATGTAATGAGCGAAGCCCGTTCGGTAATCGATCCATGACAATCCTCACATCGGATTTCTATAGGATTGATCATTGTACCCCATAATCGACCATCGCCATGTATGTCCTGTTGGGTATGGCAGTCAATGCAGTGCAACCCTCTTTCCATATGGATATCCTGCAGATGAACCCCCTTTTGAAATCGCTCCGGATCGTCGAAGGGTATCTTATTATCGTCTGCATCCAGCAAATTACCTTTCCGATCTCGTTTATACACCTTCCTGAAGTTCCAACCATGCCCATGCCAATCCGCGATTTGAACTTGACTGTTACGTCCGTTATTGTCGTAAAGAGATGCACGTTTGGTATCACTATTGAATTTATCACGCCCGACACCGGGTTCCAGGATGTTGGCGGCATCCGATTCCTGATCCCACCACATTGCGCCTACGTAATTGCCCAGCGCGCCGTTACCCTGATGGTGATGACAGGTTAAGCACTGAGAAATGGGAACGCTGAGCGTCATCTGGTGGGTGATGGGATGACCGGGTTCATTCCGCGGGATGCGCTTGTCCTTTGACGCGGAATGACCATCTTTGCCGCCTTCCAGGTAAAATGTGTTTACAGCCGGGTTGTTGTTGGCTTCTTCTCGATCATTGGCATAGGTAACATGGCAGGCCGTACATCCGCTACTGCGGTAATCCCCACCTGTCTGGCCGGCGCCGAGGAACCAAAGAGTCGGATCGTTCAAGCGGGTTTTGTGGAGAACGATCCCCCCGCCGGCGATTTTAAAATCAGTACCTGCTGCTCGTGTGCCAGCGGCATTATTGCCCCGCTCGAGCAGTCGGAATGGGTCCGTTGCCGGTACCATTTCGAAGGCGGGTATCGGTTCCAGTTTTTTAACCAAACCGCTTGAACCATAATCGTTAATCGTACCGAGGCTATCGGGTGTCACCAGTGCGGCGGCTGTTCCGTCACGCATATACGCTTCACCAAAAACTGCAATTTTGCTGTCATGAATCCCGTTGTTGTACAGCCCGGCTTGAGGGACCATCGCACTATGGGCCATAATAGAGGTCAGCATACGACTGTGAATATTTGGATGACAGGAGGAACTTCCGCAGCTTTCCTCCGAAATTCTGAAATCTCCCGGATTGATAAAACGGATAAATTCAGGTGATTCTTTGTTTAATACTGTATAACTGTTCTGCGGATTAGCCGAGGAGGTAAACACAGATTTCAAATGGGGCTGGACATGGGATTTTTCTTTTTCGAAAACCTGGCCATTCCCGCCATGACACCCCACGCATGTCACCTCAATCTCTTCATCAGTGACACTGCTGTGCATGGATTCGATTCCTTCGTGACATGTTATACATGATTGGGAGGACTGGTTTAGCTCCTGAGCCTGCACATAAGAGCTCAGGACAATACCCGCCCCCAATCCAACCACCACGCCCCAATATAATTGAATAGTCTTGTAAAAACAGAATTTGAGAAGATCGTAGGACATATTAGTGTGTGGGTGAAAGAATGATTACGACACAAAAATCCCAGCCCCGTAAAATCACGTCGTTCAGATATTATTACGATATTAAAAACACTTAAATTTCAAATCAAGGTCTATATAATTCTTATGAGACTTTATTTATAGCATAAGTGCCCGAGAAATCGGGCCTGGTAAGGATCGGTTTCAAGATGCCCTGCCCACCGTTCATCCGACGATGCGTCTCGAGAAAAGATCCATAAATATACACAGATACCGACAGCTATGTCCAGTAGTGATATTGTTGACAACACTAACCCGGATCTTGTTCAAGGCATCCGGTCCGATGCCAGCCGGCCGTTATGATCCTATATTGTCGTGCGATATATGCCAGGCTGCTAACACCATCACAAACTCAAGGACCCAGGCAATGAGCTTGCATTCGGAATATGTTTTGGATTGATTAGGGGCTGCCTGTCTAAAAAGCCTACCCTCCCACAGAATGTGCCACACTGTGTGGGTAAAGTCAACCGACTTTTTACAAATTCTGCTACAGAAGCCAATAAAACGCAATCGGCGCCCTGGAAACGGGGATCCCGAAACCGCACTGAGACATACCTTCGCCTCCCATATGGTCATGAAGGGAGTTGCCCTGGCTACCGTCCAACAGCATCTCGGTCACGCTGATATCCAGACAACGATGCGGTATGCTCACCTGGCCTATGCATACCCTGGATATTGATGAGGGATTCGGTCGGGGGTTCCTGCCCCATGCGGTGTCGAAAAAATATCTCCAGATTTAAGCGGGAACTCCGGAAGGTTCACAGCGTCTCGCAGGAACCTGCAATCCATTTATGCACTGCAGCTATAGGAACAGGTATTTCCCTGTTTTATTGTATCGTAATGATCAATGCCCAGTTTAATAGATCGTTCCGGGTGTTCGAAGATAGCATGATAGGCATCTGCCGACTGGGTGATGGGTACGATGGGGTCGATTAGATCATCGGCTTGAATACGACCTTCCACGATTAATTGAAGTGATTCTTTCTGAATGCGTTTGAAGTCCCAGCCATAATCTGCTTGCGGATCGCTGTTGGCCCGGCTGGATATTATATTTATACGGTTACGATGCCATTCTCCGGATAGAAACAGCCTGTCCATCGCACCGGCATAATAGGCCGTTGAAACAACGGTGCCATTATACTTTGTGGCCCGTAACGCATCGTTAAGTGCCGCAGACGCCCCACTCGTTTCAATAGCGACATCGACCCCGAGGTACTCGGTCCGTAGTTTGATTTCGAGACCGGCGTCACAGTTTGACGGATCAAGTATGATGTCTGCACCATGTCTCGCTGCCGCTTCGCGTCGCTTTTCTATGAGATCAATCGCCGCGATCCAACGCGCACCGGCGATACGCGCTATCTGAGCGACCATCTGGCCGATGGCACCCAGCCCGAATACAGCCACCCGGTCTCCTGGGCGTACCCCACCATCGCGAATCCCACCGAGAGCAAAGTCTGCCGGGTCCCAGTACATCAACGCTTGCGGCGAAACATTTTCAGGGACTGATCGCACTTTGCTGGTGGTGAGTGTATGCGTTTCACGGATCGGGAGATGCCCCATCACGCGGTCACCGACTTGGAGATCCCGAATCTGACAGCCGATTTCTGTTACAATCCCCACACACATATTACCCAAAGGTTTTGGATATACATCTGACAGGGGTTCACCGCGGCGATGCAAACGCAACTGGCCATCCCACCGGTCTGAGGCATCCAGGGTATTGTGCATGAAACCCCGTCCCTCTGTTCCGTGTTTTACGGCGCTGAATAGACTTCTCACGCGAATCTGATCTGGTGGTAAGGAAGGTTCATCGTAGGTCTTCAGCACGGCATGACCTGCTCGATCGGCAATGAGGGCAAGTGGCATGGGATCTCCTGTTATCGTAATTTGTATCAGATGGATTGGACCACAGTGGAGTATGGCACCCCACGTACCTCGGACGCTCTCTTGATGAAGTCTGCGCCATCACGCCTGTAGGCTTCCTGTAGTAGGATTGCGTTTCGCTTCATCTCAATAAATATCCTATTGATTGACCACTACCTATTCTTTCCCCGGTTGGTGGTTGCTAGGTAAGGACTTTGCCGAAATTATCCAAGCATTTTTACATGAGGCGTTCGTGCTTTATGAAATCTAATCATTTGGTCTATCATAGCATCATAGATTTCAGGCCACTCATCTCTCTCCCATCAGTATCCTGATGATATGCTCCGGCATTTCATCTCAGTGCATTCCGTTCTTGACTAGATCCGGATCTGACCTGCAAACGGTCCGAACATCCCAGTGCCCCATTTGATCTCTGCGTCTGACATCCTCGCTATCACATCGGGATCCGCTGGTGCTGTGGCGATCTGGTTCCCATCCTGCGCGATAGCGATCCGGTCGGCTTCCGCAATGAATTCTAACGTGGTTTCTCCTTCGGCCCAGGCAACAGGCCCCGCCACGCACCCCGCCTTTCGCATGCGGTGCACCGTTCGGTACTCGTTCCAGACCTCGTCGTCGTGAAGGAACGCCATTCTCATGTCCCGCTCCGGACAGCCCTTTGCGCTGGTCGAGATAAAGAGCGCGTCTCCCATCGGGACCAGACCTGTCGTACGGTTGCCCCATACGTTCCGGACGATCTCCTCCCCGTGGATCTCGTTGTAGCCCACAACCCGGTCTTCCCAGGGATGTTGCATCTTGTCTGTTATCTCGGGATGCTCGAACATCCTTCGGACGAAATCCCATCGGTCGTCATGGTGGTCGTATCGCCACAACTCAGCCCACGGCCATACGCCCACGTACACGTCCCCACCGAAAAGGCAGGTTTTCTGAGCTTCGCGGGCGACGTCGGAAACGCCCGGCTTGACGGGGGGACAGTCCTCCAGATGACGCAATGCCTTTCCCCTGTGCTCGTACTCGAAAAGATTCCCCGTCGGGTAGTGGCCGATCAACATACGATCGTACCAGTTCAGCATCGAGTAGAGCTGATGGCTCACTCCTTTCAGCGACTGGCGTATGATCCGCCACCCAGATCCGCCGAATGCATAAACGCCCCCGAGGTTCGAGGAGTGGATGACCTCGTCACCCAGTTGACCGGCAGAGAACGAGGACTCTCCCGCGTATCGTAGATCGAGCGTAATCGCCTGGTCAAGATCGAGGGCGCCCTCGCCCGGCCTCCAGGCAACCGCATGAAGCTTGCTCCAATCAGGATCGTTGTTCTGGTAGAAGACAAGGTGACCGTGGGCGTAGTAGAAGTGATGGTAACGACCTTCGTCCGGAGCCGTAAGGATCTTCTCCCCGTCGTACCACACCTCACCGCCCTTGAACTGAAGAAGCTTACCGGCGAGCCGCATCATCCCCTCGCCGCTCGTCGTCTCCTTGACCCCGAACCTCTCATCAACGATCCAGGCGCCCGTCTCCTCGTTCCACCATCGAGCGGTTCGATCGTGAAGGTCGCTGAACTGGTACACCTTTCCGTCCAGGAGGAACAGATAATTGCCGCCGTCGTCGGAGGGAAACGGGAGCTTCTCGTAAGTCACCTCCGCGTCGTCGTGTCGAACGAAGAACTGCAGCGTCCACCGGTCCATGCGGAAACGCGTGTTGAAGAGCCCCGTGAAACCGGCGCCGAACATCACGCGACCGTCGCGATCTCGGGCTTCGAGCACCGTCCCGAGGTTCTGTCCGAGATCTTCTCCGAAGTTCACCTTTACGGAAATCTGCATCTTTCTCCCTCTTGCTTTAGGTTGACCGCCTAACTTCGAAAACCTGTACGATGCCGGGATGGTTCAGCCGGGCGGCTTCTACCTCACACCGGAAACGGGCAAGGCGCTCGGTGTTCGTACGTACCGCCTGGGGCCAGACCTTCACGGCCACCTACTTCTGCCGCGTCATCCTCTTCGTGTCCGTTTACTCCTACCCCGGTTCCGCTGACGATGCGGTACAGGTTTATGCCGCTGGGAGCGCCAGCGCCCGTGATGTTGTTACCGTTCCACACGGCCTCATAGCGTCCGGCCGCCTTTTAAAATAATTCGTCTAACGAACTTGCGTCATCAATCCTTGTTTTTTCTCCGTTGGCCATTACTTCAGTCGTACAGCGATTCGACGTTGACTGCCTGACCGTTCTGCGCTGCCGAGCGATAGGCTGCATCGAGTAGTTCGACGGTGTGCCAGCCGCATTCCGCTGGTGAGCCGTTCGGTTGTGCACCTATGATCACGTCGACAAGGTTCGTAGCCGTTGCCCGCAGTGGGTACGACTCTTCCGGCTGATCGGCGCCGTCCGGGGTGTCTTCCACCAGCAGCGGTTCGAACTGCTCGTCGGTTCCGTCGGGATGCCGGACATGCATGACGCCAGCCACACATTCGATATCGAGCCGGCCGCGTTCGCAGGCGATGTGCAGGGGCAGCAAACCGCCGTCGGAGACCTGCAGGTTGCCGGTGCTGCCGATATTGGCAAGGGCACCGTTGTCCATTTGTGCGGTGATCGCGTCGACCACGTCGGCCCGTGCGTCGAGATTGTTCATCAACGCCAGAACGCGGACCGGGCGCAGGCCGGTGATGAAATGCATGACACCGGCGCTGTGCGTGATCTGCAGATGTCCCTGGCCACCGCCGGAGCGTACGGGATCGCCATACACGTCGCCCGGACCGATGACCGGGTAATTATGTTCGTTGCCATAGACCGAGTCGTCGCCGCGCAGCATGTGGATGGTCGAAGAGGCGAAGTAGCAGTTGATGTACAGGACCTTGCCGAGTTCACCGGATTGAATCAGGTCCCGTGCTTCGAGTACGCGCGGTGAGAAATGCATCGGATAGCCGATGATCAGCTCGCGGCTGCGCGCTGCCGCCAGGTCGACGAGGGCACGGGCATGTTTCGCGGTCAGGGCCATTGGCTTCTCGAGCATGACATGCATGTCATGCTCGAGGCAGGCGCGGGTCACGTCATAGTGCGCGGCGTGCCAGACGGCGACTACGGCGCCGTCGAGTTTTTCGTTCGCCAGCAGCTCGCGGCAATCCGTATAGGTCTTGTCGACACCGAACTTCGCCGCCATCATCTCCAGCACCTCTTCACGGGTGTCGCAGATTGCCGTGATCTGTGCCGCCGGGTGCGCCGCAAGCGCTGGAAAGTGTGCGGTCGAGGACCACCAACCGGTTCCTATAATGGCAATTCTGGCTTGGTCAGGCATTGAGTACTCCGGATTCAGATGCGGTAGAGCGTCGAGGCGTTCTTCGAGAACATGGCATCCTGCTCGTCGTCGTTGAAGTCGGCGACGAGCTCGGTGTAGGCGTCGATCAGGACGTCGTACGTGCTGTACATCTTGTCGACCGGCCAGTTGGTGCCGAAGATGCAGCGGTGCGGGCCGAAGACGTCAATACAGGTCAGCACCCATCGGCGGATGCTGCCGACCGTCCAGTCGTTGTCCGCCATGCCCAGGCCGGAGATTTTGCAGATGACATTTTCCGCCTGCGCTACGGTACGCATGCCGTTTCGCCAGTTCTCGAAGTATTTGTCATCGCGCGCCGAGGGTTCACCGCAGTGATCGAGGACGAGGGGGATGTCTGGGAATTTCTGTGCCAGGTCGTGCGCCTTCGGCATGGCTTCCCAGCCGATCGACAAGCTGGCGGCCAGATCAAAGTCTGCCAGTATCGCGTAACCGCGATGAAAGTCGGGATCGACGAGGTAATCACCTTCCGAGAAGTCGCGGATGCCGCGGGTATTGGCGTAGCGGCAATGCCGCTCGAGATCCTTGCCGGCATCCGGATGCTTGAGGTCCGTATATCCGACTATTGCCAGCGGAAACCCGGTACGGTCAGCGGCGGCCTGGATCCAGGCCGTTTCTTTGACCGAGTCTTCCGAGCCGATGGCGGCCTGGAGATGCACTGCCCTGGTCACGTTGGCCGGCCGGGTTTCGGTGATGTAGTCGTCGATCAGATAGGAGGTACCCTTGAGTTCCTCGAGTCGATCGCCGAGTTGCGGATCCTCGCCATCGGGCATCAGCCAGCAATAGCGCAGACCGGGCTCGTCCAGATCCCACAGGTGAAAGTGGCAATCGATGAAATCGCGCTTCATAGGATGATTCCCTTTTCTTGCGCCGGGCAGCCGGTACCGTTTTTATCGATGAAATCGCGCTTCGTCTTACGATTGTTTGAGTTGAGCGGCCTGGATCATTTCGATGACGCGGTCTTCGGCGATACTCATGGGGTGATCGAGGCCTTTCTGCATGAGGTCGTTCATGACCTGCGTTGCTTTCTCGTTGTTCTTCGTCCATTCTTCGACGAAAGCGCCGCCCTGGATGTCGTGCACCATGTTGTGCCGCGTCTGGGCCTTGACCTCGTCGTTGAACATCGTCAAGCCCCGCGTCAGCGTACCGTACTGGCTTGTGGTCGAGTGATGTGTCATTTGCTTGTAGAAGCCCTGTTCTGCCATCATTCGAAAAATCTCTGAATTCTCTGTCGATGCATAGAGAACCATGATTGCGGCTTCCGGTGAATGTCCGCATTCGACGGCGACCTCGAAGCAGTGCACAAGCCAGGCTGCCATTCCGGCCCAGACCACTTGCTCCGTGAAGAGATTGAGTTCGAGTTCGCCGCGGAACGACGATTCGTAGATGCCGGCGCGGCCCAGCCCCATACCTTTGCACAGCGCCAGGGTGATGTCACGGGCGTTGCCCGTGACATCGTTTTCAACGGCGAACTGGCTGATTACACCCAGACCATCCTCGTACCGTTCGCGTACGACATTGCCTGGCATAATAGGGGCGATCATGATCCAGTTGGCGTTGCTTGGCGGTTTTATGAGATCGTATCCGACGTTGTAGCCGCTGCCCCAGCACAGCGTATCGCCCGCTGCGATATGCGGGGCGATCTGATCGTCCCAGATATCGGGCATACATTCGTCGGTTGTCAGCACCAGCAGCACATCGCCGGCGGCGGCGGCCTCAGGAATCTCGAGGGGTTCCCAGCCTTCAGCTACTGCGAGCTCGCGGTATTCGTCCTGACGGTTGCCGATGATCGTATTGACACCGCTGTCGCGCAAGTTGAGCGCTTGCGCCCGCCCCTGATTGCCATAACCGAGAATGGCGACAGTTTTGCCGTCCAGTGCGGCCATGGTGAATTCGCTGTCTTTCAAGATTTCCATCGGGATCACACCCCTTATGGTTGGGTTGGGATATTGCAGTAAATCCTCAGGGTAGACATGGGGTTGAGCCCCACCTTTTGACGTACGGTCTCAAAAGACAGTGGCAGCTGAAGTATCTGAACCGCGGCATGGCACAAGGGATCGTGGAGCGCCATTTCATTTTTAACAATGTATAGTTTCGGTTCTTTTCTGTTTGTCAGATATACTACCTATCCATCCGGGACATTTCTCTTTCTGTCCTTGACGTCTATCATCTTTTTTGGTGTCAAGGCAAAGCGGTAAAGATAGATGCCGCTGGCCACGCCGGCGCCCTTAATGATCAGAGGCGAGGGGGGGGCTTTTTCATAGTTTGTTACCAACGACCTTGCATAACAGGATAGAAGACTTGAGGAGCGACCAAGCATTCGTCCGCCATAGTTAGATATTTCTCGGTTTCTTCGAGGCTGTGAACTGCACCGATAATACCAGGGTACGAATAGTTTGCCTCCTTGACAACGGGGTCCATGAGCCAAATGTAAGTGTAGCTACTGTCCTTATTCGCCCTTGTTGGCTCCAACATACGTGTATGCTCTATAATATTCCTGGAGCTCGAATCGCCTTCACCATTCTTTTCCAACGCCGGCAACAGAACCTCGTAGACGAATGTCTCGAACTGCGGGCGCTTGTCTGCCTTTACATGATTGAGTATAACCCACACCGGATCACCAGACGCAGCTACAATATATTTTTTTAGATGGTCTTGTGCATACAGTCCCGCACACAAAGCCAATAGTATAGTAAAAGAGATTGTTCCTTTTAACATAATTACCCCTTGTTGCCAGCGTCTATTACGGGCCCTTTACCGTCCTGTATTTACTATTAATGTACCCGGCATCAACACCGGAAGTTATTCAGCATCACGCAGTGCTATCGATTTAATCCTTATTGCCGTCCTGTTACTTCATCAGCGTCATCCTCTTCGTGTCCGTATACCCACTGCCGCTGACGATGCGGTAAAGGTATATGCCGCTGGCCACGCCGCCTGTGTCGCGCCGGCATTATTCTTTATAAACATATACCGTGCGGTCACAACATTGAATTCTGCATTCCTGCCGTGTGGTGCCGCCGCAATTCTCACCAACCCCACCATCACTATGATCAGGGCTCTCATGAGTATACGCTGCCTGCGTATGGCGGTCTCCACTTGATGTTCAGGAACGAAGTTTTCGGTGGGTTGTTTGATGCCCTTCCCGAACGGCGAAGCGACCGTCCGTTTGACGCCTCGCCCCAAAGACCCGCGGATATGAAACCTGCGGGCGCAGTCCGCAAGCAGCATCAGGAACTGGGTTGGTCCAGGGCCTCTTCGTCGCAATTGACATCGACAACATGAGCCATCTTCTCGATGAAACTGTTTGACTGCTGGGCCTTGGGCGCTTGCCACTGAGGTTCGACCTGAGGCTCTACGCCTGCAAAGTGTTTGAGGAATAGCCGCATGACATGCGCAACACCCTCCTCCGTCACCGAGCGCAAATCCTCGGCAAAGTACTTACCCCGTGAGAATTGGCCCGTGATAATCTCGTAGGATGGAAAATACGCGACGTTCGCACGTGTATTCGTTAGAGTCTCGGCGGCGACGCGCAGGACTGAATTCGAGTAGGTCGTCGCTGAAAGAACATGTTGACCGCTCGCTGTGGCAACGAGGGGGACGGGTGAGACCGTGAGTATGACCTTCGCCTCCGCATTGCGCGCGGCAAGAAGGTCTGCGAACTCACGGAGGTCGGCGACAACTTCGTGCACCCCAAGGTTATGAAAGAAATGCTCGTCGGCATTGAAGGTGCCTCCGGCCACGCCTGGGCACAACGGATAGACGGCGCCGGTCGTTTTGTCTCCCCAGCACTCGGTCAGCCGGAGCGTAAAAATAAAGACGTCCAACTCTTCGAAGGCTCTCCTCACGCAGGCCAGGTGGCTTTCGCGGTCTGCAAGCAGCTCAGCCCGAGTCTGGAAACCGCCCGGCTGAATTAGTGGCCGATAGGCATCCACAAACGTATTCTCGGCTCCCATCCAGATATCATCGGCCCGGCGTGGACCATTGGCGCCCTGGGAGGATCTCCCGGCAAGCGCGCCTGTGCCGTAGGCTCGGTGAAGAAGTTGCAGGAGTTGTCGCGACGTGTAGATGTTGCCGTAGCGCGCCGTGAAGGTACCGTAACCGAATTTGGTGGCGAGCTGTTGTGAGACGAGCGGATGAGCTTGCTCGGTGACGAGGAAGTCGAACCCGTGACCAGTCAGGTGGCGAGCGATGTGCTGCGCAAAGCAACTTCCGGCGGTGGCAATCTTGGTGCTCTTGTCGATGACGAATGGCGCAGAGACTACGGGGTCAACCTGAGACGGCAACACATCGCCGACGGAGCTGCGCCAGAATGCATGGTCCGGCAAATGCTTATACGGGTGGCTCATGATGCTCGTTTCCTGGTCTCGAAGTATCGTTCCACCTGCTGCAAAACTTGCTCACCGTACCAGGCGTTGCCATGGGTCGGGTCAGCACGCCAGGCTTCCCTTGCGAGGAAGCCCCTGTCGTCAACAGTCGCCGGCGGCGCATGAAGAAACTCGATATCGTTTTCGCGGCAAGCCTCTTCGAAAAGATCGGATTGGATGCGCCAAACTGTGTAGCGTACTTCGGCGGGCATGACCCCATGCGCCTCGATGACTTCCTGGTAGACACCCGGTGATTCCTTAATGAATTCCGCGTCGGGCAATGGCGGCGGCGGCTGAAGGTTGATCACACGCTGCGGTAGCACATCTGCGATGGTTCTGATCACCTCGAGCTGCCACGACATTTTCTCGCGCATCACCTCACGCATGAGACTGAACGGAATGAGCTGCTCGCTCCCCGGATCGTAACCGAGCCAGGGTCCGACGACATAGTAGGGGCTCGGGTGGTTGGCGAGCGCGACCACACTGTGAAACGCGCCGCCAATGGACAGAGCAAAAGCGGGATTCTCGATTGACTCGAGGATGGCCGTGATCCGCTCGAGCAGTGCGGGGTTGACGACTCCCCCGGAAATAGCCGGTTTGTAGGGTGGCTTCTGCAGCTCAAAAAAAGCGAACCGATCGCCACCCTCTTCTCGGATGCTGGCCGCTGCGCCGAGGGCCGCAATGTGGCTATGCCCAATGACATGAATCTTTGCCCGTTGGTCCTGCATTCCGCTTCCCCAGTTCGTCCTGCGACAGAAGATATTGCCCAAGTAAACGGCCGTAACTACCGCTGTTCTCAATCCCCCAGCGGCGTTCATCGCCAAGTGCCAGGGACCACTGATACACCTCGGTATATCCAGCCGGATCATTCGAAATCGTTATCGCATCCACAACCTGAGCGACACGGCCATGTATCCACCATTTTATTCGTTTCTCGCTTTCATCGTTTTCAATTCCTATACGGCGACTTTCTTCATCTTCGTCTCCGTGTACCCGCTGCCGCTGGTGATGCGGTACAGGTATATGCCGCTGGCCACGACGGCGCCCGTGATGTTGGTGGGATTCCACGTACGCCAGTGGCAGCAGGTAATAATGCACAGGCGAGCTGCAGGACCTTAAACAAGACCGCAGGTCACACAACCGGGTTCATCGTTGTCAGGATGCATGCCTGTTGTTGGCCCTATTCAACTCCCGTGCGCATTAATTATTACGCGAATACAAGGGCGAAGAATGTGTGTGGGCGATCTTCCAGGTATTTCCCTCTTTCGTCCAAACTTGGGTCCATGTACCAGGAACAGCAGGCAAGCCAAGCATCTTCACTTTCTCCGACGGCAGGTCCGCAGGGATGATCCGGTTGCTATACCAATGGAATGTCGCAACCGCCACATTGCCCATTAAGCGGATCTGTAGATTCCTGACCTCTCTCCTGAACTCTACACCAGGAAATTTCTTCTCGAAATTATCCCTGTTGACCTGCTGTAGGTCCATCCACGCGGCATTGTCCGTTTTTCGGCCGTTAAAGCCCACCCATGTCCTGTCTGCCGTCATCATCTGGGATTGCGCCGTCATATCATTGGCATCTTCGAGTTCGGAGTACTGTTTGATCAATGCTTCAATATCTTCTTTGTCACCCGCTTGAACCGGGTTGGTCATACCAATAAGCATAACGGCAAGGGCTGAGAAAAGAATGAATGTCATGCGCATCACAATATGCTCCTAATAAAATGGTGTGAATAGAAAAACTATGGACGTCAGGTGTGGGTGAATCAGTATCACCTCCCTCCTCGGCATTACGAGCCCAGCTTTGGCCTCGTCGAACATTCGATAGAAACGTTTTCCAATGGAACTGTTTAGTAAATAACGTGTTGGAATACTATTGAAATGGTATGCCGAAATAACAATGTTCTGGGTAAAACCGTACAGTGCTGTTCCCTTTCGTTACCCTGGGAAAGTGACAGAACCTGCTGAATTATCGTTTCTATTTTTAACATTATTTATGCTAAGACGATGTATACATATCCTGTGCCTGTCAAGTTATTTACTGGCAACAAAATAAGCACCTACAGGATTCTACTCAGGTACGAAGAGTGATTAGTCAGTATCCGACGCCGCACACCTCGGATGCTCTCTTTATGAAGTCGGCGTGTCCGTCGCGGCGGTAGGCTTCCTGCAGGAGAATTGCGTTTCGTTTCATTGTCGAGCATCCGCACACATCTGTTTACGGCCTATAACCCATCGTCCGAAATCACTTTGAAAGTTATCGATGAGTTGGTCGCCTCAACTATCTCGATCTGTATCGACCTAAAGCCTATGATTGAACTCGAATCCAAATCATATTGAAGTTCCTGCGTAAATCCCTGTTTAATCCTCCACCCAGAATTACCATATGTAGAGCCAACGAAATCCCCAATGAATTCTCTATAGATTGCCTTTAGCGTTTGTCCGGACGTGCCCGAGTAAATCAGCTCCTCTCGTAGGTAATCACCGTTTGGAATCCATTCCTTTTGACCCACAAACAGTTTTTCATTAGTCCAAGGTGTTTTAGTTTTAAGCAGGGCGATTGGCGTTCTAAAGGCCCAGTTCAGTTGTACTCAACTGCTTGTTGTATAATGTAGGATCGAATGCATTATACGCCTCTACAATCTTATCTTCTTCCCATTTGAAATAAGCATAACCTCGAATTACCAATGTTTCATCTGTTGCTTTTGAAACACCAGACCAGTCATACCATAGGTTTGTGTAAACTTCACCATTATTGTAATACATTGTAGTCACTGTTACATTACTGTGGGCAATATTATTGAAGTAATTATGGCCATCGGAAAAACCAGCATTTAGCTCATCAAATGAAAGTTTAGAATCATTAACAGAAAGAACTGCGTTTTCCGAAAAGTGACTCTTTACTGATGAAAGATTATTGTCTCTATATGCTTTCTGGAATTCTAATACGATTTCTGATTTTCTGTCGTTCTGTACAATTTTACCGGACCATTCGGAAGTATCTTCAGTGCCGCAAGCGATTGTGAAAACCATAAGCAGCAAGATCATACCAACCACAGAATTCTTGTTAAACATGCGAGAGTCCTCACTTTGTTAGGTTGATTTACATAACACTCACGTTTTTCAACATCTCCCCTTTGTTTAAATGTGATGTAAGTCGACTTTTTCTGATCGTCACTACTTCAGCAGCATCCTCCTCTTGGTGTCCGTATACCCGCTGCCGCCGGTGATGCGATACAGATACACCCCGCTGGCTACGCCTACTCCCTGACTGTTGCTGCCATTCCACACGACCTCATAACGTCCTGCTGCCTTCATCCCGTCAATTAGTCTCACCACCTGCTGACCCTATATTCTCTGCTGGCTTACAGTAAGGACAACACATCCTTGATTGTTCTGAGTCAAGCATACCGATTGGAGTGCACCCCAAAATGAGACAATCAGTTAAGCTACAGTTATTTGGTCCGCCAATTCTTGCTCGAATTCAGCCGGTGGTCGATAGTCCAGCGATGAATGTAACCGTTTTTGATTATAGAGCGTA